>Ga0187886_1000029_pt1 | contig 209916 bp, 173 predicted proteins | sample June2016WEW_20_1_FD_133001 | JGI IMG/M metagenome (GOLD analysis project Ga0187886, IMG submission 133001) | Peatland microbial communities from SPRUCE experiment site at the Marcell Experimental Forest, Minnesota, USA - June2016WEW_20_150 | ecosystem: Environmental > Terrestrial > Soil >...
GACGACTGCAAGGCCACGCACCGAGGCGAGACGTCCCGTGATCTCGTCCGTCACGCCAGTCGCGAAGTACGCATCATCACCAGTTCCCAGGTTTTCGAAAGGCAGGACCGCGACGCGCTCGCCCTCGGCCGGCACGCCCGCACCGCGCCGTGCCACAAGGGTTCCCCACCGCCACACGAACACAGCACCTGCCGTCACGAGCAGCACCGCAACGATGATCCCCGCGACCCGAAGGCGGCGTTTTGCGGCCGGAACCTTCCGAGCGGCGTGAACTGCTGGTTTTGCGACCTCCCGGAGGCTGAAGGCCAGATCGCTCGCGGACTGGAAGCGCTCCGCGGGATTCTTCTCGAGGCAGCGGCTGACGATGCAGTCAAGTTCAGAAGAGACCTCGGTGACGGAGAGGCTCACCTCCGGAACCGGGTCCTTCAGGATCGCCGTCATCGTCTCGGGTGCGGTGTCCCGTTGGAAGGCCCTTCGGCCTGTTAGCATCTCGAACAGCACGCAGCCGAGCGCGAAGATGTCGGCGGGGCCACCGGCGAGCTCGCCACGCACCTGTTCCGGCGCCATGTAACCAACCGTGCCAAGCACGGCTCCGGGCAGGGTGCTATCTGGCATAAGGGATAGTGTGCCCCCCTCGACCCTTTGGACCGGCTCAATCCGCGCCAGCCCGAAGTCGAGGATCTTCACCCGCCCGTCGCGGGTCAAAAAGATGTTATCGGGCTTCAGGTCGCGGTGGATGATGCCGGCGCTGTGGGTCGAAGCCAGGCCCTCGGCGACGGCCGTCGCGATCTCCACGGCCCGCCGCCACGACAACTGTTCGTGTCCGAGGCGCTCCCGCAGTGTCTCACCCTCGAGGAGTTCAGTGACTGCATATGTCGTCTCGCCCGTTTTCCCGAAGTCAAAGATCGACAGGATGGCTGGGTGCGATAGCTGCGCCAGCGCTCTCGCTTCCCGCTCGAAGCGTGCCAAACGGTCGGGATCGCCGGCAACTGCCTTGGGCAGCACCTTGATCGCCACGTCCCGTTGCAGCCGTTCGTCCCGTGCACGGTACACCTCGCCCATACCGCCGGCGCCCAGTGAGCCGACGATCTTGTAGGGGCCAAGGCACGATCCGGAAGAAAATACCATTGATCCAGCTATCGAATCACATTAGCCAGCTTCAGCTCACGATGACGGGCCGCCGTGGCAATTATGAACACAAGAGCTGGCCCACCTTCCTATTATGAAAGATGATAAATCGCAACTAGATACGATGTCAAGGAAAGCTCGACTCGCCTAGTCTTGCCTAACGGTGCTCAAAGGGAAAACGATAAGATCAGGAGAATTCGTGGCGTGCCTGAGATGATTCGAACCTCCAACCCGCTGCTTAGCTGCCCGTGAACCCGGCCAGCCGCTTCCTTAACGGATTTATGTAGCAAGTCAGAATGTGATCAAAAAACATATGACCTGTGACCAAAAACCATATGAGAGTGATCAAAAAATGTATGGCGCTGCCCCCTATAACAAGATTGGCTATTAAGAATGAATAAAGAATGACGAACTTGGCTAGAAAAGATAGGTATAAGCAATGCCAAGTGGTCCAGAGGTCAACGGCCTTCGGCCGTAGGCCCTCGGAGGCCTCGGGCCTACAATAATTCACTTCGTTCAGGGAAGAGGGAGAGACCAGCCCGACAGGATAAGCACGGGTGAACCTCCCCGCGAGCGTTTGGGGAGAACCTGAGGTTGTGCCAGGGGTTAACTGCAGATAATGGTCCCGGCCCCAGGGAATAAAGTATCGGGCCTCCGCGAGATTTTGGCGCACGCGGCGTCCTAGGCCGGTTCTCGGCCAGAAAGTCCCCTGGTATCCGAGGCGATTGTTTTATCAGGGGGAAAGAATTAAGATCAAACAGCGTGGAGGGTAAAATGAACTATCAGGAATTAAGGGAAGCGCTAAAGGAGATTATTGCCACAGTCGAGTCCGTTCCCGGCAAGTATCAAGAAAAGTGTTTTGAAATACTCCTCAATGGCCTCATGGGGGGCATCTCTCCCAGACAAGACGGCGTTTATCCTCCACCCCCCGCTCCCCCCGCAGAACCAGCGGGTCAGGGCATACCAATAAAATCCCAAGTAAGGGTCTTTTTGAAAAAAACGGATATAACTGAAGATGATCTTAAAAAGGTCTTATTGTTTGAAGATGATGACGTACATTTTATCAAAGAACCAAAAACGACCAATTCTGCGCTTGGGCAGATTCAGTGGGCATTACTCCTTGCTTTAAAAAACGGAATACTGAAGAACAATTTTTCTGTAGATGCTGAATCTGTACGGTCAGTTTGCCAGGATAAAGGGTTTTATCACGCCGCTAATTTCGCCAGAAATTTCAAAATGGAGAAACACGCAAAATTATTCAAGAACCCCTTATTACCTCAAGGTGAGCCCTCTCAGTTAACTGACGATGGGTACACCGAATTGGCCAAGTTTATAAGGGACTCCTTAGCCGATTGATGAAAAAAGAGATACTAGATAAGCTATCGTTCTTTCGATCCTCACTTCAATCGCTTAAACGAGACATATCAAAAATTAAAACCGTTCAGATAAATAGATTAGACATCCGAACTCGCGCTGATAAACTTGCTACGCTATGGGTTGAAGAACTTAGAAGCCCGCTTGAATATAAATTCAAGATAAACAAAATCGTCATTGAAGATACAGCCGAGGCAATGCGGCATCTCCACATTCTGAGCCGACCAAATAACCTAAAGACCTCATACGATAATGTTCTTAGGACGGTACTTAAGAACTTTGAAAACAAATTCGTTCTCCCCATAAAACAAACTGCTAGCGAGTTGGAAAGTGTTCTTGACTTAGAGAAGATAATACCAGGCCTAATGAACCCGGCAGAATCTGAATATCTAAAAGAGGCAATTGATTGCGCAAGCTCTAACTTCTTCCGCGCTTCAATTGTACTAGGCTGGTGTGCGGTCATTGATAGGATTCAAAAGAAAATCCAGGCCATGGGGTTTCGTATATTTAATGAAACATCAAAAAAACTTAAGGAACAAAAGGGACGATATAAGAATTGGAATAAGGAGTTTTCGATAACCACATTAGCAGAACTTCAGACTGTTTTCGATAATGATCTAATTTTGGTTTGCGAAGGGATGGGATTGTTGGACTCTAATCAATCGGATAGATTAAGTCGAGTGTGTTTTCAATATAGAAATCACAGCGCACACCCTGGAGAAGCACCGATTGGGGAACCGCACGTTGTCAGTTTTTTTAGTGATATAAATAGCATTATTCTGCAGAATCCAAAATTCAGATTGCCTACCGTAAGGCCGTCCTAGAAGGTGAGCCCGAGTTTCCGGAGTTCCGCTGCGAGATCCGTGTCCGGCAGGTAATGGATTCCCTGCAGGCCCGCGGCCTCCGCGCCCTTGACGTTTTCTTCCATGTCATCGATGAACACGCACTCGCCGGGGGCCGAGCCGGCCCGACGGGCCGCCTCGAGGTAAATGGCCGCATCCGGCTTGAGGAGGCGAAGCTCATAGGACAGGACGTAATCGTCGAAGAAGAAGATTTCCGGAAAACGGCGGCGGATGAAGGCGAAGCGCTCGGGGTCGGTGTTGGAAAGGAGGAGGGTCGTATACCCCGCGGCCTTGACCCGGGCGAGGACCCCCACGACGGCCGGATTAAGGGAAAAAATATCGTTGTAGATCTCATAGAAAACATCATAAGGAATTTCGGCGCCGGCGGCGCGCGTGACCCGCTCGTAGAACTGGGCCGGCGTCAGGACCCCTCCGTCGAACCTCCGGATGAGCTCGAGGTTGTCGTGAACGGCCGCCTTCACCTCCTCGAACGGCCGGCCGCAGCGTTCGGCCAGCTTGCGGAGGAAGATATTATTGTCGAACCAGAGGACGACGCGTCCCAGGTCGGATATCACCGTGCGGATCATGTCACTATCGTTTCACGAGACAGTCAACAAGAAAGCAGACCTGATCCCCATCTGATAATCAGGCGCCGGCCTTCTGCGGGGCTTCGAGGCCTTGCCCCTCCCGCCTGTCGGCCCGCTTGAGCAGGACGGCGAACACGAGCCCGATAACGCCGAGGCTCGCGAACATGACCTGGCTCGCGACATAATCGCCGGTCTTGTCGCGCAGCAGCCCGTTGAGGAGCGGGAAGAGCCCGAGGCCGATGTTCTGGATGGCCGTCATCAGCCCGAAGGCCGTCCCCACCCGTCCCGACCGGACGATCAGCGGTACCGACGGCCACATGGCGGCCGGGACGAGGACGAAGGCGAACCCAAGAAGGATCATCGGGTACACCGGATAGATCATGGTCAGGCCCATGGCCAGGTGGCAGGGGATCATGAGGAGCGACCCGGCGATCATGAAGGTGGCCCGCTTCCCCACCCGGTCGACGAGCCGCCCGGCGAACGGGGCCAGGATCATGGAGGCGAAGATGATGATGCTCGAGATGCCACCGGCCGTGCTGAAGATGTGGAGGAAGTTATTGAAGACCTGGGCCAGGAAGCCGCCCGAGGACGGCGCCGTCAGGGCGATCCCCCACTTGGTCGCAAAGAAGTCCGTCGACAGGCTCTGGAACGGGAAGACGGCCGCGTAAAAGGTCAGGCAGAGGAACGTGACATACCAGAACGTCGGCTTGAACGCCTTGATGTCCTTGAAGACGATCTTGTCCCCGGCGCTCTCGTCGCGGAGGTTGAGGACCTTCTCGCCGCGCTTGTCCATGACGATGTAACAGAGGTTGCCGATGAGGGACAGGGCGCAGGCGCCGACCGCGGCCAGGAGGGCGTTGCGGAAACTCCCGAAATACCCCGTGATCAGCTCGCCGTTGTTGAAAGCGAAGAGCGAGCCGAGCCGGCTCATGGTCAGGGCGATGCCGAAGGAGAGCGCCAGCTCTTTCTTCTTGAACCAGCGGGCCAGCATGGCGCTCTGGGCGACGACGAGGGGCTCGGCGCCGGCGCCGAAGATGAACCGGCCGAGGAACATCAGAGGAATGGTCTTGGCCTGCCAGACGACTGCGGCGCCGATGAAGACGAGGACCGAGAAGATGATGCTCGCCTTCCGCGTCCCGAGCCGGTCGATGAGCATCCCGGCAAAAAGCAGGACGAGGATGGCGGCGATGCTGTACATCGTATTGAAAGCGCCGACGGTCTTCCGCCCCGCATGGAGGCCCTCGACAAGGGACGGGGCGATGGCCCCGATAATGTCGTAAGCGAAGTAGCTTCCGAAGGTCAGAGAAGAGATGAAGAGAAGGTTCGTGAACCGGTAGATGGGTTTGGAAGGGTGGAAGAATCCGGCCGGCGCAACGGTTTCGGTCGTCATGGTCGCCTGTCCTTTCGCGGGAACCCGGGCTCGGCCAAGCCGTTCCCGGCCGTCCTTTGCTCCGCAGGCAAAAATATACGAGCCGCCGGCGGGTGTCAAGTCGCCGGCCGGGCCGGAGCTATTTCTTCACGCGTTTGCCGCTGATCGTGGCCGACATCCCGGCTTCGGTATTGGCGATGCTTCCCTCGACGACGTCCTCCCCCACCTTGAGCTCCGTTCTCCAAGCTTTGACGGCGCCGTCGGGAGGGCTGGGGATCGAGATGTCGTAGGCCAGCCGTTCCCCGTCATATTCGATGTTGGTGAGGGGGGCGTCCGAGAACATGCCGTTGGCCTCGCTGATCTTCCCCGCGAGCTGGCCTTCGGCCTCTTCCAGGAGGAGGCTCAGCGTGATCGTCATCCCGCCGGCGAACACGTCGAGGCTCCAGGTCCCCAACACTTTGGTCTTATCGGGCGCTGGAGCGGGTTTCGCCTGGGAAAGGGCCAGGCCGGGCCCGGCCAGGAGGGCCAACACGAGTCCCGCGGTCAGGATCGCCTTTTTCATCTCAACCTCCTCAAATGAACGCGCGCGCTTTTTCCTCAAAGGTGTTCATCATGCGCCTGCGGGCCGGAATTTTCAATCCGGAATATGGCCCGGCCCTCCCCGGCGAAAAAAAAAGGGCAACCCGTGGCGGGATTGCCCCTCGTATTGGCCAGTCAAGATCAGAAAAGCCCGGCGAACTGAACGTCGGCGTGGAAAAGCTCCTTGGTCCGGGGCCGGATCTTCTTGTCGACGGTGTCCTTCACGGTCAGGTAGAACCAGAAGCTGTCGTAGAGCCTCAGCTTCTTGAGATAGTACTTGGCGTAGTCGGAGAGCTTGTCGACGATGATCCGTCCGGCTTCCTTGCCCTTCTCATCGAAGACCACGATGTACATGATGGGCTTGTCCGCTCCGCCTTCTTTCACGGTCGTCTCCAGGATTTTGCCGAGGACCTTGACGTTTCCCTTGTTCTCCCACTCCTCCGGCTTGTTGACGCCGGTGATGGTCAGGGCCGGGTAGCTCACCCGGGCCTTCACGTCGATGATGTCTTCGACGGTCAGGTCCTGGGTCCGGGTGTAAACGTTCGAGTAGGCGCCCGCGGCGTCTTTCACCTCGACCGTATCGGCCCGGAAGATCGAGGGCCTGTCGGGAATGAGTTCGCCCTTCACCCGGATGTCTTTGCCGACCAGGGTGGCGGCGTCAAAACCCTGGAGGATGATGTCGAAGCCCTGGGCCTTGTCCAGATAGAGGTATTTCCCGAGGCCGGCTTTGGCCGTGCCCTCGAACTCGCTGGCCGGTTTTTGGGCCTGGGCGGCGGCCGGTTCCGCGGCCTTTTTCTGGCAGGCGGTCATCCCCGCGAAGACAAAGAGCAGGGCTAAGCTCAAAAGGATGATCCCGGTTTTTTTCACGGAAGTCATGACTCTTACCTCCACACTTTAATCAATCACCAATCTGCTCAAGCAGGATCGACGGCGTTCCTGTTGCCTGGAATATCCTTCCCGGGCAAGTATCACTTTATATCACTCTGCCCCCAAAAAGTAAAGAAGAAAATAGCGAGGAACGGCCCCAGAACGAGGCCGTCCCTTTTGTCAACCGAGCCCGTGTCAGCCTTTCTTCCGGGCGCCGCTGGAGCGTCCGGAGGAAGAAGACGAGCGGGGCGATGACGAGGACCGGGAGGACGTCGAGCCGCTCGACCGGGGCGCGCTGTAGGATGACCGGCCCGAGGAACCGCTCGAACGGGACGGGGCGGAATAGGAACTCCGGGACTGGGAGGGCGCGGAATATCGGGGCGAGCTTGACCTGGAAGAGGAGCCGGAATAGGAAGGAGAGCTCGGCCTGGAATACGAATAGGTGCGGGGATTATACTTTGGGGCCTGGCTGTAGGACGATGAAGACCTGGAGGGCGCGGCATAACTTCCCGACGGCGCGGAGTAGGACGGGTTCTTTGAGGGACCCACGGCGGATCGCTGCTGGCCCGTATAGGAACGGACCGTTCCGTCCTGGCGCGGGATAGAGCGCGAGGAACCGCCCGAGTACGAATTCCCCTGGCTCATCCGGGAGGGGTAAGTCCGGGAATTCAACGAAGAGTCCGGCCGGGCCAGCCTTGCCGATGAGGACGAGGAGCGGGGGCTTAGGGCCGAGGACTGGTTTCCCGCGGCTGAAGGATAATTCTTGATGCGTTCGCCGGACCTCACCTGGCTCCCCGAGGACTTCGACTCGTTATTGTTCTGGCGCTCGGTGGCCTTGGGAGCGTTCGCATTGGAGGAGGCGGGATTGTCCCTCCGGGAGGGATAAACCCGGGCCGACGAATCCCCGGAGCCGGCGCCCGAGGACCGGGGCGCGCCGGACATCCGGTTTCCCTGATCCCGGGAACCGGCCCCCTGGGAAGAGGTGGATGCCGCCCCGCCCCGCGGATAAGAGCGGATGTTTCCGCCCGACTGTGCCGGCGTGGACGCGCCGGATCTGTTCCCGAGGGACCGGGACGACGTCGAACCTGCTCGCTCGCCGGAACGGGATACGCTCGAGGCGCCGTTGGCGTTTGACGCGTTGCCCTGTCTCAGGCGCGAAGAGGAAATGGAGTTGCCGGGAGAGAAGTTCTTGGCCTCGTTCCGGATGCCGGGCCTCGTGGAGAAGATTCTACTGGCCTGTGGAGACTGGAGACTCGAGCGCCCGATCCCCGGCCGGACATTGGGCTGCCCGCCTTGGAGCGCCACTCTGTCGATGCGGTTGAGCTCTCCGCCCCTCAGCATGTGCCGGCCGAGGTCGCGTGACTGGAGCTGGTCCCTGCGGATAACGCTCATGGCCCGGTTGTTGCCGGGGAAATAATGGTCGCGGTACCGGTCGTAGAAGGCGTTGTTGACGAAGACCCCGGGCCGGTTGTACCAGGTCAGCGGGCACCAGCCGATGTAATCGTTGTCCCACCACCAGTTGACCCAGGCGGGGCCCCAATGACTCTGGGGGATCCAGTACCAGCCGAGGCCGAACCGCCACTGCCACCGGCCGTAATGATAGACCGACCAGCCCCAGGATTCGGACGAAATCCAGTTCCAGCCGATGTTCGGGTACCAGGACCAGCGGCCGTTCATGTAAGGCCGCCAATCGTCCCCGACGCCGTAGGGGCTCCAGACGTATCCGTAAGGCCGCTCATAATTCCACCGGCCGTTCTGATCGAGCTCGTCCTGGTACTCGTTCATGTCTGAAGGCAGGTAGCTGGTCGTGCTCTTCGGGGCGAGCAGGGAATCCCGCGACGCGTTCCATTGGTCAAAGCCGTCGGAACGGGAAGTGAAATAGCTGGGATCGCCGAGCAGGCGGCCGTCTTCGGCGGCTACGGATTCCCCCGCCTTGACAACAACCGAGCCCCCCTCGCCGGCGGCCTCGAGGCTACCCTCGGAAACGAGGATCTCCGTCTGGCCGTTCAGGGTGACGTTGAACCGGTAGAGGCCCTCGTCCAGAATGTACGAGGATACGTCGGGAGAGTGGACCTCGACGGCTTTCTCGCCGGAGAGAGAGCTGATCCGCAGGTAGGCGCTGCCTTCGAGGACGTGGATCTTGATCCGGTCATCTCCCTCCGTGGGAAGGATAGCGAATTCCACCTTGCTGTTATTGTCGAGGCGCAGGTAGTTCCGGCGGCCGAAATGGACTTCGACCTGGCCGGCCCCTGTCCCCAGCTTGTCCCCCTGGACCAAGGCCATGTTCACCTCGCCCTGCTCGGTCCCGAGGTCCGATGTCCTCTGGACGAAGACTTCGCCGTTGACGAAGGTCAGCCGGGCGAAGCTCGCGGCGTAATAGCCGTCGGAGGGTGTGTCAGACTGGGCGATCAGGCCGAGCGGAATGCAAACGAGGAAAGCGACCGTTAGGAGCATTGCTTTCTTCATCTTCGTTCTCCTTCCACGGACTTGCATTTGCAACTAATGTGCCATCTGTTTTCCCCTGGAGAAAAGGGCCGGCCGTCCCATAAAAAGGACACTTAAGGGTAAGGGTGTCCCTTGGGAGAGAACTGAAGCTCCTCGGACGTGAGTTCGTGGAGTCCCGCGAAGGGGATTGGATCGGGAAGGGCAAACCGGGGGGGAAAAGGAGAGATAGTACTCCTGATGAGGATTGTCCGCTCTTATCCTAAATTAGGGGGATCGGCGGATCCTGGCGGGCATCACCATCCGGGCCAGAAGAACGCCCGGTGCCAGAACCGTCCCAGGCGGTGCATGCGCCAGCCCCAGGCGCCCCGGGCGCCGCGGTACTTCTTCATCTTCTCGAGCTGTTCGGGGGTGAAGAGTTTCTCCCACTCGCCGCGGGTCCGGACCGCCATTTTCTCGCGGTCGGCCCGGAGCTTGGACATGCCGTCAATCAGGCCGTCGATCTTGGCCGCGTTGGCCTTGGTGTCCTTCATCAGGTCCCGCATCTCTCCCCGCATCCTGGTCATCTGGTCCCGGAAGGCCTGGCGGTCCTTCTGGCGGACCTGTCTGAACTCCTGGATTTTCTTTTCCTGTTCCGGAGTGATATTGAAAAGATCTTTGATCATGTCCCGGCGCAGGCTGGTCCTGTCCTGAGTTTGCGTCCGGGGCTTGTCCTGAGCGGATTTCTGGGCCTGGGCTCCCGCCTGGAGGGGCCACAGGGCCGCAACGAGCGCGACGGCCGCCAGAACGGTTTCAATCCGACTGATTTTGGGCTTCTTCATGGTTCGTCTCCTCGCTTACCTGTTACAAAGAGTTAGACAATGGACAAGCGAAATCCTTTGCCCTCCGGAGGAAACGGACTAACTTTCCTTGCGGTGGCGCAGGCGGTCCAGGGTCACGGCCACGACGATGATGACCCCGATGATGATCTCCTGGATGTAATTCGGCCAGCCCATCATCGTACAGCCGTTCCGGAGGAAGGACATGATCAGGACGCCGATCATCGTGCCCAGGATGCTCCCCTCGCCGCCGCTCAGGCTTCCGCCGCCGATGACGACGGCGGCGATGATGTCGAGCTCGAGCCCCACGGCGACGGTGGGGTCGCCGACCGTCAGGCGGGAGAATTCCATGACCCCGCTCAGGCCGCAGAAAAGGCCCGCGATCGTGTAAATGAGGATCTTGGCCCGGTTGGTCCGGATGCCGCAGAGCCGGGCCGTGGACTCGTTCGAGCCGATGGCGAAGACGTGCCGGCCGAAAACCGTGTAGCGGAGGACGACGGCCATCGCCACGGCGAAGATGATGACAATCGAGACGCCGGGGGCCATGAGAAGCCAGGACGGCCGCGGGCTCTTGGCCATGAGCTCGTTGACCCAGGTCATCGGGGCGTCGATTTTCTGGTTCCCGGCGATCCATTTCGCCATGCCTCGGGCGATCCCCATCATGCCCAGGGTAACGATAAACGGGACCAGGCGCAGGCGCGTGACCAGGGTTCCGTTGACGAGCCCGACCATGCCGCCCGTCAGGATGCCCAGGGCCAGGGCCGCCAGGGGCGGCACGCCGGCATTGACGGCGTAGGCCGTGATGACGCTCGAGAGGGCGATGTTCGAGGCGGCCGAGAGGTCGATGCCGCCGCTGATGATGATCAGCGTCATGCCCAGCGCGCCCAGGGCCACGATGACGGATTGCGTGGCCACGCTCTTGAAATTCCCGGCCCTCAGGAAACGGCCCTGGACTTCGGGGATCAGGGAGAAGATGGCGATGACGAAAATGAGCCCGATGAAGGGACCGAGGACGTTGAGGGCCTTCTGGAGGTTGCCTTTGCGTTGTCCGCTCATTCCGGCCGTCCTTTTAGGTCGATTCTTGTGCGGCCGAAGCCCGGCCCACCGTGGCCGCTGCCATCAGGCTTTCGGCGTCCCAGCGGGACGCCTCCCGGACCTCGACCAGGCCGCCCCGATGGAACACGGCGATCCGATCGCATACGCCGAGGAGCTCGGGGAGGTACGAACTGACGCAGAGCACGGCTTTCCCCTGGCGGGCGAGCTCTCCGATCCACTCGTAAATCTGGGCCTTGCTGATGACGTCGATGCCCCGCGTGGGTTCGTCGAGGAGAAGGATCTCCGCTTCCTGGTGAAGCAGCCGGGCCAGGGCGACTTTCTGTTGATTGCCCCCGGACAGGCTGAGGACCTTCTGGGCGGGGCTCCGGGCCTTGATCTTTAACTTCGCGATCCATTCCCCCGCGGCCTTCATCTGGCGCCCGACCCGCAGCAGGCCGTATCGCTTGTACGGGGTGAAGCGGCTCAGGGTGATGTTGTCGGCGAGGGACAAAGCCAAGGCCAACCCTTCGCCCTGCCGGTCTTCGCTCAGAAGGCCGAAGCCCTGGCCGATCCTGGCCCAGGGCGTGCCCCTCGCGGTTTCGATCCCGGAAACGACGAGGCAGCCGCCTTCGACGGCGTCGAGCCCGAACACGGTCCGCAGGAGCTCCGTCCGGCCCGACCCGATGAGCCCGGCGATGCCCAGGATCTCCCCCTTCGCGAGATCCAGGCTGACGGGAGACGTCATGCGGACGCCTTTCAATCCCTTCATGGACACGGCAACGCCGCTACGTTGGTGCGGGATCCGGGGGAACATCTCCGTGAACGCCTGGCCGACCATGAGCCGGATGATGTCCTCGAGACTGGTCCCGTCCATGGTCCCCGAGCCGACGTTCCGGCCGTCGCGGAGGACCGTGTAGACGTCCGCCACCTTCTGGACCTCCTCCAGAAAATGGCTGATATAGATGACGCTGACGTCCTGGGTCTTGAGCCGGCGGATGATCTCGAAGAGCCGCAGGCTGTCCTCTTGGGAAAGAGAGCTCGTGGGCTCATCCATGACCAGGATCCGGGACCTGTTCATCAGGGCCCGGGCGATTTCGACGACCTGCTTGGCGCCGACGCTCAGTCTCTTGACCGGGACGTCAGGGGAGATCTCGGGGTGGTGGACGAATTCCAGGGCCTCCCGGACCCGGGCCTTCATCGACCGGCGTTTGAGCCAGCCCAGAGTATGGACCTCCCGGCCCAGCATGATGTTCTCCTCGACGGTCAGATGGGGGGCGAGGTTGAGCTCCTGGTAGATCATCGAGATGCCGCTCCGCAGGCCGTCCAGGGGGCCGGTGGGCGTGTAGGGCGTCTCCTCGATGAACATGCGGCCCGAGTCCGGCATCACGGCGCCGCTCAGGATCTTCATCATGGTGCTCTTGCCGGCGCCGTTTTCGCCGAGCAGGGCGTGGACATCCCCGCGCCGCAGTTCGAAGGTCACATCGTCGAGGGCGCGCGTCGCGCCGTAAGTCTTCCCGACCTGGACCATGCGGAGGACAGGCGGCGCGCTTGGGTCGGGCATTATCGGTCGAGATATTTGGAAAAATCCGGCTGAAGGAGCGATTTGATGTCGGGGCTGTCCATGTTCTCCGCCGTGACCAAGATGACGCCCGTGTCGATAACCTTGGGCACTGTCTCCCCGCGCAGGTAGGCGACCATGGTCTTAACCCCGAGGTATCCCATTTTCATCGGGTTCTGGAGAACCAGCCCGAGAATATGGCCGTCCCGCAGTCCCTGGACGAGCTTGGGGGAGCTGTCGAAGCCGACGAATTTCACCTTGCCCGCGAGGCGCGCTTCCTGCAGGGCCCTCAGGACCCCGAAAGTGCTCGACTCGTTGGGAGCGAAGACACCTTCGACGTCCGGGAACCGGCTGATCAGGTTTTCCGCGAGCTGATAGGCGGTTTCGGTCGTCGCGCCGGCGTACTGGTCCTGGACGAGGATTTCGAAACCCGGATACTCCTTTTTCACGGTGTCGAGAAAGCCCGATTCCCTTTGCGTCGTGCTGGCGGAGCCTTCCTGGTAGCGGATGAGGAAAATCTTGCCCTTGCCGCCCATGAGCCCGCCCAGCCGTTTCGCGCCGAGGACGCCGCCCTGGTAATTATCGGTCGCGACGTAGCTCACGTAGTCGCTCCCCTGGAGGCCGGAGTCGATGACGACGACGGGGATTTTCTCCCGGGCCGCGTCCTGGACAGGCCGCATGAGGGCCCGGTCGTCGAGCGGAGCGAGGACGATGCCGTCCACCCCCCGGCTGATGAAATCCTCGACCACGGTGATCTGCTGGGCCCGGTCGTCTTCCTTCTGCGGCCCCTTCCAGATCACCTCGACCTCCAGCTCCCGGGCGGCCTGGACGGCGCCGGCATGGATGCTTTTCCAGAATTCATGGGTCGTTCCCTTGGGAATGACCGCGATCTGGAATCTCTTGGTCGCCTTGGCGGCGGGGGCTTCGGCGGCCTTTCTGCCGCAGGCCGGAAAGAGGACGGCCAGGCAGAGGCCCGCAGCGAGTATCCTGAGGGTTTTGGCGTTCATGGCCTGAGTATACTCAGAAGCGGAAGCCCCGTCAAAGACCGGACGGAGCTGGGTCGCGGGAGCGCGGGGGGCCGCCGCGGCATTCCGGACGAGGGCACGCCCCGATAAAATAAAAGGAAACCACCTCGGGGGCTTCCCGGCAAGGTGGTTCCCCTCTCACGACGGAGACGGGGTCTCCGTTGACGTTCCTGAATGAAAAGCGCTTATTTCTTCTTCAGGATGGGCATACCTGTCTTCGTGGTCTCCTGGACCATGTAGGCAGGGGGGACCGCATCCAGAGCGCCGGGCCGGACGTCGCGGGCGAAGAAATAGATCGTCTGCTTCCGTCCGCCCTTGAGGTTGACGTCCTTGGAGTGGAGATAGTAGGTGACCCCTTTGGAATTCTTGAATTGAAAAGCCATGAGATAAACCTCCTAGATTTATGGTCTAAAATTTGTAGGTCAGGTTGATGCCGATCAGGTTGGCCTGTGTTTTATACAGGCCAGCGACCGGATTGGGATCGACGGGAACCCCGCCGGTGGCGAAGTAACCATGCTGGCTGGTCCTCGCCAGGAAATGCTCGAAATGGTAGGCGGCGTCGATGACGAACTTCCCAATCTTGTACCCGGCTCCCAACGTGATGGCCCAGCGGTCGTTGTCGGGCAGGTTCGGGTCCATGGTCTCGACCGGTTGGGGCGTCTCATCATAAAAGCCGCCCAGCCGGAGCGCCAGCTTCTCGCTGGCCTGGTACTCGAATCCCATCCGGGTGCAGTGGGAATTCTTCCAGTTCTGCGGCGCCGTCAGCGACTCGGGGGGGAAAGGAGCCGGGAAAATGATCGCGGCGGTATAGGAATCGAACCGGCCCCAGAAATAGGTATGGAAATCGAACGACCAGAGGAGCTTGTCCGTTACATTGACGGCGATGCCGGCCGTCAGGATGTCGGGGAACTTGAAGGTCGTCGTCACCGTGCCCGCCGTGGGCACGAAGGGTTGGAAAGGCGCCGGAACGAGGCTGTTGTCGACCGTCACGTTGCCCGAGTACTTGATGTTGAAATGGCTCCGGTAGCTCGCCCCGAGCGAAAACCCTTTGCCTTTGTAAAGAATGCCGGCGTTGAAGTTGAACGAATTCCCCGAGGCTTTCATGGCCGTCGGCAAGTCGTAAGGCAGCCCCTCGTCGGGGGGGAGCGTAACGCTCTGGTAAAGGTCGAGGGTGAGGTCCGAGAAGATGTAGGACACGCCGAGGCCCACGGCAAGCTCGTCCGTAAGCTTGACGGCTATCGTGGGATTGACGAAGAACGTTTTCATGTCGTTCTTGTAGCCGAGGTAGCGCAGAGGGAACCGGTCGTCGGCGGGGTTCGGCCATGCCGTCCCCAGGCCGAACGGCGCCACGAAGCCCACGCCCGCCGTCACCCGTTCGGAAAACCGGTGGCTGACGTAGACGTTCGGAGGAGTGAAAAGCTGGGGGTCCTGCTCGTACGTCTTGCCGAAAAAGGGCATGGTCACCGACCCGCTGGGGAGGATGAAGGTCCCGCCCACCATGACCTGCGTGCCCGGGACCCAGGCCAGGCCGGCGGGGTTGTGCCAGATGGCCGAAGGGTTGTTGGCGATCGCCGTGAAGGCCCCGCCCATGGCCATGGCCGCCGCGCCGTGTTCGTAGATGAGGAATCCCGCTCCGCGGGCCGCCGGCGCGAACACCAGGAGCGCGACGGCGATCAAGGCAAGCGTTGACTTTCCTTTCATTAATACCTCCTAGCGAACTCCTGTCCCGAAGGGTTCCTGAACGCGTTGGATGATGACGTTCAGCATCAACTCCTGTGGCCCTGCTTCAACTATTATAAAAAAACCAGGCTTATGTCAAGGCCGAACTGGCGCGGGCCGGAGCCGGGCCTACTGGATAAAATCGACGGGCGGCGGCATGTCGGCCGGGACGATGGTCCCGAAATTGTCCTCGTAGCGCTTGATATTCGCCTGCAGGGCTTCCAGGAAGCGCTTGGCGTGAGCGGGGCTGAGGATGACCCGCGACACGAGCTTGCCCAAGGGGCCGTCGGGGAAGAGGAAGGCGAAGTCGAAGATGAACTCCTCCCGCGAATGACGGATCGCCGCAAGGTTGGAATACTGCCCGAGGGCGACGGGCTCGTCGACCTTGATCTCCATCTTCTTCTCTTCCATGGTGCCTCCTCCGGCCGGAACTCCCGTATTGTGACTGAAGCGGGGCTGGAAAATCAATCCCCTTCGCGAGATTCCACGGACGCCATCAAGTGGCCGCCCTCGGCAGCTTCTTGATGATTGCGGGGGTTCAAGCCAACAGGACGCCCGGCTGACCGTCCGTGGAGCTTCAGTCCCGGACAGGGGTGGAAATATTTTTTAAGAAAAACGAAATTATCGCTTTACATTTACTATCCGAGTGCTATAATGGTTTTGGCTTTCTTGAGCGGGCTGGAGAAAGCCCCCACCTTTTTGGTTCCCATCATCAACCCCCCTTTTGCTGACAACAGCCCGCACCTCATATCGGGCATCTAAGATATCAGCGTGTTTTCAAGAAGGGGTCAAAACCGGAAAGTGGCAGAATGAAGATTTGACCCCACTAGGGCCGGACGATGCGGCCGGCGGTTTCTTTGATGATCTTGAACGCGGCCGCAGCCGTGATGCCTGAGACGTCGCGCGCCGGGTTCAGCTCGACGATGTCCAAACCCACGATCCTGGCCTTCAGCGCCTGGATGACCTGAATGGCCTGGCGCGTGCTCAAGCCGCCCGGCTCATGGTGGGAGACGCCGGGCGCGAACGCGGGATCCAGGGCGTCCATGTCAAAAGATATGTAGAGCGGGTTCGAGAACTTGAGAAACAGGGGCCCATCAATCTCCTTCATCTCGATCATCCGGACGCCGTGCTTGAGGGCCTTAGCCCTGTGGGCGGCCGTCACCGCCCGGACCCCGACCTGGACGATGTTCGCCGCGAGGCCGTCTTCGAGCACACGGGCCATGGGACAGGCGTGCGACAGCCGGTCGCCATAAAGGTCGTCATAGAGGTCGGGGTGGGCATCGAAATGAAGGACGTCCAAAGGCTTGTAGGTTTTGGCGAAGGCCTTGAGAGCGGGATAGGTGATCGAATGGTCTCCGCCGAGAATGATGGGGACGGCGCCTTTCGCGAGCACCTTGGCGACGCCCTTCTCTGTGAGAGCGAAGGTTTTGTCCATGTCACCGGAGACGTCCACGTCTCCGAGATCGACCATGACCGTGTCCTCCTCCAGGTTGACGCCGAGCTCCGTGTAGCCGCAATAGCATTTCCCGGTCGAGACGGCGCGGATCGAGGCCGGGCCGCCCGCCGCCCCTTTCAGGTAGCTGGACTTTTCGTCGAAGGGGACGCCCAGAATGGCCATGAGATAGTCGGGATGCTCCGCCAGGGGTTTGACGGCTCCGCCGAAATCCGACATCGCGAACCTCCTCGGGGACGGGCCGCCTTCTCGCGCGACCCGATCGCCGACCCGATTATATACAAACCTCCCCTTTCCGTCTAACAAACAACGAAAAGGGGGGTAAAAAAAACGGGGGAGAGAGATCCTCCTCCCTCTCCCTTTTCACAACCTTGGCGCCGCCTCTTGCGAGGCAATCGCTTGGCCAAAAGGCTGCGACCGGACGTAGAATCCCATGGGGTCCCGGGACGGTCAATCGCCGCCGCGGGTGGTTCCGGGAGTGATAAAAGGCCGTTTTTATCACCCCCGAAGGCTAGCTTTCGTGGACCGCCGACAACGCCTTCCCTTTCAATGGGAAGGTCGATATAATACGCCTTCACGCCAAGCCGCCGGGAGGCCCTATGGAAAAAATCAAATCCCTCAAGACCCGGGACGACGTCCTCAAGCTCCTGAAAACGGCCCTGGCCCACGAATGGGCGGTCAGCTTCGAGTACGTCATCCATGCCTACTCCATACCCAAAGGCAAGTATTTCTACGAAGACCCCATCCTGAAGCAACGCACGGACGTGCGCGGGCAGACCATCCAGATCGGCATCGATGAGATGTACCACGCCCTCCAACTGGGCATCATCCTGACCCAGATGGGGAGCGAGCCTACGTTCCGGACGGACGAGGTCATGCGATACCCCAGGATCGCCGACAACCTGAAGCGGGATAAGATGACCGAGGAGATGGTCACCGACCTCTACCAGTCGGCCGAGGTCGAACCCGGCGCCCATCCCAAGGTCGAGAACATGATCTGGAACATCTCCTACGATGAAGTCCGGCACATCGACCAGTTCAAGGCCATGATCGGAACGCTCGAGGCCTCGGGAAACGCCGAGGCCCCCTGCCTCAAGGCCAGTCCCGAACGCGAAAGCCGCGAGGACCTTCGCCTCCTCCACGGCATCTGCCGCGCAGAGAATGAGCTCGCGCACCGCTACCTCAAGTACGTCATGATGTTCAGCGAGCACCAGGACCTTTCCGAGCGGCTCTTCAAGAACGCGGTCAACCACATGCGCCACTGGGACAAAACGTCCGCCGTCCTGATCAAGCTCGGCGACGTCGTCGCCATCGAAAACGCCGAGATGGACGCCGAGGGAGTCGAGCGGAGCCGTCTGCCTATGCCGACGGAATATCCGGGAACCGGCCGGCTCTCGGCCCTCGAAACGCTCGTCCCGGCCGAAAAGGATCTCGTCGACAAGTACGAGCGGGTCGTGGCCGTCGTCCCGCCGGGGGACGTCCAGGACCAGATCAAGCTCCAGCTGGCCCTCACGCGGGAGCATGTCTTCACCCAGGAAAAGCTCCTGGCCAACGCCCGCCGCATCAAGGGAATCGTCTGAGAGAGAGATCCCTGAAAGGGAAGAAAACCATGTCCGCAAAAACCCGTTTCGCGTCTGTTCTTATCATCATCGGCCTCGGTCTCGCCTCCCTGTCGGGCCAGGCCTGGCCGCAGGCCCAGGACAAACCCGCCCTGAAGCCCGCCGCCCCGGCCACGCCCGCGGTGTCGAAAGGGCCCATCACGAGACTCTCCATCGACCTTATCATGAAGGGCGAGGACTTCGTCGGCACCGCGCCCACGGACCCCGTCTGGGCGGTCGACGGAAAAACCCTCTATTTCCGCTGGAAAAAGCCCGGCGAAAAACGGGCCGAACAGTACGCCGTGACCGCCGCCAATCCTATCCCCCGGCTCGTGACGTCCGGGGAGATGATCAAGCTGCCGCCGCTCCGGAGCACGGCGGCGGGCGGGATGTTCCGCAGATTCGGCGGGATGGGCGGCGAAATGACGTTCGACAATGCCAAAAAGAGGGCTGTCTTCGTTCAAAACGGCGACATCTTCCTCCTCGAGGTCCTCACCGGCAAGACGAAACAACTCACGGCGACCGACGAACGCAAGTTCGGCGCCGAGGTCACGACGGACCAGAAAAAAATCGCGTTCACGATGGCCGACAACCTCTTCGTGCTGGCCCTCGAAGACGGCCTTGTCCGCCAGCTGACCGCGTTCACCAAGAAGGCCCCGCCGGCCGAGAAGAAACCCGACGAGATCGACAAGTGGTACGCCGATGAACAAAAGGCGCTCATCAAGGAACTGCAGGCGGGTTCTCCGTTCCGGGGGATGAGAGGCGGCGCGCGGGAGGGCCAGGTGAGCCAGCTCCCCCGGCCCAAACCCTACGTCATCAAGGAATCGCAAAACGTGGGGGGCATGGAGCTTTCCCCCGACGAGAAGTTCGTCACTTTCTCGGTCTACGAACAGACGGACGACCAGAAGAGCACCATCGTCCCGAACTACGTCACCCGCTCCGGCTATACGGAAACGATCGAGTCCCACGCCAAGGCCGCCTACTCGGGCTTTAACGCCTCCGCCGGCGTCATGTCGCTCGAGACGGGCGAAGTCAAATGGATCGACTTCGGCCAGGGAGAACGGAAGGTCTATTCCGGCGGACCCATCTGGTCCCCGGACGGGAAGCAGTGCGTCTTGACGGCGCAGGCCGAAGACCGCAAAGACCACTGGCTTCTCAAGCTGGACCCGGCTACGGGTAAGACCTCGGTCATCCTGCAGGTCCATGACGACGCCTGGGTTGGCGAATTCGGGCTGACCAACCTCTTCTGGTGGCCCGACAGCCTGCACCTCTCCTTTATCTCCGAGAAAGACGGCTACGCCCACCTCTACAAGGCCACGGCCGACGGAAAGGACATCCAGCCGCTGACCAAGGGGACATTCGAGGTCCGCGAGGCCTCCCTGTCCCAGGACGGCAAGCGGATCTACCTGACGACGAGCGAAGAGCACCCGGGAGAGCTTCATTTCTATTGGATGCCCGCGGCCGGCGGCGAGAGGACCAAGATCACCTCGATGCCCGGGCAAAACGATATCACGCTCTCCCCCGACGAGACGACCCTGGCCGTCATGCATGCCTATTCCAATAAGCCGCCCGAGCTTTATCTCCAGGCCAACACGCCCGAGGCCAAGGCCAAGCAGATCACCGTCTCGACGACGGAGGAATTTCGCTCCTATCCCTGGTATGATCCCGAGGTCTTGACGTTCAAGGCCCGCGACGGGGTCACGATTTACGCGCGCCTCTTCACTCCGATGAAACAGCACCCGTCCCGGCCCGGAGTCATTTTTATCCACGGCGCCGGCTACCTCCAGAACGCCCACCGAGGATGGAGCACGTACTTCCGCGAATACATGTTCCACAATTTCCTCATGGAGCAGGGCTATTTCGTCCTGGACGTTGACTACCGGGGGAGCTCCGGCTACGGCCGGGACTTCCGGACCGGGATCTACCGCCACATGGGCGGCAAGGACCTCGACGACATCGTCGACGCGGCCAAGTACATGGCGGAAAAACTCCCCGTTGACCCGGCCCGGATCGGCTGCTACGGGGGGAGCTACGGCGGGTTCCTGACACTCATGGCTCTTTTCCAGGCGGGCGACGTGATCAAGGCCGGGGCGGCCCTGCGGCCTGTCTCCGACTGGGCCCATTATCACGCGAACTACACGGTCGACATCCTGAACCTGCCGCAGAAGGACGCGGAGGCCTACAAGCAGAGCTCACCGATCTATTTTGCCGAGGGGCTCAAGGGCGCCCTCCTCATCTGCCACGGCATGGTCGATACGAACGTCCATTTCCAGGACACGGTGCGGCTCGCCCAGCGGCTCATCGAGCTCGGTAAGGAAAACTGGGACGTGGCTTTTTACCCGGTTGAAAACCATTCCTTCACGACCACCTCGGCCTGGACGGACGAGTACAAGCGGATCTTCAAGCTCTTTGAGCGCAACTTGAAGTAAGCGTTGTTGACTTTGTCCGGGCTTTCGATAAAATTATCTAAGAATATCCATGCCCGACGCGATCCGGTTCGAAAACCTCAAGAAATCCTTCCGCCTCGGCTTCATTCCCAAGACGAAGGAAATCCTTAAGGGCATCTCCTTCTCCGTCAAGGAAGGGGAAATCTTCGGCTACCTGGGCCCGAACGGGGCCGGCAAGACGACGACGATCAAGTGCCTTCTGGGCCTCATCTTCCCGGACGAGGGGACGATCTCCATCTTCGGCCAGCCGCACCTATCCGCCCGCGCCCGCCAGGTCCTGGGCTTCCTGCCCGAGAACCCGTACTTTTATGATTACCTCACGGCCCGCGAGTTCCTCGCCTTCTACGCCGACCTCTTCGGGCTCGGCCGGGGCGTGAAAGAGGAGCGCATTGGCCGGCTCCTCCAGCTCGTCGGGCTCGAGCGGGCGGCCGACCTCCGGCTCCGGAAATTCTCCCGGGGCATGCTTCAGCGGATCGGCCTGGCCCAGGCCCTCGTCAACGACCCCAAGCTCGTCATCCTGGACGAGCCGCTCGGCGGCATGGACCCCTTGGGCCGCAAGGAAATCCGCGACATCATCGTCCGCTTCAAGCAGGAGGGAAAGACGGTCTTCTTCACCTCCCACATCCTCCAGGACATCGAGATGATCTGCGACCACGTGGCCATCATCGTCGGCGGCCGGGTCGTGAAACAAGGCGCCCTCCAAGACCTCGTCTCCGAAAAGGTCCTCTTCACCGAGGTCACGGTCATGGGCGTTCCGCCGGAGGCCTTCCGGGGCCTCGGCGAGAGCGTCTCCGTTCAGGGCGACCGGGTCCTTCTCAAGGTCTTCGAGGAGAATCGGATGGACGATGTCCTGGCCGTCGTCCGCGATAAGAAGGGAAAGATCGTCTCCCTCAGCCCGCGGACCGAAACGCTCGAAGACATCTTCGTCGAAACGGTGACGCGAACATGAAAATCGGGGCCATCGCCGGCATCACCTTCAAGGAAGCCAAGCGGGACCGCATCCTCTATCTGCTTTTCTTTTTCGCCGCCGTCGCCATCCTCGCCTCGCGGGTCCTGGCCATCCTGACCGTCGGCGACCGGGTCAAGATTGTCAAGGACGTGGGGCTCGCCTCGATCTCCATCTTCGGCGTGCTCATGGCCGTCCTCATCGGGACGAGCCTCGTCTACAAGGAAATCGACAAGAAGACGATCTTCACCCTTCTCTCAAAGCCGCTCCACCGCGCCGAATTCATCCTGGGCAAGTTCTTCGGCCTCGTCCTGACGCTATTTGTCATGACCCTGGGCATGAGCCTTATATTCCTCGTCATTGTCTATCTCCACACCTTCCGGATCGAATGGACGATGCTCGTCGCGATCGCCTACATCTTTCTCGAGCTCGTCCTCATCACGGCCGTGGCCATCCTGTTCTCATCGTTCTCGACACCCATCCTGAGCTCGATCTTCTCCTTGTCTTTTTACCTCATCGGCCATCTCTCCTGGGGCCTCGAGCTTCTCATCAAGAAAATGCGGGCCGGCACGGGACGGGCCATCGCCCAATTCCTCTACATGTTCCTTCCTGACCTCGAGAACTTCAATTTCAAGACGGAGGTCGTTCATGGCCTGCCGATCCCGGCCGGCATCTTCGCTTACTCTTTCCTTTACGGCATCTGCTACACGGCCTTCATCCTGGGCCTGGCGATCCTCATATTCAGGCGCCGGGATTTCATCTGAGCGGGCGGGGAGGCCCGGACGACGGACATGACCAGGACGAACGCCCCGGCCAGAGGCTCAGCGACGCTCCTCCTCCTGGCCGTTATCCTCTCTTCATGCGCCGCGTTCATGGCCCTCAAGGTCAGGACCGACGCCATCGTCCGGAAGAAGCTTCCCGGGTCGTCCATCATTTATATCCCGTCCGGAAAATTCCTTCAGTACGCCACGTTCGGTTACCGGGCCCTGGCCGCCGATCTCGTCTATCTCTGGGCGATCCAGTATTACAGCACGCCGACGATCGACGACCGTTTCAACTACCTGGACCATATCTTCGCCATCATCAGCGAGCTCGACCCGCAGTATCTGGATCCCTACGAGACCGGGGCCCTGATCGCCACGAACGAGGCCCGGGACATCAATCTCGCCTTCAGGATCCTGGATAACGGGATCGAAAAGAACCCGCAGGAGTGGCTCCTCCCCTTCGATGCGGGCCACATCGCCATGATGAGCCTCAAGAACTTCGACCTGGCCAAGGACTATTTCAAGAAGTGCATGGACCTGCCGGGAGCACCGGACTTCACGCGCCGGCTCTACGCCAACGCCCTGTACAAGAAAGGCGATGTCGAATCGTCCTGGCAGACTTGGCTCGAGATCTATAACACGGCCCCGGACGAACGGACGAAGAAGATCGCCTCGAACCACCTCTATCAGGTGAAAAGCGCCATGGATATCGACCGCCTCAAGGAGGCCTTGAAAAGATACCAGGAGCGCTACGGCCGGCTTCCGGCCGAGCTCGGGGACCTCGTCGGGACCCGTTTCCTGAACGAGCTGCCCAAGGACCTGGACGGCCAGGATTATGTTTATGACCCAAAGACAGGAGATGTGAAAGCCGCCACGATCCCATGGAGACGCTGACCATCATTTTCATCGCCGTGTTCGGACTCGTCTGGGGGAGTTTCCTCAACGTCGTCATCCACCGCGTCCCGCGGGAGATGAGCCTCCTCAGGCCGCCGTCGTCATGCCCCGGGTGCGGAGCGAGAATCAAGCCCTACGACAACGTCCCCGTGTTTTCATACCTTTTCCTACGGGGAAAATGCCGGGCCTGCGGCCGCCCGATCTCGCCCGTCTATCCTCTGGTCGAGGCCCTCACGGCCCTGGCCTTCATCCTCGTCTTCGCCCGCGCGGGGTGGGCCCTGGGCCTGGAGTTTTTCGCCGGCTGCCTGTTCACGAGCGCGCTCATCACCCTCGGCTTCATCGATGGCTTCCACCAGATCCTGCCCGACGCGATCACGATGCCGGGCCTCGTCCTCGCGCTCGTCTACTCTTTTTTCCGGGACGACCTGACGTTTCGCGGGGCCTTGATCGGGGCCGTATCCGGCGCGGGCTTCCTGCTCCTCGTCTACGGCGCCTACCGGCTCATCCGGAAAAAGGAAGGGCTGGGGATGGGGGACGTGACCATGCTCCTGATGATCGGGGCTTACCTGGGCCTGGCGAGAACGCTCCTGACCCTGATCCTCGGCTCGTTCGTCGGCGCCCTCGTCGGGGTCTTTTTCATCATCCGGCGGAAAAAGGACCTTCAGTTCGCCCTGCCGTTCGGGACGTTCCTGGCCCCGGCCGCGTTCGTCTCGGCGATGTGGGGCGAGAGGATTGTCACCGCCTATCTCAGCCTCTATCGCCGCTGACTCCGACGGCCGCTCCCGACCCTTTCGATCGAGAAAAGCCGTTTTGTCACCGCCTCCACTTTGAACTTTTCGGCCGCGGGCAGCCCCGGGACCCAGAGGATTTCTCCGCCCGAAAGGAAAACCGGGAGCCGGTCCCTGTCCCCGCGCGCAATTCCCTTGGCCCGGAGGATCTCCTTGAGCTTCTTCCGCCCCGGCGCCCCGACCGGCCTGTAAAGATCTCCCGGCCGGCGGCTGCGAACGACGAGAGGAAACCCGACCTTGGCCTGGTCGAGAACGACGCGGCGCCGGTCATCTCCCCGGGGAGAAAAGCCCGCCGGGCAGTCCACCGTTTTCCCGTGGAACGCCATTCCCCCCGCCTTGACCTCTCCCAGGCCGTCCCAGCTTTTTTCGAAGGCCCGGGCGACGGGCGCCCGCCTGACGCGGACGAGCCGGCCGCCCTCCCGGCGCAGGGCCAGCCCTTTCTTGACGGTCATGCCCTTGCCCTCCTTGAGGGCGAGGACGGATTCGATATCTTCGAAAGAAACGGCCCGCAGGTCGCCTTTGATCTCGCGAATGAACTCTCGGGCCACCCGCCGGGCAAGGGCCGGGGGGACGAGCGCAAGCGTCCGGACATCCAGCGAGGCCTCCCCTCTGCTCCGCTGGATGAACTCGTCGGCCAGCTCCCGGATGAATCCCGAAAGGAGGTCATCCTCTTCCCTGATCAACGCTGCGAGCCGCGCCAGGTGCTCGACGGCCTTGGCCTGGTAGTTTTTCTCGATCTCCGGCAGGAGGCCAAGACGGATGCGGTTGCGGAGGAGCCGGCGGTCGGTGTTCGACGCGTCCGTCCGGAACTTCAGCCTCTCGGCCCGGAGATAAGCCTCGATCTCTTCTCGCCTGACCCCGAGGAGCGGCCGGATGACCGAACACGTCGCCGGGCCCGAGACGGCCTCGATCCCCGATAATCCCGGGAGCCCCGCCCCCCGAAAAAGCCTCATGAGGAAGGTCTCGGCCTGATCGTTCATGTTATGGCCGGTGGCGATTTTCGTCGCGCCCGTCTTTCGGGCGGCATCCCGGAGGAATTCATAGCGCAGGACCCGGGCCGTTTCCTCGAGATTGATGTTGCGTTTAGCCGCCTCTCGCCGGACGTTCTTCGATCCGGAAACGAGTGGCAGGACCCAGCGCCTGGCCAGCTCCGCGACGAAGGATTCGTCGGCGCCGGCCTCGGCCCGGATCCGGTGGTTGAAATGGGCGATGACGATCTCGAGAGGCATCTCCTCCCTGAGCTTGATGAGGAGGCTGAGGAGAGCTACGGAATCGGGCCCGCCGGAACACGCGGCCAGCACCCGGTCTCCCGGGACGATCATGGCTTGCTTGAGGACGGCGGCCTTGAAGGCCTGGAAAACGCGACCCCTTCTCGTCTTGGACATGAATTCGTGAAAAATGCCGGCGGAGGGATTTGAACCCCCGACACTGCGGATATGAGCCGCATGCTCTGACCAACTGAGCTACGCCGGCACGGTGAAGGTGATTTTAGCGGAATCCCAGGGTCAAGTCAACGAACGGGAGGCCTGCCGGCCGCCTTGACAAAGACCTTGGGACGACGCTATAGTCCGTTCAGAATGCGGGGGCCGCCATCCGGCGGAAGGGAGAAAAGGAGCAGAGCCGTTCCGATGTCCCAACACGGCGGTTTCTATCGCATTAAGGAGGGGATGGCCATGAAGAAGAAATTTCATTTCTCCGCCCTTGCCCTGGGTTCGACAATGATTCTGGCCGCTGTCCTCCTGGCGCCCGCGGCTGGACAGAAGGCGAGCCGGGCGGTTCAACTCAAGCCCCGCGTCTATAGCGCGGCCGAGCTCAAGCGGTCCCAAACGGCCATTTCCACCCTGAAGGACACCGATGTTATCGAGAACGAGGGGAAGAGGATCACGGTGGCCGAATTGAAGGCGAACATCCAAACAATGAGGCGGCCGGCGTCGCAGAAAAGGTTATCCCGGGCCCATGACGGCGTCAAGGAGCTCCAGCGGCTCCAGGCGGCAGAAGGGAGCAGGCGAATCGCCCGCACTGCCACCCTCCGCCTTGATATTGCGGAGAAGTTCCGCTCATGGCGTGAGCGGGTTCCGGTATGGGGGCAGGGACAATCCGGCCAACCTTCAACCCCCCCCGCCGAGCAGGGACCCCGCATCGACTCCATCTATCCGGACACGGTTTATCCGGGCGATCCCATCCTGATCACGGGCGCCGGCTTCGGGCCCCGCTGGTCGGTTGACGTCTATATCCCGGGAAAAGGGAAGCCCCGCCTGGACATCACGTCCTGGAGCGAGACCGCGATCGAGGCCACGATGCCGGACGTCTCGGGGTTCCCCGCTCCCTTGTCCTCGAGCGTCATCGTGAACACCTCCAAGTACAAGACGGCCAACAGGTACGTCACGCTCACGCCGATCCTCGACCTCGTCGAGCTTCCTTATAGCGAAAATCGCTGCCACATATCGCATACGTCGGACCAGGACGAGGCCGGGGGCCATTTCGATTATTATATCGATGTCTATCACTCCTCAAATCTCTCGTATGTTTGGGGCGACGACGGGACGGACAGCTGTTCACAGCCGCTCAAGAATGGTTGGAGCATCGACAGCGTCCGGTTCGCCCCGGATGCCTTATTTTACGGATGGGGGGGGACGATCACTCCCCAGCGTCTCCCGAAACAGGGCGATACAAACATCGATTTCTCCATCAAGTGGTCGACGGACGTCAACGGCGGGATCTGGTGGGGCATCGAAATTTATGTCAAAGGACCCAGGGGAGTGCCTTACCTGTAAGCGTCCCCAGACTCCATCCTCGGCGACGGGTGGCGTTATTTCCGGAGATAGAGAACCCCCCCGACGTGACAAAGGTTCCTGAAGCCATGGCGGCGAATGAGCTCCAAAGCCTGGTTCGCGCGGGCCTCGCTCTCCGGAAGGGACCCGAAGCCGAAGAGCTGGCTCGGACCGCTCATGATCGCCCAGACCATTTTGGACGGCTGGGGGACGTCCAGCTTCGATGGCGCCGGCCGGTTCTCGACCCTGAGCGCTGCCGGGTTGAATGACCGGCACGTCTCGGCCGGGAGGGTCCCGACCTGCGATCCGTCCGGGACGAGGAACACGGAGAATCCCGGCTCGATCACGCACTTCTGGGTGATGCCATAATGGCGGATGATCTCCAGGGCCCGAACGGCATTTCCCCGTCCCGAGGCCGCGAAGGCGGCAATGGCCCGTTCGGGTTGGGAGGCGGTATCGATGACGCCCCAGCCGTTCTTGAACTCCTTCACGACGAGCCTTGACGGATCGAAGGAGAGGAGATTCTCCGGCGCCGCCGCCGGCTTCAGTCCGGTTATGGGCCGGGGCAACCTTCCGGCTGCCGACACCTTCGGCTTGGCCGCCGGCTGGCTGGGAATTTGCGGGGCCTGAGCCGCGGGAATCCTCGAAACCGTTCCTGTCGGCGAGCCCGTGGGTGTCCTCCGGACCTTGGCCTTCACGGGCGCGACATCGATCGTGACGACCCTGCGGCCCGCCGTAAGCCGTCCCTTTCCGGCCCTCGGATTGGAGGAATAAAAGACGTAGCGGCCCTGCGCGTCGGTCCGGGTCAAGATCGTCCTGTCCCCGGCTCGGAGGGTAATCCACTGATTGGCCTGGGGGCTGCCCGATTCGTCCGTGGCCGTACCCTGGGCTTGGAGGTAGGAATCCGTGACTTCCTGGAAAAAGAAGCTGTCGAAGGCGGAATCATAAAAGGCGCGCAGGACGACTTCGTCTGAGCTCCTTTCCCAATGGACCTTGACCGTCCGTTTCACCGACTCCTCCGACGTTTCGGTCGACGTGATCGAAGAGGTGCTGGTGAGTTTCTGTTCGGTCTGCGGCCCGATCGAAAGCAGCCGGCCGAGCAGGCCGGGTTTGTCGTTTTCGACCCGGGTCGTGAAGATGGCGTTTTCCTGGCTCGTGGTCTGAGTGATAAGAGAAACCGTTTCCTGATCTATGGCAAAAGGCGTGTCGATCTCGTCGACCTGGGCCCAGGGCGTATCGAAGGCGGCCCGCTGAAAACGGCCGGCGTATGGGGGTTTGCCGAGGTCCAGGTCCGGGCCGGCCTGGGCCAGGGGGTCCAGGGCAAGGAGGGCGCGCACGCTTTCGAGGTCCAGGTCTGTCTGTAAGGGACCCTTCGCCCCGGCCAGCGCGGCGGGCGCGGGCCTCGTCTGGCTGGCCCTCAGCGGAGGCACTTTCTTCGTCGAACCGGTGGACTTGTCCCCCTGGGCCTGCTGGCCGAATTCGAGGTCGCCGACAGCCTGGGTATCTTGAGGCTTGGGCTGGACGGGAGGGGGCTGCTGGGCTTCGAGAAGGGGCAGGTCGTGCTTGAGGCTCCTGACGTCGACGACCTTTTCCTGCCTAGCCCCGAGAGTGACGAGCTTCAGGCGATTCGAGCCCTCCACGACCCAGCCGAGTCTGAGATCCCTCAGGATGATGATTCGGTCGTCGTCGCCGGCCCGCGCCGTCGTGCCGTCCGGATTGCGTCCGCCGACGGTTTGGCCCTGGAGCGAGCCCTTCATCTTGAGCAGGCCGGTCGTCGTGGCCTGTCTTTTTCCGTTCTCTTCGGTCGCCGCGGAGGATCCGAGCCCATCGGCGATGAAGTTGATGCAGCCCGAGATTACCGGCCCGAACGCCTTGCCGGCCGCCTTCATGACGCTCATGATCGGAACCAGGGCGCCAAGGTCGCCGTACTCGGCCGGGACCGGCGTGGCTTTGCTGTCGCCTGAGGCGATGGTCGTTTTAACGGTCATCGAGGTCGTGTGGGAGTCTTCATACGTGACCGTCGTCAGGCCCGTGTTGCCGGCGGACGGCGCGTAAAGGAGAGAGACGGGGAGGACGGGAATGGTGAAGGCCCCGAGGGCCAGGCAGTCCGGGTCGCGCACGATCTCGACCGAGAAGTGGCCGTCTATGGCGCGCCTGGAGGGCTGACCGGGCTGGGAGAGCGTGCTGGCCCGGACGGTCCCCTTAACGAGCGTGGCGTCTCCAACGTCGAAGTAGGTCGAGAGGACGTTGCCCTGGGACGCCTGTTTCAGGACAGGCCAATTATCCCAGTCGTTAACCTTTTTAAAAATGGGACCGTTGGGGCCCTGGATCTCAGTGATCTCGACCTGGAAGGTATAGCGCGCCACGTCCTCCTGAGAGCGGTCCTGGCTGACATAGATGACGGCCTTCAATCCATTGATGCTGACCTGGGACGAAAGGCCGTCGGAGCCCGGGGGGCCGGTCGGATGAAAGAGGGCCTCGAGCGGCCCGTGCGGCGTGGCTACCCGCATGCTCCCGATTTGCTTGGGGTCGGACTGAATTCTGAAGGGGTAATTGGCCTCGAGGGCCTGGAGGTTGCAGTAGATGTCCTGAAGGGCGTTGGAGGATTTATATGGCGGGTCTCCCTGGCATTGGGCATGGGCCAGGCCGGCGTTCAACCCTCCCATCAGGCCTATGATCGCGAATCCGAAAACAAGGCTGGCTTTCTTCATCATGCCTCCTTCTCTCCTCTTGCCTCGAATTCTAAGCCACCGGCGATTGTGTTGTCAATCTGAGGAGACGATCGCGTCGGCGTGACACGGTGGGGAGGCCGGCCTATCTCACTGGAAGAGGGCGGCGGCATTATCTTTCTTGAAGCTGTAGCGGTGGTCCTTGAAGAGCTTCATGCAGGTGTCGACAACCCGCATGTCATAGCGGATGCCGCGGCCGCGGCGGATCTCTTCGAGGGCCTTCTCGATGCCGAGCGCGGGGCGGTAGGGCCGGTGGGAGGACAGGGCCTCGACGACATCGGCCACGGCCAGGATCCGCGCCTCCATGAGGATGGCGTCCCCCAGCAGACCGTCGGGATACCCGGTGCCGTCCATTCTCTCGTGGTGCTGGAGGACGATGTGCGCCACGGGCCAGGGGAATTGGATGTCCTTCAGGATGTTGTAGCCGATCCGCGGGTGGTCCTTGATCAGCTGGAATTCGGTCTTGGTCAACCGGGTGGGTTTGGCTAGTATCTCGGCGGGCATGGCGATCTTACCGATGTCGTGGATGACCCCGGCCAGGCGGAGGCCCTGGATCTTTTCCGACGGGAGGTGCATCTCCTCGGCAATGGCCACGGCCAGGCTGGACACGCGGCGCTGATGGCCGGCCGTGTAGAGGTCGCGCATTTCGATGGTGAGAGACATGGCCCGGACCGTTCCCTCCAGGGCCTTCTCCAGCCGTTCAAAGGTGTTCTGGAGCCTGTCCTCCGCCCGCCGCGTTTCGATGACCCGGCCGGTCAACTGCTCGTTAACCATGGAGAGCTCCTCGGTCCGCTTCTCGACCCGATGCTCGAGCTCATCCTTGGCCAGCCGGAGCTCCTTCTCCACGCGGCGCCGCTCGGTGATCTCCTTTTCGATCTCCAGGGATCGGGCGCGCATCATATCCTCGAGGGACCGGTTGATCGCTTCCATCTCCCGGTAGGCCTTCTCCATTCCGTCGACCATGGTGTTGAAGGTCCGGGCCAGGAGGCCGGCTTCGTCACGGGAATAGACCTTGGCCCGCTGGCTCAGGTCACCCTTGGCGATCCTCTCGGCCGTCCGGGTCACCTGGGCCAGTGGACGCATGATCAGGCCGCTGAAGAGGAAGACAAAAAGGCCGCTGACGAAGATAACGCTCAAGCACACGGCCTTGATCAGGCCCTTCTCCCTGGTCGTCTCCGCGATCATGTCCGCGAAGGAGAACCCGAGGAAGAGGTGCCCCAGAACGCGGTCGCCGGTCGTAATGGCCGTTTTGGTCCGGTAAACACTCCTGTGGGGAAGCGGCGCTTGAAGGGCGTCCGTGTCTCTATAGAGGTCCTGCTCCGCGAGGTCCCGGTTGGCGGAGGCCAGCACCAGCCCCGAATCGTCCTCGACCACCGCATACTTGATCACGGCCAGCTGCTCGACGGCGGCCTTGATGATTCGCTCCGCTGATGCCTTGTCGCCGACCCGGAAGTCCTCGGCCACGGCCAGGGTGGAAACTGTGGTGATGTCGGTAATCGAGGACCTTATCTCCAGGCTCAGGTGGCGCTCCAGGCGGTTTGGAAAATAGGCCAGGAAAAAGGCCGACACGGCCAAAACCAGGATCGTGACCAGGAGGAAGATCTTCGTCCGGATCTTTTTGGGCCCGATCCGGGCGGCCAGGCCGGGGCCGGGCGCGTCGTTCTTATTCGTCCCGAGGTCGGCCGTCTGGCCCGGGTTTTCAAGGATGTTATGACTCATCTTTGCGCCAAAGTTCCGCGGCTTCCTCCTCTAGATTACGGGGGGGCTGAAACGCGAGCAATGCCCTTTGGGGGTGAATTCGAGGGGTGAGAATTCACCCCTGGAGGGGGGACGGCCCGTTTTCGCCTCTTATTCCTGTTTGAGGGCGGCGGCCAGGATCTCGGCCGTATGCCTGATATCCGTTCTCCGGCCGCTCCGGGAAAGCCCGCCGCGGATCTGGAGGAGACAGCCCGGGCAATCCAGGGCTACGATGTCGGCTCCGGAAGCGGCCACAGCGGCCAGTTTGTCCGCGAGGAGCGCCTCGGCCACCTCCGGGTGGTCGACAGAGAAGGCGCCGGCGAAGCCGCAACAGGCCGCAGAGCCGGTCATCTCGACGAGGTCCGTCCCCAGGGCGAGCCGCACCAGGTCCCTGGAATCCGCGGCGGCCTTGAGGACGTATTTGTGGTGGCAAGAATCGTGGTAGGTCGCCTTCTTCTCCGGCCGCCCCTCGGGAAAAAGCCCCCGGAGGGCGGCCTTCTCGTTCCGGGCCAGGAACTGGCTGAACGTCACGACCCGGCCGGCGAAGGCCAGGAAATCCCGCGAATCGTCGGATCCGTTCCGGTCGGGCGTTTTTTTCCCCCCGTGCCCGAGGATGAGGTCCGGCCCGGCCTGGCTGAGCATGGTCGTGCAGGTCGGACAGAGGGTGATGACCGGGCCATCCCCCGGCAGCCTCTTCCAGACGTAGCGGAACGCCCGCCTGGCCGCCGGCGCATGACCCGAGTTGTAGGGTGGAAACCCGCAGCATGCGGTCGGCCCGAGGACGACATCGTATCCGAGACGCGATAGGACGCGGAGCGCGGCCACGCCGACCTCCGGGTAAACGTGCTGGATGAGGCAGCCCGGGAAGAGTGTCACCCGGCCTTTCGTGGACGGCCCTTTTTTGCGGAGGGCCCGTTTCTCCTTCCGGAAAAGCCCGGAGAGGGCCTTAGGGGCGGGGGCGGGCAGGGCCCGGAAGCGGTCGTAGCGGGCCATCCAGGAGGGCAGGGCGCGGACCTCCCCCCCTTTCCGGATGACGGGCCGGGCCGCCCGGCCGGCGAGAAACGCCCCCCGGTTGAGAGCCGGGTGTCCCATGACCCCGTCGAGAGCGATCTTTTTCCAGAACTTCTTGCCGGTTTCCCGGGCCAGCCGCTCCTTCAGCGCGACAACCAGGTTAGCGATGGGAATCTTGGTCGAGCAGACGTCGTCGCACCGGTGGCAGCCCATGCATAAGCCCGCCAGCTCCTTGGACTCCTTGAGGCCGTGGATCCAAGCCGTGAGCAGGCTCCCGATCCCGCCCATGTAAACGTGGGAGAATTCCTCGCCGCCGACGACCTGGTAGACGGGGCAGACATTGAGGCAGGCCGAGCACTTGATACAGCGGAGGACGTCCCGGAACTTGACGTCCGCCCGGAGTTCGCTCCGGTGGTTGTCGAGGAGGATGATGTACTGCTCCGTCCTGTGCGGGCCGGCGATGAAGGAGACATAGCTTGAAATGGGCTGGCCGGTGGCGTTTTTCGTCAGGATTTTGAGCAGGAGGAGGGCGTCGGCCGTCGAGGGCACGACTTTTTCCGTGCTGGCGAGGACGATGTGGACCGGCGGGGCCGTCGCGACCAGCCGTCCGTTGCCTTCGTTCGTGACGAGCATGATCGAGCCGCTCTCGGCGATCAGGGCGTTCGCTCCGGTCAGGCCGACCGGGGACGCCAGGATCTCCCGCCGGAGCTCTTCGCGGGCGACACGCACGAGGGTCGGGATGTCGTCGGCGATGTCGCGACCCAGGTGCTCCGAGAAAATGCGGGCGACCCCCTGGCGCGTCAGGTGAATGGCCGGCATGACCATGTGCGTCGGCGCTTCGGCGGCCAGCTGGACGATCCATTCGCCGAGGTCGGTCTCGCGCGGTTCGACGCCGCGGCCGGCGAGAAAGCCGTTGAGCCGCGTTTCCTCGCTGACCATGGACTTGGACTTGACGAGTTTTTTCGCGCCGTGCCGCTCCAGGATCTCGAGAACCAGGCGGTTGGCCTCGTCTCCGTCTTTCGCCCGGAGGACTCGGCTTCCGTGACGGCGGGCCTGCTCTTCGAACCGGGCGAGCAGGAGGTCCTGACGGGCGATGGCGTCGTCCTTGATTTCCGCGAGCGTTTCGCGCAGGGCCTCGAAATCGAGACCGCGGAAGCAACTCTCCCTTTTTTCAGTCCAGCTCTCGGAGAAGGCCTGGAGTGTGGCCTTGAGGCGGGGGTCGAGGGCCTTGGCCTTCATGGTCTTACGAGTCCTCCGCCCCGATGAGGAGGATGACGAGCCGGGCCGGCCCCTGGACGCCGATCGTCAGCTGGCACTCGATGTCGGCGGTCCGGCTCGGGCCTGTGACGAGGGAAACCTGGGGACCGGGGAGCCCGGTCCGGCCGAGGTGGTCGGAGATAACGCCCGCCAGGGATTCAAGATCGGGGACGATCTTCCGCCGCTCGAGCAGGCAGACGCAGAGAGGCGGAAGCGTCCAGACGAGTCTTTCCGCGTCGTCGGAATCCAGATGGACGAGTGTCCCGGTTTCGGCCGCGCCATAATCCGCGAGCACGAGGCCGGCCTGGGCTGCGGCGATGTCGTCGATCTGTTCAGAAGGCCCGACGGCGAGACCGCCTTCTTCCGCGGCGGCCAGGAGGGAACGCGAGGCGACCGCGGTGCGGATGTTTTCCTTATTGAAGAGGAGCGCCGTCGCGGCCAACGATCCGCTGATGTCCGGGACTCGGAACACCTCGGCCCCCGCGGCCAGAGCGCCGGCGGTGAAGCGGTCGACGAGGTCCGCGCTCACCATCGCCGGGCCTTCGCGGGCTCCATTTTTCTGAGGTCCAGGCCGCGCTCCACGGCGCCGATCCTGTAGAGGCATATCTCGCGGAGGGACGAAGGATGGTGGAGGACCTCGGACAGGGACTGGCCGCCGACGGCCCAGACGCCGCCGCCCCTGACGATGACGACTTTGTAATCATGAAGGAGGCGGACGAGACCGGCCGTCTGGATGTCCGGAGGCGCGACGGGAATGACGAGGTACAGGAACGTGCCTTCCGCGTCGACCGGGATGACCCGGTCCGCGGGCCCGCCTTCCCCCGGATAGACGTAGTGGGCGGACGCTTCGGCTTCGGGAATGTAGCAATGCATGACGGTTTGAAAATCGCTGGCCGCGTAAATCTCCTTGTGCAGCCGAACCTCGGGATCGTCGGCCTCGTCGGCCGGCAGGGGGATCCTGACAAGGGGGCCGCCGAGGTCGCGGGGCATAGACGCTTTGGGCGCGTAGAGCATCGCATCCACGCCGCGGACCGACATCGAGCCCGTATGGAAGGGCGAGAGCCGGGATTCGAAAATCCTGTTCCCGGCCTTCCGGAATTCCTTGAGGATTTCCTCCTCGTCGGCGAAATCGCAGCGGGCGTCCTCCGCGTCGTCGTAAGCGGGAGGAGCGTAGGCGAACCGTCCGGCCCCGGCCTCCCGGATTTTCGCCCTCAGGGCTCCGACGTCGACGCCCAGCTTCCAGAGAAGGCGGACGACGGCGCCGGACTCGTTGGCGAGGCAGAGCCGGAAGAAGGCCTCCTTAAGAGTCCGGCCCTTGGCCACCGCGCCGTGGCCGAAGATGATGGTCAGCGGATGCCCGCTCAGCCGCTCCGGCAGGGTCTTGGCCATCTCCGGAGAGCCGCTCGGCACGGCGAACCAGTCCACGGGGATGGCCTGTCCGAGATGGTGATAGGCCAACGGGTCCACGGGCTCGAAATCCGGCGGGCGGGCCGGCTTTGGGGCGTCGTCGAGCGTGGCCATGATCAGCTCTTTCACGTGGGCGTGCATCGAGGCCCGGACGCCGGGCAGCGCCAGGATCCGGGCGTGGATGTCCGTCTCCGAAGACGCCTTGTAATACCCGTAATCCGTTTCCGTGGGCGAGAGGAAGCAGATCTGGCTCGGCTCGAGGTCGCCCTTTTGCGAACCCGTGGCCGTGATGACGATCTGCTCTTCGCCCCGCTCATCCGTCCAGCGGACGGCCATGTTCCCGCTGTGGCTGTCCTGGATATCGTACGTGAGAGAGGCCCGCCCCACGGCCTGGAAAAGACGCAGGAGTTCCTCGCTGGCTTTCCATTTCTGGGCGCTCATGGTTTCCTCGCTTCGATGCGCTGGGCGCGGAGAAGCTCCGGCGCCGGCCTCCCCCGCTCGTCCCACCCCCGGACGCGGTAATAGTCGCGCCGCATCCGGACCTGGTCCTCGACCGAGACCCGGCGCTCCTTGCCCTCAGCCGTCACGGGAAGTTCGGCGAAACGGCCGGGAAGGGCGTCGTCCTCGGCCGTGGCGCCGGCGTCGCAATTGAAGAGCCGTTCCAGGGTCGCGACGCGGTTCTCGATCTCTTCGAGCCTGGCCACCGAAAAATCGCGTCCGGTGACGCCGCTGACCATCCGGGCCCAGGGGTCCGAAGAGAAGGCGAAGCCCGTGAAGCGGCAGATGCCCAGGCTGTCCTGGAGGATGCCCGTGTTCTGCATGTTCCGGATAGCGATCGGCGATTGGAGGAGGCTGAACCGGGGGATCTCGCGGGTCCCGCCGAAGAACGCCAGGGAGACGGCATATCCGCCGCGAAGGTGGCAGGCGCCTGTCGGCGACGTCATGTAGCCCAGGGCCTGGGTATAGGAGGCGCGGGGGTCGTAGCCCGGGATCTCGAGCCTTTTCACGGTCATCGAGAATTCCGGGTGCCCGACCCCGGCCGCCAGGCGATAGGAGCCCTCGGCCAGCCGGTCGCCGATTCCTTCGCGCCGGGCCATGAGGGGGACGAGCGTTTCGAGGGCCCCGGCGTTCCCGAAAGAGAGGTCGAGGCCTTCCGTGTCTTTTTTCGTTATCAGCCCGCGCTCAAAGAGCTCCATGGCGCAGGCGATTGTCCCGCCGTAGCTGATGGTATCGATACCGAGCTCGTTGCACCGGTAATTGGCGCGCGTGACGGCGGCCAGGTCGTAGATGTCGCAGACGGGGCCCATGAGAATCATCGTCTCGTACTCCGGGCCCTCCCCCGCTTCTTTGCCGCCGTCCCGGCCCGGGACGCTCGTATGCCGCTGGCAGCCGATCGGGCAGAGGTAGCACGAACCGGCCTTGTCGAGAATCGTCTTGGCCAGCGTCTCGCCCGAGATCCGCTCGACGTCCTCCTCGCGGTGCGTGCAATCCCGGAAATTCCGGTGGGGCAGCATGGCGATCAGGTTGATGAGCTCGATGAGGCCGGCCGTGCCGAGTTCGCGGAGAAGCCGCTTGGTGATCGGCGCCTGGCGCATCAGGTAGAGGGCCTGGTCGAGCCCGGACTGGAACTTGTCCTTGTCCGCGAAGCCCGGTTTTTCCTTGCCCCGGACGCGGACGGCCTTGAGCTTCTTGCTCCCCCAGACCGCGCCCGGGCCGCAACGGCCGTAAACGCGGTTCCGGTCGTTGGCGACGGCGGCCAGGCGGACGAGGTTCTCGCCGGCGGGGCCGATGCACAGGACGCGGACGGGATGCCCGGGTCCGGATTCCGCGGCCAGGATGTCGTTCGTCTCGTGCGTGGTTTTGCCCCAGACGTGGTCCGCCGGGAGGATCTCGGCCCGGCCCGGCGCGATGTCGATCATGACCGGGGCGGACGAAGCCCCCTTCACGATGAGGGCATCGCAGCCCGCGGCCTTGAGCCCCGCGCCCCAGGTCCCGCCGGAGTTGGACGTCCCGATGAGGCCCGTGAGCGGAGACTTGAAGACCATGTGGCCGCGGCCGGCCGTCGGCGCGCTGGTCCCGATCAGGGGCGACGTGGCGATGACGATCGCGTTTCCCGGTCCGAGAGGGTCGCACGCCGGGTCAACGGCGTCGTAAAGAAGCCGGGTTCCGAGCCCGCGGCCGCCGAGGTAATCCAGGGCGAGCCCGGGGTCGAGCGGCTTTCTAAGCACGGTCTTCGCGGTCAGGTCGATTTCGAGGACCTGGCCGTGGTATCCACCGATCGGGAACTCGGGCATGCGGCTAAGATAACAGAAGCGTTATCAGGAGGCAAGGCCGGACGGGTCCTGTCGCGGCGCGTCAACGGAAAGGGCCTCGGGGATGGCTTTCACTCCAGAGTGCGTCTTGCGCTAAGCCGCCCATGACGTTCCGGCCATACCCCTTCGGCCCTTTCCAAGCCAGGGCAGAGCGGCTGGTTTCCCCTCCTGAACCACCACTCCTCACACTCGAGGAATTCCTGACACCAGGGAGCATTCGAGTGTGAGGGCCGGGGGGAAGCCGCCCCCTGGACCCCCCAGCGCTCTCGCGCAATCCCCTTCCGCTCGTCCATCGGAGAGCACCGCCGCGCCACCCGTACGAGTTTTCAAACCGAAGATGGAGGCTTCGGAGATGGCTGAAGCAATACGGCGAAAATGCGCAGGGGGTGTTCCCGGAGCCGCCCAGAGGAAAAGACCCAATACTTGATCCGGATATCTACCAGAAGTGCGGCTTCGAGCCGCTCCGCCACACTTCTGTTGGTCGCTCCTCAGAATCCGCTCCCTGCCGGAGGGCGGAGCGGGCACGGATGGGAAAAGGGGGACACGTAACGCCGTACATGTCCCCCTTTTCCCGGAGCGAAGCCCGGAACCGGAATCCCCCGAGCTCAACCTCATTGAATAGCGGAAGCCATCTCCGCAGCCTCTGTTTATCCGCCGCCGAGGAAGGGGAAAACGGCCAGGGTGTCGCCGGGAGCGAGCTCGGTGTCGAGCCCGCGGAGGGATTGGATGTGAACGCCGTTGACCATGACCACGAGATGGGGCTTGAGCCCCGGCCCCGCGAAAATCTCCGCTCGGCGCTCCGTCGAATCGCAGAGCGTGTCGAGGGCGTCGCGGACGGTGCGGCCGCCGCCGAGGTCCACGTCCCGTTCCCGGCCGCCGAAGAGGTCCTTGAAATAGGCGAAGAACTTAGCCTTGATCGTCATGGATTCTGTCCGGCCCGAGCAGGCTCTGGTCCAGCAGCCGCTGGGCGTTCGGCCCGCGGGCGTCGATGATGAGCGGCACCGGGGTCCCGAGCAACCGGAAGAGGTCCTCGAGGATCTCTTCCCGGACCACGAGGAGGATTTTGCGCTGGGTGTCGAAAATGATTTCGCGGAGGGCCGGCCAGAACCCGCCGTGGGCCAGCTCGAGCGGCCCGACCTCGTCCACGATGAGGGCCTCCGCGGGGTCGGCCGCCAGAATGAGGGAGCGGGCCGCCTCGAGGGTCTCGGGCACGAAATAGTACGGGCCGATCCGCTCCCACTCCGGCTCGCCCGTCCGGCGCAGGAACGGAAGGCGGCGGCTGTCTTTGAGGTCGACAAAATCGTACCCCGGCGCGCCGCCGGCGTCGCGCACGGCCACGCTCAGGAACCCCCCGAAGCGCAGTCCGCGCGAAGCCCAGCGCGAGAGCGATTTCTGGATCAGGGTGGTCTTTCCGCCGTGAACGGGTCCGGAGAGGATGATGATCATGATTCGGCGGCCGCCCTCGTGCCTCGAGCCCTTCAGCGGATGAGGATCTTCGCCTCGCCGGTGCTGAGGACGACGGGCTTGCTGTCGACGCCGAGGGCGGAAAGTCCGTCGATCGAAACGGAGGCCTCGCCCGGACCGACGGCCGTGAAGACCAGGACCGCCAGCGTCCCCTGGCCCTTGAATCCGCGGCCGAGCTGGGGCGCCGAGAACCCGAGCGTGCAACCGGAGGCGGCCGGAAGGCTGAGGAATTTGGCTTGGCCGCCCATCTGTTTGGTCACCCCGCCCTCGATGATCTCCTTGAGGGTCATATTCTGCGGGTTGAACCCGATGTTGAGGGACATGTTGCCGATTTCCTTCTCGGACGCAAGCTCCACGTTGATCCGGAATTCCCGGTCCTTGGGGACTTCGAAGCTGGCGGGCGAGAGGTAGAGGGCATTGGCGCCCGGTTCCTCATCGGCCTCAGCCGGGTTTTCGGAGATCCCGGCCTGTTCGGCCAGCGCCTCTTCGCCCAAGGCCTGGGCGTTCGCGGGCAGGCCGGTGATGCTGTTGGGGTCCACCCAGAAGGGCTTCAAGTCCTGGTCCGTCAGCCGGAGGGACCGGATGATTGTCGGCGTGATCGTCATCACGACGTCGCTCTGGTCGATCGTCGTCTGTGTCGTCGAGAACAGGCTGCCCAGGATCGGCAGGTCCTTGAGCCCGACGATCCCGCCCATGGATTTCCTCTCCTCGTCCCGGAGAAGCCCGGCCAGGAGATTGGTTTCCCCGTCCTTGAGCCGCATCGTGTTCTTGATTTCCCTGGTGTTGATGATCGGGATCCCGGCCACCCCGCTGCCGGCGATCGAGGAGACCTTGATCTCGACCTCCAGAGTCACGTCGCCTTCCAGGTGGATGCGGGGCTTGATGGTGAGCTGGATGCCGACGTCCGTCCGCTCGTAGGAGACGATGGGCTGGGCATTCGAGCCGCCGGCCATGATGGGCGTGAACGAGGCCGTGGGGATGGGGACTTTCTGCCCGACGGTGTATTTCATCTCTTCGCCCGCGAGGCCCCGGATCCGGGGCTGGAGGATGATCTTGGTATTCGTGTCTGCTTCAAGGAACTGGACGACCGCCTGCGGCGTCATGATCTCGTAGCTGCTTTTATCCCCCAGCTTGAGTCCGCTCAGGCTGATCCAGCCCGAGTCGCTGACGCCGGTGGCGGGATTGAGCCGGATGGCCAGGCTTCCCTGGGAGAGGTCGAGGCCGAGGTTGCGGAGCTTGGTCCGGTCGACTTCCATGATCTCGACGTCGACCAGGACCTCGCCCTGGGGCTTGTCCCACGCCCGGAGGAGCTTCTCGGCCAGGACCATGGCCTGCGGGGTGTAGCGGATCGTGATCGAGTTCAGGGTCTTGTCGATCTGGATACTGGGGACCGTGGTCTGCGTCTTAATCATGTTGACGAGCGCGAGCTGGACGTCCTGGGCGTTGATGTTGGACAGGTAGAAGGTCCGGATGACCAGAAGCTCGTACTTGGCCCGCATCGTGAAGTTGTCCGGGGCGATGATGACGGTCTTCTCGTCGACGATCCGGGAGAAGTTCTTGCTGGCGATGCAAAGATAATTGATGGCCTGCTCGAGGTCCTTCCCGGTGAGGTCGACGGCCAGGTTGGCGTCCCGGTACGTATCGTCATAGATGAAGGTCACACCCGAGGTCCGTCTCAAGGTCTCCAGGATCGATTTCAGGGAGACGGGAGTTCGGAAGTTGATGCTCAATTTCCCGCCGGTCGTCTTGAGCTGGACGGGAGCAGTGGGCATTTCCGAGGGCTGTTTTTCGGCCTTGGCCGGAGGCGGAGCATCCAAGGCGGCCAGTTCCGCTGTGATCACCTGATTGGCCGGGTCGTAAGAAAGGGCCAGCCCGTATTCGGCCCGGGCCTCTTTCTTTTTCCCCTGGGCGGTCAGGCCCCTGGCGGTTTGGAGGTGGTAGAGGGCGGCCGACAGCCTGGCCCGGAACAGGGCGATCCGGTAGACGGACTCTCTCGGATTCGCGAGCGCAGCCTGCTGGTAGTACTGAATGGCCATGTCGAATTGCTTATTCATCTCGGCGGCCGCTCCCAGCCTGTACTCGCGGCTTACGGTCGCGCAGGCCCCGAAGGCCATCACGAGGGCGAGAATGACGGCGATTTTCTTCATGGCCGGTCTCCTTGTCGGGAAAACGTCTTTCGTTCGGAATTCGGTCCCTCGACCTCGATTTCGTCGGGCGTCACGCGGACGACTTTATAGCCGGGCATGACCTCGTCTCCCTCCGCCACGGGCATCGTCTGGCCGTCCCGGATGACGAGGGCCACGATTTTTCCGCTGGAGCGGACGGACCCGACATAGACGAGGTTCAGGACGAAGGCCGGGGGCTCCCCGACCTTCGGCGTCTGAGGTTTCGCGACCGGGGGCCGGAGGGGAAATCCCGTCGAGGCGGCGGGGACGCCGTAGAACCCGGGCCGGAAGATGTCCCGGCGCGGGGGCAGGATCTGGCCCTTGCCGAAGACCAGGAGGTCCTTGCGGACAATGGGCTTGGATTCCCCGGCGATTTGATCCGGGTTTTTTTTCGCCCTCGTCTCCTGGGGAGAGGACGCCAGGGAAGACGCCAGGCACAGAATGGCGAGGACCGGCGCCAGGCGTTCAGTTCTCATAGTAGCCCGCCAGCGTGAGTTTGAGATTGAGGACCCCGGATTCAGTATCGCTTTTCTGGAAGTCGATTTTCTCGACGGCCAGGAATTTCGGAAACCGCTCGAGGATCGCCAGAAACCTCTTGAGTTCGGCGTACGTTCCGGAATAGCTGAAGGTGACGACGACTTTTTTGATGTCCACTTTTTCCAGGTCGGAGTACCGGTAGTCGATCAGGGGGACGTCCATCCCGGACTGGCCGAAGATCCCCCGGAGGTCCAGCCGGAGCTTTTCGAAGACCGTTTTTTCCTCATAGAAATATGAGGTCCGGAACGCTTCCAGGTCTCGGGCCGCCTCTTGCCAGCGGAGCCAACCGGCTTTGGTCTCGGCCTGGGATTTTTCGCCGAGGCGCAGGCCGTCCTGCAAAGATTTCACGGCGTCCTGGGTCTCAAAATACGCCGTTCGCTGCCTCATGGCCAGGAAGACGAAGAGGATCACGGCGAGAAGGACGGCGGCGGCCAGACGCTCGAGCGTCTTTCTCTCCTTGCCATTGAGACCGTCAAATAATGCGTTCATAGGTCAGGGTGATCTCCGAGACGAGCCGGCCGGCCTCCTCGCGGGATTCTTTTTCGAACTTGTACGCGAATTTCCGGGAGTTGAGATTGTTCAGAAAAACCAGGAGGTCGTCGATTCCGCGGGACACGGCCTTGATCTTGAGAGTGACCGTCCGGTCGCCCAGGACGTTCGGGACGAGCGACGTGATGTAGATGGAGTCCGGGAGGGAGGCCTCGAGCTCCGAGAGGAAACCCGTCCACGAAAAACTCTTCTGGAAGATGATGCGGTTGACGAGTTCGATGCGGACCTTGTCCGCCGCCTCGAGCTTATTGATATCCGAGAGGAGCCGCGATTGTTCCTGGGCGGCCGCCGTCACGCGCTTGTTCCCCTCGGCAAGCGAGGCCTTGAGCCGCCCCGTTTGGAGGCCGTACTTCGCGACCGTGTAGGCCGTGAACCCGATCAGGGCGACGAACAGCGCGGCCAGGACGGCCCGGGCCAGAAAGTAAAACCTGCGGTTCCTAGCCGGCCGGCTGGCCAGGTTCAGAAAGAGCGCCAGGTCCCGGCTCATGACAACTGCCCCATGAGCGGCGCCAGGGCGGTCTTTTCCTGGGCGTCCCATTCGTCAGGTGCCGCGTAGTCGACCACCGCCGCCGGAAGCAGGAGGCTGGACTTCAGGCGGGACAGGATCCCGGGCCCGTCTTCTCCGGCTCCCGATCGCACCCAGATCCGCTCCACTTTTTTCCTCTCCTTGTCCTCGAGAAAGTGGACGGTGTTTTCGACCTCCTGGACGACCAGGTCGGCCTTGGCGCCGGCCGCGAGGTTCGGGCTGATGCCCTTATGACGGTAGAGCGTCCACTCGGATTCCATGATGGCAAGAAAACTCAGATAATCGGCCTCAATATTGAGGAGGACGCCGTTCTGTCCGGCCGCCCCCCCGATCAGGTTGACGAGGCTCAGGGAAGGAACCGTCACGGTCCCCACAGCCATCCCCGCGGACTGGAACAGGTCCTCGTACTCGCGGACGACGGCCTCGCGGGCCGTCGCGACGATGATTTTCCGGGCGGACGGCCCGGAACTCGGGGCGTAGGCCATCCGCAGGTCCTCGGGCAGGAGAGGCATCTGCTTTCCGACGCGCCAGCGGATGAATGCGTCCCGTTCGGTCTCGTCGCCGGGGAGGGAATCCGCGGTCAGGACGAAGATCCGGACGCAGGGCTCGGGCATGAGCAGGGCGATGGTCCCTCCCCCGAACCCGAGGGCCCTTTGTCCCGCCTCGATCGCGGCTTTCACGGCGGGGGCGTCGGTGATGTTCGGGCGGTCGAAGGACGGAACGAGCACGCTGGCTTCAAAAGGCAGGATGAACCGTTCGCGCGCGGCCCGGCCCCGCGCGAGGACGCGGAGGCCGCTCAGGTAGCCGGGGGCCAGCGCGAAGACGGCGTCCGGGAGCGGGCGCTCGACAAACCGGGCCTGAAGTCTCTTGAAGAGCGGCAACGTCATCACTCCACGAAGGTCACCTTGTTCAGGTCCCTGAGGCTCGTCACCCCGTCGAAGACTTTCTCCAGCCCGATTTCCCTCAGGAAGATCATCCCTTCCGCCTTGGCCCGCTTCTTGACTTCGGAAAGGGGTTTCCTTTCCAGGATCAGCTCCCGGATGGGATCGGAAAGCTCCAGGATCTCGGCAATGGCCGTGCGGCCCTTGTACCCGGTCTGATTGCAGTCCGGACAGCCCCGCGGCTCGTAGAACACCCGGTCCCGGTGCTTGGCTGGATCGAGCCCCGACTCCGCAAGCTGGGCCGCCGTGTACTTCACGGCGGTCTTGCAGCGGGGGCAGAGCACCCGCACCAGACGCTGGGCCAGGATGCAGTTGAGGGCCGAGATGAAACTGTACGGGTCCACCTGCATGTGCAGGAATCGCCCGATGACGTCGAAGACGTTGTTGGCGTGAACGGTCGTGAAGACCAAGTGGCCGGTCAGAGCGGACTGGATGGCGATCTGGGCGGTCTCCGGGTCGCGGATTTCGCCGACCATGATCTTGTCGGGGTCGTGCCGCAGGATGGAGCGCAGGCCCCGGGCGAAGCCCAGGCCCTTTTTCTCGTTGACGGGGATCTGGGTGATCCCGTCGATCTGGTACTCGACCGGGTCCTCGATGGTGACGATCTTGTCCTCGGGTGACAGGATTTCCGTCAGGGCCGCATAGAGGGTCGTCGTCTTCCCGCTCCCCGTCGGCCCCGTGACGAGCACCATGCCGTAAGGCTGGGTGATGTACTTCCGGAATTTTTTCAGGATCGTATCGGAAAAACCGAGCAGGTCGAGGCGGAGCTCCGATATGGCCTCGGTGATCATCTCCTTGTCCAGGATGCGGATGACCGCGTCCTCGCCGTAGATGCAGGGCATGATGGAGACCCGGAAATCGATGGTCTTGTCCTTGATCTTGAGCCGGAAGCGGCCGTCCTGTGGGACGCGGCGCTCGGCGATGTCGAGGTCCGACATGACCTTGATCCGGGAGATGATGGGCGACTGGAACTTCTTGTTGATGGCCTCCATCGCCTCTCCCAGGACGCCGTCGATCCTATACTTGATCTTGACGTGGTCGTCCTTGGATTCGATGTGGATGTCGCTCGCCCGCTTCTGGACGGCCGTGAAGATGATCGTGTGGACAAGCTTGATGATGGAGCCGTCCTGGTCGGCCAGCTTCTCGATGGAGATGACGTCTTCCTCTTCGCCGCTCTCCCTCTCCACGACCTGGGTGATGAAGCCTTCGGTCGCGTCCTTCAGGACCTGCATCGCGGTCTCGCTCTTGCGCAGGGCCTCCTGGATGGCCCTCTTCGAAGCCGCGAAGACCTGGACCTTTTTGCCCAGGAAGGACTCGATGGCGTCGATGGCCGCGATGTCGGAGGGGTCCGCGACGGCGATCTTCATGACGGCGCCGGTGTCCTCCAGGGGAATGAAGTTCAGGCGGTGAAGGAATTCGACCGGGATGCTCTGGACGAGGGCCCTGTCCAGGAGCTGATTCTCCAGGTTGATAGTGGGAACATGGTAGCGTTCCGCGAGCTTCCTCGCCGCTTTTTCTTCGTCGCGCAGGTGGGCCAGTTCTTCTTCATTCATACCGCGTCACCTGCGGGCCTTTCATCTCGTGATCCTGACCACATTAAAAATGGGCAGGTAAATGGCGAGGAGCATCCCAGCCACCACCAGCCCCATAACGATGATGACCACCGGTTCGATCAGCGACACAAGCGTGTCAATTTTAACACGAATGCGGTCGTCATAGAAATCCGCCACGTCCCCGAGCATGCCCTGGAGGTTGGCCGATGTCTCCCCGATGCGGATCATGTCCAGGGCGAGGGGCGGCAGGGCCCCGGTCTTCGCCAAGGATTCGGAGAGCCCCTCTCCGTTCTTGATGGAATCGGGGACGGTCCTCATGCGCAGGCTCAAGGAGGCGTTCGGGACCGACTGAATGGCGATGCCGATCGCCTGCAGGAGGGCGATGCCGGCCTCGAGAAGGAGCCCCAGGGTGCGGCTGAATATGGCCACGCTCGACTCGAGCCAGATCCCTTTGCCGATGGGGACGCGGAGCTTCCAGCGGTCCAGGCGGACGCGGAAATCCGGCTTTTTTCTGCGGCTCACGACGAAGAAGATGAGGAGGATGAGCAGGCCGGGCAGGACATACCAATGCGAGTTGATGGCCAGAGATACGGACATCAGGAGTCGCGTGATGCCCGGCAGCTGGGCCTGGAAGTCCTCATAAAAACTGGCGAACCTCGGCAGGATGAAATTGACCAGGATGCCGAAGAGGATCATCGCGAAGAGGATCAGCAGAGTCGGGTAAGCCAGGGCGGACCGGATGCGCGAGCGGGTCTGCGCGATGACCTTGGCGTACTGGATGTAGCGGGTGATGGCGCCGGGGAGGTTGCCGCTCCGCTCCCCGGCCATCAGGCTGGCCGTGTACACCGTGCCGAACATCTTCTCATATGGGAGGAACGCTTCCGAAAAGGCCTTGCCCAGTTTGACGTCGTCGGCGACTTTCGTCAGCAGCTCCTTGAGGTAGACGTTCTTGAGCCGGCCGGTGATCACCTCCAGGCTGCGGAGGATGGGATAGCCCGACTTGATGAGGGCCACAAGCTCCTGGTTGAAAAGGATGAAGTCCTTGTCCTTGATCCTCCGGCCGAAGCGAAGGCCCTGCGATTGGAGGCTTTTCAAGTCCCGGCGGACGGAGAGGGCAAGGTAGCCCTCTCCTTCCAGGATTTTTCGGCATTCCTCGGCGGACGAGGCCAGGACGTCCCGGACGATAATCCGGCCTTCCTCCCCGGCGACGCGGCAGGAAAAGACGGGCATCCCGTCAATATCTCCTCATAAACAAAATTTGTCTTTAATCTAGTCTGCCCAAACTCTTTTGTCAAACGGAGGGCTCCCTGGTTGACAAAGGGGCGGGAAAGACTTACTTTTATAAACATGAGAAGAGTTGTGATGATCCTGCCGGGTCTGCTCTTTCTGGCCGCGCTCTCGGTCATTTTCAGGCTCGGGCCGGCCCGGCCGCTCTGGGCCTCCCCCAGCCGGCAGGCCTCGCCCCAGGAAGCTCAGAAACCCAAATATGACTATATGAGCGGGGTTCTCTCGAGGAGCACCCAGCCCCTCGGCTTGAAGGAAAACCCGGGCATGAAAGAAATGCTCGCGCAGGGACCGGTCAGGTGGGCGCTCCGGGCGGGCCGGCGTCACGTTTTGAATTAGGGATTTTTTTTTATGCGCTGGATTCAATTTTTTGGATTATTCCCCGGGCAGAACGGAGCCGATTAGGCCCTTGAGAAGATCGCAAATCGTCTTTTTCGGAATCTTCGCCATCGTCCTCGTCCTTGGCGGCTTCAACGTCTACCGGAAGGCCGTCTGGCGGGAGGTGACCGACGGGATCACCTGGAAGGAAACCCCGAACGGGCTGACGGCGGTCAAGGTAGATCCGGCGAGCGTGGCCTACCTCATGGCCGGAATTCGAAAAGGAGATATCCTTTCGGCCATCAACAAGACTCCGGTCCGGACGAGGATCGACGTCCTCAAGAGGCTCTGGACCGCATCCGTCTCCGACCAGGCCGTCATCTACGAAATCAACACCCAGGGCATGCAGACGTACCGGAATTTCTTCCCGCAGAAGAAGGGGACGGACCTCATCTATTTTTACCTCGTCCTCATCGGGCTGACGACGCTCGTGATCAGCCTCGTCATCTTCATCAATTCCAACAAACAGATGACCCTCCCCTATCTCTTCTTCTACCTGCTCGCCCTGTCGTTCGCCTCGTTCAACATCTTCTCCCCGACCGGCGAGATGGACAGGTTCGACCTCGTCTTTTACTGGCTCGACAAGGTGGCCTTCCTGGCGTTTCCCCCTCTCCTCCTCCATTTCTTCATGATCTTTCCCCTCCGAAAGCGCTTCCTGAGGGACAAAACCGCGACCCTGGCCCTCGTCTACGCGCCGGCGGCCCTGCTCCTCCTGGCCCGGGTCCGGCTCCACATTCCCCTGCCGGGCCCCTGGAGCGACACGGCGGCCCTCAGGTATCAGGACGGCCTCGAAAGGCTCGAGCTCGTCCACCTGGCCTTTTTTACCCTGTTAACGGTGGGCATCCTCGCCCACAGCACACTCCGGGCGCCGAGCATCCTCGTCAAGAAGCAGCTGCGGCTTATCGTCTACGGTCTGGCGTTCGGCGCCTTGCCCTCGATGGCTTTTTACATCATCCCCTACATTCTTGGCCGGGTCCCTTCGACCGGCGCGGAGCTGACCATTCTTCTCCAGGCGCTGATCCCCCTGACATTCTCGTACTCCATCTCCCGGTACAAGCTCGTCGACATCGAAGTCCTGCTCAAGAAGGCGGCGACCCTGATCATGTCCTTCTTCGTCATCGCCTTCCTCTATTTCATCATCATCTCCCAGACGACCTGGTTTTCGGAGAACCGGCTGAGGGTCGCGGTCCTGGTCATCATCGCCATCATCCTGGGGGCTACTGTCTTCACCCCGCTCAAGAAGCTCGTCCAGACCCTTCTCGACCGGGCGATCTACAAAAAGAGCTACGAGCACCGGAAAACCCTGATGTTCATCAGCCGGGAGCTCAGCCGCGAACGGAACCTCCAGAGACTGGCCCAATCGCTCCTCGAAGCCATCGCCAACGCCCTCGCCCTAAAGACGGTCGCCCTTCTTCTGGCCCGCGAAGAGGACCGGCTGTCCTTCACCGTCCTGAGCGCCCGGGGGGAGGAGGTCCCTCTTCCCGCCCGGATCGACCTGGATGAGACCATGTACGACCAGCTCCAGGACAGAGACCATCTCTCCTCGTTCTCCCCGCGGGGGTCGAGCGCCCTCCAGGCTTCCGTGGACAAGTTCGCCCGCCACGGCTTTTTCCATTTCCTGCCCCTCAAAGTCGAGTCCAAGGTCATCGGCTGCCTGATCATGGGGAAGAAGCAGGACGGCTCGTATCTCTCGAGCGAGGATTGGGAGCTCATGACGGCTGTCTCAGGGTCAGCGGCTTTGGCCCTCGAAAACGCCGACCTCTACGGCCGGGAGACCGTCCGGGCAATGGAAATGCAGCGGCTCAAAGACTACAGCGAGAACATCATCGAAAGCCTGACCGTGGGGGTGGCCGTCATCGACGAGGGCGGGGTCATCACCGGCTGGAACCGGGTCCTCGAAGACCTGATGGGATTACGGAGGGAGGCCGCCATCAGGAAGCCCCTGGAGGAGGTCCTGGGCCCCCGGACCTACGCCGCGCTTTTCCCGCCGGAGACCAAGCAGGATTTCCGGCTCCTGAGCGAGGCCACGCTGGAGATCCCGGGCGGCGGAAAAAAGATCTTCGATATCGCCCGGACCCCCCTCCTCGACAACGCCCTCCGGCCGTACGGGACGATCATCGTGTTCGAGGACATCACGGAAAAGATCAGCCTGCAGCAGCGGCTGCTGACGTCCGAGAAACTCGCCTCGATCGGCCTCCTGTCGGCCGGCGTCGCGCACGAGATCAATACCCCCCTCACCGGCATCTCGAGCTACATCCAGATGCTCCAGCGGAAGCTGACGGACACGCACTACGCCCAGCTCCTGGAGAAGATCGAGGCCCAGACGGACCGGGTCGCCCGGATCATCAAGAACCTCCTGGCGTTCTCCCGAAACCCGGCGGACACCTCCTTCCACCGGGTCAACATCAAGGAGAGCCTCGAGGAGATCCTGTCCCTGATCGATTACAAGCTCAAGGACATGAACATCCGCCTCGAACTCGAGCTCAACCCGATCCCCCCGATCCAGGCGCAGGGAGAACGGCTGCAACAGGTGTTCATCAACATCATCCTCAACGCCCTGGACGCCATGCCCCAGGGCGGGACGCTGGGCATCCGGCTGTCCAAGGGCGAGGGCAGGGCGGTCGTGCGGATCTCCGATACGGGGACCGGCATCAAGCCCGAGCACTTGACCCACATCTTCGACCCCTTCTTCACGACCAAGGGGATCGGGAAGGGAACGGGCCTGGGGCTGTCGATCAGCTACGCGATCGTCAAGGAGCACGACGGCCATATCCTGGTGACGAGCGAGATCGGGAAGGGCTCGACGTTCACGGTCACCCTCCCCATGGGGCCGAACGCCCCGCAGGTCCCGAAAAAACTCCCCGAGAGGACGTGATCCATGGCCAGCAAAGGTATCATCCACGTTATCGACGACGAGCCCGTCATTCGCGACGTTCTCAGCCAACTCCTGACGTCCGAGGGCTATGAAGTCGAGCTCTCCTCTTCCGGCGAGGAGGCCCTAGACAAGTTCTCGTCGTCGTCCTGCGACGTCATCCTGCTCGACCTCCTGATGCCCGGGATGGACGGCATCGAGGTCCTCGGGAGGATCCGGAAGATCGACCCCGTGGCCGCCGTCATCATCATCACGGCCTACGCGTCGGTGGAGTCGGCCATCGCGGCCATGAAAATCGGCGCCCTGGACTACGTCCAGAAACCGTTCAAGCACGACGACCTGCTCATGACGATCGAGAGGGCCGTCGAGCGTCGGCGCCTCCAGGAGGAGAACCTCCGCCTGAAGGACGAGCTCAAGCAGAAGTTCAGCTTCTCGAATATCATCGGCAAGAGCCAGGCCATGAAGGCCGTTTTCGAGCTCATCAAGGCCGCCGCCCCCACGCGCAGCACGATCCTGCTCCAGGGCGAGAGCGGCACCGGAAAGGAGCTCGTCGCCAAGGCCATCCACGTGAACTCCAACCGGGGCGACGAGCCCTTCGTCATCGTCAACTCCGGCTCTCTCCCGCCCGATCTTCTGGAAAGCCACCTTTTCGGCCACGTCAAGGGGGCCTTCACGGGAGCCGTGACGTTGAAGAAAGGCCTCTTCGAGGCGGCCGACAAGGGCACGATCTTCTTCGACGAAATCTCCTCCATCAATCTCGAAACCCAGGCCAAGCTCCTGCGGGTCATGCAGGAGAAGGAATTCATGAGGCTCGGCGGGACCGAAACGATCAGGGTGGACACCCGGATCATCGCCGCGACGAACACGGACATCGAGGAGATGATCGCCTTGAAAACGTTCCGGAAGGACCTGTACTACCGGCTGAACGTCATCAAAATCGACCTGCCGCCCCTGCGGCGGCGAAAGGACGACATCCCCCTGCTCGTCAAGCACTTCATCGAGGTCTACGGCCGCGAGAACGGGCGGGAGATCGAAGGGGTTAGCGAGGACGTCTACGAGATCCTCGACGCCCATGATTGGCCCGGAAACGTCCGCGAGCTCGAAAACCTCGTCGAGCGGGCCGTCGTGTTCTCGCGGTCCAAAATCATCACGCGGGAATCCCTGCCCCCCCTGCTGCTGGCGAGAGACGCCTCGCCCGACGCCTGGCTCGGCACGCCCGAGGAATCCCTCGACCTCAAGGAGAGGACGCAAACGTTCCAGAAGAAGATCATCCTGGCCGCCCTCAAGAAGACGAGAGGGGTCCAGAAACAGGCCGCGGGCCTCCTGGGGATGAAACCGACGACCCTGAATGAGATGATCAGGCGGCTCGGGATCAACACGGAAGACATGCCGACATGACCGGGGGCTGAAGCTCCACGGACGTCAGGAGAATTTTCCGGGCACAACCCGGGTGGGATTGATGCGCACTCTGTCGACCTTCCCGGGGACCTCCAGGACGATCTCCTGGTTGACCTTGTCGATGACGGCCATGGCGCTCCGGGTTTTGCCGCGGCTCGTCCACTCGATCCAGAGGGGGAAAACGAAGAGGCCTTTGGCCTGCGTCACGCGGACCCTGAGGCGGGTGCCGGAGGCGACGATCTCCTCGGACCAGGACGTTTGGACGTCCGGCAGTTCGTAGGACCGGAACCAGCCCTGGAAGAAGTTTTTCAGGTCCCGGCCTGACACGCGCTCCATCACGGCGATAAAATTTTCCGTCCGGGCCACGCTGTACTTGTATTTCGCGAAGAATTCCTTCAATCCGGCGAAGAACGCATCGGGCCCGAGAACGTCCTGGAGCATGAACATGGCCAGGGCGGCTTTGTCGTAAACGATCGCCTGGTAGGCGTCGTAGTCGAAGAAGCTCAGGCGCGATCCGAGGGCAATCGGGCCCTTGGCGGATTTCTTCTCGGTCCAGAGGGAGAATTTCTTCAGGATCAGGCCGTAGGCCTTTTCCCCGTACCGGCTCCGGAGATAAGACGCCGCGGCGAACTGGGCCAGGCCTTCGCTCAGCCACTGGTCTCGGTAGGTGGCGAAGGAAACGCCCTGTCCCCACCACTGGTGGGCGATCTCGTGGGCTACGAAATATTCGTCCCAATCGGAGAGATTGACCGCGTTGTCGGAGGTCATCGGATACGGCGAATCCCCGCGCCAGGGGACCTGGTTGAGGACGATGAAGGAGGCCGGGCTGTGGCCGCCCGCCGTGGGGAAGAGCCGCCTGACGATGGCGAGTTTCTCGAACGGGAACGGGCCGAACGACCGGATATAGTATTCGAGGATGCTCTGGGCCTGTTCGACGATCGCGGGGTCGTTATCGTTGATTTCCGTGGAGACGTAGGTCTGGATGGGAACCGGATCCTGGACGTCCTTGGGGTGCTCGAACTTGCCGACGATGAAGGACATGTACTTGATGGGCTCCCGGGTCTCGAAGGTATAAACGGAACTGCCCGACTTTTCGATCTCGACAACGTCCCCCATTTCGTTCCAGCGGCCTTTTTCGACCAGGTCCCCGACGGCCACGCACGTGTATTCCGGCGGGATGAGCAATTTGAGCCTGGCCAGGAAATAATCCTCTTCGGGCGGCGCGGGATACCAGAGGCCGGTCTGGGAGAAAAGGTAGGTTTCGAACCGCGGCCGGAAAACCAGCTTGTCGCGGGACACGGCCTGGCCGACGACGTCCGTCATCGGGACGGGCGGGCTCATGTGGCCCCGGTAATAGACCTCGATCCAGGCGCTTTGCAGCCGGCCGGGGGGGCTAATGAGATACACGTAAAGGTATTTGCGGAGCTTGTCCAGCGTGTAAAACAGCTCGCGCTTTTCCTGGTCCTGGACTTTGAGGATCTCGAGGTCCGGATTGAACCGGAACTTGAGCGTGTCGAGGTCGTCGGTCCTGGGGACCACCGAGATCCGGGCCTTGCCCGAAAGATAGGATTCGGACGGCGAATAGCTCAGGTCGAGCTGGTACCGGTCGATATCGTACTTTTCCGCGAAGCTGATGTAGAAGCGCTTGGCCTGCGGTTCCCCTTCGTCGGCCGGCGTATAGAGGCTGAGGATTCTGTCACTGGAGCGGTCGTACAGGGTCACCTGCTCGTCCGAAAACGGGTAATAGATGTAGGTCAATTCCCCTGCGCGCTTGCCCCGGAAATCGAAGACGGCTTCCTCTCCCTGGGGCAGGAAGGACAGGATCTCTTTGTCGACCGAGCTTTCGATGGTGAACGAGCGGGGATAATTCCTGGCGAAGAGAGCCGCGGCCCGGTCCGTTTCGGGCTGGGTCACGGCCGGCTCGCCGTCGCCACGGCCGATCCTGATATTGGACGCGGCGAGGCTGTTGGAGCAGCGCACATAGACATAGTCGATGTCGTCCTCCAGGAACGGCTTCTTATAAAGGAGCTCCATCTGGTGTTTTTCGATGCGGTCGGAGGGAGAAAAGCGGACGGTCCCCTTCCCGATGATCAGGAAGGCCGTATCCACTCCCGGGATGTTGTCATAGAAAACGGCGGCCCCTGTGAACGATAGGCGGATATCGCGGTGGAGGATCTCGACGGACCGGACACGCTCGGCCCGCTCCGCGGGGATCTTGATCTTGTAGAGTCTGCTGATGTTGCCCGAGGTCTCCTTGCCGACGATCTCCCAACGGCCGTCCCTCGTGGCGGCGGTGAGCTGCCAGGATTCGATCATGACGGAAAACGCGTTTTGAAAATAGGCCTGGCAATAAAGGCGCGTCCCGGCCTCGTCTCCCGTCCTCTTGCCGACGAGCCTCAGCTTGACCGACTCCATGCCGAATTCCTTGAAAAAGGTTTCCAGCCGGTCCTTCTCGCCGGGCCGGAGGTCGGCGGCGAAGAGGTCGAGATAACCGGGAAGGTCCTTTTTCTGGAGGAGTCCCTGGATCTGGGAGAAAAGGCCCTCGGGCGTCTGGGGCGACGATTGGGCGGCGGGTCTGACCTCGGCCACCAGGGCGGGCAGGCAGACCCAGAGGACAATAGCCCCAAGAATGGTTTTTTGCACGGCCTTACCCATTATAGCAGACTGAGAACCGGTATTTTGCATGGGGTCCGCACCTTTCGCCATCCTCTAAAGCACCTTTTATGCCAGGAGGCGAATCGCCTGTCCCTGCCGGAAAATAGCGGAAACGGGCTTGCGGGAGAAAGAGAACGCGGTTTTTTACAGATTGTAAAGGAGTTTTACAGGAGGGCTAGGTTTTGAGCCGCCGGCCCAGGGTCTTTTCCACGTCCTCGACCTTGCCCCTGAGCCTTCCCCCGGCCCGTTCCCGGTCGTCTATGGTGATGTGTGTAGAAACCCGGCTTGATTCCTGGCGCATTTTCCGGTGGCACTCCCTGATGAGCGCAAAGACGTCGTCCCACTCCCCCTCGACGATCGTGCCCATGGACGTCAGTTGGTAGGGCAATCCGCATTTGTCGACGATGTCCAGGATCTTGGCCACGAGCCCCGCCAGTTCCTCGCCCTTGCCGATAGGAACGATGCTGAATTCGACGATCATGGCCCCTCCGTCCTAGTTCTTGTCTTTGGCTTTGTCTTTCGCCCCGGCCCCGGCCCGCAGGTGCTCCTCCCACGTGATGAAACTGTGATAGAACACCTTGTCCCCTTCGTCGATGCCCCGGGTGATTTCGGTGATGTGCGAGGTCTCCGCTTTGAAGGCCTCCACCGCATACACGACGGCCTTGTCCGGCTTGACATTGACTCCGCAGGTGTAGATGTCCAGGGCCGCGTAGCCCATCTCGGGCCAGGTATGGGTCGAGATGTGGGATTCGGAAATGACGACGACGCCGCTGACCCCGTGCGGCGGGAACTTGCTGAAGGAGATCGACCAGACGTGGGCTCCCGCGATTTCGGCGGCCTTCACCAGGATCTGCTGGACCTTTTCGACGCTGCCGATGACCTTCGGGTCGCAGCCCGACGCTTCGACGATATAGTGGTGGCCGATCGGGAAATGGGGTGTTTTCGCCATCGCCTTCTCCTTCGTTCTTCTCGAAAATCGATTATGGCACAATCGGGGAATCTGTCAAGAATATCTGGGATCGTACGGGCGCAGGGATCTTGCAGCCTCTTCTGGGCGGCGCCGAAGCCGCCCTTCATCGGGTTCAGCTCCACTGCTTATTCTTAGACGAAGACGCGGCGTTCTTCTTTGACCACGTTGAGGACGATGTGCGTGACGGTGCGGTCGACGAACGGAAACCCGAGGAGTTTCTTGATGAACCGGTTGAGGTCCTCCCGGTCCTTGAAATAGCCGATGACGAAGGAATCCCAATCGCCCGTGACGTCGTAGACGGCCGTGACGCGGGGGTCCTGCGAGATCTTTTTCTGCGTCTCGAGGAGCTTCCCTTTCGAGATGCGGACGGCGACGATGGCGATCAGGTTGATCCCGAAGTGCTCGGGGTCCACGACGGGGATGTATCCTTTGATGGCCCCGGCCGTCTCCAGCTTCTTGACGGTGTTGATGACGGCCGTGGTCGATGTCCCGACCTCCTTGGCGATCTCCCGGAAGCTCTTGCGGGCGTTGGCGTTCAGGGCCCAGACGATTTTTCGCTCCAGTTCGTCGATCATGGACGTCTCTCCTATCCGTCACTATATGTCTCATAATTTAAAACAATTGTCAATTAATTTTAATAAATAGTTGACAATTGAATTTCATTGGTATAATTATCGTGACATATTGATATTGTAAAGAAGGAGGTCTGACCATGGTGCCAACCGCGAAAAGTTCCCCCAAAGCGTTCGGCATGCGGGACGAAAAGGACGTCCTGAGCGCCGTCCTGGACCCTGCCCGCGGGATCGAGTTCATCCGCATCGTCTTCCCCGACATCCTGGGACGTCCCATGGATTTCGCGTTCCCCAGCGCCGAGTTGGAAAAGGCGTTCGGGGAGGGTAAGGGCTTCGACGGCTCCTCGGTCGCCGGGTTCGTCCGGATCGAGGAGAGCGACCTCATCATCAAGCCTGATCCCAAGACCTTCCGCCTCCTCCCCTGGGAATACAAGGGCTTCGAGGAGGGCATCCGCTGGCACGAGGCGGTCATGTTCGGCGACATCCTGACCCCGGACGGCACGCCGTACGTCGGCGACAGCCGGGGCGTGCTCAAGCGGACGCTGGCCCGCGCCCGCAAGATCCTGGGCATCGAGGATTTCAAGTGCGGGCCGGAGCTCGAGTTCTTCATCTTCCCATCGTCGGAGGAGCCCGTCCCGACGGACGTCGGGGGGTATTTCTTCAGCGGCCGGTACGGCGAGATCCGCAAAGAGATCCAGCTCGTCCTCCACAAAATGGGCGTCGAGACCGAGTACGACCACCACGAGGCGGCCCAGAGCCAGCACGAGATCGACCTCCGTTATCTCTCCGCGCTGGACATGGCCGATACGGGGATGATCTTCCGGTACATCGTGAAGAAAGTTTGCCGGATGCACGGCCTTTACGCGACGTTCATGCCCAAGCCCATCAACGGCCAGAACGGGAGCGGCATGCACGTCCACCAGTCGCTCTGGAAGGGGGGCAAGAACCTCTTCTTCGATAAAAAGGGCCCCTACTATCTTTCCGACATGGCCCGCCATTACATGGCCGGCCTCATGACGCACGCCCGCGATATTTCGGCCGTGCTCAGCCAGTGGATCAATTCCTACAAGCGTCTCATCGAAGGCTACGAGGCGCCCGTCTATATCGCGTGGGGACAGAAGAACCGGTCGGCCTACATCCGCGTCCCCGAGTACCAGCCCGGGAAGGAACGCGCGACGCGGATCGAGCTCCGAGCGGCCGACCCGGCCTGCAACATCTACCTGGCCTTCGCCGTCATGCTCGCCGCGGGCTTGGACGGCATCCGCAAGAAGGAGAGCCTCGTCGATCCGGTCGAGGAGAACATCTACCACATGAGCGGGACGCGTCAGAAGAAATTCGACATCCGGGTCCTGCCCCGCAACCTCGAAGAGGCCGTCCGCCTGATGGAAAAAAGCGACATGGTCCGGGAGGCGCTGGGCGAGCACATCTTCGGCAAACTCATCGCCAACAAGAAAAAGGAAGTCGAGGAATACGGCAAGTGCGTCTCCGGGGAGTTCGACAAGCAGGTCAGCGATTACGAGATCGAGCGCTACCTCCCGTTCCTGTGATCAGAACCTGGAGACACGGGTCCTGTCCCGGTGCGTCAACGGAGAGGCAAATTCCCCCTTCTGAACCACCACTCCTCACGCTCGGAGAATTCCTGATACCAGGGAGCATTCGAGTGTGAGGGCCAGGGGGAAGCCGCCCTGGGAACCCCCAGCGCTCTCGCGCAATCCCCTTCCGCCTCGGGCGGGCGGGGACTGGCACCGTGCCATCCATCTTGTCTCATTCAATAACGTTCAGGAAGAAATGGTGCTCCCGGGAAACGGTGCTTGCCGCTCTCTTTTCTTCCTTATATAATGCCCGCATGCATCGCGCCGGGACGCCAGCCCCGTCTACAGGCAACTCTGAAAGGAGACCGCGCGTGAATCGAACTCCGAAAAAAGCGAAGCCCTCCGCCTTCCCGTCCCGCCTATTGCGGGTTCGGTTCCCGGTCATTCTCCTCGTCGCCTCCGTCCTGGCAGCCCTCTCCTGCGCGCCCAAGGAACCGGTCCGGCCGGCCAGCCTGATCTTCACGAACGGCGCGGTTTACACGGTGGACCCGGCCCAGCCCTGGGCCGAGGCCGTGGCCGTCGCCGACGGCAAGATTCTCTACGCGGGCACGGCCAAGGGCGCCGGCCGTTTCAAAGGGGCCTTCACGACGACGATCGACCTCGGCGGGCGCATGCTGCTCCCCGGCTTCCAGGATTCCCATATTCACCTCATCACCGGCGGGATCGAGCTCAGCGAATGCAACCTGAGCGGCCTGCCGGACAAAGAGAGCGTCTTCGCCGCGATCCGGGAATACGCGGCCCGGAATCCGGAAAAGCCCTGGGTCACGGGCGGAGGCTGGGACCTGCCGGTCTTCCCCCAGGCCAATCCGGTCAAGGAAGACTTGGACAAGCTCGTGCCCGACAGGCCGGCCTGCCTGAGCGCCGCCGACGGCCATTCCTCCTGGGTCAACACGCGCGCCCTGAGGATCGCGGGCATCACGGGAAAAACACCCGACCCGCCGGGCGGCCGGATCGAGAGGGACCCAAGGACCGGCGAGCCGACGGGGACCCTGAGGGAGAGCGCCGCGGGCCTGGTCGGGAGGCACATCCCGGAGCTCGCGGCCGAGGACTATATAAAAGGATTGAGGGCCGGACTGGACATGGCCTGCAAGTTCGGCATCACCTCGATCATCGAGGCCAGCGCCAGGGAAAAGCTCCTCGACGCCTACGCCGCCCTCGACCGTTCCAGGGAGTTGAGCCTCCGGGTCCTGGCCTCGCTCTACGTGAACACGGACAAGGGGCCGTCGGAGGCCGGCCGCTTGGCGAAGCTGCGGGACACCTACCGCGGAACCCATCTCAAATCCACGGCGGCCAAGATCTTCGTCGACGGGGTCATGGAATCGCATACGGCCGCCCTCCTCGAGCCCTACCTCGACCGGCCCGGGGACCGGGGCCTGCCTCTCCTCGAGCCGGAGGCGTTCAATAATCTGGCCGTGGCCCTCGACGCGGCGGGCTTCCAGATTCACGTCCACGCCATCGGCGACCGGGCCATCCGGATGACGCTGGACGCCATGGAGGCGGCGGAACACGCCAACGGGGCGAGGGATCTCCGCCACCACATCTGTCACCTCGAGCTCATCGACCCCACGGACATTCCCAGATTCAGGGCCCTGGCCGTGGTCGCCAATTTCCAGTCTCTCTGGGCCTACGCGGACCCCTACATCACCAAGCTCACCATCCCCATCCTCGGTCCGGAGCGTTCGCGTTGGCTCTATCCGATCGGGAGCGTGGCCAGGACGGGAGCGGTCATCGCCGGCGGGAGCGACTGGTCGGTTTCGTCCGCCAACCCCCTTGACGCGATCCAGGTGGCCGTGACCCGGCGCGGGCCCGGCGATCCGCCCGGCCCGGCCTGGATCCCCGAGGAACTGGTCGACCTCCCGACGATGATCGCGGCCTACACGGCGAACGGCGCCTACCTGAGCCACGAGGAAAAACTCCGGGGCTCGATCACCGCCGGAAAAATCGCGGACCTCGTCATCCTCGACAGGAACCTCTTCAAGATCCCGACTTCCGAGATCCACGCGGCCAAGGTCCTCCTGACCTACTTCGAGGGCCAGGAAGTCTATCGCGACCCGTCCTACCGGATTTCGAAGTGACCCGCGGCCGGCCGGAATCCGCGGGCATATTTACGGATTCCCTCCGGTATGCTATAACATAGCTTCGATCAGGCCGAACACCTATGGACATACTATCGATCGTCATCAGTCTCTTCGTGCTCCTTTTCGCGATCACGATCCATGAGGCCTCGCACGCCTGGTCCGCCCTGAAGATGGGCGACCCGACCGCCTATGCGGCGGGGCGCGTTTCGCTGAATCCCCTCGCCCACATCGACCCCATCGGGACGGTCATCTTGCCCATAATTCTCGTCCTGATGCACGCCCCGGCCTTCGGCTGGGCCAAGCCCGTCCCCGTCAATCCCTACAACCTGAGGCACCCGCGGCGCGACAACCTCTGGATTTCCTTGGCCGGGCCGGCCGCCAACCTGACCGCCGCCCTGTCGGCGATCATCCTCATCCGGATCCTGAGGGCGCTCGCTCCCGGCATCACGACTTTCCTCCAAGGATTCATCCTGCTGAGGCAGCCGTTCCCCCGCGGTTTCTACCCGCTCGAAGGCTTGGCCCTGGTCCTGTTCTATTTCGTCCTGATCAACACCTATCTGGCCGTTTTCAACATGATCCCCGTTCCCCCTCTCGACGGGAGCGGCATCCTGTCGGGCCTTCTTTCCGACCGGGCCGCCGCCGCGTACGACCGGATCCGGCCTTACGGCTTCATCATTGTCCTGGCCCTCGTCTCCCTAGGCTTCCTGGACATCGTCATCCAGCCGATTCTCCTCCTCATCAAGGTCATCGTCTTTTTCTAGCATGCCCGAAAATGTCTCCGAACCCATCCCGACCGGCGAAGCCGCGGTCGCGCCCGCGCCGTCCGAAGCCGCGGACGGCTATCAGGTCCGGCTGGAGATTTTCGAGGGCCCGCTCGACCTCCTCCTCTTCCTCATCCGCAAGAAAAAAATCGACATCCACGACATCCCCATCGCCGCCATCACGCGCGACTATCTCGAGTATCTCGACCGCAAGGAGCAGATCAACCTCGACCGCGAGGCCGAGTTCCTGTTCATCGCCGCCCTCCTCATCTACATCAAGTCCCAGATGCTCCTCCCCCGGGAAACGGACCTCGCCGAGCAGGAGGATCCGCGACGGGTCCTCATCAACCGCCTCCTCGAGTTCCAAAAGATCAAGGCGGCCTGCTCCATTCTCCGGGACAAGGAGGAGGACCAGCTCCTCCAGTGGAAACGGAATTTCCTGCCGCCCCTTCCCGGGGAGAGCGAGCTCGATTTCACGGAGGTTTCCCTCTTCGACCTGGCCGAGTCCTTCTTCCTTATGATGAAGCGGCGGGCCGCGGCGGACACCCGCGTCATCAAGGGCCGGGACGTCTCCACCGAGGAAAAAATGAAGGAACTCGTCGGCCTCCTCCGGGACGGTCAGGTCCTGGATTTCCTGGCCTACTTCGCAACCCAGGAGTCTCTCGAAGAGGCCCTGGTGTCTTTTTTCTGTCTCCTCGAGCTCATCAAGTCCCGGCAGGCCGTCGCCGTCCAGGACGAGCTCTTCCAGACCATCCGGGTCTGGCTCCGCAAAGACGCGCGCAGGGCAGGTCACCATGAGTAGTCCGCTGAAAGACATCCTCGAATGCCTGATCTTCATCTCCCAGGAACCCCTGACGGTCGACCGGATGGCGGCCGTCCTCGAAGGCACGCCCGGCGAAGAGATCCAGGCCGCGCTCGACGAGCTCATCCAGGGCTACGCATCGGCCGGGCGGGGGATCCAGATCGTCCATACGGGCGGCGGCTACATCGTTTCGACCCATCCCGACCACGACCGCTGGGTCCGCAAGCTTCTCCAGATCGAGCGCAAGAACAAGCTCTCGTCGGCCTCCCTCGAATCGCTCTCGGCAATCGCCTACCATCAGCCCGTGACCCAGGCCGAGATCTCGGCCATCCGGGGCGTCGATTCGACCTACACACTGAAGACGCTCCTCGATAAAAAATTGATCAAGATCGTCGGCCGGAAAAAGGCGCCGGGGAATCCCCTGGTCTACCGGACGTCGGAACGCTTCCTCCAGTACTTCGGGCTGAACAGCCTCGACGAACTGCCTTCGGAGGAAGAGATCGGGAAAATCCTCCAGGAGGAAAAGTCGTCCGAGGGATAAGCCCTAAGTATAGGTTCCGCCTACACTTAGAGTTGACAACGCGGGGCTTCTCATATAGGATAAGTCACTATTCTTGGATCGGATATATATGGAAATCATCGTCGCTGACGAGAGCGGACTCTGCTACGGAGTCAAGCGGGCGCTGGCCATGGCCCGCCGGACGCGCCGGACGAAGTCCGGCGAGGTCCTGACCCTGGGCGAGCTCATCCACAACCCCCAGCTGGTCGCCGACCTCGCGGCCGAAGGCATCGGGTCGGTCGAAACGCCGGAGGGCCTCCGGAAAGGGACCGTCATCATCCGGACCCACGGGGTTTCGCCTGAACTTCACCGCCGGCTCCGGCGCCGGAAGATCGCCGTCGTCGACGCGACGTGTCCGATCGTCAAGAAGATCCAGCGGCTCGTCGAGGCCCTGGCCCGGAAGGGCCGGGAGGTCGTCATCGTCGGCCACCGCGAGCACCCGGAGACCCGGGGGCTGCTCGGCTACAGCCGCGGCCGGGGGGTCGTCGTCGAGAACGAGGCCCAGGCGCGTGAGCTGCCGGCCCGCAAGACGCGGGCCGTCCTGGCCCAGTCGACCCACGACCTCGAGGCCTTTGAGAAGGTCGCGGCCGTCCTCGTCGAGAAGACCAAGGAGCTCTGCGTCTACAATACGATTTGCGATTCCACCCGGACGCGGCAAAAGGCCACCTGTGAGCTGGCCGGCCGGGTCGACACGCTGTTCATCGTCGGCGGAAAGCGGAGTTCCAACACGACCAAGCTTTACGAGATCTCCAGGCGCATCCTGCCGCGGACCTATTTCGTCGAAAACGCCCGTCAGATCACCCCGGCCATGCTCCGGGGGGCGGAAACGATCGGGATATCCGGAGGGGCCTCGACGCCGCCCGAGGCCGTCCAGGAAGCGGTCGACGCCATCGGGCAACGCTTCAAGCAGAATTCAGTGAGGGAGTAAACGTGCCATGACGGATCCAACGAAACAGCCGGACCGCGATGACAAGATGTCATCCGAAGACTACGAAAACCTGCTGGACCGCTACCAGTTCAGCAACAAGGAAATCACCATGGGGACGATCATCAAGGGCAAGGTGATCAAGCGGACCCCCACGCACATCCTCCTCGATATCGGCTTCAAGTCCGAAGGGGCCATCCCCATCGAGGAATTCACGGACGCCAAGGCCCTGGCCGAGCTCCGTCCGGGGAGCGAGATCGAGGCCATGCTCGAGAAAACAGAGGCCAAGGACGGATACCTCATCCTGTCCAAAAAGCGGGCGGACATGGTTCGGGCCATCGACCTCCTCGAAAAGGCCTACACCCACAATACCTGGATCACCGGCACGATCGTCGAAAGAACGCGGGGCGGCTTCAACGTCAACGTCGGCATCCTCGCCTTCCTGCCCGAATCCCACGTGGATATCAAGCCCGTGAAGGACCCGGCGTCCCTGATCGGCCAGAACTTCAAATTCAGGGTCATGAAATTCGACCGCCGGAACGAAAACGCCGTCCTCTCCCGCAAGCTCCTCCTCCAGGACGAGCGGGAGAAGAAGAAACGGCGGGTCTTCAGCGTTATCGCCAAGGGGCAAAAGATCACCGGGCACGTCAAGACCCTGACCAGCTTCGGGGCCTTCGTCGACCTCGGCGGCATCGAGGGCCTTCTCCACGTTTCGGACATGTCCTGGGGCAAGATCGGACATCCCTCCGAGGTCCTCACCGTCGGCCAGGAGGTCGAGGTCATCGTCCTCGACTTCAGCGAGAAGGACGAGAAGATCTCCCTCGGGCTCAAGCAGCTGACGCCGGACCCCTGGGCGAACATCGCCGAGAAATACCAGGCCGGTCAGAAGATCACGGGCAAGGTCTCGAGCCTCACGGACTTCGGGGCTTTCGTCGAGCTCGAAAAGGGCGTCGAAGGGCTCGTTCACATCTCCGACCTGACCTGGTCCCGGAAGCTCGTCCATCCCAAGAAGGTCCTCGCCCCCGGCCAGGAGGTCGTCGTCACGATCCTCGAGGTCAACCCGACGACCAAGCGCATCTCCCTGGGCCTCAAGCAGGCTTCCCCGCACCCGCTCGAGGTCTTCAAACAGAAGCACGGGATCGGCGCCCATGTCAAGGGCGTCGTGACGAGCCTGACGGACTTCGGCGCCTTCGTCGAGGTCGAGAAGGGGATCGAGGGGCTCGTTCACATTTCCGATATCAGCTGGGAAAAGATCAAGCACCCGTCCGAGAAGCTCCAGGCCGGGCAGGAGGTCGAGGCCCTCGTCCTCAACATCGATGTCGACCGGCAGAAGATCTCCCTCGGGATCAAGCAGCTCGAGGGCGATATCTGGGAGGAGTTCTTCACCCGCCAGCAGGTCGGGGACATCGTCAAGGTCAAAATCGTCCGGATCACGGACTTCGGCGTCTTCGTCGAGATCGTGCCCGGCATCGAGGGCGTCGTGTTCACCTCCGAGCTCGACGAAAAGAAGATCGAGAAGCCGTCCGACGGCTTTGCGGTCGGCGAGGAGCGCAACGCCAAGATCATCCGGCTCACCCCCAAGGCCAAGAAGATCTCCCTCAGCTTCAAGCAGGCCCAGTTCGATATCCAGAAACAGGAATTCCAGCGGTATATGGATTCCCAGGACGACCGGATGACCCTGGGCGACATCATGAAGGATCAACTGAAAAACCTCAAGACCCTGAAACGAGGAACCAAAAAGGAGGACTCTCATGATAAAAGCTGACCTGATCAACAAGATTTCCCAGGAACTCAGCATCCCCAAGCAGGAAGCCGAAGAAGGCGTCAACCTCTTCTTCGAGACGATCCGTGAGGCCATCCTCAAGGGGGAGGAGATCGAGATCCGCGGCTTCGGGAGCTTCCGCTTCCGAAAACGGACCTCCCGCTCCGGGCGCAACCCCCGGACGGGCGAGCCCGTGAAGGTCCCCCCGAAGAAGGTCCTCTACTTCAAGCCGAGCAAGCTTCTCAAGGAGCTGATCAATAAATAATGCGCTATATCACCGCGCCCTGGCGGGCGGGCTACGTCCGGAAAGCCCTGACCATGAAGACCTGCATATTCTGCGAAGCCCTCAAGGGAGGCGACGACCGCAAGGCCGCGGTCCTTTTCCACGGACGCCGCAACTTCATCATGCTCAACCGCTTTCCCTACACAACGGGGCACCTGATGATCGCCCCCTGCCGCCACCTCGGCGATTTCGAGAAGGCCCGCCCGGAGGAAGCCGCCGAACTGGCTGAACTCCTGCGCCTCGCGCTCCGGGTCCTGCGCACCGCCTTCAGCCCGCACGGCTTCAACGCGGGGATGAACCTGGGGCACAGTGCGGGGGCCGGCGTCGCCGGCCATTATCATTGCCACGTCATCCCCCGCTGGAACGGGGATTCGAACTTCATGCCCCTTGTGGGCGGGACACGGGTCTTCATCGAAGACCTGGACACGACGTACGAACGACTGCGTCCTCTTTTCGATAAAGAAACCAAGCGGAGAGAGCGGGCGGAGCGGTGAACGAGGCCGCCCGCAACCGATTCTGAGGTGCATCTATGCTAAAGACCATGAGAAAAAACGTGAAATCGCTGAAATGGGTGCTGTGGCTTATCGTCGCCACATTCATCATCTCCATCTTCTTCATCTGGGGCGGCGCCGGACAGCTCGGCGAAAAGAGCCGGACGAACGCGCTGGCCTATGTCGGCCGTGAAAAAATCTCCTCCGACGAGTATGTCCAGAGCCTCCGCCAGCGCCTCGACGCCATGAAGAAGCAGTTCAGCGGCCTGAACCAGAACCTCATCCAGCAGCTCAACATCCCCCAGCAGACGCTGGAGCAGCTCATCCAGCAGCGGCTCCTCCTCCAGATCGCCCGGGACAGGGGGCTCAAGGCCACCGACGCGGAGGTCCGCGATAGGATCGTCTCGTACCCCGTTTTCCAGAAAGACGGGCAGTTCGTCGGCTTCGACATCTACAGGAGAATCCTCGATTATAACCATATCCCCCTCAAGGACTTCGAGGAGGGGCTGACGAACGACGTCCTCCTCAACAAGGTCGTCCGCTACCTGACAGCAGGGATCATCGTCTCCGACGACGAGGTCTGGGACTCCTACAGGAAGCAGAACGACTCGGCGAAGATCGAATACCTGGTTTCGGAAGCGTCCAAGGCCGAGGTCATGGACAAGCCCACGGACGCCCAGATCCGGGAGACGTTCGAAAAGAACGCCGCCGCGCACAGGATCCCGGAAAAAAGGGCAGGCGATTACATTTTTCTGAAGACCGACGACGTGAAGAAGGACATCAAGGTCCAGGACGCCGAAATCCAGAAGTACTACAAGGACAACATCAGCCAATTCAAGGAGTCCGAGAAGCTCCGGCTCAGCCGGGTCTGGCTCCCCTTCACGGCCAAGGACAAGGACGCCGTCCTGGCCCAGGCCCGGGATGTCCTCAAGAAGGCCCAGGGCGGCGCCGATTTCGCCGAGCTGGCCAAGACCTATTCCAAGGACGACAAGGCCAAGGCCGGGGGCGACTGGGGCCTCGCCGACTGGCGCTCTCTTTCCGCCAAGGAAACCGAGGCCGCCGGGAAGCTCAACCTCGGGAAAATCTCGGATATCGTAGAAACCGACACGGGCGCGGCCATCCTGAAAGTGACCGAGAAGACGGCGGCCGCCACAAAGGCCCTGGCCGAGGTGAGCGCCACGATCAAGGGCATCCTCGAAGACCAGAAGGCCCGGACCCTGGTCACCGAACGGATCGGGAAGATCGGGAAGCTCGCCTTGAAGGAAAAGAGCCTCGACCTGGCCGCCCAGAAAGAAGGTCTCAAGGTCGCTTCGACGGGCGCGTTGAAGAGGGGCGAAGCTCTCGGCGATTTCGACACCGCGGGCTCCCTCAGCGAATCGCTCTTCGGGCTCAAGGGCAAGGAAATCTCAGCCCCGGTGTACACCTACACCGGCGCGGGCCTGACCCAGCTCCAGAAAATCGAGCCCGACCGGCCGGCCAAACTCGAGGAGGTCAAGGACCAGGTCGAGAAAGACATCCTCGACGGGCTGAAAAAGGAAAAGTCCCTGGACAAGCTCAGGGAGCTCAAGGGAAAACTCAAGGACGACTGGAACGCCGAGGCCGGCAAGCTCAAGCTCGAGTACAAGACCGTCGAGGCCCACAAGCGCGAGCAGTACCTGAGTCTCGTCGGGGAGAACCAGGACATCGACGCCCTCGTTTACTCGCTCCCCCTCAAGAAAGTGAGCGACCCCGTCCCGGTCGAAGACGGCTACGCGATCTTCCGCGTCATCGATCGCAAGGAAGTGACCAAGGCCGATTTCGAGAAGGTCAGGGCCACGGAGCGGGACAGCCTCCTCGAGCAGAAAAAAAACAAGTTCCTCCAGTCCTACATGATCCAGGCCCGGGAGGAGAAGAAGGTCCGGGTCAACTACGACCTCTTCCTCAAGCTGAACAACGACCTCCTTCCGAGGTACACGGGAGAGCAATAAGTCTCATCGCCTGCGTTTCAAATACGGCACTTCTTATTTGAAAGGAAAGCGAGATGGAGACGTCCAAAACAACCCTTCCCCCCGAAGCCTACCAAGAGCTCGCGCCCGGCCAGGTCTATAAGCCCTTCGTCCCCGCCGACGCGGTCGTTCCGGAGGTCACGCTGCGCTCGGTCCTCTGGGGCCTGTTCATGTCCCTGTTCTTCACCTTCTCGATCGCCTACCTGGGCCTCAAGGTCGGGACCGTCCCCGAAGCGGCCATCCCCGTGGCCATCCTGGCCGTCGGGATCGGCTACGTCTACAAGCGCAAGAGCACGATCCTCGAGAACGTCATCCTCCAGTCGATCGGCGCTGCGTCGGGAGCTCTGGTGGCGGGCGCCATCTTCACCATCCCGGCGCTCTACATCCTGGGCCTGCCGACGGACATCGTCAAGATTTTCCTTTCGACGTTCCTCGGCGGCTGCCTGGGGATCCTGTTCCTGATCCCCCTGCGCCGCTATTTCTGCCAGGAGCAGCACGGCAAGCTCCCCTTCCCCGAGGCCACGGCCACGACCGAAATCCTGGTGTCCGGGGAATCCGGCGGCAAGCAAGCCTGGGCCCTGATTCTGGGCGTCGCCGTCAGCGGCGTTTACGAGTTCCTGACCATCGGCGTCCGGGCCTGGGACGAGGTCATCAACTTCCGCTTCCTGCCGTTCATGGACAACCTGGCCGTCAAGGCCAAGATGGTCCTCAAGCTCGACGCCCTCTCGGCCTTCCTCGGCCTGGGCTACGTCATCGGGCTCCGCTACAACGCGGTCATCGTGGCCGGCGGGCTGCTCTCGCATTTCGCCTTCATCCCGGCCATCTGGTTCCTTGGCCAGCACATCCCGGGAGCAATCTATCCCGGAAAGATCCCGATCCTCGAGATGAGCGAGACGCAGATCTTCAGCACCTACGTCCGGAACATCGGCATTGGCGCCATCTTCATGGCCGGCGTTCTCGGCATCATCAAGTCCATGCCGGTCATGGTCAAGTCGTTCTCCCTCGGTTTCCGGGAGATCTTCAAGGGAAAGAAGGCGGGAGCGGCGGAAGAGCTGCGCACGAACCGCGACCTCAAGATGAAGACGATCATCCTCGGGCTCCTGGCCACGGCCGCCGGGCTCTTCCTTTATTTCCTCTGGATCTCGAACGTCAAGCTGGCCATTATCGGCGTCCTCATCTGCATCCTCCTCTCGTTCCTGTTCACGACGGTCGCCGCCTACGCGATCGCCATCGTCGGGACGAACCCGGTCTCAGGCATGACCCTGATCACCATCATCCTCTCGAGTGTCATCCTCCTCGGGGCGGGGTTGTCGGGGGAACAGGGGATGGCCGTCGCCCTGCTTATAGGCGCGGTCGTCTGCACGGCGCTCTCGATCTCCGGGAGCTTCGTCACCGACCTCAAGATCGGCTACTGGCTCGGGGCCACGCCGCGCAACCAGGAGCGGTTCAAGTTCACCGGCGTCCTCATTTCGGCGCTGACCGTGGGCATCGCCATCTACATCCTGGACAAGGCCTTCTCGTTCCAGAGCGGGACCCTGGCCGCTCCGCAGGCCAACCTGATGGCGACCGTCATCAAGTCGATGATGTCGCGCGAGCCCGTGACCTGGCTCCTTTACGCGATCGGGGCGTCGGTCGCGATCGTCGCCGAGCTGGCCAAGGTACCGCCGCTGGCCTTCGCCCTGGGTATGTACTTGCCCCTGCCGTTGACCACCCCGCTCCTCGTCGGCGGCTTCATCTCCCACCTGGTCAAAAAATCGACCAAGGACAAGGAACTGGCCGAGCGGCGCAACAACCGCGGGACCCTTATCTCTTCCGGGTTCATCGCGGGAGGCGCCCTCATGGGCATCGTCCTGGCCGTCCTCAAGCTCACCAACCTCGACCATTACATCAGCCTCGGGATCTCGATGGTCCTCGAAAACGGGCGCTGGGTGGACGGCACGCCCGCGGCCTGGTTCACGGGCTACGGACAGATCATCAGCCTCGTCGCGTTCCTCCTGCTCTGCAGCTTCGTGTATTGGGACGCGCGGCGGACGAAATAAAATAAGGAAAACGGAGGCCAACCATGAAAGCCAATAAGCTCTATTCGGCGGCCGACCGGGCCATCAATCAGGCCCTCAGGCTTAGACCCGGGGAGAAGTTCCTCCTGGTCACGGACAAGCAGAAAATGGAGATCGCCGAGGCCCTCGCCTACTACGCCAAGCAGGCCGGGGCCGAGACGACGACCTACCTCATGACGGAGACTTTGCGGCCCATCACCGGGCCGACGCGGCAGTTTAAAGAACTGATCCGCACGGCCTCCGTCACGGTCTACATGCTCGAGGGCCGCTTCGCTGAAAAGCCTTTCCGCGGCTTCATGGTCGCGGCGGGCGGCAAGTCCGGCCGGATCTGCATGATGCCCGGCCTGACCCGGGACATGATGGAGCGGCTCGTCAACATCGATTTCTCGGAGATGGACAAGTTCACGAAAAAGGTCATGCGGGCCATGAAGGACGCCGACGACGTCGTCGTCGAAAATCCGGCTGGCACGCACATCGCATTCAGCGTCAAGGGCCGCGCCTGGGACAACGACAACGGCGACATCAGCAAAAAGCACATGCACGGCAACCTGCCGGCCGGCGAGTGCTACACGGCCCCCGTCGAGGAAACGTTCACGGGCAAGATCGTCATCAGCCTCATCGACGACAAGCTCGGCCACGGGGAGATGACGTTCAAGCGCGGCAAGCTCACGGGCTTCAAGGGCAAGGGCATCGCCGAGGTCATCGCGACGATCGGCTCGGACAAGACCGGCAGGATTATCGGCGAGTTCGGGATCGGCACGAACAAGGGCGCCAAGATCTGCGCCAATATGCTCGAGGCCGAAAAGGCCTTCGGGACGGTCCATTTCGCGATCGGCGACTCCTACGGGATCGGCAAGAACAAGAGCAAGTATCACTTCGACGCGCTGGTCGACAAGGTCACGATCAAGGCGAAGGGCAAATACGTCGCCAAGGACGGAAAATTCCTGATTTAAATCGGTGACACACAACCAATTACCGAAATTCTCCGGGACCGGATGACCGTCCTGCGGGGAAATTCGGAGCGCGGTTATGTGAACTCAAAGTCTGCCCAGGCGGATAGGCAGTCTCTCGAGATCTTGATGTTTACAGCTTCGGGATCTCAAAACAAAGGACTCCGATCGACCGCCGTTCCTTTTTAAGCTCGAGCCCGAGCTGCTTGCCCATCTCCCGAAGAATCGACGCTTCGTCCTTGGGATTCCAATAGAAAGAGATGTCGTAAACGCCTCTAAGCCCGGTCTCGTCGAGGACGACCCTAAGAAGCCCGTTTTCGAGGGACATCCGAAAATTCTCGATTGTCATAGCGCTGCCTGATATCTGACCTTCATCAGTCACCCAATCGCTATTCGTCTTTCCGGAGGGTCGCAATAGTTCATGAGAATTTGCGGGAGCGCGGAGAACAAGCACCTCGGTCTCCCGGTTCTCTTTCCATGTCTTCACGCCGAACGCCGCCGCCATCGCCTGCTGCAACATTGGTAGGAGCAGGTCTTTTCGCTCGTCAGGAATCTGTGCCGTCAGTTCATAAGCTTGCTCAGGAATTTGGCCAACAGCAACGATCCTGGCCGGTGAAATAGAATAGACATACGATACTAGGTTTTTTAGAGACATCCCTTTGGCCCTAAACGTCCCTCCATTCCGCGACATAGACATTGACGGTTTGGCCGGACGGATCATGAGTTCCAGGAGGGGAGGCACGGCCTGATCCTGGGCCTTCGGCGACGCTTCGGGAACGGCCGACGCCTCGGCAAGTCCTGAGGCGGGCGTTGAAAGCGCTTTCCCGGCGAGCAACTGGTCTAAGATTCCGTTCGTCAACTGTGAGGGCTGAAAGAGAGCGGCCACTCTCCCCCTTTGGTCAACCAGAACCGTTTGCGGGATGGTCTTGAAGCCGAACTCCCCATAGAAGGAATTCGCATGATCGATGCCGATCCAGCCCGCAATGGGATTTACCGAGAGAAAAGCTTTGACCTTCCATCCTTCTTCACTGGTAATGGATATGAACCGGACGGGTTTGTTCTTGTATTGGGAAACGAGCTCGTTCAAGTGCGGGAGGGCTGCACGGCATGGCCCGCACCACGTCGCCCAAAACTCGACGACCACGACGTTTCCCTTCAGGGCGTCCCAGGTTGCTTGCGAAGCCTCAGGAGCTTGCAGCAGGGCTTCCAGGTGCAGTGGCGGTGCAGGGTCCCCAACCTTCACGGGGGGACGTTTGTCCTGGGCATACATCCCGGCAGCAAGGAGGAGCAGAATAAGGAATACCGATTTGGTCTTCATCATCGCCTCCTCACAAAGTCGTTCCATAATTAATACGCCGCACGGACTATGATCGTTGACCCGCTCCTCATTTCGGCCCATGATACTTCAATGGCAAGCAGAAACGAAGGCGCCCTTCTTCTTGATCAATATCCGCCTATCATGTATAAGAATGCCTCGGGAAAACCGCAGATTAGCCTTTGGGTTTGAGGAGAGTAAGACGCCTCGCCATTTGCATCTGGACAACGGGCAGGCCAGAAAAAGATGAAATACAACTTTGATAGAATCATTGACCGGAACGGCACGGAATCGCTGAAGTGGGTTTATCCCCGCAAGGTCCTCAAAATCGAGGATGCGATCCCGCTGTGGGTCGCCGACATGGATTTCGAGGCCCCGCCCGCCGTCGTCGAAGCCATCCGGAGCCGCGCCGCCCATGGAATTTACGGTTATCCTCTCGTCCCCCCGTCCTTCTGGCAGGCGGCGATCGACTGGCTCAAGCGCCGGCATGCCTGGGAAGTCCGGAAAGACTGGATGGCCAAGACGCCGGGCATCGTTCCGGCCCTCAACTACTGCGTCCGCGCCTTCACCAAGCCGGGCGACGGCGTGATCATCCAAACCCCCGTATATTTCCCGTTCTACAACGCCGTCGAGAACAACGGCCGCCGCGTTGTCCGGAACCCTCTCCGGTTCGACGGCCGCCGCTACGCCATGGACCTCAAGGACCTCGAGAGGAAGATCGACGCCCCCGGCCAAATGCTTATCCTCTGCAGCCCCCACAATCCGGTCGGCCGCGTCTGGACGCGGGAGGAGCTCGAAGCCCTCGGCCGCATCGCCGTCGCCCGGGACCTCCTCGTCATCTCAGACGAGATCCACGCCGACCTCATATATCACGGCCATCGGCACCATGTCCTCGCCTCGCTATCCCACGATCTGGCGGACCGGACGGTCACCTGCATCGCCCCGAGCAAGACCTTCAACATCCCCGGCCTTTCGACGGCCGCCGTCGTCACTTCCAACCCAGGCCTCCTCAAAAAATTCGAAAGCGAAGCGGAGCGGGCCGGGTTCGAGCTTGGCCAAGTCTTCGGGATCGTCGGCTTCGAGGCCGCCTACGCGCACGGGGAGGATTGGCTGGACGAGCTCCTGCCTTACCTCGAAGCGAACGTCGATTTCATGGAGAGGTTTCTCGAGGAGCGGGTCCCCGGCGTCCGCCTCATCCACCCCGAAGGGACATATCTCGCCCTCCTTGACTGCCGGGGCCTCGGCCTCGAGCCGGCCGCGCTCAACGACTTCTTCCTGAAGAAGGCCCATGTCTACTTCAGCGACGGGACGACCTTCGGCCGCGAGCTCGAGGGTTTTGTCCGCATCAACTTCGGTTGTCCCCGCGCCCTACTTCTGGAGGCCTTGGAGCGGATCGAGAAGGCCGTCAAGGAGGGATGATATGCCAGTCCGTAAAACAGCCGACTTATTGATCATAGGAGCAGCCGCGGCCACGCTTCTCGTCTCCTGCCAAAAGGCCGAGCCGCCGGCGCCCGCCCAAGCCCGCGCCGCCTTCACCTTCCCGAGGTCGGCGCCCATCCCCCGGAAAGATGCTTTCTTCGGCCTTCATTTCGACCTCCACCCGCAGGAAACCGACACCTGTCTCGGCGCCGATATCTCCGAAGACAACATTCGCGACCTCCTCACCCGCGTCAAGCCCGACTATGTCCAGTACGACTGCAAGGGCCATGCCGGCTGGACGGGCTATCCGACGGCGGTCGGCTGGGCAAGCCCCGGCATCGTCAAGGACAGCCTGGCCGTCTGGCGCAAGGCCACCCGCGACCTCGGCGTCGGTCTCTTCATTCATTACTCAGGCGTCTGGGATTCCAAGGCGGTCAAAGAACATCCCGAGTGGGCCCGCGTCGGCCCGGACGGCAAGCGCGATCCGAACGCGACGAGCGTCTTCGGCCTCTATGTGGACAAGCTCCTCATCCCCCAGCTCGCGGAAGTGACGTCAAAATACGGCCTCGATGGGGTTTGGGCCGACGGTGAATGCTGGGCCGCCCAGCTCGATTACTCGCCGGCCGCAGTCGCCGCCTGGCGGAAGGAGACCGGATACAGGGACGCGCCCAAGGACGGGAAGGACCCGCGCTGGCTCGAATGGAAGATGTTCAACCGCCGTGCCTTCGAGACGTACCTCGGCCATTGGATCGATGCCCTGCACGCGGCGAACCCGTCGCTCCAGCTGACCTCGAACTGGATGTACACGACGTTTGCGCCCAAACCCGTCACGGCTAGGCTCGATTTTCTTTCCGGAGATTACTCGCCGTCTCTCTCGGTCGACCGGGCCCGGGTCGAGGCCCGCTACCTCGCCTCAACCGGAATGCCCTAGGACCTCATGGCCTGGGGCTTCGACAAAGGGAAGGACCTTGGCTGGAGCATCAAGCCGGCCGAGCACCTGGAGCAGGAAGCGGCCGTCGTCCTCATGCAGGGCGGCGGATTTGAGATCTATCACAACCCGACGCGCTCGGGCTATCTCGTCGAGCCGGTCATCGCCCAGGAGGCGGCCGTCGCGGAATTCTGCCGGGCGCGCCAGGAGGCAAGCCACAAAAGCACGTCGGTGCCGCAGGTCGCGTTGCTTCTCTCGAGCGAGAGTTTCTGGGACAAGTCCGACGCCGTCTTCGCGCCCTGGGGAGACGTCTTCACGGACCTCGAGGGCGCGCTCCACGCCCTGCTCAATCTCCATTACTCCGTCGATATCCTGGCCGAGCACCAGCTCCAGCCGCGCCTGAAGGAATTCCCGCTCGTGGTCATCCCGGATTCGCACAAGCTCACCCCGGGGTTCAGGAAAGCCCTTACCGATTATGTCGCGGAGGGCGGTAACCTGCTTCTCCTCGGCGAGAAATGCGCCCGGCTGTTTGAGCCGGCCCTGGGCGTCTCGTTTGACGGAGTCCCCGAGCCAAAGATCGCGGAATTGGGATCGGCGAGCGGAACGACGAGCGCCAACGGCGATTGGCAGAACGTGAAGCCGACAACAGCCAAAGCCGCCGGATTCGTCTACCCCACGCGGGATACGCGGAAGGGCGGGCAAATTGCCGCCACCGTCAATTCATTCGGCAAGGGCAAGGTCGGCGCGGTTTACGGCCCGGTGGCATCGATCTATTTCCGGTCGCATCACCCGTGGCTGCGGGAATTCATCGCAGGCTTGACCCGCGAGCTCTTTCCCGATCCGGCCGTCCGAGTGGAGAGCCCGTATTGCCTGGACATCTCCCTCCGCACGACGCGCGACGGGAAGTTAACCATCCATCTGCTGAACACAGCCAACATGCCCCTTCCCGACCGTTACGGCTTTACAGATTTCATCCCCCCTCTTGAAAATATCCGGCTGACCGTGAAGACGGACGCGAAACCCAAATCCGTGACCTGGGTCCCAGACGGCGGACCGCTCGACTGGAGCTGGAGCGGCGGCCGCCTGACTGTGACTGTCCCGAGGCTCCACATCCACGGGGTCGTCGTTATGGATTGACGCGTCATGGATGGTAGAATTTGAAAATGAGCGATCTTCTCAGGGCCCTTCGCCGGGCCGGGTCTCAGATACAGACGGGTGAAGGATTCCCGATGAGGACGAGGCCAGGGATCCTCAAGCCGCTCGCTTGTCTTTTTGTCCTCACCTTTTGCTTCTGCCAATGCGGCAACGAATCTAGCCTAGGCCTGAGCTACGGGTCAAAATTCATGAGGCTCACGAGTGATTACGCTGAAATCGTCGTCGATTCCGCAAAAGTCCCGGGCTATTGGGCGGGACAAGTCGGTGACGGCGAAAGATTCTTTCTCTACTCCCTGGACCGCTCTTATAAAAAGGGGGATGTCCTTACGGTGGATGGCGCCTTCGGCACGGCCACAGCGGCCGTTTTCGATGACGCAACCCGCGTCTACCAGAGCGAGCAGGAGACGAACATATTCGTTGTATGGAAGGCGGCCATGCGCGGCTCTGAGAATAACGGGCAGCCGCCATCCCGTAAGGTCCGTGGGAAATGAGCCGCGCCCAAAGGATTCGCTTCACGGCCGTGCTTTTCGGGTTTCTCTTCCCTCTCGTCAACTGTCAACCTTTCCCCGCAAGGAAAGGGCCCGTTGACAAATTCGACATAAATGTTCTCACGAATGCGCAATCCATCCGGACCCGGCTCGGGGGGGTCCTCGCCGGCTACCTGGCCGAGTATGAGTTGAACTTACAGAAGCACCGGGTATTCATCTCTCTTGAGATCCTGAAGTACAGGAAGGGCGAACGGCTGACAGTAAGAGGGCGGTTCGTCGACGACTCGGTCCGCATATCTTACGGTGACCAGATGAATGCCGAAGTCCCGGTGTTCCACATCTTGAGGGCCGCGCCTGCTCCGCCTGCTACACCGGAGAAGAAGCTCGGGCCATAGGTCCAGGCGCCGCAGACCGCTCCGCTGCGTCGCCCCCGATTTATGCGCTTGCTTTCCCTCGCTATCCGAATAAAATGGTTCTGACCTCAAGGAGCCCGGCATGGCCATCAAAGCGAAGCTGACGACGTTCGACACGACGATGATCGTCGTCAGCCTCATCATCGGCATCGGCATCTTCCGGACGCCGGCCATGGTCGCCACGGCCGCCCGAACGCCCACCCTTTTCTACCTGGCCTGGCTCCTGGGCGGGCTCGCCGGCTTTCTCGGCGCGCTGACGTACGCGGAAATCGGCGGCCGTTTCCCCAAGCCCGGCTCCTACTACAAGGTCGTCGCCGAGAGCTACAACCCCGCCGTGGCCTTCATGCTGAACTGGGCCAACGTCATCGTCCTCAACGGCGCCGGCGCCGCGGCCGTGGCCCTCATCGGCGCCGAATACCTGACGCCGATCGTCTTCCACGGCGCGACCCCGGCCCGGCTCCAGGTCCAGGTCACGGCGGCCGTCCTCATGCTCATCCTCCTGACCATCAATTATCTCGGGATCAAGACCGGCGCCTGGGCCCAGAACATCCTGAGCCTGCTCAAGGTCGGCATGATCGCCGTCATCGTCGCGGCGGCGCTCGTTTCAACCAAGGCGCCTCTCACGACGGGCTCCCTGCCTCCCGAGCGCTCCTGGTGGCTGGCCCTGGGCGCGGCCTTCATCTCGGTCTTTTACGCCTATGGCGGCTACCAGAACACCATCAACTTCGGGGCCGACGTCCAGAACGCCCGGCGCAACGTCCCCCGCGCCATCTTCTTCGGCATCCTCATCGTCCTGGCCTGCTACCTGGCCATCAACGCCGCCTACGTGAAAACTCTCGGGATCCCCGGCGTCGCCTCCGCCAAGCTCGTCGCCGCGGAAACGGCCCGCGCCAGCTTCGGAGGCGCCGGCTGGCTCGTCGTCTCGCTGGCGATCTTCCTCTCGGCGATGGGCTTCCTCAACGTCACGCTGATGCAGATTCCGCGCGCCTACTACGCCATGGCTGAAGACCGGACACTCCCGGCCATTTTCCAGAAAGTCAATCCGAAAACCCAGACCCAGGAGTTCGGGCTGGCCTTCCTCGGCGGGCTGATCCTCCTCTCGCTTTTCCTCCTGGGCACCTTCGAAAACATCATCAACTACGTCATGTTCCTCGACACGATCACCGTGGCCCTGGTCGCCTCGACGATTTTCGTCCTGAGGCGGAAGGCACGCCAGGCCGGCGAGGAATACACCGGGTACCGGGTCCCCTTGTATCCCGCAATCCCCATCGTCTTCATCGCCTTCCAGCTGACCGTGTCGGTGAATGTCCTCCTGAACAAGCCCCGGGAGGCCCTCTACAGCGCGCTTTTCTTCGCCGTGGGTTTCCCGGTCTTTCTCCTCATGCGGCGGGTCAGCCGGACCCGCCCGGGCGTCCAGGAGCCGGAAAAGTAGCCGATATGAGTTTGAAGCCGGGCCCATCGAGATACCGAGGAGGTTATAACATGCGCGGGAAAATCGCCCTGGTCGTCTCTTCCGCCCTTTTGGCTTTCGCCTGCGCCAAGGGAAACGTCGAAATCCGTCGCGACGCCGCGCCACAGCCGCTGAGCAAAGATGAATTCTCGAAGTTGACGGCCGATTTCCGCTACGCGCCGGCCTGGTGGCAGTCGGCCATATGCCTTCCCGACGACTGGCAGAAAACCCTGGTTTCCAAGGAAGGGGCCCTCCTCTACGAATACGACGGCGGGTATCCCGGGAATTTCCGGACGCGGGTGTCTATCTCGTGCGCGAATGCCGCGGGAGTGACGACCGAGCAATCGACGGCCGACCCCCGTGTCCCGGTCGTCGAGACCGTCTTGCTCGACAAGGAATCGGATGAGCTGCTCAGGTGGAGCGCGCTGGCCGTCGTTCCGGGAGACGACCAGGACTTGCCCGCGGCGTCGTCGGAGCCGGGGGGGACCGTCCCTCCCCGGGGCGACCTTCTCCTGATCAGGAAAACCGGCCAGGCCGGGACGATCGCCATCACCCTCGAATCATCTCACCCGATCGCCGTCAAAAAGGGCGTCGATGGCGTCTATCTCGAGGGCCGGCGCTTCATCAGCGTGAGCAGCGGCTGGCAAACTTCGAGGGCGGACAAGAATCGCCTGACGCTCGTCTTCCCCAACGGGCTCGAAGAGCTCGCCGTCTACTGCGCGTCGGGGCACGAGCCGGGAGACGTTAAACTCGACTGGGCCCGGCTGCAGCCGCGCCGCAGCGCCGCCTTCTGGGCCCGTCAGGATTTCCCCTACAACACGGTTCGCGTCCCCGACAGGACCATGCAGGAGATCCTCCGTTCCTGCGTCCGGAACATCTACCAGGCCCGGGAAATCAAGAACGGGCTCCCGATCTTCCAGGTCGGGCCGACCTGCTATCGCGGTCTCTGGATCGTTGACGGCTGCTTCATCCTCGAGGCCATGACCTATCTCGGCCGGGGCCGGGAAGCCCGGGCCGGAATCGAACAAATCCTGACGCGTCAGGGCCCCGACGGCTCGTTCGATATCCTCGGGAAATACTGGAAGGAAAACGGGATCGTCCTTTACATCCTCTACCGGCACGCCCTTCTGACCGGCGACATGAAATGGCTCAAAGGAAAATGGGAGACCGTTAAAACCCTCGTCGGTGTCATCCAGCGCCTTCGCGAGGAGAGCCGCAAGAATCCCGCCGCCCCCGAAGCAGGCCTCATGCCTCCCGGCTTTCCCGATGGGGGGATCGGAGGAATCGCTCCCGAATACACGAACGTCTACTGGAACCTGGCTGGCCTCCGGGCCGCGGTCGAGGCGGCACGGCTCCTCAGGGCGCCCGAGCTCGCCGCGTGGGAAGCCGAATACAAGGACTTCTGGGACACGTTCCAAAGAGCCGCGAAGCGGGACGCGAAACCCTACCGCGACGGCCTGACGATCCTACCCATCCTCATGGTCCCGAATCCCGACATCCTGCCTGTCCGCGGCCAATGGGCCTTCTGCCACGCCGTTTTCCCGGGCAAGATCTTCGATTCCGCAGATCCTCTGGCGCGCGGCAACATGGCCCTGCTCGACGACAATCAGTCCGAGGGCCTCGTCTACGGGACCGGCTGGATGGCCGACGGGATCTGGAATTATTTCGGCTCGTTTTACGGCCACGCCCATCTCTGGCTGGGCGACGGACCCAAAGCCGCCGAGATCCTCTATGCCTTCGCCAACCACGCCTCGCCGCTCGGGGCCTGGCGCGAGGAGCAACCACCCCTTGGCCAGGACGAGAAGGGTGGGAGGTTCGTGGGCGATATGCCCCACAACTGGGCTAGCGCCGAGTTCATCCGGCTCGTCCGGAACCTCCTCGTTCTCGAGCGCGGGCGGGAGCTCCACGTCCTCGAGGGTCTGCCCCGGACCTGGCTTTTCGCCAAGGCCGAAACAGCCCTCAACAATGTGGCCACGGATTTCGGGCCGGTCTCGTTCCGCCTCAGGGTATCTGCCGACGGCCGGACCGCGGCCTTCGAGATCACTCCCCCGGAATCGCCATCGCTCCAGAAAGTCGTCGTCCACCTCGGCGCCTGGGCGGGCGACGGCAAGGTCACGACGATCCGGACCGGCCGGACGATGAGATTCGAAATCCCGCTCGTCAAATAACGGCGTCTTCCGGTCAGCCGGAGAATTCGCAAGGCGCCCCCCGCAAGGGAGCCCCCGCTTCTTGGGCTTTTTGGTAGAATAGAAGGTGGGGGTACGCATGGACAAGATCAGAAAAATCCGCAAGGTTTTCAAGAGCCGGCCGACGGTCGAAGGGGCCGGCGTCCATCTGCGGCGGGGATTCGCCTGGGGCGAAGTGCCGCTTTTCGATCCCTTCCTTCTCTTCGACGATTTCCGCCAGGACGACCCGGACCGCTACCTGCCCGGCTTCCCCTGGCATCCGCACCGCGGGATCGAGACCATCACCTACATGCTGCGCGGTTCGGCCGAGCACGGCGACAGCATGGGGAACAAGGGTGTGATCGGCCCCGGGGAGGTCCAATGGATGACGGCCGGCGGCGGCATCATCCATCAGGAAATGCCCAAGGGCGACCGGGACGGCCGCATGGGCGGGTTCCAGCTCTGGGCCAACCTGCCCGCCTCACAGAAGATGATGGAGCCGCGGTACCGGGACGTGAAGGCCGCCGATATCCCGGAGGTCGTTCTCTCGGGCGGCGTGAAGGTCCGCGTCATCTGCGGCCGGGTCGGCGCGACGACCGGACCGGTCCGGGATATCGTCACCGAGCCTGAATATATCGACGTGACCGTCCCCCCGGACGGTGCATTCGTCCATCCGACCAAGCCCGGGCATACGGTCTGCGCCTACGTCTTCGAGGGCCGGGGGCATTTCGGCCGGGAGAAGAACCCCTTCGCCTACGAGGTCGCCGAAACCAGCTACTTCGACCTCGAGAGATGCCCGTACATCGACGACCGCAGTGTCGTCCTCTTCGAGGACGGAGAAGGGGTCGCGGCCTCGGCCGAGGACGCCGGATTTCGTTTCCTCCTTATGTCCGGACGGCCCCTCCGCGAGCCAGTGGCCTGGCAGGGGCCGATCGTCATGAACACGCAGGAGGAGCTTCGGACGGCCTTCCGGGAATACCGGAGCGGCATGTTCATCAAGCACTCCCGGGCCGCCTGAAGCGCGGCTCTCGTTATTGCAAACCGCCTTCAATATGAGTAAGCTTGAAAAACTCAGGAGGTCGACCATGACCAGCAAGGAACGCATCCTCGCCGCTCTCAACCATAAGGAACCCGACGGAGTGCCTGTCGACTTCAACGGGACGGCCGTCACGGGCATGCACGTCCATTGCGTCATCGGCCTGCGCGATCATTACGGTCTCGAGAAACGCCCGGTCAAGGTCCACGAGCCCTACCAGATGCTGGGCTGGATCGACGACGACCTCCAACGCGTCCTCGGCCTCGACGTCGAAGGCGTCTGGAGCATCGAAACGCTCTTCGGTTTCCGGAACGAGAACTGGAAGCCCTGGCGGATGGACGACGGCCGGGAGGTCCTCGTCTCGGAGCACTTCAAGGTGACGAAGGACGCGAACGGCGACACGCTCATCTACCCGAAGGGGGACACGTCCGCCCCTCCGTCCGGCCGGCTGCCCAGGAATGGTTTCTTTTTCGATACGATCGTCCGCCAGGAGCCGATCGACGAAGCCCGGCTCAATCCCGAAGACAACCTCGAGGAGTTCGGCCCCGTCACGGATTCGGCGCTCGATTATTTTGACAAGGCCAGCCGCCGCGCCGCGGCCACCGGCCGGGGCGTCATCGCCAATTTCGGGGGCACGGCCCTCGGCGACATCGCCCTCGTCCCGGCGCCGTTCCTCAAACACCCCAAGGGCATCCGTGATATAGAGGAATGGTACGTCTCGACGCTGATGCGCAAATCCTATGTCCGGGCGATCTTCGAAAAGCAGACCGAAATCGCGCTCGGTAATCTCGCGAAAATCCACGCGCGCGTCGGCGACCGGGTCCAGGCCGTCTTCATCTGCGGCACGGACTTCGGCACCCAGCAGTCCACCTTCTGCTCCCCGGCGAATTTCCGCGAGCTCTACCTGCCGTATTACCGGCGGATCAACGATTGGATCCACAAGCACACGCCGTGGAAGACGTTCAAGCACTCCTGCGGCGCCGTGCGGACCCTCATCCCGGCGTTCATCGACAGCGGCTTCGACATCCTCAACCCCGTCCAGGTCTCGGCCGCGGGCATGGAACCCGAAAAGCTCAAGACCGACTTCGGGAAGGACGTCGTCTTCTGGGGCGGCGGCGTTGACACCCAGAAGACGCTGGCCTTCGGCACACCCGGAGAGGTCCGGGCCGAGGTCCTGCGGCGGTGCGAGGTCTTCGGCAAGGGCGGCGGCTTCATCTTCAACGCCGTCCACAACATCCAGGCCAATGTGCCCATTCCGAACATCGTCGCCATGTTCGACACGATACGGGAGTTCAACGGGAAGTAGGACATGAAGAAAGCGGCGTTCTACGTCATCGCCATCACGGTCGTGGCCGCCATCGGCGGCCTGATCTTCGGCTTCGACACGGCCATCGTGGCCGGCGCGACCCGCTACATGAAAGAGCAGTTCTCGCTCAACTCCCTCCAGGAGGGCTGGGCCGTGAGCGTCGTCCTCATCGGCTGCATGTTTGGGGCGGGCCTGGCCGGCCCGGTCAGCGACCGGATCGGCCGGCGGCGCTTCATGCTCATTTCGGCCGTCCTCTTTTTCGTCTCGGCGATCGGCTGCGCCATCCCGCGGACAATCACCCAGTTCGTCATCTTCCGCTTCGTCGGCGGCCTCGGGATCGGCTCAGCCGCCGTCCTGTCGCCGCTTTACATCGCGGAGATTTCTCCAGCCCGGATCCGAGGCGCGCTCGTCTCGGTCAACCAGATGGCCATCGTCACGGGCATCCTTCTGGCCTACTTCATCAACTGGGTGTTCGCCGGGTCCGGTCCGTCGAACTGGCGATACATGTACGCCACGGGGGCCATCCCGTCGGTCCTCTTCTTCCTGCTCCTCCTCCGGGTCCCTGAGAGCCCGCGGTGGCTGGTGAAGAAGGGCCGCGAGGACGAAGCCGGACGCGTCCTCACGCGGGTCGGCACGGCCGAGGCCGCCGCTCGCGAGCTCCGCGATATCAAGGAGACGCTGGCCCTGGAAAAAGGCTCCTTCGGCGAGCTCTTCCGGCCCGGGTTCCGCCGGCCGCTTTTCGTCGCCATCGTCCTGGCGGTCTTCCAGCAGATCACCGGCATCAACGCCATCCTGTATTACGCGCCCCGGATATTCGAAAGCGCCGGGTTTGCCCGGATGTCGGCCATCGGCCAGTCGACAATCATCGGCGTCACGAACATGCTCTTCACGGTGGTGGCCATCGTGCTCGCGGACAGGGTCGGCCGCCGGCCTCTCCTCCTCATCGCCACTGGAGGCATGGGATTTTCCCTGGCCCTCCTGGGCGCTGCCTTCAAGTATCAATTCCTGCCGCCCTCGGCCCTCCTCTTCATCATCCTCCTCTACATCGCGTTCTTCGCCTCGGCGATGGGGCCGCTCGTGTGGGTCGTCATGGCGGAGATCTTCCCCATCCGGATGCGCGGGGCGGCCATGGGCCTGGCGACGCTCATCCTGTGGTTCGCGGATTTCGTCGTAACCCTGACCTTCCCGGTCATTTCCGATAAGGTCAACGCGGCCGCCGCGTTCTGGATCTACGCCGCCATGTGCGCCTTCGACCTCGTCTTCATGATCTTCTATCTGCCCGAGACCAAGGGAAAAACCCTCGAGGACATCGAACGGCACTGGCTGAAAGCCAGGACGTGAAGGAGGAACGGCCATGGCCGCCGCGGTCTGACCTAAAATGCCATGCCAAGGTGGGTTTCTGGATTATTGTCGGGCTTTGTCTGATCGGGCTCTTGTACCTGTGCGGGCCCCTCATAAGGGCTTGCCGCGCCTTCTAGCTGGCCTTCTTTTCGAGCGTCCGGGCCAGCTCCCAGACGGCCTTCCCCAGCTCTTCGTCGAGGATCCTGGAAACGACGGCGGGCAGGTCTCCGACGGACTTGCCCATCTGCCCTTTGCGGTCGAAGGTCCAGGACACCAGCGGCTTCCCCGACTTGACATCCACGAATTCGAAGTCCATGGCCAGCCGGGCCTGCCAGACATCGGGGTTGTCGATCTCCTCGATGACGTGGACGCGCGACTTGAGGACGATCTCCGGGCCTTCCATCCGCGGGTCCCGGCTGACCGCCGGGAAAACCTTCGTTTTGCCGAAATACTCGGCCATCGCGGCCCCGACCTGCTTCCCCGGCTTTTCCGCCCAGAACTCGTACGGATAGTACTTGAGCTCAAAGGGCGAGACGCGGTAAAGGATGCGGATATCATCGTAGAGGGGATCGACGGAGGGCGCCTCGACAAGCAGGCGCCGTTCGATCTTCGGCAGGGCGGGCTCGGCGGACGCGACGGTCCGGATCTCGAAATACCTCTTGGCGTGCGTGGACCCGCACGCGGTCATCAGGGCGGCGGTCAGGATGCAAATCGCGGCTTTTCTCATTTTTTCTTGTCCTTTCGCAGCCGGATCAGGGCGGTCGGGTCCTCCGAGATTTCCCTCGTGAACCGTGACAGGTTGTCCATGGCCGCGGCGAGGCTCGAAACGGCCTGTTTCAGGTCGTCCTGCTGTGCTAGAAGGCTCGTTTCGATATTCTTCAGGCTCGTGGACGTCGAGTCGATGAACGACCGGAGGTCCTTGATGACCTGCCCCATCTCCTCGTCCGAGAACCGCTTGGCGATATTGTCCACCGCGGCGCCCGAACGGGACACGATCTTCTCGCTCATGTCGCTGACATTGGCCGAGATCTTGCGCAGGTTCTCGCTCACGGCGGCGAATTCGCTGGTCGCTTTGTCCACGTTGTCGAAGGAGTTCTCGAGTTTCGTCCGCTTGGCCTCGAGGACCGCGGCAATCATCTCCGAGCTCTTCTCCGCCTTTTCCAGGAAGCGGTTGAGCCGCTCCCGGTTCTCGGCCGAGAGCAGGTCGTTGAAACTGTTGACGGCGGTATCGATGTTGGTGACGATGTCGCCGGCCTTTTCCTCCAGGCCGCGGCCTGTCAGGATCTCCCCGCCAGGCGGGAGGCGGACGGAATCCCGGGTGCCCCCCTGCAGGTCGATGAACCGGATCCCCGTGATCCCCGCGAGCATCAGGACCGCGGTCGTGTCCTTCTTGATCGGGAAGCCTTTCTGGACCTTGATATAAACCTGGACGGAGTCCAAGTCCGGCCGCTTCACCTCGATCTTCGTGACCTTGCCGATTTCGACGCCCTGGTACCGGACGGAGGAATCCGGCAGCAACCCGTTTACGGACGTCCTCCGGAAGTTGATGGTATAGATATCCCCAGATTCCCGGAGTTTGGGCACGAGGAAGAAGGCCAGGCCCACGATGAAGAGGACCGTGGCGATCGCGAGGAAAATGCCCAGCCGGGTTTTTTGTTCATGTGTCATCATGATCGGCCTTCCTGAGGAAAAATGTCCGGACGAACGGGTCGTCCGAGGTGTGAACATCGGCCAACGCTCCGTCCAAGAGCAGCCGGCCTTCGTGGAGGACCAGCACCTTGTCGGCGATCTTCTCGATCGAGCGCAGTTCATGGGTGACGACGACGAAGGTCATCTGGAATGTCTCCTTCAGACTGAGCAGCAGGTCGTCCAGATGGGCCGACGTGACCGGATCGAGACCGCCGGAGGGCTCGTCGCAGAAGACCACGGCGGGGTCGAGGACGATGGCTCTGGCCAGGGCGCCCCTCTTGCGCATCCCGCCCGAGAGCTCCGACGGATACTTCGCGGCGCTTTCGATCAGGTCGACCTGGGACAGGCGGTCATGGACCATCTCCCGGAGGACCGCTTCGGGCATGCCCGGCTGCTGCATGCGGACCGGGAGGGCGACGTTCTCGTAGAGGGTCAGGTTGTTGAGCAGGGCGCCGTCCTGGTAGAGGACGCCGATCCCGCGGTAGAGGGCGGCCAGGGAGGCCTCGGACTGGAAGTCGACACGCGCCGACCGGAAAAAGACGTCCCCTTCCAGGGGCGGAATGAGCCCGGCCAGGGTCTTAAGAAGGGTGGATTTGCCGCAGCCGCTCGTCCCGACGACGGCCGTGAGGCAGACGGCGGGGATGTCGAAGGCGAGGTTTTTGAGAACCTCGAAGCTTCCGTATCCGACGTTGAGATTGCGGACGGCGATGATATCCATGGCGCTAATAATACAGGATGATGGCGAAGATGCAGTCGATCAGGATGATCAGGGAAATGGACAGGACGACGGATTCGGTCGTGGCCCGGCCGACTTCGGCGGCGCTCCTTCCGACGGTCAACCCTTTATAGCCGCTCCCGACGACGACCGCCCAGCCGAAAACGATCGATTTTTCGAGTCCGATGAAGAAGTCCCCCAGGTCGACGGCGGTCCGCATTTCCCGCAGGAAGGACGAGGGAGCTATCCCCAGCGAGAACCTGGCCACGAGGATCCCGCCGCCGATTCCGACGGCGTCGGCGAGGACGACTAGGAAGGGGACGGCGAGCGTGACGGCCAGAAGCCGCGGGACCATGAGGAACTTTTCGGGAACGACGCCCATGGTCTTGAGGGCGTCGACCTCCTCGAGGACGGACATGGTCGAAAGCTCGGCCGCGATGGAGGCCCCGACCTTTCCCGCCAGGATGATGCCGACCATGAGCGGCACGAGCTCCCGGAGCATGCCGTAGCCGATGAGGTCGGCCAGGTAGATGTCCGCCCCGTAGAGCTTGAGCTGGGCGGCCGACGTCAGGGCGATGGTCACGCCGACCAAAAAGACCAGGAGGCAGGTGATGGGGTAGGACTTGTAGCTCATGAAAAAAAGCTGGTTCCAGACCTCCCCGGGGTAAACCCCTTTCCGCTTCGTAATATAGGAGAACGTGTAGTAGATTTCGTCCCCGAGCAGAACGAAGAATTTCCCGACGGCTCTCATCTGGGCGAGGAAGCGGTTGGAAAGGGAATGGAGGGCCCTGGTCGGAAGATCCAGATCGGGGCCGGGGCAGGCCGCGGGCGGTGTGCCGCCGAGAAAGGTCCGGAAGGAATGGTCAAGGGTTTCGCTGATGTTGACGACCCGCACATCGGACGTGCAGGCTTGCAGGTAGCTGAGGAGCGCGAGGGCGGAGGAGTCGAAGTCTTCGACGCCCCGGAAATCGACCGTGACGGGCCCCTCTTCCCGTCCGGCCTGGATCTCCTTGAAGGCCGCGGGGATATCCGCCGCGCGGAGTCTGCGGGGCAGGGGGATGACGGACGGGCCGTTCTCATCCATTCCCTATCCTCCTCGCGCTGAGCTTTTGCCAGCTATAGATTACCGAAAAACGGCTCCGTTTTCCAGGGACAGGGTATTGTGTCCCCCCGTCAATAAACGACGACGGTCTGGTTCAACTCCGGGGCTGTCGCCGGAAAATAGACCTCCCGGCCCTCCGTCGAGACCCGGATATAGTATTCGATGTCCGAATTCGCGTTCGGGACCGCCACCGTATAGACCCCGCGGGCCACTCTTTGGAGCGGAACCGCCGCGAATTTGCCCTTCCCGATCGGGCGCCAGAAGAGCTCGCCCGAGGCCGGCTGCTGCTTGGACATCACGATGACCTTCAGGTTGAGTTCTTCTCCTTCATCGAGGCACCCCCGGAGAGCTGGGACGATGATCCGGGGCGGACCAAGGTAGACCTTGGAGAGGAAGGCTTCGTCCCGGGCGTCGGCGCCGAGGATATTCTGGAGCTCCGCTCCCGGTCTTTCCCAGGCGGCAGGGAGGATATGCTGCTCCCAGTTGGCGATTGTTCCGAGCTCGCCCGTGGTGCTCACGAACGCCAGCAGGCCGTCGAAGATCAGCTGGAGCGACCGGGCCATTTCGACCCGGATGGGCACGGCGTTCAATTTCGCCAGGTCCGCCTTGGCCTGAGGGTCTTTCTCCGCTTTGACCGTCTCCATGGCCTGATTGTACCGCCCCAGGAGGCAATCGAAGTGGGCGACCTCCCGCATGTACTCGAAATTCGTCAGCCAATAGCCGAAGCGCTCCCGGCAGCCCTTGCCGTCGATCTTCGGCTCAAGGGCCTTCAGATCGTCAACGAAGCCGTACAATGTCTTGACCTCTTCCCAGGGCCGGGTGTCCGAGACGACATTGCCCGGCCCGCCGATCCAGTTCACGGGCACGGGATGCCGGCCGTCGATCTTGGCGAAGATCGCCGCGGCCTCCTCGGCCACGGCGGGGCCGAACTGGTTGGCGGCCCAATCGCGGTAGAAGTCGAGGGAGGCCATGTAGCGGTCCGTTTCAGGCCAGTCGGCGTCGTAATCCCTGACGGCCGGCCCGCCGCAATTGATCTTCCGTTTGAAATCCTCCCCTTCGATGGCGATCGCGGCGATGCACGGGTAATTGATGCGGTCGGCGAAGTCGATGGCCAGCCGCCCGGCCGTGACCTCGACATTTTTGAACGTGAAGTCCAGGGCCCGGAATCTTCCGACACGGGCGAAAATGTCCAGGCCATCGATGACTTTTCGGCCCTGGAGGAGGACGTCAAAGACGCGGAGCTTGGGCTCGTTCAATTGGCCCTCGACGAACTTCAAGGTCACCGTGTAGTGGCCGTTCGGGACGGGAATGTAATAGGCGAAGACGCGGTCGCGGACGTCCCGGTAAACGATCCATTCGTTCTCCAGGGCCCCGGCGATTTTCTTGTCCTTGAAGCTCACGTATTGTCCGGTGATGGGCCCCACGTCGTCGCTCACGTTCCTGGGCAGGGTGTTCCAGCCCTGGTCCCAAGCCGCCCGGGCGAGGGCGGAGACGTTGGCCGAGAGGATCCGCGTCCTCCAATGGATGCCGAGAAGTCCGTCGCAGCCGTACCGGAAGGCGTCGGCGGCGTCGCGCCTCATCCTCCCGACCCAAAGCTGCGGCGAGGTCAGCGAGGGATCGTCCTCGAGCCAGGGGATGGCCCATTTCGAGCGGCCGGAGATCCTCGAGAAGCCGGGGTCCACGGGGGTTTTGCCGACTTCCCGATTGATGCAGCTCATGGCCACGTCCTTGGGAAGGATCTGGTCGAATAGGGTCCGGTTGGACGGCGGCCCGAGCACCCATCCGCAAGTTGCCAGGCTGAAGGGGGGCATGACCTCCCGCCAGGCCTGGACCGCGGCATCGAGATCGGAGGTCACGGCCTTAATCTCGTCGGGCAAGGCGTCCCTCCAGGTCCAATTTTCCGAGGTCCAGAACCAATAATAATCGACCGGGTAAGCCCTGGCGATGCGGGCGAAGATGGCCTTATAGAGGTCCTTTATGACGGCCGGGTCCTGGGGATTTTTCTTGGCGGCCAGGAGACGCTTTTGAACGAGGTCGGGCACTTTCAGAGCCGTCTCCGTCCCGACGCAAGTCTTGACCCCGAGCTTCTGGGCCAGGCTGAAAGCGCTTTTGAAAACGGCCGCGGCCCGGTCGAAGACCTCATTCGAGTCCTGAGGCGTCTTCGGCTCGGGGCACAGGCCCTCCATGACGTTGTTTCCGTAATCGTCCCGTTCGAAGAGCTGGCTCGCGCCGAAATGGAAGTCGCCGGTTTTTTTCGGCTCATATCCCCAATTCCCGCGCAGGGTGTTCTGATAACTCGCGGGGTAGCTCGAATTGACCTTCCCGTCCTCGGCGAATTCTCCGGCCTGCCCGATCCAGACCGTGGGCTCGGCGTTCGGGTTCTTCTCGGGATAGGTGTGGAGGCCGAAGAAGTTCATCCGGAGCTTGGGGAGCTGGCCCAGGATGGCTTTGTAGTTCTCGAGGGTCCACCAATCCGGTCCCTCGGGAAAATCATGGAAAGGCTGGATGCCGCGGATGGGAAAAAGGGGCCGCCCGGTTTCGTCGAGGTCGAGGTTGAGCCCGGCGAGCTTCTTCTCGGGGACCACGTCGCCCTCGAGATAAAACCGGATGCCCATTTTCTCGGCCAGCTGATAGGCGCCGTAAAGGAGGGCCGGTCCGCCACCGCCGACGACGAGAACGATCTTCCGGGAGAGAAACGTGACCGTTTTGAGAAGGTAGTCCTGGGCGCCCAAACCGGAGATTTTTTGAAGGGCGTCGGCGTCGGCCAAGCCGTCGAGAAGGGGGGACCCTTTGAGGGCGAGCACGACGCTGTCGCGGCGAATCTGGGAGAGCGACGTAAACCTGTTCATGGCCGGAAGGCCGCCGGTGCGGAGATAGAAGTAGCGCCGCAACTCTTTAGCCGCGGCCAGGTCGTGCCAGGACCCGCTCTTGTCGATGACGATATCGGGGCTCGGGCCCTTCCCGGAGCATCGGACCAGGCCCAGCGCGGCGAGGGACACGACCAAGAGGATTCCGAGCAGAGATTTCCTTGACGGCATCGGAGGCACCTCCTTCAAGGTTGCCCTCATTCTAATACAGGCCCGCGAGGGTTTTCAACGGCTTCCGGCGGGAACCCCGGCCTGTCCCCTTTTGTTTTAGTCGCGGGCTTAGCTTTGAGAAGCGGATTTTGATAAAATGGAGGCCGCCATCATGACCATACGAGACCGCTTCAACAACGTCTTCCGCTGGGAAAAGCCGGATCGCGTTCCCGATATGGAGTTCGGCTACTGGGACAAGACAATCGCCGTCTGGCATGAGCAGGGTCTGTCCGGCGACTGCCGGACGAACGAAGACGTCGAGAGGCACCTGGGGCTGGAGGGGATCTCCATCATCCCCGAAGTCCCGATCCAAAGGGGGCTTTATCCGGCGTTCGAGGAAAAGACGGTCGAGCGGCACGGCGAGCGGCGTCTCGTCCAGACCAGGGACGGCGCCCTCACCGAGATGCTCGAGTACGATTCGTCGATGCCCAAGTTTCTGCGCTTCGCCGTCGAGACGAGGGCCGACTGGGAAAAGCTCCGCGACGAGCGCCTCGACCCGCGGCGACCCGGCCGGGTCGGCGACGTGAAGGCGGCCATCGAGCGGGCCCACGCCGCGGGCATGCCCATCCTCTTCCATTGCGGCTCGCTTTACGGCTGGCTCCGCGACTGGATGGGACTCGAGAACCTGTCGATCGCGCTCATGACCGAGCGCGACTGGGTCGAGGACATGATGGAGCATCTGACGTTGATGGACCTCGACTTCATCGAGCGGGCCATTCCGTCGGGCGGGGTCGACGTCGCCTGGTGGTGGGAGGACATGTGCTACAACCACGGGCCGCTCATGTCCCCGAAGCTTTTCGAAGAGCTCATGGTCCCGCGCTATAAGCGGATCACGGACGCCCTCAGGACCCGCGGGATCGACGTCAACGTCCTCGACTGCGACGGCCGGATCTACGAGCTCGTGCCGGGGTGGCTCAGGGGCGGCATCAATTGCATGTTTCCGATCGAAGCGGCCCACACAGACCCGTGGCGGCTGCGCGAGGAATACGGGAACGACGTGCTGCTGCTCGGCGGGGTCAATAAGCTGGCGCTCATCGCGGGCCGCGACGCCATCGACCGCGAGCTCGAACGGCTCCACCCGCTCGTCGAGCGCGGCGGCTACTTGCCGTGCGTCGACCACCGCGTCCCGCCCGACGTCACCTACGCGAACTATCTCTACTACCTGGAAAAGAAAAAGGCGATTCTTTCATAGGGGGACACAATACTCTGTCCCCCTAAAGCTACTGCGTTTTCCGGCACTTCTGAATATCCGCGTCGAGCGCGGCCTTCTCGGGGGCCGAAAGGGTTTGTTAATAGCGTTCCCTGATCAGGATACAGATGACGGTCCCCTGGTCTTTAGGGCCATAAGCTCCCGGACCTGACGGACGATTTCCTCGACGGTCGCCTCCACGATCACCCGGCCTTTGTCCCTCGTGGCGAGCGTCGGGTCGCCCCAGATGCCTGAGGGACTGTAGACGCCCTCCCCCTTCGGATCCCGCGTCAGGCCCTTCCGGTCCGGCCGCGCGTCATAATCCTTGAGCGCCTTGGACATATCGACGAGCTCCGGGGCGATGTAGAGCATCATGGATGTTTCGGCCTCGTCGGCGTGGGTCCCGCCTTCCTGCTTGAGGAGGCCCGGGGGAAGCTTCTTGTCCGATTCGAGAAGATTCAGGTACCACATCGTCACGTCCGCTTTCGCCAGCTCTTCGGACGCCGCCCGGAGGGGCGGCAGGGTCGAAATGCCGGTGTTCAGGACATAGAATTTGCGCATTCCGTGCCGGCGCAGCGAACGGCAAATGTCCAGGACCGTGTTTCTGAAGGTCTCCGCCCCGATGGACACCGAGCCGGGATATTCCAGAAAAGAGGGATAGTAGGCGTATTCCAACGTCGGCAGCCAGACGACGGGGACCTCTCGGGCGACTCTGTTTTTCAGGTATTCCGCCATGACGTAGTCTGTCTTGAGGGGGAGGTGCGGCCCGTGTTCTTTGGTCCGGGCTCCGACGGCAAAGAGGACGACCGTGAAATTCTTCAAGGCCTTCTCGGCTTCCGGCCAGGTCAGATTCTCAAGAGCCAAGGACGCATCGTGGGACCCGGCAGTCCGAAGGAGGCCGGCGGACAACGCCGAGGCCATCAAAAAGATACCCAGCGCCAAAACGATACGGGTATTGCCAGACATGGACTCCCTCCTCTCGCCATCAGGTTTATGCACTGTTTGGAAACTTCCCGCTGGGGAGCCGAACTCTCCCAGCAGTCCACATCCAGCGCATTCATTCGTCCTGCCAGGAGAAATATTCCGACCTGGCGACAGAAGTCAAGGGAGAATAAAAAAAGGGGAACACAGTATTGTGTCCCCCCATGAACTTTCGGAAGGGCTCGCTGTCGCCCCCTACTCCAACTTGACCTTCTTCTCCAGCGTCCCGGCGTGCCGCGATTCGTAGCGGACGGTGATCTCGCCCTTGCCCTGGACCAGGAACTGGTATTCGGTCTTGCCGAAACCCGGGACAAAGAGAAATTGCACCTCGGGCCGGTACTTCTTGTAGGTCACAAAGCCATTATAGGGATCCGTGAGGATGCCGCCGGCTACGACCTTGGCGCCCGAGACCCGGAGCGTGTCCTTGGGATAAAGCCGCGTCTTCTGGGCCTGGTAGGTCATCGTCGGCATGGCCTTGCCGTTGGCCAGACGCATCCGCACGCGGTAGAGGTCGCTCCCGAGCTTCTTGACTTCCGTCACCTCCAGGCTGACCTCCGGCACGTGTTTGGCCGAGAACAGCACGGCCATGGCGTTGCGGTGGACGAGGTCCGCAAGCATGAAGGGCGCGCCCAGCCGGCTGCTCATCTTGACCCAGCCGCCGATTTCGATGTCCCCGAACGCCGGATGCTTGAAGGGTTTCCAGGGTTTGTAAAGCTCGCCCTGGGTCAGGCTGTCGCTGTATTTGAGCCGTTCACGGTCCGTCGTGTCGCCGAACATGAAGCCCCTCGCCCCTTCCTCGCCCCCCGCGGACGGCGGCTCGCTCTTCTTATCGCCCTGCCCCTTGAAGGTCTCACTTTGGGACTGGAAGACCTCGCCGCAATAGCCGTAGGCCCCGAGAGTCTGGCAAAGCCATTCAAGGGAATCGCCGTAGGTCGTGTAGAGGTCTTTCCAGCTGATCATGTATTTGTAGCCGGGCGTGATGCGTTCGGCCTGCTTGCCGATATAGTCATAGACCGCGACGTCCTGCTGGGGATACTCGCCGAGGCCCTTGCGGCTCGGCCCGCGCAGGTACATCCCGCCGAAGTTGTGGAACGTCCAGCCGACGCAGATATTGGTTTTGGCCTGGGTCCAGAGGGCCAACGCCTTCAGCCCGACCGCCTCGAACGGATAAGAGCCTGAGCCGCTCTGGACGTACTCCGGCGCCCAGTCTAAGCCCCACTGCCGGTTGGGGTCGACGTATCCCTCGGCGTCCTCGTTGATCAGGCCGTCGCCGTCGTTGTCGATCCCTTCCTCGCCGAGGATCGTCCATTCGCCCTTCTCGCCCGGCTTAACCGGGACCATGAGCCGCGGGTCCTCGGGGTCGGTCTTATACATGCCGTAGGGGTCCTTCTTCCGCATCATGCAGATGTTGCCGTCGCCGTCGAGATCGTCGGGAAAGTCTTCATCCACCAGGCCGTCATGGTCGTCGTCTTTCGGAATGCGCAGGCTGCGGTTGGAACTCGGGGTGTTGGCGTCATGGAAAAAGTGCCAGCGGCCGTCCGTGTTGACCACGGGGATTACGTAAAAAACGTTCTTGTCGACGAGCTCCGTGACATCCTTGTTCTTTCCATAGTTGCCGAGGAGATAGTCGAGCAGGTAGAGGCAGATCTCCCCGCCCTGGATCTCATTGCCGTGGATGTTGCCGTCGACATAGATCCCGGGCTTGGCGAGCGCGGGACCCGTCTTCGGGTTGTTGACCGTCACGGCGTAGAGGGGGCGTCCCTCCTCGCTCTTTCCGACCTCCTCGAGCTTGGTCATCTCGGGGTAAGCTTTGTTGATGGCCTGGACGGCCTCATAGACCTGCTCCAGCGTGTAATAGTGATCGAACCGCAGGGGAACGGTGATTTTCGAGCTCTGGTTCTGGGCCGGGACCGATGCCGCCAGGCCCAGGATCAGGGTTATCAGCAGGATCTTTTTCATTTCGCACCTCCCAGGTCGAGGGTCTTGGAGTCGCTCCAGGCGATCCGGGTGGATGCCTTGACTTCGACCTTAACTGGTTTCTCGGCATGGACCAGCCAGCGAACGGCCTGGGCGCTGTTTCCGTCGATCGCGGCGACCAGGCTCCGTTTCTTGCCTTCCACGATGGTGAAATCCTTCCCTTCCAGGGTGACGATCGCCGGGATGATGCGGTTGTTCCGGCGGCCCATGGCGGTCGGATAAGGCAAGTAGCCGGAATTTTCGACCCAGACCTCAACGGCGTACACCCCACCCCCAAGAGACTTGACCTCGGTCTTGCCGATCTTGACCCGGGCCATCTTGGCCGCGATCTCGAACGCCCAGGGCACCTGGCCCTTGAGCAGGGGCTCGATCTTCGCGGCGGGCGGGGTCGTGTCCGTGAACGGCACGGCGCCGCCTATTTCGACGTCGCCGAGCTGGGGATGTTTGAAGGGTTTCCAGTTGACGAAGCCCTTGCCTCCGAGCTCCTTGTCGCTATAGGCGAGGAGGGCCTTCTCCTTCGGGTCGCTGCCTTCCTCGCTCGGCGGTTTGGGCATCTGCCGCATCATCTCGGCCATTTGCTTGGTGGTCATCTGGCCGGCCTTGAGGCCCTCAAAGAGCTGTTTGGCTTTGAACTGGGGCGGGGCGCCGGCCGCCTTCAGGAAAGCATCGACTTTCTCCTCGCCGAGGGCGATGAACTCGTCGTTCGTCATCTTCTCGAGCTTGTCGGGCGTGATGTCCGCCTCCTTCTTCTCCTCCTTGACCTCCGGAAGGGTCCAGAAATCCAGGCTGAAGGAAGGCAGGCCCAGCTGATAATAGGAATAAAGCTCGAACGAGCCGTCCTTGTCCGGAGCGGGTTCGAGACGCTTGTCGTCGAGCTTGGCCTTCTTGAGGAATTCCTTGTATTTGTCGGAGAGCTCCTTGTAGAACTTGAGGTCCTCGGGGAGCGGGTTGACGACCGCGCCGAGGCCGAGGAAACTCGCGATCATGGACTCGGTGACCTGCATGCCCTCCGGGACGAGCGGCTTGACCATGTCCATGATTTCGGCGAGGGTGTACGTCTTCGTCGGGTCAGCGCCTATGAATCCGGCCATATTCTCCGGGATCTTGATCTGGCTGAGGTCGGCGTCGCCCTTGCGGCCGCCGCGGGGGGGATTCAGGCAGAAATTTGTCGACCCGAAGACGAAGGTCAGGCCGATCTCCTGGTGATCGTTGACGAATTTCATGACGGCAAAGCTCTCGGGCTCGCTTCCGGGCCAGGGCCCGCTCTCGGGCGTGAAGGGATGGAACAGGTGCGGGAACTGGATGCCGATGTTGACACCGCCGGTGCCGTCCTCGTTGTACTCGCCGTCGCCGTCGTTATCGATGCCTTCGGTATAGAGCTTATAAATGCCCTTTTCGCCCTTGGACCAGTCGGCCTTTTTCATGAGCCGGGGCTCGCCGGGCACAGGAAGCCATTCGCCGGCAGGGTCCTTGACCCGCATCATGGTGATGACGCCGTTTCCGTCGAGGTCGTCGGGGCCGTCCTCGTCAACCGCGTCGTCCATGTCGTCGTTGTAAGGCCTGGCGTTCCGCGGGTCCGCAACCAGGGGCGTGCCGAAATACCGGGCCGCCGCGTCGGGATTGGGGCAAGGCACAACGTACCAGGTGAGGGTCTTCCGGACGTCGGGCTTATCGATGAGCTGTTTCACAAGATAGAGGGCGGCTTCTCCCGATAGCGGGACGGTGCCCTCGAAATTGGCGCCCACGAAGACGGCGGGCAGCGTTTTCTCGGCTTTCCCGACCTCGGGGCCGACTTCGATGATGAGGACGTCCCGGCCGCCGGGACTCTGGGCCAGTTTGTGGACCTTGGCGACCGCGGTGTTGGCCAGGGCGTATTCCTGGAGGGCTGCGCCGAGCTCGGCCGGCGAATGATAACGGTCGAAAGTCGCCGCCGCGTCGAGTCCGAACGCGAGCGCCGAAAGCGCAAAGAGAAGGACAACCCAGCGTTTGTGATTCATGGCCACCTCGAAATTAAATTTTCGCCCTTATTCTGCCACGTCCGCCGGAGCGCGGCAAGGGGCACCGGCGGGAAATAGGCCGTGGGGGGACACAATACTCTGTCCCTCATCTGAAGCTCCACGGACTTACGTCGGCGGGATTCAACTTTCGCAGGCTTTGGAGCGCCAGCCCCGTTCGTGGAATCCCACGAACGGAATGGAAAAAGGGGGGCGCCGCGTAGTGTCCGCGGCCGGGCAATCGGGGCAGAATACGAAGGCACATCCCGTTATACGTATACCTCGGGGAAAAAGTTTCTACAATAAACTGTAAGCCAACCGGCAACAAACCTGTGATATCCTGAGTATTAATGGAAGAGTGATGTTTTCACATTTTCTGAAGCTCCACGGACATTCGTCGGTGGGATCCAACTTTTGCTGGCTTTGGAGCGCCAGCCCCGTTCATGGAATCCTGCGAACGGGATCGAGGTCTGATCATGCCCCGAGTCTCGTCCGGGCGCCTATCGACGTCGTTCCGAAAGGAGATTGAGATGAAACTCAGAAGGACCGCTCTCTGTGCACTTCTCGCGGGCCTCATGCTGGTTCCGGCGGCCGAGGCCCAGCAGCAGGCCGCACCGGGTTATCAGGACTCCAGCGTCCTGCCCGAGGGAAAGATCGGAGCCCGCATCCGTTCTCTCATCGAGACGGTCAACTCCGGAGACCCGGACCGCATCCTGCGCCTCCTTAATGAAGAATGCACGAGCGAGTTCCGGGAGATAATTCCGAAGGACGATCACGTGGCCACGATTCTCGGCTTTTTGCGGGACACGGGAGGAATCGAGTTTTACAGCGTCCGAAGCTACACGCCCGAGCGGCCGGGCGCCACTGTGGTCATCGTCAAGGACCGGAACTTGGAGAGCTGGTGGGGCCTGGCCATTCAGTTCGGCGAGTCCCCGGGGCTGCTCATCTCCAGCCTCGAAATCAACCGCGCCCGCCCCCCGGCCGGCCCTCCCGAGTCTCCTCTTACGGAAAAGGACGCCCTCGACCAGATCCGGACGCTGACGGCTGGGCTCACCCAGAAAGGCTGGTTCTCCGGGACGCTACTCATAGCCAGAGGCCCCAACATCCTTCTGACTATGGCCGGCGGCGAGGCCGACAGGTCCTTCCACGTGCCGAACAACATCGATACGAAATTCAACCTCGGGTCGATGAACAAGATGTTCACGGCAACCGCGGCCGCCCGCCTGGTCGAAATGGGGAAGATCTCCTTCGACGACCCGATCAGCAAATACATCGACGAGACCTGGCTCCCCAGGGAGGTCACGGACAAGATCACGGTCCGTCACCTAGTCACCCATACCTCAGGCCTGGGAAGCTACTTCAACGAGGTCTATGACCGGAGCTCCCGTGCCCTCTTCCGCAAGCTCGAAGACTACAAGCCGCTCATCAAGGACGACAGGCCGGCTTTTCCCCCGGGAGAACGCTTTCAGTACAGCAACACCGGCATGTTCCTGCTCGGGGTGGTCATCGAAAAGGCGGCCGGCGAGGACTATTTCGATCATATCCGCAAGGCCATCTACCGGCCGGCCGGGATGACCAACAGCGACTGCTACGAGCTGGACTACCCCGTCGAAAATCTGGCCATCGGCTACAGCCCCGACTGGAAAAGCCCGTACAGATGGCAGAACAACCTTTTCAAGCACGTCATCAAGGGCGGGCCCGCCGGGGGCGGTTTTTCGACGGTCAAGGACCTGCACAAGTTCGCCATCGCCCTCCTCGCCGGCAAGCTCGTTTCAAAGGACATGCTGCAAACGCTTTGGACGGATTACAAAGGAGGGGAATACGGCTACGGGTTCACGGTCGCCCTGGGCCCGGGCGGGAAAGTCGTCGGCCACAGCGGCGGATTCTCCGGGATCAACTCGGAACTCAATATTTATGTCGATTCCGGGCTGATTGTCGTCGTGATGTCCAACGTCGACAACGGCGCCAGCGCCCTGGCCACGCGGATCGGCCGGACCCTGGCCCGGGTGAAAACCCCGTAGATGACGGAAGGGGTCAGACGCCCGCGGCCTTCTCCAGCCGCTTCATGATCGAGAACATGAAACCGGCCGAGAGGACGCAGGCCACGACGAGGATCATCCAGAGCGCCCAGAGCGGGATCCGCATCCACAGGTAGGCCCCGACGCCGACGAGCTGGATGCCGATGGCCGTCGAGGCGAACCAGCCGCCCTGCATGAGGCCCTTGTACTTCGGCGGGGCGACTTTCGAGACGAACGAGATGCCGATGGGGCTCAGGAAGAGCTCGGCGATCGTGATCAGGAAATAGGTCGAGATCAGCCAGTAGACCGAGACCTGGGCCGAGGCCGGGGCGACCAGGCCGCCGAGCGCCTTCGGACTCGGCAGCCCGAGCGATCCCACAGCCAGGATGGCGAACGCCACGGCCGTCAGGATCATGCCGTAGCCGATCTTTCGGGGGGACGACGGCTCCCTCCCCTTTTTGTTGAGGTATGCGAACATGCCGATGGCGAGGGGCGTCAGGGCCACGATGAAGAACGGGTTGAAGTGCTGGAAGCGCTGCGGCTGGAAGGGATTGATGTCTGCGTAACCTCCGAATCGCAGGTACGCGAGGACGCCGAAAACGGCAAAACATAGCCCGCCCAGGGCGCGCCCGGCCGGACGCGAGCCCTTCTTCAGCAGGAAGACGAGGCCCACGACGGACAGGAAGACGGGCAGGAGCCCGAAGAGGTCGAACCACAGGTTCGAGACCCTCCCGACCTGCGGCACGGTGTAATCCCTGGCAAAAAAGGTCATGGTCACCGCGCTCTGCTGGAAAGCCATCCAGAAGAAGATGACCACAAAAAAGACCAGTCCGAGGGCGAGGAGCCGTTCTTTCGTTTCCTGGGGGGTTAGCTCGACCATCTGGCCGCGGTGCGCCTCGGATTTCGCCTTCTGCATTTCGTTGAGGTCGGCGTGCTTGTAGTATTTCCGGAACCCCCAGAAGATCAGCATGGAGATGATCATGCTTATGCAGGCCACGCCGAAGCCGTAGTGGTAGGACTTGCTGAGGGCGTTGACGTAGGTCTCGGAGAACGTTTTAAGGGTCGCCAGGGTCACGCCGGCGTCCTGGGCCTGGGCGATGGCCAGGTAATCATGGGCGTCGGCCAGCGTCCCCTTCAGGAAGCTGTTGGCCAGCGCCGGGATCCGGGCGTCGTAGGAATAGTGGGAAGCGGCGAGGATCCAGTTGCTGACCTTCTCCGACGCCGTCGGCGCGAACATGGCGCCGATGTTGATACCCATGTAGAAGATGTTGAAAGCCCGGTCGCGCAACGGACTGTACTTGGGGTCGTCGTAGAGATTCCCGACCAGGGCCTGGAGATTCCCTTTGAACAGGCCCGTGCCGAGGGCAATGACGGCCAGGGCCAGGATGATCAGGCCGAATCCCGCCCCGATCGTCGAGGGAATCGCGAGCAGGATATACCCGAGAAGCATGGTGACGAGCCCGATGCTCACGGTCTTCCCGTACCCCAGGACCTTGTCGGCCAGAAACCCTCCGAGCAGGGGGAAGAAATAAACGCCGAACATGAAGGTGCTGTAGACGAAACCCGAGGCGCTGGCCGTCATTCCGTATTTCGCCTGGAGAAACAGGACGAAGATGCTGACCATCGTATAGAAGCCGAAGCGCTCGCCCATGTTGGCCAGGAAGAGGATGGCCAGGGCCTTGGGGTGTCCCTTGAACATGATTCACCGCCCTAAGAGAATGGAAAGCCGGTTACCATTTCAAGCTTTCGAGAAGAAGCCCCGAGACCTTTTTCTCGAGCGCGGCCCGGAACTTCTCGATGATTTGTCTCTCGCTCCCGCTCCAATAGTCCCTGATGTACATGGGCTCGCCGACATTGACCCTGATCCGCCCCGGCACTCCCCAGAGGACGTGTGTCCCGAAGATCGAGAGAGGCGTCACCGCAACGGAAAGGCCTTCCTCATGGAAGAGGTTATAGGCCATGATGGAAACGCCCCGCCGAAAGGCCTTGACGTAGGGATTGGGATCCCGGGAATGGACGCGGCCCCGGCCCTGCAAGGCAATGATGGCCCGGCCTTTCCTCAAGTATTCCTGGCACTTCAGGATGGCCGCGTTCTTTTTGCCGTACATGTCCACCGGGATCGACCCGACCCTGGCGACATGGCCGGAAACGAAATCGACCATATAGGAATAAAAGGGGTTGAGGATGATGTGCAGGAATCCCCCGAAATTGCCCATGTGGCGGTGGAGGTGCCGGAGGACAAGCTCGCTTCCTTCGGCCTTGTTGAAGATCATCTTGTTGGCCGTGAAGTAGATCATCCTCGGCTTGGTCAGGAGGAGGATGGCCACGTCCTTGTAGCTTCCGATGTGATTGCCCGTGATGATGTTGGGGCCCTCTTTGACAAAATTCTCAGCCCCGCGGAGTTCGATTTTTTTGGGGAAGATCATCAACCTCGAGATGCGCAGGACCGACTTCTCGATGCGCTTGTATTCGTCTTCGAAAGTGGCCATCGTGTGCCCTATTCTACAGAATCCCGCCGGGAAATTCAAAGAGGTCTGTTTGACCCCGGCCTCTGAAGCGTGATAGTTTACGAGTCGGGAGGCGAGCATGCTCACCCTGATCCGCAACGGAGAGGTTTTCGGTCCCGACCCCCTCGGGAAAAAGGACATCCTGCTCGCGGGCGCGTCCGTCGAGGCCGTCGCCGCGCCGGGCGAGATCCGCCTGGACGGGGTCGCGACGGAGGTCATCGACGCGGCCGGCTTGTCGGTCCTCCCCGGGCTCGTCGACCCGCATGTCCACATCCTGGGAGGCGGCGGCGAGGGCGGACCGGCCACCCGGGCCCCCGAAATCCGGATCGAGGACATCGTCTCGAGCGGGGTCACGACGCTCATCGGCTGCCTGGGGACCGACAGCATTACCCGCCATATGTCCTCCCTGCTGGCCAAAGCCAGGGCCCTGGAGATCGAGGGGATCACGACGTACCTTTTCGCCGGATCCTACGAGGTCCCCGTGAAAACCCTGACCGGGAGCGTTCGCGGGGATCTGACGCTCATCGAAAAGGTCATCGGGGCCGGAGAGATCGCCCTGTCGGATCACCGCTCGTCCCAGCCGACCTTCGACGAGATGGCCCGGCTCGCGTCCGAGTGCCGCGTCGGCGGCCTGCTCGGCGGCAAGGCGGGCGTCCTCCACGTCCACATGGGCGACGGCAAGCGCCGGCTCGAAACGCTCTTCCGGATCGTGCGGGAAACCGAGATTCCGCCGACCCAACTCGTCCCCACGCACATGACGCGGAACCGCGAACTTTTCCAGGAAGGTCTGGAGTGGGTCAAGGCCGGAGGGGCCATCGACGTGTCCGCCGGGCCCGATCCCGACCCCGCGGCCGACCCCGACGTCAGCCTCGAGGAATGCGTCGCCTTGTTCCGGAAAGGCGGGCTCCCTCTCGGCCGGATCATGGTGAGCTCCGACGGGAACGGCAGCATGCCGGTTTTCGACAAGTCGGGAAAGCTCGTCCGGCTGACGATCGCGACCGAGAGAGATCTCTTCCGGAAATTCCGGGACCTCGTCGCGAAGAAAATGCTGCCGCTCGAGGACGCCGCCCGGCTCTTCTCGACGAACGCGGCCGAATTTTATAAGCTCGGGGGCAAAGGACGGGTCGCGGCCGGCGGAGACGCGGACCTTATCCTGCTCGACCGGGACCTTGTCCTCAAAGGCGTTTTCGCCAAAGGAAAAGCTCTGATGGCGGGCGGCCGGCTGCTCATCAGAGGGACGTTCAGCGAATAAGACATGGAAACGGAAAAACGCCCCCCTCTCGGCGTCGCCCTGATCCCCCTCGTCTCGATGGCCCTTCTGCTGGGCGTCGGCTATGGCGTCTATAAGATCAAGGCCCAGGTGCTTCTCGTAGCGGCCGCCTTCATCACGGGCGTCATGGGCCTGCTGTTGGGGTTCAAGTGGAAGGACATGGAGCGGGGCATCGTGGACAGCATCCACAAGGCCATGCCGGCCATTTTGATCATGCTGTCGGTCGGCATCCTGGTCGGGGCCTGGATGGCCAGCGGCACGATCCCCATGGTCATCTACTACGGCCTGAAGCTCATCTCCCCCAAGTTCTTCCTGGTCACGGCCTGCCTCGTATGCAGCATTACGTCCCTGGCGACCGGAACGTCCTGGGGGACCGTCGGCACCATCGGCGTCGCCTTCATCGGGATCGCCATGGGACTCGGGATCCCGCTCGGCCCGGCGGCCGGGGCCATCGTGGCGGGCGCGTACTTCGGCGACAAAATGTCGCCTCTCTCGGACATTCCGAACCTGGCCACGGTCATCTCCGGATCGAACCTTTTCGACCACATCAAGCACATGATGTGGTCGGCCGTGCCCGCCTGGCTGGCCGGGCTCGCGATCTACTTTGTCGTCGGATTGAAATACGGCGCCAGGACGATCCAATCCGACTCCATGTCCCTGATCACGGACACGCTCCGGGCCAACTTCCGCTTCAATATCCTTCTTTTGCTTCCTATGATTGTCATCTTCTATTTCGCCATCGCCAAGAAGCCGACCATCCCGGCCATGATCCTGTCGTCCATCGTGGCTGGGGTGCTGGCCGTCGTCTTCCAGAAAGCATCCGTGAGCGTCGTGGCGACGGCCATGAACTCCGGGCTCCCCGCCCGGACAGGGGTCGAGCTCGTCGACAGGCTTCTCTCCAAGGGCGGGATGATGAGCATGATGGAAACCCAGCTCATCGCCTTCACGGCCTTCTCGTTCGGCGGCATCATGCAGAGAACCGGCTGCCTGTCCGTGATCCTCGAGCGCGTCATGCGGTTCACGCGGGAAGTCTGGAGCCTGGTCGTGACGACGATCGGCGCGTCCATCCTGTCGGCCCTGATCACCGGAAGCTCTTATCTCTCGATGATCATCCCGGCCGACCTGCTGGCGCCCATTTTCAAGAAAAAGGAACTCGCCGCCAAGAACCTTTCGAGGATCATCGAGGAGAGCGGCGGGATCATCGTGCCCCTGATTCCGTGGAGCATGGCCGGCGTTTACATCACGGGGACGATCGGGGTTTCGACCTTCGCCTACCTGCCCTGGGCGTTCATGAACTACCTCTCGGTCGTGATGCTCCTTATTTTCGGCGTCACGAAGTTCACGATGTCCCGGCGCGTCCGCGAAGACGAGACGCAGGCCGGCAGCTAGGTTTCTTCGTCCTCGCCCTTTTCGGCCTTCTCGAGCGCCTTCTTGAACATCTCGTCGGCCTTCGATTGCTTGGCCCGTTGAAGCTCGATCGTGGCGTCGAACTTGCTGGCAAACTGGTCCGTCCGGGCCTTCTCCTTGATCAGAAGGTCGTCGAGCGAGCCCTTGGCCTTCTTCACTTTCTCAGACTTGAGGACGGCGCGCGTTTTGCCGTCGACCCAGAGGAGGGCCCCGCAGCAGGGGCAGGTCACCTGAAAGACGCCGGGTTTATCGTCCGTCTCCGCCATGAGCCGAATGTAGCACATTCCAGCCTGGCGTTTCAATCAAAGAGGGACAGTCCTCCTGGGAGAGGACTGTCCCTCTTTGACCTATATATTGTTTAAGATACTTACCAGAAGTGCGGCTTCGAGTCACTCTCCCGCACTTCTGCCGGTCGCTTCTCGGAATCCGCTCCCCGCCGCCGGGCGCCGGGGCTGGATATTGTGCTTTTTGAGCAACTTGAACAGCCCCTGGCGGGTCAGGCCGATTTCGGCGGCCGTCCGCGACCGGTGAAAATCACAGCGGATGAGCGCCTCCCGAAGGAACCGCTTTTCGAATCCGGCCCGGGCTTCGGCGAGGCGATGGGAAGCCGGCGAGTAGGTCTCGCCGCCGGGATTGATTTTCGGCGACAGGAAATCCTCGCGGACGATGGGACTGTCGCCGGCGATGATGAGGCATCTTTGGACCTCGTTCTGAAGCTCGCGGACGTTGCCGGGCCAGCGATAGCTCAGGAGCATCTCCAGCGCCAGGGGCGATAAACGCGGCCGGGACCGCCTCATCGAGCGGGCATATTCGTCGAGGAAATGCTCGAGGAGGAGGGCCAGGTCCTCCTTCCTTTCCCGCAGGGGCGGCAACTCGATGGGGATGATCTTGAGCCGATAGTAGAGGTCCTCGCGGAAACTCCCGCGGGCGACCTCCCGCTCGATATCCTTGTTCGTGGCGCTCACGAACCGGACATCGATGGGCCGGACTTTCGTCTCCCCGACTCTCCGGATCTTTTTCTCCTCGAGGACGCGAAGGAGCTTGGACTGGAGCGGGAGAGGCAGGTCGCCGATCTCGTCGAGGAAAAAGGTCCCGCCGGCGGCCTCCTCCACGAGCCCGGGCTTATCGCGGAGCGCCCCCGTGAAGGACCCCCGGGCGTGCCCGAAGAGCTCGCTCTCGAGAAGGTTCTCCGGTATGGCGGCGCAATTGACGGCGACGAACTGCCCGGCCCGCCTGTGTCCCGTTTCGTGGATCGTCCTCGCCGCAAGCTCCTTGCCCGTCCCGCTCTCGCCGAGAATGAAAATGGGCGCATCGGAATCCCGAACCTTTTCGATCATGGCCCGGACTTTCTGGATCGAGGGGGCCGATCCGAGAAACGGGCTGCGAAAGGGCGGCGGCCCCGTTTCCCCTTTACCCGCGTCCGGCGCCCGGCCGGAAACATGATCCATCGTTGACTCCCATTCTTCATAAAAGGAAACGTCCCGCGGAGGACTTTTTCTCATGTCCAGACGGCGCCGTTTTGACACCCCGAATTCTCCTATGTTATAAGTGCATCCGCGGACGAGGAAAGGAGAACGAAATGGCTCCCGTCATCACTCTGAACGCCATCGATTATGCGATCATCTCCGGCTACATCCTGGTCATGATCCTGGTCGGTTATTCCCTCAAGAAATACATGAAGACCGGGGAGGACTTCTTTCTCTCGGGCCGGTCGCTCCCGGGCTGGATCACCGGCCTGGCCTTCCTCTCGGCCAACCTCGGCGCCCTCGAAGTGATCGGCATGGTCGCCAACTCGGCTAAATACGGGATCGCCACGGTCCATTTCTACTGGGTGGGGGCCATCCCGGCCATGGTCTTCCTCGGGATCTTCATGATGCCTTTCTATTACGGCAGCCGGGTCAAGACCGTCCCCGAGTACCTCAAGCTCCGTTACAACGAGGCGACGCGCGGCCTGAACGCCATTTCGTTCGCCATCATGACGGTCCTGATGAGCGGTATCAGCCTCTACGCCATGGCCCTTCTCTTCAAGCTCATGCTCGGCTGGTCCCTCACCGGGAGTATCCTCTTCGGCGCGGTCGTCGTCCTCATCTACGTCTTCTGGGGAGGCCTGTCCTCGTCGATTTACAACGAGGTCATCCAGTTCTTCCTCATTTGGCTCGGCCTCACGCCGATCGTTTTCCTCGGGCTCAGGGAGGTGGGCGGCTTCGCCGGATTCGTGGCCAAGCTCAAAGAGCCGCTGCTCCATTCGGTGAAATTCCTGGGGACAAGCAATAATCCGCTCGGCGTCGACTGGTTCGGCGTCGTCTTCGGGCTGGGCTTCGTCCTGTCCTTCGGCTATTGGACAACGGACTTCCTGGTCGTCCAGAGGGCCCTGGCCTCAAAGAACATCAATTCGGCCAGGATGACGCCCATCATCGCCGCCTTCCCCAAGATGCTCGTCCCGGTCATCGTCGTCATCCCGGGGCTCGTCGCCCTGCTGGTGCTCCCCGAATTCAGCCAGAGCGCCCTGCCATCGACCGAATACAACTCGGCGCTCATCCTATTGATGAAGCATTATCTGCCGAACGGGGTCCTGGGGCTGGCCATCACGGCCCTGCTCGCGAGCTTCATGTCCGGCATGGCCGGAAACGTCACCGCCTTCAACACGATCTGGACCTACGACATCTACGGGAGCTACATCAGGAAGGGCAAGCCCGACTCCCACTACCTGAAGATGGGCAAGTACGCGACCGTCTTCGGGGTCGCGATCAGCGTCGGCACGGCCTACATCGTCCAGTCGTTTCCGAACCTCATGGACTACATGCAGCTCGTCTTCAGCTTCTTCAACGCGCCGCTCTTCGCCACCTTCCTCCTGGGAATGTTCTGGAGCGGAGCGACCGGCTGGGGCGGGTTCTTCGGCCTTCTCTTCGGCATCCTGACCGCCGCCGGGCATTACATCCTCTACAAGCTCGGCGCCCTCCACTACGCGAGCGACATGGCGGCTAATTTCTATCAGGCCTGGTGGGCCTGGCTCACGGATTTTGTGGTCACGATCGGGGTCAGCCTCTTCACCAAGAAGCGGGACCGGGCCGACCTCGTGGGCCTCGTCTTCGGCCTGACGCCCCGGGCCAAGGCGGCGGCCCGGTGGCTCGCCCGGCCGGCGGTATGGGGGACGCTGGCGATCATCATCGCCGCCGTCCTCAACATCCTCTTCTGGTGATCGGACCGATGATCGTCAAGGAGTGAACCATGGACGCGAAAATCAAAGCCACGGAACAGGAAACTGGAATGAAACAGGGGCACGTCCTGGACCTCAAGCTCCCGATCGGCTGGCTCCTCAGCATTTACGGCCTCGGCCTCGGTGTTTACGGGCTGGTGACGGGGAAGGAGATCTACGAAAAGTCCCTCGGGGTCAACGTCAATCTGATCTGGGGAATCCTCATGCTCGCGGTCGGCGCCGGCTTTCTTCTGACGGCCTTTTTGAAAAGAGGGGCGAAGGGGTGATTCCGGCGGGTCCAGGCCATCACCTTAACTTTTCTCGGCCCCGGGGGGTAAAATAGACGAAGATAAATCGAGGAGGCCGTCCGCCATGAAGAAAGTCGCCGTCATCCTCGTTGCTTTTATCAGCGCCGTGACGCTTTTCGCCGCATTTTTCTCCGGGCAGGCCCCGCCCCGGAGGGTCATACCCAACGACCCCTTCTTTAAGTTCCAGGTTAGCTTCCTGAATCCAGGAGGGCAGATCCCGATCGAACGGACCTCGATCAAGCCGTCGCCCGTCACGCTCGACGCCGCGGCCGGGATCGACCCGGACATCACCCGGGCCTGGACGATCTCGACCGGCAGCCGGAAGGTCGTGGTTGCCGTTCTGGACGACGGCTTTTTCTACAATCACGAAGACCTGGCCGGAAATATCTGGACCAACCCCGGCGAGTCCGGGCTTGACGCCACCGGCCATCCTAAGGAAACCAACGGCATTGACGACGACGGGAACGGATACGTCGACGATGTCATGGGCTGGGACTTCGCCTTCGACGACTCCGACCCGGACTGCTACGTCTTCGACGGCATGCGCAAGGACCGCATTCAGCCTTATTGGCACAGCATCGCGGCCCTGGGCATCATCGGCGCCCGGGGGAACAACGGGATCGGAGTCGCCGGGATCAACTGGGATGTTTCGATGATGCTCCTCAAGATCGGGGCCCAGGGCATCGGGCGGAACGAACATGATACGGCCCGTCCCGGGCGGGCGGCCAAGGCCATCCGTTATGCCGCGGACAACGGCGCCCGCGTCATCAACTGGAGCGGTTTCGTCAGCGAGCCGACGCCGGAAGCGCTGGCCGAACTGAAGGCGGCCCTCGAGTATGCCGGGAAGAAGAACGTCCTGCTCGTCGTGGGCGCAGGAAACAACGGACTGGACATCGACCGGCCGGAGAACTTCACCTATCCGGCCTGCTTCCCTCTCGACAACATCCTGACCGTGGCCATGATCGATTTCAAGGGCGGGCTCGTCCGCTACCAGGCCGGCGACCGCTGGCTGGGATCGAACTACGGTGTGCGAAACGTCGACATTGCCGCCCTCGACGAGAATTTCACGACAGACGTCCGGGACGGCCGGAGCACCTACCGGCTCGGAGCGGGCACGTCTTGCGCCGGACCGGTCGTCGCCGGGATCGCGGCGCTGACGCTCTCGGTGAAGCCGGATTTGAGCGCCGTGGCCTTGAAAAAGATCCTCATGGATACGGCGACGCGGCTCCCATCCCTCGAGGGCAAGGTCGCCTGCGGCGGAATGGTCAACGCATACAAGGCGCTCCTGGCCGCCGGCTCCGCACGTTAGCCGGAATCTCCGCGTAGATCCAGGCATTTCCGGGAGCGGTTGAGGAAGGAAGCCGGAACGGCGCCGGTATTCAGGCCAGGACCCGCTCCGCCTCCCGGATTCTGGCCCGGACGTTGACTCCATAAGGGCAGGTTGCCTCGCAGGTGCCGCAATCACGGCATCCCGAATACGTTTCCGAACGCCTCAGGGCCGCGTAGGCCGCTTTGGCCCGCCGCGTCTTTCCATAGCTCTCGTGGTAGGCGAGAGCGTGAAGAATGGCCGTGGTGGCGACGCCGGACGGGCAGGCCCGGCGGCAGGCCCCGCAGGCATGGCAATAATTCAGCCCGTTTTCCTCCACATATTTCGCCAGGGTCCTCATCTCGGCCTCGGACAGCGGCCTATCAACGGCCCCAAGGTCCTCTTCCATCTGCTGCCGGTTCAGGATCTCGGTCAAGGCGGAGGCGACCTTCCCGTTCGCGAGGACCCACTTCAGCATGGCCTGAAAAAGGGATGCCGACCCGGTCCTGTATTCCTCCAGGTTTTGACGGCGGCCGGCGATTTTCAACGTCTTCATGGCGATGACGCCCACGTCGCGGGAATGGGCGAGATCGACGAGCTCCCGAAGGCCGCTCGAACGGAGGTAGTCCGGGTACGTCTGCACGTTGGCGGCGCCTTCCTGGATATCGAAGACGTTGAAACCGACCTGGACCATGTCGTAGAGCCCGCAGTCGACCGCCTTCCGGACGACCTCGTCATGGTTGGCGTGACAGGAAATCCCCCGGAAACGGTATGCGCCTTCCTGCTTGAGCTGTTCAAAGGCGCCGACGACCCGCTCGTCGACGAGGACAGCGGCGCTCTCCGCTCCGTGAATGCTGAGAACATCGATGCGGTCCGTAGCCAGCCGGCGCAGGCTGCCGTGGACCGAGGCCGCGATCGAGGCCCGGGTGTCCCTGGGCGTGACATGAAATTTCGTCCCGACGTGGACTTTGTCCCGCCCCACGTCCTTGAGAAGGCGCCCGATTTGACGCTCGCAATTCCCATTTTCATAATTATGGGACGTATCGATGTAATTGACGCCACGGTCGATGATGGCCCGGAGGAGGAGGGGGTCGGGTAGCGGGCTGCTGCCGAGCGAGATCTCGGAAACCTGGAGGCCGGTCCGGCCCAGGCGGCGGTAGCGCATGCCGCCCGCGGACACGGCTGCGGGGCCGGGAGCCGTCTGGCCGGACAGCCCCTTCAAAAAGGGACCGATGGCGAAGGCGCTTCCGGCCACGGTCCTGAGAAAAGACCGCCGGTCCTGCGGCGTTTTCGGCATGGGAAACTCCTTGAACGTCCCCAATGTAGCTGAGCGAACGCGCTTGGTCAAGATAAAGGACAGATGCGATCTATTTGGCAGGGATCTCCTCCGGCTCCGCCGTCTGGCGAGGGACAGAAGCTGAAGCTCCGCAGAGGCCAAAAATAAGTCGGCGTTCTGTTGGACGGTCGGCGCCAGGTTCAGCCCGCGCCTGATCATTTGCTGACGTCAATGAACTCGACCTCATATACGAGGAGCGTGTTTGGGGAGATGACGAAGCGCTTCTCGTTCGGGCGTTGCCTGGCGTAATAGCCGCTCCGGCCGTATCCCAGCGTGGCCGGGACGATGACCAGCCGCTTCTCCCCTTTTTTCATCAGAGCCACGATCGCGTCGATTCCGGGATTTACTTTGGGTTTTCCCAGCATAAATTCGAATGCCGCGGGCGTCTCGCCCCAGTACGGCTTGCCTTCGTCCGCCGTGCTGACAAAGGCCTTGCCGCTGAGGAGGCACTTGCCCGAATAAGAGACGTTCAGCCTCTGCCCGCCCACGGGAAGCTTGCCTTTGCCTTCCCGGAGGACGACGTATTTCAGGCCGTTTTCGAGGGCGATCGCGCTCGGCCAGTTCTCCTGAATGGCGAACTCTTCAGCGGCCTTCATTTTAGCATCGGCTTCAGCCACCCTGACCTTGGCCGCCTCGACCATCGCCTTGAATGAGTCTGTCGTCGGCCGGAACGCCTTGGCCGCCTTCCCGACCCGGACGATTTTCACACTCTGGACCTCATCCCCCTGGACGATCTTGAAAACCACATCCATCCCCTCGGCCACGTGACCGAAGACCGTGTAATCGCCATCGAGGTAGGAGCGGTCGCCGAGGGTGATGCACCACTGGCTGCCGTTCGTGTGCGGGCCGCCGTTGGCCATGTTGACCATCCCGGCCCGGCCGTGGTTGAGGTCGGGCAATACGATTTCGTTCGGAAACTCGTACCCGGGACGGCCGTCCGTGCCGGCCTTGGCGGTTTTGGGGATCCCGCACTGGATCACGTGACCGGCTACGACGCGGTGCCATTTCGTCCCGTCGAAATAGGGCGTCCCGGCTGGAAAGGCGGCGTTAGCGATCGTCCCCTCGGCTAGCCCGACATAATTCGCGACCGTCATGGGGGTTTTTTCGAATTCGAGCTGGAGGACGATGAGCCCCTTGTTGGTCGTGACCTCCGCATAGAGCCCATCGGGATACTTCGGCTTCGCGCAGGCCGCGAGGAGAAGAATCGAAGCGGCGAGGACGATCATGGCCAAGTGGATCAGTCGGATGCGGCGCATTCTAGACCTCCTGAATTTTGGCGAGGGGGACACAATACTCTGTCCCTCTTTAATGAGGCCGATTTTGCCACCCAAGCAAATGCGGGACAGAGTATTGTGTCCCCCTGGATAAAAGCGTATCTTCGAACGCATAAGAATGTCAATGCAGGAGGTCCCGATGAAATCAACAGAAAATCCGGCACAACCGGCCATCCTTCTTTTTGCCCTGGCCGCGGCCGGATTATCCGTCTTCGGCGGCCCAGCCTCATCCCGTTCCGTGACGCCCCTGCAATCCCCCATTCAGGGGCGCTCCGCCGACGCGAGCATCGAGCTCTGGCAAAAACAGCTCGTCCTGACGCCGGAGATATCCGCGCGTCTCGCCTGGGCTCACAAGGCCCTCGCGCCTTCGGGCATTAGAAAACTCGAAGGGCTGGCCGTCGCTTCGGCTTCCGAGATCGCTTCGGGAACGGACTTCGCCACGCTCCAGAAACGAACCGATGAAGAAACGGCCCGCGCGTTCCCCGGACTCTCCGCCTCGGACGTTTCGGCGACAGCTCTCATCGTCCTGGGCATGGCCGCCAAGGACGCGAACGACGACCTCCGGACAGTCATGGCCGAAATGAACGCTACGAATCAAGCCAAGCAAAGACTTCGCGACCAGATCCGCCAGCTCAACGACTGGATTTCCCAGGAAATGTCGAAAGCCGGAGGGAAATCGTCCGACCTCGAAAACTCCCGGGCCGCGGGGGCGCAGCCTCCCGCCTCAAGGGCGGCCCAGCCCGCTAAGCCCATTCCCGCCCGCTCCGCCGCTCTCGAGAAAAGGATCTCGCCCGTTCTTCACCTCGAGTACGCCAAGACACCCGAAGTTCCGCCCCTGCCACCGCGGGGTTCCGGCACGACCGCTCAAACCCTGAAATCCCTCCAGGACAACCTGAAGGGCAAACTCGACGGCATGAACGAGATGTCGGAGATGACGTCCCTGCGTCTCCAGATGACCATGGACCGCCGCGCTAAGTTCATCGCGACGCTCTCCAATATCATGAAGAAAATCGGCACGACGCAGGAAACCGTCACCCAGAACATCAAATGATCCGGAAACACGGCGTCCACGAACGTTTGACGATATCAGGCCAGAAATGGAGATCAAAATGAAAGCGATTCGATACGCAGCCCTGCTCGCCGTTCTGGTTGCGGTTTTTGACGGCGCGGTCCCGGCCGTGGCCGGTCCTTCCAGTCACGGCCCTGGCAGGACCGGGGCCGAGAAGAGCTTCACCCTCGAGCAGGTTTTGAGTACTCCCTACCCCATGAACCTGGCCGCGGCCAGGAACGCCGACCGCATCGCCTGGATCATGAACGACCGCGGCGCCCGGAACGTCTGGACCGCGGCCGCCCCCGATTTCCGGCCGGTCCGGCTGACGAATTTCGCCGCGGACGAGGTTTTCGAGATCCCCGACGTCCTTCTCACGGACGACGGAAGGACCGCGGTCTTCATCAAAGGCGGCCGGCCGAATAGCGCGGGCTGGGTTACGAACTCCGACAGCGACCCCGACGGGCGGGAGCAGGCCGTCTGGGCCGTACTGACCGAAGGCGGCGAGCCGTGGAAAATCGCCCTCGGCAGCGAGCCCGTTCTCTCGCCCGACGGGCGCTCCGCGCTCATGGTCAAGGACGGCCTGATTTTCCGGGTCGGGCTCGACCCTCATCTGAATGCCGGCTCGACGCCCGCGCCGGAGCTTCTGTTCAAGGCGGCCGGCCGCAACGGCTCTCCCCGCTTCGCCCCGGACGGCCGGCGCGTCGCCTTCGTCAGCAACCGCGAAGACCACAGCCTGATCGGCGTCTTCGAGCTCTCGACCCGGAAAATCACCTGGGTCGCCCCGAGCGTTGATCGGGACAGCGATCCGTGCTGGTCGGCCGACGGAACGAAAATCGTGTTCGTCCGCCGCACCGGGCTCGGCTTTAACATGGACCTCGCAGGGGAATTCCGCTCGCGCGCGCCCGTTGACCTCGGGATCTGGGTGGCGGAGGGCTCCACGGGTCAGGCGCGCGAGATCTGGCGGACGCCGAGGGATTCCCCTCGCGTCTACACGTTCCGGAATTTCGGCCTGACGGCCAGCGGCCGCATCCTCTTTACCGCCGAGTGGGAAAACTGGAACCACGTCTTCTCGATGCCCCTCGCGGGAAGCGAGCCCTTAGACCTCACGCCCGGCGACGGATTCGTCGAGCAAATGGAAGTCTCGACCGATGGGGCGAGCCTCTACTTCTCCGGCAACATGGACGACCTCCACGGGCGGCACATCTGGAAGGTCCCGACGGGCGGCGGCAAACCCGTCCAGCTCATCAAGGGCGCGGACATCGGGACCTATCCCACCCCCCTGGCATCGGGCAACCGGGCGGCCTTCCTTTACGCCACCGCCGTCCATCCGACATCCGTCGCCATCGTCCCCTCCGCCGGGGGGAAGCTCGAGATCGTCGCGCCCCGCGAGCTTCCGGCCGATTTTCCAGCCGAGGAACTCGTGACCCCGCAGCTCATCGTCGTCAAGGCCGCCGATGGGCTCGAGATCCCCTGTCAGCTCTTCCTGCCGAAAGGCGTCAGGCCCGGCGACAAGCGCCCCGCCGTCGTGTACACGCACGGCGGCCCCATCCGCCAGATGCTCCTCGGCTGGCATTATATGGAGTTCTATTCGGAGGCCTACGGCATCAATCAATATTTCGCCGGCCGCGGCTACGTCGTGCTCTCCATAAACTATCGCAGCGGCATCGGCTACGGGCGTTCGTTCCGGGAAGCGCCCAACTGCGGCATGCAGGGCGCCGCCGAATACCAGGACGTGCTGGCGGGGGCCGCTTACCTCCGGAGCCGGCCCGAGGTCGACGCCGAGCGCATCGGGGCCTGGGGCCTGTCCTACGGCGGTCTGCTCACGGCCTTGTCCCTGGCCCGGAACTCCGACATCTTCAAGGTGGGCGTGGACATGGCCGGGGTCCATGACTGGTCACAGATGCGTTGGGCGCGCCTTGAGGGCGTCATGGCCAAGATCGCCCGCGACTCCTCGCCGGTGGCCGGCGTCGCGACCTGGAAATCGCCGGTCCTCTTCATCCACGGCGACGACGACCGCAACGTGCCCTTCCAGCAGACGACGGACATCGTCCAGAGGCTCCGGGCCAAGGGCGACGTGCACATCGAGCTCATGGTCGTCCCGGACGAGCCGCACGAATTTCTTCTTCATAAGAACCGCATGGAGGCCTATCGCCGGACCTTCGAGTTCATCGACAGGTATATCGGGAAGAAGAATTAGTCCGCGCCGATGAACCGCCTGAGCCGGGAGAAAAGCCCCTACCTGCGCCAGCACGCGGGAAACCCCGTGGACTGGTATCCGTGGGGCGAAGAGGCCTTCGACCGGGCGCGGCGCGAGGACAAGCCCGTTTTCCTTTCTATCGGCTACTCGACCTGCCACTGGTGCCACGTCATGGAGCGCGAATCCTTCGCGGACGAAGACGTCGCCCGGCTCCTCAACGGGGCGTTCGTCTGCGTCAAGGTGGACCGGGAGGAGCGGCCCGACCTCGACCAGTATTACATGGCCGTCGGCCAGATGCTCACGGGCTCGGGCGGCTGGCCCCTGACGATCGTGATGACCCCCGACAAGAGGCCCTTCTTCGCCGGGACGTATTTTCCGAAGGAGCGGCGCTGGGGGCGTCCCGGGCTCACGGATCTCGTGCCGCGGGTCCTGGAAATTTGGAAAACGCGGCGCCACGATATCGTCCGCTCGGCCGAGGGGATCTTCGAGGCGGTCCGCGAACAGCAGGCGCGCGCGGAGGCCTCGACCGCCGTCCGGCCGGAACTCGGGCCCGGGATTCTTAATCAGGCGTTCCACGATTTCGAGGCCAATTTCGACGCCAAGCGCGGCGGCTTTGGGGGCGCGCCGAAGTTTCCGCTCCCTCACAACCCGGCCTTTCTTCTGAGATACTGGAAACGGACGGGGAACGCCTCGGCCCTCGACATGGCCGAAAAAACCCTCCGTGCCATGAGCCGCGGCGGCATCCGGGATCATCTGGGATTCGGCTTCCATAGGTATTCCACGGACGCCGCCTGGCTGGTCCCCCATTTCGAGAAAATGCTCTATGACCAGGCCCTCTTGGCCGAGGTCTATGCGGATGCGCATCTGGCGACAGGGAAAGCGGATTTCCGGCGGACCGCCGTCGAAACGCTAGAATACGTCCTCCGGGACCTCACCGCGCCGGAAGGCGCCTTTTACACGGCCGAGGACGCCGATTCGGAGGGCGAGGAAGGCCGCTTCTACGTCTGGAGAAAGGAAGAGATCGACTCGGCCCTCGACCGCGAACAGGCGGCGCTCGCCGGACAGGTCTTCGGGGTCCGGGGCGAAGGGAATTTCGCGGAGCACGGCGGTGAGCGGGACGGCCGTAATATCCTTTACGAAGCAAAGGCCGCGCCCGCGGCCGCGGCTGAGCTGGGGATTGCGCAAGACCGGGTCGAAGGGATGATCGCGGCCATCCGGGCCAGGCTCTTTCAGGCCAGAGAAAAGCGGCCGCGGCCGTTCAAGGACACCAAGATCCTGGCCGACTGGAACGGGCTCGCGATCGGCGCCTTCGCCCGCGTCGCCCGGATCGCGAACGATTCCCGATTTCTCGAAGCGGCGGAACGAGCCGCCCGCTTTATCCTCGAGAAGATGCGGGCCGCGGAGGGCCGGTTGCGCCACGCGTTCATGGAGGGCGAAGCCCGAATCCCGGCCTTCCTCGACGATTACGCCTTCGTAATCAAGGGGCTTATTGAACTCTACGAGTCGGGATTCGAACCCCGCTATCTTGAGAGCGCCCTGGAGCTTGCCGATATCGTCATGGCCGACTTCGCCGATAAAGAGAGCGGCGGATTTTATGCCGTTTCCACGGACACGGAACTTCCCCTCCGGGCGAAGGAGGTTTACGACGGGGCCGCTCCCTCCGGGAACTCGGTGATGCTGACGAACCTCCTCCGGCTGGCTCGGATGACGGGTCGCCAGGACTTGGAGGACGCTGCGGGGCGGCTGACGGCCGCCTTCGCCGGGCAAGTCGGAGCACGGCTGGCCATGCACGCCGAGTTTCTCCGCGGGCTGGATTACGCCTATGGACCGGCGACCGAGGTTGTCGTCGCCGGGCGGGCCGGCGATCCCCGGACGGAGGCGCTTCTCACCGCGGTCGCCCGCGCTTACCTGCCGAACACGGTTGTCCTTTTCAAACCGACAGAGAACCCGGGGACAGGTACCGAGGAGAAGTTTCTCCAGATTGCGGCCCGAATCGAAAACCTCGCCCCCTTCGTCCGCGACATGAAGGAAGTCGACGGCTCTCCCGCCGCTTACGTCTGCACGAACGGCCGTTGCCTCAAGCCACTCACAACCGCCGAGGAGCTCGTTCAGGTTCTTTCCGGGATCTACCCCCAGCTTGCCAAGTTGGGTGACTCGTAACCGATGACATCATTATCGCCCTAAAGCCCGTCGCGTCCAGGCCCCGGCACCGAGGGCAATTTCGGTAATTAGTTGTATGTCACCGAATTATTTTATAGAATTCGCCCGATGAAGTAAGGAGGGACGGCATGAGAAAAACCCACCCCACGCGCCGCGAATTCCTCAGGAACGCCGCCTTGGGCGCGGCGGCCCTGTCCGTCGGCGCCCCAGGGTTGAGGGCGCAGGCCAAACCCGGCGAAAACGCGGCCGGGGGTTTCAAACTAAAGTACGCGCCTCCTCTGGGGATGTTCGAAGCCCACGCGGGGAAAAACCCCATCGACCAGCTCAAGTTCATGGCCGACCAGGGCTTCCGGGCCATGTTCGACAACGGCCTCATGGGCCGGCCCGTCCCTGAGCAGGAAGCCATCGCCCGCGAAGCGGCCCGGCTCAACCTCGCCATCGGCCCGTTCGTCGCCTACGGGGATTTCTCGAAAAAAACGTTCGTGACGGCGGACACATCCGTCCATGACATGATGGCCGAAAAGCTCAAAACAGCCGTGGATACGGCCAAGCGGACGGGCTGCAAATGGACGCTGGTCGTCCCGGGACGTTACGACGAGAGCCTCGACTGGGACTACCAGACGGCCAACGTTGTCGAGAACCTCAAGTGGTGCGCCGGCGCCGTCGAGCCCTCGGGCCTGGTCATCGTCGTCGAGCCGCTCAATCCCAAGGACCATCCGGGGCTTTTTCTGACGAAGATGCCCCAGGCCTTCCAGATCTGCCGAGCCGTGGGCAACCCGTGCGTCAAGATCATCGATGACATGTACCACCAGCAGATCACCGAGGGCAACATCATCCCCAATATCAACGCCTGCGGGGATGAAATCGCCGCCTATCACATCGGCGATACGCCCGGCCGCAAAGAACCGGGGACGGGTGAGCTCAATTACAGGAATATCTTCAAGCGCATCCACGACAAGGGATTCCAGGGCGTCCTAGGCATGGAGCACGGCAAAAGCAAGCCGGGCAAGGAAGGCGAGAAGGCCGTCATCGAGGCCTATCGCGCCGCCGACGACTATTAGAAGAGGGGAGAAACAGCATGATTGAAAAATTCAACCTGGACGAAAACAACAACGGGAACGGCACGGGCATCACGCGCCGGGATTTCATCAAGACGTCGGCCGCGGCGTCTCTCGCCGCCGCCATCCCGGCCGGGCTTGGGCTCTATGCCGCCGGCTCCGACGCCATCCGCGTCGGCGTCATCGGGTGCGGAGGGCGCGGCACGGGAGCGACCATTGACGCCGTGAACTCCTCGCCCGGGGTCGAAATCCTCGCCCTCTTCGATCCCTTCCAGGACCGCATCGACGGGTCGCTCAAGACCCTCCGCGAGAAGATCCCGGCCGCGCTCAAGGTCAGGCCCGAAATGTGCTTCACCGGCCTCGACGGCTACAAGAAGCTGCTCGCGATCAAGGACATCAATTACATCATCACGGCCGCCCCGCCGGGATTCCGGCCCCTCCATCTCAAGGCCGCCATCGAGGCGGGCAAGAACGTCTTCATGGAAAAACCCGTGGCCGTCGACCCTGTCGGAATCCGCTCGATCATCGCTTCGTCCGACCTGGCCAGCCAGAAAAGCCTGGCCATCGTCGCCGGCACCCAGCGCCGCCACCAGGCGCGCTATCTCGAGGTCATGAAGCGAATCCATGACGGAGCCGTCGGGGAGGTCGTCGGCGGCCAATGCTACTGGAACCAGGGGGGACTCTGGGTCATCAAGAAGACGCCCCAGATGACCGATATGGAGTGGCAGTGCCGGAACTGGCTCTATTTCTCCTGGACGTCGGGCGACCACATCGTCGAACAGCACGTCCACAACATCGACGTCATGAACTGGGCCTTCCGGGCGACGCCGGTCAAGGTTATGGGCATGGGCGGGCGCCAGGTCCGGACCGCGCCCGAGTACGGGAACATTTTTGACCACTTCGCCGTCGAGTTCGAATACCCGAATGGCGCCCGGGTCATGAGCATGTGCCGCCAGATCGAGGGCTGCAGCGACCGCGTCGAGGAAAAGATCGTCGGCGCCAAGGGCTCGGCCATGGGCTACGGCGAGATCTCCGGGCCGAACGCCTGGAAGTTCGAGGGCGACGAGCCCAATCCCTATGTCGTCGAGCACGCCGACCTCATCGCGAGCATCCGGTCCGGCAAACCCCTCAACGAAGGCAAGCGCGTCGCCGAAAGCACGCTCTGCGCCATCATGGGACGCATGAGCGCCTACACCGGGCGGGCGATCTCCTGGGACTGGGCGATGAACGCCTCCAAGCTCGACCTCTGGCCGGCGAAATACGAGTTCGGCCCCAACGCGGTCGACCCGGTCGCCGTGCCGGGCAAAACCCCGCTCGTTTAGGAAAAAGGATGGGGTCAAATCTACGCGATGCCGGTTTTTCCGTCCTGACAATGTTGGCATGGCGTGGGTTTGACCACCGGATGAAACGGACATGATTGATCCCGGGCTCCTCGGCAAAGTCGCTTTGATCACGGGCGCCAACAATCCTAGCGGGATCGGCGCCGCGGCCGCCAAAAGGCTGGCCGGGCAAGGAGCCAAAGTTTTTATCGCCTCTTATCGTCCCCCCGCCGGCCTTTCTGTGCGCGATATGGACGAGGCCAAGCAGGCCGGAATCGGAGGCCCGCGGCTCTACGAAGCCCTACAGCAACGGTCACCCGAGATGATGGTCAAGGATATCGAGTCTTTGGGCGGCCAGGCCGCGTGCCTGGAAGCGGACCTGTCCGACCCAACGAATACCCCGCGTCTTTTTGATGCCTGCGAAAAGCACCTCGGCGCCGTCGACATCCTCGTCAACAATCATGCCCACTGGCTGCCGGAGACTTTTGACCCCGCGCTCGTGAGCACGGAAGGCTTCGGCATGCGCCTCGCGGACGCGTCGACCATGGATGCCCACTACGCGGTCAACGCCCGGGCGCCCGCCCTGCTCATGGCGGAATTCGTCAGGCGACACCTGAGGCGAGGCGCGACCCGGGGACGGATCATCAATATCAGCACGGATGCCGCCGATGCCCACGCCGGGGCCGTCAGCTACGCCGCCTCGAAGCACGCCCTCGAATCCTACAGCCGGGCGGCGGCTTATGAGCTCGGCAAGTACGGGATCACCATCAACATCGTCGCGCCGGGACCTGTCCAGACCGGCTGGCTCGGCCCCGACGATGAAAAGACTATCGGTCTCAAGACGCCCCTGGGAAGGGTCGGCAGGCCCGAAGATATCGCAGACGTCATCGTCTTCCTGGCGTCCGACCAGGCCCGCTGGCTGACCGGTCAGCTCATCTATGCCGGCGGCGGATGGAAGATGCACCAATGAGAAAAGAGGAGTGAAGGATGAGTGAAAAGCGCAAGAAGATGAACCGAAGACAATTCCTCAGGGCGGCGGCGATCACGGGCGGCGCCGCGGCAGCCGGGATGGCCGGTTTCCCGACCATCGTCAAGGCTTCCGCCCTCGGCAAGGACGGAGCCGTGGCCGCCTCGAACCGCATCGTCATGGCCGGCATCGGCTTCGGCATGATGGGGCCCGGGAACATGTCGAGCTTCCTCGAGAAGCCCGAAGTCCAGTGGGTCGCCGTCTGCGACATCGACAAGGAGCCGCTGGCCATGGCCCAGGACATGGTCAACAAGAAATACGGGAATACGGCCTGCGCGACCTATCACGATTTCCGGGAACTCTTCCTGCGCAAGGACCTCGACGCCGTTTCGATCGCCGTCCCCGACCACTGGCACGCCATCCTGGCCATCTCGGCCCTGCGCTCGGGCTTCGACGTCTACGGCGAGAAACCCCTGACCCACAACCTGCGCGAGGGCCGCGCCCTCTGCGACGCCGCCAGGCGCTATGGCCGCGTCTGGCAGACCGGCTCGTGGCAGCGCTCGGTCGAGAATTTCCACCAGGCCGCGGAGCTCGTCCGGAACGGCCGCATCGGCAAGGTCAAGAAAATCGAGGTCGGGCTCCCCTCCGGGCACTACGATTTCGCCGGGACTTTCGGCCAGGAGGCGCTCGTGCCCCCGCCCCCCAATCTCGATTACGAGACGTGGGTCGGGCCGGCGCCCTGGTGGCCCTACTGCAAGGCCCGCGTCCACATGAACTGGCGCTGGAACATGGACTTCGGCGGCGGCCAGTACATGGACTGGATCGGCCATCATCTCGACATCGCCCACTGGGGCATGGGGTGGGACGAGACCGGCCCCGTCGAGATCGAAGCCACCGGTGAGTTCCCCACCTCGGGGATCTATAACAGCCCGACGCGCTATTACGTTAAGGCCATGTACGCCGACGGGACGCCCATGGTCCTGGCCGGCGGATACGAAGAGATCTGGAGCGGGACGAAGTGGATCGGCGAGCACGGCTGGATCTGGGTCGACCGCGGCCAGTTCGAGACCGAGCCCGAGAGCCTCAAGCGCGAGATCATCGGGCCCGACGAAATCCGCCTCTACCGGAGCCGGGACCACTACCAAAACTTCCTCGACTGCGTCCGGAGCCGGGCGAGGACGATCGCCCCTGCCGAGACGGCCCACCGCTCGGCCAGCGTCGGCCATCTCGGCGTCATCGCCATGGAGGTCGGGCGCAAGATCAAATGGGACCCGGCGACCGAGACCATCATCGGCGACCCGGAGGCCGAACGCCTGCTCAGCCACGGGTACCGGAAGCCCTGGCAGCTGCCCGAGTGAGGAGAAAGCCGATGAGAAGCAAGTCCACAACGCATGAACTCAAGCTGATGAAGTTCAGGGGGGCTTGGCTGGCGATTCTCCTGGGCTTGGCCATCCTCGCTACGGCGGGACTGACAGCGGCCCCGGCCCAGCAAACGGATCGGGCTAAAAGCTCAATGGGCCTCACATACGATTCCCTGGACGCCATCCTCAAGGACCTAGCGAACTACAAGTTCGATCAGGGCGTCGGCGCGCCGCTCCGGCTCAGGGTCTATGTCCAGGCCCACAAGGACGACCCTGCCGCCAGGAAAGCCTGCGAAGCGGCGCTCCTGTCGTTCCTCGAAACGGGGCCCGCACCCGGAGGCGTCATGGCGGCCTGCCGCTCCCTCAGCCTGATCGGGGGCTCGGCTTCCATCCCCGTTCTTGAAGCCATGCTCCTCAAACCCGAAACGACGGACCCGGCCCGCTACGCGCTCGAAAGAATCCAGGGCGAGGACGTCGACCGCGCGCTCCTCGCCGCCCTCGATAAAACGCGAGGCGACGTCAAGCGGGGGATCGTTTCGACCCTCGGCAACCGCGCGGCGGCGGAGGCTGTGCCGGCGATGGAAAAGCTGGTCAACGGAAATGATCCGCAACTCGCGCTCGACGCCATCAAGGCCCTTGGCAAAATCGGGACGGCGGACGCGGCCCGCGTCCTGACCGCATACCTCGGCCGGGCGAACGGCCCGCAGAAGAGCGACACGGCCTCCGCGCTTCTTCTGTGCGCCGGGGCGTGGCGAAAGGCCGGGAAGACGGCCGATGCCGCCGCCGTCTACGAGAAGCTCCTGGCCGCCGGCTTACCCGACATTGACCGCCAGGCCGCCTTCCGGGGGAAGCTGGCCGGGGCGGGGGCGGAGGGTCAAGGGCTCATCCTCAAGACGCTGACCGGCAAGGACGCCGCTCTTTATGCGCCCGCGATCGCCATGATCCACATGGCCTTCAAAGGCTCGGAAATCGGCCAAGTCGTGCCGTCCATGGCCAAGCTCCCCGAAGACGCTCAAGTCGCGCTCACGGCCGTTCTAGCCGGATATCCGGCCGAGGCCGTTCTCCCCGCGATCCTCAAAGCCGCCGACAGCCCCCTGCCGGCGGTCCGGATGGAAGCCCTAAGGTCCATCGGAAAGATCGGCGACGCTTCGGTTGTGGGAATGCTGGCGGGGCGCGCGGCCATGTCGGTCGGCGACGAACAGGCCCTGGCCCGCGAAACCCTCTCGCGGCTGAAGGGCACGGACGTCGAGACGGCGATTCTCGACCGGCTTAAAAAGGAAGGTGACGACAAGGTCAAAGCCGAGCTTATCCAGGCCATCGGCGAGCGCCGGATCTCCGGCGGGAAGCCCGCGCTTATGCAGATCGTGCGGGCCGGGGCGCCGCCGCTCCGCCTCCGGGCCATCGGAGCGTTGAAAGACGTTTCGACGCCTGCCGACCTGAGGGACCTCCTGAGTCTTCTGTTCACGATCGATGACGAAACGGCAAGGGAGACGATGCAGGATACGGTGGCCTCCGTCGCCCTGACGATCCCCAGGCCCCTGGCCCGGGGAGACGCCCCCGAAAATATGCTGGCCGGGGAGAAGGACGCGAGAAAGCAGGCCGACCTCCTCCGCGTCCTGGGAAAAATCGGCGACGACACGGCCCTGCCCTTGATGCGGCGGGCCCTGGTCAATCCCGATCAGGGTATCGTCGACGCGGCCGCGCGGGGCCTGGCCGAATGGCCCTCCGCGTCCGCTCGGGATGACGCGTTCGCGATCGCCTCTTCGTCCGGAAACTTGACGCACAAGGTCCTGGCCCTGCGGGCGTTCGTCCGCATGGTCGGGCTCGAGCCCTACCGGCAGGCCGATGCCGCGGCCGCCGACCTGGAGAAGGCGATGGCCCTGGCGTCACGCCCGGAGGAAAAAAAGCTCGTCCTCGGACTCCTCCCCCGCTTCCCCTGCGAAAGAAGTTTGCGCGTCGCCGAGTCGCTTCAGAACGATCCCTCGGTCAAGGACGAGGCCAAGGCCGCCGCCGACCGTATCCGGCGGTCGTTAGACAGGAAGTAAAGGATCCAGTCGCCTCCGGCCGGCAGCAGCGCCGATCCTAAAACGGGTTTAACTTTCTGGAGGTCCTGGCCGTATACCGTTAAGATCCATATAATGGGGCTATTATCTCAAAAATACGTCGGCGATTCGGACCCGACAAGGAAGGGACTATGATTCGAATCCGGAAAATCGTAGGCGTCGGTTTGACAGCCCTGATGCTTTGTCTCACGGCGGCGGCCCAGACGTCCGTGGAGAAGGAGCTCCAGGACTCGAGCCAGGAGCTGGCCCGCTTGTACACGCAAAAAAATTGGGCCGGAGCCCTCCGCGTCATCGACCGCCAGCTGGAACTCGCGGACCGGCTCGGCAACAAAGACATCCGGGCCGGAATCCTCTACAACAAAGCCTGCGTCCACGCCCTCGCGGGGCAAAAATCCTCGGCTATTATCGCCATCCGCGAGTCCGTCGCCTCCGGATACACCGATTATGTCAAATACGCGGGCGACCCGGACTTTGATTCCCTGCGCGGCGAGCTGGAATTCAAGTCCATTCTCGCCGACCTGAAGGCTAAGTACGGCCCTCAACCCCTGGAATGGGACCGGACTCAAAGCCCGCCGGCGTTCAGCGTGACGTACGACACGCCCCAGGTTGAAGAGTTTCAGGAGCTGAGGCGCGAATTCTCGGTTGACTCCGTTGTGGCCGGGGCCAAGGACGATTACGAGCGGCTCCTCCGCCTGACGCACTGGGTCAGCACGCGCTGGGAGCACAGTCCGGACCAGATGGCCTCCAAATCCGACCCGCTGACCATCTTGCGCGAGGCCGAAAAGGGCGGGCGGTTTATCTGCCGGGAGTACGCCATCGTTCTGGCCGGGGTTGCGAATGCTTATGGGATGCCGGCCCGCGTGCTCAATCTTCTGCCCCGGGAGGTCGAGACGCGCAGCGAGGCGCACTCGGTCGCGGAAGTCTGGTTGGAACAATTCCACAAATGGGTCCTGGCGGACGGCCAATACGGGGCGATCGGCGAGCTGGGCGGCGTTCCGCTCAACGGCATCGAGCTGCAGAAGGCCTTCGCTGAGGATAAGCCCGTCAAGTGTGTCGTCGGGGCGGAAGTCGCGGCCGAGTGGAAGCCCTTCATTCTGCGCAACGCTTTCTATTTCAAGTTCGGCGACAACCAGCGCTCGTTCCACCGCGGGACAAACCGGCAGCTCGTCCTGGTGCCCAAGGGCGCTCCCGAACCGCACAAGTTCGCCGGGGGCAACGAAGCGGTCTTCGCGGGCGCCGTCTACACATCCAATCCGGACACCTTCTACGCGCCTCCGCCAAAAGTCCGCTGATCCAGTGACGGACCGTCCGTTTCCGGAAGGGCAACCCCCCCCTTTCGCCTCAGCCCTGGGGACTTTGGGAACGGGGGACAGTCCGGCCAATCCGGCCAAGAGTGGCCGAATGAAGATTTGACCCCATCTTACACGGCGCTCTCGGCCGTCGGTCTTGGACGTTTTCCGGGCTTGCGTGAATCCGGCCAATAATGGTAAATATTCCCGGAGGAAGGTGAGCCATGATCGAGGGACAGGCATCAGGCGGCAAGACCCCGAAGCTCCGGTACGGCATGGTCGGGGGCGGCCAGGGCGCCTTCATCGGGGACGTCCACCGCAAAGCCATTGCCATGGACGGCAAGGCGGGGATCGTCTGCGGCTGTTTCTCCCAGAGCTATGACAACACGCTGGCCACCGGGGACATCCTGGGACTGCCCAAGGAGCGCCTCTACCGGACGTTCGACGAGATGATGCGGACCGAGGCCAAGAGGCCGGACCGTCCCGATTTCATGATCGTCGTTACGACGAACAATGCCCATTATCCGGCCGCGAAAGCCGCCCTCGAAAACGGCTTCCCAGTCGTCTGCGACAAGCCGCTCACGACGAGCTCGAAGAACGCCGCCGACTTGGCCCGCCTGGCCAAACAGAAAGACCTCCTTTTTTGCGTCACCTACGCCTACTCCGGCTACCCCATGGTCAGAAACATCCGGGACATGATCGCCGCCGGCGAGATCGGAGACATCCGCTTCGTCAACGCCGAGTATCCCCAGGAATGGCTGGCGACCAAACTCGAAGACACGGGCCAGAAGCAGGCCCTTTCCCGGACCGACCCCAGGGTCGCGGGCATCTCCAACTGCGTCGGCGATATCGGGAGCCACATCGAGTTCATGGTCAGCCACATGACGGGGCTCCGCATCGAGTCGCTGTGCGCGCGGCTCGACCGTTTCGGCCCCGGCCGGCCGCTCGACGACAACGCCACCGTCATGGTGAACTACAAAGGCGGGGCCAAGGGCGTTTATTGGAGCTCGCAAATCGCGATCGGCCATGACAACGCCCTGCGCCTCCGCCTCTACGGCACGAAGGGCGCGGTCGAGTGGTTCCAGGAGTCCCCGAACAACGCCCGCGTCTCCTTCCTCGGCAGGCCGACCGGAACGCTCTCGCGCGGCCGCGACCCGATGTCGCCCCGTGCGCAGAGCATCTCGCGCCTCCCGTCCGGCCATCCCGAGGGCTACTTCGAGGCCTTCGCCAATCTCTACGCCGCCTATATCGCGGCCCTGGCCAAAAAGCTCCGGGGCGAACCCTTGTTCAAGGAAGACCTCGATTTTCCGGGGGTCGACGAGGGCATCCGGGGCGTCCGCTACATCGAGAAATGTGTCGAGAGTTCGGCGAAAGGCGCCGTTTGGGTGAATATGTAAAGGAGGAACCGATGCCTAGACCCGTCACGTTATTCACCGGCCAATGGGCCGACCTGCCGTTTGAAGAGCTCTGCAAGAAAGTCAGCGCCTGGGGCTACGACGGCTTGGAGATCGCCTGCTGGGGCGACCACATGGACGTCCGCAAGGCCGCCGCGAACGGCGCCTACGTCCGCGAAAAGAAGCGCATTCTAAAAAGATACGGCCTCAAGTGCTGGGCCTTGGGAGCCCACCTGGCCGGCCAGTGCGTGGGCGACGAATACGACCCCCGGCTCGACGGCTTCGCCCCCGAAGCGGTCAAGGGCAAGCCCGACGCCCTCCGCAAGTGGGCTGTCGATGAAATGAGGGCCACCGCCAGGGCGGCCCGGGCCATGGGCTGCTACGTCGTCAACGGTTTCATGGGCTCGCCCATCTGGAAGGCCTGGTACTCCTTCCCGACGACAACGGAAGACATGGTCAAGGCCGCCTACAAGAAGATTCTCGACCTCTGGACGCCGATTTTCGACGCCTTCGACGAACAGGGCGTCAAATTCGCGCTCGAAGTCCACCCGACGGAGATCGCCTTCGACTTCTACACCACACAGCGCCTATTCGAGGTCTTCAAGCGCCGGCTGACCCTGGGCCTCAACTTCGACCCGAGCCACCTCGTCTGGCAGGGCGTCGAGCCCCACCTTTTCCTCCGCGAGTTCGCCGATCGCATCTACCACATTCACATGAAGGACGTGGCGGTCACGCTCGACGGCAGGTCGGGGATCCTCGGCTCGTTCCTGCCCTTCGGCGACGTGCGGCGCGGCTGGAACTTCCGCTCCCTCGGCCACGGCGACGTCGATTTCGAGGCCATCATCCGCGAGCTCAACGCCTGCGAATACGAAGGCCCGCTCTCGGTCGAGTGGGAGGACAACGCCATGGACCGCGAGTTCGGCGCGGCCGAATCCCTGCAGTTCGTCCGGCAGATGAACTTCTCGCCGTCCAAGGTAGCCTTCGACAAGGATTTCGGGAAGAAAAAGAAATAAGGGGCTGCCGGGGGCCGTCCGGCCGGCCGGGGAGGGGTGGACCATGCGCAGATATCTCATCATTGCATTTCTGTTTTTGACCGTCACCGCGTTCGGAGCTCAGGCGCCCTCGGCGCTCGGGCCCGGGGTGAAACCCTTCGTCACCGTTGACGCGCCCCTCTTCGCCCTCACCCACGTCCGCGTCGTCGACGGGACCGGCGCCCCCGCGCGGGAGGACCAGACCATCGTCGTCTCGGACGGGAAGATCCTCGCGCTCGGCGACGCCGCGGCCGTTCGGGTGCCGCAGGGAGCCAAGGTCATTGAGGCGCGCGGCTACACGGTCATCCCCGGGATTGTGGGGATGCATGACCACATCTTCTACCCGGCGGGCCCGGCCCATTACAACACCCTAGAGTTCAGCGCGCCGCGGCTCTACCTGGCCTGCGGCGTCACGACCGTCCGGACGACGGGGAGCCTGGAGCCGGTCACGGAACTCAACCTGAAAAAGGCCATCGGGCAGGGCCGTGTCCCCGGCCCCAAGATGCACGTTTCGAGCCCCTATCTCGAGGGGCCCGGAGCGTTCACTCTCCAGATGCACGAGCTGTCCGGGCCTGAGGAGGCGCGCCGGATGGTCCAGTTCTGGGCGGACCAGGGCGTCGACGACTTCAAGGTCTACACCAACATCACGAGCGCCGAGCTGGCCGCGGTCGTCGATGAGGTCCACAAGCGCGGCATGAAAATCACCGGCCACCTGTGCTCGATCGGATTCCGCGAGGCCGCGGCGCTCGGGATCGACGATCTCGAGCACGGGCTCGTCGTGGACACGGAGTTTGTCCGGGGGAAGACGCCGGACGCCTGTCCGTCGGCTCGCGAAGCCAGGGACGCCCTCCTCAAGCTGGACGTCTCCGGCCCGGAGATCCAGGACACGATCCGCGAGCTGGTGGCCCACAAGGTGGCCGTGACTTCGACCCTCCCGGTGTTCGAAATATCCGTGCCGGGACGGCCGCCGCTCGAGACGCGCGTCCTGGACGCAATGGCCCCCGAGATCCGGATCATCTATCTGACCCAGCGGGCCCGCGTCGGCGAGTCCAAGGACTCTCTCTGGCCGGCCTTGCTCAAAAAGGAAATGGAGTTCGAGCGGGAATTCGTCAAGGCCGGAGGCCTGCTCATCGCCGGGCCGGACCCGACGGGATACGGCGGTGTCGTGGCGGGATTCGGCGACCAGCGCGAGATCGAGCTTCTCGTCGAAGCCGGCTTCTCTCCGGTCGAGGCCATCAAGATCGCAACCTTTAACGGGGCGCTGTACCTGGGGGAGCTGGACCGGATCGGGACCCTGGCGGCCGGCAAGCAAGCCGACATGGTCTTGATCAAGGGCGACCCGGCGTCCACTATCGCCGACATCAAGAAAGTCGAGACCGTCTTCAAGGACGGCGTCGGATATGATTCCGCCAAATTGATCGAGGCTGCGCGCGGGACCGTGGGCGTCCGCTGAGAGCGGGATTTTCAGAGCCAGCCTGGAGTTTTGTCTCTAGCGGATTCCCGCCTGAATTCTCTTCCGCTCCCTCGCGCTCCGCTCGGCTGAGAAGCCATCTAGGACATCCAACCCCAACCTCGCTTGATCGCCGTGGCCAGCCAGCGGCCGTTCACCTTCACGAATTCGACAGTGTAGTCAGTCCCACCCGCGGCCAACGGACCCCAATAATGTGATAATTCTATTCGGTATTTAGCGGCCGCGCCGTCCGGGGAAAAGTCCAGGTTGGCGTTGGCGTCTTCGTCCCAATCCATGCGTTCGAAAGTGTTCAAAATATCAAGGGCGCGCCGCTCCATGGCCGCGGCCTCATCCCGCGAAACGCCTGAAGGAAGCCGCTTGAAACGGATCTTTCCCGGCCTGACCAGCGGGGATCGGATGCGATATTTTGCCAGCAGAAGGTCCTGGATATCGACGGCTTCCACGGTCGGTTTCACGTCCACCGTCCTTTTAAGCCAGTCGCCGACATCCTCACGGCCGATCTTCCCGGACCTCCTGATATATTCCATGGCCGCTGGATCACCCGCTTTCATCAGGACGGCGGTGATCTCTTCCATCGTCGATTCCGAGAGGACCAGGCCGTTTTTCGTCCGGCCGGTTTTCAGGAGCCGCCGCAAGTCGTCAAGCGCGGGCTCCGGTCCAACCTCGCCGAGCGCGTCGACCGCGTACCCGATCACGTCCTTGTCCTGATCGTCGAGATACGCCACGATAAAAGGAGCCGAGTTTCTCGGAAATGACTTGAGCGTCGGATCGGGCCAGGACGAGAATTTTCGAGAACGGAAAGCATCAAAGAGCTCCCGGACCCGCGATTCGATTTCTCCGCTGCCCAGATCACGGATGATGATCCGGTTTTCCCGGACCTCGGTGCGGAGTCTCCGCGTCCGGGCGAGCTTGCCCATGAACTCAGCAATCGAGGCGTCTCCATCGAAGGAGAATTGAACGGGCACGATATCCGGTGGGGCGCCGGCCTGCTCTTGTCCTTCCGCGGGCTGGGGCTGCGCCTCGACGATCATCGGGACTCCGGTGAGGTCTCGGAGGAAACGGCACGACTCCTCGAGATTCTCGGCTTGGATGAGGCAGGGAGAGAGGCTCAGATTCGTTATCGTGAACGGCACTTCTTGATGGCGGGCCTTTCCTAAAGCTGCGACGTATCCTCCTGCCTGCTCCCGCCTCCAGCCGCCTCCCGCCTGGGCAATGAGGATGTCAAGGTTCTTTAGAATCAGAGCCGGGGAGGCGCCGCCCCTGATGATGCCTCGTCTGCGGGCCACGGAATCGGCCGTCTCTCCCTTCGGACTCTCCTTTCCGGACAGGCCCATGACCGCAAGCATGTCCTGCGACGACGCCTTGAGATCGCCGGACTCAGTCACGGAATAGCTGAGACTGCCTTCTTGGGATATCACTTCCCAAATCGACTTGGCCGTATGTTCAAACGAGCGCAATTGGCCGTCGTCCTCAAAGAGAACGAGCATGGGGGGCCGGTGAACGGAAGGTTTTTTCGTCGCCTCCCCCAACCGCTCTGACGTCGTCTTTTGCGGATTTCCCACGGAGACTTCGGTCGTCACGTGGAGCGGATATCCCTGAACGCCGGTAAAGAAGTTCAGCATGCTGACCAGGCCGCGGCCGCATCGTCCGTTGAGGATTAGGAGCCCGAGCACGACGCAGCCGAGAGTGGCCAGACGTTTTTTGCGTGCCCGCGCAACGTTGATCTGAGGAGCTTGGTCTTGAGGAGGGGGCTGGGGGACTTGCCTTTGGACTCTTCGAAGGCGGCGTTGAGCCCGGAGTTTCTCAACAATCCACCAGAGAACCAGGACCACCCCAACCTGGAATAATCCCCCGAGAACTTCATAAGCCGCCACGGAGACGCGAGGCCCGGGGATTCTCAGCAAGGCATCGCCGGGCAGGCGGAGGACCGAATCGAGCAATATCAGCGGCCAGAACGCGTACAGGGAAACGCCAAAATTCCGATACAAGCCAAGGAGTGAAGCGATCAGGACGCTGAAAAGGAGGGCCTTTTTCCAACGGGTACCCATCATCGTTGATCATAAGCTTGCCCAGTAAGAACGTCAACAACTCCCCGTGCCTCGCCCGGAGAGCTCCGGGAAGACCGACTTTTAAAGTTCGGCAGGCTTCGGCTAATGCCCGCGGCGCGCGGGGCTGATCACCCGGAATGGTCGCACCAGACGCCGGCCGTCCCCGTCCGTCAGGACCAGGACATGCTCTCCGGGGTCGGGCGCGACCGACACCTGGTGAAAACGCCGTGTCGACGTGACGTAATGGTCATCGACGTGCCAGTGGATGATCGAATCCCCCTGCCGGTGCACCGCTTCGAACACGACCTCTCCCGGCCGGCCGTCCAGTCCCATGGGAACGAAGACCGACGTGTCCGGTTCGGGGTAGATCAGGCTCATGACCTGCGCGCCGCCATCGACGGCCGCCCCTCCCCCGCAGCCGGGACGCCACGGCGGAAGGGGCCTATATTCGGGATGGTCGACCCGATAATAATATTCCTGGACGGGGGGCAGGACAAACCAGGGTTCATGCTTCATCCTATCCACGGATTCGCAGCGGCTGTCCACCCGGAAGCTGCCTGACGCATCCAGATGCACCGTCTGATGGAAGGTGCACATCCTGTCGAAATGGCTTTCCGCGGGAACCCAAGCCGTGACCGCCGGACAGAGGGCCGTGGCCAGGAATCCGGAGTCCCGGCACACCCGGACCGCCTTGAGCCCGCGCTGCGGCCGCGGGATCTCCCCGCCGCCGTCGAGCGGGCCGAGGAGGTCGAAGAGGACGGGCGCCGCCGCCTGGACCCCGGTCAGTTCCGGCTTCCCTTCGCCGTCGGCGTTTCCGGCCCAGACGCCGATCGTGTAGTTGGGCGTCACGCCGACCGCCCACGCATCGCGCAACCCGAAGCTCGTCCCCGTCTTCCAGGCCAGCCACTTTGATGAGCTGAAATTCCGCCAGAACCCTTCCTCGTCCGGCCTGTTCACTTCCGTCAGGGCGTTGAGCGTGAGGTAGGCCGCGCCCTCTCCCAATCCTCGCATGCTCGACGGGGCGGGTTTCTCGTCCCGGAGCAGCCGGATCTCCCGCCCTCCCCCGGCCGCGCCCGAGGCGAGCTGGGCCATCTTCGAGTAGAGCGAAGCGATTTCCAGGAGTCTGCCCTCGGCGCCGCCGAGGATCAGCGTCAGTCCATAATCGTCCGCCGGCCGGTCGAGGGTCGTCATCCCCCACTCGCGGAGGCGGTTCTCGAACCGCGGGATGCCGAACTCCCGGAGCATCCGGACGGCCGGCACGTTGAGCGACCAGGCCAGCGCGGTCCTGGCCGGCACGGCCCCGCGGAAGCGGCGGTCGAAGTTCTCGGGCCTGAAGGCCTCGAACCGGACGGGGATGTCCGGGACCAGGGTCTCCGGGGCGATCCCGCCTTCGCGAATCATCGAGGCGAAAAGGAAGGGCTTGAGGATGCTCCCGGTGCTGCGAGGCCGCTCCAGAATGTCGACGTTCTGTCCGCATTCGATCCGCCTCTCGAGTCCGACGTTGCCCACGTAGGCGACCACGGCCGCCGACCTGTTGTCGATGATCACGGCCGCGAGGTTCCGGATGCCCCGGTTGAAGAGCTTCTCCCCCTGGGCCTCGAGAATTCGCACGGCGGCCCGTTGGAGGTCGGCCTTGAGGAATGTGCGGAACGGCGTCCGCCCTCCGCCGCGCCTCGCGGCCAGCGTCTCGAGCAAGTGCGGGGCGTCCCGCGGCACGGGCCGGAGTCCGCCCGGCAGGAATTCCGCGAGAGACAAACGGCACTCGAGGTCGGAAACGATCCTCCTCGTCCGGAGGCGCTCGAGCAGGGCGTTCCTTTTTTCGAGAAGCCGCTTGCGGCCTTCCGCCGACGCGATGAGACCCGGGTCCTTGGGCAGAACGGCGAGGTAAGCCGCCTCGGCCCAGCTCAGCCGTTCGGGGCTTCGTCCGAAATACATCCAGGAAGCGGCGTCGATGCCCACGACGTTCCCCCCGAACGGCGCGTGGGCAGCGAAAAGCGAGAGGATCTCCTTTTTCGAATACTTGAGCTCGAGCCGGAGGGCGAGGACCGACTCCTTCATTTTTTCCCAAAGGGTCCGGGTCCGGCTCTTCCGCGACAGGCGGACAAGCTGCATCGTGATCGTGCTCGCGCCGCTCCTGACGCGCCCGGACCGGAGGTTGAGCCGCAGGGCGCGGGCCACCGCCAATGGATCGACGCCGGGGTGAGAGAAGAAGCGGCGGTCTTCATACTGGAGCAGGACCTGGAAAAACCGCTCGGGCACCTTATCGCCCCGCGGGAATCGCCACTGTCCATCCGGCGCCGGCCGCGCGCCGAGGAGCGCCCCCTCCTCCGAGAAAAGGACGGGCGATGGAAGATCGGGGAAAAGGTCGCGGGGCAGCGAAAACCAGAACGCCGCGAACAGGGCGGCCAGGCCTCCCCCCGCGAGGAGCTTGATCTTCCGCCGCTTCGTCAAACGGATCATTGGACGATCTTGACCCACCGGCCTTTGGAATTGGCGTGGACGGCCGCGTCATACATGGCCTCGACCGCCAGGCCGGGCTGGTAGTACCGGCCGGCATACGAGGCGTTGAGAACGATCAGGAACGTTTTTTCCTGGCCCGCGGCGAGACTGAAGTAGGTAAAGACGCGGTCGTCGCGAATGTCCTGGTAATCGACGGTCGCCGCCGTCCCGGACTCGCCGCTGAACCGCGGATTCTTGATCTGGCAGCCGGCGGCGACGAGGTGGGTCAGGACGAGGTTATTCATGTCCCGCTGGGTCGGGTTCTTGACGCGCACGTCGACCACGAGGTCCTGGCCCTGGGTGAGTGTCGCGATGTCGACCGGATTCATTTTGAGGTCCCGATACGTGACCCCGATCGTGAGGTCGTTCCCCGACTCCGGCTCTTCACCGGCCGGGGGCATCCCGCGGCGGTAAATGTTCACGAAGAGCGCCGCCGCCGAGGTGTTGCTGAGCGTGAGGGTGCGGCCCTTGATCGGGAGGCCGGCGTAGACCTTTCTGTCGAAAGCCACGGCCGATTCGAAGTCCTTGGGGTTTTCGTTGTCCCAGGCGAGCCGGTAGCGGAAGGGCTGCATCTGGGAGGCCCCGTAGAAGGACGATAGGGCCATCAGGGCGAAGGACGTTTCGTGGGTGGACAACCAGATGTCCGACCCGACCACCTTCGTGATTTCATCGACCAGCGGTTTGGCCCTATCCGTCCGGCCCATCTGGGTCAAGCAACGGATGGCCAGGGCCTGGTCGCGGAACTCCGAGCCGAAGGTCCAATAATCGTCGCGGTAGCGGGCCACCTTGAGGTCGGCCTTTTTCGTCAGGTCGGCCGCCGCGTCGGCCTGTCCGGCCACGTGGAAGGCCGCGGCCAGCTCGAGGGCCGCGATCCCGTTCAACCCCTCGACTTCCCTGAGCCTGTTCATGGCCCCGAGGTCGGGGTCCCGGGCCAAGGCCAGCGCGTAGAGGCGGAAGGCCTGCGTCAGCTGCTGCTGGGCATCGCCGGCCGTCCAGGAATTGGCCAGCATCTTCTCGTTGCCTTTCCAATTGTCGAGCATGGACGAGGAGACATGGTAGCCAAGCCGCGAGGCTTCGAGGAGGAACCAGCCGGCGTAGGCGGTCACCCATTCGTGGGCAGCGTGGGCGCCCGGCCAATAGGAGAAGGCGCCGTTCGGCATCTGGAACTGGCCCAGCTTGTCGATGGCCGCCTCGACGTGGCCTTGGATCTCTTTTAGCTGCTTTTCATCCAGCTTGACGACGTCCTTGAGATAAAGCTGGGGAAACGCGGCCGAAAGCGTTTGCTCGAGACAGCCGTGGGGATAGCGGATGAGAAAATCGAGCCTCTTTTCCAGGTTGAGCGGAGGCAGCAGGGAAGCTTCGACCGTGACAGTATTGGTGTTCTCGAGGCCGAAGGGCGTCACGGCCTGGCTCAGGGTCTGCCCGGGTTTGAGGTCCAGCCGTGTCGTCTGAGTAACCATGGGATTGGACCCGAGGACCGGGACCGAGATCGTATCCTCGACACGCTCGGAGCCGCTCGCGACCCGGAAGCGGACTTCTCCCTGGCCCACGGAGCCCGCGGTCTTCAAGCTGAACGAGACAATCTGGTCGCCCGGCTGGGCGAAGGGCACGGTTTTCACATGTTCGCCGACGACCTCGAAGAAGTTATTCGTCTCGAGGCTGACCTCGACGTTCTTCAAGGCGGGGTTGGTCACGAAGACGGCGATGGGCATCACGATGTCTTCCCCGGGGCGGACGACGCGCGGCAGCGTGGGCAGGGCCATCAGGTCCCGCCGCACGAGAACGGATTTCTCCGCCGACCCGAACGCCCCGTCGCGGCCGGCCACGGCCATCACCCGCACGGCGCCGAAATACTGCGGCATCTCGAATTCGTGGGACGCCGTCTCTCCCTCCTTGAGCCCGAAGGGCCCTTCGAACATCACGACGGGCGGGAAGCGCCGCGGCGCGCGGTCCTTCTCCTTGGCCGCGACTCCCTCGTCGCCGCCCAGGGCCAGAATTCTGCCGAGTTCGGCGCCGTAGGCCCCGACGACCTCGTCGAAGAGGTCCCAGGTCACGACGGCCAGGGCCTCCCGGTTATAAAAGTCTTTCCGGAGGTCCGGGGCCGAATAGCGCGTCAGCCCCAGGAGTCCTTCGTCCACGACGGCCAGCGTGTAGCTCATGGGCCGGCGGTTCTTCTCGCGGACCTGGACCTTGAACTTCTCCTTGGGCTTCAGCTCGTCGGCCACTTGGACCACGGGTTCGAGGCGCGTCGCGGGGTCGTCCACCAGGACCGGGATGACCCCATACAGGCGTATGGGAGTGTCGCTGACCTTGTCGCGGTGGGGTTGGACGAGCGTCACGTGGACATAGACGTTCGGCGTCATCTTGTCCGTCAGGGGAATCTCGAAACGGTTCTCCCCTTTCTGGGTCGACACCCACATCATGTCGAGGACGGAGGAACCGCTCTCGACGGAAACCAGGGCCCTGCCCTGGACGGCCTCCGGAAGGAAGATCACGGCTTTTTCGCCGACCTGGTAGCGGGCCTTGTCCGCGGTGAAGTTGAGCCGCGTCGCGCCCGCCCCCGCCTCTTCGCGGGAGCGGCCGGCCCAGCCGGGCCAGTCGACATAGAGGATCCGGCCCGCGGCGTGGCCGCTCACCGGGTCCTCGACGCGGATGAGGTAGCGGCCCCAGTCGGGATACTTAATCTGGAACGTCCATTTGCCGGCGCCGCCGGGGGTCGAGACCTCGCCGCTCAGCAGGGGCCGGGTCTGCGTGCTCGAGATATACTGGGCGAGGGAGTCGCCGCTTTTGTCCCACCACCATTTCCATTCGATCTTGTAGAGCGAGACTTTGAGCTTCTCGCGGGACACGGGACGGCCCGTCGGGTCCACGGTCACGATGTCCACGGCATGGTCGACGTCGGTCAGGACCATTCCCCGGGCCTCGTCGCCCTTGGGGGTCAGAATGCCGACATAGGAATCGTAGGGATGGAACGGCTGGGTGAATGAATCGGTGCTGAAATCCCCGCTCTCTTCGAAGACGCGGGTGACGAAGGTCGCGTCGAGCCGGCCGGGGCTAAGTTGCTTGGGAGCGAAGTCCAGTTTCAGGCGCCCCCGGCCCTGCGCGTCGAGGATGCCCTTCCCGGAGACGGCCTCGCCGCCGGTGAAATCGCTGGCCGGGTCGTCGAAAGAGTAATTGGGATAGCGGTCGAACTTGGTCGGGCGGGGCGCCAGGCGCACGGTCACGTCGAACTTGAGGTTCGAGGCCGGGGCGCCGTGGAGCCACAGGGAGGTGACGGAGGCCTCGACGGGAAGGTCCTTGCGGGTCAGGAACTCGCGGCCCGTTTTGAAATCGATCTTGAGGCGGTTGGGGATCACCGTCTCGATCTTGAGCGTCTTGGTGAACGTCAGGCCGCCCACGAGGACGCGGGCCTTCCAGTTGCCGGTGGGCGCGGCCTCGTCGGTCGGGACGCGGAACGCGTAAAACGGCTCGACGGCCTTCTCGGGCTTAAACGTTTGGACGAGCTGGCCCTGGGGAGAATAAATCTCCATGACCACGGGATGTCCCGCGGGCAGGACGCGCTCCCTGTCGAACAGGGCGAAGGTCAGATAGAGCGTGTCGCCCGGGCGCCAGACGCCCCGTTCGCCGTAGATGACGCCCTTGATCCCCTTCTGGACGGCCTCGCCGCCGACGTCGAAATGACTCAGCGGAAGGGCGCCGTCCCTGTTGACGCGGAGATAGCCGATGTCGCCGCCGGCCTGGGCCGAAACATAAAAGGCGCGCTCCGCGAGCTTGAACGCGGCGAACCCGTTGCCGTCGGTCGACGTTTCGCCGAGGGGCTGGTTTTGGTAGTTGTAGGCCCGCACTCTCGCGCCGGACAGGGGCCGGGCCGTGCCGATGTCGGTGGCCACGACGTGGAGCGTCCCGTTTTCCTCGAGCTTGGCCACCAGGCCTACGTTGGAGGAGAGGAAATTCCGGCCGACGAGGGCCTGGGGGTTGCGGACGGGATTGAAGATGGGATTGTAATAGGCGTCATTGCAGGGATCGTTGCGGTGGGCCCAGCCGTCTTCGTTGTATTGGTAATTGTAGGTGAAATAGTCCCAGTTCGATTCCGCGGCGTCGTCCTTATTTTTCAAGGGCGGCTCGGGGACGACGGGCGTCGAACTCTCGGGGCACGGATAAGTCGAGTTCCCGCGGTTGAAGGAAAGGACGAGGCGGAAGAGGCTCCCCGGATTTTCCTGGAAAAGGGAGGTCACGTCGAGTTCGTAGCGCGTCCAACGGCTCGTGACCGCGGGGTCGTCGGAAAGCTCGATGGTCTTCCGCCAGAGAAAGCGCCCGACGCGGGTGAGCTCGGTCGACCCATCAAGGTCGTTGACCTGCAGGAACTGGGCCATGTTGTTGCCGTAGATCTGGAGGGCCGCCACCTGGATCGCCTTGAGGTTGACCGCCTCGATGGGGACGGTCAGCCGGTCCTTTTTCGGCAGGATGACGCCCTTGCCGACGAAGCGGACCTGGGGGCGTATGGATTCGAAGACGACTTGGCGCGACTCCGGGCGCGCCAGGCGGCGGTTCGCATAATTCCGGATCCCGGCAGAGACCGTCACCGGGACCGTCCCCACGAAGTCGCGGGTGGAATAGATCCTGATGACGTTCCCGTCGATTTCGAAGGTGACGGGCCGGTTTTCGATGCGGATCAACCCCTGGAGGTTCTGGTCCTTGGCCAGCGGGTCGGAAAACCTGAGGAGGACATGCCGCGTTTCCGCGAGGACCGCCTCGGCACTAAGGAGTTCGAATTGGCCGAGCGCGGGCACGTTGATGTCCCTGTAGCCCCGGTTATCGACCCGGATCGGCGCCCCGTCCCAATTCAGGCGGACCTGGGACGGGACTTCCCCGCGCTCGACGTTCTTGACCGTGAAATAATGGGTCAGCCCGGTTAGCGAATGGCTCCACTCCACGGTGAGTTTCTTGCCCTGCTGGCTCGCCTCGACGACTTTTTCGACGAAGGCGGGTTCCTCCACGTCCGAGGTATTGATCTGGCCTTTGAGGACCTGCATTTCAGGCTGAGCGGCGTCCTCGGATGTGAGCCCCAGGACCTGGATCTCCATGTCCGGGCGGATGACGCTGAAGGTGAAAGGAAATGTATTGAACTCTTTGGGGAGTTTGAGGATGCGGCCGACCTCGAGGACGGCCTTGTATTCCTGGCCGGGTTTCAGTTCCTCCTTCGGGGTAAAGATGAGCTCCCGGAGGCTTCTCCACTCGGCTTTTCCGGTGATGGACGGGGAGAATTCGAGCAGGCCCTCCGCCGACTGGCCGGGCGTCGCGGCGTTGCCGACGAAGAGGACCCGGATTTCGGACTTCCGGGAGATCTGCCCGTAGGTGAAGGCGCTGATATAGCGGTACCATTCTTTCTCCATCTCGGTCGCGGTCTTCTTCTTGGCCGGCTTGCAGGACAAGAGCCCGATGGCGCAGACGACGACGAGAACACAAGACAGAGTTTTCTTTGACATGAGTCCTACCCCCTTCTATAGGTAAGGATTGGCGATGCCGGTCGGACCCCGGGTGCCCATTGCGCTCATCCTATGCGGGGCGCCCAAGGAAGTCAAGGGAGGCGGTCCTAAAAAAAAGGCCTTATATCGGAGTTTCCGAGTCTTTTTCTCCACCGCCTTTTTATAGTATGATGCTGTCGATTTAGCGGAGGCAGGAGCTTGCCCATGAACACGAAAACCGGGACAAAGATCGCGGCGGACGAAGGCCTCAGCCGCCGGAATTTCCTCAGGACTTCAGCCACGGCGGGCCTGGGCCTGGCCTTCGCCGGAAGAGTCCTCGGCCAGGCGGCAGGCCCTCAGACCGCCAAGCCCTCCACGGCGAAAAATCCCGACGAACTACGCGTCGCCGTGATCGGGTGCGGCGCCCAGGGCCGGGTCCTCATCGAGTCCATCCTCCGGATCCCGTCCATCCGAATCGCGGCCATCTGCGACATCTGGTCCTACAGCCAGACCTACGCGGCCAATTACCTCAAGAAATACGGGCACATCGTCAGGGTCTACGAAGACTATCGCGACCTCCTGGCCAAGGAAAAAAACCTCCAGGCCGCGATCGTGGCCACACCCGACTGGGTCCACGCCGAGCATGCCGACGCCTGCCTCCGGGCCGGGCTCCACGTCTACTGCGAGAAGGAGATGTCGAACTCGCTCGAGAAGGCGCAGTCCATGGTGCAGACCGCCCGGGAGACGAAAAAGCTCCTCCAGATCGGCCACCAGCGCCGCTCCAACCCGCGCTACATCCACGCCATCAACCGGCTCATCCACGAGAAAAACCTCCTCGGACGGGTGACGGCCGCCTACGCCCAGTGGAACCGGGCCAAGAGCGACCTCCTCGGCTGGCCCGAGAAATACGTAATCGACCAAGCCACGCTCGAAAAGTACGGCTACAGCTCGATGACCGAGTTCAGGAACTGGCGCCTCTACAAGAAATTCGGCGGCGGGCCGATGATCGACCTCGGCTCGCACCAGATCGACCTCTTCGGCTGGGTCTTCGGCACAAACCCCAAGTCGGTCGTGGCCTGCGGCGGCACGGACTACTACAAGAATTGGGAATGGTACGACAACGTCATGGCCATCTACGAGTTCGACACCCCTCTCGGGGCCTCCCGGGCCTTCTACCAGGTCCAGACGACGACCCAGCACGGCGGCTTCTACGAAACGTTCATGGGCGAGAACGGCTCGCTCGTCCTCTCGGAGATCCCGACCAAGGGGAACTGGGCCCTCCGTGAACCCACGGCCCCGGAGTGGGATTCTCTGGCTAAGGCCGGTCTCCTGCAGTCGGAGACAACGCCTATTCAGAAGAGCGCCTCGAAGAATATCTTCGTCGACGTGCGGGTCACGGCCGAGGCGGGCCGGTGGCCGCTCCCCGTGGAGCTGGCCAAGCCGGCCCACCAGCCCCATCTCGAGAACTTCTTCGACGCCATCCGGCTGGGGACGCCCCTGACGTGCCCGGCGGACCTGGCCTACGAGTCGTGCGTGGCCGTCATCAAGGCCAACGAGGCCGTCAAGGCGCGCAAAATCACGGAATTCCGGCCGGAGCAGTTCAGAGCATGAGGGCCGCCGGACGAATCGCCCAGCCGATGCTCGGCATCCTGGTCCTGTTCTTCTTCTGCGCGGTTTCCTCCCGGGCATTTGGCGGACCCGCGGACCAGAAGCTCAAACCATGGGACGGGAACCGGACGTCCCCGGCCCATTTCATCCCGCTCCGCGACGAAAACAATGAGCTTATTGTCCCTACCGACACGGACCCGATGCCGTATTCGGCCCGTTTTACGTGCGGCCCGTGCCACGACTACAAGACGGTCCAGGGCGGCTGGCACTTCGACGCCATGAAATCCGAGAAAAACGGCCGGCCTGGGGAACCTTGGATCTGGCTTGACGCCAAGACGGGAACGGCCCTGCCCCTTTCCTACAGAAAATGGCCGGGCGCCTGGGACCCGAGGGTCGTGCGGCTCAATACGTGGGATTTCACTCTGCTCTTCGGCCGCCACATGCCGGGCGGCGGACCGGCCGAGCCGGGCGACCAGGACGTCTTCCCCGGCATGGACGCGCGCTGGAGCGTTTCCGGCAAAGCGGAGGTCAACTGCCTCGCCTGCCACAACAAATCCGGACGCCAGGACCCCAGCGAATGGGCCAAACAAATCCTCCGCGAAAATCTGCGCTGGGCGGCCACGGCCGCGGGCGGGATCGGGGAGGTCGGAGGGATGGCTTCGCGCCTCAAGGAAACCTGGGACGTTTATGACGGGCCAAACCTCGACGACCACGAGTGGGCCGTCGCGCCGTCCGTTAAGTACAGGACGGTCGATTTCGACGGCAAGCACCGCTATTTCTTCGACGTCGCCTATCCTCCGGATGACAAGAACTGCCTGGCCTGCCATTCCGTCTCCCCGGTGAAGGAAACGCTTGCGATGGCCGCGGGGGACGTCCATACGGCCAAGGGCATCAAGTGCGCCGAATGCCATCGGAACGACCTGGGGCACGGCATGATCCGGGGTTACGAAGGCGAATCGCAAGACACCGGCAACCGGTCGGCCGATTCCTTCACCTGCCGGGGCTGCCACATGGGCGAGAATCCGACCGGAGAGAAACTCGTCGTGCCCGGGCGGCTTGGCGCGCCGTATCCCAAGCATAAGGGGATCCCGCTGGTCCATTTCAGGACGCTCAGCTGCACGGTCTGCCATTCGGGGCCGCTTCCGGGCAAGGACTGGGCGCGGGTCCGGACCTCGCGGGCCAACCGGCTCGGGGTTTACGGCGTCGCCCAGTGGTCGACCGATCAGCCGGCGATTATCGAGCCCGTCTACATGAAGAACGGGCGGGGAAAGATAGAACCTCGGAGGCTCCTCTGGCCGGCCTTCTGGGCCCGGCTGGAAGGAAAAGAGATCGTTCCGCTCCGGCCCGGGGTCGTGGAAGCGGCGGCGGGCGATATTCTCAAGTGCGAAGAACGCGTCGCCGCGGTGCTCGCCGCCTTGGCCCCGGTCTGCGGCGAGAACGAGGTTCCCGCTCTGGCCGCGGGCGGCTGGCTTTTCGAGGTCAACGTCGACGGGGGGCTCGACGCCTCTCCCGTGGCCGCGGCGGAAAAGGCCGGCGGCAAGAATGGGGCGCAACCTCTCTGGGGTACAAAGAAGGATGGGGTCATAGCGTCGCTCATCCCCGACTTCGACCCCGCCGCGCCTGACAAGGACCCCGCGATCGAGCCCAGGATCCAATCCGTTCTCGAAAGCCTGGGTACGGTGGCCGGCGCTCCGGGCAAACCGGCCGTCGTAGTGAAAAAAACGCTTTACCAGATTACGGACGGCAATCTCGCGTCCGCCGGGGTTCCGGCGGAGCTAGGCGGCGCTTCCGGACCGGGGTGGCTGAAGGACAACAAGCTCGAGCCCCTGGCCGCGGATTTTGATGTCCGGACGCTGGCGGCCAAGGCCGGGACCGAACAAACGCTGACCGAGGAGCAGGCCGGGCTTGTTCTCAAAGCCCTCGCCACGAAGGACGGGGGAGCTCAGGAGCCCACGAAAGACGCGGTTTCTCAATTTATTTATGTGTCCGGAGGGCTGGACTTCCGGCTGGACAAGGACGGCAAGCTCACCTCCGAGGCCTCGGACACGGCAGCGGCGTCGGTGACCTGGCCTCTTGCCCACAATGTCCGCCCGGTCCAGCAATCCCTCGGTTGGAACGGCTGCACGGATTGCCACACGGCCGATTCCAAATTCTTCTTCAAAACGGCCAAGGGGACAGGCCCGTTGCTAACGAAGAACGTCGCCGCAAAATCTGCCACCGCCTTCATGGGGGTCGGAGGTCTTTTCCACCGCGTCTTCGGGCTGACGTTTGCCGTCAGGCCCTTCTTCAAGATCGTCCTCGCCCTGACGATCCTCGCGACCGGCGCGGTGCTGGTCGTCTTCTTCCTGGTCGTCGCCGGGAAGCTGGCCGGGCTCATCGAAAAGAGGTCATGACCATGTTCGCCATCATCACGATCCTCGCTCTCCTGGTCACGGGGCTCGGGCTGGCTTACCGCCGCTTCAGAATTCAGCACCCGTCGGCGGAGGGGACGATTCTCTACGCCGCGATCATCCGCGACTTTACGCGGTGGTTGGGCCAGAGAACTCCGGAAATCCTGTCGAAGCCGGCCCCGGCAGGCTGGCCGGCCTGGATCAAGGGCTTCCGGCTGTGGCGTCTTCCGCTCTTCGAGAAATGGCTCCTCATCGGCGTCTATGGAAGCTTCCTCTACCTCGCGGCCAGCGGGTTTTTCTTCGCCATATTCATCAGGCGCGGGCTTTACGGATATCCGCTGGTTCTCCACGTCCTGGCCGGGGCGCTTTTCGCGGTCTGCCTGACCCTGATCGCGTTCCTTCGGGCGCGGCGCTTTACATTCAACCCCGGGCCGTTCACCCTTCCGGGGGACCTGGACGCCGTCAGGAGATTTAGAATCCCGTGGGGGGCTCAGGACTGGGCCAAGGGGTTCTTCTGGCTGTTCCTCGTGGCCGGCTTCTCGCTGGCCGCCTCGGCCCTTCTGCCGATGCTGCCGTGGTTTCCCTACAAGGGCCAGGTCATTCTCTTCGGGTGGCACCGCTGGAGCGCGCTGATTTCGCTCATCGCGGCCATCGTCTTCGTGGACCTCGAGCTCTTCAGGCCGCGGCCGGAGACTTGAGTTCCCGACGCATTAGTTTCCAGAGGAGGAAACGAAATGGAGAATAGAATCCTCGTTGCTTATGCGTCCAAGCGCGGCGCGACAAAGGAGATCGCCGAAAAGATCGGCCAAGTCCTGCGTCAGTCCGGTCTGCAGGCCGATGTGATGCCGGTCGATCGCGCGGGAAACCTGACGCCGTACCCGGCCGTGGTCCTGGGCAGCGCGGTTTACTACGGTCACTGGCGCAAGGAGGCCGCGGCCTTCCTAAAGGCCAACGAGAAGCTGCTGGCCGGGCGGATGGTGTGGCTTTTTTCGAGCGGCCCCACGGGCCAAGGCGCCCCTGACGAGTTAGCCAAGGGAACGCGTATCCCCCAGGCGCTGCAAACCCTTATCGATAGCATCCGGCCCCGCGACATCGCCCTGTTCCACGGCGTGATCGATGAAAAGAAACTGAGCTTCTTCGAAAAGTTTGTGGCCAAGAAGGTCAAGGCCCCCACCGGCGATTTCCGCGATTGGGATGCCGTTACGTCCTGGGCGATGGCCATCGCCGGCGCCTTGAAAAAATAAAAAATATCGACGTCCTTATTAAGATAGGGTTCAATATGTCACTGAAACTCCAAACATCCCTTGCTCATTGAAAATAAGGAGGGCTCTTATGATCAAATTCAGGTTTTTATTGCCGGGCATAGGCCTTTTGGCACTTCTTGGGTCCCTTTGCGTCTACGGACAGGACAACCTTGCGATCTGGAAAGAGTTCGTGGCCGCGCTGAAAAACGGAACCTTGACGGCGGAACAGATCCGCCCTCTCTACGGTGCCCCCAAAGACGTCCTCCTGGAACACTTGAGGCAACTCAAGCTCGCGAGTGACGCAAACTCTTCCTGGGCGGATTGGGAAAACCCCGAGGTATTCCCGGTCGACAATCTTGTGCACTTCATCGTCAAGCTTCGTATCGGGCCGGGGACGACGACCGACCGTTGCCTTTCGTTCATTAAGGAGGGTAACCGATGGTATTACGGCCATATGGAGGGAATCTTCATCCGTCTGGACAAGACGCCGAAGCCGCCGACGTCGGACTTCCCGGACGTCGACGCCGAAACGAAAGCGTGGCAGAGGGAGGAGATTTATTGGTCGGAGATCGTGCAGCTGTACCTCAGTATCGCCAAGAAAAACGGGAAGCCGTATGCCCTCGACCTCCTGAAATCCGGTCCGGGCTATTTTGTCGGGGCTAAGAGTTGGGTGCCGTTCGTCGCGCCGGCCAAGGCCTTCATCCTCTATTTGTGCTGGAATGAAAGCCGCCTGAGAGAAAATCTCGTCGTCCTCGAAAAGCTTACGGATCTTGAAGCCGTGGTCAGCATGCAGACGCACTACTTTTTTCTCTACAAGAGAGCGACTCATTTGAGGCAGTGGATTCCGTTCGACGAATACCGGCAGATCTTTGAGACCATTTGGCAGGACCGGGCCGCGGCGGCCGGATGGGCCCTCGAGATCAAGTACAAAGATCCTGAATGCCTGCAGTGCGTTTTCCACTTCACGCGAAAACCGTGAGCGGACGGGTTCTTATTTGATTTGCGGCCTCACGGAACCCCTCGCTCCCCCCGGCCGCATGTTTATTCCGTTTTTTTGAAACTCAGCAGATCCCCCGGCTGGCACTCCAGGACTTCGCAAATCTTCTCGAGCGTCGAGAACCGGACGGCCCTGGCATGCCCCTGTTTGAGGATCGAGAGGTTGGCCATGGTGATGCCCACCTTCTCCGAGAGCTCAGTGAGCGACATCTTCCGCTTAGCCATCATCAGGTCGAGATTGACTTCGATTGGCATTGTCAAGCCTCAAACGGTCAGGTTCTGGTCTTGCTGAAGTCGGACCCCAGCCTCAATAACTCTGGCGATTACTAAGAACCCGAACCCAAGAAGTAGCGTGCTCAGGCCGCTGGAAAGAAACCGAAATTCAGCTGATGAAAGGAAGCCCGCTGGCCGGGGGAACGCGGAGATTGCATTGACGACCGCATTAATGGCAGCTAAGCAAAGAACCGCGTAACCGATTCTCCGGATATAACGAGGACTTGCAGAGCTAAAAGGCTCGCCTCGAGAAATAAGGCTGATAAGCTTAAAGATACTGTAGGCTATGAAAAAGTAGATTGCCCCGGACAGAACTCTGTCAAAAAAAACACTAATCATACCCGAGACCGGGGCTCCAGAAGGCAGGTTAACGAGAGCAGGAAACACCCTGGTCATAACGACGAGGGAAGTAACTACCATCATACCGTAGAGGATGAGCATCGTGATGAGCACGATCCGAAGCGCCTTGACGAGCGCGGCGACTTTAAAAGTATCTTTTGCGGCCATCGGAATCTCCTTTCAAAACATTTATCGATAATCAATATAAACAGTAAAACATCGTTTGTCAAGGAATATTTATTGATTATCAATATATATAGCCTTCCCCTTAAGGATGGGTTTAGCAGAGGACATGCGCGTCCCAGTCTGTCAGGCCTTATCAATGAGACTCCTGATCGTCTTTCCCATATATGAACCAATTCTCTGGGATCGAGTTATAGCCAAAAAACTCCTTGATTATACACATATATTGTGTATAATATGTGTTAATAAAGGAGAACGGACATGCAAGTGAGACACAATATAACGTTGGACCAGGATGTTTCGAAGGAACTTGAGAGCGTGGCCAAGGAGCTAAAGGAAAAGAAAAGTGCCGTCATCGGAAAGGCCCTCGAAGTCTATTTCGACCTTCTGGACCTGAACGTTGCTAAGAAAAGACTCGCCGACCTTGAAACGGACCGTGACCGCCTCCTGGATGCCGATGAGGTCTGGAAAAAGCTGGGGATCTAGGTTGTTCAAGCTCCGGTTTCTTGCGAAAGCCGCGGAGGATCTCAGCCGGATCGACAGGCCTCATCAAAAGATAATCAAAGCCAAGCTCCTCATTCTCGCCAAGAACCCGGAGGCATTAAAAAACAACATCAGGCGGATTGCCGGAGCCGCAGATGCCCTTTACCGATTGCGCGTCGGAAATTATCGGATCATTTTCAAGAAAGAAGCAGATGCCCTCGTGATCCTCATCGTCAGAATCGGGCATAGGAAAGAAGTCTATCTTTCCTGGAACTAGCCGCCCCTCCGAAAAGCCATGGCCCGGGAATTCAGGGGACACGATCCCAATTCAAGAGAATTGGGTCATGTCCCCGAATTCCGGCCCCGAATTCCCCCCGGTTTCTCCAGCTTGACCGCTAATGACGGGGCCCTTAATTTGGGTTAACCCTGCCCCAATTTCACCACTCCCCCGCCTCTTGAATAATCCGCCCGACGCGATTATAATTTTCTGTCGCACTTTTGCGATATTGATGCATCTCCGCATGCAATCATAATTCACTATCAGAAGGGAGTCTCTTTATGGCGACCAAGGGGTTTAATCCGTTCGATATGGCCCAGAAGCAGTTCGACGGCGTCGCGGACCTTCTCGAGCTCGACCAACCCACCAGGGACCTGCTGCGGCAGCCCCTCCGTGAATATCATTTCTCGATCCCCGTCCGGATGGACGACGGCACCGTCCGCGTCTTCCGGGGCTTCCGCTGCCAGCACAACGATGCCCGCGGCCCCTGCAAGGGCGGCATCCGCTTCCACCCCCAGGAGACGATCGACACGGTCCGCGCCCTCTCCATGTGGATGACCTGGAAGTGCTCCGTCGTCGACATCCCGCTCGGCGGCGGCAAGGGCGGCGTCATCTGCGATCCCCACGACCTCAGCCCGCGCGAGCAGGAACGTCTCTGCCGCGGCTGGATCCGCCAGATCGCGAAAAACGTCGGGCCGCTGAGCGACGTCCCGGCCCCCGACGTCATGACCAACCCCCAGCACATGCTCTGGATGCTCGATGAGTTCGAGGTCATCCACGGCGCCAAGTACCCCGGTTTCATCACCGGCAAGCCCGTGGGCATGGGCGGTTCGCTCGGCCGGACCGAAGCCACCGGCCACGGTCTCGTTTACACCCTGCGCGAAGCCCTCAAGGAACTCAAGATCCCGATCGAGAAGACCACGGCGGCCGTCCAGGGCTTCGGCAACGTGGCCCAGTACGCGATCCAGCTCTACACCCAGCTCGGCGGCAAGGTCGTCTGCGTCTCCTGCTGGGACCAGAACGACCAGACCTCCTACACCTACGTCAAGAAGAGCGGCGTCAGCCTCGAGGAGCTCCTGGCCATCACCGACCGCTTCGGCGGCATCGACAAGGCCAAGGCCGCGGCCCTCGAGTACGAACGGCTGCCCGGCGACGCCTGGATCGCCCAGGACGTCGACATCCTCCTCCCCTGCGCCATCGAGAACCAGGTCAACGCCGAGACCGTCAAGAAGATCGGCCCGCGGGTCAGGGTCATCGCCGAAGGCGCCAACGGCCCGACCACTCCGGACGCGGACCCCGAGATCAAGAAGCGCGGCATCTTCGTCATCCCCGACTTTCTGGCCAACGCCGGCGGCGTCACCTGCAGCTATTTCGAGCAGGTCCAGTGCAACATGAACTACTTCTGGACCAAGGAAGAAGTCCTCAAGCGGCTCGACGAAAAGATGACGGCGGCCTTCCTGGCCGTCAGCGAGCTGGCCCGCACCCGGAAGCTCTACATGCGCGACGCGGCCTATGTCATCGCGGTCAGCCGCGTGGCCAACGCTTGCAAAGATCGCGGTTGGGTTTAAAATACGCTTGTTCCCGCGGCACAGGAGTCACGCGGCGTCATGAGCAACCAGCGCGCCCCGACGGCTGTCAGCACGCTCTTCTCGACCCTCCACGAGCGCGCCAAGGAGCTGAGCTGTCTCTATAAAATAGAGGAGATCCTGAGCCGGTTCGACCGCCCCCTCGAAGAGGTGTTCCGCCGCATCATCGAGGCCATCCCGCCCGGCTGGCAATTTCCCGACTGCTGCCAGGCCCAGATCGTCTACGGCAATGAAACTTACCAGTCTTCCGATTTCGAGGAAACGCCGCACGTCCATTGCGCGGACATCCGCGTCCAGGACACCGCAGCGGGCCGCCTCTGCGTCTCCTACAAGCGGCCGACGCCCGAGAGCGACTGCGGCCCGTTCCTGAAGGGGGAGATCAAGCTCATCCAGACGATCGCCGACCGGATCGGGCATTTCGTCCTCCACCAGCGTCTCAGCCAGATGTTCGAAGAGATGAACGAGGAGCGGCGCGGGGCGAGCGACGAAAAAGCCGGCTGGCGCATCGCCCTGGACCTCCTCCGGAACACCGACCCGAACCTCTTCATCCGCGTCTCCCGTAAGATGATGAACTACCTGGGATGGCGGGGGGTGAGCGAGGCCCGAGCCCTCCTCCACCGCTACGGCCAGGACCGGGAGGCCAACGGCGTCTTCGGGGAGGCCAACGCCCCGCAGGAGCGGGGAAACCTCGACCGCTTCGTAAAGCTCAGCGACGAGACCTTCCAGATCGCCTCGGCCAACCTTTCGGACGAGGACATCATGGCCCGAATCCAGAAGTGGATCAACGAGGACCGGTCGAGCTCCGCGGTCCAGGCCCTGGAGAACGTCTACGCCTCGCTGACCGAGGTCCTCGAATCCATCCGCCGCTACCAGCGCCTCATCCCCGAGGGGATCAAACTGCCCCGGTCGACGTCCAACAGCGTCCGCGTGGCCCTGATCCGGAGGTTCTTCACCGAGCAGCTCGAGTTCATCAACGTCGCCAAGAAGTACGTCGACCTCGAGGATTTCTTCGGCCTCATGGAGCGGATCATCTTCCCAACGGGCAGCCACGGCAAGCTCGGCGGCAAGAGCGCCGGGCTCTTCCTGGCCAGCCGGATCCTGCGGCAGGCCAAGCGCCGGATCAAGGAGATCGGCGAGGTCAAGACCCCCAAGACCTGGTACATCACGTCCGACGGCATCATCGCCTTCCTCCAGCACAACGACCTCGACGAGGTCATCGAGCAGAAGTACAAGGACATCGAGGAGGTCCGCCAGGAGTACCCCCACCTCGTCCAGGTCTTCAAGAATTGCTCCTTCCCCCAGGAGATCGTGAAGGGCCTGTCGCTCGCCCTGGACGATTTCGGGGAGGTCCCGCTCATCGTCCGGAGCTCGAGCCTCCTCGAGGACCGGCTCGGGACGGCCTTCGCCGGCAAGTACAAGAGCCTCTTCCTGGCCAATCAGGGGGGAAAGAAGGAACGTCTGGAGGCGCTCCTCGACGCCGTGGCCGAAGTCTACGCCTCGATCTTCAGCCCCGACCCCATCCAGTACCGGGCCGAGCGCGGCCTCCTCGATTTTTACGAGGAAATGGGGATCATGATCCAGGAAGTCGTCGGCAAGCAGGTCGGCAAGTACTTCTTCCCCGCGTACGCCGGCGTCGCCTTCAGCCGGAACGAGTTCCGCTGGTCGCCGAGGATCAAGCGGGAGGACGGGCTGCTCCGGCTCGTGCCCGGTCTCGGGACGCGGGCCGTGGACCGGGTCAGCGACGACTACCCGATCCTCGTGGCGCCCGGCCAGCCGAACCTCCGGGTCAACGTGTCGCTCGACGAGGTGGTCCGTTATTCGCCGAAGAAGATCGACGTCATCGACATCGAGGAGAACACGTTCGTGACCCTGGACATCCAGGAGCTCCTGAAGGAGATCGGTCCAGAATATCCCGGCCTGGCCAAAGTCATTTCGGTGTCCCGCGACGGTCACCTCCAGCGCCCGATGGGCCTGGCCACCGATTTCGGCAAGTCCGAAGCCGTCGTGACCTTCGACGGCCTGATCACGGAGAGCCCGTTCATGGGCCAGCTCGAGGCGATCCTTAAGACGCTCGAAGCGGCCCTCGGCGTGCCCGTCGACATCGAATTCGCCAGTGACGGAACGGACTTCTACCTGCTCCAGTGCCGCCCGCAGAGCCACTCGGCCGAGGACGTGGCCATGGAGATCCCGTCGAACATCCCGGAAGCCGACCTCCTGTTCACGGCCAACCGCTATGTCTCGAACGGCAAGGTGGCCGACATCACCCACATCGTCTACGTCGAGCCCGACAAATACGCCGAGATCGCCGAGCTCCAGGACATGGCCTCGGTCGGATTGGCCGTCGGCAAGCTCAACAAGCTCCTGCCGCGCCGCCAGTTCATCCTCATGGGTCCGGGACGCTGGGGCAGCCGGGGCGACATCCGGCTCGGGGTCCGGGTGACCTACTCGGACATCAACAATACGGCCATGATCATCGAGGTCGCCCGGAAGAAAGGCAACTACGTCCCCGACGTGTCGTTCGGGACGCACTTCTTCCAGGACCTCGTCGAATCGGGGATCCGCTACCTGCCGCTCTACCCCGACGACGCCGGCGTCAAGTTCAACGAGGGCTTCCTTCTCTCGGCGCCGAACCGGCTCACGGACTTTCTCCCGGAATTCGCGCACCTGACGGATGCGCTCCGCGTCGTCGACGTCCCGGAGGCGGCCGGCGGCAAGGTCCTCCGGATCCTCATGAACGCCGACCGCGAGAAGGCCGTGGCCATGCTGGCCGACCCGGGCGCCGGCATGCGGGCCGTTTTCGACCAGGCAACGGCGGGCTTCCGCGAGGACGGCGACCACGCCCGCTGGCGTCTCCGCATGGCCGAGCAGATCGCGTTTCACTGCGACGTCGAGCGCTGGGGCGTCAGGGCCATCTATATCTTCGGCGAGCCGAAGTCCGGCGCCGGCAGTCCCGGGAGCCCGATCAAGCTCGCCGTCCATGTCCAGGGTACCCCCCAGCAGAGAAGAGAGCTCGAGATCTGGCTCCAGGGCTGGAGCCTGTCCCTAGCCGAGATGAATTACCTCCGGACGGGCTTCCATTCCGACGGACTGCTCGACGTCCATATCGTGAGCGGCGATGACGTCAAGGGGATGAGCTCGGTCGCGGCCAAGGTCAACGCGGCCCCTGATTCCATCAAGGAGCTCCGGCTCGGAAACAAGCCGTCGTCCTAATTGATAAAAACGCGAAAATTCGACATACTGCGGGTATGACGCGGCGACGCGATCTCTCCGTTCATCGATTCGCGCACGAGGCGATGACCACCATTTTTGAGGTTTTCATCGCCGGAAAGTCTAAGGAGTACGCCCGCCAGGCCGCCCGCGCCGCCTTCGACGAAGTGGACCGGATCGAGCGGCTGTTCAACCGGTTCGACCCCTCGAGCGAGATCAGCCGGCTGAACCGCCTGCGTCCGGGCGAAACGTTGATGGTGGGCATCGAAACCGTCGAGGGCCTCGCCGTCGCCGCCCGCATCCAGGCCGAGACCACGGGCGCCTTCGACATCAATTATAGGGCAGCCCGGCCTCTCACCGGATCCGTCCAGCCGAATCTTCTCAGCCTCGTAGGCCTCAGGATGATTCCCGGCGGATTCGAAATCAAGCGGCACCGGGGCCGGGCCGGAAAAAAGGCCCTCCCGCTCGACCTCGACCTTGGGGCCGTCGGCAAGGGCTATGCCCTGGACCGGGCCGTCGAAGTGCTCAAGGACTGGAGCGTCCTCAATGCCCTCATCCACAGCGGGACGAGCACGGCCCTCGGCATCGGACCCGGGCCCCAGTCCGGGCAGCCGGGCTGGCCGGTCGGGGCCGCCGCGTCCCGGCCGTGCCCGGGGGCGCCCGCGGAGATCCGGCTCCTCGGCCGGGCGCTGAGCGGCTCCGGCACGGAGGTTAAGGGCGACCACATTATCGACCCCCGGACCGGCCGGTCGGCGCGCGGCCACCTGGCGGCCTGGGCCTCCCATCCCTCGGCCGCGGTTTCCGACGCCCTCTCCACGGCGCTCCTGGTGATGGGGACGGATGAGGTCCGGCGCTTTTGCCGGAGCCATCCCGAGACTTGGGCCCTCGTGATAATCCCGGGGAAAAAGTGTAGAATATTCAACGCGAACGCCATCGCCCAGCCCTAGAGACAAGGAGACTATGATGAATAGAGCGCTCTGTTCGATTGCCGTCGCCCTGTTCGGGCTGGCCCTCGTCCTCCCGGCGTCCGGGACGGGCGGCCAGGACCAGGACAAGGAGATCCTGAAGATCCAGCTGCCCAAGCCCATGTTCGTCGGAACGCCCAAGAATATCCGCACGCCGAACCTCGAGCCCATCACCGGAAAGCCGCGGGGCCCATTCCTCGTGCCTATGGGGACCGTTCTGCTTTCGGCCGGCAAGCCCGTCACCGCAAGCGACAAGGAGCCGGTTATCGGCGAGCTCTCGTTCATCACCGACGGGAAGAAATCCGGCGAGGACGGCTATTACGTCGAGCTCGGGCCCGGCCTCCAGTGGGTCCAGATCGACCTCGGCAAGTCCAGTCCGCTCGAAGCCATCGTCGTCTGGCATTACCACAGCCAGGCCCGCGTCTACCGCGACGTCGCCGTCCAGGTCTCCGACGACAAGGATTTCATCGCCGGCGTCACGACGCTCTACAACAACGACCATGACAACACGTCCGGCCTCGGCATCGGCAAGGACAGGGAATACATCGAAACCTACGAGGGGAAGCTCGTCGACGCCAAGGGGGTCAAGGCCCGCTACGTCCGGCTCTTCAGCGCCGGCAACACGTCGAACGACATGAACCACTACGTGGAGGTTGAGGTCTACGGCCTTCCCGCCAAATGACAAAGAAGGCCTATCGCGGGCTCTTTGTGTGCGCCGTCCTGGGCGCGCTCTTCGTCCGCACCGTCCGGCTGGACCTGCGGCCCATGCACCATGACGAGGGCAACCAGGCCATCAAGTTCGGAGACCTCCTCGAGCGGGGGGAATACCGCTATGACCCGAACGACCATCACGGCCCGAGCCTCTATTACCTGACTCTTCCCCTCGCCCGGGTCCTGGCCGGGAGGTCCCTGGCCGCGACGTCCGAGACGATGCTGCGGATCGTCCCGGCCCTTTTTGGGACGGGCCTTCTTCTCCTCTTTCTGCTCTTTGCCGGCGGCTTGTCCGCGGAGGCCAGGGTATCCGCGGCTTTCCTGGCGGCCGTTTCGCCAGGCCTGACCTACTACAGCCGGTTTTACATCCAGGAGACCCTGCTCGTCTTCTTCCTGGCCGGCCTCATCGCCGCGGGATGGAAATACCTCCAGACACGGTCCGGCTGGTGGGCCGCGGCGGCAGGCTTTGCGGCGGGGATGATGTATGCGACGAAAGAGACGTCCGTCATCCTTTTCGGAGCGCTCGCGGCGGCGGCCGTGATCGACCGGCTCCTCCGGCCGAAAACGGTGAGCGCGCGGCCCTGGGGTCGTCTGGCAGTCCTCCTTCACCTGGTCATCTTCGCGGCCGCGGCCTTTGTCCCGGCCTGGCTCCTGTTCACGTCGTTCCTGAAGAATCCCAATGGCCTGGCGGATTCCGTCCTCGCCTTTGGAACATACATCCACCGCGCCGGAGAGCCGGGCCTGCACACCCAGCCCTGGTGGTATTACATCCGGACGCTGCTCTATACACGCTTCGGGCACGGCCCGGTCTGGAGCGAGGCGTTCGTCGTGGCCCTGGCCGTCGCCGGGAGCATCTTCGCCTTCGGCTCGGAGCCCGGCAAGGACGGCCATCCGCGGCTGGTCCGTTTTTTATTTTTTTTCACGGTCCTCACCGGGGCCGCCTACGCCCTGATCCCCTACAAGACCCCCTGGAACGTCCTGCCCTTTTACCTGGGCCTCGTGCTTCTGGCCGGCAATGGCGCCGGCGTGCTCTGGAGGACGGGACGATTTCTCATCGTCAAGGTCATCATCCTGGCCGTCATGCTGCCTGGTCTCCTCAACCTCGCGCGCCAGGAGTACCGGGCCAATTTTACGGACTACGCGAACCCGACAAATCCTTACGTTTACGCCCAGACGAGCCCGGATTTCATGAGACTGGTCGCGGCCGTCGAGGGGATCGCGGCCGGGCACCCCGAGCATGAGAGGATGCTGATCAAGGTCGTGGCGCCGCCGGACGAAACCTGGCCTCTGCCCTGGTATTTGCGCCGCTTCAAGCGGGTTGGCTACTGGACGGACATCGCGAAGGCGGGAGACCTACTCGACGCGCCCGTCGTCATCGCCTCGGCGGCTTTTAACGAGGAAGCCGCGCGGAACCTCGACGGGGGCTACCAGTCGGTGTTCTACGGACTTCGTCCCGAGGTCGTCCTTTCGCTCTTCGTCCGTCAGGACCTGTGGGAGGGCTATGTCAGAAGCCGCGCGGCGGAAAGCCCGGCCCGGCGCGGCAGATAGTCCGACGGCGTCAGGTACGGCGGCTATTTCGGTAATTAGTTGTGTGTCACCGTAATTCGAAACCGTCGTAGCCGACCTGGACGGCGACGCCCTTTTTCTTTCCGAGCCCGGTCAGCATGCGCCGCGATTTCCGGGCATCCTCGTAAAACCAGGCCCCGAAATGCGTGAAGAGGATGTTCTTGGTGAACTTCGAAAAGAGCTCGATCAGGTTCGGAACGCCGGCGTGTCCGTAGGCCATTCCGCTCGTGCGGTCGCGCCGGATCATGCCGCCCTTGCGGAGGAAGCTTGCTTCGGTCACGACGAGATCGATTCCCTCGAGGAGCGGATGATACTCTTTGTTTATCCAGAACAGATCGCCCGTGTATAGGAGCCGCTGCCGGCCTTTCTCCACGAGGTAGGCTGTGGATTCCACCTTGAGACTGTGGTGGGTCGGGATGGCGCGGATGGCATAGCCGCGAAAGGATATTTCACCGGGGAAGGCTTGGACCTCGGGGACGGCGGCGCACGTTTCCGGCGCGTAAACCGGGACGCCGAGCCTCGTGGGTCTCCTGACGAAAAACGCGTGGTCGGGATGGAGATGCGTAATGAAAACGGCCCAAGGCTTCGAATCCAGGAATTCTTTTTCGCCGAGATCGAAAAGCAGGCGCCCGTCAACGAGGACTCCCGAATGCCGGGAATGGCGGGGCGCGGATTCCTTGATCTCACCCCTGGTTCCGAGCACCTTGATCTTCATTCCGGCTTCTCGGCTTTCAGGATCCCCACGGGGCGCGTCCTTTCCGTTTCTCCAACCGCCCCGGAACACTTATGCCACAGCGCCAGCACTGGCGCAAGTCTGCGGGGAATATTCCAGCCGGTGCATTGTATTCCTGGTGACTGCCGATAACGGACCGGGAAAGGAGTCACTATGAGGAGAACCAGGAAAGCGATCGCGGGAATCATGATCGCCGGGCTGGCCGCGCTCGGGCTCGTCTCGCCGATCGCCGCCGCCCCCGCCCAGGACTTCAAGCTGACCGTCCGCGTCTTCAGGATTCCCCGGGAACAGAATTTCGAGGGCATCTTCCTGGACGGGAAAGGCGGGGCCGTCCCATTCCAGGCGCACGGCGACGTGACGGGAGATTTTCCGCGGGCGACCGTCTTCTTCCAGACGGAACTGGCCGCCAACGCCGCGGGCGAGGCCGTCGCCGCCGCGATCCTCGACCGGGTCGTCTTTGGAAATGGCGGAATCACGACCAGGAGAATTCAGATCGACGAGATCAAAGCCATGGACCTCGAACTCGGCCGGAGCACCCCCGGGGCCGGCGCGCGCTTCGAGGAGAGCCGGGGCGAGGGACGGTCTTCGGATTATGAGGTCCGGGCTGAATTCCTGTCTTCGGCGAACGGCAAGGTCCTTGTCCGTCTCCGCTTCGACGCCGGCTGGAGCGCCCGTGGCGGGTCCCTCGGAGTGGGAATGAGCGAGGCCGTCATTTCGGCGCCCGTGGAACTCTCCGAGTCCAAGCTGTTTTTGATCGGGGCTGCTTCCTCCAAAATGAGCGGGGCAACCTCCGGCGCCGTCTACTGGCTGGCCGTATCCGCCTCGCCGGAAAAGACCATACCGCCCTCATCGGGGCGGCCATAAAGGCCGCCCGAAAGCCCCCGTAGCGGACTAATCTGCTGCTTAGGGAGATCCGAGGCTCGTTTCAGATATTTACCAGAAGTGCAGCTCCGAGTCGCTTCGCCGCACCGCGTGGACCGAGTGAGACGGGCTGAAAGGGAATGGCCGGAACGTCATGTGCGGGAACTCGGGACTGCCTCTGGTCAAGCCCAGAATCTCTTCAGTGATCTACCAGAAGTGTGGCTCCGAGTCTCTCCTCCACACTTCTGCTGGTCGCTCCTCAGAATCCGCTCCCTGCCGGAGGCCATCCCCGAGGCCCGGCTTAAGAATCCGCCCCGCAAGAGGCCCTACGGAATTTTGATCTCCGGCTTCCCGAGATGGAGGTCGATCAGCTTCGAAGCGGCCTCGTCGCAGGCCTTGAAGGCGACCGGCCCGCCCTGGTTGCAGACCACGAGGACCGCGAAGTCGCGGAGGGGCGCGATCCAAACGACGGCGAAGTTCATGGTGTTGCTGCCGTTGTGCGACAGGACCGTTCCGCCTCCCCACTCCCGCTCGACGGCCAGCCATCCCATCGCGTATTCGCCCCCGAAGGGCGGCGTTTGGAGCTTTTTATACGTTTCGGGCTTCAATAGGGCTTTCTCGCCCCTGGCGCCCCGGAGCTGGTCCGCGACGAACTTCGCCCAGTCGGCGAGCGGGCAGTGGACCGTGCCCGCCGGCCCCATGACGGAGGGGTTGTCCACGTCCGGGCCATTCCGCTCGACGGGCTTGCCGTCCTCGCCGTGGGGCCATGGCTGGTCGAGCAGACCCGGCGTGCCGACGCCGCCGAACCCGGCGCCCGTCATGCCCAGCGGGTCGAAAATCAGCTTCTTCATCAGGTTTTCCCACGAATCGTCCGCCGCCTTCTCCGCCAGCGCCCCGGCGATGACATAGCCCAGGTTCGAGTAAAGGTACTTGGCGCCCGGCTCGGCGAGGGGCTTGATGGACGCCAGCTTCTTGATCACGGCGAGGCGTTGGTCTCGGGTTGTCGCCGTGCGCGGCAAAAGGCCCCAGGGAATATTGGCGGGAAGGCCGGCGCGATGCGAGAGGAGGTGGAGAAGCGTGACTTTTTGGAGGGCGGGATCCAGGGACGAGGCCAGCTCTGGAAAGACTTCGCCGATCGTGGTCTCCCATTTGAGCGTGCTCCGTTCGACGAGGGCGCCGATCATCGCGGCCGTCAGGGCCTTGGTATTCGACCCGAGATGCCACTCGTCCGTGACAGTCACGGAAACGCCGGCGCCCTTCTTGCGCACGCCCACGGCCCCGAACGCCTCGAGGCCTTTCCCGGTCACGATCGCCCCGCCCAGTGCGGGGACCCCATGTTTCAGCCGGATAGGTTCGAGAAGGTCGTTCAAGCGCTTATCGGCGGTCACGGTCTGGCCGTACACCGGCAGGCCCGCTCCCAGGGTGAGGATGGCGGCCGTTGAGACCGCGAGTAATTTCCACATTGTCAGGGACTCCTGAATTCCGCCGGTCGCCGCCGACGGTGGATTTCCGGGAGGATCAGGGGCGTCAGGCCTTGGCGACCACCACCCGGTTCCGGCCCTCTCCTTTGGCCTGGTAGAGGCACTCGTCCGCCTTCCGGACCAGGGCCTCGGGCTCGCGCTCGTGGGTGGGTTGGATCGTGGCGGCCCCCACGCTGATCGTTACGGTTTTCGCCACGGTCGACCCGGCATGGACAATGCCCAGGTTCCGGACCGTTTGACAGATCCGTTCGGCGACGTACTGGGCGCCTTCGATCCCCGTGTCCTGCAGAATGACGGCGAACTCTTCGCCGCCGTAGCGGGCCGCGTAGTCGCCGGGCCTCCGGGCCGAGCCCTGGACAGCCACGGCAATCTTGACGAGGCACTCGTCCCCCGCCTGATGACCGTACGTATCCGTGAAGGCCTTGAAACTGTCCACGTCGCAGAGGAGAAGCGTCAGGGGGTGGCTGGTCCGGACCATGCGGCGCCAGCCCCGCTTCAATTCCTGCTCGAACATGCGCCGGTTGGGGATCCTGGTGAGGTCGTCGAACTCGGCCAGGCCCTTGAGTTCCTCGTTCCGCTCCTTCAGCTCCTTGTTCACCCGCCGCACTTTCTCCTGTTCCTCCTGGAGAAGCCGGGCCATCAGGAAGTCCGCCCGCGCGTACCTCTCGATCGAGTAACAGGCGAGCATGCCCAGGATGTTCGCCCCGATGAAGAAGAAGTTGTTCGTCCATAGGACCTGGGAGGGGGAATGGAGGACCCCGATCATGAGCGCCTCGAAGGCCACGACAATCAGCCAGCCCGTGAGAGTGGCCCAGATGAAACGGACCCGGGACCACGTATAGAGCACGATGAAGATCAAGATAAGGCCCGCGTAGTAGGAGTTCCCGGCTTCACCCTGGACGGCCCCGATCATGCCCAGGATGCCCAGCCCGCCCGCGAGCCCCCATAAGGCCATGGCCCCCTGCCAGACCCTGTCGAACAGGCGCTGATAGGTGAGAAGATAGATGACTGCGCTGAACGGCAGGAAGCCGCCGAAGCGGATGGCCCACAACGTCTTCGTCGCGCCCGGGACGACCGCGGCGTCCAGGATCCCGAAACTGCAGTAGAAGAGCGTCCCGATGAGGAGGGTCAGCCGGACCTGGCCCAGCGATTTCTTCAAGTAATCGGCCATGAATTCGCGTTCGAGCGGACCGCCGAAGGAGAGGCTGAACGCGTGGATCTCGGGTTTCAGGACATCCTCCGAGGCCCGTTGGGTTCCCATCATGCCCATCCTTTCACCGGCGCCGGCGCCGGAGGACGACACGGCTATTGAATCACGTTCGCGGCCCAGAGAAGGCCCCGCTTGACGATCTCGCGCGCTTCCGGGACGTTGAAATCGGCCGCGACATGGCCGAGCGACGTGTAGAACACCCGCCCCTTGCCGTAGTGCTTTTTCCAGACGACGGGCATGACGACGCCCTTGGTCCACGGCGCGAACTGGCCGGAGAACGTCGTCGTCGCCAGGACCTCGTCGAGCGGGTCGACCTGCATGTAGTACTGCTCGGACTTCATGTGGAATCGATGTTTGAGCCCTTTGACGATCGGGTCGCCGGGCTTCGCGATATCGACGTCGTAATCGACGATCCCGCCGGGATGGGCGACCCACTGGCCGCCGACCATGAACTCGTATTCGACGTTCGACCGGAAGGAGTCGGCCAGACCGCCGTGCCAGCCGGCCAGCCCGACCCCGCTTTTAACCGCCGCTTCGAGGTTGCTTTCCTGCTCGGGCGTGATGACGCCCTGCGTGTAGACCTGAACGATGAGGTCCAGCGATTTGAGTTTTTCGAGGTCCTTATAGGCGTCGAGGGTGTTCGAAATCTCGACCTTGAAACCCTGGGATTCGAGCCAGGGGGCGAAAATGTCGACGCATGGCTTTGGCTCGTGGCCCTCCCATCCGCCCCAGACAAACAGGGCGGTCTTCTGTTTATTCGCGGGCTGAGCCTGCCCGGAATAGGCGGCGAGGGCGAAGGCCGCCACGAGGCAGAGGATCCACACGGTCATGATCGGGCGTCTGTTCATGTGCTCACTCCAGGTTCCGGATCCAGATGTCCCTGTAGCGGACCGGGTGGCCGTGGTCCTGAAGGGAAATCGGGAGCTTGTCCGCGTGCATCTTGTAGGGAGGCTGGGCCTTATGGGCCGTCGGCCCCGTGAGCTGGGCGCACTCGTGGACGAGAACCCCGTTATGGAATACGGTCATTCGGGCGGGCGCGAGGACCTTGCCGTCCTTGTCGAACCTCGGCCGGTGGAATACGATGTCGTAGGTCTGCCATTCTCCCGGCGGCCGGCAGGCGTTGACCAGCGGCGGATATTGGCCGTAGATCGCAGCGGTCTGACCGTCCGCGTAGGTTTTGTTGCCGTAGCAGTCGAGGACCTGGACTTCGTAAATGTCCATGAGGAAAACGCCGCTGTTGCCGCGGTCCTGTCCTTCCCCCTTGGCCGGGGAGGGCGCCATCCATTCGACGTGGAGCTGGCAGTCGCCGAACCCTTTGACGGTCCGGATGGATCCGGTGTTGGCCACCACTTCCATATACCCGTTATCGACTTTCCACCTGGCCGGCTCGCCCTTGGCATTCGTCCACTGCGAGAGGTTCTTGCCGTCGAAGAGAACGATGGCGTCCGAGGGAGGCGGGACGGGCGGTCCGGCCGGGCCGGGGGTGATGACGGGGGCCATGGGCCGGTTGAGATCGTGGATTTGCCACTGGTCCTGGGCCAGCGCCGCGAGGCTCAGAAAGGCGGCGGCGGCCAAGAGCGGAAGAGCATAGGATTTCTTCATTTGAATCACAGGCTCCAGCCGGGGCGATAATCGAAGTGCAGGAACTGGTTCGCTTCCGGCAGGTTCGTGAACTCCATTTTCTCGCTGTTCCAGAGGAGCTTCATGTTCTTGTCCTTGAGCCGGGCGGCGACGTTGGCCAGGAGCATGACCTCCGTGAGAGGGCCCGAATACGAAAAGTCGGTTGTCGATTTGGTCCCCTTCTTGATGGCCTCGATCCACTCCTCGCGGATGCCGGGCGAACGGGGGATGGTCTTTTCCGGCCGCTTGTATTCCTGCATCCGGGACTCGGGAATGAGGCGGGGGTTCTCGCCGTAGACACTGCACATCAGCAGGCCCTTGTCGCCGCGGAAGAGGACGCCGCCGCCCTCGTCCCCCATCATCCGTCCGTCTTCGAGCTCGGCCGGACGGGGCGGGGTCAGCCCGCCGTCCCACCAGGTCATCTTGACCGGCCCCATGCTGCCGCGGGCGGGGAATTCGTACGTGACGACTTCGGCCCACGGATAACAATCCTTGGTGAAGGGCGTCGAGCTGGCCTGGACGCTGGTCGGGGCGCCGAGCTTCAAAGCCCAGAACGGCTGGTCGACGATGTGGGCGCCCATGTCGCCGAGCGCCCCGGTCCCGAAGTCCCAGAAGCCGCGCCACGCGAAAGGATGGTAGGCGGGGTGGTAGGGCCGGAACGGGGCCGGCCCGAGCCAGACGTCCCAGTCGAGTGTCGAAGGGACGGAGGGGATCTCTTTCGGGGCATCGATGCCCTGGGGCCAGATAGGGCGGTTCGTCCAGCAGTGGACCTCGTTGACGTTGCCGATCGCCCCATCCCAGATCCATTCGCAGATCAGGCGGGCGCCTTCCTTGGAATGGCCCTGGTTGCCCATCTGGGTCACGACGTTCGCGTCCTTAGCCGCCTTGGCCAGTATCCGGGCTTCCTTGATCGTGTGCGTCAGGGGCTTCTGAACATAGACGTGCTTGCCCAGCTTGATGGCGGTCATGGCGATGATTGTGTGGTTGTGGTCCGGCACGGTCACGGTGAGGGCGTCGATCCCTTTTTCCTTCTCCAGCATCCGCCGGAAGTCGCGGTACTTGGCCGCCTTCTCGTACATGGCCTTCTCTTTCGGCTCGAGCTCGTCGGACCGGAGGAGCTTGGCCATCTGCTCGTCGTCCACGTCACAGAGGGCGACGATATTCTCAGAGCGGACGCCGCGTGTGTCCGAGTAGCCCATGCCCCCGACGCCGACGCAGGCGATGTTCAGGGTGTCGCTCGGCGCTTTCTTCTTCTGCGTGGCGCCGACGACGTGCCGCGGCACGACCATCACGCCGGCCGCCGCGACCGCCGAGGCGCTCAGGAACTTGCGACGCGAATAGGTCTTTCCGTCAGCGGGGGAGGTTTTTGTTTCGTCCATGGTCACCATCCTTATCTCTGAATTTTATGAAGAGAAAATCCGGGAATACGCGGGGCGTTGTGTGCGGGGGCGGTCGTCGTCTTCATGGAAGACTTGTTTTCAGATACCAGGTAGGCTTATATCACAAGCCGCGGCCCCCGGTCAATTTGCCCATGGGAATACCCCAGGACCATTTGTTTTTCTCAACGAACGGGATTGACTTACCCTCCTCCGCCGCTGATAATGAAATTCGCTAACATTCGGAGGGATTCGCATGGCCCTGCCGGGAATGGAACATCCAAGGCGCGCCGGAAACGACATTTTCCTGATCTTCGGGTTCGCTGCGGCGGCGCTCGCCTTCCACCTGGCCGTCAACGCTTTCGGGGGTTACGGCGTCTTCCGCGACGAATATTACTACATCGCCTGCAGCAAGCGGCTGGCCGCTGGGTACGTGGATCAGCCTCCCCTGGCCATGTTCCTGATGGCCGCCGGCCGCGCCCTCTTCGGCGCTTCCCAGTTCGCGATCCGCGTCCTGCCGGCCCTGGCACACGCCGCAACCATCGTCCTGGGCGGCTTCGTCGCCCGGAAGCTCGGCGGCCGGCGGACGGCCGTCATCCTGACCTGCGCCGCCGTGAGCCTGACCCCGCTCATCGTCGGGCATACGAACATCTTCCAGATGAACGCCTTCGCCCACCTGCTGTGGGCCCTGGCCGTCACCATCGTAGTCCTCATCGTGGAGAAGAGCCGGCCGGCTCTCTGGATCCTGCTGGGAATCGTCATGGGTCTGGGGCTGCTGAACAAGCTCGATTTCCTCTGGTTCGGGGCCGGGCTGGCCGCGGGGCTCCTGCTGACGGACTTGAGAAAGCACCTGCGGTCGCCATGGCCCTACGCGGCCGCGGGCATCGCCCTGCTCGTCTTCAGCCCTTTCATCATCTGGAATATCATCCATGATTTCGCCCACGTCGAATTCATCCGCAACGCGACGGCCGGAAAATATTCGGGATTGACGCGGCTCGATTTTCTGGCCGGCCAGGTCAAGGAGATGAATCCCTTGAATATGCTCCTTTGGGTTCCCGGGCTCTTTTTCCTGTTCTTCAACCGTGAGGGGCGCCGGTTCCGGGTCCTGGGCATCATCTACGTCGCGGCCTTGGCGATTCTTCTGGCCAACCCCCACAGCAAGTCCGAATATCTCGCCCCCGCCTACATGATGCTCTTCGCGGCCGGCGGCGTCGCCGTCGAACGCTGGGCCGGGCGGGGGAAAAGGGGATGGGCGGCGCCGGCCATCGCCACGCTGAGCGTCCTGTCCTCTCTCCTGATCCTGCCGTTCGCCGTCCCGGTTCTCCCGGTCGAAACGTTCATCAGGTATTCCGCGGCTGTCGGCATCAAGCCCTCGACGCCGGAGGGGAAGAACCTCGCCGAGCTGCCCCAGTACTACGCCGACATGTTCGGCTGGGAGGGCTTGGCCAAAGACGTCTCGGCGGTTTATCTCGCTCTCCCCGAAGCCGAGCGGGCTTCGGCCGTCGTTTTCGCGACGAACTATGGCGAAGCGGCGTCCCTGGAATACTACTCCGGGAAATATGCCCTTCCACGCGTCATCTGCACCCACAACAGCTACTGGTTCTGGGGATATCCGAAGGAGGGTCTCGGGACGGTGATCGTCCTCCGGGGCAAGGCAGAGGACCACAGGAAAAGCTGTGACGAGGTCATTCTGGCCGCCGTCCACACCTGCCGATACTGCATGCCGTACGAAAACAACATGCCGATCTTCGTCTGCCGCGGTCTACGCGTCCCGATGGCGGCGATCTGGAAAAGCGAAAAGAATTTCGACTGAGACGGGGCGTGAGGCCCCGCTTGACGATATGACCGGCCGGGGATTTGGTTCCCGGAATATCGAAGGAAACTCGCCGGCAGAAAAGGACGGATGATGGTTCTAGGCGCCCAATCCGAAGTCGTCCCCGTGCGGTCTATGCTTCTCAAGCACCCGCGGCAGGCGTGGCTCGACCAGAAATCGGTCCGGGCCCAGTGGAAGGCCCTCCGGTATGCCGGGGAGCCCGATTTTGGGCAGGCTGTCGAGGAATATGAGCGTTTCGTGGACGTCCTCCGGGGATTCGTGGCCGATGTCCGATTTCTTCCGGAGGACGGCCTGACCGGGCTCGACTCGATCTACGTCCGCGACGCGGCCCTCGCCACCGGAGCCGGGCTCATCCTCTGCCGGATGGGAAAAGAGCTCCGGCGGGGGGAGCCGCAGGCGATCTGGAAATTCGCGGAGGCCGCCGGCTGGCCGGTCCTCGGCGCAATCCAGCCGCCCGGGACGGTCGAGGGCGGGGACGTCGTCTGGCTCGATGAGCGAACGCTGGCGGTCGGCCACGGATATCGGACGAATGCCGAGGGGATCCGGCAACTGCGTGAGATGACCGCGGACTTGGTCCGCGAAGTCATCGAGGTTCCCCTTCCCCACTGGGACGGACCGGACGACGTCCTCCACCTGATGTCGATGTTGAGCCCCGTGGACGATGGCAAGATCCTGGTCTACTCGAGGCTTCTGCCCGTTCCATTCCGGAAGCGGCTCCTCGAGATGGGGTTCGAGCTCCTCGAGGTCTCGGAGGCGGAATATCCCACAATGGCCTGTAATGTCCTGACGATGGCGCCGGGGAAGTGCGTCGCATTGGCCGGCAATCCGAGGACGCTCGATGTCCTGGCCACGGCCGGGATCGCGGTCCGGACCTACGAGGGGCGGGAAATATCCGTCAAGGGCGCCGGCGGCCCAACCTGTCTGACAAGGCCCTTTGTCAGAAGCGCCGTCTGAACAGGGCTTAACATTTCCGGCCGGCTGCGGGTATACCAATGCGGATGAACGAAACGGAGAAGGAGCTCGTCGAGATGGTTCTCTCCGGCCGCAGCGAGGCGTTCGAGCCGCTGGTGACCCCCTACCGGCAGCCACTCCTAGCTATCGCCTACCGGCTGACGCGGGACCTCGAAGAGGCCAAAGAAGTTGCCCAGGAGGCGCTCCTCCGGGCCTACAAGTATCTCGGCCGGTACGACACCTCTCGGAGTTTCCGGAACTGGCTCTTCCAGATCGCCGCCAACGAGGCCCGGGACCGGGTCCGCAAAAGGATGCGGGAGGCGGGCGCTGTTGAAGAAGCCGGGCGGGAATCGGCCCGGAGCAAGGATCCGGATTCGGGCCGGAGCTCCCGGGAATTCCGGTCCGACCTCGAAAACTGCCTGTCCGTCCTGAGCCCGCGGGAAAGGGAGGTTTTCGTCCTGCGAGACCTCGAAGATTTGGACATCAAGGAAACGGCCGGGGCCCTCGGGATCTCGAGCATCTCCGTACGCGTCCATCTCTCCTCGGCCCGCCGCAAAATCAGGGACGTCATCGTGGCGAAATATCCTCATCTGCAGGAGGGATCATGACCTGCGCCAAAGTCAAGAAGAGCCTGCCGCTTCTCGCCGGCGACGACATTCCCGCGCGGAGAGCGCGGCGGCTTCTGGCTCACGTCGACGGCTGTCCGCTTTGCCGAAAGGAGCTTGACGAATACCGGGCCACGCTCGTCCGGGTCAAGGCCGCGGCGCGTGAGGACCGGGTCGAGGATTGGAGCGACCCCGAATGGAAAGGCCTGCTGGCCCGGATCACGGCGGGAAAAATGGAGAAAAGAAGTCCGGCGCCCGGGTTCCGTCCGCGCTGGGCCATGGCTTCCGGCTTGGCCGCGGTCATCCTCCTCGCCGTGCTGACGCTCGTTTTTAGAAATTCCATTTTCCGGCCGGACGGGACCGCGCCGGCTCCCGGCCCGGAGGTCGTTTCCGTCACCATGGTTTCGCAGGAAACCGGACTTCAGGTCGTCTGGTTCCTCAATAAAAATTTCGAATGGAAAGGAGACAAATAATGAAAAAAGGAATCCTTGCACTCATCGTGTTGGCGTTCGTATTCGCCGTGGTCGCGCCCATCTTCGCGGAGGACGCGGCCCAGGAATCGAAGCCGGCGACGAATCCGCCGCTCAAGACCGAGCTTATTCGGCTAAAGTACTTCAATGTCCAGAGCATGTATGGGCTCGTCAAAATTTATCAGAGCCGGGATGGGCGTATCTCGCAGGGACCGGATGCGAAGATTTTGGTTGTCAGCGATTATCCTGAAAATATCGAGAAAATCCTCCAGGCCATCCGTCAGGTCGACGTCAAGCCGGCCGACCTCCAGTTCACCGTCCAACTCGTCCTCGGCACAGCCGGAGAGACGGATCAGGGCACTAAACCGATGCCCGCAAACGATCCCATCATCAAGGAGCTCAGCAGTCTGCTCAAGTATAGCGCCTACTCGCTCCTCGACACGTCCGTGATGCGGGCCATGGATAATTCCGACACGGAGGTCCGCATGGGCGAGAAGGCCGAGTTCGAGTTCTCCATCAGGCCGAAGGTCGTCAAGGACGAGAAGGGTTCGCTCATCCAGATGGAGGTGCGGCTGAGGCAAATCCGCATTGCCGGGACGCCGCCGAACGCGACATCCTCGAAGGTCGAGTACATCACAACCGACCTCATCGCGACGACTCTCAACCTCAAGCCGGGTGATAAGACCGTCGTCGGCGTCTCCAAGCTCGACGGGGGCGGCAAGGGATTGATCCTCATCATCTCGGGCAAGATCGTCGAATAGTCTGACCACTGCACAATTCATCCAGGGCCGCCCTGCGGGGCGACCCTTTTTTATGGCTGACACTATGGAGAGCGGCTGAAGCGCCCAAAATTAATTGCGCGGGGGGAATTCCCGAAGGAGGGTGTGTGGAGGCCCGAGCGAGCATGGATGGAAAAAGGGGCGACAACCTAGCCTGATACAGGGCCTCTGGGAATGGCCGGAACTTTATAAGGTGGATGTGCCTTCCCGAATCGTAGCTAGAGGAAGCGGCGGACGCAGGGGAGATGTCCCGGAGAAAACATTGAGCGCGACGCGGGCACGGTTCCTCGAGCGCAGCGAGAGGAGAGCGGAGCGATCACAGAGTGGGATTCCTCGCTGGGGAATCCCACGTTTTTCGGAGGGACTCTCTCCGAGTTCGCAACCTCCAGAAGAGACGATTCGGGAACGGCGTCAAGAACCGCGCTCTGGAGTGGAGGCCATCCCTGAGGCCCTGTCAGGCGGAAGGAATCCCCGAGATTAACTACGTTTAATGGGGAAGCCGCGTCAGGCGGGTTGGCCGTTGGCGGTTTCTTCGAGGCTGCTGACTTTCAGGGAGATGTTCCGGTAGCCGGGGTTCCAGTTCAGAATTTCCTTGAAGAGCGACAGGGCCTTCGTCTTCTCGGAGCTGAGCTCGTAGAGTTCCGCCAGGTCGAACTCCAGGGCGTAGTACTGGTCGGTCCCTTCCCGCGCCAAGACGAGGGCCTTTTTCAGCCATTTCTCGCCGTCCGGGAAATTCCGCCGCTGCCTGTGGCAGTAGCTGATGAAGCTGAAGCAGTCGAGGGCCAGGGCCTTGTCCTTGGCGGCGTGGGAAAACTCCTCGATGGCCTCGGTGTAAAGGCCCTGCTCCATGAAGGCGATCCCGAGCTGATAGTGAATGTCGAAATTGTCCTGGCTGACCTTGGCCTTGAGGTCCCGCTTGAATTCGGCCACGATGTTCGACAGGGCGCGCTCGTCCTGGGGCATTTCCCCCTGGACCTGCTGTTCGTAGGCCGCCTTCAGCATGCGGAGCTCCTCCTCGGCCTGGCCCCGGAGGTCGTAAAACCTTTTTTCACCGTCCTCGGGGCTCATGAACGGGATGATGTCCGTTTCCGCGAAAATATCGGCGGTGCTGACCTTGTCGCCGTCGACGCCGTCCCGCGCGAACGGGCCGAACGCGGGCGCCGGCTCCGCGGGCTTTTCTTCCCGGGGTTCCTTTTCCTTTTTCCCGGCTTCGAGCGCGCTGGCTTTTTCGACGCGGCGCCGGAGTTCGCCTTCGTCGATATGGGTCCGGATCTCGTCGAGCACGGCGATCTTCTTCATGATCTGCGGCTCGTCGGGATAGCGGAGGGTCAGGTTCTCGAGAAGCCGGCGGGCGATGCGGACCAGCCCCTGCTGGATGTAGAGGTCGGCCTGGGCCAAAGTCTCCTGGATGGCCTCCCGGTCCTTGCCCGTCACCTCGGAGAATTCCTCAGACACCTCCTCGGACGGAAGCCCCATCTCGCTCCGCAGGGCCCGGTGCTCCTTCGCGATCTCGGTGTCGTCAGCGCGGAGCTGGTGAAGCTCGGACACGGCAGCCAGCATTTTCCCCTTGTCCCCTTCGTTGCGGAGCTCGTCGAGGATGGCCCGGACCACGACCTCGAGCTTCTTGGTTTCCTTGTTCGTCCGGTAAATCGTGGCCAGGCGTTCCAGGGCCGGCAGGTGCGGCTTCTGGCTCTCCAGGATCAGCCCGAGGAGCCCGATGGCCTTTTCGTCCTTGTGCTTCTTGATGAGGCTGGTGATGAGGGGCTCGAAAAGCTCGTAGGCCCGGTCGAGCTTGCCGTTGAGGATCTGGATGCGGCCGAGCTTGATCCGGGCGTTGACGTTCAAGGGGTTGCCGGCGACGATAGCGGCGAAGAGTTCCTCGGCCTTGGCCGTATCCCCCGCCGCGAAATAGAAGTTCCCGAGGAGGTTCATGAGTTGGATGTTGTCGGGCTGCTTCCGGAGGCTCGCCTCGATGAGCTCGACGGCCTTCGCGCTCTTGTCCCAGCGTTTGTAGAGCTCGATGAGGCTGATCAGAGTTTTGGAATCGGCGGGGTTGAGGGACCGGGCCTCGATGAAGAGTTCTTCGGCCGCTTCGAAATTCCCCTGGGCCGTCCGGATGTCGGCGATCTCGCTGAGCTGCTCCAGGGCAGCGTCGAGATAGCCCTGTTGCCGGTAGAGGTCGGCCAACTCCTTCTTCAGGCCGAAGTCTTCCCGGTCCAGCCGGCAGACTTTCTCGTAGACGTGGATGGCCTCCTGGAACTTCTTTTCCTGGATGAAGCGGGCCGCCGTCTTCAGGTACTCGTTCTTGGCGTCGGACTGGAATCCCTGGTGGCTGTAGAGATCCCCCAGTTTGAGGGAGATATCGGAGTTGTCCGGATGGATCTTGTAGACTTTCTTGTAGATGGCCAGGGCCTGGGAGAACAGGCCCCGCTTCTCGTATTCCTCGGCGACTTTCATGAACGACCGGAGGGCCTTGTCGCTCATATTGAGCCGCATGTAGAGGTCACCAACGATGTTGAGCGTGCCGACGTCCTGGGGGTCGGAACCGGCGAGCCGCTCGTACTCGGCGATGGCCTCTTTGATCTTGCCCGCCTTGACGAAACGTTCCGCCAGCTCGATGGTTTTGATCCGGTCGATTCGGCCGCTCATGAAACCTCTCTGTGCGTCATCCCAACTTGAAGGACATCCGGTGGAGGCCGGTCGGGCCTTTGCTCCTCAGGCAGCGGAAATGCTCCTCCGTTCCGTAGCCCTTGTGCCTGGCCAGGCCGTAGCCGCCGTACACGGCGTCGAAGGCCTCCATGAGGCCGTCACGGAAAACCTTGGCCACGATGGAGGCCGCCGCGATGGACACGCACTTCCTGTCCCCCTGCGGAATGCCCATCTGCCGATACTCTACCTCTTTCAGCGGATACCCGTCAACCAGGAGGAAGTCCACGGGGCTGGACAGGCTTTCGATCGCGCGCTTCATGGCCACCTGGGACGCCCAGTAGATGTTCTTTTCGTCGATTTCGGCGCTCGAGGCCGTCCCGATCCCCAAGGCTTCCGCTTCCCGGAGAAGGAGGGCCGCCAGCTCCCTTCTTTTAGTCGCGGGAAGGAGCTTGGAGTCGTTAATTTTCCTGGCCCAGGCAGGGGGGCGGCCCAGAAACCAGGCGGAGGGGAGGACGACGGCGGCGGCCACGACGGGGCCGAATAGGGACCCCCGGCCGGCCTCGTCGAGGCCGGCGACGGTCCGGCAGCCCGTCCGGAGGAGGTTCGTCTCGATTTTGAAGCCGGCCACAGCGCCCCGTGTCAGGACTGCTGCTGTTGCTGCTGCTCTTTGAGGCGGGCGGCCTTGCCCTTGAGGTTCCGCAGGTAATAGAGCTTGGCCCTTTTGACCTTGCCTTTCCGGACGACTTCGATCTTCCGGACCATCTTGGAATGGAGCGGAAAGACGCGCTCGACGCCGACGCCGAACGAGATTTTCCGGACCGTGAACGTGGCTTTCATCCCGGTGCCCCGGCGGGCGATGACGTCGCCGCGGAAAATCTGGATGCGTTCCTTGTCGCCTTCCTTGATGACAACATGGACCTTGACCGTATCGCCGACGTCGAAAGGCTCGACGTCCTTCTTCAGCTGTCTATCCTCAAATACGTCAACCAGGCTCATGGCTCCTTCCTTTCGTTCTGAATTTCTTCCAGCAGACCTTCGTCTCCCGGAGCGAGCTCTTTATCCTTCAAGAGATCGGGACGTTTCTCGAGTGTCTTTTCCAAGGCCTTCTTCCGCCGCCAGCGTTCGATCTTCTTATGGTCGCCGGAGAACAGCACCTGGGGGACCTTCCATCCCCGGAACTCCCGCGGCCGCGTGTAGTGGGGAAAATCCAGGATCCCCTCGACGAAGGAGTCGTGCCGGACGGAATCCTCTTTGCCCACGACGCCGACGACGAAGCGCGACGCCGCGTCCACAACGATGACGGCCGCCGGCTCGCCGCCCGTAAGGACGTAATCGCCGATCGAAATCTCGGCGTCGGCCAAGTGCCCGCTGACGCGCTCGTCGACGCCTTCATAGCGTCCGCAGATGAGAATGACCTGCCGGTGGGAGGCCATCTCCTCGGCCGCAGCCGAATTGAAACGGGCGCCCTGCGGAGTGAGAAGGCAGACGCGGGAATCCGCGTCCCGGCGGACGGCCTCCACGGCCGCGAAAATGGGCTCCGGCTTCAAGACCATTCCTTCCAGTCCCCCGTAGGGACGGTCGTCGACCTGGCGGTGCTTGTCCCGGGTGTAGTCCCTGAGGTCATGCACCGCGATCTCCATCAGCCCCTTGTCCAGGGCTTTCCTGATGATGCCCCCTGAAAAGACGTTGGCGAACATCTCAGGGAAGATCGTGATTATATCAAATCTCATTCAACTCCAAAAGGCCGGCCGGGGGATCGATGACGATCTCCCGTTTTTCCGGGTCCACCCGCAGGCAGATCGGCTCCGCGAACGGAATGTAATATTCCTTCTCCCCGCGGTCGACGACGAGGAGGTTCGATCCTCCCGCGGGCAGGATGCCCCGGACGGTCCCGACCTCGATCCCGTCGCCCGTGACGACCCGGCACCCGATGACCTGGAAATCGTAATAACAGCCCTTGTCCAGGGGCCGGAAGCACGCCTCCGGGATAAAAACGTCCAGCCCGGCCAGGCCGTCCGACTGGGCCAGCGTATCAATGCCTTTGAGTTTCAGGAAATGCGAATTCCGGTCGAGCTCGAAGGACTCGACCTCATACTCTTCGAACCCCCCGGGCCGTCCCAGGTAAACCTTCGTCACGGCCATCCCGGGGAGCCCCGTCTCATGGAGCCTGACCTTGAGCCGTCCCTCCTTGCCCTGGCTCCTGAGAACTTTTCCTATCCTGACGAGATCAATTTTTTTCAATGATCTCCAGATTGAATCTCCTCTTGAGCTTCATCCCGGCGGCGCCGAGAATGATCCGGATGGCGCGAGCCGTCCGGCCCTGTTTTCCGATGACTTTCCCCAGGTCTTCCGGAGCGACCTTGAGCTCGAGGATGGTGGTCTGTTCCCCCTCAAGCTGGGACACGACCACACGTTCCGGGCTGTCCACCAGTGCCTTGGCAATCAATTCCACGAGTTCTTTCACGGTGCCCTCCTTTAAGCTTTAGCTTCTCCTGATTTCTTCGTGGACGCGGATGCTTTATCCAAGAGAGATTGAACGGTTCTCGACGGACGAACGCCCTTCGAAAGCCACTGGTTCGCCTTGACGACATCGATGCTGACGTCAGCCGGCTCCTTGAGGGGGTTGTAATAACCCAGGGTGTCCAGGGCCTGGCTCTGACGCGCCTTCTTCGAGTCCATGACCACGATCCGGTAGGACGGTTTCTTCTTGGTGCCAAATCTCATCAGTCGCATAGTCATCATTGTGGTTTCACTTCCGTGCTGAAGGTAATTGCTGAAAAATCATAGCCGAATTTCAGCCGCAAGTCAACCTCCTTTTAGGGCGTTGTCCACTAAAAGGGACAGCGCCCGGCCGCAAGCCCGCGGATTTCACCGCTCGAACCAGGCCCGGGTCATGGCGGTTTTGACAGCCCCCCGTCAAATTGTTAATATCAGGCATGCCCACGGAGTCATTCATGAAAGTAACCGCTCTCCGAGGCGGGCCGAAATCCGCTACGAGAGCCCTGGCCCTCACGGCCGCGCTCCTGGCGGCCCTGCCTGCCTGGCGAGTCCGGGGCGGCCTATACGGAGATGCCGCGTCGCCCTGCCGGCTCAAGGTCGTCCTCCCCGGTGCCGTCAGGGAATTCCCTGAGCCGCTGGCCAAGGACAAAAAGGAGCCGGGATTCAAACTCCGGGGCACCAAAGGGTGGGGCTGGACGGCCGATCAATACCTGGCCGAGATCCCCTTCCTTGAACGGTCCGGCCTGAACTTCCTCATGAACTGTTACCTGTCCATGTTCACCGACCCCGAAAAGATGGTCAACCGCTGGTGGGAACCCATTCCGGCCGGCAAGAAGCGCGCCTACGAGATGGTCGTCAAAGCCTGCCGGGAGCGGAACATTACGTTTTGTTTCGCCGTCCATCCTCAGCTCTATTCCGAACGGCCTCTCCGGCACGACAGCGAAGAAGACTTCGAAAACCTGTGGCAGCACTTCGCCTGGATGCAGGGTTTGGGCGTCCACTGGTTCAGCCTCAGCTACGACGACATCACGGTGGAGGGCGCGGACAAGGCCAAGCTGGCCGGGGCCCAGGCCCGGCTGGTCAACCGGGTCCTGGCCAGGCTGAAGGAAAAAGATCCCCAAGCCCGGATGGTCTTCTGTCCCGTCTATTACTGGGGCGACGCGGGGGGCTCTGACGACGGAGCCTATCTCGGCGCGCTGGCCCGGGTCCTCGACCCGGACGTGTTCGTTTTTTGGACGGGGGACGGCGTGATTACCCGGAAGATCACGGTCCGGGCCGCCGAAGCCTTTAAGGCCGCCGTCAGGCACCGGATCATCATCTGGGACAACTACCCCGTCAACGACCGGAGCGGAGCCCTCCACCTCGGCCCGGTCACCGGGCGTGAAGCGGGGCTCGCCTCGGTGGCCTATGGTTATATGAGCAATCCTCTGTCCCCCCAAAACGAGGTCAATCGCATCCCCCTTTCGACGTGCGCCGACTTCGCCTGGAATCCCTGGGCCTATGATCCCGGACGTTCGATCGGCCAGGCCATCGTCCATCAGGCCGCGACGCCTGGCCAGCGGGCGGCCCTCAAGGACCTGGTCGAACTCTACCCGGGAAACCTGGCCTGCGGAGCGGCCCGGACGGATTACAATTGCGTCATCGAGGAATTCAACAGGATCCTGGCGGGACCCGCGCCGAAGGCCGCGGCCGCCGCCTACCTGGCCCGCGTCGAGGAGATCGCCCGGAGGCTGGACTGGGAATTCCCCGTGAGATTCGGCGACGCCAGAAAAACCATCCGGGAGGACATCGCCCGGCTCCGGGAAAAACTGACCACCCGATAATTCATCTTGTGGCGGCTCTCCGTTCGGTGCTATCCTATTTTCCCGGCCGGAGTTCGAACCGGGTCACGGTCTGAGAAGGAGGCCAGGACGATGGCGAAGATCTATTACGTCGGGGATTGGGCCGTGCTCACGGGCCCGGTTTTCGCGGAAACGCCCTTTTACTATTCCCACAAGGGGCTCGACATCTTCAATTATGGAAAATGGCTGAAAGAGGCCCTGGAATCGACTGGCAAACACAGCGTCGCGTCGGTCCCCACTTGGGACTTTTACAACAAGCTCGGCCCGGGGGACTACGAAGAGATCTTGAAGGAATATGACGTCTTCATTTTCAGCGACATCGACGCCAAGCTCTTTCAGCTCGCCCCGAATTTTTTCAACCGGGAAAAATTCGGCGACGGGATCCTGACCTTCCCCGACCGGATCCGCCTGACGCTCGAAGCCGTCAAGAAAGGAAAGGGGGCCCTCTTCCTGGGCGGCTGGTATTCCTTCACAGGCGAGCAGGGCAAGGGCGGTTGGGGCCGGACCCACCTCAGGGAGCTCCTCCCCGTCCGCTGCCTGGACTTCGAGGACCTCGTCGAAAGCACGGAAGGCTTCGACGCGGAACTGACGCTCGCGGGTGAAGCCCTGTTCAAGAACGTCAGCTTCCAGACCATGCCTCCCATCCTCGGCTACAACAAAACCATCCCCATCCCCGAGGGACGAGTCCTCGCCAAGGTCAAGGAGACCGGTGATCCTCTCGTCGCGGTCCGGACGTACGGCCGGGGCCGCGTCCTGGCGTACATGTCCGACCCGGCGCCGCACTGGGGCTGCAATTTCATCTTCTGGGAGGGATATGCCCCCTTCTGGCTCGACTGCGTGGATTACGTGATCGGCGGGAAGTAGTCGGGAAGGCTATTTTAGGCCGCCCAGCATTTTCTGGAGCTGGGGCTTCTTCATCATCTTCTGCATATCCTGGAACTGCTTGACCAGCTGGTTGACCTCGTGCACCGGCCGGCCGCTCCCCTTGGCGATCCTCAGGCGGCGGCTGCCGTTGAGGAGCTTGGGGTTCTCGCGCTCGCGGGACGTCATGGAGTTGATGATGGCCACGAAATGGGCAATCTTCGAGTCGTCGACCTCGGCCTTGGCCAGGTTCTTGAGAGGCCCGACCTGGGGCAGGTGGCCGAGGATCCCGGAGACGGAGCCCATTTTTTTGAGCTGCACGAGCTGCTTCCTGAAGTCCTCGAGCGTGAACTCCTGTTTCCGGATCTTCCGGGCCAGTTCCTGGGCCTCGTCGGTGTCCGCCTCCTCTTCCGCTTTCTCGATCAGCGTCAGGATATCACCCATGCCCAGGATGCGGGAGGCCATGCGGTCGGGATGAAAAACATCGAACTTGTCCGGTTTCTCGCCGACGCCGACGAATTTGATGGGCTTGCCGGTCACGGAGACGATGGACAAGGCCGCGCCTCCCCTGGCGTCGCCGTCGAGCTTGGTCAGGATGACCGAGGTCAACCCGATCTTCTCTTCGAACGCCTGGGCGCTCCGGACGGCGTCCTGACCGGTCATGGCGTCCCCGACATAGATCGTCTCGACCGGCTTGAGGATGTCCTTGACCAACCGAAGCTCCTCCATGAGATCCTCATCCACGTGGAGCCGGCCGGCGGTGTCCACGATCAGCGGGTCAAACGCCCTGTTCCTGGCGAAGATCATAAGCTCTTTCAGCGCATCCCGGGGAGAGGCCATCTCGTCCGGGGTCATTTCGTAAAACGAAACGCCCAGCGAAGCCGCGATGGTCTTGAGCTGGGCCTGGGCCGCCAACCGCTTCAAATCGAAGGAGACAAGGAGCGGGTTTTTCCCGATCCCGGCCACCCAGCGGGCTAGCTTGCCGCAGGTCGTGGTCTTGCCGCTCCCCTGGAGACCGACCAGCATGAATATCGACGGGGGGGACCCGGCGAAGATGAGGGCTTTTTGCTGGCCGCCCAGGATGCCCGTGAGCTCGTCCCGGACGATCTTGAGGACCTGCTGGGCCGGGGTCAGGCTGCGGAGCACCTCCTCACCCAGGGCCTTTTCCCGGATCCGGGCCTCGAACTCCTTGACGACTTTATAGTTGACGTCCGCCTCGAGGAGGGCCAGGCGCATCATTTTCAGCGCCTCGGTCATATTCTTTTCGGTGACTTTCCCCTCGCCCCGGAGGAATTTCATCATTTTCTCGAGGCGGCCGGAAAGTTGGTCGAACATGGGGCATCATTCTCCCGGGGAAATCGGCAGTGGCCATCTTAAGCCAAGCCGGGGGGCCAGTCAAACTAACGGTCGGGGGGGAAGCCGCGAAAAAAAGGGACGGCTAACACGGAGGTTATGGAAGGGCGGCTTTGGTGCCGCCCTTCCTAGGGAGCCGCTTGACTTTTCCGCCGGGTGCCGTTAAGGTAGAAATACTTTTCGGGAGATGGAAGAGGCCCATGAACGACAAAAACAGACGGCCGGATGAGCCGGAAGAGCCCGCCGCTGGCGGAAAAATCGACTTCGAGGAGATCCGGAAGGTGATCGCCCTCCTCGAGGAGAAGAACCTGTCCGTTTTTGAGCTTGAGGTCGAGGGTTTCAAAATCAAGATCACCCGCAGCCTTCCGGCGGCGCCGCCGGCGCCTCACTCCGGCCTCCAGTCCGCCCCGCCTGGACCGTCGCCGGCCCGCGACGCCTCCCTTCCCGACCAAGCCCCGGCGAAGGAGCCGGATGCGACACTCCAGATGATCACGTCGCCCATGGTCGGGACCTTTTACCGGGCGCCCGATCCCACCGCCCCCCCGTTCGTAGACGTCGGAGACACGGTCAAGAAGGGGCAAACCTTGTGCATCGTCGAGGCCATGAAGCTCATGAACGAGATCGAATCCGACCTTGACGGGATCGTGGTCGACATCCTCGCGGAAAACGCCAAGCCCGTCGAATTCGGCCAGAAACTGTTCGCCATCAAGCCCCTGAGCTAAGGCCCCATGATTTCGAAAATACTGATCGCCAACCGCGGAGAGATCGCCCTGCGGGTCATCCGATCCGCCCGGGAGCTCGGTATCAAGACGGTCGCCGTCTTTTCGGAGGTCGACCGGCAGTCCCTCCATGCCCTGCTCGCGGACGAGCGGATCTGCATCGGCCCCGCCAGGGCCTCGGAAAGCTACCTCAACATCGCCAACATCCTGAGCGCGGCCGAGGTCACGGGGGCCGACGCCATCCACCCCGGCTACGGCTTCTTGGCTGAGAACGCGAAATTCGCCGAGATCTGCGAGACCCACGGGATCACCTTCATCGGCCCGCCCCCGTCCATCATCCGGCTCATGGGGGACAAGAACAAGGCCCGTCAGACGATGAAGAAGGCGGGTCTGCCGGTCCTGCCCGGGAGCGACAAGGCCGTTGAAGACGTGAACGAAGCCAAGAAAATCGCCGCCAAGATCGGTTTCCCGGTGATCATCAAGGCGGCGGCCGGGGGCGGCGGCAAGGGGATGCGCATCTGCCGGTCCTCGGTCCAGCTCGAGGAACAGCTGCCCATCGCCATGGGCGAGGCCAAGGCGGCGTTCGGCGACCCGGCCCTGTACATCGAGAAGTTCCTGTCCGGGGCGCGGCACATCGAGGTCCAGGTCATCGGCGACAGGAAGGGCAAGGTCATCGCCTTCGGAGAGCGGGAGTGCTCCGTTCAGCGCAAGTACCAGAAACTCATCGAAGAGACCCCGTCGCCCTTCATCGACGAGAAGACGCGGAGGCGGATGATCAAGGAGGTCGAGGACGCGGCTTCCGAGGTCGGCTACCAGAGCCTGGGGACCTTCGAATTCCTGGTCGACGACAAGGAGAAGTTCTATTTCATGGAGGCTAACGCCCGCGTCCAGGTCGAGCACCCTATTACTGAGATGGTCTATGGAATCAACCTGATCAAGGCCCAGATCCGGATCGCGGGTGGGGAAAAAATCAGCTTTCCCTATGACCTCATGATGCGCGGACACGCCATCGAGTGCCGGATCAACGCCGAGGACCCGGTGACGTTCGTGCCTTCTCCCGGGAAGATCGACTTCCTGGTCCTGCCGGGCGGCGAGGGGATCCGGGTGGATTCCGCCGCTTATGGCGGCTGGGTTATACCGCCGGACTACGACTCCCTGGTGGCCAAGGTCATCGCCTTCGCCCCGACGCGGGAACTGGCCATCCGGAAAATGCTGGTCGCCATCGAAATGACGACCATCGTCGGCATCAAGACCAATATCCCCCTCCACATCGGCATCCTCTCCGACACGGACTTCCGCGCCGGGAACTACAATACGCAGTTCATGGAAGGGTATCTGGCGAGGAAAGCTGGAGAGCCGGCCGCCTGAGGGCGCTCGTCTCAGCCCCGGCGCCGGTAGATGAGGGCCGTGAATTCCCCCCCGTTGTCCTTGATGACGTTCTCGTTGACCCCGAGGTAAAGGCGCCCTTTGATGGGAACGGTGACGCGGCTCTCGGCGCCGATGAAGAAATAGGCGGCGATCTCGTCGCGGATCTCCTCGCCCGTGTCTTCGTCCTTCCGCACGGAGATGAGCTGGGCTACCTTGCCGACGAGCGCCCCCATGTTCTGATTGGGGATCGGCTGCTGGACAGTCATGAGGTCGAGGCCGGCCGGGCCGCAGGTGGCCGACGGGTTCCCCTTCTGGAGAGTGATCTCCCCGTTCCCCCTGATGGTGAATTCCTCTCCCTGGCCCACGTCCAGGCCGGTGTCCATCCAGCCGGCGTTCCCCGGGACCACGACCTTTTTGACGAGTTCCAGGTTCTCCGCCTGGGACACGGAATAGGCGGAGAAGATAAGACCCGCCGCCCCGAGGAGCGCCGCGCCCAGCATCAAGTCCAGTTTCCGCCTACCCATTCATCACGTCCCGGCCGCGGGGCGCCCGTCCCAACGCGAGGACATCGATCATGGACTGGTGGATCCGGCCGTTGCTGGCCAGGGTTTCCGGGACGTCCAGCCGATGTTCGCCGCCGGAGAAACTCGTGACCCGGCCTCCCGCTTCGGCGACGATCAGGGCTCCCGCGGCTACATCCCAGGGCTTGAGCTTGAGTTCCCAAAAGCCGTCGAACCGCCCGCAGGCGACATAACAGAGGTCCAGGGCCGCCGACCCGCAGCGCCGGAGTGCCTGGGCCCGGACAAGAAAACGGCTCCAGTTGTCGAGATTGTTGACCGGATTCGTCCGGACGTCATACGGGAAACCCGTCGCCAACAGGCTTTTCCCGAGCTCTCCGACCTCCGAGACCCGGATCGTCCGGCCGTTGAGGACCGCCCCCTGGCCCTCCCGGGCCGAGAACATCTCGTCCCGCATCGGGTCGTAGACGAGCCCCAGGATCGTCCGGCCCGCGCACTCCAGGGCGGCGGAGACGCTGAAGACCGGGAGCGTATGGGCATAGTTCGTCGTCCCGTCCAGGGGGTCCACGACCCAGCGGCAATCGGAACTCCCCGGCCGGGTCAGGTCTTCTTCGGCCAGGATTCCGTGGTCGGGAAACGCCTCCGACAGGCGGCCGGCCAGTATCTCCTGGGCGCCCATGTCGAATTCCGTGACCAGGTCCACGTCCCCCTTGAACGTAGCCTCGCCCCGGCGATGGAGGTTGGCCTTGAGGAAAAGGCCCGACTCGCGCACGGCGGCCTCGGCAATCCGGAGAAAATCGGCCCGCGGATCCATGGCCCCTCTATCTTATCAACTCGGGGTCCCCCGGGCAACATGATAAAACCTTTTTTTCCCTTTCCCGTAGTATAATAGACTGATTATTTCGGACACTCGAATTATGGAAGGCCTCGAAACATGAGCGAAAAGAAAAGCTTCTTCCAGAGAAGGAAAAGGACCCTGATATTCATGGCCGTGGTCCTCGTCATCCTGGCCGTCGTCATCCTCAACCTCCAGTCCCGGCGGGAGAAGACCGTCAAGGTGACCGTGGAGAAGGTCAAGAAGCAGGACCTGACGTCCATCGTTTCGGCCTCGGGCGAGATCAAACCCAAGAAAAACATCAACATCAGCGCCCAGGTCCCAGGCCGGATCATCAAGATCGGCGTCGAGGAGGGCCAGGAGGTCAAGGCGGGAAATTTCCTCCTCAAGCTGGATTCCACCCAGTATGAAGCCAACGCCGACCGGGACCGGAACTTCATCCAGGCCGCCAAGGCCGACCTCATCCAGGCCGAGGCCCGCCTCGTGCGGGACAAGAGCGCTTACGACCGGCAGACGAAACTGTTCGAGGAACAGCTGATCTCCAAGGATGTCCTCGAGGGCGTCAAGCTCGAATACGATGTGTCCGAGGCGCAGCTCAACGCGATCCGTTTCCAGATCAAGCAGGCCGAAGCCAACCTCAAAAGCACCATGGACAACCTGAACAAGACGGTCTTCAACGCTCCGATCAACGGGATGATCACCAGCCTCCGCGTCGAGGAGGGTGAGACCGCCATCATCGGGACCATGAACAACCCCGGGACGGTCCTCATGATCCTCGCCGACCTCTCCGTCATGGAGGTCGAGGTCGAGGTGGACGAGACCGACGTCGTGGGGGTCAAGCTCGGCCAGGAGGCCAATATCCGCGTCGACGCCTTCCCGGATACGGTTTTCAAGGGGAAAGTGACGGAAATCGGGAGCTCCGCGCTCCAGAAGGTGACGGGGGGAACGACGACGCAGGAGGCCAAGGACTTCAAGGTCGTCGTGACCCTGGAAAACCCCTCGCAGAAGCTCAAGCCCGGACTTTCGGCGTCCGCGGACATTGTTACGGCCCGGAAAAATAGCGTCCTGGCCGTGCCCATCTCGGCCCTCGTGCTCCACGACAGGGTGGCGGCCCCGGGTGACAGGCCCGACGCCAAGAAGGAAGAGGAGGGCGTCTTCACGGTCGAAAACGGCCGGGTCAAGTTCCAGCGCATCGAAAAGGGGATCAGCGGCGGCATGAACATCGAAATCACCGCCGGCCTCAAGGAAAACCAGGACATCGTCACGGGGCCCTACGCGTCCCTGCGTGAGCTTAAGGACGGGGTCCTGATCAAGACCGAACCTCAGAAGGAAACCAAGACCTCATGAGCCGGCCGGACTCCACCCTCATCTTCGTCGAGAACCTCTGGAAGGTCTACCAGCTGGACGAGCAGGAGGTCGAAGCGCTCCGGGGCGTTTCCTTCATCATCGAACGGAACGAGTTCGTGGCCATCATGGGGCCGTCGGGCTCCGGGAAGTCCACCCTCATGAACCTCCTGGGCTGCCTGGACACGCCCAGCCGGGGGACTTACCAGCTCAACGGAAAGCTGGTCAGCGCCATGACGGAAGACGAGCTCGCCTACATCCGGAACCGCGAGATCGGCTTCGTTTTCCAGGTGTTCAACCTCCTGCCCCGCGCCTCGGCGTTCCGGAACGTAGAGCTTCCCCTGATCTACAGCGGAGTCAAAAAATCGGCCCGCGAGGAGAAAGCCCGCCACGCCCTGGAGCTGGTCGAGATGAAACCCCGCATGACGCACAAGCCCGCCGAGCTCTCGGGCGGAGAGAGGCAGCGCGTGGCCATCGCCCGCGCCCTCGTCAACGAGCCGTCCCTGCTCCTCGCCGACGAGCCCACCGGCAACCTGGACAGCCGGACGGGCCGGGAGATCCTCAACTTGTTCCACAAGATCCACGGCCAGGGAAACACGATCATCATGGTCACGCACGACCGCGAGGTCGCCAACCAGGCCCAGCGGATCATCCACATCCGGGACGGCGAAATCGAAAAGGACGAACGGAAAGGAGCCTAGCCCATGAATTTTTTCAAGCGCCTGGAAGGTGTCTTCGTCAGTCCCAAGCCAACGTTCGCGGCCCTGGCCGAGAAGCCGGTTTGGGTCGATGTTCTCGTCGTCCTGCTCATCGCCGTAGCCGTTTATTCCCTGGCCGTCATGCCATATATGAGAGCCGAGCAATATCAGATGATGAAGGACAGCGCCAAGCTCAAGGAGAAAATGGGGGAAGGCCCGTTTAACGGGTACGTCCAGAAGTTCGCGGCCCCGCCGACGACGTGGGATTATGTCCAGTCGGCAGGTGTCGGCCCCGCCTTCGTCTTCATCGGTTTGCTGCTGCAGGCCAGCGTCCTGATGCTCCTGGGCCGCTTCGTGTCCTCTCTCGGGACCTTCAAGCAGATCCTTTCCGCCCTCGTCCACGCCAGCCTGGTCAATGTCGTGCTCGGCAACGCTGTCCGCCTGGCCCTGGCCGTGACCCGAAAATCAATCATGCAGGTCTCGACCGGGTTGGGCATGTTCTTCCCCAAAATGGAAGTGACGTCGACGGCCTACATCGTTCTCAGCCAGGTCGATTTCTTCCAGCTTTGGATGTTCGGCATCCTGGCCTTCGGGCTGTCCGCCGCCTTCAAGATCAGCACGCGGAAGGCCCTCTTCATTTCCTACACTCTTTGGTTTCTCAAGGCCCTGGCCAATATCGGCCTGGCCCTCTTCGGCATGAGCTTTCTCCGCTGAGCGCCGGCCGAAAAAGAGCCGCCTCCAGCGCTGGGGCCGGCCATTCGTCTCCGCCCGCGTCCGATTGACTTATCTCCGCGCGCCTTATAAATTATGTCCATGGACGAATCGCTCCGCCGGGGGAATCTGTCGCGGATCCCGTTCGTCCGCGTCCTGGCCGGACTCTGGAGGGACGAACGGACCGGCACGCTCAGCGTCCATGGCCCCGGCGGGCCAAAAAGCTTCACCTTCGAGAACGGCTCCCTGACCGTCGACCGGGCCGCATTCCCGGAAAAGGAATTTCTGAAAACCCTCCTGACGTCGGGCGCCACGGACCTGATCAGCCTGACCCGCGCGGAAGAGCACGCCCAGCGCAACCGCGTCCCGGTCCTCCGCGCCATCCTCGAGGTCGCAGTCCTCGATCCGGGGCGGCTTTGGGCGCTGATCGAGCAATTCACCAGGGAAGAGGTCTTCGCCTTCTTCGACCGGGACGATGGCGAATTCGAATTCGAGCCCGGCGCCCCTCCCCCGGGGCCGGCCCTGCTCCGGGACATCTTCCTCCCGAATCTCATCCTGGAGGGCGGCCGAAGGATGACGAACGACGCCCTCATAGCCCGCCACCTCCCGCCCGAAACCGAGGCGGTCCAAAGCCTCGACCCCTATGTCCTCGACCTCCTCGAGCTCGCGCCGCAGGAAAAATATTTCCTCCATCTCCTCGGGGCGTCCAGGACGGTCGCCGAACTCTGCGAGTCGAGCGACCTGGGGCGGCGGGAAAGCCGGAGGATCCTGTTCGTCTTTCTTCATCTGGGGCTGGCGGGGACGCGCGCGGCCAAGCCTAGAACCGGCAGGCTCCCCGTCGAGATGTCTCTGGCCGACATGGACAAGCTCTTCGGGGTGTTCAACGCCAAGTGCTCCTTCATCTTCAAGTACATCTCCAAGGAGATCGGGCCGGTAGCCCTCAGCGTCATCGGGAACTCGCTGGACGACATCCGGAACCGGCTGGACCCGGCGTTCCAGGGCCTCGAACTCAAGGTGGACGGGAGGATCGAGCTCAAGTCGTTCCTAAAGACGAACATGAACCTCATCGGAGACGAAAGCCGGCGGAACCTCCTGCGGAGCATGGACGAGATCCTCGTCGCGGAAGTCCTGGCGGTCAAACGGACTCTGGGCGCCGGCCACGAGTCGGCCCTCGTCAGGGGCCTGGAAAAAATCGGGGAGCTCCCGTGAAAAGAAAACAGCTCTTGGCCATGCTCGTGCTGGCCACCTTGCTCGCCGTCTGGCTACTGATCAAAATTGCAGCCTGAAATCCGGAACCTGATCATCCTCCTCGGCCCCACGGGCGTGGGCAAGAGCCGGACCGCCGTCGACCTGGCCCTGAAATTCGGCGGAGAGATCATCAACGGCGATTCCATCCAGGTTTACAAAGGGTTCGATATCGGGACGGACAAACCGGGCCTCGAGGCCCGGAAAGGCGTCCCCCATCATCTCATCGACACCGTCGAGCCCGGCGTCCAGTTCACGGCCGCGGACTTCGTCCGCGAGGCGCTCCGGGCCGCCGGGGAAATCACCAGCCGCGGCCTGGTGCCATATGTCGTCGGAGGGACGGGCCTCTACCTCCGGGCCCTCGTGGACGGGCTTTTTCCCGGCCCCGGGCGCGACCCCGCGCTCCGGGCCGAACTCGAGGCCGAAGCCCGGGAGAAGGGCCTCGACGCTCTTTTCCTCGAGCTCGAGGGCGTCGACCCCGCCTACGCCCGCAAGATCCGGAACCGTGACCGCGTCCGGATCGTCCGCGCCCTGGAGGTCTATCGGCTTACGCGCCGGCCCCTCTCTGAACACTTCCTCGGGACAAAGTCCCCGACCGGCGCCTTCAACGTCCTCAAGATCGGCCTCGAGCTCGGGCGGGAGGCCCTCTACCGGCGAATTGAGCAGCGCGTGGACCGGATGTTCGAGCGCGGACTCCTCCAGGAGGTCCGCGGACTGCTCGCCCGGGGCATTCCGGAGGATGCCCCGCCCTTCCGCGCCCTCGGCTACCGTCACATCCTCGCCTGCCTCCGGGGCGATATATCCGTCGCGGACGCCAGGGCCCTGACCAAGGTCGACACCCGTCACTATGCCAAGCGGCAGACGACCTGGTTCCGGAAGATGGCGGGCGTGGCCTGGTTTTCGCCCGACGACCGCCGGGGTCTTGAGGATTACCTACAAAACCGTTTAAAATAGGGACCGTGGAAAAAGCGCTGCTCATCAACGTCGCGACCTCCAGGAAGGAAAAAGAAGAGGCGGAGGAATCCATGCAGGAGCTCGCCGGTCTGGCCGCCGCGGCCGGCGCCGAGGTCGTGGAGAAGGTGTTCCAGGCACGGCCCCGGGTCAGCCCGCGGTATTTCGTCGGCGAGGGCAAGGCGGCGGAGATCGCCCGGCGGCGGGGCGAGCTGAATGCCGATCTCGTCATCTTCGACCATAACCTGTCGGCCGGCCAGCAGCGCAACCTCGAGGACCGGATCAAGGCCAAGATCATCGACCGGACCCAGCTCATCCTGGATATCTTCGCCCAGCGGGCGCGGACCAACGAGGGCAAGCTCCAGGTCGAGCTGGCCCAGCTCAACTATCTTCTCCCGCGCCTGCGGGGACGGGGGCTCGGCCTGACCCAGCAGGGCGCCGGCATCGGCACCCGCGGGCCCGGCGAAAAAAAGCTCGAGGAAGACCGGCGGAGGATCACCGACCGGATCACGAAAATCAAGAAGGACATCGCCGGGCTTGAAAAGAGGCGCTCAAATCAGCGGGAGAGCCGGCGCAAGAGTCCGGTTCCCACGGTGTCTCTGGTCGGCTACACGAGCGCCGGGAAATCCACCCTTTTCAACTTCCTGACCGAAGAGCAGCGATACACGTCCGCCAACCTCTTTTCAACCCTCGACCCCCTGCTCCGGCGGGTATCCTATCCCGACGGCCTCCACTTTTTTCTGTCCGACACCGTCGGCTTCATCAAGAGGCTCCCCGTCCAGCTGGTGACGTCGTTCCGGGCGACCCTGGAGGAGGTCCGCGAGTCCGACGCCATCTGCCATATCATCGACGTGTCTTCGCCCTATTCCGAGAGCCACCTCGGCGCCGTGGAATCCATCCTGAAAGACATCGGCGCAGGCGACGTGCCCGTCGTGAAAATCCTCAACAAGATCGACCTCCTGGCCGGGCCTGAACGGGCCCTGCTCCTCGGGAGGAATGGCGACCCGCATTCCCGCACCGTGGCCGCCTCGGCGAAAACCGGGCAGGGCGTCGACGACCTTCTGGCGAAACTCCGCGAGCTCCTCTTCCACGACCAGAAGCTCTATTACCTGCGGATCCCAAGGGACCGGCCGGAGATCACGCATTCCCTCCCGCGCCGCGCCATCATTCTGAAAAAGCGGGACAACGAGCGCTTCCTGGAATTCAAGGTCATGGCGGACCCGGCGGTCATCGTCAATTTCCTGCCCTACCTCGAACAAGGAGACCCCTGGTGAAAAAAGCCATCCTCACCGGCCTCATTTTCTTCGGGAGCTGGGCCTGCGTCACGTTCGCCCCGGCCCCGCCTTCGTTTTACATCGAGAGCATCCCGCAGTCGGTGGCCAGCCGTCTGACCCTGGACCAGAGGATCGCCGCCGACGAGGCGTGGACGGACCTGAAACAGGGCCGGGCGGAGCAGGCCCGGAAGACCCTCCTGAAACTCGGCCAGGAAAATCCGGTCACCAGGGCCGGACTGGGCTACGCGGCGCTCTCCGTCTCCGACCTGGCCACGGCCGAGACCTACTTCAAGGATTCCCTGGAGCGCTATCCCGACCTGACGACGGCGAACGTCGGGCTGGCCCAGATTTATGAGACGCAAGGAAAGAAGGAGCAGGCCTTCGCCCAGTACCGCGAGATCTTGAAGCGTGACCCGGAGAACCGCTGGGCGGGGCCGCGGTTCCAAGCCCTGCAAGGCGAACTGACGCAGGGGCTCTTCAAGGACGCCGCAAACGCCAGAACGGCCGGCAAAACCGAGGAGGCCAAAGCGGCCCTGCTCAAGGTGCTTTTCTACGATCCGGCCTCGACGGAAGCGAATTACCTTTTGGGAACGATCTATCTCGAGGAAAACAACACCGGGAAGGCCCTCCTCCACTTCAACGCCTTCCTCGAAAAGAATGCGGGGACCCCGGAACAGGTGAAGAAGGCCCGGCGCGCCTTGGCCGAAAATTATTATAAAAATCAGGAGCTCGGCCGCAGCCTCGACGCGTACGAGAAGCTGGCCGAGCTCGAACCCCAGGACAAGGCCGTCGCCGGACGGATCGAGGAGCTCAAGAACAAGCTCGGGGTCTTCGAGCTGCCCAGCCAGTATGGCGTGATCCCCTCCCTGGAAGCCATCGCCCGGGAGGACCTGGCCGCCCTGATCGCGGTCAAGTTCAAGGACTTTCTCAACGTCCCCGAGCCGCAGACCCAGATCCTCGTGGACATTGCCACCTCGTGGGCCCAGAAGCTGATCATCAAGGTCGCTTCCCAAAACATCATGAGCGCTTACGATAACCATACGTTCCAGCCGAAGAGGATCATCAACCGGGCCGATTTGGCGGAGTCCCTGGCGAGGCTCATGGATTTCCTGAAGCGGAGGGGCGCCAGGCTCGTCCCCCTCCTGGATCCGCGAAAAATCCAGATCGTCGACGTCTCGCCGGACAGCTTTTATTTCCGGCCCATCGTCGCGGTGGTCTCGTACCAGGTGATGGACTTGACGCCGCAACGGATGTTCGAGCCGGAACGAACGGTGCCGGGCCGGGAAGCCATCCGGATCCTGGATGTCGTGCTGGGGCTCTCCAAGTGAACGCCGAAACCCTGGACCCGGAGGACGCCGTGAACCGGGAGGGGCCCGGGATGCCCGAGGAGCGCAGTTCCGCGATCTTCACGCTGCCGAACATGCTTTCGCTGTCGAGGATCCTGCTCACCCCGGTTTTCGTCTGGGCCGCGGTCCAGCGAAGACCCTGGTTGGCTTTCGCCCTCTTTCTCCTGGCCGGAGCGACGGACGCCCTCGATGGTCTGACGGCCCGGGTATTCCGGCTCAAAACGAACCTCGGCCTCTGGCTGGACCCGATGGGTGACAAGATCCTCCTTACGGCGGCTTTCGTCGTCCTCACGGTCTCGAAGTGGAGCGGGCCGAATGTCCTGCCTCTCTGGCTGACCCTGACCTGCGTCGGCCGGGACGTCCTCATTGCCCTGGGAGCGCTCATCTACATGGGAATCAGGGGGAAGACCGTGTTCAAGCCGACGCTTCCCGGCAAGGCCAGCACGATCCTCGAAATCATGACGCTCCTCCTGCTCCTCCTGTACAACGGGCTCGGATCGTCCCCGGCCTTCCTGCGCTGGCTCTACTTCCTCACGGCGGGACTCGCAGGCCTCTCCGGAACCCACTACATCGTCAGGGGGATGATCAGGTTTTTCCGGAAAGAAAAAGCCGCCGCCGCTTGATCGCCGGCCGCGTTCGAGTCAGCCTGTCTCTTGCTTTTTTCCCGAGCCGTGTTAATATTCGCAACTGACCTTGGACGCCAGGAGAAGTCTCATGCCGAATCCAGAATCCTATGCCAGAATCGCCAGGAGAATCGAGCAGTTCCGCGACGAGATGGTCGACCTCCAGGTCCGCCTGACCGCCATCCCCGCCATCGCGCCCGCGAGCGGCGGTGAGGGCGAGGCCAAGAAGGCCGAGTTCCTGACGGGCTTTCTCAAGCGGAACGGATTCAGGGACGTCACGGTGATCAAAGCGCCGGACCTGGATGCGCCGGCCGGCTATCGCCCTAACATCCTAGCCTATCACAAGGGGAAAAGCACCGCCCGGACAGTGTGGGTCATGACCCACATGGATGTCGTCCCGCCCGGGGAACTCTCCCTGTGGGACGGGAGCCCTTTTAAAGCCTGGGTTGAAAAGGGCCGGGTCTATGGCCGCGGCGTGGAGGACAATCAGCAGGACATGGTCGCGTCGCTCTTCGCCGTCAAGGCTTTTGAGGCGGAGGGGCTCCTCCCCGCCTGCGACATCGCGGTGGCCCTCGTCGCAGACGAGGAAACCGGGAGCGGCAAGGGGATCGGCTACGTGCTCGAGAACCACAAGGTGTTCCGCAAGCAGGACCTGATCGTCGTCCCGGATGCGGGCAACGAGAACGGGACGATGATCGAGGTCGCCGAAAAGAGCATCCTCTGGCTCAAGTTCAAGACCCTGGGGAAGCAGGCACACGGCTCGACGCCCGAACGGGGCATCAACAGCTTCAAGGCAGCCAGCTACCTGATCACGTCCCTGACCCGGCTTTACGACTTTTTCCCGGAGCGGGAAAAGCTCTTCGCCCCCCCGCTCTCGACCTTTGAGCCGACAAAGAAGGAAGCCAACGTTCCGAACATCAACACGATCCCCGGCGAGGACATCTTCTATATGGACTGCCGGATCCTGCCGAAATACAAGGTCGCGGACGTGGAGAAGCGCATCAAGGCGATCGCCGCCGACATCGAAAAAAAATTCCGGGTCAGGATCGAGATCGGCGTCGAGCAGAAGGCGCCGGCCGCTCCGCCGACGCCGGCCCAGGCGCCCGTGGTCACGGCCCTCCGGAAGGCCATCAAGTCCGTTTACCGGAAAGAAGCCCGGGCCATGGGGATCGGCGGGGGCACCGTCGCGGCCTTGTTCCGCCGGGCGGGGTTCAACGCGGCCTGCTGGTCCAGGCTCGACGACACGGCCCATCAGCCGAACGAGTATTCCGTCATCGACAACATGGTGGGCGACGCCAAGGTCTTCGCCCACATCTTCATGCAGGACTGAGGACGCTCAGGAATAGACGCGCTGGACGTGCTGGGAGACCCGGATCGTGTTGAGATGGATCGTCACCGTGTCCTCGATCTCTGAAGCGTAACCGCCGGCCAGGACGACGGCGACGGGGATCCGGAGCCGGCGGGCGTTTTCGATCACGACCTTGTCCCGTTCCCTGAGCCCCGCCTTGGTCAGGCGCAACCCGCCCAGCTGATCTTTCTCATAGGGGTCCGCCCCCGCCAGGTAAAGGACAAGTCCGGGGCGGTAGTCCCTGTAAATCGCCGGGATGTGTTTTTTGAGCTCGCCCAGGTATTTCTCGTCGCCCGCGCCGGAGGACAGCCCGACATCGAGGGTCCCGGGCGGCTTGACGGTCGGATAGATATCCATCTGGTGAATGGAGAAGGTGAAGATGTCCTCCCGCCCGGCGAAAATAGCGGCGGTCCCGTTGCCCTGGTGAAGATCGCAGTCGACGATCATCACGTTCCGGACTTTTTTCTCGGTGATCATCTTTTCGGCGGCCACGGCCACGTCGTTCAGGACGCAGAATCCCTCCCCGTGGTCGCGGAACGCGTGGTGAAACCCGCCGCCGATATGGAGGGCCAGCCCCTGCTCCAGGGCCCGGCGCGCGGCCAGGACGGTCCCGCCGACCGAGAGGAGCGCGAACCGGACGAGGTCGGGCGAAAACCGCAGTTCCAGGGCCCGGACTTCCGCCGGGCTCAGGGTGCCGGACTTCAGGTGCTCGATATACTGGGCCGTGTGGATGAGAAGGACGTCCTCATCGGGGGCAGGCCGGGGCCGGAGGAAGTCGTCCTTGCGGGCGCCCATCGACAGCAGATTTTCGTAGACGAGACGGTACTTCTGGAGGGGGAAGACGTGCTTCCCGGTGTCGAACATCCAGTACTCGTTGCTGTAGACGAGCTTGAACGGGAACCTCTTCCCGAAGAGGGCCTTGAGCAGATCGATGAAATCGCCCATGAAAGGGTAACCATATCAAAAATCGCCGCCCGGGTAAACGGGGACCTTCTTGCCGGCCCGGCCCGTGGGAACCGCGGAGACGCAGAATGCGGGGAGCCGGGCTCCGGAGCTTCGCCTGACGCTCCCGTCCCGATCAGCGCTTGCGGGAGGGTTTCTTCGCCTTCGCGGGTTTCTTGGACGAAGTCGCTTTTTTCGCCGTCGGCTTGGGCGCGTTGAGCAACGCCGCGCGGGCCGCGGCCAGACGGGCGATAGGCACACGGAACGGGGAACAGCTGACGTAGTTCAGGCCGATGATGTGGCAGAACTCTACGCTTGACGGCTCGCCGCCGTGCTCGCCGCAGATGCCGATCTTGAGCGTCGGCCGCGTCCGGCGCCCCCTCTCCACGCCCATCCGCATGAGCTGTCCCACGCCGTCCCGGTCGATGACTTCGAACGGGTCTTTGGCGTAGATCCCTTTTTCCACGTAGGGGACCAGGAAACGGGCGGCGTCATCCCGGCTGACGCCGAGGGTCGTCTGAGTCAGGTCGTTTGTCCCGAAGCTGAAGAATTCGGCGATGGCAGCGATCTCGTCGGCCGTGATGGCCCCGCGGGGAATCTCGATCATCGTCCCGACCAGGTACTTGAACCGGACGCCCTGCTCCTTCATGACCGCCTCGGCGACCTGGCGGACCAGCCGTTCCTGGTCCTCGAGTTCCTTGACGTGGCCGACGAGCGGGATCATGACCTCGGGCTCGACGTCGATGCCCTTCTTCTTGGTGGCCGCGGCCGCCTCGAAGATGGCCCGGGCCTGCATCTCGGTGATCTCGGGATAAATGATGCCCAGCCGGCAGCCGCGGAAGCCCAGCATGGGATTGAATTCATGGAGCGACTCGACACGCTCTTTCACCTTCTCGTACGTGATGCCCATGTCGGCCGCGACCGCACGCTGGCCTTTTTCCTCATGGGGCAGGAATTCATGGAGCGGCGGGTCGATCGTCCGGATGGTCACCGGCCGGCCGGCCATGACCTCGAAAATGCCGGCGAAATCCTTGCGTTGGAGGGGCAGGAGCTTGGCCAGGGCGGCCCGGCGCTGCTCGAGCGTATCGGCCAGGATCATCTCCCGCATCGGGCCGATCTTCCCCTCGCCGAAAAACATGTGTTCGGTCCGGCAGAGGCCGATGCCTTCCGCCCCGAAGGCGACGGCGTTGGCGGACTGGTCGGGCTGGTCGGCGTTAGTCCGGATCTTGAGCGTCCGGAACTTGTCCGCCCACGTCATGACCTTGGCGAAGGTCTGATAGACGGGGGCTTTGGCCGGGGCGAGCGTCTTCTCGATCAGGACCTGAAGGACTTCGGAAGGCTTGGTGTTGATCTTGCCCTCGATGACCTGTCCGGTCGTCCCGTCGATCGAGATCCAGTCGCCTTCCTTGAGCGTCCGGTCCTTGACGGTCATCTCGTGCCGGGCGTAATCGATGACCAGCTCGCCGCAGCCGGCGACGCAGACCTTACCCATCTGGCGGGCGACCAGGGCGGCGTGCGACGTCATGCCGCCGCGGGCGGTCAGGATGCCTTCGGCCGCGTTCATGCCCTTGATGTCCTCCGGGGACGTCTCGATCCGGGTCAGGACGACCTTCTCGCCCCGCTTCGCCCATGCCTCCGCGTCGACGGAGTTAAAGACGATGCGCCCCGTGGCGGCGCCGGGGCCGGCGTTCAGGCCCTTGGCCAGCAGCCGGCCGCCCCTGACCGCCGCTTCCTTCTCCGCTAGGTCGAAGATCGGCCGTAGGAGCTGGTTGAGCTGGTCGGGCTCGATCCTGGCCAGGGCTTCCTTCTCGCCGATGAGCTTCTCGCCCACCATGTCGACGGCGATCTTGATGGCGGCGAAGGCGGTGCGCTTGCCGACCCGGCACTGCAGCATGTAGAGCTTCCCCTGCTGGATCGTGAACTCGATGTCCATCATGTCCCGGAAGTGCTTCTCCAGGATGTGCCGGATCTTCTCGAGCTGGGCGTAGGCCTGGGGATCGTCACTGCGCAACTCGGCGATCGGAAGGGGCGTCCGGGTCCCGGCCACGACGTCCTCGCCCTGGGCGTTCATCAGGTACTCACCATAGAAGACGTTCTCGCCCGTGGCCGCGTCGCGGGTGAAGGCGACGCCGGTGCCCGAGTCATTTCCCATGTTCCCGAAGACCATGGTCTGGACGTTGACCGCCGTTCCCCAGGAATCGGGGATGCCGTAGAGCTTGCGATAGGCACAGGCCCGCTCGTTCAGCCAGGAGCCGAAAACCGCCCAGATGGCGCCCCAGAGCTGCTTCATGGGGTCCTCGGGGAAATCGTGCCCGGTTTTTTCCTTGATGGCCGCTTTGAACAAGGCCACGAGGTCCTTGAGGTCGTCGGCGGAGAGGTCGGTATCGTTCGTGATGCCGCGCTCGTGCTTCTTGCGCTCGATGATGACCTCGAACGGGTCGATCTCGTCATTGTGGACCGGCTTGAGCCCGAGGACGACGTCGCCGTACATCTGGACGAAGCGACGGTACGAGTCGTAGGCAAACCGGGGATTGCCCGTCTTGGCGATGAGGGAGGCGACCGTTTTCTCATTCAGGCCGAGGTTGAGAATGGTGTCCATCATTCCCGGCATCGAGGCCCGGGCCCCGGAGCGAACGGAAACAAGGAGAGGGTTCTTGGCGTCGCCGAAACCCTGCCCGGTGGTCTTCTCGAGCCTCTTCAGGTTCTTCTCGACCTCGAGCCTTACGGCGTCGGGGACCTTCTTCCTGTTTTTGTAGAAGAGGCCGCAGACATCGGTCGAAACGGTGAATCCCGGGGGGACCGGGAGCCCGATCCCGGCCATCTCGGCCAGGTTGGCCCCCTTGCCCCCGAGGAGGTTTTTCATCTCTTTGTTGCCTTCGGCCCGGCCGGCGCCGAAGAAATATACGTACTTTTTGGCCATCGTTTGACTCCTATGACTTATCAGAAAATGTTCAGAGAACTATACACGGAATCGCCCAAGAATTCAACCTGAGGAAGGGCCGCGGGCGGCCGGTTTTCAGGGGAAAAGCGTCTGGTACTTGGCCAGGCCCGCCTTGAAGACCCGGATGGCTTCCCGGAGGTCCTTTTCGTTGATGACATAGGCGATCCGGACTTCGTCGGTCCCCAGGCTGGGCGTCGAATAGAAGCCCGGGGCGGGGGCCAGCATGACGGTTTCGCCGTCGAGGGAGAACTCGGAGAGCATCCAGACCGTGAAGTGCTCGGCGTCCTTGACCGGCAGCCGGACGATGACATAGAAGGCGCCCTGGGGCTTGCGGATGACGAGGCCGGGGATGTCTTTCAGGCCCTCATAGAGAACGTCCCGGCGCTTCTGCCACTCCGCGCGGACCGGCTGGAAATAGTCCATGGGCATGTTATAAGCGGCCAGGGCGGCCATCTGCTCGAGGGAGGGCGGGCAAAGCCGGGCCTGGGCGAATTTAAGCGCCGATTGGTAGACGTCCGTATTCCGGGTGATGATCATCCCGATCCGCGCGCCGCAGCAGCTGTAGCGCTTGGAAATGCTGTCGACCACGATCGCCCGGTCCCTGACGTCGTCATATTCGAGTATGCTTGTGTGCTTCAGGCCGTCATAGATGAATTCCTTGTAGACCTCGTCGCCGATCAAAAAAAGGTCGTGCTTCTTGGCGACTCGGATGACCCGTTCCAGTTCCTCGGGCGTGTAGACGGTGCCCGTCGGGTTATTCGGCGAGCAGACAAGGATGGCCCGGGTCCTCGGCGTGACCTTCGATTCGATGGCCGCGAGCGGGGGCAGCCGGAAGCCGTCCTCCACCCGGAGCGGAAGGGGGACGATCTTGATGCCGGCGAACGAGGCGTAGCCGTTGTAGTTCGTGTAGAAGGGCTCCGGGATGATGATTTCGTCTCCAACGTCCCCGACGACGGAGAACGTGAAATGGATGGCCTCCGACCCGCCCAGGGTGATGATGATGTTGTCCGCCTCGAGCGGGATATGATAGTTGCCGAAGTAGCGGGCCACGGCCTGCCGGAGCTCGAGGAAGCCCTGGGCCGGTCCGTATCCCAGCACCGGTTCCCGGTAATTATGGAACGTGTCAATAACGGGCTGGGGCGTCGGGATGTCCGGATCCCCGATGTTCAGATGGAAGACCTTGATGCCCTTGGCCTTGGCCGCGTCGGCATACGGCTTGAGCTTCCGGATGGGAGACGCCTGGATCTCTTGGCCTCTCTTCGATACTTGCATGGATAAGTCCTCCGTGAATGAATCCGCTTCATTATAAGTTATCTCTCGCCACCGAAGCAATATGGGGAGAGGGCCGGGGGGAGTAGCCTCCACTCCAGAGCGCGGTTTTTCACGCCGCAAGAATCCCGCCCTTCTCTGCACCAAAACAACTCGCTTGGCGTGCGCTACGCCAAGCTCAAACAAGTTTTGGCGGTTCCCCCTGGAACTTCCCTCGAAGGACGTGATTCTAGGGCTAAACCGCGCATGACGTTCCGGTTACATCCCCCCGGCCCTCTCTTTTCCATTGCCAAACGCCGCCGAATCTGCTATTTTTGGCGAACGATAGGAGCGAATCCCGCCGCCATGACGATCGACAGGAACGCCCGGATCCTTAATGTCGCGAGCTGGGGGGATTATTGCCTATTCACCATCGAATCCCCGGCCGTCGGCGGCGGGGCGCGGCCCGGCCAATTCGTCATGGTCAAGGTTTCCAACAGCCTCTTCCCCCTCCTCAGGCGGCCTTTGAGCATTCACAGCGCCAGCCCCGTGGGAATCGAACTTTTCTTTAAGATCGCGGGACCGGGGACGGAAATCCTGGCCGGGAAGAAGGTCGGCGATGCCATCGACATTCTCGGTCCGCTCGGAAACAGCTTCACCGTTCCCGCCGACCTCCGCGGAAAAAAGGCCTTCCTGGTCGGGGGTGGACGCGGAATCGCGCCGCTCTATTTCCTGGGCCTGGAATTGAAAGCCGCGGGGGCCGGGATTACCGTGTTCTACGGCGGGCGCTGTCAAGTGGACATCCCCTTGAAGGACAAGTTCGAGGTCGAGGGGCTTCCCCTTCACTGTTCGACGGATGACGGGAGTTACGGGTTCGAGGGATTGGTCACGGAGCTCCTCGAGCGCGAGCTAGGCCCGTCTAGGCCCGATCTTCTTTACGTGTGCGGTCCGGACCCGATGATGAAGGCAGCGGCCCAAATGGCCCTGGCCGCGGGCATCCCGGCCGAGTTTTCCCTGGAATCAATTATGGGGTGCGGGATCGGGGCCTGTTGGGGCTGCGTCCACCGCATCAGGGAAGACACGGGAGATGGCTGGCTCAAGATCTGCGAAGAAGGGCCGGTGTTCCCCGGCGACCGGATCGTATGGACGGATTGAGGACCATGACGGATCTGAAGATGGACCTGGGGTTCTTGACGCTCAAGAACCCCGTTCTCGCCGCCAGCGGCACCTTCGGCTACGGCCTGGAGTTCGAGCCTTATGTCGGCCTCGCACAACTCGGCGGTTTCGTGGTCAAGGGCCTCTACTTCAATCCCCGGGAGGGAAACCGGCCGCCCCGGCTCGTCGAAACGCCGAGCGGGCTGATCAACGCCATCGGGCTCCAGGGTGTCGGGGTCAAGGCTTTTGCGGAGAAGATCCTCCCCCGGCTCCGGGGCCTGGACACCGCTGTCGTCGTCAACGTTTGCGGCGGCGACGACGATGAATACGTCGACGTCGTCGAATTCCTCAACCGGCAGGACGGCATCGCGGCCTACGAGCTCAACATTTCCTGCCCGAACGTCAAGCAAGAGGGCCTCTGCACGGCTCTGTTCGCCGAGCCCACGTTCGCCCTGGTCAAGCGCGTTAAATCCGTGTCACGCCGGCCGGTCATCACAAAGCTCTCGCCCAACGTCACGAACATCGTCGAGGTGGCGCGGGCGGCCGAAGACGCGGGCACGGACGCCATCTCGCTCGTCAACACGTTCCTGGCCATGGCTATCGACATTGAGACGCGCCGTCCCCGGCTGGCTAACATTTTCGGGGGGCTCAGCGGCCCGGCCATCCGTCCCCTCGCCGTGCGCATGGTCTACCAGGTGGCCTCCCGGGTCAAGGTGCCGGTCATCGGTATGGGCGGGATCATGACGGGCGCCGACGCCCTCGAGTTTCTCATCGCGGGCGCCTCGGCGGTCCAGGTCGGGACGGCGAATTTCGTGGACCCGGACGCCGCGGTCCGCATCATCGGCGAGATCGCCGGCTGGTGCGAAGCGCACGGGGTCGCCAGGGTCCGTGACCTCGTGGGAACGGTCCGGGCTGCTTGAGGAGCCCGGCGGGATAGGGGCCGGCGCCCCCAGCTCAAGCAAGGACGGTCACATGGACATCGAAAACCGCGAGAGGATTATCATCGCCCTGGACGTGCAGACCAAGGAGGAGGGCATCGCCCTCGTCAGCAAGCTCAAGGGCGCCCGGACCTTCAAGGTGGGGCTCGAGCTGTTCACGGCCGAGGGGCCGGCCCTTTTCAAGAAGCTCAAGGCCCTGCGCAAAGACGTTTTCCTCGACCTCAAACTCCACGACATCCCGAATACCGTGGCCGGGGCGGTGCTGTCCGCCTTCCGCCACGGCGTCCAGATGATGACCATCCACGCGTCGGGGGGGCGGGAGATGATGGCCAAGGCCGCGGAAACGGCCCGTCAGATCTCGGTCGAGCTCAACCGGCCCAAGCCCATTCTGTTGGGCGTGACGGTCCTCACGAGCCTCAAGGAGTCCGATCTCGCGGAGGTCGGCGTGACCGCCGATGTCCGGAGCCAGGTCCTGCGCCTGGCCGGCCTGGCCAAGGCCGCCGGCCTGGATGGCGTTGTCTGTTCCCCCCAGGAGATCGAGGCCCTGCGGAAGGAATTCGGACGGGAGCTCGTGATCGTGACACCGGGAATCAGGCCGCTCTGGGCGGCCGCCCAGGACCAGAAAAGAATCCTGACGCCGGCCGAAGCGGTTTCCAAGGGGGCGGATTTTCTCGTGATCGGGCGCCCGATCACCGGCGCGGCGTCCCCGGAGGAAGCCTTCCTCAGGATCGTCGAAGAACTCGGCTAGACGCCCCGGACGGCGAAGACCCCCCCGGCGATCAGCCCGAAAACCACGTAGAGGGCGATCACGACGAGGATGCTGATCCCCATATAGCCCATGACCTTGTCCTTGGGCGTGCCCATTATGGGGTTGTCGAATCCCAGGTACAGGATATAGAGGCCATAAAGGCTGGCCAGGAGCCCGAGAATCCAAAGGGCTGGAATAACGTAGAAGACACCGGCCACCCAGCCCGGGGTCATGCTGTAAGCGGCCAGCTTGACCGCGTTGGTCATGTTTTGGGCCGACGAGAAATTCGGGGCCAGGGCGTTGACGATCACGGCGAAGAGGTAGACCGTCGCCAGGGCGAACACATAAGACAGGATGGCGTTCCCCAAGGCCCGGCCGACCCCCCAGCGGTACATCCCGTAGAACGGCAACCGGCGACCGATGAGGATGTTCCCGAGGAACTGGGCCGCCGCAGGGATCGCCGCCAGCAGCATGACATAGGATGTGAAAATCTCCTTCACGGTCGTGGTTTCGGCTTTGATTTTGACCCACTCTTCTTTGGGCCTGAGGATGACGGATTGAACCCTTTGGACGAGATCCATGATGGCCTCCTTCCTGACGATAGCCAGACTATAGCTTTTTCAGGATGGGCTGTCAATTGGGCAAGTCGGCGTGGGAACGCCGGCTTGTCGGGCCGTTCGCGAGCCCGAAAAGCCGGCGAACGGTCCGGGAAAGTTCTTCGACGCTGGGGCGAAGTGGAGGCGCGGGTCGGACTCGAACCGACGAATAAAGGTTTTGCAGACCTCTCCCTTAGCCGCTTGGGTACCGCGCCGTGGTTCTGATCAGCATGGATTTTAGGCGACTGGAGCGGGCGATGGGACTTGAACCCACGACCTTCTGCATGGCAAGCAGACGTTCTACCACTGAACTACGCCCGCCCGTTCGTTTTTCGTAAAACGGCACGCCCTAAACTAGCAGAATTCCCCCACCCTGTCAATGATTCGGGCCTGAGTTTCCGGGCCGGAATGACCCGATATCGGCGGGACTGACGCTCCACGGAAAACGGGGACGGTCCTGTTTTTCCCAGGCCGGCAAAAGAGGCCCGGGCGCAAACGCAGAGGGGAAAAACAGGACCGTCCCCATTTTTTCCCCATTTTTCCTTGATGGCGTCCGTGGAATCCCGCGAAGGGGATGGACGGAGGGAAGGGCCCTGGGGAGAATCAGAAATGCCCCCGACGGGATCAGCGGGTCGTGTTCAGCTGGACCTCGTCTCCGGCCTCGATAGCGTCGCGGCAGGCGAGGATCTTGACCGTCGAGGTCGCGCCCCGGACATCGATCACGATCATGCTGCCGACAGCCTCGCGAGGAAGGTTGGGCCGGGCGCGGTGAAATACCGTGACCTGGTCGCCGATCTGGACGCACTGCTGGCGGCCCATGTTGATCGAAGCCCACCGCCCCGACCCCGTGGTGCGGTAGTCCTGGTCAACGTAAACCACCTGGCCCGTCTTGCTGGCGTTCGGGTCCATCACGTCATAGCCCTTGTCCTTCCCGATCTCGCCTTGCCCTTCCTCGAAGGGCAGGAGATAATCGCCGACGCGGGCGGCCCAGCAGGACCTCTCGATCTTGGCCACCGCCACTTTTTTCTCAAGGCGGATAACGCGGGCCCGGCCCCGGCGCTGGGTGACCGTCCCGTAGGGGGGGACCTTATCCTCGAGACCGATGATCTGGAAGATCTGGCCGATCTCGATGCCGTCGGCCTGTCCCTTGCTGAGATAGATCACGTCCTGCTCGATGAACCCTTCTTTTTCGTTCATGCGATCGGCCCCGATGATCCGGAGGTCGGGAAGCGGCTTGCCTTCCTCATGCATGTAGAACGAGCAGTAAAGATCGGTATCCGAGATCAGCTCGTAGGTGTCCTGGAAAATCTTGGCCCTCTGAATCTGGTCCTGAGCGAAGGGGCGCCCCGGCACGAGCAGGCCGAAGGCGAGCACGGCAAAGGATAGAAGGCCCAGAGAAAGTCCTTTATGGTTTTTCATGGTTGCACCTCTTGGCCGATGAAGTCGCACTTGGCGTTATTATAATAAGCAATTGTCATACCTGTCAATCCCTTTCGCGAGATTCCAAGGACGTAAAAAATGGGGACGGTCCTGTTTTTCCCCTCTGCGTTTGCGCCCGGGCCTCTTTTGCCGGCCTGGGAAAAACAGGACCGTCCCCATTTTCGGGGGCAGGCGCTCCAAAGCCTCCGAGAGTGGGATCCCATGGACGTAAGTCCGTGGAGCTTCAGTACCGCGTTTGCCTCCGGCCACGGCCGGTCCCCGCCTTCTGGCCTGATTTCCCCGTGTCCGGCGCGGTTTTTCCCGGTCCGCATCATTAGACAAAATCCGTCACTTATATTAGAATTGTCCATCCAGAAGCTTTAGTCGGTCCAGGGGACGCCATGTCCAAAAAAATTTCGGTCGCTCTGATCTTCGGGGGCCGGTCGGCGGAACACGAAGTTTCCCTGATTTCGGCCTTGGCGGTGCATAAGAACCTGGACGCGTCGAAATTCGACGTCCGCTCGATCTACATCACGAAAGACGGCCTCTGGAAGACCGTCCCCGCTCCGACCACAGACCTTGGCTCCCTCTCGGGCGGCCGGGCTTTTACCTTTCTTCCCTGGGGGGTCCGGGGCTTGACGGCGCGCGTTCAGGCGGATATCTATTTCCCCGTTCTCCACGGGCCTTATGGAGAGGACGGGACGATCCAAGGGCTCCTCGAAATGGCCGGAGTGCCTTACGTCGGGGCGGGCATTCTGGGTTCGGCCCTGGGCATGGACAAGGCCGCGGCGAAAAGCCTTCTCCGGGAGGCGGGGCTGCCAGTCGTCCCCTGGCGCGTCGTTCACGAAAACGAGTGGCGGGACGCGAGGGCCGGGGTCCTGCGGCGAATCCGCCGGGAATTCGCGCTCCCCTTTTTCGTGAAGCCCTCGAACCTCGGCTCAAGCGTCGGGGTCACCAAAGTCAAGGACCGCGAGAGCACCGGGGAAGCCCTGGACGCGGCGTTCCGGTACGACGCCAAAACCATCGTCGAGAAAGGGATCGCGGGACGCGAAATCGAATGCAGCGTCCTCGGCAACGAATGCCCGGAGGCCTCCCTGCCGGGAGAGGTCATCCCCTTCCGGGAATTCTACGATTACCGGGACAAATACCTTGAGGGAAAGACGGATTTCGTCATCCCGGCCCGGCTGCCCCGGGCGGTGACCGGAAGGATCCGCCGCCTCGCCGTCGAAGCGTTCCAGGCTTTGGGCTGTTCGGGGATGGCCCGGGTGGATTTTTTCCTCGAAGGCGGGACCGGACGGCTCTTCGTCAATGAGGTCAACACGATCCCCGGTTTTACCGAGATCAGCATGTACCCCAGGCTATGGGAGGCGAGCGGTCTGGCGTTCCCGCGTCTCGTGGAGAGGCTGATCGAGCTCGGTTTGGAACGGCACGCGGCCAGGAAGGCTTGCGTAGACCGGGGGCTCTGATGCGGGTCCTGGGCATCGATTATGGCGACCGCCACATCGGCCTCGCCCTGAGCGACGTCCTGCTGATAACGGCCCAGCCGTTCGGGACCTATCTCCTCACGGGACGGGAGCGGGAAGACCGGAAGTACTTTCAGGACCTCGTGACCCGCCAGGACATCCAGGAAATCGTCATCGGCGAGCCCCTCCGCATGGACGGCACCGCCGGGACGAGGGTCGAAAAAACCCGGCGGTTCGCGGCCTGGCTGGAGAAGGCCGTGGGGAAACCGGTCATCTTTATCGACGAGCGCCTGACCACCCGCGAAGCCCTCGGCCTTCTCCGGGACCGGAATTTACGCGGCCGGGAAAAGAAAGAGCGGGAGGACCAGATCGCGGCCGTCATCATCCTCTCGACCTATCTGGAACGGAAACGCGGCGAACACCATGTTCCTCAGGACCGTTAAGGCGCTTCTCCTCGCCGCCCTCCTCCTGCTCCCGGCACTGACAGGCTGGCTCGTGAAGGAGAACTCGGCCCCCTACCAGGGTCCGGGATCGAACGTTTTCTTCGAAGTCCAGAAAGGACGGAGCGTCCGGTCCGTCATCGGAAATCTGGGCGCCCGGAGTGTCATCCGCAGCTCCCTGGCTCTCACCCTCGCCTATAGACTCTTCTACTCCCGTCAGCGGCTCAAGGCGGGAGAATATGAATTCACATTCCCCGCGAGCGGCAAGGACGTCCTCTTTAAGATCTTCCGCGGCCGGATCTATCTCCATCCCGTCACCGTGCCCGAGGGGCTGACCGGAGACGAGATCGCCGGGGTGCTCGCCGCGCAGGCCGGGGTGGAGCCGGGCCCTTTCCGGTCGGCGTTCCGGCAAACCGCGCCGGTCGCGGAGTGGGACGCCCGGGCCGTGAACCTCGAAGGATATCTCTTCCCCGATACGTATCTTGTCCCGCGGAATGTGACGGCCGGGGAATTCGTCGACGTCATGGTCGGCGAGTTCCGGAAAGTTTTCCATGAGGGCTGGCGGAAGCGGGCCGCTGAGCTCGGGCTGAGCGTCCGGGACATCGTCATCCTGGCCTCCCTGATCGAAAAGGAGACGGGGCTCCCCGGCGAGCGGCCCCTTGTCTCCGCCGTATTCCACAACCGGCTTCGGCTCGGGATGAAGCTCGACTGCGACCCGACGGTCATCTACGGCCTCAAACTCGAGGACAAGTATTCGGGCCGTCTGCTCACCCGGGACTTGGCCTTCCCTTCCGCTTACAATACTTATATCCACTCTGGACTCCCTCCCGGGCCGATCTGCAACCCGGGGCGCCAAGCCTTGGACGCGGCCCTCTATCCAGCCCCGGAGAGCTACCTCTATTTCGTCGCCCAGGGCGACGGAAGCCACCATTTCAGCCGCTCCTTCGCCGAGCACCGCCAGGCCGTTCAGCGGTACCAGTTGAAAAAAAACTGAGATTTGATATATTAATTCGTTCTGCCGGCCACCCGGGAGCCGCCCTGAAGCTCGAAAGAAGGCCGTAAAAAACCTTTACAAGGCCCGGCGGATTCATATCAGGTCACAGAGGATTTTAGCCAAAAGGGTTGGCATAAGAATTGCTCTAGGACGGGTGGAACAGAAAGAAGCACGTCTCAAGGAGGAAAAATGAAAGCCCCAAAATTTGTCGTGATCGGTTTAACGCTCGTCTTCGCTTTGAGCTTGTTCACGGTCTTCGCCCAGGCGACGCCTCAAAAGCCGCAGGAGCCCAAGAAACCGGAAGCCAAACCGGCGCAGAGGGAAATCATTCCCAAGGAAATCAGGGCCATCATGCAGGAAGGTCTGGCCACGCGTCAGGGACGCCAGGACATCCCCTTCACGATTTTCAAGTCCCTGGTTTTCCCGGTGCAGGGCGGAATGCACGCGGTGATCTTCTTCAGAGCCAAGAATTCGGACCTGGGCTACGCGGTGCCCGCGCCCGCCGCCCCCGCCCCTGCCGATAAAAACAAGCCGGCCCAGCCCGCGGCCCCGGCCCCAGCTGCCAGCATGCTGGAAGCCCGCCTAGCGCTGGCTCTCGAGTTCCTTCAACCCGACCAGACCGGAGCGCTGAAGGTCTACAAGGACGCAAGCTTCGGCGCGAACCTCCAGACCGAGAGCGCCGGCTATGACCCAAACAAGGAGGAGTGGTACTCCCTGGGTTTGGGGCTGCCTTGCGGAAAGTATACGGTGGCCATGCTCTTCGCCTATGTCGATCCCAAGAAGGGAGTGGCGGACATCAAGAAGGTCGGCGTGAGCTATTACGACCTGGTCCTGCCCGGGCCCGAGACCTACCAGAATGCCCTGGAAACGACCCCCCTTTTCTTCGCCAGGAACATCGAGCAAATGCCATCGTACGAAGCACGACCCACGGTCCACAAAGGCCTCTTCACCTACTCCGTGCTCCAGATCGTTCCCAATATCGACAGCGTCGTGACGGCGGAGGACAAGTCCCAGATCGAGGCCCTGTTCTTCGTCCTCGGCGCTAAGGCCAAAGAAGAGCCTGCCGGACAGGCCCAGCCGGCCGTCCAAACCAGCCAACCGAAGTATGAGGTCGAGATCAACTTCGAGGTCCAGAAGGAAGACGGCAGCACGGCCATCAAGTGGGAAACGCAGGACTATGTCAGCCCGCTCATCGACCAGATACTCCCCCTGAAACGGACGTTGAAAACCGGAGAGAAGATCGAAAGGAAGGACCTCGAGCCCGGCAAGTACACGCTCGTGATCAAGATCAAGGACAAGGTTTCCGGACTGACGCTCGACAAAAAGATGCCCTTCGAAGTGAAGTAAAGAAGGGAAGACAAGATACCACACACCGCACCGCTCCCTTGAGGGCGGTGCGGTGTGGTTTTTTTGCCCGGCCTACCGGCTGATCTCGGCGACGAGCTTCTTGACCTCAGCCTGGTTGGGGTCAAGCTTCAGCGAGGCATTGAGGGCGTCCAGGGCCTTCGTCTTCTGTCCCGTCTTCCAATAGCACATCCCGAGCGCGTTGAGGACCTGGACGTCGCTGTTGTATATCTTGTTGGCTTCGGTCAGGCTGACCAAGGCGTCCGCGTATTGGCCCTTCCCGAGCAGGATCTTGCCCCGCAGGGAGAAGTATTCGGATTGCCGCTTTTCGTCTCCCCGGAGCCTTTCCACGAGCTCCAGGGCGCGGTCGAAGTCCTTCGCTTCGATCAGGAAGTTCGTAAACATCACGACGCCTTCTTTGTAATCGGGGTTGAGGTTAAAGGCTTTTTCGAAGAGGGCCTTCGCCTTGTCCATCTGGCCGATCTTCTGCTCCTGCTGGGCCAGCATGTAGCTGTACAGGAACTGGTTGGCCAGCGCAAATCCTTTGGCGTTGGCGATCGGGTGGCCGATGGCAGCGTTGGTCGTCACGATGAACGTGTCCTTCTTTTCGTCCAGGACCCGGCCGTCCCCGCCGACGAGGCTGACCGTGAGCTCGTAATAATCGGGGTCGAGGTCCTTCGCCGCCATAGACTGGGTGATGCTCAGCGCGCGGCCAAAAGTATATCCGGAGAGCTTGATCGAGAAGGACTTCTCGACCGGCTTGTCCTTGCGCAAACCGCGGATGTGGATCCGGGCTTCGCCGTTCGCGCGCAGATCCTCGGTCAGATTTTCGATGTTGAAGAGGTAGGCGATCTCGTCGGCCGCGCCGAACATCTTCCGGGGGTCGACGACGAGCTTCTTGTCCAGGACCTTGAAGGGGACGTGGATCTCCCTCTGGTAGGTCTCGAACCGGTAGCCGACATAGAGCCCGCCGATTCCCGGGAGGCCGGTGTCGGGGGACACGACGATGTCCTTCTCCAGGATGCTGAATTCCTTGCCCACGGAATTCGTCATGAGCACGATGAGCTTGAACTTCCCGTCGATGATGGGGAACGAATCCTCCACGGCGATGCCGTTGGCCCGGATGCGGTCGATATTCTTGTCGGGGATATAGATGGGGAAATCCCGGGTGTACTGAAAGATGATGGCCTCGCCGACCCGCAGGCTCACGTTGACCTGGTAGCTGCAGAAATACTGGCTCTTCGGGACATAATAATCGACGGAAACGTTGACCGGCGCCATGATGAAGTGGAGGAACTGGAGTCCGGTCATCGGGTCGCGGATGAGGTCCGTCGCGGCGTTGCTTTCCACGAAGTTCGTCATGTACTCGGTCGAGACGATCCCCTTGTAGTCCAGGAAATGGGTGGCATAGGAGGGGTTGACGTCTTTTTTAGGGGACTCCAGGATGTCGGCCAGGAGGATATTGTTCCGTTGGGAGGGCGAGAGGTCGTAATTATACTCTCCGGGGATCCGGGTGATGGCGATCTCGGCCAGCGTCGGCTGGATGTCCAGAATCATTTCGTACAGGGCATGGTAGTCCATGGGGTCGTCGATCTTCTTCTGGTCGAGCAGGAGGCGGGCGGGGCCGTCGGAAACCGGGTCGTAGAGCTTGTACTCTCCGATGCCGCCCCTCTGGTAAAAGAGGAGGATGAACTGGGGCGGGAGGTTTTTCCGCGAATCCCCGTAAAAGGACCAGGATTGGCACGGGACGAGGCCGATGGAGGCCTCGAAGTGCTCGATGCTCTGGGGTGGGCCGAGAATCATATAAATCCGGCCCATGTCGGTTCGCCAGCCCTCGCGGGTCGTGCTGTGGCCGCGGCCGAACTGCCGGTTCACGTACTGGAACCTCTGGATGATTTCGTTCTTATACTCGTTCTCCGGTGTCCCCGGGGTCGGGTCCCGCTGTTTCCAGAATGTCTCGATGAAGATGTCGCGGTCCCGGTTGTTTACGAGTTTCATGAAGACGTCCCGCTCGACGGGCTGGATGATATAGGCGACGAGTTGCAACCATTCCTGGTATTGCTGGGGGAGATCCTTCTCCTTGATCTTGGCCTGGGGGAAAAGCAGCCCCGGGAGGAGGATGAGGAGACCCAAGAGGGCGGGTTTTTTCATATCCGATGTTCCTTTATCCGGTTTTAAGGCCCATAGTTGCTAAACGCCGCGCGGGCTGGGTCCGTTCCATCGGGGGCCGTTTCCGCGGGCCCGGCCCGGCGTTCCCTTCATGCCGTTACCGGACGGATGGGGCTTCAAGCGCCGGCCTTGATTTCAAAGATCTTGCGGATCATGCCCTTGGACCCGGCCTTGGCCTTGATGATGACGTCAACAAAGTTCTTGCCGGGCTTGAGGGCACGGGCGAACCGGAAAGCTATATCCCCGGACTTCTCGATCTCCACGTCCGACGTGACGAACGTTTTGCTGTCCGTGAAGACCTCCTTTTTCGCGCCTTGGTCCTCGTAGACATAGAACTTGAAATCGAGGTCCACTTGAAGCTTACCGTCGTCGTTCTCCCGGAGAAGAAGAGACTTGCCGGGGATGAGGACCACAAGTTCTTTCTCCCGGGCGTCGTATTTCAAGTTGAACTTGACCGTCCTTTTTTTGAAGACGGAATCCGGGCCCACCCATTGGGCGAGTTTATAGAGCTCCATGGCCTCGAAGAAGTCTCCCGTGTACTGGCGGATCTTGTATTGCCCGGTATTTCTCTCATCGACGAATTCGATGCCCAGCGTGTGCTTGTAGTAAATCCACCAGAGAATGGGCCCACGGACGGTCGGGTCTTCTTCGTGGGTCATGAATTCCTCGAACTTGTCGGGAGGCCCCATGAGGATCCAGATGCGGCCCCGGTCCGTGTTCACGCCCAGGCCGCCTTCGATGAAATGCTTGTTGGCGTATTCGACCCGGCCTTCGAATTCCCTCTTGAACTCGTTCTCCTCGGTATCGGGATCGGGATCGCGTTTCTCCCAAAAGTCCTTGATGAATTCCTTCCGGGACTCGGCGTCCGGGAGATGGCCCCAGATCTTGTTTTCCTCGCCGGACATGATCAGGTGGGCCGTTTTGTAGAACTTCTCGCTCTCGGGTTCGAGCTTGGTCTTGGCCCCCGCCCGGCCCTCTCCGGAGATCACGATCACCCCGGCGGCCAACGCCATGAGGAAAAGAATGCCGTGTTTCATGTTTATGAGACCCGCTTCAGCGGAGCCCGGCCGCCCCCCCCGCTATTTCTTCCGTAGGTATTCCAGGAAGGCCTTGACCTGGGTCGCACGGGGAGAATCGGGGTCGATCTTGAGGTAGCTCTCGAACGCGGCGATGGCTTCCGCGGTCTTCTGAAGATTCGTGTAAGTCAGTCCCAACTGGTACAGGCCGTCGGTGAAATCTTTCTGCTTCTCGACCGCCTTCAGGTAGCATTTCAAGGCGTCCTCGTACTTGGAGGTGTTGTAGTAGCTCGTCCCCAGGTTGTAGAGGACGACCGGGTCGTCGATCTTTTCGAAATCGACCTTCCCGTACCACTCCAGGGCCTTGGCGGCGTCGCCCCGGTTGGTGTAGCAGTTGCCGATCATGAGAATGGCCTGGACGTTCGTAGGATCTTTCTCGAGGACCTTCATGTAGTTCTGCTCGGCCAGGTCGTATTTTTCCTGGGAGAAGTAACAGTTGGCGATACTCCGGTAGATCGGGTAGACATCGGGGAATTTCGTGATGATGTCCTGGAAAACCGCCAGGGCTTCAGCGTACTTCTTCTGGTCGTAGAGGTCGTTGCCCTTGGCCAGCTGGTCCTTGATGTCCTCGGAGATGACCACGCCTTCGGTTTTCTTCAGGGAAAGGACCACGTCGGGGTTTTTCTTGGCCTCGTTGAGATTGAGCAATATTCTCTTCGGCTCGTAGCCGATCTTGTCGAAATCGAAGTTCCAGTCGCCGCCTCGGAGCCATGCGGCGACCCATTTTCCGTCTTTGCCCGTCTTCAGCTCGAAGCCCTGGTTGGCCTTAATGCAGAACAGCTTGACCCGGACCCCCTCGAGGGGCTTCCCCTGCTCGTCGGTGATAAATCCCATCACCCGGGCCTTGCCCTTATAATCCTGGGCCCCCAGAAAAACCGATGCCAAGAGGATCACGCATAAGATTAGGACGACTTTCTTCATCTTCATAGACCTCCTGAGTCCTTGACTCCGTCCACCCTGACTTCCCATATCCTCCAGAAGACATTTTATCATTCCGGGCGTCAAAAAGAAAGCCCTCTTTCCCCTCCCGGGAGCCGGCGAAGGGCGTCCGGGCCTACTTTTTCAGCGCCTGGAGGAGCTGCTTGGCTGCCCCGGCGTTGGGGTGGTCCGGAGCCAGGGCGAGGAACTTTTCCAGGCTGGCGACGGCCTCGGGGACCTTATTCTGACCGATGAGGAGCGTTCCGAGCTCGTAGTAGGGGTCGGCGAAATCGGGCTTGAGCTCGACCGCGCGCTGGAATTGGGCCTGGGCGGCGTCGGGCTCGCCCGTGCTGCGCAGGCAAAGGCCCAGATTGTAGTGGGCGTCGGGGTCGTCGGGACGGAGGCCCACGGCTTTCTCGTAATAGGGTTTCGCCTCGTCGAGCTTCCCCGCCCGGCCCAGCGTTTCGCCGATTTCCTTGTTGGCGCTGAAGCTCTCGGGATTGAGTTCGAGGGCTTTCCTGAATGCGGCCAGGGCTTCGTCGGCGCCTCCCATCTTCTTGCAGGCCAGGCCGAGGTTCATATAATACCGCCAGTTTGCGGGATCCAGTTTGACGGCCTCCCGGTAGGCGGCGGAGGCTTCGGCGTATTTCTGGTCCGCGTAGAGCTTATTTCCCTTCAGGAACAAGCCGTCGGCTTCGGAGAGCGTCTTCTGGATCGCGGCCTCCACGGTCTTCAGCTCTGTGTCGACCTGCGTCGTTTCATCGATGCTGACGCGCACCTCCTTGGACACCGGGGCAAAGCCTTCTTTCTTGAAGATCACGAGGTAGCCGCCGGGAGTGATCCCAACCTGGAGGAATTTGCCCTTTTTATCGGTCGAGAGTTCGTAATGGATGCTGGACGTTCTCTGCGAGACAATGCTCACGGCCACCTTTTCGAGCGGATTTCCGGCGGGGTCCGTGACCCGGCCTTCGATCTTTCCCGTGGTCTGGGCCAGGCCCGCGCCGAGAGTCAGGACCGCTAGGACGGCCGCGAAAACGATCTTTTTGATCATTCTGGATCTCCTATTTCTGCCCCAGGAGTTTCTTCGTTTTCGCCTCCAGTTCCCGGACGGCAGGTTGGTTTGGGATAAGGGCCAACGATTTTTGGATGAGGGGCAGAGCTTTCTCGGGCCGGCTGAGGTTTAAATAGCCTTCCGCCGCCAGGTTCAGCACGCTGACCTCCGTGGCCTCGGCCATGAGCTTCTCGAGGTAGCCGACGGCCGACGTCCAGTCGCCGAGTCCTGCGTAGTCGAGAGCGATGACCTTGGCGCCTTCGCGGTCGGGGGCGCGCTCATAGAGGAGCAAGGCCTGCTTGAGAGATTCCTGGAACCGTCCGAGCCCATAGAGAGCCTTGGCCAGGAGGAGGCGCGACGCCGGATCGTCCTTCCCCTCCAGAACCCGCTCCAGGACGGCCCGGGCCCGGTCGAAGTCTCCAGCAAGGAAATACTGGGCGCCGAGGGTTCTCAGGTGTTCGAGACCGGGGAACGGGCCGTGAAGCCTGGCGTAGACCCAGGGCAGGATCGGGTAGGGCTGAGCGAGGACGATAAAATTCTCCTTCTCGGAAAGGACTTTCTGCCCGGCCGCGTCTTCGGCGGAGACCTCGGCCCGGTAATAGCCGGGCTTGACACTGGAAAGGGACAGGCTTCCCGAGACGGAGATGGACGAGGGGTCGCCAGCCTCTGACACGTCGGTAAGAGGATAGATTCCCAGGCTCTTCCCCGTATCATGCGAGAACAATTCCAGCACGAACGTGGGCCGCCCGGAGAGCTTCAGGGCGCCGAGGTTCCAGGCCTGGAAGAAGACACCCAGGGTCTCGGTGGGGAGAAACTCGTTTCTGGCCCCGACGAGAAACTGGCGGCCGTCGAAAGCAAAGGCCTTGAGATTCGATGTCTGGGCTTCGGGGACGGCTTCGCGGCTGTGGTAGAGGAGCGGCGAGCTGAGCCCGGGCCGGCCTTCTCCGGGGACGGAGATCTTGACCTCGAAAGATGAGAAGTCCTTGGCCGTCTTGTTTTTCAGCAAGAAGAGGGCCTTGTAGTCCCCGGGGATTATGGGGAGAAGGTCCTGGAAGGCGAAACGCTGCCGCTCGTGGGACTTATACTGATCGGCCGTGAGCTTGAGCGGGATTTCTTCGGTCCTTTCGAAAACGGGAAGCCCCTGAGCGTTCTCGAGCCTCAGCACGAGCTCGAAACTGGCATAAATCGCGTTCCCCTGAGTGCCGAAATTCATCTTCTCCGGTTCGATGGTCCACTCGAGAAAAGACTGTCCCCCGGCCTTGAAGACCTTGGTCTGAAAGGCGCTCTGGAGGTAGTTGTCGGCATACTCGGTTTCGATAAAATCCTTATAGGACAGATAGGAACGGGCGTAGGCGTCCGAATACTTCTTTTCGGGGAGCTGCTTGATGGAGGCGATGATATTGTCCGAGGAGAAACTGCCCATCCCGCCGGGCCGCTCGCCCGGCAGATAGCTCAGAGAGGCGGACCCGAGCTCCGAGTTGACCTTTTTCACGATCTGCAGGGCCTGGGTGCGCGACGTATTCGCGGACATCTGCGGGACGACGAGCTTCTCGGGGCCCTCGATGCCCGGGTAATAAAGCCGATATTCGCCGAGGCCCTCCGGCTGGTAAAAGATGAGGTAGAAATAGGCCGGAAGGCCGAACTCCTCCGCTCCCTTGTAGAACCAGAGCTCGCACGGCCAGACCTCGGAGGTGGTCGTGAAAAAGTTGCGCTCGAGGGGCGGGCCGAGGAGCAGATAAAAATAGCCGCGCTCGGTCTGGCTGCCGCGCTTCGACGATTCGTGGCCGAACGTCTGGTCCGTGAACCGGACCCGCTCCATGTATTCCTTCTTGAATTCGTTCTCCGTCGTGTCCGGGGACGGATCGCGCATTTTCCAGAAGAAAGCGATGAATTTGTCCCGCTCGGCGTCGGTCCCGAGCTTGAGAAAAACGTCCCGTTCCGTTTTCGTGATGATCGGCGCGACGTCCTCGAGCCAGCCCCGCTCGTCGGGCGTCAGTTTCTCCTGGGAATGGAGGGGGAACGAAAAGAGGGAAACGACCAGAACGAAAAGGAGCAATCTTTTGGCTGTCATCGGTGCAAACTCTATCCTTGTTAAGATAGCACATGGCTTCCCGGGATACAAATTCCGGCTCAAGTGCGCGCACGGCGGCGGGAAATGCCGCCTCCGTTTTTTTGCCAGGTAGACGCCTGATCCGTTGCGCGGCCGCGCCAGGAAACTCCGGCAGTATCCAAAGAATTGGATTGAATCCAAAAAAATGATATTTCGCGGTTCTCGAAAAATCGTAAATCAATATTTATCAATAGAATACATTGTGCCTCCAGGTTGGCATCACTTTTGCACACGATAGCCATTGGAAGTTGCATTGCTCCGCGCAAGAGCCTGAGGATGACCGGACGCGCAAATTTCTTGACACGCGTAAACTTTTTTTATGATAATGAAGCCTAAATCATGAGGATTCCAAAAGCCAGGGATTCCCACCGGCTGACCTGCCGTCTGGCTTACATCCTCAATCCCGGCCTTTAATGGTCCTGTCTCTCACGGTGAAAACCATGAACTCCATATATTTGGGCTTCGTCCAGGGAGGTGAAACAAGGGAAATCTCAATGCACAAGGCTACAGATCCGTACGGTTGGAATTCTTAAACGGAGGGAAAATGAAAAAATCCATTCTCATCGCACTCCTCCTCCTCCTTACTACGGCCTTCACGTTCGCTCAATCCCGCGAGACGGGCGCGATCACGGGAAAGGTGGCTGACGACCAGGGCAATCCCCTGCCCGGCGTTAACCTGACCCTCAGCGGCGAGAAACTGATGGGCACCCGGACGATCGTCAGCGACTCGAACGGGGGTTTCCGGTTCCCGGCTCTTCCGCCCGGCGTTTATAGCCTGAAGGCCGAGCTCCAGGGTTTCGGGACGGTCGTTCAGGAAAATATCCGGCTGACGACCACGGTCACCCTCACCCTGAGTCTCACCCTGAAGGCCTCGGCCGTCGAGGAAAAGGTCACGGTCATCGCTAAGTCGCCGACCGTGGACATCAAGTCCACGGAGACGGCCTCGGTCACCCTCGGCCAAGAAGTCCTGTCGAATATTCCGAACAGCCACTTCACGAGCGACATCGTGAACCAGGCGCCGGGGGTTACCGACCGCGTCGCCTACGGCGCCGCCGTCAGCCGCGGCGTGTCCTGGCAGATGGACGGCGTGGGCGTCGGCGACCCGGAGGGCGGCACGGCCTGGGTCTTCCTC
>Ga0187886_1000030_pt1 | contig 207777 bp, 174 predicted proteins | sample June2016WEW_20_1_FD_133001 | JGI IMG/M metagenome (GOLD analysis project Ga0187886, IMG submission 133001) | Peatland microbial communities from SPRUCE experiment site at the Marcell Experimental Forest, Minnesota, USA - June2016WEW_20_150 | ecosystem: Environmental > Terrestrial > Soil >...
CTGGGGATGGGCGCCTTTCCATTATGGCCGTTGGGATTACGATGATTTTTATGGTTGGTTTTGGGTCCCTGATAATGAATGGGGTCCTTCGTGGGTCAATTGGAGAAGAGCGAATGGTTATTACGGCTGGGCGCCTATGAGACCCGGAATAAGCATTAGTGTCTCTTTCGGTGGTGGATACACCGTACCCAACGACCGCTGGAGATTCGTCAGAGACAGAGATTTTTCAAGGCCCGACATCAATCATTATTATATCAACCGAACTAAAAACAGTATGATCATAAAGAATTCTTCGGTGATAAATAGAACTTACACCGATCAAAACCGGCACTCTACATACGTTTCTGGACCCGACAGAGCCGATGTACAAAAGATTACAGGGAGATCGATCCAACCTGTTGTTATTCAGGATAACGAAAAACCGGGACAGAATCTGAGAAATGGCCAGCTGCAGATATACAGGCCACAAGTACAAAAGAACGATGAAAATGGCCCGAGACCGGCACCGTCCAGAGTAGTCAATTTGAAAGATGTAAAACGGCCATCGGAAAGAAATGCAGCAAATCCAATTCCTAATGTCACACCTGCAAATACCACTAGACAAAAGGAACAACCGGCACAGCCGTCCAAGGTCACTCCGGCAATTATCAATAGACAAAAGGAACAACCGGCACAGCCGTCCAAGGTCACTCCGGCAATTATCAATAGACAAAAGGACCAACCGGCACAGCCGACCAATGTCACTCCGGTAAATACCAACAGACCAAAGGAACAACCGGCACGGCCGACTAAAGTCACTCCGGTAAATACCAACAGACCAAAGGAACAACAGACACGGCCGACCAAAGTCACTCCGGTAAATACCAACAGACCAAAGGAACAACAGACACGGCCGACCAATGTCATTCCAGTAAATACCAGCAGACAAAAGGAACAACCGGTACGGACGACCAAAGTCACTCCGGTAAAAATCAACAGACAAAAGGTACAACCGGCACAGCCGTCGAATGTCAAACCGGCAAATACCAACAGACCAAAGGAACAACCATCCCGTTCTGTCAATCCGCAGAACACTCAACGGGACACGAAGCCAGATCATTCTCAGGGCGAGCAGAAAAAATAAATATGAGAGTGATTATGTACGCTGGTTCTGGGTTTGTGTATCGCCGCGATGATTGCCGGCAGAGGTACGTGGAATATTGATACAATTTTTTTTACGATCGATATATGTCCTTCGCCATGAGAATAAATCATGAACACCAAACATATACTTCTTTCGACAGTCCTGGCAATCGCTTTGACACTACCGATATTTAGTCAACATAATAATGACAATCAAACACGAACCTATACAAAGGCAGAGGACATTGCGAGAATGATCGGCAAGCCGACATTCGACTCGACAGCCGATGACCTCAACATGAAAGTGTGGATCGTGACTCAGGAAGTAAATAGGAAGATGATGAAGGGAAAGATGGGCCAGATAATGCGCGGGAAAAAGGAACCCTCGTTGAGACATCAAATGATGTCCGGCACGCATCACTTCATGCTTTTTCTTAAAGATGCTGTAAGCGGGATGGAAATCGCCGAGTGTAGTGCCAACCTTCGTCTTGAATCTCCGTCAATGAAAGAATCCACAGTCAACCTCAAGAGTATCATGAGGCATTTTGCTAATGGTTTGGCACTCGAAGAAAAGGGAGAATATCTGTTTACCGTGAGTGCCAACGTTCGCGGGGTCGATAAAACGATACGGTTCCGGTACAGGGTGAAGTAGGGAGAAATTATGATGGGAGTAACAATAGCAAAATCTCTCCAGGGGAACATCATGAAGGGAAAGAACGAAAGGCACGTCGGTCCGGATTATGCATCCACCCATCCAGGGAAGACTTGTATGGGGGTATTAAGGCATGGATGTAGGACAAAAACTCCTTGTACAGCTCAGCTTACACGGATGTAGATCGGGGATATATCGACTTTAAAAAAGTAAGATGAATATATACTCCGAATAAATTAAAAACACAAAAAAGACAATGAGATAAGATACATCTTTCGAAGTGAAAGCTTTTCATGGTTCGAAATCGGCAGGGAGTCCGCGACTCACCGTTCTTCCCTCATTCTCGAACAACACCCCATTCTTCCTAAGAGAATTAACCACTTTATCATCCTTTCGGGCTATTTTTTATTTGACGAAATCATTAGTATATTTATATGTTTCAGTAAAGAATGTGTTTATTCTCAAAGATCGATAAAATAAGATCTGTGGAGAATCATTGAAAAAGATAGGAGTAAGAATCTTGGATTGGAATCGCATGGAAGTACCATAGAGACAACCGGGGGACAAACCCCTCGATTAGGTCTCGACAAGCTCGACCCAAGGCTCGGGAAAAGCCCTTGACCCATTGGGGAACAGTGATGAATGACGAACCGGCAGTCGCCGTGGGTAAGTACTAGATGCTTCTTGGAAAGCTCCGGAAGAAAAATGGGATTGTTTATGACTGTCTATGTAAAACATGTTCTACGAAAAATAATCAGAAGAGGATATTCTTCTTGAATCAAAGCATAATAAATTCAACATCCAGCCGAATTGCATTCGTCGGAAATTATTTACCCCGGCAATGCGGCATTGCCACGTTTACCACAGATCTATGTGAGGCTGTTGCATCGGCATATAGTGAAACAACATGTATTGCTATACCGGTCAACGATATCGAAGCCGGTTACGCCTATCCGGCCCGTGTTCGCTTTGAACTCGCAGAGAAAGATATCCATTCGTACAGGCGCGCAGCCGACTTTCTCAATATCAACAATGTCGATCTGGTATGCCTGCAATTCGAGTACGGAATATTCGGCGGAAAGGCAGGAAGCCACATCCTGACACTCTTGCGTGATCTACGAATGCCGATTGTCACAACGCTGCACACCATACTCAACTCCCCAACCCATGATCAGCGATTGGTGCTGGAGGAAGTTGCCGCTCTTTCGGATAGGTTGGCCGTCATGAGTGAACGGGGCTCTGAATATTTACAAAACGTCTATCATGTATCACCAGAAAAGATCGATCTGATTCCGCACGGAATTCCCGATGTGCCGTTCGTCGATCCAAGTTTCAATAAAGATCTGTTCGGCGTAGAAGGTAAAACCGTTTTGCTGAGTTTTGGTTTACTCTCAGCGAACAAAGGTATCGAGACCGTTATATCTGCCCTACCCGACATTGTTGCCCGCTACCCCGACATTGTGTATATCGTTGTTGGTGCCACACATCCTCATGTTATTCAACATGAAGGCGAAACGTACCGGCTCTCTCTTCAATGGTTAGCTCAGCAGAAGGGTGTAGAAAGTCATGTAATCTTTTACAACCGCTTTGTCAGCCTGGAAGAACTTGTTGAGTTCATCGGAGCCGCTGATATCTATATTACACCCTATCTTAACGAGGCACAGATCGTATCCGGATCCCTTGCGTACACATTAGGAGCGGGTAAGGCGGTCATCTCCACACCATACTGGTACGCGCAGGAGATGCTTGCCGATAAACGGGGTGTGCTTGTCCCCTTCCGTGATCCCGCAGCCCTGGCTGAACAGGTAATTAACTTGTTGGACAATGAAGCGGAGCGGCACGCAATGCGCAAGCGTGCTTATATGTTTGGACGAGCGATGATCTGGTCCGAAGTTGCAAAACGCTATATGGAAAGTTTTGAACGGGCTCGGGCAGAACGCCGTCATTATATCCCACCGGGTTTTATTGCGAAAGCGCTCGATCAATATCCTAGTGAATTACCTCCGCTAAAATCGGATCACTTACGGGCCATGACAGATGAAACAGGAATTTTACAGCATGCTCTTTTTACCGTGCCTAACTATTCTCACGGGTATACAACTGATGACAATGCACGTGCTCTGATGGTGAGTATTCTCCTGGATGAACTGGGGAACAGCGAGAGTGTAGGATTAGCTTCACGATATCTCGCTTTCCTCGGGTTCGCGTTTAACGCTCAGAATAAACGTTTTCGGAATGTCCTGGATTACCAGCGAAACTGGTCGGATGACGCCGGTTCGGACGATAGTCATGGCCGCGCAATTTGGGCATTAGGAACCGTCTTGAGCCATTCTACGACACCGTCATTCAATAATATGGCAGGCTGGTTGTTTGAGCAGGCTCTTCCTTCCATCCTTGTAACGACCAGCCCGCGTGCCTGGGCATTTGCACTCATCGGCATTTCCGAGTATTCACAAAAATATTCCGGTGATCGGATGGCCAACCAGGTCAGTGAAGAATTGGCAAGCCGATTTTTGAGATTGTATCGAAGTAATCGATCGGAAGACTGGCGCTGGTTTGAAAGAAGCCTTACGTACTGCAATGCGGCCCTGTCTCATGCCCTTCTTATCTGCGGCAGATCAATTCCAAACAGTGCAATGACCGATGCCGGATTGGAGTCGTTACAATGGCTGGCCGGTTTGCAGTGCGGAAGCGAGGGGCAATTTGTTCCAATAGGTTCGAACGGATTTTATGAGTCTGGAAACGAACGTGCCCGCTTCGATCAACAGCCGATTGAAGCACAGGCGATGGTTTCGGCTTGTCTCGAAGCATTCAGAATTACTGGAGACAAACACTGGAACAAAGAAGCCCGGCGGGCATTTGAGTGGTTCCTCGGGCGGAACGATTTGAAGCTTCCTTTGTACGATGCAACAACAGGCGGTTGCCGCGACGGTTTACATCCCGACCGGCCGAACGAAAATCAGGGAGCAGAATCTACGCTCGCATTTCTTCAATCCTTATTGGAATTGCGTTTAGCCGAACAGACACATTTATCTATGGGGGCATTATTAAACCAAACAATCAGCATTTAGAACTTTTTCACCGTTATAACCTGAACCCTATTCTTACAGCCGACAATTGGCCCTATCCTATCAATAGTGTGTTCAATGCAGGCGCTACATTGCTGCCTGATGGAACAACATTGCTTTTATGTCGGGTGGAGGACCGGCGGGGACTTTCTCACTTTTGTGCTGCCCGATCCGCCAACGGAATAGATAGCTGGAAGATTGATCCGGAGCCAACGCTGGTACCCAATCCTATTAGTTTCCCGGAAGAATTATGGGGCATTGAAGATCCGCGTATTACGTTTTTGCCGGAATTAAAAAAATATGCAGTCGTGTATACTGCATACACGCGCGACGGTCCCGGCGTTGCTTTAGCCTTAACTGAAAGCTTTCACTCCTTTGAACGCTTTGGTGTGATCATGCCGCCTGAAGACAAAGATGCGGCACTTCTACCACATCGAATTGACGGTAACTGGGCTTTGATCCATCGTCCTGTCAGTGCACCGAGAGCGCATATGTGGATTTCATACTCGCCGGATCTGAAATATTGGGGCGGTCATACTCTCATGATGGAAGCCCGGAAGGGTGCATGGTGGGATGCAAATAAAATTGGTCTTTCACCCCCGCCCATTGAAACTCCTCAGGGATGGCTGGTGATTTACCATGGTGTAAAACAGTCTTGTGCCGGATGCATTTATAGGTTGGGACTTGCACTCTTCGACTTGAACAAGCCTGGACTTTTACTTAAGCGCAGCAGAGATTGGTTCTTTGCTCCGGAAGAACCGTACGAACAAAGCGGTGATGTAGGATATGTCGTATTTCCGTGCGGATGCACGATTGGCCCTGATGGCGATACGATCAATTTATATTATGGTGCGGCAGATACGAGCATCGCCCTGGCGACCGGCAGTATACGCAAAATGCTTGAGTGGCTTGAACAGCACAGCAAATAAAACAATGATCATACATCAGTCTGCGCTGAATGAGATTATGAAGCATATGACACGTTTGGAAACGCTGTGGAAGAAAAAACTCTTAAGACCATTCTCTCGTATGAGCAAGACTGAAAATGTGAACGACAATGCCACTGTGTTGGCGAACATGGGCTTTTATAATAGCAATGAGGTGAGTGCATGGAAGAAAAACAAGTAGTCGTTGGCGAATATGAAAATGAGATAGACGCTGAAATCGCAAAAGGACATCTCGAAGCGTCAGGCATTCCGGCATCTCTAATCAAAGACGATGGGGGTGGAATGCTTCCATCGCTACAGAATGCGCAAGGTGTTCAATTGCTGGTCGCTGAAACTCATAGTGAGAAAGCCAAGAAAATACTTAAGGAGAACACCTATGAAAGGCAATAAAAAATTACTCGCTGTGCTTGATCAGCTTTTGGCTGATGAACTTACCGCCATCAACCAGTATATGGTGCATTCTGAAATGTGCGAGAACTGGGGTTATAAAAAGCTTCACGTGGATATCAGAAAACAAGCAATGGATGAAATGCACCATGCCGAGTGGCTTATCGAACGAATATTATTTTTTGAGGGTACGCCGACTGTTTCCAAACTTAACCCGATAAAAATCGGCAAGACTGTATCAGAAATGATCAACAACGACAACAACGATGAACTTGATGCTGTGCGCTCTTATAATGAAGCAATCAAACTTGCTCGTGCAGTTGACGATCAAGGTACTATTGACCTGCTCTCCAAGATACTGAAGATGGAAGAAGGTCACGTCGATTGGGCAGAAATACAACGTGCACAGATCGAACAAATGGGTATGGAAAACTATCTGGTTAATCAAACTGAAGGCGCGGCAAGTTAAAAACGCCGTCAACGTGCTGCCGGAGTATCTCAGCGAAGAGGAAATAGACTTGTTCGGAAAATTGGCAGCATTGCGGAAATAAGCCGCCGGTTTGAAGCACAGAAACGAATTCTTCACACAAATAAAAGGAGAAAAGTCATGAGTAAAAGTCAAAACAGTAAAAAGAATTCAAAGAAAGAACCACAAAAAACAATGAAGGAAAAAAAAGCGGCTAAAAGAGAGAAGAAAAATGAAAAGATGAAACACGGAATCATGAGTGACTTACAAAGTTGAAGTTTGCACGAAAAGGTGAATATTTCTTCCGGAAAGAAACGATATGCTGAAGTTTTTATTTCCCTGTCTACTGTTGCTCTGCATTGTCGGTACCATGCGTACACAAGCACAACAGATATCCACGACCCTTGTTCTGCCCATACTCGATGAAAGTATTCTCGTTTCGACAGACAAGCCGGTGTACTTTCCCGACGATACCCTTCACCTGACAATTCAACGGGAGGACAGCATGACAACAACTGCCGTTGCTCCGATAATTGCTATGGAGGGTATAGAGCTCAAGCCTACCGGACGCGATACCTACATCGCGGTCATTCCTGAAACTGTCACGCCAGGATCATATCGTATTCTCCTCAGAATTGTAGATGCCAAAGGCCGGCGCTTTGTTTATGAAACGGGTCACATTGTGGAGGTCGAAGAATATCAAGACATTGAGCAACTTAGCAATTATGTGAGAATTGTCCCAACGGACGGCAGCAGCGATCCGCAGACGCCGGTGACGCTTGACGGCGAGCAGATACGAACTCTTCACATCGCGTTCCGGCGAGACAGTATTCGGTCGCAGATGGGACCGCAGTTCGTCACGATCAGGACGACGGTGCAGTTGCGAGACGGAACTATAGTACAAACATTCGAGCGCCGCGTGGTGACATTCCGAAGTCATGGCAATCCGGAACGGGATCGTGCAATGTTCATTCAGTACCGTACTGCCTACGGTGCCTATGCTGCAATCAGCACAGAGGATCTCGAAAAAGTACGCCTGCCGTTGGACTCCCTCCCTGCCTGGGCGCTTATCAAGGTGAACATCGAACCGGATTACACAATCAGAATCGGTTCATACGATCGATCCAACTCCGTCACGCGCTATTTCCGCGTGAGAGGCCCAACGATAGAAATGGGTTTCTCGCTCGGCATCCCCAAAGTTTTGTACGATACACAAACCAGGGATACCGTTGACTATGGCAACACCAGTGCGATGTTGCGGTTTTACTATGTCAACGCGGAATCAGGAAATCGATTCCCCGTCAGCTTTGGAATGGGAACGTTTGGGGTCAGCTCGCCGATCGATGTGGGTATCGGACGAGGCGGTTTTGCGCTATCAACATTTCTGGATTTGATCGAGCTGACGAGGATACTCGATCTCGGATTCATCAAGAAAATTAATGCAGGTCTGGAATTGACTCTATTTTCTCCTATCGAAAGGAAAGCACGTCTTTTGATCAACGCACAAGTTGGTTTCTCACTTTAACTTGGATATACCGACAGGAGTGCATTTTTTTTGTGAGCTAATATTTTACAACTACAGGAATATTTTTTTATGTATCGAATATCGTTGAATAATACTTGTGATGTATTGTGATAGTATCCTGAGATTGAGCAAATGCTAATCGCACTATTATTAATAAAACGATTACGGTTGAATATTTCATTTGAACTCCCTTCCTTCTTTTTATCCCGTAGCTTACACTTTTTTCCACTCCTTACGGAAGGTAAACACTTGACTTTGCGATATACCTTCTGGAGACGTATTGGACAGATCAGTGCCCGCCGCCATAATATCGCGATTGATGCTTTGATAACACAATCGAACGAACGTCGCGCATTGAACCGCCTGAGCGGAATTAAAAATGTTTTTCCGGCTTAATTGTCTCGTCAGGATGGCCCAAAGAGTCCCAAATAGGGATCCGACGGGATATAGGAGGTGGTGTTCATCATATGAGTACCAGAGCGCTTTCCTAAGGAGAGATTCTGTTTCTTGTTGAGAAAGATCGATGCCTAAAACCGCTGCATACTCTAAATCATCAAGACACCACTTCGTAATACGACTTTCCATCACTCCATTTTTAACTTCCCAATCTGGAACACTTACGTGCAAATCACTTTCATAAATATAGATGCTGCCGTCATCCCTCCCGTCATCACGTATGCTACTCATGAGAAAGGTATGATTATACCGGGATGGTTTCCCATCCTTTGTCAATCCACCCTGTCCGTCACGGATTAGTTTGTAAATTGGAGTTGATGAGCCAATTATACAAATGCGACCCGGAGCGTAGTTTTGCTTGAAGAAATTTAACACGGCTTGGTTCACAGGACCTCCTTTCATCCTTACCAATTATTGAAAAAGACCTCCCAAATATAATGTATCGCAGTGTTCTTTCGGAGGATAGACTTGACATGCCCCCTTAAAGCGATCCAGTGTCATATTAGGGAAAAAAATAATAAGGATCAAAAGAGGAAGCAATGGGCAAGAAATAGAAAAATCCCAACTATCTATTACCGCTTGGGATTTTCCTTTAGTATGTGTAAGGGGTCCGATTGACTCTATGCACAGGATGGGAAACAAAGGCTAACCAGGATAATCTAAATTAGAAGTGCACGCAATGATGTTTTTCACGTCAGCCCTGTTTGCTCGTCTCGCGGCTCATTCCTGCTCTAATCGGTGGAGGGGGCCGAAAGTATGCAGGCAGGCCCCATAAATACGGAGGCGTGTTCATTTCGTCACTGGTACCGCTGACGATAATCGTCATAATATGCCATTACATGATCGACATATTCCACAGTCTGGTGATAATCATTAAAAAAACCGTTCCGTGGCCTATCGCTTTCCCATGCCCGCTCATGAAGGGTGGTGAAACGTTTTGAAAGAAGTGGAAGGGCATCCCGCACTCCTTTCCACGTCTTGGGGTTATCGTTCAGAAAAAGGGCTAAGTGTTGAGCATCAAGAATCCTTCCTATACCGGCGTTATAAGCTGCTAGTGTAAGACGAGTCCGATCCTCCGGTGCAACGTCATCAAACGAACCCGATAATATCGACAGGTGTTTAATTCCTGCGATAATATTAGTCCTTGGATTCATGATGTCTCCCAATCCCATTTGTTCTGCAATATCTTCAAAGGTTGTGGGCATGATTTGCATCAATCCTATTGCACCTCGGTGACTCTCTGCATCAATGGTGAAACGACTCTCCTGACGTATTACGGCAAGGACGAGGCGCCAATCGAGGTCATATCGCCCTGAATATTTATGGATTGTACTGCCATAAAGTCTGAGTATTCTCTCCACTTGGTCATCATTCGAAGATGGGGGTAGTATTACGCGGGATGAAACAATATCTGTGGACGGTCCCCCGTTTTCTGTATTTTCTCGAAAAATCTCCCCTACCCTTATTATCACACAAACAAAGACTACTATTGCCGAAATTATTACAAGTACTTCATAAATGAGTTTTTTCTTCATCCGTTAATCCTTATACTGTTCGACTATACCCAAGCCTTCCCCCTACTAACACTAACAGAGCACAGAGGGTTTCCGGATGCCTGCCTTAATTGACAGGATGCTGGGCGTTAATTATGTCACAGCTGGCTGCATAACATGCTCATATAGAGGTACTATGACACTTACAGTCTTCTAAATACGATAGAAATATATGGTTCTATCTATTTAATGTCAAGTATTAACGTTCTGATGCTCTTTAAAGTTCTCTTTTTAAGGTCGAAATGACTCAGTTGGTCGGTAATAATGGCAGATATAAGTGTGTTTAACATTTACAATTGAGATGTTAGAAAAGAAGGGCAAAGCTATTTTGTCAGTGTAGAATTAAAAAATATTTATTTTTAATTTCTTGAGAAAAAAGAGCCTTTTAACAGAATTATTACCCTTTAAAGACATTTTTTTTAGTATGACATTAAATGAATCATCTTATGTTTTATATTACTTTGTATTAACATCTGGTTGTCCCCATTCTAAAACCTCGACACGAACCTGGGCAGTTCCGTTCCCAATCATCTGGAGTTGTTTTGCGGCTAAATAGGAGACGTCGATGATCCTGTCTTTAACAAATGGGCCGCGGTCGTTGATACGAAGAATGACCGTTCGTCCGTTATCAAGATTTGTAACTTTGACTTTTGTATTAAACGGATGTGTCGGATGCGCTGCTGTGAGTGCATACATATCGTACACTTCGCCATTTGAGGTTTGATGCCCGTTAAACTGATCAGAATAATAAGACGCTGTTCCTTCTTCGACGGCAGGACTATTGAGTGCTTTCTCTCCGGATACAGTACGGTGCCCCTGATCTCTACTTGATATAAACCGAGGTGATGAAGCACAACCAACGAATACGATTAAAAAGCTGTAATAAATTAATGAGGTTATAACAAAAGGTGCATGTATTTTCTTAGAGAAACTCATTCATCTTCTTTCGTTTGAGATAATCGACGATTTCTTTGACATCTTGCGATTTCCCTCTTTTACATACTAAGAGTGCATCATCTGTGTTAATTATGATAAGATCTTCGACTCCAATGACACCGGTAATTTCTTCATTGGATTGGATAATTGAATTCTTTACATCCTTTATTATCACATTTCCAAGGATGACATTCCCCTGATCGTCCTTTTCGGCTATTCTATATACTTCATCCCAGGAGCCCACATCACTCCAGCCAAAATCTCCTTTAATGACATAGACCTGTCGGGCTTTTTCCATCACCCCATAGTCAATTGAGATACTGCGGATCACGCCATATACATTTTCAAGCACCGGCATATATTTCTCTGTGCCCAAGACGGCATCGATTCTCTGGAGTTGTTGGTGTAATTCTGGCAGGTGTAATTCGATTTCTTCGAGAATTGTACCGATTCTCCAGATGAACATACCGCTGTTCCACACAAAATCACCGCTCTCCAAAAAGCGTTCTGCCGTTTGCAAATTCGGTTTCTCGGCAAATGTTTTCACTCGATATACTCTGCGGTCTATATAAGGATTTTTCTCCTGTGGTTCTTCGAGCATCTGGATATATCCATAACCGGTCTCGGGGCGGTCCGGCTGGATCCCGATGGTTACGAGGCCTTTCGTTTCCGATGCAACCTGAACGCCGATTGAGACGAGTCGATGAAATTCACCGACATCCTGGATGATATGGTCAGCCGGAAGAACAATCATTACCGCTTCAGGATCAATCCGCCGTATGAAGAGTGCTGCAAGTCCGATACAGGGTGCGGTATTTCTGCCGATCGGTTCTACGAGAATATTATTTGGAGGGATTGATGGTAACTGTTTGATGATAGTCGGTTTCTGGACGCGGTTAGTTACTACGAATGTATCTTTTTTCTCTATGATACCGTCGATTCTGGCAACAGTATTCTGGATAAGCGTTCCTTCTCCGGCAATTGGAAGAAGTTGTTTTGGATATTTTTCTCTGCTTCGCGGCCAGAAACGGGCGCCTACACCTCCCGCCATTATCAATGCAAATACATGAGCCATAAGTCGCCATTCATTTCATGATCACTTTATTTTGTATCTTGCATCGCTTAGGTTGGTCGTCGTTTGTTCCAACGCGGAGACATTGAAATCGACTCCCGATCCAACAACTTCGCTTAGACCTACCGTGGTATCGCTCAAGAATTGGACTACACGCTCATCGCTACGTATTTTCCGTGTTGTAACCCAATGTAAAAAATCGACTAAAGCATTCATGAAAATCTGAACTCCAGGTTCGTCGATTGATTCCATTTCTCTCGATTTCTCTTCACAAAATTCCTGGAGATGATCGAACATCTGTTCGTATAGATCCGGGTCATCGGTGGAGTCTTTTACCTGAAGCACCAGCGTATCGAACGATTCATAGAATTTGAGGAAGACCGGCGGTACAGCACGCTGCGGTAATGGAGCGGCTTTGATAACGGCATCATGACGCAGATAGTACTCGAGAAGCGTAGTACTCAGAAGTTTTCGATCCATCTCGAATTCGCTTCCCTTGGCCGGTGTTGTGCTTGTTCGATCGATAATCCACAGACATGCAAGCGCACATTGTTCCATGTCCTTGACCCGGTATAATTTCCTCAGGTCGTTTTCAAGGGTCTGAGAGTTTTTCATTTTTTCTGTGAGGGCAATCAGCCTCTCGCGTTCGCTTTCCGCGATTCGCTCTTCAAGATCTTGTCGGCATGATTGCAATATTTTCACAAGGTATTCTTTTCCACTGTTCATAGGTTACTCCACATATATTCGTGGCACACGCGGAGATATCTGACAAAATACTTCGTAAGGAATTGTTCCAAGTGTTTCGGCAACCGACCAGGCCGTAATAGATTTATCGCCATCCGAGCCGATGAGTGTCACACGATCACCTAATTGCACAGAGGCTTCCATACCGATGTCAACAAGTATTTGATCCATACAAATTAGTCCCACAACAGGATACCGTTGGCCACCGATTAGAGCGTATGTTTTTCCGCTTAAAAGCCTGCTGTATCCGTCGCCATAACCTATCGTTACCGATGCAATTCTAGTTTCTTTCTGTACCACATACTTACCCCCGTAACTCAACGGAGTTTCCGGGGATACTTTTTTCATATAATTGATGCGTGAATAGAGTGAAAGGGCCGGTTTCAGTTCGATAGTCCTGCCGACATCATACGACGGATAATATCCGTAAATCGTTATTCCGGGGCGAACCATATCGAAATAAGATTCCTTCATATCAAGGATAGCCCCGCTGTTTGCGCAATGCCTTAGAGGAATTGAATATCCATTTTTCTGAAGGATGTCCAGGACATGATTAAATCTATCTAATTGTAGTCGCGTATACGTTTTATCCGCCTCGTCGGCCCGGGAAAAATGAGTGTATATACCTCGTATAACGATATTCGGAAGTCGTGCTACGTGCCGATAAAACTCTGCCGCCTCTTCCCACGGAACACCGACACGCCCCATACCTGTATCAACTTTGATATGAACCGATGCTTTCTTCTGCAGCACACCGGAGAGCGCATCAAGCGCATTGGCTACTTCGATTGTACACAGTGTGATATCGATACCATACTCGACATAGAGCGGGAGTTGATCAATAATTGCCGGAACAAATGCAAGAATGGGAACTTCAGGGAAAAAAGCACGAAGTGTTATTCCTTCTTCGGCTATTGCGACACCCAGCCATTCAGCGCCGGCGTTAAGAACAACACGTGCCACTTGAACATCTCCATGTCCATAGGCATTTGCTTTGATAACTGCCATCACCTTTACATTTCCGACACGCCGTTTTATCTGGCGCATATTGTAATCGATCGCTTTAAGATCGATGATTGCATGGGTCGGACGGATGACATTCATTTGTATGCTGGAAATATATTGCCGAAATATAAAAGAATATCAGATGAGAAGCAATGTACAAAGACAAGCGAAGCCTCTGGAAATCCAGAGGCTTCGGGCAATAACTGCTTAATCTTGCGAGATACGATTCTATTAATACATATCTCCCATACCACCTCCACCACCCATCGGCGGCATAGAAGGCTTCTTCTCTTCCGGCTTTTCGACAACAGTCGCTTCAGTTGTAATAAGTAACCCGGCTACACTTGCGGCATTCTCAAGTGCCGTACGGGCTACTTTTGTCGGGTCGATAACACCCGATTTGATCAAGTTTTCATACTGTTCGGTGTTAGCGTTGAAGCCGTAATCGTCTTTCCCTTCCATGACCTTATTAAGAACAACCGCTCCATCCAGACCTGCATTATTGACGATCTGACGAATGGGCTCTTCAAGAGCACGGCGGACGATTTCGACACCGATTTTCTGATCCTCGTTGGCAACCTTCACATCATTAAGGTTCGAGGCAACACGAATGTAGGCAACACCACCGCCCGGGACAATTCCTTCCTCAACCGCAGCACGGGTTGCATGAAGGGCATCTTCAACGCGGGCTTTTTTCTCTTTCATTTCGACTTCTGTAGCCGCACCAATCTTCAATACGGCGACACCACCGCTGAGCTTCGCGAGGCGTTCCTGTAGCTTCTCCTTATCGTAATCCGATGTGGTTTTTTCAATCTGGGCCTTGATTTCATTGATCCTTTTCTTGATCGAATCCTTTTCACCTTTTCCTTCGATAATTGTAGTATTGTCTTTATCAATAACAACCTTTTTGGCGGTTCCGAGATAAGCAAGAGTCGCGTTCTCGAGCTTATAGCCCTGCTCTTCCGAGATCACTGTTCCTTTTGTCAGTATGGCGACATCTTCGAGCATTGCCTTACGGCGATCACCGAAACCCGGGGCTTTCACAGCGGCAACACGCAACGTACCGCGCAACTTATTCACTACCAGAGTAGCAAGGGCTTCTCCCTCGACTTCTTCGGCAATCACGAGGATTGAACGGCCGGCCTGAGCAATCTTCTCGAGAATCGAGAGAAGATCCTTCATTGCACTGATTTTCTTGTCATGAATCAGGATATATGGATCTTCAAGGACGGCTTCCATTGAATCTGCATCCGTCACAAAATAGGGTGAAAGATAGCCGCGATCAAACTGCATACCCTCGACGAGATCGACTGTTGTTTCAGTACCTTTGGCTTCTTCAACAGTGATGACACCATCTTTTCCTACTTTTTCCATCGCATCGGCAATCAATGTACCGATAGCCGGGTCATTATTTGCTGAAATAGCGCCAACCTGGGCAATTTTTTGCTTGTCGTCGCCGACTGTTTTACTCATTTTCTTCAGATCTGCCACGACCTGAGTAACAGCCAAATCGATGCCGCGTTTAAGATCCATCGGGTTTGCACCGGCAGTTACGTTTTTCAATCCTTCACGAACAATTGCCTGTGCAAGAACGGTTGCCGTTGTCGTACCATCGCCTGCGACATCCGAGGTTTTCGAGGCAACTTCGCGTACCATCTGGGCACCCATGTTTTCGATTGGATCTTCGAGTTCGATTTCTTTTGCGACTGTCACGCCGTCTTTTGTTATTGTCGGTGCTCCGAATTTCTTGTCGATAACAACGTTCCGCCCTTTGGGACCGAGCGTTACTCTGACGGCGTTAGCGAGTTTGTCAACCCCTTTTTTAAGCGCCGAACGCGCTTCTGTGTCATAATGAATTAATTTTGCTGCCATATGTTCTTTACTCCTTTAGGTTTTTCTTTTTTTCAAAATATCCTTTGGCTACAGTATTGCGAAAAGATCGCTTTCGCGCATAATCATGTACTCTTCACCGTCGAGTGTTACTTCGGTGCCGGAATATTTCCCGTAAAGTACTCGGTCACCTACCTTGATCTCAAGTGCCACACGGGTTCCATTTTCCATTACCTTCCCTGGACCTGCCGCAACAACTTCTCCGATGACCGGCTTCTCTTTCGCAGTATCAGGAAGGATAATCCCCCCTTTTGTCTTTTCTTCCGCAACGGCCGGCTTCACAACAACCCGATCTGCTAAGGGTTTAATCTTCATATGAACCTCCTTTTGAATTTCTTGAAAAATAGGCAGATTTGAATGATTTCTATAAAATTATCAATTATTAGCACTCGCTTAATATGAGTGCTAATATATAAAAAACATTATAAAAAGTCAAGCTATTTTCCACATTTCTGCTTAAGGAGGACAAGTGTGATGTCATCTGATTGCGATGCTCCGAGTGTATATTCACGTATGGCTGTCTGGAGATCAAAAAGAATACGATTTACAGATTCATGACGCGAATTTATGAGAACTCTTTCGATTCGTTCTTCACCGAATTCTTTTCCATCTGCATTCATCGCCTCGCTTACACCGTCGGTATAAAGAACGATTAAATCACCCTCCTGAATATGTGTGACCTCTTCTTCATACGCAGCAGATGTCGGCATTACACCGAGTATAATCCCTCCTTTTTCAAGCCGCCTGAAATTCCCATCTTTTGAAACTATGTACGGCGGATTATGTCCGGCATTAACTGTCGTAAATTGACTGTTAAGGGTATCGAGAATCCCCCAGAAGAATGTAATAAACCTGTCTGTACTCGTACTATCATAAATCAAATTATTTACGCCCTTAGTGAGTTCTGGAAGAGTCATATCGAGCGATACAAGGGCCCTGATCGTGGCTTGTACATTTGCCATCAGAAGTGCAGCCGGTGTACCCTTGCCTGATACATCACCAATTGTAATGACATACTTTGTTGGAGAAAGCTGGATAACATCATAGGTATCTCCACCCACCTGTTTTGATGATATATTAACAGCGACTATCTCATATCCGGGTATTTTGGGGAGTGTACTTGGTAATAATCCTCTCTGGATTTCGCGAGCAATATTGAGTTCATCCTCCATCCTTTGCTTCTCAAGTGTCTCAACGAATAACCGGGCATTTTCCAGTGAAATCATCGCCAGGCTGCCAACCGATGAGAGGAATTCACAATCCGATTCCGTATAATCCCCTCCACCTATTTTCTCACCTAGGCATATTATTCCACTTGTGATATTCTGTGTCATCATTGGAACGATGATCTTCATTTGTAACCTTTCCAGTTCTGTACGTACGACTTCGTTCCCTGCGGGAATTTCATTAACCAAAGAGGCCGAATCGATTCTGTTCAGAGCACTGAAAAAACCATCGTTAACAATTTCCATCATCGATCGATTTACGACGGTTTTCATTGTATCCCCTTCGCGTAGAAAAACGCAATATCGCCTGACGCCAATTTGTCCCATCAGAGCGAACAGGAGTGTCTTGATGATTTTTTCACGTTCGAGTGTCGCGTTAAATTCTTTACTGAGATCAAAAAGTGTATTCAATTCCTGTATCTTTTGATCAAGTGTTCGATTTACCTGGCGCAACTCTTCGATCACCAATCCTTTTTCCATTGCCGTGGCGGACAGATTGACCAATGATTCCAGAAATTCCTTCTCTCTCTTGGAATATTTAGTTCCACGCAGTCTTCGTCCAATAGCGATCATACCGAACTGAACGCCTCTGGATGTTACAGGAAGAACCGTCTCAAAATCATACTGACAAAGAAATGCTCCGAGTGGTGTATTTATCGGAGGAAGAATTCCTATCCCCAGGGTTGAAATTTGTGAATATTCGATTCGAAATTCTCTTCCCATGATATCTTGAGGCAATCCCTTTGCACTATCAATCCGGTATTTCCCCTCCTCATGCCGTAGCAACACCAATGCACGGGATACAAGAAGTTTTCCCATGATGGTGAGCAATACATTGCCGAGAATAAAAGGGAGATCTAGTGAAGAGTTGATGATGCGGCTATATTCGAAGAGCGACCCAAGTGTAAATGCATCATGCTGGATGTTTTTTGTGTGATATCTTTTGCGATGCTGGTTCGGTTTTACCGTTTTTTTCGCTTTTCCCTTTTTCATAGGGAGCTCATCAGGTTTGACGCTGAAGATATTTGGTGAGCCGGACACGGTTGACGGGGCCGGGTTTAAAATCGTATTCCACCTTATCCATTACAGTCTTCATTAAATACATCCCGAGACCGCCTCTTTTGAAGTGCGTAAGATATTCTTTCATATTGGGTTGGGGAACACTCGATGGATCGAACGGCCTTCCCTGATCTGTAATCGTAATTTCAAATACAGTATTTTTTGTGAGAATAGACAATTTTATTGTATGATTTTTACCGTAATCGTATGCATGTTTAATGATGTTCGTGCAGGCCTCATCGACAGCAAGGACTATTTTATTTACATCGTCTTCGTCGAAACCGAAATGTTGAGCAGCGCGCGATACAAAATCCCGGACTTCTTTTAGACGGTCAGTCCGGCTCGGGACGACTAGATCGCTCATATATGAATCTTTTTTTACCATCCAGATTTCTTTGCCAACTTGAATTTCACGCTGAATTCCATCATATCGTCGTTTCCGTAAATTTCTTAATTGCTTCCTTTTCATCTTTGAAGATCTCATAAAGAATCGGGAAGCCGAGCAGATCAAAGACATTATATACCTTTGGAGACATGTTCGACAGCTTGATATCCCCCCTCTGCTGCCGGACATCTTCGATGAACGCCATGAAGACACCGAGACCGGCGCTACTGATGTAGTTCAGATCACGGCAATTAACAATGATGTTGAATTTCTTGTTTGTCATAAGCTGTTGGAGCGCATTTTCCAGCTCCGGCGCAGTATGTGCATCAAGATAACCTTTCAATTCAACAATACTGATGCGATTTTCCTCGCGAAGTGCAATTTTAAAATCGCTCATACGTTCAAATCTCCCTCTGTCTGTATATAATAATCTGCTTTTCTGCCCGCCATGACATAGTACAAGATACCTACGATCCATGCCATTTTAGGACGAGAATTGTGAGATCATCCTCATTAAGGCCTTCCTCTTGATGACGGCGGACATAATCGACTATCTCATTACGGATACGTTCGGCGGAATCGGAATGGTGACCGCTTACAACCTGTAAGAGCCGTTCATAACCGAATTCATCTCCTGCTTGATTTCGCGCTTCGGTTACTCCGTCGGTATAAAATACGCAGATATCTCCATTCTTCAAAATGATTTCTTCTTCCTTCGTAGATTCTGCAAAAATGCTATCCCGGCTGAGCCCGAGACCAAGTCCTGTCGGCTGGACGTAGCGAACCTCATCTTTTCCGACATAGAGCATGGGACAGTGCCCTGCTCTTGCAATTCGAAGCTTTCCCACTCCGTCAAGAATGACATAGACGAGGCTCACGAACGACCGCTTATCAATACTGCCGCTTAGTGCGTTATTCGCAAGAACCAGGAATTGTTTAGGCGACTGAGTCATCTTACTCAGTGACTGGAAAATGCCTTTTACTTCAGCCATATAAAACGCCGCCGAAACTCCCTTACCCGATACATCCCCAACGACTATACCGATCGTATTAATATCAAGATTTACAATATCATAGTAGTCCCCTCCAACTTCGGATGCCGGAATCGAAATCGCCGATAACTCATATCGGGGATTGGTTGGAATTACCTGAGGAAGCAGCTTTTGCTGCATTTCACGCGCGAGCATCATTTCACGCTGCAGACGTTCGCGTTCAATCGACTTTTCAATGAGACGCGAATTCTCTATAGCGATTGTTACGTTATCGGCAAATGTAGAGATGACCTCAATATCATCCTGATCAAAATGTTCCTCTCTCCCTTTCGTAGCGTACAAAATACCTATCATCGTTTCGTGAGAAAGGAGCGGAACTATGAGCAATGAGCCGATATTTTTCTTCAACTTTCCGATATGGGTAAACCTATGATCACGTGCGACGTCGTCGATCAGCACGACGCGTTTTTTTTCCACTACAAGCTCGCGGAGAAGATTTCCTTTCTCACTATTTAGAATTTCAATTTGTTCTGCTGTAATGTTTTTAATTGATACTGTCTCGACCTTATACACCGTCCGTTGTCGGTCGTCATCCTGTTGGACCATTTCCAGCCATGCACTTTGTGCTCCGCATACTTCCAGTGTCATTTTCGTGACTGTGGTGACCAGATCGTTAAAATCGAAAACACGTGTGACAAGACGGCCAAGGTTGTGGAGTGAATTTACCTCGCTCTGTTTCCGTTCGTATGCATCGGCTGTCGGCAGGTGAAATAGAGTACTGACGAATGTGAGTCCAAAATAAATCATACCAAATATTGATACGAGAAAGGAATAATATCTTAGCGGAGCACAATAATACACCATTGCCTTGTCGAGAAATGTCCCATTGAATAACATATTGATGGCGAGAAATGCCATAAACAATAGAACACCGTACACGATGCTGTAGATTTTTTCCTTCCGTGAAAGAAGAACGATCCATGAGAGCCTGAATGAAATAACGATCACCATTATGACGGTCATCCATAAAAGGATAGTCGTGAACGCCGAGCTCTCGAGCGGATGCATACCGAATGCTGAGATGCTTGTCGCTGCAAGAAGGAGCAGCAGGATGATAAAATTACGGCGCGTTCCTTTCTTCCGATGGAGAAGAACCATCATCTTGAGATGAAGAAAGATGGCAATCGCCGTCAATCCCGCAATAACACTAAGAATCGTTCCGACAATGATGGTCATATAATCCTGTGGAACAAGCCAGGAATCGACAGGTAAAAATCCCTCCTTCCGGATGAATGAGAGGAGAGCATATACAACGATTATAATGAGAGTAAGAATGAATATGCTACCCAAACGCTTGATCGGACTTCTTACCGCCGTTATCGAGGGAAGACTCTGGATAAACAAATAAGAGAAGAAAAAACCGACGATGACAAACACATCGCGGAGATACCAGACCCCGAATATATTGAGCGCGACATTCTTCCTCAGGATGTCGAGAATGAAGATAATGGTAAATATTACAAGTGGAATTAGTATGTAGAGGATACGCCGGAATCGCATCGTGACCTGATACTCTGGTAACTATATGCCGTGATCAATCTTCGGGACTATATATATTGTTCGAAGAAATTGAGCAAAAGTTGCAATTTTTCTAAGGAATTCACCAAATTCCGTTGAGGCAAAGATACTTCTTTTCGGTACGAAACACAAGCAAGCATAAAAACAGGCAAAGCCCTCATTTAGAGAGCTTTGCTGGAAAAGCGGTTGTCTGTAGTTCGACACTCATGACGGCAGAAGAGCAATCAGACGATCGACGTCGCGAGCTTCGGTTGATTGCGGATATTCTGTCTTAACCTTCTTCAGGAGCATCTTTGCACGCTCTTTATCTCCGATGAGTCCGTAGTTGCGAGCGGCATTGATCAGATTTTCCGATGCCGAAGGAATCGATGAATATTTGTTTCCGGCTTTTTCAAAAAGCTCGGCTGCCCGTTTATAATCCTTCTTGTATTCATAACACGAGGCCGCACCGGCCAGAGCTGCCGCTTTCAACTCGAGCGGGCTACCGCCAAAATCCTCATAGTATTTTAATGCTTCATCGATTTTCCCCGTTGCATAATAACAATTTGCCAGATAAATCTTTGCATGTTCGCCGGATTCCGAGCTCCCATAGTTATTGACGATTTTTTGCAATCCCATTATATTTTTCTCGGGAATTCCTTTGATTGCAGTCTCATATTGGTCCGCTTGAAACATCGGGTTAATCTTTGTGAGCTCCATTGTCGCTTTTTCTTCATCGGCTTTCCGGTTGTTCGAATAGACAAATGCGACGATAATAAGGACGATTACTCCAACCGCAGTATAGTATATATACTGTTTATATTGAGTAAAGAAATTCTCTGCCTTGACGAGTGTTGTGATAAGAGTATCCTGTTTGAGCTCTCGTTTTGAAATTTTCTTCTTCGCTTTAAGCATACATTCTCCTTTTATAAGTTGGTACGCCGACCGGGAGTCGAACCCGGAACCTCAAGCTCCGGAGGCTTGCACTCTATCCAGTTGAGCTATCGGCGCAATTTCGTATAGTATAATATACGAAACTTCGAAAAAGAAGGCAAGGACTTCTTATCATTGAGCAAAAACCGTATATTTTCAATTGAAAGACAATATTGTCGTTCTGATCTGTTCTGGATCAGGACCTACCGATGCCTGATTTTAGGTCCTTCATTAACCGCTACTTCCTAAAAAATCCAACAAATGACTATTGATAAAGGAAAAAGTATTATTTATATTCGTGTGAGTGATTTTACCTACCGATTAACGTTTATGTGAATACGTGTTTCTTCGTCTGACTATTAATATCTTCGGAAAATCTGGATCAACGAGGCAGTCATTGAAACTCCACGCACGCTCTGTAGAAAATGAGAATTGAGAGTGCGGTTTTTAATCACTGAATACAGCTCGCTCCAAAAAAAATATTTCAAATGGAATTATTTCATGAGGAATGCCTATGAATTCTTCCCATTGTCGAAAAATTTTACCGTTTATATTTGCAGTGCTCATCCTTCTGCTGGCCTGTCTGAATTCGTTTGTTTTCGCACAAGAACAGGATAGGGTGAAGAGCGAACTGTTCCGAGAAATCGAGACTGCAATTAAAAAAGCACAACAAGAGGAAGTACCTGCTTTTGCGCCAAGCCTTTTCGAAAAAGCTATAAAATTATATAAGAGCGCCGAAAAAGATTATCGGGATGGCGAGCGTCTCGAAGATATCCGCGAAACACTTCGTGATGCAGTGAAAGCAACAAACGAAGCAATTGAAGCGGCAAATATTTCCAAAATCACTCTCGCAAAAGCAAGCGTCATGAGGAAAGAAGCAGCACAGCGAGAGTATATCAAGCTGGCACCTTCCGAATTCGCGGATGCCGAGAAGAGTTATGAGGACGCAATCCAAAAAGTGGAGGCCGGCGATATACGCGCAGCCCGAAAAAAAACTGAAGAAGCGATGAAAAGCTATCGTGAGGAAATCATCATCGCCATGGAAAAGGGTCCTCTGAAAGAAGCTTCGGCACGACTGGATCGTTCGAAAGATGTCATGAGCCGTGAAAGCGTTAATAAATCAAAACGCGACCTGGGAGCGTTGGAAGATCAGCTGGATGACGCCCGCGATCAGGAATTTGAAATCCCCGTGCTGATTGCCGACGTCCATAAAAAAATCGACGCTATCATCTGTGCTATCGATCCTGCATATTGTAATCCTCCTGATACACTTGTGATGGGAAGCTTTATTTTAAAAGTAGAATCCTATGACCCGGGCCGCAGCTGGGATTTCGAGCGCAATGTAATGACGAACGCTTCCGGCGTCGCATGGACATCTTTTTCATGCGATTTCGTCACTCTTTTTCCAATTTTTTCGGGCAATATCAAACTTATCTCAAAAACATTTCAGGTCGTCCCGATTGTCAGCGATACCCTCACGGAAATCAACCTGGAAACAGCAAAACTTATAAATCCCGAAGTGAAGATCGGTGAAACTCTCCAGCTTGATATCCCCTCAAAATCCGATCTCCACGCAGATATACTAAAGGGAAAAAGAGACTTAATCGACCTTCTTGGAAAACCCAAAGGTACTATTAAAGTCCGTTTCGAGAATCTCACCATCGAACCTGTTGCTCACTCGAAGGTCGGGAAAGTCCTTGAGGGGACGGCACACTATCCGACAGTGCCACCGACTCCCGATCGCATAACACTGTCCATCGCAGGTTTCAAGGTGTACATCGACAGTCTGCTCCTTACACCCGCCGCTGCAACGGCTCAAGCCGAATTAGAATTTCCGCCGTCAATCGTCGATCTTTCTGAATGCCGGCCGGGGCGCGTCAGCCTTGGAACAATTTCAATTAACTCATCATGCCAATTTCATAAAGAATTATACGACAACACGTTCGGCCCATGGGTAATGGACAATACAGGAATCGTTTTCGGAGGAACCGGTTTTGTTGCCGATTTCTCAACATCATGGATGGTGCCCGCAGGACCTGATCTACCTCCGATGCTACCGGCCTGGCGTGGTGTTGTATTGAAGAGCGGCGGTACTGTAGCTCATTCATCGATTGACACATCAAATGTCGGTTTTCTCTATGGAAGTTATAGATTTACAAATGCAACTGTAAGCTCCTCGGGGCTCAATACAAAACTGGTTCTGGACAGTGTAAGTAAGTATATGACCCTTGCACCGCTTGCATACTATATTATTCTTCATGGCGGTTCCTTACAGATAGAAAACGGAATGGTCAAAGAGGGTTCGTTTGCAGTCGCCGGCGAATTGCCGTCAAGTGTAAAAAGTGATGGAGGCAGTCCAATCCCGTTTCATTTTGATTCTTTCAAGGTTGATTCATTACTCAATATCACCGGTGTCGTCGATACAATTCACACCAAAATTATATTGAGCGAATCATACGCGCTCGCCGTAAGAAAAGGGAACTTTTTCCTGCCGGCTGCGCCGGTACCGCTTGCTCCTCTCTATTTCGATAGGAGCACTTATAACCGTAGCACTATAGAGAGTATCCTCGATACCATGCCGTTACCGGGTCTGACCATCTACCGAAGAAATATCGATTCGTTGATGATCAGCTCCAAGGATGTTCATCCTCGCTTCTGGGTAAAGCGACCTCATGGGTGGTTGAATGTTGTCACTCAAGGTGGAGTGGGCGACATTTATCTCTTCGGTAATCCAAAGGAAACAATGGATATTCAATGTAGACTTGGTCAACCGGGTACTCCCGGATATAAATCGGATAGTACGTTTGCCACCGAGTTCAAAGATACTGTCATCGTCGATTTTGTGCATAATGCCGTCTACGATACTTATTTTAAAGGAGACATTACAATTCCATACCCATGCGGAGCGGCAGTGGTCGGTGTTAAGATACCTTTCTATGATATGGGATTTACATCAATTGGCGCCTGCGTCGGCGGCAACCCCGTTTTTGCCGATACCATTACTCTCGATTATTGGGGGGTTGGAATCACCTCGAAATGGGGTGTCGTGAGCGTTCGGACCGGTGAGATTTTATACACCGATGCCATGATTACGGAACCGAGACATTTTGCATTGGGCTTTAATATTTATTGGGGCGAGATGCGTGCCGATGGAAACCTCGGAAATTTCTTCTTCAACTATAATTCAGGGAATCAGAAATTCGATGGATTTCCTTTCACGATTCATAACGCGTCACTCTCCCGCTATAATCCGGTACCGGCATTTGCCGAGGGACATCCTCTCCTCGGATATCTCGAAGTGGAAGGAGACGTTCATTTCCCCTTCTGGGGAAGTAGAACCGTCACCATCAGGGATTATAAATATCCCGATCGTCCAGAGACACCATATAATTTGCGCTATGTCAGAATAACACCGGATTATTTTGCAGTCCAGCGAAACTGGGGATCCGGAAGAGCAGATATGAATTTTCCCGTCGTCTGTTATGATAGTCTTGACCAGGACGGCTTTCAGGGTAGAGGACAGGTTAAACTACTTGGTCAACTCGACGGTACGATAGCATCTTTGATGGATATGAGCTCTATTGTGTCGAACATTTATTTCTGTTTAGGTGAAACGGAGGAAGGTGCCGGAGGCAGTGCCTCAGATGTATTATTGACGGGAGCGGTCGGCAGTATAACACTCGGACCCATTGGAGGAAGTATACAAATCATCGGTGATAAGCTCGAGAGAATTTATATTGAAGGGCCAATGGAAATGTCCGGTGATGTAGGCTGGCTGGGAATTGGAGCGGCCATGCAAATAGACGGTCTGATGACGGTTGAAATTACACCGACAAGCCTTACGTTGGGTACTGTTGCAGGAATTTCCATGACTCTTGTCCGTGTTGCGGGTCTGCAAGGAATGGCCGGTATGAAATTCACCGCATCGACAACAGGATTGCAGGGAGATATTTTCGGCAATTTTAATACTTTCCCGGTCCAGGTCGGTGCGGAAGGTCAGTTTTCTTTTGGTGTAGGTTATCCACCGAACCCTTCGTTCTACTTCGAGGGTTATGCCAAAACATGGATATACTTTTTTGGAAGCGGCATGAAGTCGGAGGGAGCTTTAGTCGTAGCGCTTAATGCGCCACGAGAACAATTGTGGGCTTTAGATAAAATAGGAAAAAATCTTACCGCAAATAAAGTTCTTACCAGTCTCGGAGTTGCATCAGATGCCAGGCTTACGGGGTTTTATGGAGGCGGCAAATTCGGCGGAACCCTTGACCTGGGAATAATCGGCGGCGGTTGTTGGGTTTGGGGTGGAGCGGGGTGTTTCTATATCACTAAATCCTCGAGTTTTATTATTGTAGGAAATGCCGGAGTTGAAATTACGGGCGAGGTTCTATATGGACTCCTCTCCGCATCACTGTGGGCCGAGATGGGAGGCGCATTAGATGTGTCAGCTATTCCACCTCGTTTTTCACTCTGCGGCGCAGCAGGTATTGATGTCTGTTGCTGTTGGGACCTTATCTGTTTCGGATGGTCAGGTAGCGTCTGCATTGGTACAAACGGCATCAAGACGAATTAAGGAGAATTACAATGAGAACATTTTCCAAACAGCTCCTATTAATTATCTTTTTGCTACTCGTCTTTTCCGACTGTGGATTTGGGTGGAGTCGTCTGACTCACAGCAGAATTACATACTGGGCATGGAGATATTCAGGACTACCGCCTTCCGTTGGTGATTCCGGTGATTCTATAGTTACTGTAGTATGGAATCTCGACTCGGTTCAAAACACACTCGGGCTTAAAGGTTATGATATAAACGGCTTTCTTTTGACTGTTTTTGCTGCAGCCTCAAAGGCAGACTTTAATATCAACGCGCTCGATACGGTACATGTAGGTGAGGCCGATTCAGCGATATTTTTAAAATGGGGAACGAAACCGGATGATTTTGATCGACCGACAAAGGCCATGGGTGCTTTATTCGGACATATGTACATACCTGCCGGCGGCGGATTTGCCGACGGAATGTGCAAATTCTTCTTTAACACTGCTGTGAGAGAATATAAGGCGGGCAATCGAAGAAAAGCATATGCGTACCTGGCAATGGCTGCCCACTATCTCGAAGACGTCGGATTTCCTCCACACAATGAAAAAAATTATCTGGATCCCGCTGCCGATATATGGCAAGCCACTTATCATGGTAAAATCGAGGACTGGATCGCCGACACGACACACTGGTACGACCACTTTGATGCTACATGCGATAGCTTTGCCCGTGCTCCTCTGCCAGCATGCGATCCGGTTATAGCTATTCATACCCTCGCGTGGGAATGTTGCTGGTATGATCAGTCATTTAAGGATACCTCAATAAAAGATGATAAAAGTGAAATGATCGAGATATGTAGAACATGTCTTCGTGCGATTGTACCCAGAGTGACCGGTTTATTTGTAGCCTTCAGGCAAAAAATTCACTAATGCCCCAACAACTAATTAATCATGCACAATGGGGCACCATACCATTAAAGATTATGAAAAACAACCGCTGTAAAGAAAAAAGTATAGTTGAAGAAATGTGATGCAGATACTGTTCAATCATTTAATTCGATGGGTACTAGGAGGAGAAATGAGAACCAAGCTGATTCTTCTTATTTATATACTATTCTTCTCGGGGATCAATACCCTTTCGGCAGAAGAATTTATGTTCAAAGCCACCGTCCAGACTGACTTCGTTCTTCTGTCATGGGATGAAATGGGAAAGATCGATGGATTCAATATCTATCGAAAAACAGACGGCGGTACATATACAAAAATTAATCCTTTTCTTATCATTCCCCTCACTGATTGTACTCAGATCAACACTGTGATTCCCAGCCATTCTCCCGAGGCGACTGCTATTTCTAGAACACTACATATAACAAGTTGTGAGATCAACGGGGCTAATAGCGACAAGGAGAAGGACTGGTTTAAGGCGAGAAGCGCACTTTCGCTTCGTTATTATAAAATAGCGGAGGTACGGGGAATAGCATATGAAGATCATGGTGTGGTTTCCGGACAGACGTATTTTTATATGATCAAATCGGTGAAGGATGGAGTCGAGAAAATTTTAAAATCCGATCTTGAAGTCAAAGCTGGAGTTGTTGTACTACTTCCGGCACCGCCATCAACGACAGCCGAAGCCGGTGACGCCCGCATCTTTATAACATGGGGGAAAATAGAGAACGCAATCGCTTATCAGATCTTTCGGTCGACAGCTCCGGGTGGGTCCTACGGTCGAATAACGCCGCCATCGGGTACTTCAGGATTATTTAAGCATGACCCGATCACAAACGATACTATGCTCGTTAATAAACCGGGATTTCTGGATACTTTGTGTTTGAATAACACAACCTATAATTACAAAGTACAGGCCACTGATCTTTTAGGGCGGCTTGGCAGCGAGAGCTCTATCGTCTCTGCCACACCACGTGATATGACTCCCCCTCTGACACCGGCGGGAATACTAGTTCAACCACTCACACTGGGACTGAGGCTCACCTGGGCAAAAATAGATACGGACATTGTGAGACGACCTGAACGGGTTCAGAAATATTCAATTTACCGTTACATTAGTTTTATAAATTCAACCAAAGACACACTTGGAATTTTAGCGGGCCGTGTCCGTCAACCGGCTGATACTGTAATCAACGTAAATTTCGTCGACTCCATGCCGTTTATTCAACCTGAGACGATATACTGGTATCGTGTTTGTTGTGAGGATAGTGCGATCCCGCTGCATAATTTTAGTAACAAATCGGCTCCGGTTTCAGGATTTTTCAAGGATCCGTTCCCTCCTAACCGACCGACGGGATTAACGACAGATGCGTACGAAGATTCAATCCTGCTTCGCTGGAACCCACCTCCCGATGCAGATCTGGCCGGCTTCTATATCTATCGTGGGATTTGTGGATGTGAAACAGTTTATGTTTTTCGGAATGATAAGCAGCAAACTATGACACACTTGACCACTGGTTTCAGAAGAGACACAGTCGAGTTAACAGAGAATAGACCTCCGGGGGTAGGCTGGCGACTGATTAGAATATATTGCCGTCCGTACAATCTTGCACTTATTGGTAATATCGACAGCGCAGGTGCTCGGAAGTACCCCGACCGCAGTGTCCCCAAAGGTTCGCCGATATGTTACAGGTATGCAATGAGAGCATACGATAAAAGCCAGAACCTGAGTGTTATGTCCGATAGTGTTTGTGACCGCTTGAAGGACAGGACCGGTCCTTCTGCGCCGGTGATAGCCGGTCTTTATGCACGCGATAAAGCGGTCCTTGTTCAATGGGTTTCACCGCCGATTCAGGATCTTTTTGGTTTCATTGTTGAACGTGCGACCGATCCGGCCGGACTGTGGGAAAAAATCAGCCCCGACCTTGCCGTTCCTGATCCATCAACAGTGGGATGCAAATGTATCCCGGCTACAAGCAATTGGGCCGACTCCATGTTTTCATATCTGGACACAAAGGATATAAGGCCGAAGATAAACTACTGGTACCGGGTCAGAGGAGTTGATTACATGGGCAATGCAGGTAATCCTTCGCCCGAGATCGGAACTTTCGCTTATGATCGACATCTTCCGGCTCTACCGATGAACCTGCAAATTGTAGATACCACCCAATGCACTATGACTCTCACTTGGGATCCGAGCTACAATGCTGAATATCTTGGCTTTGTAGTATTTCGCAGTAAAAAGTTTGATTCTGGCTATCATCAAATAAGTCCCATCATCCGGGAAAACAAATTCAAAGATGAACACCTTGTCCGGGGTGAAACTTATTACTATCAGGTTCAATATTATGCGAAAGATGGCAACAGGTCGAAGCCATCAGCGCCGAAAATTCATACGGTGCATTAAGGAAGAAAGGTTAAGTGACTTGTTCAATCCCGGGAGCGAAATGTCCGGCCCAAGTAGAAGAAAATTTGAAAGCGGTAGATCTACCGCCATTATCGAACACAACAATGTCGGCAATTCGTGAGGTGTACGATCGTTATGCACGCCCTAACGTGCACCAGTATTGGTGATAAAAGCTCAGACTGGTCCAAAATAGATATTGCACCCCTACAGGGTGCAGAAGTAACTTGCTTTTGACATTTCTTGGGATTTCATCCCAAGCCGAAGTATCCGACCCTTACAGGGTCTGAATGTAATATAATTTTTGAATTTTTCAGTATGGATATGCCTTTAAAACCACCCCAAGGGGGTGGGATATGTCCGCAAGGGGCGTAGCCCCTTGAATCTTAAAAGAATGGACGTCAAAAAAACCCTGAAGGGGTGAGATATTTCTCAAGGCAGATCATTAATCATATTTTCATTCTTGAATGATACTTTCTACCATGTTTTGGACAGCACTGATTAAATCTAATGACTAAAAAGACCGGAGCATGTGGATTGACTTCGGGCCTTTACATAGATACTTAAACAAAGGATAAGTTAGAGCACCCCATTTTTCTTTAACACATCTTTAGCGATAACCAGACGCTGGATTTCGCTTGTCCCCTCGAAGATTCTATTGATACGGGCATCACGATAAAAACGTTCAATCGGCAGCTCGCGCGAATATCCCATTCCACCATGGATCTGGACAGCCAGATCGGCGATTTTATCGACTGCTTCAGAGCAGAAGAGTTTCACTATGGCCGATTGGCGTGAAACCGACTTCCCGGCATCGTACATTGCTGCAGTACGGTACACCATTGAATCCATAGCATATATCGCTACAGCAATATCGGCAAGCATGAATTGAACCGCTTGAAAATGGGCGATGGGTTCATCGAACTGTTTTCGCTCTTTCGCATACCGCGTCGAGAGTTCAAGTAATTCTCTACAACCTCCAAGACATGCGGCTCCCAACCCCAGCCGTCCTGCATCGAGAGTCTTCATTGCAATAAGAAATCCCCTTCCATCGTCGCCGATGATATTTTCTTTGGGGATACGGACGTTATCAAAAGTGAGGGCAGATGTATGGCTGCCGCGGATCCCCATTTTCTTCTCCGGCGGTCCTGCGGAAAAACCGGGAGTCTTTGTATCAACGACAAATCCAGTGATTCCGCGTTCAGTCCGGGCAAACATTGAAATCACATCGGCTATTCCTCCATTGGTAATCCAGAGTTTCTCTCCGTTGATAACCCACTCATTTCCATCGAGTTTAGCCCGTGTACGCAGATTGAACGAATCCGAACCGGCAAGGGCTTCGGTGAGTGCAAACGCGCCGATCATTTTCCCTTCTGCAAGCGGCACCAGATATTTCTTTTTCAGTTGTTCACTCCCGCCGATATAAATCGCATTGGCTCCGATCGATTGATGTGCACCTATGAAAGTCGCAGTTGATAAACATCCGCGGCCAATTTCTTCCTGGGTGATGCAGTAGCCAACTTCACCGAATCCCCCTCCACCGTATTCTGCCGGGAAGACCGCACCCATGAGACCCATTTCCCCCAACTTCTTAATCAATTCCGCGGGGATATGTTCTTCTTCATCAATTTTTTGGGCGATCGGCTTGATTTCAGCGTTGGTAAATTCTCGGACAGTTTCCCGAAGCATTTTTTGTTCTTCCGTGAACTCGAATTCGATCATTGGCAAATCTCCATTTTGTTGCGGTAGATTGTTCTATTTATTGAATTATGGCCTTATATGAACCCCTTTGTGCCTCCCTTTTCTTTACGAGGGATAGTTACACTTTTACTGTTTCATGTTAAGAAAACCGACTACATCTTCCCCTCCATCGACATGAATTACATTTCCTGAGATCCACCCTGCTCCTTCCTGATACAACAGAGCAATAGCTTTTGCGACATCTTCCGGTACTGTTAAACGCATTCCCGGATTTTTCATCCTGGCATATTCTATCATCCTGTCGCTTCCCGGGATCTTGCGGAGAGCCGGGGTAATGGTCACACCGGCAAGGATGGCATTTGCGGTGATTCCCATCGGTCCAAGCTCCATCGCCAGTTGCCGGATATGCGATTCCAGAGCTGCTTTAGCTGCCGATATTGCACCATAATACGGCATCACGGTATGGCCGCCTGAGCTCGTCATGGCAAATATCCGTCCACCTCGTTTTATTAATTTATGATTCACAAGACCCTGAGTCCAATACACAAGACTGTTAGCCATTACATCCAGTGTCATCTCCAGCTGTGCCTGATTCACTGCATCTTCGGCCTTCTTTGCAATAAACGGTTTAAGTGAGCCGAAGGCCAGTGAATGAAGGAAAACGCGGATGCTCCCTGAACCGGATTCGTTTAAGCGCTCCACCATATCATCAATTGTTTCCTCACGCTTGATTGTGTCGGCTGCATTTATATTATAGAAAACAGCTTTACTTCCCGTTTGTCTGATATCTCTGATAACCCGCTCAACATTGCGCATCGTTGCCTGACGGTCAAGGTGCACACCGAAAATATTTAATCCTAATTTTGCAAGTTCAACAGCGACCGCTCCGCCAAATCCACTTGAAGCACCCAATATCAATGCCCAGTCAGATCTCTTTTGCCTGCCCTCAGCACTCATTATCTCTCCTTCCTCCTATGGCACTTAACTATATAATTTAATAAAAATAAGGAATTTTTAAAGAAAAACAATAGCTTTCAGATGAAACCGCTCTAATCATCAATAAGTGAAGCATTTAAATATTCACGTTGTGTTTATAACTCCAGTGAAATACTTGTTATTTTATAATATTTGTGTTGAACTTATTTCGTTTTGTGTATATTGGAATTATTCAGCGGCGCAGGATATGCGCCATCCGTTAAACAACAGTGCTTGGCGTGAGAAAGGATACCACAGAAATGAACATATTCACCAAACTCTTCGGAAGAAAACAGGGTAGAGCAGTTTTCGTACTTGGCGTCAGCTCCAATGAAAAGGCTTTAGAGGCTTTGAGTTCCTTATCTTTTTCTAAACGCGATGGCGACGACATTCGTTGGCCTTCAGACATAAAGGCCGATGTCTTCATTGACAAGGGCGGTGCCGGTGTTTTGATAATCTTGAAGGGAAATTTCTCTAAAGCTCAGCAGGATGAAGTCAAAAAACTAGGCAAGTATGAAGAGCCGCGTTTGAAGGATTTTGTCGCAAAGGTTGTAGCGGGCGGGGCTATGGGTGCGATTAAGTCGGGAGGAGGAGGAGTTATCCACGTACTTACCAAGAAGTATTCGGAAACGCTGTAGCGTATGTATTATGGATGAACTATAAATGAAGAAACACGAATCAAGGTTGTTATACAGAAACGATATAAACACTAGTTAGGGTGCACGAATTATTTATAGTGTTATTATAAAAGTTATGCGTAATAGCCGCCAGCAAGAATACAAATGAGAAAGTACTAAACTCAAGTCTTCTAAATCTAATCATTTTGAAACGGAGAATACTGTGAAAATCATTATAAGAAATATTGCCATCATGGTAGTGTTCTGTGCTGTAGGATTAACATTTTTTACAGAGAATGTAAGGACAGTGCAATTCCTCGGAATTTTTGTATGCGGAGTGGCCGTTGGTGCTTCGCTGGCAAGTATGATCGCTGCACTCAGAGCAAAACAGAAAACAGAATAAGTTTTCAAGATGATATTCAATACTGGTTGTCAATTGGATATTCTACTGTGTGTGTTCTAACAAGCGGCTCAAGCCCCGATAAATCCCACTGGATTACGTGGGACCGTAAATCTCACTGGGCCCCACAAAGAACGTGGGACGGAAAAGAACGGAGCACGGAACGTGAGACGGAAATCCCACTGGACAGCGTGGGACGTAAAAAAACGAAACGCTAAACATGGAAGCATCGGGGCAAGCCCCTCGATCAACTCGGGGCGAACGGAATGAGCCCGCCTGCGTTCCGATTCAAATCGGAACTTCAGCGGATAAATACGTTAAGCATGGCTTGCAGAGGTTTCGGTTCTTAATAATAAACTTTTCATTATGAACTTATCCCGTGTAGTACAACTTGAAAGTATTCAGTGGCGTAGCTCCCGCTTCAGCGGGATCCTCGATTCGATCACGACGTAGCTGAGAATCGCTACGTCTGTCGAATCGGGATTAGCCACCATTCGTTAGGGCCCACCCACTTATGAATCAAAATTTTAATCCATTGAACCCGCCATACTGGCAATATTTTTTGGCAATGGAAGATGATTTGTCAAGAGCAAGCCGGTTCGTAGAATTTGTAACTGAGAACCTTGGTGTCTATTCACTTGAATTTGCTAGGCTTTTACTTTCAAGTTCTTCGGAGATAGATGTAATCGCAAAGGAATTTTGCAAGTTATTGTCGTCAAATTCTAAATGCGATGATATAAATGATTATCAAACTATCATTCTTAAACATTATCCAATGTTTGCCACATTTGAAGTAAACATTCCTAGATTTAGCTTGAACGCAAAACCTTGGGACGAGTGGAATCGGGGTAGCAACTTGACTTGGTGGAAAGCGTATAATAACGTGAAACATGAGCGTTCCAAATACTATAATGAAGCAACTCTTGGCAATTCTATCGATTCTGTCGCAGCCTTATTCACACTCTTGTTATATTATTATCGTCAACTTCAGCACCATATTGATAAAAGCGGTCGCATTGAAATATTTCTAAATCCTCCACCGAAATTATTTTCTTCATTGAAGTATTTATATTCAGATAAATCCATTCGAATATCGGCATTTGATTTACCAGATAAATATCTATATACTGGCACGCCTTAACCGAGCGGTTATGGCTGATCTAATGAGCCCCGCGATCCCGCCTGCAATACAGCGGGACATCCACCAGACAAAGAACGAACAGATAAAGAACGCGAAAACACATGGGACAAAGCGAGAAGACTATTTTTGATAAGGCGGTTAAAGACTTGAGGTCTGCCATGGGCAAGAATCTAAATGGAGCCTGGAAAATTAGCATATGAGAAGAATATAGGTAGCAAAGAAGCTGCTGCTCTGACAAATATAGAAATTCATGATAGATATTTTCCGAAAGGAGAAATTGTGAAAAATAAACTTTTCTTATTGCTATGTTTTTTTTCACTGCCATTATATTCACAAACTAAGACCTTTGTTCGAGAGTACACGTACACTGCTGGAGAGGCAGACAGCAAGATTACATCTCGCTCAATAGCACTGGATCAGGTAAAAAGAATTTTGCTTGAAGAGATCGGCGTTTATCTGCAGAGCACGTTTGAGACGACCAAAGAAGAAAAGAACAACGTTTTGACGGAACTTACAAAAGAGCAAATACAGAGCATTACCGCTGGGGTTACTGAAACAAAGATTCTTGAAGAGAAATGGAATGGCGTTACATATTACATTAAGGCCTCAATTACCGTAAATACCGATGATTTTTCAAATAATATTGCACGCATATCAAACGACAAGAGCAATCTCAAGGAACTTGAAGAAGCAACACGTAGAGCGTATGAAGCTAATATAGAAATTGACCGACTGCGTAAACAGCTTGCTGCCGAAAAAGATGAAAACCAAAGGCTTAAGACTCAGAAAGAATATGCCACTGCCGCAAATTCGCTCTCTGCCAGCGATTGGTTTCAAAAAGGTTATAACGCATATGAAGCGAAAGATATTGATAACGCAATTGTTTTCTTCAAAAAAGCGATTGACCTCGATCCGAAGTATGCAAAGGCTTATAATGGTTTAGGAAACGCCTACTACGGCAAAGCGAATTACGACAAGGCCATGTCACTCTGGGAAAAAGCGATTGAACTCGATCCGAAGTATGCAGCAGCTTACAATAATTTAGGAAACGCCTACAAAGACAAAGGTAATTACGACAAGGCTATTCCACTCTACGAAAAATCGATTGAGCTTGATTCGAATTTTGCAGCAGCTTACAACAATTTAGGACTCGCCTACGTAGACAAAGGGAATTATGACAAAGCCATGTCACTCTACGAAAAAGCGATTGAGCTCGATCCGAAAGATGCAGTGGCCTATTATAATTTAGGAAACGCTTACTACGACAAAGGGAATCATGACAAGGCCATGTCACTTTACGAAAAAGCGATTGAGCTCGATCCGAAGTGTGTAGTAGCTTACGATAATTTAGGACTCGCCTACTACGACAAAGGGAATTACGACAAAGCTATTCCACTCTACGAAAAAGCTATTGAGCTCGATTCGAAGGATGCGTGGGTTTACTATAACTTAGGAAACGCCTACGGCAAAAAAAGAAATACAGAAAAGAAAATTGAATGTTATATGAAAGCAGCTCAACTTGGAAATACTGATGCTCAAAGCTGGCTTAAACAAAACGGTTATACTTGGTAAACCAAGGAAGATGAGGAATAGTTATTCTACAACTTCTGTGAATTTATATAGCTAGATTTCACGACAACACACCCCCCAGCAGCGCCATTCGTACATAAATTCCGTTACGTGCCTGTCGGAAATATGCCGCCCGTGAATCGCCATCGACCTCAGGAAAGATTTCGTTCAATCGTGGAAGAGGATGCATGATGAAGTTTCATTTGTCATTCCTCTCAAGGGTAATCCGTGTACCGGCTTTTCGTTGTAACGCTGCAGATAATTTTTCCGGGGATGTAATAATGACTTCACGCCCGCCATGCTCTAGAAAATCGATTGCTGCCTCGATCTTCGGCCCCATACTGCCCGGAGGGAAATGTCCTTCCGCCATGTACTTTTTAGCTTCCAAGACCGTCAAGCTATCGAGGAGTTTCTGGCCTGAAGTTTTATAATGCAGTGCAACCCGTTCGACATCGGTTGAAATGACAAAGCTTGCTACTCCAAGTTGTCTGGCCAACAAAGCTGATGCACGATCCTTATCGATCACCGCTTCCAATCCGTAAAACCACCCGTCATTACGCCGGACCACGGGGATTCCACCTCCGCCGGCTGCTATGACAATTATGCCTGCATTAACGCATCGTTGAATTGCATCGATCTCGACAACCTCGACCGGTAGAGGTGACGGCACAATCCGCCGATATCCCCGTGCTGCATCTTCCACCATAATCCATCCAAATTCCTGCCGTTTCTTTTCAGCTTCTTCAAACGAATAGAACGGGCCTATCGGCTTTGATGGATGGGTGAATGCCGGATCTGCTTCATCGACAATCATCTGTGTGATTACTGTTGCGATAGGAATACTGAGGTTCCGCCGTGCCATGACCCGCTGAAGCGAACTTTGCAGCATGTATCCGATGCTCCCCTGTGTATCCGCAACGCACACATCCAGCCGCGATGGGTAAACCTGAGGCTGCGCAAGTTCCGAGCGCAGAAGGGCCGCACCTACCTGCGGTCCGTTCCCGTGTGTAATAACGAGGTTGTATCCTTTTTCGACCACACCGACCAGATGCTCGCACGTCTGTTCGATATTCTCGAACTGTTCGGTAATCGTGCCTCGCTGGCCCGCCCGTGTGATTGAATTTCCACCAATCGCGACCAGGACGATAGGCGTTGCGGCGTTCACACTCTACCCTTTCATTAATTCATACATGATCGCTTTTTGGACGTGAAGTCGGTTCTCCGCCTCCTGGAACACAACCGATTGTGGTGAATCGATTACCTCGTCTGTGACTTCATCTCCCCGATGTGCAGGCAGGCAATGCAAGAATATCGCATCGGGCTTTGCAAGTCTCATCACGTTACTATTCACCTGATAAGGCCTGAATATCCTGTCCCGGACTTCGGCTTCGGATTCCTGTCCCATGCTTGCCCAAACATCTGTATAGACAACGTCGGCATTCCGGACCGCTTCGGCAAGATCGTTAGTCACATTAATCGTAGCGCCGGTCAGCTTTGCATCGTCACGGGCGGCATCGACAATTTCTTTCTTCGGCTCGTATCCCTTTGGTGTAGCCACCCACACATGAGCGCCTACTTTTGCTCCGCCGAACATGAGAGAATGCGACACATTGTTACCATCGCCGGCAAACGCGACCTTTAATCCCTTCAATGTCTTTTTAATTTCAAGCATCGTGAAATAATCGGCCATCGCCTGACAGGGATGGAGGAGATCTGTCAGCCCATTAATAACCGGGATCTTTGCGTAACGTGCCATATCGGTACAGATCGAATGGCCGAACGTCCGGATCATAATTCCATCGACCCACCGTTCGAGGTTCTTAGCAACATCATAGACAGATTCACGTTTTCCCAGACTGATATCGACAGGAGCAAGATATACGGCATGACCACCGAGCTGCTGAATGCCGACCTGGAACGTCACACGGGTCCGAAGCGACTGCTTCTCGAAAATCATCGCAAGCGTTTTGCCTCTGAGAACTGTCCAGTACGATGATTGATTTGCTTTCATATCCTCCGCGATTGTAAAAAAATGCTGTATCTCATCGACGGTCCAATCATGAATCGATATAAAATCTTTCTTCACTGACATGATCTCCTATGACGTTTTTCGTGAGTTAAAAAAGTTTGTCAGAATTTCTCTGAGGTCGGGGCGGGCTATCTCATCCAATTCATAGCGGACGCGAACCGACGGTTTCTTGATGGTAATTTCGCGGCGTAAATCGATCGGTGTTCCAATTATCACAGCGTCGCAATCGACGCGATTGATTGTTGTTTCAAGATCTTTAAGTTGTTTTTTCCCGTATCCCATGGCCGGCAGGAGCATTCCTATTTTCGGATATTTCCTGAATGTTTCGGCTATTGAATCGACGACCCAGGGGCGTGGATCGATAATTTCCGATGCGCCATATTTTTTTGCTGCAATAATGCCTGCTCCAAAAGTCATTTCTCCGTGTGTGAGCGTCGGTCCGTCTTCTACAACCAATACCCGCTTTCCGCTTATGACTCTTTCATTATCCACTGATATTGGCGATGCCGCTTCGACAATTATCGCATGTGGATTTAGTGTCCGGATGTTTTTTCTGACGATATCCACATTTTCACGGGATGCCGATTCGACTTTATTGACCACTACGACATCGGCAAGTCTGACGTTCGTCGCACCCGGATAATAGGTTAATTCATGGCCCGGCCGGTGCGGATCGACAACCGTGATGGTGAGATCGGGTTTATAAAAGGACATATCGTTGTTCCCGCCGTCCCACACGATCACATCGGCTTCTTTCTCGGCTTCTCGTAAGATAGCCTCGTAATCGACGCCGGCATAAATAATTGTTCCATTGACTATATGGGGTTCATATTCCTCCATTTCTTCAATGGTACACTGGTTTCGTTTCATGTCATCAATCGAGCCATAGCGCTGTACTTTTTGTTTTACAAGATCGCCATACGGCATCGGATGCCGGACTGCGACGACTCTCTTTCCCATTGCACGCATCAGGTTGCACACCTTTCGCGACGTCTGACTCTTCCCGCAGCCGGTACGTACGGCGACAACGGCAATAACAGGGACGGAACTCTTCAGCATCGTATGTCGAGTACCGAGTACTTTAAAGTCGGCTCCGGCAGCCATGGCAATTGCGCTTCGTTCCATGACGTATTGATAACTCACATCCGAGTATGAAAAAACCACTTCATCTATATTATATTGTGCAATCAATTTTGGAAGTTCCGATTCGGTAAAAATTGGAATTCCGTTTGGATACGACCGTCCTGCCAGCTCTGCGGGGTATTTTCTTCCTTCAATATTGGGGATTTGTGTCGCAGTAAACGCAACAACATTATAGCATTCATTATCGCGAAAGACTGTGTTGAAATTATGGAAATCCCTTCCTGCCGCTCCCATTATCAATACGTTAATCCGTTTCATATATCCTCATACAGAATATTATTCTACTGTCACACTTTTTGCCAGATTCCTTGGCTGGTCGACATCGCATCCTCTCTGAATTGCAATGTAATATGCGAGCAATTGGAGGGGGATAATCGTTAATATGGGAGAGAGAAATTCCACCGTATCAGGAACGCAAATAGTATGTTCGACCAACGATTCAAGCCTGGAATCCTTCTTATCTGTCACGGCCAGAATGCTTCCATGTCTGGCCTTGACTTCCTGGATATTCCCGAGAATTTTTTCATATGTCCGATCATGCGGTGCGATAAAGACGACAGGCATCCGTTCGTCTATCAGGGCAATTGGTCCGTGCTTCATTTCCGCCGCAGGATATCCTTCGGCATGTATATAGGAAACTTCTTTTAGTTTCAATGCTCCTTCCAGTGCCACCGGGAAATTATAACCTCTGCCTAGATAGAGAAAATTATGATTGTTGGCATAATCAGCCGCAATTCCTTTAATGTGTTCTTCCTCATTGAAAATCTTTTTTACTTTTTCCGGAATGCTCAGCATCTCATCTAAGAGTTGATCGGTCCGGTTATTCGAGATTCCCCGCAGACGGGCCATCAACAGAGTGATCAAAGCGAGCACGACCAGCTGTGATGTGAATGCCTTTGTCGATGCAACACCAATTTCCGGACCCGCATGGATATACACTCCCGCATCGGTTTCACGGGCAATCATTGAACCCACGACATTGCAGATACCGAACACTTTGGCCCCTTTGTTCTTCGCCTCCCGCAGTGCTGAAAGAGTATCCGTAGTTTCTCCACTCTGACTGATTACCCACACAATAGTATTCGGTTGTATGATCGGATCCCGATAGCGAAACTCGGATGCATAATCGACTTCGACGGGAATCCTTGCATATTGTTCGAGCATGTACTTTCCGATCAATGCCGCATGCCACGAGGTTCCACATGCGGTAATGATGAATCGCTCTGCGCGCTGCAGATCCGGCACGACATCGGTCAGACCGCCCAGTTTTATCGTCCCTTCTTTTTTCAACACTCTTCCGCGCATTGCATCCGTCAGCGTTTCAGGCTGGGCGTGTATCTCTTTCAGCATGAAGTGGGGATATCCTCCCTTTTCAATTGCTTCGATGTCTAGCGTTATTTCTTCGACTTCCTTTGTAATTTCAATATTCTCGATGTTCTTTGTAGTAACACCCTTTCGCGTAACGATTGCAATCTCGTCCTCGCCTAATACCATGGTTTGTCGTGTATAAGGAAGAAATGCCGAGGCGTCGGATGCAATAAAATTTTCATTTTCACCGAGTCCGATAACCAGAGGGCTCCCTTTTCTTGCCACAATAATTTTATCCGGTTCATCCTTGCAAATCACGGCAATCCCAAACGTTCCAGTGATTTCCTTCAGTGCGCGGCGGACCGCTGTTTCAATATCCGTCGTGCCGTCATGAAACTTTCCGATCAGCTGAACCATCGCTTCGGTATCCGTCTCAGTCGTGAAGGTGCATCCCCCTCGTTCAAGTGTCTGACGGATGGACGCATGATTTTCAATTATTCCGTTATGAACGAGAGCTATCGAACCCGACGAATCCTGGTGGGGATGGGCATTCCGATCGTTCGGTTCACCATGCGTAGCCCACCGTGTGTGTCCTATGCCCATCGTTGCTTTCGAACTATCAAGAATGCGCACAAGATCCGATACCTTGCCGGCTTTTTTTTGGATTCGCAAATCACCGTTATCCATCAAAGCGATTCCGGCCGAGTCATATCCCCGATATTCAAGACGTTTTAGGCCATCCATAATTATCGGAAGCGCTTCTTTGTAACCGATATAGCCTACGATTCCGCACATACTGCTCCTTTTGTTTTTTCCCAGACTAATTTTTATCGTACAATCCCGATGACACCCATCATTCTCCCACCCATTTTTCCGTCACGCCGGTAAGAATGAAAAAGATCAGATTCATGAATTGTACATTGTGTATATATTTCAATGGACTCACCCGGAACACCTTGAGTTACAAGCTCATCCTTATTTGCCCTTTTCAAATCAATACGAGGCTTCAATCCGGAGCGGTCCACCACTTTTGCCGAAAATCTTTGTGCAACCTCCTCATCTACTTCATAACAGCATCCACCGGCTGCAGGACCAAGGCATGCAACGATATTGGCAGGAATAGAACCAAATGTAATATGCATTGCCTCGAGTCCAAATTTCACAATGCCATTGGCAGTTCCGCGCCACCCTGCATGAAGAATGGCAACTGCTTTCTGAACAGGATCATAGAGAAGAATCGGAACACAATCTGCCACACTGACAGTAAGGAATACACCAAATTCCTTTGTCATCAGTCCGTCACTGTTCTTAAATCCTCCCGGTGTTTTTACATGAGCGATATTCGTACTGTGACACTGAATTGGAATTGCGAGCTCATCAAGACCGATGTGAAGACGCCCAAAAAACAATTCCCTATTTCGAATCACATTCAGCCGGTCGTCACCGGCATTGAAACTCAGGTTGAGTCCATACAGACCGGGGCTTACGCCTCCCACACGAGTCGAAAATGCCGCAACCACTGCGGGATATGGTTGAAATATTTTTGGCCTGAGAATGTTCAGCTGCGGCATGTGCAGAGTTATTTTTTACGTAACGCCATGAGCCCTTTTTTCAAATCGCTTATTATATCATCGACGCATTCCATCCCGATGGATAGACGAAGTCCACCCGGATCAATTCCGGCTTTTTCCTGTTCGCCTGCTGGAATTGCGGAATGGGTCATAGAGCTTGGGTGTTCGATAAGTGTACGGATATTTCCCAGGCTTACTGCAAGTGTTATTGTATAGGCATACTTTGCGATCCAATTTATAAGTTTTTCACCCCGCTGTCTCCGTTCTTTTGGAGTTCGCCCTTTCAGAATAAAATAGATCAATGATCCGGGTGCAAAATTTCCTTCGTAGTCGATCATCTGCCGCCGTCCGAGTTCATATTGCGGATGCGATTCGAGTCCGGGATATCTAACGGTCTCGATCCGCTCATCAAGCGAAAGAAATGTGGCAATCTCGTGTGCGGAACGTTCCTGATGTTTCAAACGCACCGCGAGGGTCGGGAGCCCGTACACAAGAATCGGCCATGCACTTTTACCAGCCAGGACACCGCCAAAATCTTTCCGATATAGAAGAAGGCGGTCGCGGCTCCATTCCGGACCGATCACTGCTCCTCCCATGTCCGTTCCGAATCCCCCTATATTCTTCGTCAGTGAATGCACGACAAAATCCGCCCCCATTTCCAATGGACGCTGGCAGAATGGTGTGGCGAATGTATTATCGATGACTGTATATATCTGATGATGCGGACGGCGACGTGCATTTTCTTCCTTGACCATTCGGGATATTGCAGCGATATCGATGAGGTCGAGGTTGGGATTCACAGGACTTTCGAAATAGAGAACGCGGGTATTGGGAGTGATGTGCTTCCGGAGCAGCTTCAGGTTCGTCATATTGAGGAGCCGAACCCCGATATTGTATCGAGGGTACCAATTTCGCATAAGTGAAAAAGTACATCCATAGAGCGCATCATGCGCTATGATTTCGTCTCCCGATATCGTAAGAATTCCCAGCGCAGCAGAGACGGCAGCCATCCCGGTTGCAAATGTAACGGCTGTTTCGCCCCCTTCGGCAAATGCGAGGCTTTCTTCGAGGAGTCCTTTATTCGGCTCTCCAAGCCTGTCGTAGATATAGATCGGCGCTTTTGTCGGTGATTCTTTGGCGTGCGCGAATTCCACAAATCCCTGCGCGCCCCGTTTTGCACTATCGAGTCTGAAAGTCGCGGATGAAGATATCGGCGGTACCAGCTGGTGACTATAGTCCCACTTCGTGGTGAAGGCCTTACCATGAATGAGCAACGTTTCCATTGCACAGTGCTGCGATTTCACATCGGACTTTCGCTTCTTCGCTTTCATGGCACCGTCTCCTTTTACTGTGGCGTCACGCGGCAAAGACCGGTAAGTCGTCGGACTCACAGATGGGTGGGCGTCGCAGCGGGGAGTTGGATTGTGACTTGTGTACCCTCGCCCGGCTGACTGACTACGGTAATCGTTCCATGAAGATCCTCGATCGTTTTCTTTACAAGAGCAAGCCCTAACCCCATCCCGTCAGTCTTTGTTGAAAAACTCGGCTCAAAGAGCTTGTCGCGGATTTCTTCCGGAATGCCAACCCCAGTATCACGTATATCGATAATTATATTCCCCTTTTCCACGACCGTCATCACCGTGATCGTGCCTGTTTGGGGAATTGCCTGAACTGCATTACGGAGAATATTGACGAAGGCACGACGCAACTCTTCACGATCGGCAACAACAAGTGGCATAGTATCGGCAAAATTTCTGTGAAATGCAATCCGTTTTTCATCCTGAAAAAGTGTTACTGACTCGTCGAGCATTTCGTTTATATCGCATTCTTCGATTCGTTGCCGAGGCATCCGTGCAAAGTGCGAGAATTCGGATGCAATACGACTGAGGACCTCGATTTGTTCGATGATTGTCTTCGTTACCCGCTGCAGGATGTCTCCAAAATTATCAACCCTGTCCGCATAAGCCTGACGAAGATGTTGGATCGATAATTTGATCGGTGTTAGTGGATTCTTTATCTCGTGAGCAACCTGTTTTGCCATTTCTTTCCATGCGAGTTCTCGTTCAGCCTTTGCCAGCTGTTCACGGCTTTGCTGCAATTCATGCGCCATGCTGTTGAAAGATTGTACCAGATCGCCAATTTCATCCGTACGATTAACTGGAAGCGAGAAATCAAAGCGACCGTGAGCAATATCCTGTGTTGCCGTTCCTAAAGTGCGAAGCGGCAGCGTGATGCGGTGAGCAATGATGCTTCCAGTTACGACAATAAACAACGCCACAACAAAATATCCGGCAAAGAGAAACGCATTTACCATGACAAGATCCTGATATATATCCGACTGGCGGGTAATGGTCGGGACGGCGACCACTATTGCCACTTCGCCGTGACGATTACGGATCGGACGATATCCCGTAGTATATCGATAGCGTCCGATTTTCGATACTTCACTAAAAAAATTATCACCTTCGATGACAGTCCGGGCATATGCATCGGCACTCAACCGTAGATCCACGAGTTCGGAGACGAAGAGTTCGGGCCTGCTTGTAGCTTCCAGCCGGCCGTTATTAAAGAGATAGAAATCAATCCCGGTCTGCATTGAAATCTGCTGGCACCTTACGTCATCGATGATCTGCCAGATAGTATCATCTTCCTTCGAGACGCCGTTCATTAGGTTTGAGACGACAATATCGAGCTCCCGGGCCAGCTCACGCTGCACAGATCGTCTACTTTGATCGACCATGATCTGGCGATTTGCGTAGCTTAGTATCAGTAGCGGAACAAGCGATACAAAGAAAAGCCCAAGGAGGAGTTTTGTTCGAAATGAGATCCGCGGCCTTCCGTATCGAAAAACGCGAAAAATTATGAACGCCAGGGAAAAAAGCGTTACGAGAAGCGTGGTAAAAAGCATCAATTTTGAAGCGATAAAGATCCTCCACTGGAAATTCTGCTCGACAAGACTAATCCCAAGCACATTACCTGCAGACGCATCCTCCATAGGTACATAGAGAGTACGAAACGATCGATCGTTGATATTTTCACTCATCCATGCCATCTGCGGCTGCGGTGTTTTCAGCATTTGCTGCATTTCCGGCGGAAGCATCCGCTCACGCGGTATGATCTCATCGGTTGATGAAACCATGACTCCACCCCGATATTCTGAAAAGACCAGCTCCTGAAAACTCGTTTCAAGAGTCGGCCGAATGCCTGCCCGGAGTATTTCGGGATTATTCGGCCCTGTAAAAGCATTATGACTCGTTACCACACCTATATAGATCGTTCCGAGTTTGCGGTTCGCGGGTGAGAGAACGGGTTCGGCACATTCATATATGCTCAAGTCACCGATAAGACGAGTCGATCGAACCTGACGGGGTTGAAAACCGTTTTGTTCAAGAGCAATGAGCCGGCGAGTGAAGTTCGCCCGTGTCACATTTTCAATTCCGATGTCGAACTGACTGATTATTTTCTGTGTAGAATCAAATACTACCACAGCCGAGTTATAACCTTCTTTGCTCAGCGTACTCTGAGCCCACGTCGTGAAAGCCACTTTCAGACGCCTATCATACGGCATTTCATTCCTGAGCGCTTTCTTAACTTCGTCGTTTGTCGATACCGATTTTGAAACATCGAGCAACGTTTGTTCCATCCATGCATCGACAGGACGGATCAGCTCGAGTGCCAGTGCCTGAACTTTATCACGGTCGCGTTCGTACGCGGCCTCATAACGGACAAAAAGAAGAACGATGACAGAACCCAGGACAAGATATGTCAGGCGTCTCACCCGCCATAAAGATTTACCGTTAACCATTGATTTATATAACCAGACAGCTGTGAGAAGTGTCGCAACAACCAATCCGCCCCTCAGCCACTGAGTAATGAGTTGAGAAAATGAGAGAATCCCAAAGACCCAGCCGCCGATCAACAGCCATCCACCTATAATCAACACAGCACGATACTGATGCACTTGGAAAAGCGCTGCGAATAATACGTAGACGAGAAAAAGGAAAAAGGCTATAAGAAACAGGATCAAAGAAAATGTCAATATAATAAGCGCGCATTCCATCACACCCGTCACATATCCCGGAAGAATTGTCGTCGGATCATTAAATGTTATGGTTGAATCGAACACGGCACTCCAGACCGAAGCTGCATATCCCCGGATAACCAGAGAAGATATAAAAGGCGCGATGAAGAGAAGAGCAATCGATAAAGTCCGTGAGGTGAATATCATCCGCTGACGAACGGTATCGATCACTGCCAGCAGAATCAGGAGCACCTCGACTAAGACAACGACGACGGTAATAAAAAGATCACCGAGTGATTGTGCGACTCCGAAACCAAATGGTGACCCGAAGTAGAGCGGACTAAAGATGCTATCTTCAAAAAATGCACCGGGAACTTCAAAGAATATCCATATATAACGCACAATCCATAAAATGATAGATAAAAGAATAAACCGACGCCACGTTGATAATGCTTTCGCATACTTCCAGCATATGATCAGTATGACGATTGAAAGAATAGTCACCATTCCGTTGAAGATACGGTCAAATATAAGATTGACGTCTGCGAGGTATTCCGTTTTCCCAATTATCGGCAGGGTTACGATCCCGATCGGACGATGATCGATGCTCATCAGTTCTGCAGAGATGCGTGCGCTATCCTGAGCGGGACTTCCGTTCGTGTCAAATATATATTCCACCGATTGACCGAGCTCCTGACGCACGAGCTCCTGAATACCTGAGCTCGCAAGAAAACGATTGTGGAATGGATATGAAATTTCGACGGTTCGACTGACGACAACGACAGTAGTTACTTTACCGGTATTCAAAGGAGAAATAATGGAAAGATAGGAATATACGGCACCCTGTGACACAGTTGAGAAGGTCTTTCCTGCGAGAGCGCTGTCGATATCACGATAGCCAATTGGTATGCTTCTTCCCTTCCAGGCGATGAGATGCGAGGCCGAGTCGTAGATCTCGATGCTCCAGTCCTCAGGGCATCGAAAATCATGGAGAAACGAGAAGAGCAATGTATCGCGTATTTCTTTCGCCGATTCCAGTGCGGCAACGAGTGACGGGGCATGAAGAATCTTTTCCGATAACTCATTTGTACTTGATTGATATTCTTGAAATGCCGAAACTGCCCGTGAGAGATCAACGGCCGATTTCGATCGCTGTATATCCTCCCATCGCCCCTCGGTATATCTGACAACCAATACTTCGGATATACGATCGACTGCCATTAATCCGAGAATCAACACGACGATATACCAATATCTTGTTCGTATCTTCCGCGGTAGTAAGGACGAAATCGTTTTCATCGGCGTTTTTAAGTCACAATAAATATTGAACTAATACAGATGAATCTGCGTTATGACCCATTGTCGTTCGACAAGATTGAGCATGACATAGATTTGAAGATTTTCCTTTATCCCCCGGCATATGAATCTTCCTCCACCTGTGGCAAACGCGTTTTTTATCGATTCCTGCCGTGTCGTAAAAGTAAAACTCAGCGTCTTTCGCACACCGAAGAAATTCTTCAGGATCGAAAAAGCCTGGTTTTTACTGTAGCAACCGGATCGATCTCCACTCATTGAAATGGCAATTTGAGGTCCGAGGTCCCGGGAAAAGATGTCAACGTCACCGGCAACAATCCCCTTCTCGACAAGATCAATGATTTCCCGCGGATCGTTCTGTCGATTCTGAAATGCGTCAAGAGAATAAAAAACAATAAAAAAAATAATGAGAAAAAGGGGTGCGGGATTTCTATATCGACATGTTTTATTCATGATCGGCTTTGTTAAAAATACCATTTCTCGCATCAAAACGCAACCGCCTTTTCTCCCGGACCGGGGAGCTAATAAAAAACACCACGGGGACATCGCCTTCATGATGTCTCCCCCGATCATCATTCCGGTATGTCCCCGTAAAATGCTTTTTTCTGACTTTTAACGACTGTCTCGATTCAAAAATAACTTGAAGTAAAGATACTGAGTCTATACTTCTCAATGTTGCAGAAGCTTGCCGGCGCTGAGTGGGAGCCGGTCCCCCGTTGGTGTCTTCTGATGCTTCAGGTTAGGATTTCCCACGACGAGTTGATAAGCCCAGTCGATTGTGACGTGATCCGGCGCAATATCGGTCACGCGGAATTTTGCATAATGATCATCCCATGTCCACACGACATAGGTATGCCCTTTGATCAGCATCGCATCTTTTGTAGGAGACCAGCCCTGATCCGGCGCATAAGTTATTTCGTCTAAATTACTCGTATATCCCATATCTTGAATGTCGGTATCCTTCCAGACATCCATGTAGTACGTTCCGTTATCATTATCGAAAAATATATCGGTGTACTTATCGTCATATTTTCCGAATGTATTCGATGAAAAGTCGTATCCAGACGTATTCGGGTAGAGTTTATAGTCAAACAGCGCTATACTAAAACCTTCAGGACGAGGAATGGCATAAACATTTGCCCGGGTTAATTCGCTCTCGTTTCCGTCGCGATCATATGCCGATACTGCATAGTAATAGGTCACTCCATTCGCCAGATGATCATCAAAATATTGAGGAGTTCTGGAAGTCCCGATCAACCGGAACCGTCCACCTGGCGAAGTCGTCGAATAAATGTTGTATCCTGCGATATCGTCTTCCGGATTTCCATTCCACCATAACTCAACCTGACGATCGAGAGCAAGGCTCGAGAGTCCTGATGGGATAGTTGGCGGCTCATCATCATAGAAAGGATGATGGCGCAGATCGCATCCAAAAAAGAGGATCGTAAGAAACATCGCTCCGAATATATTGTATTTCATGATTTGATCTCCCTGGATATTATACTATGTTAATTACCTGCGCCTATTACCAGACCGTTGGGGTCCTTCATTCCGACGTTCTGCGGGCGGTGGCTGTTCTGTACGTCGTCGTTCGATCTGCGGCGCTTGAGCAGGAGTATTCCGGCGTTCCGGCACAAATTCACGCTGACGACCTTCTCTTCGCTCGGGAATATTAAACCGCGGTTGATTCTCGAGCTGCGGATGGCGATTCTGGATTTCATCCCGCATTCCGCGACCTCCTTCATTCTTCATCGGTTCGTGATCGTTACCCCTGCCGGCGGGGTTGGCATTTTCCCTATCGATTCTTCGTTCACTCTGATTGTCCGGTGGCCGTTGAAAATCTTTCCCGGCATCACCACGATTTTCGGGCTGTTCAACCCGGCGTCCACCCCGGTTGATATCTGAAGAACGTCCACTCGTTCCACCGGGAATACCTGCATCTCGACCGGCTGCGGCTTCACCACGAACCCGGGTTTCTATATCATTCCGTGTCTCGGGACGAACCTCAGGACGGTAAACACGGAGACGGTTTCCCTCGAAGCGGTCACCGCGTCCGGTTGAAAAACCACGTTCATTTTCTACTCGTACCGGACTAATCCGGCTTCGACCCATCCGTTCGACATCCCTGTAATCAAGACCCCGATTAATGATACCCCGATCGCTCGTACGAATATTTGTAACATTACGTGTTATACGGATCAGGTGGTGATTTTGTTCAACTCCGAAGATTCTGGGATGATCGTTATAAAATCCAGATCCGGCAGTGAAGCACCAACCAAAATAAGGAACGCCGTAGTCACCAATATCTATCCCGATACTGAAATGGAAACCAGCCCGCGGCGGCAATGGAGCCCATCCGATGTAGCCATTAGTATAACGCCACTGTACCCACGACGGTCCCCATTCGTAGTCAGGAACCCAGATCCACCCGTAATAATCGTCATACATCCATCGGCCGTAATGGTAAGGTGCCCATCCCCAATCGTCATACGATACCCAGTACCATCCGTAATCGCTCCAAACCCAGCGGCCATTCATATACGGACGCCAGTGGCGGTCGATTCCGGCAGGATGCCAGCAATAACCGAAGTCCGATATATCAACCCATTCCCCGTATGGCTGTAAGGCATCAAAAAACACCCCGAAGGAGACGCGTGCACGATTTTCATCGTAACCGTACGACTGCATTCCTATCAGGATGCTGAATGCGGCAAATATGACTATATGTTTCATGACTGCCTCCAATTCTCTTGCTTCATTCAAGACCTCAACCTTTATAATTGCAAACCATATGCCATACAATACCCTCATAATTGCCACAATTTACGCAAAAACCCTGAATCCCCTTGTTCATTATTCTGAACAGTATGTCTACAAATATTACACGATATAGTCCATACTAGCTAAGGAATAATGTTCTTGTTATTTCCTTGACAAGCGGCGAAAAATTTTGTACTTTTCCAATAATTATTATCATTAATATATCTATATCCGTTTTTTCCTACGAAAATTGTTGTAGATTTTATATAACATAAAAAGGGAATTATATCTATATTCTCTCAATTTAAAATTGGCAGCTTTTTTGCCGGTAATTCGATAGATAATTCGGGTTATCACATGAAAAGTATAAAATTATACATCATCCTTATTTCTGTATTATCATTTGTCTCCCCGGTGAAAGCACAGATTAAACAATACTTAAAAAGTATACCAAGAGATTTTGAAGTAAAATATTTCCAGCGGAAACATGAATTTAATCCATTACATGTTGGAGATATATGGCAGTATTATTTTGAAGATAGTAGCCCGCCATATATGTATGCTGCTACGAGAATAGTTCAAGATAGTATTATAAACGGTAAACGATATTTTAAGAAAATCTATTGGTGGTATGATCTTAATCCACAAAAAAGTAATTTTGTGTCATGGGAGAGAAATGATTCGATGACAGATAATTCGTATATGTTGGATTTTGAAGATGTGAACAATAATGGAAATACATCAGAAGAATTACCACTGGACAGTCTTGATCTGCCATACTATACATGGTATAAAAGTTATAAATATTCTTATCCGGGTAGTGATTTGTACTGTGGTGAAAAAGATGCTCTTCTCTATGACTCTACCTGGGCAATAATGTGGAGTGGTGATACTGTACTTGTGAAGATTGTACAGTATGCACAGCTATATTTGACTGAGTACATCGCTGATGGTTATGGAATAATAGCTTTTGATAGGGAATCGCCGTTGTATTCGTTGGTCGGTGCTGTTATAAATGGAAGAAAATATGGAACTATAGTCTCTATTAAAAATGAACATCCAATATCATCTTCAGAGTATATGCTTGAGAATAATTATCCCAATCCCTTCAACCCGTCGACAACAATTTTTTATTATTTGCCAAGAGCGGGTAGAATTAAATTGAAAGTATTTGATATACTCGGCAGAGAAATTTCGATATTAGTAAACGAAGAACAAAAACCCGGCGCTTACAGTGTTATATTTCACGGAGATAACTTTTCAAGCGGTGTTTATATTTACACATTAATTACCGAATCAAAAATAATAACAAAAAGAATGTTATTGTTAAAATAAGGAGGTGTGTTATGAGAAAAGGGTTTCTTCTGAGTGGGATCGCCGGAATACTTTTTATTATGAATGTAACCTATGCTTCAACATCACCCGGTGATACTTGTGGTACTACGGGTTCATTGGCTTCGAATAGCATTCCAACTTCAGGAACAATTAAAGTATTTGTTGTTTTTGTACAGTTTAAAGATGATACGCTAACAGAAAATGGTGGATGGGCTCTAAATTCGTATCCGTCCTGGGCAAATGATTTCGTCAGTTCTAATGGCAGTGGTCCTTTTGCCTACAATAATTTATCACAATATTTTTATGAAATGTCAAATGTTACTTTTATGGTGGAGGGTGATGTTTATGATTCTCTAATAATAACAAATAACAATGAAAGTAACTACAGCAACATAGCTGCAGTTAACTATGAAGTGCTCACTAGAATAGATCCGTATGTCGATTTTTCACTATATGATAACTTAAACGGAAGTGTCCCTGGGCATGATGGGAAAGTGGACTTTATTTACATAATCTATAGGAATGTAAGTGATGCAATAATGCCACACTATAGTGGTATGGCATGTCTCCCACTTACTAGTACAATCACTACAAATGACGGAGTACAGATTGTAGGAAATAACTATATTGGCTCTGGTGTCCATCAAAAGGGGGGGTGTTACGGGAGGGACTATACTATGTACATCTCTGCTCATGAGATGGGACATTATCTTTTTGGCTCAGGGCATGAGGCAGGAGCCTCGAATTTATCATTGATGAGTGGTCCAGCGTGGAATGCAGGTCGGGGAATGAATTCCTGGGAAAGACATAAAATCGGATGGGTATCTTATACCGACCAAAGTAGCGATGGATCTATCACACTTTCAGATTATATAACTACGAGAAACGTTTGCAGAATTCCTATATCAAGTAGTGAATATTTTTTAATAGAAAATCGACAAAAGATAAGTGCTCATGATTGGGCTGGTGATAGAGGGATTTATATTTATCATATTAAAAGTGCTAATTCTTATCCACCGTGGATTAAGGTAGAATGCGCCGACGGCAATTGGAATTTTGTCAGAGGCTATCATACGCTTACGAGGACAACGCCGAATCCATCTAGCCAATATAATGAGATGAATTATAACATTTGGGTTGATGGTTTCCAATATGCATGTTACACACCTGTATATCCTACAAACGCAGCATGGGGAGATGAGAATGATGCTTTCGATCTCACTTATAACAATGTTTATTCACCGGTAAGCAATCCCAGATCGACAAATACTTCAGGGATTAATTTTTCTTTGGAGGTTACTGCTAAAGATCAGAATGATAATTATACTTGCACTTTGTATTTTTCAAATCCATACAACGGTAAACCCTCCAAGCCACAAAACTTAGGAGCTACCTACAATTCATCGTGTCAGACTATATTAACATGGAATGCTAATTCTGAACCTGATCTGGCCAGCTATAAAATATATAAGGCAAAGACAACAGGAGCTGAACCAGCTTCGTACAACTATGTAACAACAGTTTTAACACCTACGATAACCTGGACAGATAAGGAAATCAACATTGGAGATATCACATGGAAAGTGTTTTACAAAATTACTGCCGTAGATAATAGCGGGAAAGAATCCGTATTATCAGAATATAGCTACGTTAATTATCTTACTAGTACAATTGCGTCAAATACAACATATGATGGTAATGTAATAACTGACAGAAATATTACGGTTTCAAATGGAATAACCTTGACAATTCAACCAGGTACAGGTAATCAACTTGTTTTCAATAATAACTCTTCTTTGATAGCGAATGGTACATTAAATGCTGTGGGTACCTCTTCAAACCGAATTACGTTCGATTTCGTTTCTCCAAATTCATCTGCACAAAATGGAATAAAATTTAACAGCAGTTCGGGTAGTTCTCTCTCTTACTGCGACATCAAGAATGCTTACGCCGCGATTTACTGTAATGGCGCCAGCACTCTGCCGCCAATAAGTTATTGCGTCATATCGAATAACACCATGGGAATACGCCTGAATAATGTTGTAGTGTCATCTAGCCAAATTTCACATAATAAAATTATATCCAATTCTTACTATGGGATTCTGCTTTACAATTCATCTCCAACAAACATAAGTATTGATACCATCTTAAATAGCCCCTACTACGGAGTTTATTGTTTGTCGGGCTCGACACCATATTTGTATTACAATATCATAAAAAACGATACCGTCGGTGTATTCTGTGACCACAGCTCCGCTCATCTAACCAATTATGCCGGTGATTCGGCGGGTCACAATGTGATAAAAAATAATGGTTGCGGAATATCCTGTGCCTATACCAGCAATCTTTTTGCGGGTTCAACAAGCAAGCGTGGTTTAAATAGTATTTACAATAACACTTCATACGCTATTCTTGTAGCGTACGGTACAAATGTCGTAGCACAATATAACTGGTGGAATAGATATCCTCCTCAGGATACAGGTTATTACCGCGCTACTGACTTTTCTATACAAAGCGGTTCAAGTATCATTTATTCGCCGGCTTATCGTCCCTCCGATCCCAATAGTGGAATGGGGAAAGCTGTTGTGGCAGAGAATTGGGAATCGGAAGGAAACACAACTGAATTGCCTGGCAGACAGGTCGTAGCTATTGCCGATACCACGCCCGTCTTCGATTCCGAGTTTGATGCGGCACTTGATAATATGAGTAAAAGGAGATTTGATGATGCAATAGCTCAGTATCTCCAGAAATTCAAGAAAGAGAAGAACATAGGAAAGAGAAGATATGCTTTGATTCAATTGGCAGAATGTTATCGGTCGGCTGAGAAAAAGGACTTCATAGATTTTCTTGACAGAGAAATCCGTCCGGGTTTGTCAAGGAACGATGAACTTTTCGCTAAAACATTGGAATTGGAGAATCTATTCTTAATAGGCGATGGGAAATATGACCAGGCAATAAAGAATTACAATACGCTAATGAAGGATTTTTCCGGTAATAAGGAAATGTACAAGCATGCATTATTCAATATTTGGTATGTTTACTATAATGAACTGAAGGATACTATAAATTCGAAAGGATATATTAGCGAGTTGAAAGCTAAATACCCTGACGATGATCTTACTATGTTTTGTATGGTGTTACTTGGAGAAATTATAACACCAAAGAGAATTGCTGCACCTCCAGGTTTAGGGAAAGGAGAAATGGCGTCAAAAGAGGAAGTACCGAATGAATTTGCCCTATTTGAAAACTATCCGAATCCGTTCAATCCAACGACGTCAATAGGGTATCAGATTCCTCAGGAGGGATTCGTTATGATAAAGATTTACGATGTTTTAGGGAGAGAGGTCGCTTCTCTTATTAATGAATACCAAAAACCCGGTAAGTATAATGTGGAGTTTAATGCGGCCAATCTCTCGAGCGGTTTTTATATCTATCAGTTGAAGGTGAATGATTTCATATCGACGAAAAAGATGTTGCTGCTGAAATGAATTTTTAGGAAACGAGATAAAGAGAAAGCCCCTCATCTCTCAATCGATGTGGGGCTTTTTTGTTTGATAGTTCAATACCATTCAACTCTGTTTATTCCATTCTGATCATTCCATGATTGATGATACCGATCGGCTTTCCTTTCAATTTCCATCCCGCGAAAGGAGTGTTCGTCGATTTAGATTTAAACTTTGTGACGTCAACAGTCCATTCCATATTGGGATCGATGAGTGTAAGGTTAGCAGGCGCCCCTTCCGCAATTTTTATTTCAGGAAGCCTGAGCAGCCGCCGCGGAGCAGTTGAGAATTTCTCGATCAGCTGAATCCAATTAAGAATTTTCTTTTCAACAAGCTGCGATACGGCAAGTCCGACCGCGGTCTCGAGTCCCACGATTCCGAAGGGCGCATTGATATACTCAACTTCTTTTTCATCGAACGAATGCGGCGCATGATCCGTAGCTATGGCGTCGATCGTCCCGTCACTTAATCCCTCGAGAATAGCATCGATATCTGCTTTGGTCCGAAGAGGCGGATTCATCTTGGTATTTGTATTGAAGGATCGCACAGCCTCGTCGGTCAGCGTAAAATGATGCGGTGTAACTTCGCATGTCACCGGTAGTCCTTTCCGTTTCGCTTGACGGATTAATTCAACCGTTCCTTTGGTGCTCACATGCGCAACATGGTAACGGCCTTTGGTATATTCAACCAGTATCAAATCGCGTGCGACGATCAGATCCTCGGCAATCGGGGGCATTACCGACATACCGATCGCGGTGGATACCGCCCCTTCATTCATCACTCCACCTTTTGTGAGCGACAGATCCTGTGCATGCTGTATGATCATCGCCCCGTACATTCCTGCATATTCTAGGGCCAGTCGCATGACGGCAGCGCTTTCGACCGGATTTCCGTCGTCGCTGAATCCCACGGCGCCGCACTCCACGAGTTCGGCCATAGGCGAGAGCTCTTTCCCTTCACGTCCCTTCGTGACCGCAGGAATCGGATAGACGTCCACCAATCCATCGAGCGCTTCCGCAGCTTTTTCACCGACATATTTTACCACTTCGGCGTTATCCATTGCCGGATTTGTATTCGACATGCAGCAAACAGCGGTAAATCCTCCGGCCGCTGCGGCTGCGCAACCGGTCTCGACCGTCTCCTTATATTCGAATCCCGGCTCACGAAGATGAACGTGCATATCGATGAATCCGGGTGCAGCAATTTTCCCCTTCATGTCAATTCGTCGAGCTGTTTCTTTTGTCTCAAGATGTGTCCCGATTTTTACGATTGTTCCGTTTTCAATGAGGATATCCACGACTTCATCGCGCTTGGAGACCGGATCGATCATTCGTGCTTGCTGTAAAAGAATATTCATGGCTGCGATACCATTGTTAATTTTTGGTTCCGAGTAAATAAAGGACGGCCATTCGCACCGCCACGCCGTTTAGGACCTGCTGTAAAATGACAGATTGTTCACCGTCGGCGACATCGGCAGAGAGTTCGACGCCGCGATTGATCGGGCCGGGATGCATGATGGTGATCGGTCGTCCGGCCTTTTCGAGTCGTTCCCTTGATATGCCAAAATATTTTTGATATTCGCGGAGCGACGGAAAACTTGCGCCTGCCTGCCGCTCGAGCTGAATGCGGAGGACATTCAGGATATCGACTTCTTTGATTATGTCCCCGATATGATGATATACTTCGACTCCCAATTTCTCAACGTCGCGAGGAATCAGTGTTGCGGGTCCGCATACGGATACCCGTGCGCCCATCGTTTTCAATCCATAGATGTTTGAGAGTGCGACACGGCTGTGTGAGATATCGCCCACGATGCAGATATGCAATCCTTTAATCCTTCCGAATTTCTCACGTATCGTGTACATATCGAGAAGCGCCTGTGTCGGGTGCTCGTGCGTCCCGTCTCCTGCATTGATAATATTCGCATTGAGGCATCGCGTAAGAAAGTGGGGTGCGCCCACAGCCGAATGCCGCATCACGACCATATCGATTTTCATAGCTTCGATATTTTTTGCAGTGTCTTTCAGGGTTTCGCCTTTCGACACGCTGCTTGCGCTTGCCGTAAAATTGACGATGTCTGCCGAGAGGCGCCGTTCTGCCATTTCAAATGAGATGCGTGTGCGTGTTGAATTTTCGAAGAAAAGATTTACGATTGTTTTGCCCTGGAGCGTCGGTACTTTTTTAATCGGACGATCGAGGATCTCGCGGAAGGATGCCGTTGTATCCAGGAAGAGTTCAAGGTCCTCGCGTGGTACGCCCTCGAGTCCCAGGAGGTGTCTGCTTTTCAGTCCCATAGAATGCTCTATGTTGGTTAGTGTTTGATTATGCAACATCGACAACGAGAACAGCGTCTTCGCCGTCAACTTCCGTCATATGGACCCGGACTTCCTGTCCTTCAGACGTTGGAACATTTTTCCCGACAAAGTCGGCCTTGATTGGGAGCTCGCGATGACCGCGATCGACAAGGACCAGAAGCTGGATGGTAGCCGGACGGCCGAGGTCCATCAGCTCATCGAGTGCTGCGCGAATTGTACGACCGGTATAGAGTACATCGTCGACGAGAATAATATTTTTATTGGTGACATTAAAATCGATTCTGGTACCTTTCAATATCGGTTGTTCCAACTTTCCGCGCAGGTCGTCGCGATAGAGTGTAATATCGAGGAAGCCGATTTCGACTTTCCGGCGCTCAATTTCCGAGATCTTCTCAACAAGCCGCCGTGAAAGGTATTCACCCCGTGTCCGGATGCCTACGACGGCAATTGTTTCGGCTCCTTTGTTGTTTTCAAGGACTTCATGAGCAAGACGGGCGATAGTGCGTTGGAAACCGTTCTGGTCGATGATGATATTCGGTGGTTTTGTCATTTTATTCTCGCCTATTTATTCCGGGAGGGCATAAAAAAACCTCCGATTCCTGTGGGTTGGAGGAGGTCGCACGTCCTTCCCTACCTCACAGGGTAGGAATTAAAGGAACTGTCATTTGCGTTAGTAATATATAACAAACGATTTGAAAAAGCAAGAGTAGGTAAAAATAAAATTCAAATACCGAACAGACATTTAAGAATTTCTACAGCCCCAAGAGGTAGTTTTTCAACCTTCTTAATTTCGTCATTTAGTATTTGTTAATCAGTGTTTCTTCAACATTTCCATTGCTGTTTCGATTACTCTATCTACTTTTATAAGGTCTATGTCTCCACCCTTCCCCCGTAAAAAACGATTTCGTTCACCAAGTGGTGCCCACTCATATGGATTTGTCGGGCCGAACAGTGACAGGATTCGTGCGTTTGTTGCCGCTGCGACATGCATCGTACCCGTATCGTTCGTGATATATAGACTCATTTGATCGATGATGGCTGCCACTTCGCGAATCGTTCTCCCTTTTACTATTGTAAACGGTACGATTAATTCTTTTATCATTGCAGCCACCGGCTCGTCATCCATCGGTCCTGCAGTGATCATGATATGCGCTTTAAACCTCTTACCGAGTGTATTCGCAACATTGGCAAAAAATGATGCGCTCCATCGATTCTGGACTTTCCCTGCTCCGGGATGGAACCCAACCACGCGTTGAGCGGAACCTTTATTCTGAGTGAAAAATTCCCGGGCGAATTGTTTTTCTATATCAGTTAATCCAATATCGATTGAGAAATCTTTTGTGTCTGCTCCGAGAAAACGTACGGTATCGAGATTTCTTTCTATTTGATGTCGCCGGGGTGTGTTGGTCCAATCGAGTACAAGCGGGTGAGTGAAAAACTGCCTGCTTCCCTTTGTTTGGTCCGCAATGCTTGCCGGACCGATCCGAATAGGAGCGCCTGAAATCCACGCCATTGCGTTACTCGTGAATGAACTCGAAACAGTGGAGATTACGATCGCTATATCGGGATGCGGTATTCTCAGGAGCCGTGCGAAAGAAAAAAAACGCCGGGGATGATTGAAAAAATTTGTTTTGTCGTAATTCAGAATCTCATCGATGAACGGACATCCGTTGATAATGTCATGATGAAGCGGACTGAGCACAAATCGTATGTGCGCCGCGGGAAACGATTCCTGCAGCGCGCGCAATGCCGGTACGGCACATAACATATCACCAAGTTGATTATGCTGGCGAATGACAAGGATTGTCTTAATGCTATGATGATCGATCGACGCAATCTGTTTCATAACAGGACTTATTGCGTTGGCATCATGAGTGCCTTTTGTTCCCAATTTTCATCCTGTATTTCGTTCCTATGTGTCGAGTGCACCAGTTGATAGTCTGAGAAACCAGACCGATCTACAAACACGAAAATTACCCCTCCCTGGATACTGTTATAATCCCATATCTCATAAGGCCGGTAATCACCTTCATTCGGATGCCGCTGTACTTCATCGGGGGGACCGTACACGCAATAGACACGACCACGGTCTGTTTTATATCCCGGCCGTGACATTGCCCTAAAGTAATTATTGGCATACTCAATTCGTTTCATGTATTCTTCTTTAAACTCATTTACCTCTGTCGTCGGATCATTGTCGCGCATACGCCAAAAATCGAATATAAACTTTCTCTTTGCATTGATTTCCTTAAGTTCCTCATATCTATCTTTTTCCTCTGGAGTCGCAACATAGACAGCTTGCTGGAACTCCTTATCGAGTTCTTCAGCGGACATGGCGGCGTATTCGCTGCTCAATACATCGAGCGATGCCGTCTTCAGTGAAGCCGAATCGACGATATGAGGGTTGTACACATAGAACTTTTTTCCCGCTGAAAATTTGGGAGTACCGGAAGAATCCGTAAGAGAAAAGAAGAAAGTATATGTCCCATTGGGAAGTTTGCTGATATTTATTGTTCCCAGTTCGACACTCGATTCATTCGATTTGAGCTTTTTACGCTGCTGATGTAGGATTTCTTTCCCTGAATTATTATAGACAGAGGATCGTGTGTAATAATGCGGGATTGTCATGTCTTTTATGAGATTATAGACCTCGACATAGTAGAAAATCACCGGCATCCCTATTCCAAACAATAATGACGGATTCGGGACAACTTCAAGCGTGTTTTTATAAAAGATGTTTTCCTTCGCGGCGCTCTCCTTGATCGAACTGCAGAGTTCGACATCGCTTATTGTCACAGCACCTTCCTTTACAGGATTTGAATTTAATGAATAAACCACACTATCTATGTTCGCCGGCTGATATTCGTCCTGTCCTTTCACATTGAGGAAATAATCTCCTTTTGGAACAGCCATGGCGACGACGCCCACTAGATCCTGTCCGGAAAAATTACTTGCAGAATCTGCAAAACTTCGTGGAACGCGCCATCGTTTCTGGAAAATGATAGAATCCTTTTTAGAATTTAAAACCCGTGCTGTCATGATAACGCCGGTCTTAAATCCATCCCCGGTTTTTTGTAATTGAAGCCCACGATCCGAAAATGAATAATATATCTCAAGATAGGAATTTGCCGAATCTCCCCGAAAACGTGAATAATCGATGGAAAGCCTAAGCTTTGGCTGGACTGTTTGCGAACACATAATGCCGGTAAACAGCAGGAAAGTAAAAAGGCGATAAAAGAATTTCATAATTTATTCTCCAATAATTTTAATCACGACACGTTTTCGTCTCTGGCCGTCGAATTCGCCATAGTAAATTTGTTGCCATGGACCGAAATCGAGTTTACCGTTTGTGATGGGAACAATTACTTCATGATGTACCAGAAGACTCTTGAGATGTGCATCGCCGTTTGTTTCACCGGTATGATGATGTTGATAGTTCGGATTATAAGGGGCGAGGTGTTCGAGCCACCCGTCGATGTCATTGATTAATCCGGATTCGGCATCGTTGACATAGACTGCTGCTGTAATATGCATTGCAGAAACAAGCGCCATCCCTTCTTTGATTCCACTTTTTCGCAGGACATCTTCAACATCCGAAGTAATATTGATATATTCACGATGGTTTTTTGTTGAAAATATAAGATAATGCGTAAACGATTTCATTTTCCCTGCCTATTTCATTCATTCTGATTTATCTTGAAGGAATTGCCGTATGAGAGTGTAGAATTCACTCTGGTTGAAAGGTTTCTTCAGAAATGCATCGACCCCGTTCTTAAGTAGGTTCGCAATGAATTCTTGATCATTGTATCCGCTTGTTACGATAATTTTTACCATCGGTTTCAGTAGCCGGAACCGGCGGACAAGCTCCACACCCTCGATTTTCGGAAGTCCGAGATCGACCATGACCAGAACGATCTCATCCTGATGAGAGAGAAATGCCTGTTCACCTTCTTCACCGTCGCAAGCAGTATACACTTTCCATCCCCGAACGTTAAACATCATGCGTACAATTGTGCGCAGGCATTCATCGTCTTCAACGACCAGGATTGCCCCTTCGGTGGGAATGGAATTTTCGTTATCTGTGGGTATTATGCTCATAAATTAAGAATGAGCAGGTCGTTTCATCATTCCTTAATATAGTGCGCAATTGATGAAAACGCAAACGAAAAGGCCCCGCTCGTCCCGAATTACGGGACAAACGGGGCCTTCTCCCCCATCTGCAACCGCTCAACACACTTATGTCGAGACCAGATAGAAAATCATACAGATGAGGAGCACGATACCAACTATGGGTCCCAGTCTCATATTGACCCCCTTACAATTAATGTGGATGCGGATGCTGAAGAATTAAAACCTTGGCAAACTCACACATCATTCGATTATCATACTTGATATCGATGAGAATCGTCACGCCCTACTAATGGCATCCTTACCAACTTAAGGATTTCTGGGAGCCAAGACTCCCCTTACCGACGATTCTCTTTTTTCCCTCCTTATGTTTTTTCTTTTTCGAAGGTAACCCCCGTGTGAGTGGAGGCTCTTCTCCGCTTATCACGCTTACTATATACAACATCCGATGAATAGATGATGTGACAATTGTCACGTAAAAGGGCTTCTACCCCTCTTATGTGATTACTCTCACATCGATAGTATTTATCGGCGCTTTGCACCAACATTCTACTAAACGGATATGTAAAAAGCAAGTAAAATAATCTTGTTAAAAACCTGTAAAAAACCCTTGATTTTATTATGGAAAATGGATTTTGAGCATCATCGGTCAGACTGGAAGAAGAAGATTTAAAAATGCCCGGGAAATGTGTATGATATTAAAAATTCCTTTTAGCACACTCCGTCATACATTCACAAGCCCATTTTTTCCCCGTTATGGACCCCTGTGCACTTTGATAAGGATGTCTACATGAAAAACTGGTCCATGGATGATTGTTATTGTTATGGCCTGATCGATATCTCCTTACTTGGTTTACTTTCATGTCCGTTTCGTAACACACTAACAATTCGATAAAAATACAGCTCGCCGGCTTTTACATTTTTATCAAAGAATTCACAAACCTCGCCTTTCACATTTCCTGCCGCACCCTCTTTTCCGCCGGGCTGAAATCTAATAATTTTATAACCTTTAATTTGCGAACGAATAATCGGCCCCCAGCGTAAAAACACTCCTTTTTCCCTCTTCTCTGCAAACAGACCTACCGGGGTAGGGGGAAGATCGATAGGCACCACGATCTTCTTCGATGAGCTTATTCTACTGACACCATTGAAGAAATCGACAGCCTGCACACCATATTCATACGTTTTTCCTTCTTCGACACGTACATCGTACCAATAATTTTTTTTAGCCGGCAGAGTCGTATCTGATAATTTTTTCCAATTTGTACTTTTCCCTTCATTCAAAATCCGTCGATAGAGATTGTATCCCTTGATCGTAACATCGTATTCATTCATAGCTTCCCAATGGAGCGTAACGGTACTATCTGCATAGCTAACAGATGTGAATGTTGGTGTGAGCGGTTCGGTCGGGATAGCCGGCCTCACCATAACTATATTTGAATAATTACCTAGAACATCGCTCATACTCGATGCACGTACGGCATATCGATAAATCTTCTTGCCGGAGAGCACGAGACTTGTATCAATATAACTCAACTTCTTATCGACCCTTTTCCAAGGAAGGAGTGGCGATATTAATTGCAGTGAATCTCTTTCCGGTAAAGATCGGTAAACATAATAACCATTAATATCCTCTTTCGAAGATTCCCAGGTCAGTGTCACACCCTTCTTTGTTCCTTGCGCCTCAAGATTGGTTGGAGGCAGAGGAGGTTCACTGCTTTTAAAAAGTCCTATGATAGCAGGTGTTGGACCAAATTCTTCACCCGAAATCAGAAGTATTGACAATGAGTAAAAATATTCCCTCATCGGAGCGATTCGTTGATCGAGATAAACTGTATCATGTGGTGAGACTGTAGTAATTTCTTTCCCGACCTTCCCCCACTTTTCCGATCGGAAAATTCGTATCCCCTTCAAAACTTCGGGCTCTGGTGTCCGCCATCGAAGAATTATTCCTCCAAGCGAATCGGAACCGGCAGCAGAAAAAGATCCGGGTAACGAAGGGATCTTTGCGAGCGGTGTATTTATCGAGACGGTATCAGTCGGTTTTCCGTAATTACCATAGGGATCGAATGGAACGGCATAGTAAGAGTAAGATTGTTTCTGTGCGACGCTTGTATCCCTCATCATCAGAACAGCAGTATCACTCTGGAAATAAGTAAATGTGGATGGACGGATTCGCCGAAACGGACCTTTACTACCATCGCTGCGAAAAACTCTAAATCCTGCCGGCCGGCTACCGGAGATATATCCCCAGCCTATTTCTACCGACTTCCCCGTGATTTCTTTTTTAAACGAACGAATTTTCCCAAACTTCGTTTCTCCCGGCCACTGGATAGCTTGGGTTAAAGCAACCGGCTGCAGAGAATTATCCACACCGATCTTTAAGATTCTGTATTCATATGGCTTCGATCGTTCTGCTGACGAATCGTAAACACATACACCCAATGCAATCCGAAGAGGCAGCACTCCACTGTAAAACTTCAATGAATCTAACCGGTTCCATGTTGTAGCCTGGAGCCATAACTTTGAGAGAAGAGTATCGCTGAAGATAACCGGTTCCGGGAATATGTTGTTCGCTTCTGCAAAACGAGCGAGAAACTCTGGATAAGTTCCCGGCGTTGAAATCCGTGCAATCTCAATCCATTGATTTTCCCCTTTTTTTCTTCGCTCAATCTGATAGGCTGATTTACCGTTCACCGGGTTATTCTTCGAGAAAAGCTCAGTACCGGTAGTGATAAAAATTCCATCTGGTCCGGCACCCACCAATCCTCTCTGGAATTCCTGCGCTGTAAGAAGATTCACACCGGCAATAGTAATCAATATAATAATATATTTTTGTTGTAATTTCATTTTCATTCCTCATTTAATATATGGTGACAGACTGCAGCCGGAACTTCCAAATGTTCCGGTCAAACCTATACCCACACAACCACCTACTGAGTGCTTGTCACAAAAAGTGCCGTCACATTCAGAATCGCAAATACCCCAACCGCAGTACGCGGAACCGCACAACTTGACACCGATGTCACCGCTTGCAGACCAATCACCATTACCTTGGACTTGCCCCATATATCCGCCATAAACAATAGCTGAAGCTTCAACACCGGCACATGCGATTAGAACTGAAACACCGAGTTGTAATCCCGCACTGCCGTAAACATACACACCCATGCCATAGGTACCGCCGCCGCCAAAGTTCATCGACATAAACATATCGGCACCAAGATTGCACCATAATTTGGCATCGACAATAAAAAAATTAAATTTGATTTCGGGAATGACGGGAAGTTGGAAATTCCCTTCACCAAAAAATCCTTTGATATTTTGTACCGGGAAAATTTCCGAAAGCGATCCCTTGGTTTGATAAATCCATGAATATTGCGCAAATTTACTTCGAATATCACCCGTAATTGGGTAATCACCAAAAAGGAGTGCTGCCTGTCCGCCTAAACCTACTAAATTAATGCTTCCGGTACCGAGAAAATACCATCCGTCGTCATCGAATAATATGGTTGCACTTCCAGAAATTGATGCTGGACCAAGATCAATTCCCTGACTAAAATCGACGCTACCGACTAGACGATGATTTTCAAAATCGTATGTAAGTTGTATGTTGCCAAATGGGGATGGAATATTCGTCAATTGAATTTGCTGGTCATCTGCCTTTATATCGCCAGTGACTGTGAACTTCAATCGGCCGCTGGCAGCCTTCGCTCCGATAAGATCGCCATCAAACCAGAAATTATTCCAACCGCTTGATGTCGCAATCATCGAGCCGTTCATTTTCTCCAGCTGGATCATACCGGACGAACTGATATTTATAGATTGATTAGGCAATAACCAGAGGGACGTCGAATCGGTTGTTCGATAGAGCTGAAATTGAAAATTATATTTTCCATCCTCGGAGACAGTTCCCTGCGCGAGGAAGCCGTTATCGTCGAGCGATTGTGGATATTTGGGAGTCGCCGGAACTTCGATATGGACACCCTTTGTATTAAATGAGAATGGTATCGGAGTCGATAAGCTGAAGGCTACATTTCCATTATTCAAATAATAATCGATTGATGTTGTTTTGTCGTTTCCCACAAGCGGGATTCCAAGATCGATCGATCCTGGAATATTGACCCTATTCGGAAAGACAACGATTTTCGCCGGTGTGAATGATGTCACCCTATAAAGAGTGAGCGGCGGTGCATTCGGCGTGAGTGAGAAAATGGACTCACCATCGCTGAGCAGATAGAGTGAATTGATGAGAATCTTGTCGCCTATATTCGTACCGACGAGATTATTGAGTGAACCACAATATTGTGCTCCTGATTGCGTCAATACACGCAACACCCAGTGACCTTTTGGATCCTGATAACCAATGGACGCGTCGTAACCAAATAGTATATCTCCGCTGAGCTGAATCGGCAGTATACCTCCTAGCGTCATGTTTGAGAATTGAAAGCTTGCCTTATCAGTCTCAAGCGATGTTGGTGTAATCGGCAAATCGTTCGTAAAAGGAATATCGACAACACCGGTCGAAACAACGCCCTTATGAAGTAAAAGTCCCTGGGCGTTTAGGCTCCAGTTTCTAGATATCAGTCTCCACATCTCCAGACGTATCGTAATGCTGTCGGTACTGTTAATGTTAGGGACATTATTTGGTGTCACTGTCACTGATCCGATATCGATATTGAGGTTCGATGGAGATATATTGGAAATATTAGTCTGCAACCGAGTCTGCAATAATAATTTTCCTGCCTGGACTGACGAAAGCGCAGAATCGGCAATTGCGGCATTGATAAAGGTATGCAAAGAATACCGCAGTGAATTCCCTTTGAAATCATTAACATTAAATGTTACAGGAACGGGAATTGACGGATCCGCACTGGCAGCTGCGATCGAAAGACGATCAATACCAGGTAACTTCGACGGTGGATATGCAATCCATACACTGTCGGTCGGGAACGAGATTGCATTGCCTGTCGCAAAAGATCCTGCATAAATGGCTACCTTTCCTCTGATTACACCGAGTTCGGTTGTACCGCTTTCCTCGACACTCAACACACCGGTCCCATTTTCACGGCAGGATCCGTGGAAAGTATTAAATATTTTTTCAATGTCGAAATTCATTTCATTCAGTCTGACATAGCCGGGGATCGGATAAATGAAAGGAACATTCTTCGTATCTATTCTTTTTCCAGCAATTGCTATAACATCTGAAAATGTCACGACCACGTTCGTATCAATCTGGAAGGCTTGTGATGATGGAATTGAGACAAATCGACCGCTGATTTTAATTTTTCCACCCGAAAGATCGGTGAATTTCATCACTTCAATAGGGATACCAAAAAGCTCCGATATATCCATATCTTGATAGATGCGTAAATAAAAATCAATGGAGGAAGCAGCCATCGGCACATATCTACGTTTTCCCGTTTTCATATCTAACAGCGGTTGAAAGACTTTCATATCATTTTCACCAACAATCACTATCATCGAATCACCGATCGTACCTCCCTTCACACCATAAAATGTATGCGTACCCAGCGGAATATTATGTAGAATATAAGAGCCATCAGCCGATGATTTGACCGAGAACTGACTCATGTTGGAAGAGAAATTACTCTGCGTCCCAACATCCATGAACACTGTAGCCCCAGCGACAACATCTGATTTGCCAACATACACAGTACCGCTAATCTGTCCTCCCTTCTGCAAAGCGACCGTTATGAGATTCCAATTTGACGAACAACTGTCAACAACCGTTGGTGAGGCTGATACATAATTCTGATCAGAAGGACCGCTAACCTGAACCTGAAACGTTTTTGAATCGCTTTCAAAGAGGAATGATACAAGCCCCTGTGAATCAGTATATTGAGGGTGAATGATATTCGTATCGATATTCATAAACTGAACAAGAGCACCTTTCAATTTCATCGCTGCATACATTGAGGCGGCTTTTTTAACTCCTTCTACAAAGAATTTCAATCGGTGGAGTTTTCGGAACACAACGATGTTGCCGACATCGATCGATGAAGTAGTGTTCACGATTACCGTTGTGTCGCGTGAGAAATATTTGTCCTGATTAACCGGCTCTATAGTAATTTTATCGGAACCCGTTGGAGCCGGTAATGAAAAATAATATCGCTCGCATTCGTGAAGAGCCACCACGTAATTATGGCATTTAGTCAAGACACAATTGCCGTCATTCACTCTGACCCATGCGTCTATTGCCTTTCCGGTTTCATCCACGATATTTCCGGTAATATGACTTCTTGGCCGCAGCACGACGACACCGAGATCACTTTTTTGACCCAAATCAAGATTGATGACGGTAAGACTTGTATCGTTGTAGCCGATCGTGGGCCCAAAAATATAGATATCCCTCGACGGTCCATTCGGATTTGGCGGCAGATCGGAGAATACCACGCTTCCACTCGTATCCGATTGTGCCGACCAAACATCACCATAGGCTTCACCATGAGTACTTAGATATACCGGCACCCCTACGGCAGGTGCCGAAGCGTCACTTCGACGAAGCTTCACTGTAACCCGCGGTCTTTCCGGATTCATACTTCGGTAAAATGTGCAGATCTTAGGATATATATAATCTTGATTGTAGATCGCTTTTTCACCATCACAATTATAAAGGATGAATTCGGAGAAATCTGAATAATTTTCAAGTGCCTGCGGATTCGATTGGCAGACGATATAATACTTATCCTGAGGATTATAGTCGTCACGCTTGACAAAACGTGTAAAGGTAATTCTTCCGGCATTACCATTTTCATCAATTGTCGTCGTTCCCTTTGCAACGATATCGAAATGGAAGTATCCGTATTGCATCGTCTTCGGATATCCTGTGTAATCTCCCTCGTCGGATGGTACAGTATTAGGATGTATGATGCGACCGATACAAACATCGATATTGTTTATAGGGTATCCGTTATTTTGATCCTTCAGAAATACTCTTACAATGAACGACCTGACGAGACACGAGAGAGTTCCAAAATCCTGCATGTGATATTCATCAATATCAATATCGCCCCATGGAGCCGTATCCTGATCGGGTGAACAATAATATGGGTTATCGATAATTACCCGGTAAGTCCTATGGATAAATCCAGAATAATAATTCGGAAATTCACCCGAGCTTACCTGAAAATTATCTACATGCCAATTTTCGCCAAGACGATTGACCTCTGACATACTCAAAGAGAGATTATATTGCACGTATCCTGTCGAGTCCGTTGTACCGTAAGCCAACACTTCATTTGCATCAGTTCGATTCACCCAATCACTAACATCGACATATCCTCCCTCGGTTTTTTGAAGGATATATCGAACAGCTATATGTGTATTGACATATGGAAGCGGCTTTGATGTTGCATCATTTGGAAAATGATATGTAAGATGACCGGTTAGAATTGTTGAAACCGTTGCAGGCGTAACATTAAGTAAAAGTTGAGGAACCTCATAATAATCACTCGTCCATACTGATTTGTCTGGTCCGTTATATGGTATTAAATATTGATCTGTCCAATCATCCGGGAATCTTCCATCAAATCCGGTTTCAATTTCTTGATAGGAAACATTTGGCTGACCACTACTTGAGAGAAGATCAAGCGTATAAGCATCATTTTGATCTCGAGTCTGTACAAGGCAAGGAAAGATAGCCTGCCCAGACGATACGCTATCCGTGAGCGTATAGGTTGTCCCTTGAGAACCTGATGTGCGTGTTATTCTATCTTCTTCCACAGGTAAATCATCCTTTAGACGCGTACGCGTTATTCGTGCAATAAAATGCTGCTGCGGAGCTCCTCCGGGACCGAAGGGATCAGATACTTGCACCCGCAGGTCGTAGCGGCGTGCTATTGCTGTCAACGTTCCGACATCAACAAATATATTTGAAGCATAAATAATATCGTTGGAAGGACTGAGATAAGATTGATTTTTAACAACGACTCGAGTGACACGATATAGACTACCTGAAATTGTATAATTGTAACCTCCTCCATGGGCACTAGAGGCGTGAACCGTCCATGTCGTATCGTTCTTTATGCAACCTATCGAATCGTCCGATGTAAATTCGAAATCGAAATTCCCATTCGCATCGGTTGTTGTCCATGATAACATAGAACCAGAAGCGGGTGAAAGTGTGCCGGTTTCCGAACTTTTAAGTAAAACTGGTGCTCCGGATTGAGGATGTATGACATAGAACACTTCCAGAGCGACTATGGAATTTCTAACGGGGCTTGGAGGTATGCTGGCACCAGGCCATGTGTACATTAGAATCCCGCTTACATCCTTCATGCCACTTGGTGGATGTGTAACCGTTTCATTTTGGGAGGAGCCCGTGTTATAGATGAATGTCCAGAGTTCACTCCTTCCTTCATTCACTGTTGCGGGCAATCCGTTTGCATCGACAGCCTGAATTTGCCACACATACGATTTACCTTTCTGGAGCGGTAGTGCATCAGAAGGATAAAGGAGCATAGCAGCTCCACTCACGAGGTGCTCGAGTTGCGGAGGGTTTGCTGTCAAAGCTTTTTCCGGGGTTTGACCGGGTAGAACTTCGCACAACCTGAATGCGTACCTGACCGCTTGCAGTGATGGCGTCTTGAGAACCGGTGTCCATTGAAATGTTGGATAAATTATTCTTACGGTATCTTTATTGAGTGGATAAACAAGCTGAGGCTGTGCTCCGAGAGAAATACTGAACGTTGCACATGCCTGTGTCAGCTGTGCTCCTAGTTCGTTTAAAACTGCTATACACAATGTATATTCATCCTCCGGAAGTCTACCGGTTTGTTTGACGATTCCGACAATCTTGCCGGAGAGATGCGATTCCTGAATGCTTAAAACTTCCGTATTCCGGAATATTTTCGTCGTTGGTCCGGCTGTAAATTGCATTGTATTTCCGTGGACATCGCCGATAGCACCAAAGCGGACAGACGACAAGGTTCCTTTAAACGTCACCGTCGCCGGTGATTTACCGGTGTACGTGACAGTGAAACTCAGAATCCGGGGATCCCGCTGCCAATCAGACAATGCTGGTGATGGATTGGGCGTAATAACGAGCGTCGAATTCCAGGCGGGATTCTGTGTACGGACCAGTCCTGGAAAAGTAAAAAAAATGAGCGCCGCAAGGATCCAAAAATATTTCGTGCGCCGATAAAGTAATGCACTATACTGTATCATGGAAACTCCACGGAATAAAGTATAATAAACCACAAAAGAATTTATGGCCAAACAACTAATGTTAACGTAATTGGGTGCAGAGGTTGGAACTCATTGGGCGTGAACTGAGCATCGGCGTGTCTTGATCTTTATATCGGCCACTCCAACTCGTGTTTTTCATCCACGGAAAGCAGCGATTTATACGTAAGGAAAAAGGATAATTTCCTGATGGGTGGAGTGTACAAAATCGGTTTGAAAAAAGCAATAGTCACAAAGAAAAGACCTTAATAAGCAATGATTTTTAATCTTACTGCCCTTTACTATACTACTACGACATTTGAATTTCCAGTCTTAGTCAATCCATTTTATTTGAAAAAGCTAATTGGTTAGTGATGTCGTGTGGAATGTATCTATGCAATAAATAAAGCTATGCTCTCAATGCTCAATATTCTGATAAAGTCTAAAAGCATCATTTCAATCATCCATTCTGTCTAATAATTATCAAATAAAGAGAGGTGGATTTACTGCTGGGTGCAATCTGCTTGACATTCCGCTATACTCTCCGTATGTTAATTGGCCCGCAAACCGATATTCCTTCAATTCAGGAAAGGATAATGAATGAAAAAAATTATTAGCATTTCAGTTATGGCATTCCTGCTCTTTGCGTTCACATCGATATGCCTTGCGCAATTTGAAGGCGTTGTGAATATGAAGATCTTACAAAAATCAAGCAAGGGAGAAATGGATGTAACACAAGAGGTGTTTATCAAAGGGGATAAGATGCGTTCAAATATGACCACCCAAAAAAGCCCCATGGGACCCATCACGATGATTATCCGACGGGATAAGGGAGTCGTGTGGACCGTAATGAATGCCATGAAAATGTACATGGAAACATCTCTACAAAAGACAGAAGAAATGGCAAAGTCCATGCAACGGGACACACTAAAGCCTACGATCACAAAGAGCGGTAAAACGCAAACCATTCTCGGGCATAAATGCGAGGAAATCCTTGTTACGACATCCGATATGAAAGCTTCACTCTGGGGAACAACAGAGCTTTCATCACTGGCCGAATCGATGAGACGGATCAATTCTTCCTCCGCCAGTGCTCAGTCCCGATGGATGCAAGAAGTTGAAAAAATGAAGATGCTTGTTCTTAAAATACATGAGGAACACAAAAGCGGCATGAGCTCGGATCTTGAGATCACGGCGATCAATAAAAAGGCGGTAGACGATTCACAATTTGAGATACCGGCGGGTTATACGAAGCAGGAGATGCCGACGGGGATGCCTCCAATGGGTAAATAGTAGTTGCGTAAAATCTTGCAAGGTGGATAATTTTTTCTTATATTAACAATTTAGAACGGGGTCGTAGTTCAGTTTGGTTAGAACGCCTGCCTGTCACGCAGGAAGTCGTCCCGCCCCAACTTTGTTGGGACGGGAAATCTCGTCGACCAGTTTGACAAAAATGATTTTCTATTCAATATATTTTATCTTCGGGGTGGTAGTTCAGTTTGGTTAGAACGCCTGCCTGTCACGCAGGAGGTCGCGAGTTCGACTCTCGTCCACCCCGCAAAAAGCCTCCAAAGAAGTGGAGGCTTTCGTCGTTTATGCCATTCTACACTTATATCATTCAAAGTGATACCGATGGTTCCTTTTACATTGGTTCAACTCACGATCTTGAACTCCGTGTTTTACGCCACAACGAAGGGTGGTCTCGCTCTACCAAAGCGAAAAGACCATGGAATTTAGTCTACTTCAAAGAATTTCAGACAAAATCAGAAGCACTGAAACGTGAATTTGAAATCAAACGTCGAAAAAGTAAGAAATATATCGAGTCTTTAATAAAAAATGCATGAACGCCTGCCTGTCACGTCCCGTTCCGGACTTCTTGAATTCTCTTTTTACCGGAACGGGATCTCCGTCCTAAAGGACGGAGTCAGGAGGTCGTCCCGCCCCGTTTCTTTCAGAAACGGGACGGGAAATCTCGTCGACCCCGCACGTAAGAAGCCTCCTACAATTTAGGAGGCTTTGTTAATTATGGACTACTTCGTTTATATTATCCAGAGTGAAATCGACGGTTCATACTATGTTGGTTCCACATATAACCTTCAACTCCGTCTCTCCCGACATAACGAAGGTTGGGCCATTAACTGCAAAAGTTTTCCTTATGCAATGTCCTTCCCCATCAGTTGGAAACCATTTGCTACCCATATCACTCATTGCTTCTCATATGCTTTTCATTTATTTTTGTCGTTATGAGGTATCTATGATTGCATTAAAACCGAAAAGCTCCGGGAACCATACTATATTGGTGAATGAATTAATAGATATCTTCATGACACAGGGATTTATAATCGAAAGTGCCATGTGTGAGCAACGATTCACGTTACCATCTCCCATCAAAAACACCAAATACGGCGATCAGGAAGATAAAAGCCCGGATATCCTGGCATATGATTCCTCGGAAAAGCGGAGCATCATAGGTATGGTATGTTTGGGTGATGGGGATCTCGGGTCGGATGAAACACTGACTAAATTTAACGTTTTCTTGAATTGTCCGGTACTTCCAAAAGAAAAGCCCGCACACCTCTTCATTATTGTACCGGCATCAAAAGTTATTGAAGCAACAGATGTGATTACCCATTATCTTCACCCTGAGTATTGGACGTCGATACAGATTGTCTCGTCGAAACGAATCTCCTGAAAGGATGTTTCCTACTCTATTCTTCTTTGCTTGCCGATTCGCGGAATCAGGTGCAATAATGCTGCGAAATTTTATTATAGATTACCTGGGGGAACTCTTGAGTATCGTTCGATGTTAAACCTCAAAGGAAAAAACGTACTTTTTCACAGTTATGATTATCATCGAACATATTACATCCGGTTCAATTGAGACGAACGGCTATGTCGTCGGCGATCCGATAGACCGTAGAGGCATTATCATCGACGCTCCGGAACGTGGAGCCAGAGACATGCTCGATCTTGCAGCAAAGCACGGCCTGACCATCACGCACATCGTCAACACCCACGGACACTGGGATCATATACCTGATAATACGACGCTAAAAAAGAACACCGCTGCGAAGTTGGTCATTCACAGAGACGACGCTCTTTATCTTCTGAATCCGGCGACGCTTCTCTTCCAACTCCCGATTGCGATAGAACCGATAACTCCCGATGAGTATCTATCAGATAATCAAACCCTTAAAGTCGGTTCCCTGCAATTCGTTGTGCTCCATACGCCTGGGCATACACCGGGAAGCATTTGTCTCTACGAGCCGAATGAAAAAGTGGTATTCACCGGCGACACTCTGTTTGCAGGAAGCGTTGGACGAACCGATTTACCCGGAGGCAATTGGGAAATATTGTTGGAATCGATAAAAGAACGATTGCTGATTCTTCCGGATTCAACTATCGTTTATCCCGGCCACGGACCCTCGTCCACGATAGGAGATGAACGGGCAGATAATCCCTTCCTCGAATAATACGCTTTCCGTTTCCCCTTTTTCACTGTGGAATTGTTATCCGATCCCCGGGCTTGATCTTTTGCTTCACCCCACGATTTGCCTGCTGTAGTGTATTAACGGAGATGTTGAATTTTTTCGAAATGCTCCAGAGCGTATCGCCCGGTTTTACCACGTATCGATTAAATGTTTCACTTCTCTTTGCCATGTGTATCTTAGGATTGCCGGATCCTTTTTTCTTTGGTAACGATTTATTTTGCATACCGGCGGTCTTATTTTGCACAACATGGGAGCTTCGGGGGTAGATCGTCATGGTCTGGCCGATTCTAATCTTCGAGCCGTATGGAATGTCGTTCCAATTCCGCAGGTCGCTGATCCGTGCACCGTGATCAGCCGCGATTTTGCCGAGTGTATCGCCTTTCTTCACTCTATACATAACCTGCTGACCTTTTAATGAACCCTTCACCGGTTTCGCTCTTGATCGACGCGGAAGCTGCTCTTCATCGATATTCGAAGCGTACTCACGGCCGTCGTTCGGTACCGGAATAGTCAACACTTTACCGACCGAAATTCGCGCACCATTTGGAAGACGATTCATTTCCCGGATGATCCCGACTGAGACTCCATAGTGCCTGGCGATTTTTGAGAGCGTTTCTCCACGGTGGATTTTATGGACTGCAAAATTTCTCCTCTGATTTTCTGGGACCGCAGCATATTTCACCGCGAACTGTTCTTTTCTTCCTGATGGAATTCGAAGCGTGTACATTTTTTTACCCGGCGGTGTCGTCCATCGGAGAAGTTCCGGGTTGAGATCCTGCAATGTGTCAAGCATTGTCGAGGCACACTGGGCTAATACTTTCAAATCTATCCCACCGCCCACCTTAACTGTATCCCAGGCCAACGGCGGTTCAATTTCTGTTAATTCGAATCCATATTCCGCCGGATTTAAACCGATAAGAGTGACGGCGATGAATTGCGGGATATAGTTGCGGGTCTGTCTCGGCAAATATTTTCGCATCATCCAGAAATCTTCCGATCCGCTCCGGCGCTCACCTCTGTTGATCCATCCCGCACCCGCGTTGTACGCTCCGAGAACAAGGTACCAGTCGCCAAATAGTCCGTGTAAATCTCGAAGGTGTTGTGCTGCAGCATGAGTTGCCTTTTCAAAGTCGCGCCGTTCATCGTACCACCAGCAGCTCTGTAAATCGTATAACTGGCCTGTCCTCTTGATGAACTGCCAGATTCCCACGGCATTTTTCCATGACCTCGCAACCGGATTCAAACCGCTCTCCGGTAATGCAAGAAATACCATTTCTTCCGGAACACCATACTCATGGAATATTCGCTTCATCAGCGGGAAATATTTGCCCGACATCCTGAGCCAGTGTTCCATATGATGCCGGCCCCTACCCTGGAAAAAAGCAATATGCTGCTCGACGGAATAATTCATCACAAGCGGGATCGAAGTCGTGGGCAATTTCGATGGCACCTGAACACGACTGACATCCACTGTATCGATAACCTGATTGAGTTTCTCCCGCAGCGCAAAGACCGAGCTCTCGGGTCCGAGACTGTCAACCGAAGCGATGTATCGCTCATAATCTTCAATTACGCTTCGCAGCAGGTCGTGGAAATCCTGGTTTGCTTCGGTCTCAGGATAGTTACTGAGATCATCAAGTAGCGAAATTGCCTTTTCAAACTCGGCGGCGGTCTTCGCTGAATCCTCGGTACTCTGAGCATGAAGAGCGACAAGATAATGCAGACGGGCACGTTCGAGCTTCTTTGCAATGACATCGTTCGCGTCGCTGTTCAGGCTGTCAGGAAGCTCAGTCCCCGAAAGACTATCAGCAACAACATCATATGACATCGCCGTTGAATCCGGTGCATCCACAGTGAGCGAATCGGGAACAACAGGTGACACGGGAAAACTATTGGGTGGAGACTGACGGGGAACGGATTTCTGAGACGAGCAGCCTGCAATTACTATGATAATAACGACAGCGAAGAAACCCCAACGTGATAAACCTTTCATTCGCTCCCTTCATGTAATGACATAGTATAATATATCCCACAAAAAAAAGAAAATCAAGCTATTTCTCTTAATAATGAAGAAGTACGGCACCATACATCATCTTTTGTAATTAGTCCGGTACTATTTTTCCATTGAGACTCAGGGAATGATGCGATCTATGATTCCACCTCCGACAACATCGTCGCCTTCGTACAATACAATCGACTGACCCGGTGTCATGGCACGCTTCGGCTCATCAAAGAGAACTTCAAGCGATCCATTTTCAGATGTACGAACGACGGCCATGCTACCCGGATCCTTATAACGAATCTTTCCAGAGAGTCTTTTCGGCTCCCTGATCTTTTCATATTTAATAGTATTCACATGAGAAGCCATAAGCCCGCGATGGAGAAGTTCGCCTTCACCACCGAGTATGATCCGATTATTCTGCGGATCGATCGATATTACATAGAGTGGAGCTGCCGATGAAATTCCCAGACCGCGGCGCTGACCGATAGTATAAAAAGGATAACCCTCATGTCTGCCGACAACTTTCCCGTCGATAACCACCTCCCCGTCGTCCACGCGTTCCTTAAGTCCCTTCACTTTCTCACGCAGAAAACGCGCGTAATCGTCATCGGGAATAAAGCATATCTCAAAACTCTCGTCTTTCGTTGCAGGAAAGAGTTCGAACTTTGCGGCGAGTGCACGGACTTCATGCTTCGTGAGCTCGGCAAGCGGAAACAGTGTTCTGCCCAATAACTTCTGATCCAGGCCCCAGAGTGCATATGATTGATCCTTCGACTCGTCCTTCCCTTTTGAAAGCACATACCGGTTGAGGGTCTGATCTAATCTTATTCTTGCATAATGGCCGGTGGCTATGAATTCCGCATCGAGTTCATCGGCTTTGCGGATTAGTTCGCTCCATTTGACTCCGGGGTTACATACAACGCAGGGATTTGGGGTTCGGCCGGCGAGATATTCATCTACAAAATAATCTATCACAAGTTGTTCAAATTTTTCTGAAACATCAATGACTTGATGAGGGAAACCAAGCTTCGAGGCAACAGTCCGGGCATCATTGATGTGATCGGGAGAGCAACAGGTTTTCCTATTGTAGATATTTTCGTACTGGCAAGTCTTTAATGTAATACCGATGATATCATATCCGGCTTCAATGAGAAGAGCGGCCGCAACCGAAGAATCGACCCCTCCGCTCATCGCTACAACAACTTTCTTCCGAACGTTTGATGCCAAAGGCTCCTCTTGAATCGTGAATGAAATTCTATCTTCAATATATGAAATTTCTGAAGGATATACCAAAACCCTAATAGAAAATATAACCACAGAGAGCACAGAGATAAATAGAAGAGGACACAGAGGATAATATAAACACTGTTAAAGTATAATCCTACGGATGCCGTCTTTCAATAACATTACATTGAAATTGATTAGTAGTCCTAATTTGCATTGTGTAAGACGCAAATATGTCAGAACTTGCGCTAGATGAATATCGTTAAGAGCTTCAACTGATTTTACTTCAATGATAAGTCGATTCTCAACGAAAAGATCAATACGATAGCCACATTCGAGATATACTTTTTCATATACCAACGGTAATGGGAATTCTTTTTGAACCCAAAGACCTCCTTTTAGCATCTCATAGTACAAGCATTCCTTATAGGCTGATTCCAGAAGTCCAGGACCTAATGCCTGATGAACTTTAATAGCACAGCCAATTACTCTTGTGGCTATTTCATTTTCTATCATCTCTCTGTGTCCTTTTTTTATCCTTTGTGTCCTCCGTGGTTATATTTATCGAAACACAATCCGCTAGAAAGAAATATCCAATTGCATATGCAGCGAATTGTCCAGCCCGCCTTCGATCGTATCATATCCGCTTCCGAGCGACTTCACCCCGCTCTTTCGCAGTTCAGAATATTTCACACTGAATTTACACACGTTGCCGACCGTGTAAGACGCAAGCACATACCATCGAAATCCTTTCCCAAAAAGAGCAGGCGCTGTGAACGCTCCGCTTACATCCCCTTCATACTCATAAAGCGCAAACTGGTACGAATCGGTCTCATAGTACACTATCCTTCCTTCAACCCTGAACTTTGGACGAATATTTACACGAACATTTTGATATAGAAGTAATCCACTCTCGCTGGATGAATCATTCACACGAGTCAATTCGATCCGCGTATGAAATACAAATCCCGGCCATGGTTCAATTTCCACGTCAGCGCGGGGCGTCTGGCGCTTCTGCTCATTAATCTCCTGCCGGGTATCAACCCGGTATCGTATTCTTACCTGAGTTGATTTTGAAAGATCGGCTTCGAGCTCCACGAGGACATCCCGGCCGTTCGTCGCGAGCGGATTCTGGTATGTGCGCCACGGAAATTCATAAAAATCCCAGTAAGTCGAAAACCGCATATTCGAGAGAATATCCGTTCTAAATCCAATATAAACGCCGCGCTCATTCTGCATCGTTTCGCCGTGCTCCCCAAAACTCGATCCGAAGAGCGAAATGAATCTTTCGGGATACAACCGATACCCGACGGCGCATTGGAGCGATGGCAAACGGAGCACGATTCCCGTCGTCCCGCCTATGGTTCCGCTGCGATCCCTCATCCACTCTCCCGATAGATAAAGGGATTCCCGGTTCGTCTCGAGAGGAAATTCTGCATTATAATCGAGCGCGAATGATGTATAATTACTTCCTGAAGGTTTGAAAGGATCGTTTGGCAACAGCGATGGATCAAGATGTGCACTGTACCACAGGCAACCGATGCTGGCATTCTGCAAAAAAGTCCAGCCAAGGCGGGCTCCGATAATGCTTTCCCGAGCGGCAGCATACTTGGCTTTTTCGGCATCGGTCCTATAATACCCGAGATCATAGAGCGATGATATTGCGCCTGAATCGTTTAATGTAGCATCGATGGTTTTTCTGGAGAGAAAGAAATATCCGTCAACAGAGCTCGCTTTGAAATTGACTCCCCCGCCCCTGAAGAAATGCGTTTCACCTGTCGACCGATACGGAACCACACCGCGCGTTGTGCGCAATAAGGGTAGAATGACGTCGCTCCCCTTTCCGAACGATGAGGAATACCCGAATGCCGCGCCGTTGCCACTCTCAATAATAAAATCGCCTGCGACGGCTGAAGTAATGAATCCTACTTTTTTCAATAAAATATAGCCGCTTGTAAAATCGGTGAGCGAAGATTCCCCGGCATCCTTCTCTGTGAGAAACGAGGCCTCAACATAATCGTTCACTTTCCATGTCAAGCGATTCATTAGAGCCGGGCGCGATCCTTCATATATTCCTGTTGTGTATCCGCGTGATTTCTGGAAATCATACAGACATCGAGACCTCAGCAGAACAGACGGCTGATGTTCCGGCGATCCAAAACCGGTAAACGTATGCAAATACGGAAGGAGCCGTGGATCAAGGTCTTGGATATCGTCGATTTGCGACATTGTCCGCAGTGTTCCAGCTTCTGTTTTTCTTTTCAGAATCATGTCGGCGGTGAGCGGATCTATTCCGGGAATAGAGATAAGCTCTTCTTTTGAAGCGGTATTTAGATCGATCGGCTGTTCGATTCGATCGTTTAAATCCTCGAGAAATTGCTGGCCGGACAGCGACTGGATTTGGTCTTCAATTATATAATCAATTGGTCGGGAGTCGAGAAAATCCCGATTTGTGGAATCGATAAGCGACTGCGCATAAAGGCTGATAGAACAAATAAACCAGCAAATAAAAATTTTTTTCAACTTGATTAGTTCCCTTTAAGTAATCCTACGCTGGGTGGATTTGGCGGGATAGGTGAAAAAGCGATCGCGAGAGTCACGTAATGACTGATTCCAAGCGGCTGATGATATTGAATAGCATATTCAATATGAAAATATGAAAATGAGAATCCGAACCCTCCAGCGATTATCGACGGTTCGCTCGATGTACCGACCGAGAATGAAAGTGCATTCAATGGCATGTATTCGAGACCATATTTCATTGAAACCGGGAATTGAAAATCTTTAAACAACTCGGCCGATATAGAAACATGCGGCAGGAGATCGATCGCCGTGCCGATTGTTATAGTCTGCGGCAGCGGTTCGCGCGATGATCCGATGCGCGGGTTGTTAATATTTGTAACGACAAAACCGGCTCGGATCGAAGAACCGAAATGTGTTATGACGCCGGCATCGAGTCCGGTAGTTCCGCCGCTTCCATAATTTTGGATGGAAAGATGATAGTACGAAAGTGAAAGGCCTATATCGAAAATCGAACCGATAGATCGCCCCCACGAAATGCGTCCTGTGAATTCCTGATACAGCTCATAACCGAAGGCCGAAGCCGATGCGCCAAAACCTCCGGCTTTTGTATCGAAAGCACCGCCTGCACCGGTTTCTTTAAGCTCTGTGATTCCAAATGGCGCCGGATTAAACGAGCCGAGAAGGTATATGTACTCTGTTTTTGCTAGTGAGGCGGGATTTACGAGCCACCGGCCAAAACCGTAGGATGCGGCTCCGCTCGTCCCCATACTGAATGCTGAAGCGGGACGGAATGATCGTTCGAATCCGGCATGAAGCGATATTGGGAGGAATAAGAACAGCAGAACCAATCGCAGCGACATAAATAGAAGGATAAAATGAGTGATAAAAGAGGCCTCATTTGTATTACCGCTGTCATATGATATTTTGTGACAACATAATAGCCTACTCTCCTTTATATTTATAGCGGGACCAGCGATTTTGTCGTCCAGGATTTTCTTATTATTGAAATAAGCAATAATTAAGGTAATTCCACTCAGACTTTTCTAAAATAATTTAAGAAATTTGTTTTGTTCCTTTCTTTCCAGAAAGAAAGGAACAGAAAGAAAGCCTGCACCTAAAGGTACTGCGCACAGATAATAAAATCTAAGTTCGTTAATATACACTGACAAAATCGCAACCCGCATGAAGTGGCATCCTCCGCGCACTGTTTAGATGGCAAACCCAAATCCGTCGATCTCGGCCTTATTAGACATGGATAATTCTTTTGTACCTTTTTATATGCCTCGATCGAAACGCACGAGATTGCGCCAACGCACGGCCTCCCTTCTTCCCGCTGCTCACCAGCGATTTTGTCGTCAATATTTTTTTTACTACTGAGAAAAGACAATTGAATTATTAGGCGGTCATATTTCATGACTCGATATATGAAAACCTTGAAAAATGTATTCTGAGAGTATTAAATGGGGTATGAGGAACTTACTTGAGTTATCAAGTCGCAAATGACTCAAAATTTCGCACCCTTGAACAAAAATTGCATTTTAATTCGCAATTTTGTACACTCACAGTAATTGACAGCTTTAAATCGGTTCAGCACAGTGCTTGGAAAGATTGTACATCCGCTTGATGCAATGGTAAAAGAGCTGCCAAAAGAAGAAAAGGATAATAAACTTTATCTGCCTGATTCAGATTAAAAAAATAATTACGCAATACCACAAAGTGGTACTGTTCCACCGTATAGCGTCTATACAAATGTTATGCGCAAGCAAAGTTCATTTCCTAAGGCGTTTTGCGGCCCGGCCGGGGTTCGCAGCCCGGTGGATGGGCTGTAGAATGGAAAAAGAGAATCTTATGCCGACCCACATAAGACGCCATGCCACACGAAGCGAAGAGACACAAGTGGTTGAGTTTGAAGGAATTATTGCAGTAGGATCTGGCATGGCAACGGCGTGTTATACGGGTCGCGAACAAGTGTTTCACATAATAGGCGGATCGTTCTAATCAATGTTAGGGCGCAACCATATTAAGATACGTGCAAAACTGAAAGAATCGCTTTTAATAGCACTATTTATCGAATTCTTATTCGTAATCTATTTAATAATGAAAACAGCAATCCAAGGTGGGCGCACAGTACTCAATTGGATCGTTGAAATTCATAAATCGTTTTCGATTGCTTTTGTATTTGTAGGAGAGTTATTATCTGGCATCATTGGTGTAATCTTTTTTAATTGGTTCGATTATTATTTTGGACATAGTTGTTTTAACAATTGTAATAAAGTTTATTTATATGTTTGTAAAATTTCTACAGGTGAAGAAGAATCCGAATGTATGCGTATCCTCGGAGGATTCCGTGACCGGGGAGTACAAGACCCCCCGTAGAGTCAGTCGTGCGTTGCTCGTCGTCAGCGCTATCTCCCTTCTCGTCTTATGGCCGTTGGCTGCAGTAGTACTGTTCCGGGGAAACACATTGGGTTTCGCAATTTCTCTCTTCGGTTCGGGGCTCTCCCAAGGTCCATTTCTCGCTGGCTACGCCTTTGCCCGTGCTGACCGCAAACAGTGGTGGCGGTGGCTAGTCCTGGTCACCGGTGGATTGGGAATTCTCATGTTCTCATTGGTTGATGCCGTCAACCTCGACCTAGATGGCTTCTTTGAGCTCCTGATCCTGTTAACAATAGGCCCGGCTATCGGTCACACGATGATGACCACCATCGTCGGGCCGCTCATCTTTGGCCGAATTCTGTGTGGATGGGGATGTTGGCGAGCGATGGTGCTCGAGCGTCTTCCCGTTGGCAAAGGCTCGGGCCGGCGCAAGGGTGTTTGGGTTTGGATGCCGCTTGTCGGTGTGGCCGTCAGTTTTGCGGCCGCAGTTCTGTTCGTGCTGGTGCTAGACTCCCAGCCGGGCGGAGCCCACGGACACATGCGCGGCAACAGCATCTGGCCCGTCGCTGCCGGCGTTGCCGTTTACTATGCGGCAGCTATTGCGCTGGCACTGGCTCTGCACGACCAACGCGCGTTCTGCAAATACCTTTGTCCCACCGGATTCATTCTGCGTTGGACGAGCCGCCCGGCGCTTCTCCATGTCTCTGCCCAGGCCGAGGCGTGCACCGAATGCGAGGCGTGCACGGAAGTCTGTCCAATGGACATTCCCGTGGCTGCGCGTGTAAAAATGGGCACACGCATTGGCAAAGGCGATTGCATCCTCTGTCAGCGTTGCGTTGAGAGCTGTCCGACCGGAGCGCTGAAAACGAGTCTTAAAAAGTAATTGTCAGCCAATTATGTCTGCGCCCTAACCAGGCGCTACACCCGCCGCAGGCGGGCAAGAGCTGACGGAATGAGCCCGCCTACGTTAAACAGCAAACTTCCGCCTTCGTTTCACTCCGGCGGACGAGTCGGCGGGCAGGCTCACTGCAAAATTCATGGCGAGCAGAGGTTTAGTGCAGATTTGAAAGTCATCAGCATGAACTATAGAAATAGAAACACGCTACGCATGTTACAGTTATGGGGCTCCGCCTGTTGGGTGCATGTTGCAAATTTGTAGTGCCGCAGCTTAGCGCCGGTCCGTTAGGCAACAAACATCAACGAACCACGAGCCGTTTTGCGGGCTTTTCCTTTTGTGCCACAAAACGCTATCTAAATAGAACTTTGCCTGCGCATAACGAACGGCAAAACGACCCGCCAGAAGATAAAGCACGGCGGGCAGGCGCTTCCGCCAAAAGATTCCGCCAGACCCTAAAGGGCCGTAAAGAACACGGAAACGGCGGACGCACATCCCACTGAATAGAGTGGGACGAAAGAGATCGAAACGCGACAGCATGGCGGACCCGCTCCGCCTCGAGATACTCGTCAGAGCGAGGCGAGCAGGCGCACGCTGGATAGGCGAGGTTAGTTCAAAGGTTGGCTAAATATATTGTGCTAGCTCCACCCTACCCCGACATATAAAATTATTTTATATTATTGTCTGGGCAGGACGGCGGTTTGCCTAAACGCTATGTGCCATTGCCCCCTTTCACCATAGGAATTGAATTATGTACAAAATTATTTCACTAATAATATTAATAGCCTTTCCAGATTTTGCTTTAACGCAATCGACGGACAGTCTTAACAACATAGAAACAAATGTTCGGGGAATACATACATTTAAATATACGATCCATCCAAACTTGCCAATTTATGTATTTCATTTAATTGGAGATTCTGAATACAATGTCATAACTCATATAGATATCTCTATTGGTGATAATCCAACAATTGTACAAAGTATGGACGTTAATATGGAGGAGCAGCCGTATCGAGGAGCAGTCTATTTTCAAATTGAAGATGTGAATTTCGATGGCTACAAAGATATAAAACTTTTAAATTGGTGGGGCGTTACGGGCAACGTAAATTTCAGCTTTTGGAGATTTGACAACAACAATGGCAAGTTTATTTACGATGCAGAATTAAGCGATTTGACAAGTCCGATTTTTAATCCGAAAACAAAATTAATAACGACATATGAAACTGGTGGAATGGCGGGTATGATCCACACAGGGAGGAAATATAAGTATCAAGATAACAAACTTCTTTTAATTGAAGAAGAAAATCAAATATGGATAGAGAATGAAAAACAATTCCTTAAAACTATCAGGATTATGAAAAATGGTGCGATGAGGGACTCATTGAAACAAATTATTGTTGATGATAACTGGAAATGAGAGCTTCCGGGGCGCAACCTCGCATAACACGTGTAAAAATGTTGGCGAAGTATAAGGCGGACGGACATTGCACCGCTCACAAAATAAATGAGTCGTTAATAGTCCCGCCATAGAACGGCGGGATGCATAAAACGCATTCGTGCCACAACGTCATTTTTACGCGAGACGTTGGCTACAATGCTTAGGACAGAAGACACACGTGAAAACAATCTGAAAAGCAATATATCCATTCTATAGGAAATTCAATGGGCCAAGTAAGTATTGCAAAGGTTAAAAATGACATCAGGCAATCAGTGATTTCCTGCTTTGACAATATCGGAGGCCTTCAAAGCTATTTGAAACCTGAAGACCATGTTTTGCTGAAACCAAATATAAATGGAACAGAAGCGGTTACAAATATCAAACTTGTTGAGGCGCTGCTTGTTCTGTTAAAAGATATAGGAATCAAACAAATTGTTATTGCAGAATCTACCTTCGGCGATGCAAAAATGACCGATCTTTGTTTCTCAAAGACAGGATATTCTGATTTGGCAAAAAAACACCAAACCAAATTGATAAATCTAAATAAATCTCGAAAAGTTAAGGTTAAAGTTCAGAATCCACTTGTGGTTAATGAAGTAAGTATCGCCGAGGACGTTTTTGAGGCCAGTGTGATTATAAATATTCCGGTTATGAAAGTCCATTACGCTACAGCAATCACTTTGTCATTAAAGAACTTGAAGGGGTTCCTGGTTGGCGATGAAAAACGTCGCTTCCATGAGATAGGTCTAGATAAAGCAATCGTAGATCTTAATAATGCCATTGCGCCAACACTAAATCTTATTGATTGCACGACTTGTATGGAAAAAATGGGCCCAAGAGGTGGAGATACTGTCAATTTAAATCTCCTGGTTGCAGGCTGTAATCGTGGTGAAGTTGATTATGTTGGGTCTCAAATTATGGGGTTCGCCCTCAACGAAGTCAAACACCTGCAATATTTTATTGAAAGCAAAGGCTTAAAAATTGACGATATCGTCATAATGGGAGAAAAGCTGAAAGACGTTCGCAGACCGTTTGTAAAAGTTAGCATGAATAATTCAATTCCAAAATCCTTCCAGATTTACAACACAAATGCATGCAGCTCTTGCATGAATGCCTTTTTATTATCCTGTCAGTTTCTTGAAAACGAAGACCATATTAGCGCTGACATATTTATGGGAGATAAATTTTCTGCTTTTGAGATTAACGATAGAATCAAAATTGCTTTTGGAAATTGTTGTAAGGAGGACACTATTAGTTTTAATGAAAATATAATAGGATGCCCTCCGTATCCGTTTGCATTAAAGAAAGCCCTTGAAAAAAGACACAAGACCAATTAATCCTGAAAGAAAAGACGCGCACGAAGAAGAAGAGTGCCCAAAGCACAGACAGCCAACAGCGGTATGGCGGGCGCAAAGCTGCCCGTATTGTCGAAGCTCCGTCGGGCGGCTAAATTATAGGCGGGGCGATTCGAACGTGACCCGAAACGATCCATTAATCTGGTCGAAGCCGTGTTCGAGATACTCAGGTTTGTTTTCTAAACAAATGGTCAGGGAATATTTTCAATGACGTTAAATAATAAACTGAAAATTGGTGCTTTGGGTTGTATTGTGCTCAGCGTCTTCGCTCAATTTGTAGCTGATTTTCACGGCCTGGTTAGCATGTACCAGAACACGATTTCAATACCGCCGAACATTTATTTGATCATAGGATTTGTTGGCGAACCTATCCTAATATTTTCAATCCTGATGATAAGCATTGGTTTCTGGGGTGCATGGGAAAAGTATAATATAAAACTGGCACGAACACTGAGTATCACTTTTGTAATCTACAGCCTTGAAAGATGCTTCTGGGCTTTTGCCGATATCAACTTTGCATTGACCCTGCAGAAATATGGTGCTTCGCATGAAAATATTCAGTTCGCCGGAATGTTGTTGGGGATTTCCGCATTAGTCGCCGGTATAACTGCAGGGATCGTAATCTCATCTCAAATGGCTTTATTTTTTTATAAGTTAAAAAACAGATTGGGTTTCAACGCCTGCATACTGATCATTTCATCGATGATAATAGGTATTTTTTCCAAGATAATGACAATGTATACTCTTCCACTCATTCTGACGGTAGTGTTCCTTCTTTCAATGGGAGGAAAAAGCATCGGACTTGGTTTAGTAGGTATATCGCTATATCAATTGTCCAAAGAATAATCGGATCACGGCTGCACTTTTCAAATCCAAAGGGTCACTTAGATATTATATCCACAGCGCGATTTTCTCACACATATACACGCATTGCCCTGGGGAGGATTTCGAACGAGGCTGGTGGTTTCCCGATCACTTCACCGTCTGCTTCGATAAAAACGTTATCATCCGACTCGACGAATACCTTCTTTGCTGTTGCATAGGTAACACATGGATGATCGATCGTTTTTCCTTTCATCAGGTAACTGATTTTTCGAACGTAGGTCGGAATGCTGATATCACCGAACACCGCGATGCTGAATAGTCCGTCGTCGATCTGTGCAGTCGGCGTCGGCGACAACCCACCGCCGAACCACCGTCCGTTCGCGACAACCAATGTGATGATCTTTTCTTCTTTCATCGGTGCTTCGTCGAAAGAAAAACGGAGCGTCGGTTTTCTATAGCTAATGAACGTCGATGTCGTTGCCGCCAAGAAGGCGATTCTGCCGCCGAACGGTTTCGAGCTTCTATTTACCTTCTGAACGACCATTGCACCGAGCCCGATATCGGCCACGTTAAAGAACATCCTCTCGATTTCATCGCCGTCGACTCCCCTACAGCGAATCCTGCCTACATCACACAGCATCACATTGCCCCGGGCAAGCTGCCTTATCGCCTGAGTAACATCACGAGAAATACCCAATGTTCGGATCGTGTCGTTTCCTGAGCCGCCGGTAAGTATTCCGAGTGTAGCCTCAGGATTGATTAAAACACCGTTTTCGAAAAAACCGTTTACTGTTTCGTTTATTGTTCCGTCTCCGCCAAGAACGACGATATTCTTGTATCCTTCATGCAGGGCTGTGCGGGTCATTTCCGTGGCATGCCCCGGTGCTTCAGTGAACTGAAATTCTGTCGGATACATGTGGTGCTCGCGGACCTGCGGCTCAATGTCCTTCCAGTGGCGGGCGATCGTTCCGGCGTAGGAATTGATGATCAATAGGTTTTTCATCTGAAAGGGCTTATCCTCATTGTGTATAAGGAATATAGAGAAGCCTGGAATGAACTGCAAGAAGACTTGCATTTTTTCCCGAAACTCGTTATCTTAATCTAATTAGAGAGTACGGAAAGCGATTCATTTTTTATGCGTGCATCGTTAATGAATTACAGGGAATTACATTTTCCAAAATTATTAATCAAAGCAACACCCGAAAATTTTCTCGAATAACATCAGGTGTCCCGACAAAATCGGGACACTTTTTTTTCATAAATGTACACATATGACAGTCGGCGATATCATCCGGATCTGTGAGCAGTGGGCGCCCCGTGGGGCAGCATGGGAGAAGGATAATGTCGGACTACAGATCGGGACCACCAGTAAACGGGTGCGAAAAATCCTCATCGCACTAGAGGTCACTGAAAGGGTGGTTCACGAGGCAATCCGGAAGAAGAGCGATCTTATTATCACACATCATCCGCTGTTTTTCCGGCTGCCGCGGGCACTGACTGATTCGACGAATCAGGGAAAAATCGCACGAGAAATCATCAAGCATGATATCTCCCTGTATGCAATGCATACGAACATCGATCGTGTTCGTGACGGTGTCAACTGGACGCTTGCCCGAGAGCTCGGTCTTCAGGAGATAACCTTCCTCAAATCACTGGAAAAGTCGATGGTGAAAATCGTGACTTTCGTACCGCGTGAGATGACGGAGCGTATCTCTCAGGAAATGGCTGTGGCAGGCGCCGGAATTATCGGGAAATATACGGAGTGTTCTTTTCGTGTTAAGGGTGTGGGAACGTACCGGCCAGATATCGATGCAAAACCCTGGGCGGGAACTCCCGGTCTGCTCGAAAGCGCGGAAGAAATTAGGCTCGAAATGGTCGCACCTCGCTGGAATGTACCGGCGATAATCGATGCGCTGCTGAGAGCACATCCCTACGAGGAAGTGGCGTACGATATATATCCCGTAGAAAATGGAAGTCCGAATTATGGTATAGGCGCAATCGGAACTTTTCCGACTCCAATGCCGGCCTCAGCTTTTCTGAATCGCGTGAAAAAGAAAATTTCATGGGAAGGATTCCGTTATACAACGGGGAAAAAAAGGACGATCAGACGGGTTGCTGTTTGCGGTGGCAGCGGTGCAGAATATCTTGATGCTGCGATCCTTTCAGGAGCAGACGCTTTTGTCACTGCCGATATTTCGTATCATGTTTTTCAGGATGCCGAAGGAAAGATTTTTCTCATTGACGCCGGACATTTTGAGACCGAGCGCGGTATTATTATTGCGATGAAATCGTTCCTCGAATCATCATTTCACCGCACGAAACGTATGATTTTTGTAGAGATAACAGGTGTGCGAACAAATCCCATTTTTTTCTCATAAAGGAGATGGAATTGGAAAACAAACTCCGATTGTTGTACGCACTGCAGACCGTTGATAACAAGCTTGATGAGATTGAGGAACTGAAGGGCGATCTTCCTGCTGCTGTGCGGGAATTGGAAGAGATCATCACAAAAACAAAAAATACAATATCGACAAATGAAGAGGCCGTTACTCAGGCGTATCAGGACCGAAGTAAATGTGAACTCGATATCACTTCGCTGACGGAAAAAATCGAACGATACAAGAATCAGCAATTCCAGGTCCGGAACAACAAACAATACGATCTGTTGACGAAAGAAATTGATGCTGCAGAGAAGAAAATCTCTACACTGGAAGCACATATCGATGAACTTATAGTCACGACTAAAAAAATAAAAATTTCTTCGGAAGAACTTCAGGCTCAAGTCGAAAAATTAAGCGAGACCCTTGCCGAACGAAAAGCAGAACTTGCAGAAGTTTCAAAAGAAACCGAAAAAGAAGAGGCAGCTTTGCAGCATGAGCGGGATAAGATCGTGCATAAGATTGTGAAAGCCGACCTGGCAACGTATACTAGAATTCGGGTTGCAAAGCAGGGCCGGGCGGTCGTTCCCGTAAGACGCGGTGCTTGCGCGGGATGCTATAATGCGGTGCCGCCTCAGCGTGTCCTCGAGCTCCGGAAAAATAATCGTATTTATACGTGCGAAGGGTGTGGAAGAATTCTTGTCTCTGATGAAATTGTTGAATCCAGCAGCTCCATGCCATGAAACTCACTGCTTTTATCGACGGAGCTGCGCGCGGAAATCCGGGAAAGAGTGGAATCGGAATTGCAATTTTTGACGGCCAGGGTCGATGCCAGGCAGAGCACTTCGCATTTCTTGGAATCACAACGAATAATGTTGCCGAGTATTCTGCTCTGATCGCCTGTCTGCGTTTGGTGATGTCACGATTCGCACATTGCTCAGAGTTGTTGATCAATTCGGACAGCGAGCTGCTTGTACGGCAGATGAATGGAGTATACCGGGTACGTAACAAAAAATTACAGCGATTTCACAGGGAGGTACGCCAATTGCTTGACAGTGCCCCCTTTCGATTTTCAATATCATATATCCCCCGCGAACTGAATGCGACAGCTGACTCACTCGCGAACCGGGGGATTGATGAACATGAAGTGTAATAACTAACAAAATAATACTTCTCATAACCGCTAGGAGTGCGGAAAGCGCAGATCAGGCAATCGCGTCCTATCCCGACTTCGTCGGCATAGGGTGAGGAAAGTCCGAACTCCGTAGAGCAGGATGCCACCTAACAGGTGGGCTGTTTCCCGTTGCCTGACGGCGACGAAGGCAGACGGATAGCGTCACAGAAAATATACCGCCCTGAGCGACCCCGACGAAAGTCAGGGGAGTCGAAGGGTAAGGGTGAAAAGGCGAGGTAAGAGCTCACCGTCCCGCTGGTAACAGTGGGTGCACGACAAACCCCATCCGGAGCAAGACCGAATAAGGAAACATGACGACTACACCTACCGGCGTAGTCGAAACGATGCTGCTCGTATCGTAAGATTTCCGGGTAGGTCGCATTCCGTCCCGCCATAATGACGGGCGAAAGAGCTGCGCTGTGAAGCGTGGTCAAGATAAATGATTGCCTCCCCCCTCACATTTGTGAACGGGGAAGACAGAATTCGGCTTATCGACCTGCGCCTTTCCGTATTTCTTTTGAGCCAGAGGCACGCCTACGGTACAAGCCTTCGGTGTCCATAGGCTCATTAGACTTTGTCTAAATGCGGTAAGCCGTTCCTGCAGGAGTCTTCATGGAGCATCGTTGGAATTGTGCATCTCCATCAGATCCGGGTACATTAAAAAAGCTTGTTGACGAACTCTCTATTCCCGAAGTGCTTGCACAGGTCCTTATGAACCGGGGAATCGATACTTTCGAAAAAGCTCATATGTTTTTCCGTCCGAGCCCGGATCTCCTTCATAATCCATTCCTCATGGATGGAATGGAAAAGGCTGTCGGACGTGTGCTGAAAGCAATCGAAACGCACGAGCGAATTCTCGTCTATGGCGATTACGATGTCGACGGAACAAACAGCGCCTCGATGATGTATCTCTTTCTCAAAGAAATAGGGGCGAATGTCGAAGTTTATATCCCGGGACGCGTAACGGATGGTTACGGAATTTCAAACGGCGGTATCGACCGTGCGAAGGGAAATCAGATCACACTACTGATCTCTGTCGATTGCGGAATCACAGCCGTGGAACAAGCCGTGCACGCCCGTGAACTGGGAATCGAAGTCATCATTTGCGATCATCACGAACCGGGGCCGACACTTCCGGATGTTTATGCAGTTCTTGACCCGATTAAACCGGGCTGTAGCTATCCGTTTAAATCGTTATGCGGCTGCGGCGTCGGATTCAAGCTGATTCAGGGAATCGCCGTCAGATTGGGAAAAGATGAACTTCCTGATAAATATCTCGATTTTGTTGCACTGGCAAGTACAGCCGACATAGTTCCTCTCATCGGCGAAAATCGCACTCTGGTGAAACTGGGCATGGATATTATTAACACCCATCCCCGACCGGGTATACGTGCACTGATCGAGACATCCGGACTTCGATTCGGCTCGATTTCAACCGGTCAGATCGTCTTTGTTCTGGCACCGCGAATCAATGCCGTCGGTCGCCTTGGAAGCGCTGAACGCGCCGTCGAACTGCTGACCTGCGATGATTATCCCGCAGCGCTTGAATTCGCACGGGTCATGGAAGAAGAGAACCTGAATCGCCGCAAAATCGACGAGGAGACATTCATAAAAGCACAGGAAATCGTTGAAAAGTATTTCGACGTCGAAAACGATTCTGTCATCGTTCTCCATCAGGATAAATGGCATCCCGGAGTCATTGGAATCGTCGCCTCTCGTCTGGTTGAAAAATATTATCGCCCAACCGTGATGATGACAACAATCGACGGAGTCGCAAAAGGATCGGCGCGGAGTGTTGCCGGATTCGATATTTACCAGGCATTGAAGCGTGTCGAAGATAAGCTTTTACAATTCGGCGGACATAAATATGCGGCGGGACTTTCGATCGATATCGATCGGGTCGACGAATTCCGTGCTGCATTTAATGCAGTTGTGAAAGAACTTCTGCCCGAAAATTTAAGAGTTCCGGAGATCAAGATTGACAGCGAAATTTCTCTTTCTGACATTACTTCGAAGCTCGTCCGGATTTTGAAGCAATTTATTCCGTTCGGACCTGGAAATATGCGCCCGGTTTTTCTCTCCAGGAACGTCGAGGTAGTCGGTTCACCACGAATCGTCGGAAAAGATCACCTGCGTTTTAAGGTCCGAAACGGTCAGCTCGTATTCGATGCTATCGGTTTTGGACTTGGCCGCCTTATTTCCCGTATTGAAACAGGGCGGAAAAATCTCGATATCGTTTTTTCGATCGATGAGAATGAGTGGACTGGTAACGGAGATGGCAATAGTAACGGCAGACCACATGATCAATATCCCCAACTTAAAATCAAAGATTTGAAATAAAAGGAGAACATCAACGCATGTCTGGTCATTCCAAATGGGCTACGATTAAAAGGAAAAAAGCTGTTATTGATGCAGCCCGGGGACGGGCATTTACCCAACTGATCAAAGAGATCACTGTCGCAGCGAGGATTGGCGGCGGCGATCTCAATGGCAATCCCCGCCTACGGTTTGCCATCGATAAGGCGAAGGCGAGTAACATGCCGGCCGATAACATTAAACGTGCAATAATGAAAGGGACAGGGGAACTTCCCGGAGTCACATATGAAGATGTGACTTATGAAGGCTACGGTCCCGGTGGTGCAGCTCTCCTTCTCGAATCCGTCACGGATAATAAAAACCGGACGGTATCAGAGATAAGACATATTCTCGAACGTCACAACGGTAAGCTTGCATCGTCGGGCGCAGTGGCATTCCAGTTTTCGAAAAAAGGAACTATTATCATCCAGAAAGCAGGATTGGGTGAGGAAGATGTGATGAATATCGTCCTGGATAACGGAGCCGATGATATGCAGACGACCGACGATGCATATGAAATCATTACGACACCGCATGCATTTGAGAACGTCAAAAAAGCTCTAGAAGGAAAAGGTATTAAAATCGAGCACGCCGATATTCAAATGGTTCCACAAAACCATGTTAAAGTTGAGGGAAAAGAAGCCGAACAATTGCTTAAGCTTATGGAGGCGCTCGAAGAACACGATGATATACAACATGTTTATGCAAACTTCGATATCGACGACAGCATTCTTGCCGCATTCAATTCATGATTATTCTTGGCGTTGACCCCGGGACACTCGTCACGGGATATGGTGTTATTGAGGGAACAGGCCGCTCGATCAGGGTGCGGACATACGACGTCGTCCGAAACCGCGGAACGAGTCCGCTTCCGGAACGACTGAAGATGATCTATCAAACACTCGAAGATATCATTAATCGATATCATCCGGATGAGTTTGCCATCGAGACTGCATTTTACGGAAAGAATGCACAATCAGCCTTGAAGATCGGACATGCCCGGGGAATTTCGATTCTTTCTGCTGTTCTCCAGGATATCCCGACAACTGAATATTCGCCACGCGAGGTGAAAAAAGCTGTGGTTGGAAACGGCACTGCTTCAAAAGAACAGGTTCAATTTATGGTTAAAACACTCCTCCGGATGAAGGAGACGCCGAAATTTTTCGATGCCACCGATGCTCTCGCGGTGGCAATCTGTCATTATCACCGAATAACGGCTCCACGAGCAAAATTTTCAGATTGGAAAACGTACGTTGAATCGCACCCGGAGCGGGTTGTTACTCAGTCTATTCCACGAACACGACGCTCATTATGATTGCTTCACTTCACGGTATACTCACAAAGAAAACACCTACAGAACTTCAGATCGATGTTCATGGTGTTGGATATTTGGTTTCAATTCCGGTCTCGACATATCAGCATCTGACGGAAGTCGGAACGGAAGTCACCATCCTCACCCATCTTCACGTTCGTGAAGATGCACAGCAACTCTTCGGCTTTGCGAGCGAAGCTGAAAGGTCGATGTTCAGGCTTCTCATCTCTGTCTCCGGTATCGGACCGAAAATCGCTCTTGGCATTCTTTCCGGTGTCGGCGTTAACGAGCTTAAGGATCACCTCCTCCATGCCGACACGACCGCACTGACGACAATTCCCGGCGTCGGTAAAAAAACGGCAGAACGTCTCATCGTCGAACTACGGGATAAACTCGGTAAGGACGAGATATCGACATTTCCTCTTCAGCCAATCGGCGACGAGGCTTTGCACGTTCGATCAGAGACTCTGCTGGCACTCGTTGCCCTCGGCGTTTCGCGCCCGGTTGCAGAAAAAGCGATTCGCCTAGCTCTGCAGGGAAGCGACACGAATGCGCTTACGGTGGAAGAGCTGATCAAAAGAGCATTGCGCCATACGGCATAAGGTGCAAAAGGTTTCCTTCAAAAACGCAATTTCAGCGGAAGGAAATCATTGTCATTCCCCGAAAATAATTTTCTTCTCGTTCTTGATAAAACGGCGCTAGAATGCCGTGCGATTGTAGAAACTCCTATTCGATAGACAAAGGTTTACCTTTTGCTCTTGATTCTTCTTCTTCGTACATTCATTCATCATGCGATCACGATCGACAACCACACCGGAGCGGCTCGAGAACGAACGGGAGTACGATCAGACACTCCGTCCTCTTCAATTCGCCTCGTTTGTAGGTCAGCTAAAAATAGTCGAGAACCTCACCGTATTCATCAAAGCTGCACGTCAGAGGCATGAACCGCTCGATCATGTGCTGTTTACAGGTCCACCAGGCCTCGGGAAAACGACGCTTGCATATATCATCGCCAATGAATTAGGATCGAACATCAAAGCGACTTCAGGCCCCGTTCTAGATCGTCCGAGCGATCTCGCGGGAGTACTGACAAATCTCGAAGAAGGTGACGTCCTCTTTATCGATGAAATCCATCGGCTCAATCCGATTGTCGAAGAATATCTTTATTCCGCGATGGAAGATTATCGGCTCGACATCATGATTGATTCCGGGCCGAGTGCACGGAGTGTTCAGATATCGCTTCCGCGGTTCACACTTGTCGGAGCAACAACACGAACCGGATTATTGACATCCCCACTCCGGTCACGATTCGGAATTACAAATAGACTTGATTACTATTCAGCCGATGATCTTACAGCAATCGTCGAACGATCCGCAACAATTCTTGGTATTAAAATCGAGGACGACGGTGCCAGCGAGATCGCACGACGTTCGCGTGGCACTCCGCGCATATCAAACCGCCTCCTGCGGCGCTGCCGAGATTTTGCCGAAGCGGATCCTTCATTAGTACATTACAACGGAATTGTCACAAAAGAGGTCGCCAATGTAGCCCTAAGCGCCCTAGAGGTCGATGAAAAAGGGCTCGACGATATGGATAAACGCATATTGCTTGTGATTATCGATAAACACAACGGCGGTCCCGTCGGACTTACGACCATTGCTGTAGCGGTCGGCGAAGAAGCCGGTACTATCGAAGAAGTGTACGAACCATACCTTATTCAGGAAGGATTTCTGAAACGAACACTGCGCGGACGCGAGGTGACGCCGTACTGTTATACATATTTCAAGAAACGAAGTCCAACTTCTCCTCAACAGAGCCTGGGTTTCGAGACCAATCAATCGTAACTTAACAATGGAGAGAACTATGGAGTTACGCAAGTTCTTTTTCCACGACTTCCCCGAATATTTTCATAAATATAATCTTCTCCCCGTTATTGTAGCCGTTCTGATTGGAGAATTATTATTGTACGTATTGAATGCGTTCCAGTGGCTTCTTGTTCGTGCCATAATGAACGCCATTGATTTTTATCCGACGGGTGTAGATGAAACGACAATCTATTATACTTCGGGTACATTTCTTCACGCTGTGCTCATTGCAGCCGCGATTTACATTCTTGTGAAAAGTTCATTCGATTCCACTGACAAGAGCGATGCGCAATAAATCGTTTTATCCTTCAAAACCTCTTCCCAGGTCGTTCTATCAACGGTCAACCCTCGATGTTGCACCAGGGTTAATCGGTAAGATTCTTGTACGCCGGTATCACGGTTCCTTTCTGGCAGGTATGATCGTCGAGGTGGAGGCGTACCATGGATTCGACGACAAAGCTTCACACGCATACCAACGACGGAGCGGCCGGAGCGAAATCATGTACAATCGCGGGGGAATTGCTTATGTCTATTTTACTTACGGAATGTATCATTGTTTGAACGTCGTCACAGAAAAAGAAGGATACCCTGCTGCGGTCCTCATTCGTGCTCTTGAGCCGATTGCCGGAATTACCACCATGCATAAGCTGCGGGGAAACCCACACACACAACAATTGACAAACGGCCCGGGAAAGTTATGTATGGCCCTCCATATCACAAAGAATGAAAATGGCATAGATCTTCAGAGTAAAGAACTCTTTATCACGAGAGGTCGGAATATTCCCTCACATTTAATCGGGACGAGTCGCAGAATTGGAATATCACGGAGTGTTGAAAATGAATGGAGGTATTTCTTGAAGGGGAACCCTTTCGTCTCACATCATCGATAGCTCTTTCCTTAAAAATTGACCCGTGTACGAGTCTGGAACCCTGGCAATATCTTCTGGAGTACCTTCTGCAACAATTTTCCCGCCTGCATTTCCTCCTTCAGGTCCCAGGTCAATAATCCAATCGGCCGTTTTAATGACATCCATATTATGCTCGATCACTACTACTGTATTTCCTTTTTCGACAAGTTTATTGAGGACTGCGAGCAGCATGCGGATGTCTTCGAAATGCAATCCTGTTGTCGGCTCATCGAGGATATACATTGTTTTTCCGGTTCCTATTTTCGAAAGTTCAGTAGCAAGTTTCACACGCTGAGCCTCACCACCACTGAGCGTTGTTGCCTGCTGTCCAAGCCGGATATATCCGAGTCCGACTGCATGGAGTGTTTCGAGTTTCCGCTGAATGCGGGGAATCTCGGAGAAAAAACTCACTCCTTCCTCGACGGTCATTTCCAAAACGTCCGAGATTGATTTCCCTTTGTATCGGACCTCAAGCGTCTCCCTGTTGTAACGCTTTCCCTTGCAGACATCGCATATGACATACACATCAGGTAGAAAATTCATTTCGATTTTCCGGAGACCATCCCCCTCACATTCATCGCATCGTCCGCCTTTTACATTAAAACTGTAGCGTCCCGCTTTATATCCGCGAATTTTTGATTCGGGTAGCTGTGTAAAAAGATCGCGTATCACCGTGAAGAGTCCGGTATAGGTAGCCGGATTTGAACGCGGTGTCCGGCCTATGGGAGATTGATCGATATTAATCACTTTATCGATATTCTCCAATCCTTCGATACGCTCATATTGAAGCGGCACATCCTTCGACTTGTACAATGTGCGTGAAAGAATTCGGTAGAGCGTTTCGTTAATCAATGTCGATTTCCCCGAACCGCTTACGCCGGTAATGCACACAAAAAGTCCCAGAGGGATATGGACATCGATCCTCTGCAAATTATTCCCGGATGCTCCGAATAATGAGATCTTCACCGACAGTTCTTTTTTCCATTGCTGAGCGGCCGGTTTCCGGTGCACGGGTACATCAATCTTTCGTTTTCCGTGGATGTATTGTGCCGTCAACGATTGGCCATCGATCAACATGGGCGAACCACTCGCAACAAGATATCCACCATGTTCTCCTGCTCCCGGGCCTAGATCAACTATGAAATCTGCCCGCATGATAGTCTCTTTATCATGTTCCACGACAATGACAGTATTTCCGAGATCTCTCAGATTTTTAAGGCTCCGGATAAGTTTTACGTTATCACGCTGATGAAGTCCGATACTCGGTTCATCAAGTATGTAGAGAACTCCGACAAGCTGTGTCCCTATTTGTGTGGCGAGGCGTATCCGCTGAGATTCACCTCCGCTGAGAGATCGTGCAGTCCTGCTGAGCGTCAGATAATCCAACCCGACGTTCAGAAGGAAATCGAGGCGTTGTGTAATCTCATGCAGAATTTGCCGTGCAATTTCCATCTCCCGGCGAGTCAAGGTAAGTTCCCTGAAAAGTTTACGTACATCGACGATAGACCGACTCACAATATCATGGATATTCCATCGTTCTCCTTTTTTTGTATCTACAAGCCGGATAGAAAGCCGATCTTTTTTTAACCTTCCTCCCTTGCATACCTCGCATGTCGTTGTGGTCATATAAGCTTCAATCCACTCACGAACGTGAGCCGATGAAGTTTCGGCATACGAACGGCGTAGCATATCAAGAATGCCCGTAAATCTATGGCGATAAGTTACAGATCGTCCGCTGGAATAATTATACTCGATCTCGAATCGCTCATCTCCCCCGCCATAGAGCAATACCTGGCGCGCTTTCTTTGAAAGTTTTTTTATTGGTGTATCGAAATCAAAACCATAATTCTTCCCGACGGCACTGATCTGATTGAACATCCATGTCTGCCTTGGTTTGCCAAGTGGGGCAATCCCCTCCTGATTAATAGTCAGATCCTCGTTCGGAAGGATTAAACGTAGATCCAGCTCCCGTTTTTCACCCAATCCCTCACACGATTCGCACGATCCATACGGAGAATTGAATGAAAACGAGTTCGGTGCCGGGTCGTCATAGCTACGACCGCACTCGGGGCATGAAAAATGTTTACTAAAAAGGAGATCTCGTCTCCCGTCGTTGACAATCACTACACCGCTGCCGAAATCTAACGCAGTCTCTATGGAATCGTTGATGCGTGATTTCACATTCTTACTGACCACAATTCTATCAACAACGATTTCGATATTATGGATTTTATATCGATCGACCTTCATGCCAGAATGAATTTCCTTCACTTCTCCATCGATTCGCACACGCAGGAATCCGTCTTTTACAATCTGTTCAAAGAGCTCGCGATAGTGCCCTTTTCTTCCCCTGACAACCGGTGCAAGTACCTGAATTTTGGTTCCTTCTGAGAGTGCAAGGACCGCCTCTATGATCTGATCAGTTGATTGTTTCTGGACTTTACGGTCACACTCTGTACAAAATTGAGTTCCAACGCGTGCAAACAGCAGCCGGAGGTAGTCATAAATTTCAGTGACTGTACCGACCGTCGAGCGAGGGTTATGGCTGCTTGATTTTTGTTCGATGGAGATGGCCGGACTCAATCCTTCGATGTAATCAACATCGGGGCGTTCCATGAGTCCGAGAAACTGGCGTGCATATGCCGAGAGGCTTTCAACGTATCGACGCTGTCCTTCCGCGTAGATTGTATCAAAGGCAAGACTGGATTTTCCTGATCCCGACAAACCTGTAATAACAACGAATGCATCTCGCGGAATTTCAACATCAATATTCTTGAGGTTATGCTCCCGCGCACCCTTAACAACAATGCTTTTATATTCATTCATACGATGAAACGATACCTTTCAGGTAATTATCCAGGATTCTTAGTGCCGAGATTCCCGGTTATATTCCTGAAGACTCTTGACTCTGAGTTGTCCTTCTTTCACTCTCTCGATGCCCTTCACGGCCGCCGACGCAGCCGATAGAGTCGTTACAATCGACACTTTATTCTCGATAGCCGCCCATCCTATGGCATACTCGTCGTATCGCGATGTCTCGCCGAGCGGTGTATTAATGATGAACTGTATTTCACCATTTTTAATTCGATCCACAATATTCGGTCGTCCTTCATTGACTTTAAAAACAGGTGTGGCAGGAATTCCTGCCGATGAGAGAAATCGCGCGGTACCCGCGGTTGCAACGATCGAAAATCCATGTTTAAAAAACTGACGGACGATTGCCAGCGTTTTTTCATTTTTATCTCTGTCATTAACGCTGACAAATATCTTCCCCGATGTCGGAAGAGTATTTGATGCGCTCATCTGTGCTTTTGCCGTCGCACCCCCGAAGTTACCGTCGATTCCCATCACTTCACCCGTTGACCGCATCTCCGGTCCCAGGAATATTTTTACACGCGGAAATTTATTAAATGGAAACACCGACTCCTTCATTGCAACATGTTTGAGTTTCCGGAAATCGAACGACATGATATCAAGATCCTTCAATTTCATGCCGACAATTACCTTCGCTGCAATTTTTGCAAGAGGGACACCAGTAGCTTTACTGACAAATGGTACGGTCCGCGATCCGCGCGGATTTACTTCAAGAACATATACAACTCCATCCTTCTCAGCGTATTGAATATTCAAAAGGCCTCGGACATTCAATGCATTGGCGAGTTCTATTGTATATTTCTCCATCAACACAAGCTGGTGTTCCTGTATCATGTAGGGAGGAATCACGCACGCACTGTCACCCGAATGGATGCCGGCCTCCTCGATATGCTGCATCACTCCACCGATGAGTACGTTCTCGCCGTCGGCAACTGCGTCAACATCGTACTCAAACGCATCTTCGAGGAATCTATCGATCAAGATCGGGTGTTCAGGCGACACGTTGACAGCTTTTGTCATATATTCGCGCAACGAATCTGTATTATAACAAATTTCCATTGCACGACCGCCAAGAACATACGACGGCCTGACAAGGACAGGGAAACCAATTCTATCGGCTACCTCGAGTGCTCCATCGACGGAAGAGGCTGTTCCATAGTTTGGATGTGGTATATGTAATTCTTGAAGCAGTGCACCGAATCTCTTGCGATCTTCTGCGATATCTATTCCCTCGGGTGATGTCCCGAGAATCTTAACTCCATAGGCTTCCAGCGCTTTCGATATCTTTAACGGGGTCTGACCTCCAAAACTGACAATAACGCCTTCCGGTTGTTCGGCCTCGTATACATTAAGAACATCTTCGAGGGTAAGAGGTTCAAAATACAGCTTATCGGTCATATCATAGTCGGTCGAGACAGTTTCAGGATTACAGTTGATCATGATCGTCTCATACCCTTCTTCCTCGAGGGCAAAGACCGCGTGCACACAACAGTAGTCGAATTCGATCCCTTGTCCGATCCGGTTCGGGCCGCTGCCGAGAATGATCACTTTCTTTCGATGACTTCTCACAACTTCGTTTTCGCTCTCATACGTGGAATAATGGTACGGAGTGTGGGCCTCGAATTCTGCTGCACACGTATCGACCGTTTTGTAGACAGGTTCAATTCCATGTTTCTTGCGGGCTGCACGCACCGTGAGCTCGTTTGTTTTCCATAGAAAAGAAAGTTGTTTATCGGAGAATCCATATTCTTTTGCTTTTCGAAACAGAGAAACATTAATGGAATCGAGTGTATATTTCCCGAGTTCTTCTTCCAGATCGACGATCTGTTTGATGTTCTCAAGGAACCATGGATCAATCTTCGTGATGTCGTAAAGTTCTTCAACCGTGATCCCGAGTTGAAGGGCATAACGGAGATAAAAAATGTTTTCAGCTTTTGGAGTAATTAATTTTATTTTAATTTTCGTGCGCCAATCTTCTTTTTCATTTTCCGGGATTTGTATCGTGTCGATGATATCTTTTCCGTCGGCGCCCAGTCCTGCCCTTCCTTGCTCTAGCGATCGAAGCCCTTTTTGCAGAGCTTCCTTGAATGTCCGGCCGAACGCCATCGCTTCACCTACCGATTTCATTTGGACGCCAAGCGTATCCTCAACCCCCTTGAATTTTTCAAAATCCCAACGCGGAATCTTCACAACGACATAATCGATCGTCGGCTCAAACGATGCGGGTGTTTTTTTCGTTATGTCATTGGGTATTTCATCGAGCGTGTATCCAATTGCCAACTTCGCCGCAATTTTTGCAATGGGGAATCCTGTTGCCTTTGAAGCGAGAGCCGAACTGCGCGAAACTCTTGGGTTCATCTCAACGACGAGGATCCTTCCATCATGCGGATTAACGGCAAACTGAATATTCGATCCGCCTGTTTCGACCCCGATCTCACGGATGATTCGTATTGAAGCATCTCTGAGTCTTTGATATTCTTTATCTGTCAATGTTTGAGCCGGAGCAACGGTAATCGAATCGCCTGTATGAATCCCCATTGGATCAAAATTCTCGATCGAGCAGACGATTACGACGTTATCTTTCAGATCGCGCATCACCTCAAGCTCGTACTCTTTCCATCCGATTACGGATTCTTCAATTAATACCTCATGGATGGGCGAGCTGCCAAGTCCGTGTTCGACAATCTCCCGGAATTCTTCGATGTTGTATGCAGTTCCGCTTCCGGTGCCGCCAAGTGTAAACGACGGCCTGATGATTAGAGGAAAACCTATTACTTCTGCAATCTTTATCGCTTCGCTATACGTTCCGACAAATCCACCCCGCGCCATCTCGAGTCCTGCGCGCTGCATAGCTTTCTGAAACAATTCGCGGTCTTCCGCCATCTTGATTGCTTCAAGCTTTGCCCCGATTAATTCGACGTTGTATTTTTCGAGGATTCCCTGTTCTGCAAGTGCGACTGCAGCATTGAGTGCGGTCTGTCCGCCCATAGTGGGAAGCAATGCATTCGGACGCTCGCGTTTGATAATTAACTCGATAAATTCCGGAGTGATCGGTTCAACGTAGGTACGATCCGCAAGCTCCGGATCGGTCATGATTGTGGCAGGATTGCTATTGATGAGAATGACGCGGTATCCTTCTTCTTTCAACACCTTACATGCCTGGGTGCCGGAGTAATCGAATTCACATGCCTGACCGATGACAATCGGCCCGCTTCCAATGATCAGTATCGATTTAATATCCGTCCGCTTCGGCAAGCCCTCTGCACTCCCCTATTTTATATTATCTGAATAATATACAAAAAAAGAGAATTATTTTAAAGGGTTTTTTTGGAAAAAATCTATGCAAAAGTCGGTCATACGGTAATGCGTTATAAAGGGAAAAGACTTTCGCCCTGTCGTGGTTCTTCGACAGTGTAACCTCATTTCGTTCTTATTATTAGGGAGGTCGTACTCGTTCACAAATTCCCGGATTATATCATGTGAATTACAGGGTGAATAATGCATAAAGGTGAAAACCTGATAGGGCCTCATGGTGGTTATCAAAAACTTAAATCCTACCAAATGGCTGAGATTGTCTATGATGCGACTGTCGTGTTCTGTGATCGTTTCATTGAGCGGTCGTCAAGGACTCGCGATCAGATGGTTCAAGCGGCTCGCAGTGGAAAACAAAATATTGCAGAAGGAAGCATGGCTTCCGGAACATCGAAAAAATTCGAGTTCAAGCTGGTAGCCGTTGCAAGGGCAAGTTTGGAGGAATTATTGCTCGATTACCAGGATTACCTGAGACAGCATGGACTCCCCCTCTGGCCAAAAGACGCTCAGAAAACCCAAGAAATAAGGGGAATGGCTTTCTTAGAGAATAAGTCCTATATGACTTATAGGACCTATATAGAAAGCTCTCTAGATGAAACCGCTGCAAATACAATTATTTGCCTAATTCATCAGGCGGATTATTTGCTGGATCATCAATTGCGACAACTCGAAAAGCAATATTTATCCGAGGGCGGCTTTACAGAAAAGTTATATGGTTTTAGAAAACGACAATCACAGCCACGCTAAAACGGTGCACACTGTGATAGGATTCGGCGGACTTCGCCGACGTTTGGTTTCGTCACCAGCACCAGAAATGATCCGAAAAAGAGAAACAACTCGAAAGAAATCATATCAGAATGATATTGTTCAGTAACATCAGCAAAACGTCAACAGCATCGAAATGGCGGCGGTGTTACTTCATCATCCGGTTCATTCGTTCCCGAACCGATGGCATATTCACTACCATATTCGCGACTGTGCAATGCGTGATATGACCTGCGTACTCCTTCAATAAGGATTGTGATCGCACAAATCATCATGGCCAGTGTGAGGGCCGAATTCACGTATCCCTGGACTGCAGTTCCGGGATTCCGGGTCAGAGGAAGAAAATTTGCGGTAATATTCAGCCACGAAGCCGTGAGCGTCGTCGTCGCCACAAACAGCAGCGGCAGCAGTGTTACCCACACGTACCGGATTTTCTCCGCATTGATTATTGCCGTCGATGCCACACATAATGCGACGCAGGCAAGAAGCTGATTGGCAGTTCCGAACATCGGCCAGATAGTGCTGATATTTCCCGCATAAATGAAATATGCCCATAACGATACGACAACGCCCGTGGCTACGATATTTGCTGGAAGCCAGTTCATTTTCCCAAAAGGCTTATAAAATTTTCCCACAAATTCCTGGACGAGAAAACGTCCGATCCTTGTCCCGGCATCAATAGTCGTAAGAATGAAAAGCGCTTCAAACATTATCGCAAAATGATACCAGTACGACATGAGACTTTTCATACCGGGTAATGCAGTAAAAATCTGTGCAAAGCCTACAGCGAGCGAGACCGCCCCACCGGGACGTCCTGCAACAATTTCGCCTACCTCTCGCGAAAGCATATCAAGATTTACAGTCGAGTATCCAAGTGCCTTAAATTTCTCTATGGGAAGATTAATCGCATAATAATCTCCCGGATGAAGCGAGCTTGCGGCGATAAGTGCAATCACACCTACCAATCCTTCCATCAGCATCGCTCCATATCCGATCATCCGTGCATGCGATTCCTTATCGAGCATCTTCGGCGTTGTCCCTGATGACACGAGAGAATGGAATCCCGAGATCGCACCGCATGCGATGGTAATGAACACGAACGGGAACAGCGGACCCGGAATGATCGGCCCGCCCCCTGAAATAAATTCTGTAAATGCAGGCATCTGTAAATTTGGATGCACAACGAAAACACCGATGACAAGAGCAGCGATTGTACCTATCTTCATATATGAACTCAAATAATCGCGTGGGGCGAGTAAAAGCCAGACAGGAAGTATTGATGCAAAAAAACCGTACAGGGCAAGGGCAAAAATAATTCCTTCCCGGGAGAGGGTGAAAAACGATCCCAGCGATGAACCGGGTATCCACGCTCCAACAATTACTGCGGCAACTACTGCTGTCACACCGATTAAACTCGCCTCGGTAATATGCCCCTTTCGAAAGCGGTACATCCACAATCCGACGAAGATAGCAATAGGAATTGTCATCCCGATAGTAAACGTGCCCCATGAACTCTCACGAAGGGCGTTTACCACGGCGAGCCCCAGTCCAGAGAGCGCAATAATTACAATGATCATGATCGCAACCGAGCCGACCGTTCCTGCTAACGGCGAAATTTCTCTCCGTGCAATTTCAGCAAGTGATTTTCCTTTGTAACGAATTGATGCGGCAAGAATGACAAAATCGTGCACCCCTCCGGCAAGCACAACTCCGATCACAAGCCAGAGAAAACCGGGCATATATCCAAACTGCACTGCAAGTACCGGTCCGATTAACGGCCCTGCTCCTGAAATAGCGGCAAAATGATGACCGAAGAGTACCCATTTATTCGTCGGCAAATAGTTGCTTCCGTCGTTTAGTGTATGTGCAGGTGTGATACGCGAATCGTTCAAAGCGACTACTTTGGCAGCAATAAACGCGCTATAATAACGATAGGCTATTGCCATTATACAAAGTGCAAAAAGCAGTAATGGTAAAGCGTTCATGAAAATCCTCCTGAGGAGAGACAGAAGACTAATATGTTTCTGATTTATGATGTATGATTGATGATTTATGTGTTGAAATGGCTATCTTTTTTTTCCCTTTTGCTCTAATCGCTGTCGCGGCAAAGATGGCAATAAGCTCATTTGCCTCAAGAAGTAGTGATACTAATTGTTTCTCCTATACTATTTTCAGCTCCTGTATCATCTCTAACCAGTACATTGACTCATCGGCTTCTTCCTCAACAATTTGAATCTTAGAAATGAAATCGGCTTTAGATCGAGCTCTACAAGCAGACCTATAATTCGCGCCTACCGAAGTAGCCGATCTCATTAATTGCTTTCCTAAAATATTTCCGATTTTATTATTCGGCAGTGATTCAACTAATCGAATAATATCCAGACTAAATTTCTTTGTTCTTTTCTTAAGCTCATCAGGAGTCATGATAGATTTCCTCTTAGCTTAAAATAGTATAAAAATTCTGGATCGGAAAAATTCTCTGCCTTTTATTAAACTCATAAATCAGAAATCATCAATCATCAATATCAACTGATTTGCTAATTGGCTTTCTTAAAAAGCATCTTTATAATAACGTATGACATGTTTTTTTTCATCGCCCACGATTGCCACAACATCACATCGGCAGGAAACATCACGTATACCATGCTCGAGCAAGTATCCTTCCGCGATGCGCCTGATCTGCGACTGCTTACGCGCATGGACTTCATCCTCGGGTCTTCCGCCGCTATCCGATAGTTTCGATTTAACCTCGATAAAAACAAGTACTTCGCCGTCACGTGCAATAATATCAATCTCACCCTTATCATACCGATAATTCTTCTCAAGAATTTCAAATCCCTGTGTGTGGAGGAATGATTCGGCGATCTTCTCTGCGATCGACCCTTTCATCCGCGCCGAAATTGAATCCTTCTGTTCTTTCGATATATCGTCATCCATTATGCATCATACCTTTAATATGGAATGATCTGCGATGAATTGGACAATAACCGTGGATTTCGATTGCCCGAACATGCGCCAATGTACAATAACCTTTATGTTTGTCGAATCCGTATTCCGGGTATTGTTCATGAAACTGCAGCATCATACGGTCGCGGGTCACTTTTGCTATAATCGATGCCGCGGCTATACTGATCGAACGAGTATCACCTTTGACAATTGCCCTCGAGGGAATTTGATCGTGGTTAAATGAGTTCCCATCTACAAGAATATATTCTGCCTGCGGTTGAAGCCGACGTAGAGCATCCCGCATTGCCTGATACGTCGCCTGCAAGATATTTATTCGATCGATTTCATGATGATCAACGATTGCTACACCATGCGTAATCGCCGAATGTACTATTTTTTCGAACAACCGCTCACGATGGGCCGGTGTCAGCTTTTTCGAATCGTCAATACCCGTAATCATCGTATCGGGAGGGAAAATCACCGCGGCTGCGACAACCGGACCGGCGAGCGGACCGCGGCCAGCCTCATCAACACCGGCGACATTCAGGATACCTCGATTCCAGAGAACACGCTCGAATCGCGACAGTGCCTGAAGCCGGAAATATTCTCTGTCAGTTGTCGTGTCGCTAGAAATCATTGATGATTCCAAAATGTATTTTTCCTGTTGCGAAGGTATCTCCTTCACCCAATGCATAACTCACACGCACAATCCCCAATCCGGTCTCAAGCTGGAATCCTATCCCGTATCCTGTTTTCGATGCTTGAGTTTCGGGGAGCGACTGGACAGGGTTGCCCGGATAGAGGTAATACCCTAAGTCGGTAAATGCATATGTAAACGAATGGCGGCCGATTGACAAACGATATTCCAGCGAACCCCACACCAGACGGGAACCGATGAATTGGTTCTCACGATACCCTCGCAGTGTCCGTGCTCCACCGAATCGAAAAAGATCGGGCTCTGTCATTGCATTGCTGCGGAGTTCCCTTGCATGGATACTCGAGGCAAGTACCATACGTGAAAATGTAGGTACGTACCATTCAAAATCAAGCGAATATCGCTGTAGCGATGAATGTTCCTCTGTCCCGGCTTCTCCATTGCTGATGGTTTTCTCACCCACCCGAACGTCACTCCGATAGAGATATCCGCGACTTGGAGCAGTGGGGTCGTCACGAGTATCGTAGCGCACTTCGATTCCGGAACTCACTGACGTGCTTGCGGGAATCGATGAACCGGTAGCGGATGCCGATGGAATGATCTGATCAAATGAAAAGAGTACGGATAATGTCAGATTATCAAATGCTGTAACCTCAGCCCTAACGTCATATGTCCGCTGAACGTATGTCGTATCCTGCTGACGTTGAAAAAAGCCAAGTCCGACATTCAAAGGAAGTCCTGCAATCCAGGGTTCGAAATACTGGAGTTGTAGTTCCTGGGTCGACACACTCTCGTGCTGCCATCGTGCGCCAAGACGTCGCCCCGTTCCGAATATATTTTTCAAGAGCACATTCACCATTCCGGTAAACATCCCACTTTCATTCCCCGGAGACGGAGGGAGATACCCGATGATTCCGTCGAATGTATTCATCGCCGCTTCCGACACCCGGAGTTTCAATCCTCCTCCCTGTTCCGTCATAATTATTTCGGGTTCATCAACCGTGCTGAAGAAACCCAGCCGAAGAAGACGCTTACGTACCGCTTCCATTTCGCTTGACCGGTAGAGATCGCCCAGCGTAATGCGCGATTCACGCAGGATAACCTCGGGCCGTGTCGTTGAATTTCCCACTACATCGATCCGATTGATTGTGACACGAGGTCCCTCTACAATATCCAATCTCAGAAAAAGACCGTCGCGTTTCTCATCAAGATGATGACGGGAAATGATTTCTCCTATTGTAATCGACGCAAAAGGATAACCACGTTCCGAATATTCTCTGATGAGTGCATGGATATCATTTTCCAGAATTTTATCGACAAGCACAGAATGGGGTTGCGTCTCAAACCATGATAGCGCTTCATATACGGAGAAGAGTTGCATCGAACGAAACCCGATGGAGTCGATTATCGTGAGAGGCCCTTCATTTATCCATACATCGATGATTTTCGCCGGACGATCTGACTTCCCTGTTGTATCAATCGAATCGATCCGCGTATAATAAAAACCGAGGTGTTGATACTGTTCCAGTAGCGGGTTAAAAAAGGAGCTAAGCGAGTCGGAAATACCACGAGTTTGAATTTTTGGAAGAACGATCTGCCGGGCTTCGTTCTGTGAGATGTTTGTGAGACCATGAAATCGGACATCGGTAATACGTGCATTTTCTTGAGAAAAAACGATGGCGGGTGCAAAGCACACTAGTAACAGTATGTCTCTCAAATCACGGAATAACTGGCACCATGGTGTCATTGTAGTATAAAATTATTAGTGTGGGAGGCGTCTCCAAATCTCCCAATCTAAATTTTGTAAACGATAGTCTCCAAAACCTGTCTCATCAACAAATATTAATGATTGCTTGATATCGTCATACGTCCAGACTTCATAAGGTTTTGAATCCATTTCGAAAGGATGACGATCCACAGAATTCGGGGGTCCGAAAATGATATAGATCATCCCCATGTCTGTTTTCCACCCCGGGCGGTATCGTGTGAATCGTTTATTGGCGAAAGCTACACGCCGGTAATACTCATCCATTATTTCATTCTTCGGCGTACCGGGAGTTGGATCTTTTTTCTTCCAGAAATCCATGAATCTCTTTTGTTTTTCCGATACTGTTTGCGCTTCAAACAGGGAATCCAATTCGGCATCCTGTGCAATGTATTTCATTTGGTTAATAGCCTCATCCAGATCGCGTATTGACAACGGCATTCCTCTCCAATGTAACGATATCTGTTTCCGGCTTGTGCTTACAAATACCGTATCAGCATTCCTTCCCCTTGGATGACTTTCAAGATTGATTGTATAATCCCCCATGGGTACGTTTACAGAGTCGATCTTTATAAATTCCTGAATCCCTTGTGATTCTATATGTCTTATACTCGATCCTGTATATACTTTTTCTCTTTTAGAATCGATAAAGGAATATCGGAATTCTACCGAATCCGGCTTTCCGACCGGATAATATTCGAAGAAGAGATAAAAACCACCCTCCAGATTTCCGACATTCCCTGAAATATTCGGAGTGAGAATCCGACGATTATCCTCCATCGTGAGCTTACTCACCAGCATGATATCGCTCAACTCGGTCTGCCGATGAGCGTAATCCGGAATATGAATTTTTCGCGTTTCCTGCAATTCACGTTTCGATTCCAAATCAAGATAATTGATTTTTAAGGTATATGCCCCAGGTTTAAGAGTAAAACTTCTCTCCGACATTATATAATACTGGGGAGAAATTGAAACGTCAAATGTATCCGTAGTTGCACGATCATTCCACGTCTTTTCAATTACCATCCGATCCCGGTCGTCATATACACCCACTGTTACCTCGTACTGTGCCGTGTAAGACTGTTTCATGCGGATAAAACTCAATTGATCATATCCAACCTGAACGTACATATCAAGCCGTGCGTTTGTTGAATCTCCTGTCGAGAAACTCATCGCATCGATAAATACTTCCAATGGATTCTCACCCGATTCGCTATAAGCCTCGATTTGAGCATATCCACGGAGTGATGGATAAAGGATAATCCCTAAGAACATCAATATCTTCGATACAACATGTGTACATTTCATGACTGTATCTCCTCTACGAATAACATTCGTACAACTCGCACAAATCGCTTTATGCCAACCGGCAGACTATATCTCCGTACAAGTCATACTCAACCGCATCCGAAATCGACACCTGATAGAATTCTCCACAGCGAGCTTCGACACCGCGACAATATACTTCATTATCGATTTCCGGAGCATCCGATTCTGTGCGGCCGATATGCCACCCCTGCTCAATCCTATCGATAAGAACGGGGAATTTTTTTCCCACCATACTCTGATTCCGGGCTTCCGAGATATCGCGCTGGAGCTCCATGATTTGAGATAACCGCTCTTCCTTTACTTCGCATGGAACAGGATCGCCAAGTTCATGGGCGGGAGTCCCCTCTTCATGCGAATACGAAAATACTCCAAGCCGTTCGAACCGTTCTTCGCCGACAAAATTAAGAAGCTCCTCAAAATCCTCTGCTGTTTCTGTCGGGTATCCTACAATGAGCGTCGTGCGTAGTGCGATATCCGGTACCATATCACGGAACGCCTTAAGAAGTTCTCTCGTCGCTTTCTGAGTAATTCCACGGTGCATCGACTGCAGCACCCCATCCGAAATATGCTGGATCGGTATATCAATATAACGGCACAATTTCGGCGTTCTCCCGAATATTTCCAAAATCTCCATCGGGAACTTCGCCGGGTACGTATACATCAGGCGAATCCATTTAATGCCATCGACCGCCGCGATTTCTTCGAGCAACTTTGCCAGAATCCTCTTGCCGGTACGATCAATACCATAGGCTGTCGTATCCTGCCCGATAACGACGATTTCTTTTACTCCCCGCGATGCAAGAAGCTCGGCTTCTTTTAAAATTTCTTCGATCGGACGTGAAACAAGCCGGCCCCGCATCAGAGGAATCGAGCAGAAAGAGCAGGGATTATCGCACCCCTCCAATATTTTTAGATACGCATAATGCGCCGGTGTCGTCAATACCCTCTCCCCGATCATCCCGTAGCGATAACGCCCTCCAAGCTCTTCGAGCAGAGCTGGAATTTCGTGCGTTCCAAAAAATCGGTCGACTTCCGGTATTTCCTTAGCTAATTCCGATCTATAGCGCTCAACAAGACAACCCATCACAAGTACCTTTTTAAGCTTCTTCACGTCCTTCTGATGTACTGTCTCGATAATAGTATCAATCGATTCTGCCCGTGCTGCATCAATGAATCCGCATGTGTTGATGATCGCGATATCAGCATCATCTATATTCCCGGCAAGTTCAATGCCATTAAGTCTCATCTGTCCCATCAACGTCTCGGAATCGACGACATTTTTCGGACATCCGAGTGTGATCATGCTGACTTTTGTTCGCGCCGCCATATCCCCCGATCCCCCCTTTCCTTATGGACGCAATACGATGCCTCCGAGATACAGATATAAAACAGGCGATACAAATAACAGACTATCGAACCGATCCAGCACCCCACCATGTCCAGGAATAATGGACGATGAGTCTTTCACTCCTACATCTCTCTTCAAGAGAGATTCCACGAGGTCGCCAATTTGTCCGATAACGCCCACAATCATCCCGACGATAAGGCTTTCACCGAGAGTAAGATACTGCAGGACTAAATACTTTGCTGCTATTGCTGCGATAACCGCTCCGGCCAATCCCCATATTGCACCTTCCCAGGTTTTATTCGGACTGACCCGTTCAAAGAGTTTATGACGCCCCATTGCACGGCCGCCAAAGTATGCAGCAGAATCACAAATCCAGATGATTGCGAAAATTGAGACAAGTGTCATCCCGCCCCATTGTTCGATCGTCGACGAATCATATGCGAAAAATCGTATCGCAGGAATCTCTGCATTGAACAATTCGCGAATACCGATCAAGGTCCCAAAGAATAACGGTATGTACAGCACTCCGAAAACCGTCGCTGTAAGATTCAATAATGCAGATCCGTTTTTTCTGAATAATTCGCGGAGTAACACCCACCAGACGAATAGAACGAGGATGATAACTATGAGATGAGCCTGGGACGGAATAAATTGTCGAACAGTTCGCGCGATTCCCTCCAAAGGAGCAAGTCCAAGTATACGATTCATTTCGAATGCAAGCGTGATGATAATACCCGCTATTGCACCCTCAATCGCCAGTGGTTTCGCTCCTTTTACTTCTGCGAGGCGATACAACTCGAGCAGGGCGATCGTTTCTAATACCGCGACCATCCCCCACACCCAGAATCCGCCAATTAAACAGATAACAACAATACACGGTATACCAACGACCGCAACGAGTATCCGAATAAAAGTATTACTCATGAAAAGTTATTCTGACGTCAGTACATTTTACTGGCTCTTTCCTCCATAGAAGAGACGGGAGTCACACTCCATGATAAGAAAAATTATTACCTTCTGCAAGAATATTCTGGAAGAGCAGAAAGTGTGAAAATATTACTCTAAAACGACACAATCGGAAAAATATTTTATTTAGGATAATTGATACTGATGCAAATATGAAGTATCTTTAGTCAGAAAGGACGGATGAAGTAATCATTCGAAAAAATTTATGAAAAACTTTGTTAACAAGTATTTCCAGTTCTGTCCGAAGACAGGGAAATTCGTGGGTGTCGGGCAGCTTTCCGGCTTATCGCGTCTCCTATTTCCGCTTATCGGTCTGGCCGCTCTGGTGTGGATACTTATTCGTGTTATACCAAAACCAAGCCGTTTGAGTTATCCTTGTGTCCGGACTGCTATGCCATTCGCTTCGGGATTCATCGGCTACCTTGCGATGCTGGCTTTGTCTGCGGTAGCTTTCCTCAAATACAAGAAACCTCTCCGATATTATCCGGTTTTCTTCCTCTGTGCCTTTGTTATTTTTGGTATCAGCGGTTTTTACCTGACCAATGGTTATACAGGACAGCAGGATATACAACCAACCGTAAATGCCACCGTCGAGCCAAATCAACCGATGGGCGTGGCAAAAGGGATATACCCGGGAAGAGTGGTTTGGGTACATAATCCCGACGCAACGAATGAAAACTGCAATCCCAGTACATATGAGAATTCCTGGTATAATGTTGGAAATTACAATTCGTCTGTTGTCAGTGATATGGTGTCAGCGGCTCTCAGAAACTTAACAGGACAAAGCACAGACAAAGCTGCGTGGGATACGATATTTTCGTATCACAATATCTTGAGAGGAAAAGGAGCAGCGAATTATAAGGCAGGTGAAAAGATTTTTATAAAAATCAATGCAACAAGCAGCTATGGGAATTATGATGCTAATCTGAAACCAACCCAAAATGCGGTTGGAGTATCTGAAACCTCACCTCCGATGGTTCTTGCAGTTCTAAGACAGCTTGTCAATGTTGTTGGCGTTGACCAGCACGATATTTACGTCGGCGATCCGATGAAGCATATCTATAAACACTTATACGATTTATGGCACGGAGAATTTCCGTATGTCCATTATCTCGATAATAGTGGTGCCTATACAAATCTGGGAAGAGAACAAGCTATTAAAAGTACAACTGCCGTCATACATTACTCAGATCATGGAACGATATTACGTCCAAATGTTTGGGGAGATCCATGGTCCGGCCCGGATGGTACAACTCCCGTGTACAGTGATCACCTTTATACTATCCTTGATAGTGCTGAATATCTGATCAACATTCCAATGCTCAAGGGACATAAACGAGCCGGAGTGACAATGTTCGCCAAAAATCATTTCGGTTCACAAACACGGGGCGATGCATCCCATCTTCATAACGGCTTATTAGCGCCACACGAGATGGAACGTGGCACACCACGGACCGGATACGGATTGTACCGCATTCAAGTTGATATAATGTCGCATTCATTGGAGGGTAAAAAGAATCTTGTGTACTTGATGGATGCATTATGGGCTACCGATTATGAACTCGATATACCGTTAAAATGGCAGATGGCTCCTTTCTATGATGATTATATGTCATCCGTATTTGCTTCATTGGATCCTGTTGCTATCGAGTCAGTCGGCTACGATTTTCTGCGCTCCGAATTTACGGTAGAACGCGGCGCAGGCACTTATGTACAAATGGATGGAGTCGACGATTACCTTCATCAGGCGGCAGATTCGACAAATTGGCCAACAGGCACTAAATATGATCCGGATAGCACCGGCGTCCACATCTATAGTCTCGGCGTTCATGAACACTGGAATGATCCTGATAACAAGCAATATTCAAGAAATCTGGGAACAGGTTACGGTATCGAATTAATCCAAGTTGACACGACTACTTCTATCGCCATGGATAATCAAGGAAATCTTCCAAAAGGATATGAGCTCTATCAAAATTATCCTAATCCATTTAATCCTACTACGACGATAGCCTATTCGTTACCCAAAAAATCATCGGTTGAAGTAACAATTTACGATCTGCAGGGACGTGCAATAAAGTCATTCAATTACAACTCGCAACCGGCAGGGTATCAAAGAGTTGTATGGAATGGAACAAATAATTATAGCAAACCTGTATCGAGCGGAATCTATATGTACAGGGTACGAGCTTCATCGCTGGAAGATGGAAATATATTCGATATGTCGGCAAAGATGATCCTGTTGAAATAATATTTCTCAAGTTAAGTCAGAATTCTTTGAAGCCGGAGGATATTCAATGATCCACAACCATCCTGCGGCTTCAGAATTTTGACCCGGTATCTTCCAATCGTCAAAATACAGTAATATTATCGGATGGGATCATATGCGAAAGACAATTATTCTTGCAGCTTGTTTCGTTTCTGCACTCCTCCATGCTCAAACACCGGACGTCACCATTGATACGGTTTCCAATTATAACTCGTGGGTATGGAAGGCAATCGTCATGCAGAACGGTCTCATCACGCATGCCACAGTACCGGCTATCGGCGGTCGCGTGATGCAGTACGATCTGGGAAGTCATCCCTCGATTTTCATCAATTCCGTGGAGAAGGGAAAGACATATATTCCTTCTCAAGGTTCACAGTGGCACAATTTCGGAGGGTATAGAACCGCACCGGCACCTCAAAGCCGCTGGCCCAACACCTGGCCCCCGCCACCGAAACTCGATTATGGCAATTATTCTTATCAAATCGTTTCTCAGACAGCCGATTCCGTCTCCGCTCTAGTGACAAGCCCGGTTGAATCATGGATCGCACCTAACATTCAATTCCAACGGAAGGCAACGATGTATCTTGGATCTAGCCATGTAAAGATGGAGCAGACCATGATCAATCAGGGTGCAGAGGCAGTGAGCTGGAGCATGTGGAGCATCGTACAATCAATCGTCAACCATTCCGGTCAAACCGATTACTCGAATTTCTGGGTGTACTTCCCGATTAATCCGAGCAGTCGATATGGAACAAGCGGAGTATATTATTCACTCCCCTCGAATTCATGGAAAGGAGAAGTCGCACCGGGAATATACGGTGTTCAATGTGTGCCGGCTAGCAACAGCGATGTAAGAAAAATATATTCTGATTCACACAAAGGATGGATCGCATATACCGATCGACTTGATTCCGTCGTCTATGCGAGGACGTTCGACATCTTCGAAGAGGCCGAATATCCAGACGACGGTTCACGCTCTTCGGTTTATGTAAGTCCTCTCAATCCACCCGTCTATATGGAAGTAGAAGTCACCGGTCCCATAGTCGAACTTGCAGGCGGTGGAGGAAGCTATACTTTCACAGAAAACTGGTGGGCTGCGAAGATGCGGGCACCGGTATTGGATGTTAATACCGTTGGGGCGATTGCCGGCAGATTGTCATACGATTCGTCAACACAAACCCTTTCGGCTGTCTATGGCGTATTCCATAAAGGCACGGCAAAGGTGGTGTTCACAAGCATAGACCATCAGATTGTTGCCGAAGGAGAAGCACATGACGTCACGCCGCTACAGGAATTTCAATTTCAGGAAATAATTGCAATTCCAGAGGGTGCGGCAACAGTCGAAATACGGGTTTACAACTCAAATAAAGAATTGGTCGGCGTGCTGGACAGTGCAAGCGTTTCGCAGTTTGTAACCGCAATCGAAACAAAAGCCCCTTCGTTAATTCCCGAGTATCGTCTTGAGTCCAACTATCCCAATCCATTCAATCCCACTACGACAATCGCCTACACGCTTCCAAAAAAGTCATCGGTCGAAATCACAATCTACGATACGCAGGGTCAAATAATAAAATCATATACGTATGATACTCAACCGGCAGGCCAACAAAGAGTTATCTGGGATGGAACAACCAATCAGGGTAATACGCTATCCAACGGAGTATATATGTACAGGGTAAGAGCGATATCCATGGAAGATGGAAAAGTTTTTGATAAGTCGGCAAAGATGATTCTACTTAAGTAATTCTCCGGATACTCAAAGAACACTTCTAAAAAAATCCAGAGCGAATAATAATGAAAACTACAATTAGTATCTTCACAATATGCCTGGCTCTGTTGTTCTTCGTTCAGCAGACATTCACACAGGATACCCAGGAAACCAAATCAAAAGAAATACGACACTGGTGGAATGAAGCTCAATTTGGAAAACATTTTCAATATCCGGATGCCAAAAAGCTTCCACTGATATCGGTAAAAGGAAACAGATTCGTCAATTCTCTGGGCGATACCGTCCTTTTCAGGGGAATTTCAATTTCAGATCCCGACAAGCTCGAGGCTCAGGGTCATTGGAATAAAAACCATTTCGTGAAAATAAAAGAAATGGGTGCGCGAATTGTCCGTATACCCGTTCATCCGGTCGCATGGCGGGAAAGAACCCCTGAAAAATATCTCGCCCTGCTCGATCAGGCGTTGGAATGGTGCACGGAACTGGATATGTACATCATTATCGACTGGCACACAATCGGAAATTTGAAAACGGAACTATTTCAAAATCCGATGTACAACACAACGATGAAAGAAACGCTTGAATTCTGGCGTGCCGTCGCTGCCCGCTACGCCGGAATCAACACGATTCCCTTTTACGAAATTTTCAACGAACCAACCTCAATTCAGAATCGACTCGGACGCATAAGCTGGGACGAATGGAAAAAGATCAATGAAGATATTATCGCCCTGATCAGATCGTACAATAAAGAAAGCATACCCCTCGTAGCACCGTTTGACTGGGCGTATGATCTCACTCCGCTGCACATTAATCCAATCGAAGCGGAAAGAATCGGATACGTAACGCATCCTTATGCGAACAAACGATCGAAACCGTGGGAACAAAAGTGGGAAGAGGACTTCGGATTCGCTGCCAATCAATATCCGGTTATTGCCACCGAGTTTGGATTCACGGGAAGTCATGGAGTTGTGAATGAATACAGTGATTACGGAGATAGGATCATCAAGTATCTCGAAGAAAAGGGCATAAGCTGGGTGGCATGGATATTCGATCCGGAATGGACCCCATCGTTGATTTCATCATGGGATACCTACAAGCTGACCGAAAGCGGTGAATTTTTTAAAAAAGCAATGCAGGATACCACACACACAATTCATTAAAATCTCCGGAGTAAATGATGAAAATATTTTGTTTACTGCTCGTAGTATTTCTCCCGTTCATCGCTGCAGCACAATCACCGATTCCCCCCGGTGCGAAATTGGATACGGTGGTCTCTGGACTGTCTCAACTCGAAGGACCTGTCTGGAAAGACGGACTAGGATTGCTATTCAGCGACATCGCCCGGAGCAGGATATACCTCTGGTCGCCTTCCGACAGTTCGATCACGATCTACCTCTACCCTTCAGACAGTTCCAACGGTTTGACCCTGGATGCACAGGGACGACTTATCCTCACCCAAATGCAAAAGCGCCGGGTATCACGTCAGGAATCGAACGGAACTATCACTCCCCTCGCTTCTACGTTCCGGGGGAAAAAATTTAACAGCCCGAACGACCTTGTGGTAAAATCCGATGGATCGATTTTTTTTACAGATCCCGATTTCAATATTCCGGCAGGTCAGACAAAGGAACTCAGTTTCAAGGGAGTATATAGAATAAGTCCTTCGGGTACCGTTGCGCTTCTCGACAGTGTATTTGATAAACCAAACGGACTCTGCTTCTCGCCGGACGAGACACAATTCTACGTAAATGAATCGCCCCAGGGGAAAATTTATGCCTGGGATGTTGTCAACGACTCAATCATTACAAACAAAAGGTTATTGTATACGATTCCATTGGGCGGGTATTCTGACGGAATGAAAGTTGATCCTGAAGGGAATATTTACTGCACAGGACCGACCGGAGTGTGGATCATTTCACCGGACGGAGAATATCTCGATAAAATCGCCACACCCCCAAATCATAATCCATCAAACTGCACATGGGGCGATACGGACAGAAAAACACTCTATATCACGACAGGTAATGCCACTCCGGGTTCAGGATTCATTTATCGAATCAGGCTCGCATCGGGTACAGGAATCGAAAATCATGGTTCTGTCATTCCCGACAAATTCGAGTTATATGCGAATTATCCCAATCCATTCAACCCGAACACACAGATAGAATACGGTTTGCAGGAAGCAGCCCATGTCAATCTGACTATCTACAATATTAAAGGGCAGAAAGTGGAAACACTCATCGATGGAGACCGTAACGCCGGAATCCACAAGCTCACCTGGAACAGCTCAAGCGTTCAAGGAAAAGAAATTGCCGGCGGTATATATCTGCTTCGGTTGCAGGCAGGCGAATCGCAGAAGATCCAAAAATTAGTCCTTTTAAAATAAATATAAAGTACTTTTCTGTAGAGAGAAAGGACGGATAGGACGATTATCCGACACAGCCTATGAAAAACATCTTTAGTAAATATTTTAGGTTCTGTCCTAGAACCGGAAGACCTATCAACTCCAAACCGCTTTCCGGTGCATCACGTTTATTATTTCCGCTCATGGGGCTGGCCGCCCTGGTGTGGATAATTATTCGTGTGGTTCCGAAACCAAGTCGTGCCGCGTATCCATGCATGCGAGCCGCAACACCGGTTGCATCATCATTTATCATCTATCTATTGGGCCTTATTTCATCGTTGGTCTTCTTTAAGAAGGCCAGGATATATCTCTATCAATCAAGAGTTATTCTATTTTCATTATCGTTATTGCTAGCGTTGATTTTTGGTATTTTTTCCTACGTAAACACAAATCAAAAAGTATATGCGGATTCCCAGTCGGTTCTGGAAGGCCCTAATCAACCGATAGGGGTCGGGAAAGGAGTCTATCCAGGACGTGTTGTCTGGATTCATAATCCCGATGCGCTTAATCAGAGTTGTACAAATACATATGGAGATTATTGGTCGCAGGACAATAACACAAATCAAACCACGGTAAACAATATGGTATCCGAAGCGATACAAATGTTGACCGGCAAAGGATCCGATGCAGAGGCCTGGGATGCAATCTTTCGATATTATAATCAAACTCATGGGAGAGGAGATGTTGGTTATACAGCGGGAGAAAAAATTGTCATCAAAATCAATTTGAATAGTAGCGGATGTATTTTCAACAGCGATTCCTACGTCCGGTCGGACTTTAGAACAGTCGACACATCACCCCAAATTGTCTATGCTATTCTGGACCAACTTGTAAATACCGTGCATGTTGCGCAAACTGACATCAGCGCCGGCGATCCAGGACGAAATATTGACAATTTGTATTGGGATAAATGTCATCCGAATTTTCCTGATGTGAAATACTGGGGCAAGAGCAACGGCCGGACACCAATAGTGCGATCAACACTACCCGAATTGATGACCAGTGACGGCCAGATGCAAAATTATTTACCGGCCGCTTACGTGGATGCAGCCTATTTGATCAATATTCCGGTGTTCAAGCAGCATCATCGCGCCGGCATATCACTATCGAGCAAAAATCATTTTGGAACATTGCTCCCCTACCTGAGCGGCGGCAGCGCTTTCCCGGTCCATTACAGTCTTCCATGCACACAAGGAGATAGCAATGTCGATAATGGCGGGTATGGTAAGTACCGCATTTTTGTCGATTTCATTGGTCATAAAGATCTCGGAGGAAAAACGATACTCTACCTCTTTGATGCATTATGGAGTTCGACGAACTACGGAGATCCGCCCTGGAGGTGGAGAATGTCTCCGTTTAATACAAATTACCCGGCATCGGTATTTGCTTCTCAAGATCCCGTAGCGATAGAATCAGTCGGTTTCGATTTTCTCCATAATGAGTTTTATGCAGGCAATCCAAGCGGGAACGCTTTTCCACAATATTCGGGCGTCGACGATTTCTTGCATCAGGCAGCCGATTCGTTGAATTGGCCGGCCACGATCAAATACGATCCGGAAGGTGACGGTACCTACCTGCCCCGAAGTATGGGTGTCCATGAACACTGGAATAATGCCGCCGATAAAAAATATACAAGGAATCTTGGAACAGGCGAAGGTATCGACTTGATAGAAGTAGAACATCCTTCCGATATCAATACAGGTGATAACGCCAATCATCTGAATGAGTATTTTCAACTCTACACAAATTATCCCAACCCATTCAATCCCGGCACAACGATAGTGTATACGTTACCTAAAAAGTCGTCGGTTGAAGTGACAATTTACGATTTGGAGGGACGTGCAACAAGAACATTTATGCTTAACACACAATCAGCAGGTTACCAGAAAGTTGTGTGGGATGGAAGAAATGATCATGGAAACCCGGCATCCAGCGGAATTTATATGTACAGGGTGAGAGCCACCTCGCTGGAGGATGGAATAATTTTTGATAAATCGAAGAAGATGGTCTTGCTTAAATAGGATGATATGATTGTAATACCCGGACGGGTAATGGCGAATCGTTCCGGCTAAAACTTATTTTAAAATCGGATAATGTATCTTTGGTTCCTTCACAGTGACCCAGGGTAATTTATCCAATGTAAGGACTTCCTCACACTCGTAAATCGCCCGAAATGCCTGGAACCCTTGAAAGCCGCCTGCATCACCCCAGGCCATAAACCAGGTCCACCGCGGCTGTGCACGGAGGTTTTCGGGAGTCGGCACCGCACCAACTTCACCCAGTGCAATCGGTTTGTCACCGGCCAGCACTAAAAGCTGGTCATAATCGTTTTGAGCATACCCGTTTCGATAAACATCTATCGCTAAAATATCGACTACATCCTGTCCCGGGAAATATTTGTCGAACGGATCGACATTTTCACGCAGCTCATTGGCATTGAACACCCAGATTAAATTGTTCAAGCCGTGAAAATTCACAAGCCGATCAAAGAGCATGCGATATAATTTTTTATAGCCGGTCTCCCCTTCTTTCTTCCCCCACCAGAACCAATCGCCGTTCATTTCATGATAAGGGCGCCAGAGCACCGGTACGCCGGCGTTCTGTAATTGTTTCAGAAACCATGCAACCACATCCACCTGAGATTTCCAGCGCTCGTTGATCTCGGTTCCGGGTGTGATCAGATCCTGCCATTGCTGTTCTGCAAGTTTTCCCATAATAGACTGCTGGAAATCTACCGGCTCTTCTTCGATCGGACGTACCGCATGCCACATAAGCGTAATAATGAATCCTTCACTGTTTCTTCTGATTGCTTCGTCCACAATCTGTTGACGGTAGTTGATGCCGTCCCACGTTCCCGGTTCGCTGAATCCGAAATCCTGTCCGAAGACGGCAGGATAACGCTTCGTCATTTTCTGAACACCGGCGAGCCGTATAGAACCGTACAGCGGGTTACAGTGCTGACCCGTAAGTGTATGATTTCCGGAAATGCTGTAAATATATTGCAGCAGTTTTACAGCTTCAGGTGACGGATTTGGCGTCACCGGCCTGACGGGATTATCGCCGCCGAAGAGAGAATAAACAGGAAAGAATATTAGCGTGAATAGTATAAGGGTAATTTTAATAGTATTCATATATGAGCCTCAAGTAAATTTCTCATGCATATCCTCCCTTCCGAGGAAAGCTATTCATTTTTAACCGCCTTTGATGATCGGCTTCTTGACGTAAACGTATCATGATAACTCTTTTATTCCTTCGTTTCAATCTATCGACCATAATCAATTAATAAATTCTAAACACATTACATTGTTTGAAGTTTTTACTATAGCGACCAAACAATTCTACAATATATTCTTCCGGGGATAATAAGGAGATCAAAACTTTATGTTTTTATTCGGAGAAACCGCATAATAATACGAATGTAGCTGGCACATTTTTTGTAATACTTTTATAAAGAACGGAATAATTTTTCAGGGATGGTAAGAGTATTTCATATTGAAAAGTGCGATTGTTGAAAGTTATTCCGGGTATAATTAAGAATCGTGCAGCAATTAAATTCCTTGCTGCTCTTGCACGAAAGGGTGTAATGTGCCTTTCTCAGGAGAATAGTAGCGAATGTAAAACTAAGGCAGTCGGATGTAATTATCGCATTCTATGGCGAAATAATTTTTAAATCGATTTTCATAGCGTAAACAATATGAGAAAATATTCTTAAATTACAGATAGTCACTAATGAAAAAAATTTTCGGAGGATTGATCTTGAATCGTATGACTCATAAGATGTATATGAATACCATACTCCCAGCAATTATCATGACATTTGTAATCGGATTCGTGTCGCAGGTCTTCGCTCTTGATCCTCATAAAACGATTAATCAATACGGCCATAATGTCTGGATGCGAAAAGACGGTTTGCCGGCGAATGCAATAAATGTCGCTCTTCAGACACATGATGGTTACTTCTGGATCGGGACGTCGGCAGGTTTATTTCGTTTTGACGGTGTGCACTTCAGTGAGGTGAGTATTAATCCGTATGATAGCGCAGCAAATGAAAAGATATCTACTTTATGTGAAACAAGAGATGGGAGTCTCTGGATCGGCACAATATATAGTGGATTGCGCTGCATTAAAGAAGGAAAAGTTGTTCTATATGGTCAAAACGAGGGGTTAACGGAGATAGAGATAAGGAGACTATTTGAAAGCCGCGCCGGACATTTTTGGGTGGGCACAGCTCATGGACTCTTTCTACTCAGTGAGGGAAAGTTCAAGCAAGTACCTATCAATCCCGCCTACATCACCAGCATTGCCGAAGATGCCCATGAAAGAATTTGGGTAGGGACACATGAAGGCGTGCGAATCTTTAAAGATGCCGATGGGTCAGAGGCCTTCAAGTTTACATCTGCTGACGGTTTACCCAATAATATAACTTCATCCATCTGTATTGATCGAAAATCGAATGTTTGGATTGGAACTGAAGATGGATTGGCGTGTTGGAAAAACGGTCTATTAACAACCTACATGACAAAAAATGGGTTGTCAAATAATCATATTACCACGATTTATGAAGACAAGGATGGCAACCTCTGGGTCGGAACACGAAATGGACTTAATCGTTTTTATAATAACCAATGGATTACATTTACAGATTCGGACGGCCTTTCCAATAATTTTGTTTTATCATTTGTTGAAGATCATGAAGGGAGTCTTTGGGTCTGCACTTTGGAAGGATTGAATCATTTCCGGGATGTGAACGTCACTACATACACCATGAAAGAGGGTCTTGCCAACGACTATCTTTCCAGCGTTCTTGAAACACCGGATAGAAGTATGTATTTTCTCAGCAATTCGGATATCAGTATTACACGATTGAAGAATGGCAAATTCACAAAATTTTCTAATCAAGTTGGGACCGCCTTTGTCTCACGCGACAGCAGCCTCTGGATTGGCCAAAACGGATTACTCTTCAATATTAAAAACAATCTAATTAAAAAATTCGATACAACCACCGGTCTACCGGCCAAATGGATTTCGGCAATCACGGAAGATGATAAAGGTCTTATAATCTATGTTGATAATATCGGCATTCGGCGGTTCATTAATGGACAATTGAAACCTTACTTGATGAAGGACGGGCAACCATATCCTAATAATGAATACATAGTATGTTTTTACACACAATCAGACGGAACGTTGTGGGCAGGCACGACGCGTGGGTTAGTAAGGATACATGACGGGTATAGTACAACGTTTACAACAAAAAATGGATTGGCAGGTAATTGGATCAGTTCTATTTCTGATGATGGACAGGGGAGTGTTTGGATAACTTCGTCACATGGAGGTTTTGCTCGTTACAGGGATGAAAAATTTATTGCATATACCAACAAAGTTGGATTGTTCACCAACGAAATATACTGTGCTATTTTTGACGACCAGGGAGATATTTGGCTGAGTAGTCCACGAGGAATAGGGCATATTAAGCATCAGGAACTTGATGACTTCGCCGAGGGTCGATTGAGCGCCATTCATTCAGAAGTATTTTTAATGGTGGATGGAATGAAAACAGACGAATGTTTCGGTGAATGGCAACCTGCCGGTTGGAAAACACACGACGGCCATATTTGGTTTGCCACAAAGAAAGGGGCAGTGATGATTGATCCGAAAGCAATCAAGACGAACTCACTGTCCCCGCCGGTGATAATCGAGAATGTTATAGTAGATCAGCAAAGAGCAAGTATAAACCAGTTCACTGAACTTGCTCCTGGCACAGATAAAATTGAATTTCATTATGCAGCATTGAGTTTTCTCGTGCCGGAACGGGTGCTGTTTAAATATAGGCTTGAGGGATATGATTCGGGTTGGATCGAAGCAGGAACCAGGCGAGTCGCATACTATACGAATCTGCCGCCCGGCAATTACCATTTCAAGGTAATAGCATGTAACAATGACGGACTCTGGAACGAGGCAGGTGCGTATTACGGATTCAAGCTCGAACCGTATTTCTATCAGACACACTGGTTTTATGCACTTCTGTTGCTTGTGATCGGTGGAATCGTGTACGGTTTTTTCAGGCTGAGATTATGGCAACACGTGAGGAAAGAGAAGGAATTGCAGGAGCATATACACGAAGCTCTAACAAATATCAAAATATTAAACGGATTAATTCCGATATGCTCAAGATGTAAGAAAATTCGAGACGACAAGGGGTATTGGGACCAACTCGAAGAATATATCGAGACACACTCCGATGCGACATTTTCACACGGTATTTGCCCCGATTGTGCGAAAGAATTGTATCCGGATATGATTTCAAAAATGAAGAAAATATAGGCGTTAGCGACTTCTTAGCACCTTTATATATATAGAGGCGATTCTTTTTCCTCAATGCACCTTATATACAGAGTAAGAGGTCCCGGCCACATCCAGGTTTACCATTTTATTTTTCCTTAATAATCTTATCGCTATCCCTGCCAGTACTTGCAACTTTTTATATTCTATGCTCATCTGGAATTCCGCCGGTACACCCTTATCGGCCGGATTTAGAATCACCAACATCGTATCTTTTCCGTTGGCTCTGGCATAAATAATTTTCGATGACAGATCTTTATTTTAACAAGATTGCTTTCATCGTTCGAGTTGAATTTATACCGCTCTGATCCCGCGAGGTTAATCGAAAAAGATACATACCGCTGGAAAACTTAGAGGCATCCCAGATAATCTGGTGAAGTCCTCTTCCCTCTACATCGTTGATCAGTGTGGCGATTTCCCGACCCAGGGCATCGTACACTTTCAACGATACATAAAATCGCGATCCCGCGCCCGCTATCTGATATCTGATCACAGTTGTCGGATTAAACGGGTTCGGAAAATTCTGGTACAGAGCGAACATACCCGGCAAAGTACCGTCGTCATCCGAAAATATTCCTCTCCCATGTATGGCATTCTGAGATGTTCCCCAATCGATTGTGTTTATGACAGCAATGAGTGTATCGGCGATTTTGTGATGAGTACTGACATTGGGGTGTCCTTTATTCACATAGCCGCCGTCATAATAGGGGAACCACGCATAAAAGACATCACCATTGCCCATCTCATTTTCCTGATCTACAATTTCCGATATGGTTGACTTAAGCCATTCCGGATGAGCCGAGACGGCCAGAATTTTCGTACCGGGATATAGTGACCTGATCGTATCGATAAATTCATGATATCGCGTATGAAAGAAAGTTTTATTTTGGTTCGGTATTGTTAAACTATCATATCCATGCCAGCTGTTGAAATCATTCAGTCCGAGACAGATAACAACCAAGTCAGGAATCCATTGTCCGAAATTCCATTTCGGCAGACTGGTATACTCGAGCGCACGGTCGAAAATAGCGGGCAAATTGTTGTTCGTGTTCCCCTGCCAATCCTGTATAAGACCGAAACCTGATGCACTTGTCAAATGAAATTGTGCATCATAATATCTAGCAATGATCGCTCCAAAGCCTTCATCAATGTTGGTATACGAATCGTCTGGAGGGGCTGAGTCGTTCGAAGTCCATTCATTCCCGGAGGCGCAGGTGAATGAATCGCCGATAAACTCGATTTTCTTTGCGGGTTTTTGCTTCGGCATCAGGAGATTTTTTCCATCATCAAGGACGAATCCATTGAATGCAAATTTTGCCCAGTTCGTCTCATTCCTTTTCGTCACGCGGATCGTGTGATGGCCGTCCGGAAGGCCCGATCTCAACGTGTAAGAAGCGGTTGTAAATATTGTCGGATGAAATACAAATTTGATTGTATCGTCAATAGTAACATTGTAGTAACAAAAATTGTCGGTCATCCTGATTCCGATGCTTGTTCCTTCGAATTCGGCATACACAGAGACGCCGGGCCATGAATGTGTCGGAGCTGTTGGAACGCTGAAATCCCATCTTCCAAAATATTGTATGTTGGGATCATTCGCAGGAACGATGTTTGTGGAGTACGATAGATTACAGAAAACTATGAGCAATATTGCAGCGAATATAAAGACGTAAAAGTTCCGCATATGTACTTTCCTTTCCGATGGAATCTGTTTTTCCCGCTTATAGTTGAAGATGTGTTTCTTAAGGTGAATATTTTAAAATAACTCTTTTCACAATTTTTTTCAATGCTTGTCATATATGCCTGCATTTATTGTTTGAAGATCGCAGTTCCTGCAACGAACGAATCTTGCTTTCTAAGGCTTATATGAGAGATGAAGAAGATACTCCTATCTTAAGTTTAATATGATCCCTGAGATTGTATCCGTGCATTTTCAATTTCCGACCATCAAAATCCAGATTAGGGACATATGACGCTGAAAATTTTTGATATGCCGGCGTACAAATTTGCCTTGTTAATGGGCACTTTATTCGTTCACCTCATAAAAAATCTTGTTATAATAAAGATAACAATGATTGTTGCCGAATATATATAATGAAGGGGTACAGCTAGGGGAAAAACCACAGCTATTAGGGGTAATACATAATTATTATGCAGAGTCATATGCCGAAGAGCAAATATAAACGAGTGGTGCTCTTAGTATTCGCAATGGTGTTTATATTCGGAGCAATGTCGCCGATCTTCGCTCTCGATCCCCAAAAAACTATTAATCAATACGGACACACTATCTGGATACGCCAAAATGGTCTACCTGCAACTGCCGTGAACGTAGTACTGCAGACCCATGATGGTTATATCTGGTTTGGTATGTCGGCGGGTTTATTTCGTTTTGACGGTGTCAGCTTCACACAAGTGAGCACAAATCCGGAAAATTCTAAATCGAACGAATCGGTCACTTCATTATGTGAAACCAGAGACAGCAGCCTTTGGATCGGTACAGGATATAATGGTCTGCGTCGCTTGAAGAACGGTAAGATGTATAATTACGGCTCGAAGGAAGGTTTTTACGATACTCAAATTCGACAATTAGTAGAAAGCCGAACAGGATCTCTCCTCATTGGTACCTCCAATGGTTCCTATACGTTCAAAAACGGGGTATTTAGGCCCCTTCTTCTTAATCCCAACTACATATCCGGTCTTGCTGAAGATTCACTGGGTAGAATTTGGGTTGGAACACATCTTGGCGTACGAATCATTGACGAGTCTGATCCGACAAAAGTCGTCTGGCTTACAACTAAAAACGGATTACCACAAAACGTGACTACATACATCTACACGGATCGACAGGCAAACGTGTGGGTTGGAACGTTCGCTGGATTAGCCAGATGGAAGGACGGTAAATTTACAATATATAATGTGAACAACGGCCTGTCGGACAATTTCATCTATGTAATCTTTCAAGACAAGGATGACAACATTTGGGTGGGAACACGTAGAGGCCTAAATCGTTTCTCTGGAGGCAAATGGACAAGCTACATAAATTCAGATGGCTTGACCGATAACAATGTTCTATCATTAGCGGAAGATCATGAAGGCGGCCTTTGGGTTTGCACTTCAAATGGACTCAATCTATTCAAAAACGTCAACATCACTACATTCACAACTTACGAAGGACTTCCAAGTAATTACATTTCAAGTATCATTGAAACATCGGATAAAAGCCTGTACTTCTTTAGTAATGAAAGATCATATGTTACTCGATTCATAAATGGGAAGATCACCAAACGTGGTACACAAATCGGCCCCCTTTTCGCGGGACCGGTTTATTCAGCACGAGATGGTAGTCTGTGGGTTGGTCAGAGCGGATTACTCTTCAACATCAAGAATGGAAAAGTCAAACGCTATGATGCTACAACAGGATTACCTTTAAAATGGATTCCTGCAATTACTGAAGACGATAAAAGTCTGATCTTATACATCGACCATAAAGGCATCTTTAGATTCATTAATGGACGGTTGACGCCTTATTTGATGAAAAATGGGAAAAAATATCCTGCCGAAGAATATGTGGTATGTTTTTACCAACAACATGATAATCTCTTGTGGATCGGGGCTGCCAGCCGGTTAATAAAAGTAGAGAATGGAGAGGCTACAACTTATACGACAAAAGACGGGCTGGCCGGCAATTGGGTAACTTCTATTTATGACGATCGACAAGGGAACCTCTGGATCAGTTCACCCCAAGGCGGTCTCACGCGATACAAGAACGGTAAATTCACTGCATACAGCAAGAAGGCGGGTCTATTCACTGATGAAATATATTGCGTGTTAGGCGACGATCAGGGCGATCTATGGTTGAGCAGTCCGGTGGGCATCGGGCGCGTCAGCTGCAAGGAACTCGATGATTACGCCGAAGGACGGACAAACATCATTCATTCACAGGTTTATGAAATCGCTGACGGGATGAAAACGGATGAGTGCTTTGGAGAATATCAGCCTGCAGGATGGAAAACACACGACGGCCATATATGGTTTGCGACGAGGATTGGTGCAGTAATGATTGATCCCAAAACGTTCAAGAAAAACGAACTCCAGCCACCGGTGTTGATCGAGCATGTCACTGTGGATCAACAGATAATACCCCCCGATCATTTCATTAGCCTTCCGGCTGGTACACAAAAGTTGGAATTTCATTACACAGCACTCAGTTTCCTTGTGTCTTCAAGAGTGTTATTCAAGTACAAGCTTGAAGGATATGACCATGATTGGGTAGATGCAGGTACAAGACGTGTGGCTTATTATACAAATCTTCCACATGGTGATTACCGTTTTCGAGTGATGGCATGTAACAACGACGGATTATGGAATGAGGTCTGCGCAGACTTTGGTTTTAAACTTGAGCCGCACTTCTATGAAATGTACTGGTTCTATGCACTCATATTGATTGTATTGGGAGGAATCATCTACGGCTTTATCCGATTACGATTATGGCAGCATATAAAGAAAGAGAAAGAGCTGCAGGATCGCATCCAGGAGGCACTCGCCAATCTTAAAATATTGGGGGGCCTTGTTCCGATTTGCGCCAATTGCAAGAAGATTCGAGACGACAAAGGGTATTGGGACCAATTGGAAGAATATGTCCAGACTCATTCAGATGTGAGATTTTCACACAGCATCTGTCCTGAATGCGCGAAAGAATTGTATCCGGATATGATTTTAAAAAAGAAGAAAACGTGAGCGTTAGCGACTTCTTAGCACCTTTAAATATATAGAGGCGATTCTTTTCCCTCACTTCACCTTATATATAGCGTAGGAGATCCCCGGCACATCCAGGCTTACGATTCTATTTTTCCTTGATATTTTTATCGCTTTCCCTGCCAGTAGCTGCAACTTTTTATATTCTATGTTCATCTGGAATTCCGCCGATACATCCTTATCGGCCGGATTTAGAATCATCAGAATCACATCTTTTCCGTTGGCTCTGGCATAAATAAAGGGATATGTATTTTCTTTTGCATATAGCGGTACAAACTCGGCATATGCAGCCAGAGCAGGCTCTTTATGCTTCAATTGTATCAGTTTCCTAACCCGGTTCAACAGCGAATTCGGATCTTTATCCTGCCTTTCAATATTGGGTGCGTCGTTTGTCGTATCCACAGGCAAATACAGATTCGAAAAATCAGCTGCAGAAAAACCGCAGTTCTTACCCGACGTCCATTGCATTGGAGTGCGGGCACCTGAGCGTGGTTTGTAGGCGCCTTCAATTTGGGGCATGTCGGCCAATTGACGCATACCTATTTCATTTCCATAATAAATAAATGGTACGCCGGGCATGGTTATCCCGAATGCCATAATCATTTCAAGCTCATCGGTGGTCCTGTTTATATTCAACCGTGCGTTATCGTGGTTCCCGAGAGGCAGCAGAATATATCCCTTGGTTTTTGTTTCGTTGTACTGATCCATGTATTTCGAAAGGAAATTAGCTATGTTCCCTTTTCCTTCCTTATCGAAAAAACTGTGCCCTTCGGAATATCCGTTTAGAATACGCCAGCTTTCTTTTTGCATAAGATCGTTGTAGCCGTCGAACCAGTGGAAAAAATCGGCATGGAAAGCACCGTCAAGCGCATCTTTCGGATACGACCATTCTGATACCATAAATGCCTGGGGATATTTCGTTTTCACAATCTGACGAATCTCGGTCCAGAATTTTTTCGTATCTCCATTTACATCGCTGCCTTTCACCAACGCACCGGCCATATCTGCGCGTATACCGTCGGCGCCCATGTCCATCCAGAAGCAGAATACTTTTTTTAACTCCTCGCGCATCGCTAGAATGTCTGGATGGTTGACCGGCAGCTGCCATTTTTTTGTCGAATCGGGTTTACCGAAACCAAAGTTGAGCGCCGGCTGCGACCAGTAGAAATTACGCATAAAATTTCCATTACGTTGTCCGTAACCCTGAATAAATCTGTTACAGTACTCGCCTTCGTCCATCTTCCATACATTATCTGTCCATACATACCAGTTCGAATATTTGTTCTGTTGTTGTTTGCATGATTCAATGAACCACGGATGATCAATGGCAGTGTAGGTTATGACATAATCGAAAATCACTCTTAAACCGCGTTTGTGCGCTTCTTCAAACAGCCGTTTTGCATCATCGTTTGTTCCGTAACGGGGCGCCACTTTATAATAATTTCGAATATCATAGCCCGCATCATTAAACGGCGAGTCAAAAAACGGATTAATCCAAATGCCGTCTACTCCGAGGCTTTTAACGTAATCCAATTTTTGAATGATACCGTTCAAATCGCCTATACCGTCGCCATTTGAATCGTAGAAGGTTTGCGGGTAAATCTGGTAGAACACCGCGTGATGAAGCCATGCAGGACCCTCGGGGATGGTGCATAATCCGGTTATATCAGCTCCTTGCCCATATGCAAGAGCAAATCCAATGAATATGTGTATAGCAACAAGAACTAATTTCTTATTCATTTTTTATCTCTTCAATTTTATTGTCATTGCTTTTTGTCTGTAGGTAATGATCTTATCAGGATTCGCGGTACTTTCAACACCAACTCCATGATCAGCACCCACAAGAACAATGTGAAAGGTTCGCTGCACCGGTGCTCCATGATATGATCCTATCTGTGCACCCAAGGTAAGTATTTTCCTATACTCATTCCACCGGATCGGAATTTGAATACATTGATGCTTTTCATAATCATATGTATCGCCTTCATCGTCATACAGGGTGAACTCGGCATTCTCACCGGCGTAGATGCGCAATTCGACAGGCTCGTCTGTCTTTTGCATGGCATACTGAATTTCAGGACCAATCGGAACGATAGAACCGCATGGAACGAACAGCGGTATCTGTCCTATTGGAGGTAATACCTGAATTGTCCGGCCTCCGGTGATGGCCTCACCCGACCAGAAATTATACCAGAATCTATGCTTGGGCAAATAGACATTTATATTTTTGTCTGCAAAGGAGGGCGCATCAGGTTTTATCCAGTTCATCTTGAAATTTGCCGTCTGCGGCTTGAACTGCCGGTGTTCAATTACAAACCTGCAACTATGTGAGGATTCCAATGGATACTCGGCGCTGAGTGTTTGTTCTTCCCTGTTATCCCATCTGTCGATAAGCAGAGTGTCATTCAACCACATCCGGACACCGCCGTCTGTCTTGATATAGAATGTATGAAGACCGGAGGTGTCGGTCCTCAATTGGCCATTGATTCTTACGCTGTATGCTGTATCCAGCTCAGCCGGGACGCAGCCGAACCAGGCAATCTGACCGACATCGATCCTGCGGTGTAATACAAGTTTGTCGAATGAAAGTCCGCGGAAAATTGAAATCAAGGCACCCGACGTCTTTCCATCGGGCGAAAGAAAATGTTCCGGTGTGATGTCGATGCCACGATATTCCGGTTCGTACTGCAGAGGTCGCACGACCGGGCACACCATGAGTGAAGGACCAAAAAGAAATTGACCGGCGATGTTGTACGTTCGTTTATCGCCGGGGAAACTCATCGGCAAACCGCGAAGGAAGGAATATCCTTCGCTTGTCACTTTCCACGCGACCGAATAGATATACGGCATCAGCCGATACCGCAGCCGATCGGCTGTAATAAGCGCATCGTACGCCCAATTCCCTTTTTTACCGAACCGCCAAATCTCGCGGGGGATGTTCGTGCCATGAGCACGGAAGATCGGACTGAATGCCCCGAATTGAAACCAGCGAACATAGAGTTCTTTATAAGCCGGATCCTCATATCCGTGCGGAAAATGAAAACCTGTAATGAATCCGCCGATATCACTGTTCCAGTATGGAATCCCGGCCATCGAAAAATTTATACCGGAGGCGATCTGAACTTTCAAGTTGTCCCAACTCGCAAATGTATCGCCGGACCAGGTCGCAGCTCCGTTGCGTTGTTGACCGGCAAACGACGAACGAGTGAGAAGAAAAACGCGCTTCGCACTGGTCGCCTCACGATGGTGTTTATAGAGTCCTTGCGTCGTCATCAGAGAAAAAGAATTCAGATAACGGGCGAAAGTACCCAGTGTATTTCTACCGGCCTGTCTCATCGAGAGTTCGGTGATAAAACGATCATCCGTACAGCGGAACTCCGGCTCAGTGGCATCCGTCCAAAAACCATCTATGCCGTTATCTACCATTCCTTTTTTAATGTACTTCCAGTATAATGAGCGGGCATCCGGATTATACGCATCATAGACCAGTCCACCATTCCAGTGTGTGACCGGATAGAGATAACCCTTCTCTTTCATTTCTTTAAAGATGTTGCTCTGAATTCCGAATGCAGGCCAAATCGATACGATGACGTGGGCATGTCCATTGTGTATTGAATCAACCATAGCTTTTGGAGAGGGGAATCGTGTACTGTCCCACACCATGCCGCTGAACTGTTCATTGCCGGGCCAGTATGCCCAATCCTGAACGAGATTGTCCATCGGTATTTTTCGTGTCCTGTACTCGTGCAGGACAGTGAGCAATTCGGAAGCATCGATATATCGTTCTTTTGATTGCCAGTATCCGTAGGCCCATTTCCCAAACATCGGCGCAGCACCGGTCAGAAATCTGTATCCTGCTATCACAGCATCCATCGAATGACCATAGCAGAAGTAATAATCGATCTGATCGGCCACCTCCGACCAGAAGAATGTGGCAGTATCCGAATCGACAAAACGCGATCGTGAGTAATTATCCCAGAGGATGCCATATCCGTTCGTAGAAATTAAGAATGGGTTGACCGATGTACGATTTGCCTGGGTAAGATTCACATCGTGCCGCCGGTAATTCATTACGACATCTTCGAACTGTCCTAATCCGTACAGACCTTCATCCCGGGACAGATGAAAATTTTGTCTGGCGTGATAAACATTCTCTCCGGCAACGGTATCTCGTACCAGCGACGACTCGTCAATCCCTGCAGCTTCAAGTATAATCCTGCCGGATTGATCTTTGAAAAAGAGAGCGCAATCTTTTAACGACAGAATAACCGAAAGTTCTCCGCTCGAGAGTGTAGTTGTACCCTCTGCGATTTTTCTCCGCACGTCGACAGATTGTGGCAAAGCGATGACGCTCAGGCTGTTTCGGCTTGAGAATGTATCCGATGCTGAAATACGGACGCGCACAACAACCGGCGAGTAAAAAGTGATTCCAATTTTGTACTTCCCTATATTAAATACTTCCGACGAATGTCCGGAGAAGACATTCCCTTGACAGAGTATTGTCAGACAGAAGATCCACGATACTATTTTTCTGCTCATTATTGATTCTTGGCAAGAAGAGTTGTATTATAATATAATGAACTCTAAAATATAATCCTACCATCCAATATAAAAAAGCAATCCTGAGGGCGATATGAGCACAGATTTGGTACGCGTGGAAGAATTGATGCAACTTCTCACCGAAGGAATCTTACGCAGGTGGTATCCATTAGTCATCGATAAGGAATGCGGGGGATATTTTACCAATATGTCTCACGACTGGACGTTGCCGCCGGAGCAGGAAAAAATGATAGTGTCTCAGGCACGTCATGTATGGACGTTGTCGAAGGTGGCCGAATTTCTTGGAGGGAACAGGGAATATGAGCAGATGGCTCGTCATGGCTTTCCATTCCTTAAAAATAAAATGTGGGATGAGAAATACGGCGGTTTTTTCCAGATCCGAAGCCGGGTTGGCGGTATGTCGGATGTTCGCGGATGGCGCGATGAAAAGCGAGCGTATGGAAACGCTTTCGCTGTGTACGGCCTTGCCGCACTCTACGAGAAAACACACGATCTGGAGGTTCTGGAGTTTGTAAAGACCGCTTTTCATTGGATCGAAGAACATGCATACGATCCGAAGCACAAAGGATATTTCCAGTTTTTCACGCGGGAGTCGAAGCCGTTTGACAGAACGTCGGAATATAAAACAATTGCTTTCGATAGCAACGAACTGGGATTTAAGGATCAGAATTCATCGATACATTTGCTGGAAGCATTTACCCAGCTGTACGATGTCTGGAAGGATCCTCTGGTACATTCAAGGCTGCATTCGCTATTGGAGCTCATCCGGGATACAATGGTGGCAAAACAGGGTTATCTGCAATTGTTTTTCCACAATGATTGGACGCCGGTTTCTTTCCGTGACAGCTCTAAGGAAGAACGCGAAGCCAACTACGGATTGGATCATGTCTCATTTGGCCATGATTATGAAACCGCCTTCTTAATGCTGGAAGCTTCGTATGCATTAGGATTGACCGGCGATATACGTACACTGGCCGTCGCAAAAAAAATGCTCGATCACGCCCTGACGTACGGCTGGGATGAAAAAGCCGGCGGGTTCTACGACGGCGGATATTACTTCAAGGGAGATGACCGCTGTACAATCATCAAGGATACAAAAAACTGGTGGGCGCAGGCTGAAGGACTGAACGCACTGCTCCTCTTTTCAAAAATATTTCCGAACGAACCCCGCTACTATTCATATTTCCTGCGCCAATGGAAGTATGTAAAATCGTACATCATCGACGGGGAAAACGGAGATTGGTTCGAGGGCGGCATAGATAAGGAGCCGCACTTCCGCACAGGAATGAAAAGCCACATGTGGAAATGCACCTATCATACATGCCGGTCTCTCATGAACTGCATCACAATGATCATCAACAATTCCGATAAACCATTGAACAGAGTGATCGAACACTGGCGCAAGATCGCTAAGCAGTTACCAAAATAAAAAATCCTGCTGACATCAATACTCTCGACGCAGCAGGTCGTGAAAAAATTGAATGTATTATTTTCGATGTGACAGCTCGAGATTTTTCTTTATGAGTTGAATTCGCTGTTGAACACTTGCACCAGTACGAAGTCCGTCTTCCGGCGTGGAAAGAACATAATCAAGAAGCCTGTCAACCGTTGAAACAGCGACGTGCATCCTCGTATCAGATGAACCGTAATAGATAAATACATCGCCGTTCTTACGTTCCACCCACCCGTTGCTAAAAGTAACATTCGAAACATCTCCGATCCGTTCGTCGCCCTGGGGAGCCAGAAAATATCCGCCGGGCCTTGCGATGACTTTTGCAGGATCCCATAAATCAGTAAGTAACATATATAATACGTAGCGCAATCCTGCGGCGGTGTTTCGAACCCCATGGGCAAGTTGAAGCCAGCCTTTGTCTGTTTTAATCGGTGCCGGACCCAGGCCGTTTTTCACTTCCTTAATTGTGTGGTATGCCCGATCATCGATAATGGTTTCGTTATCGATCACGGCATTCTCGATACTATCCGACAGTCCCCACCCTATCCCGCCGCCCGATCCGGCTTCTATGAAACCGTCCTGTGGTCGTGTATAGAATGCATATTTCCCGTTAATGAACTCAGGATGAAGGACGACATTCCGCTGCTGCGGAGATTTTGTTATGAGATCCGGCAGCCGCTCCCATTTCAATAAATCTTTTGTTCTTACTATACCGCACTGGGCGATAGCAGAAGATGTGTCGGTACGGGGAACATCGAGATCCTTCCGCTCTGTACAAAATAAACCGTAGATCCAGCCATCCTCGTGTCCGACAAGGCGCATGTCGTAGACATTAATATCGGGATCCGAAGTCTCCGGGATCTGGATGGGATAATCCCAGAAGCGGAAATTGTCCACACCGTTTGAAGATTCTGCTATGGCAAAAAAGGATTTGCGATCCGCTCCTTCAACGCGTACCATCAATAAAATTTTTCCCTTGTATTCAATAGCGCCGGAATTGAATGTTGCATTCACCCCCAGGCGTTCCATCAGATACGGATTGGTTTTGTAATTCAGGTCATATCGCCAGAAAAGCGGTGTATGTTCGGCAGTGAGTACCGGATTCGCATACCGTTGATAAACACCGTTTCCTTTCCCTAATTTTCTATTCTTTTTTGTGATGAGACGTTTATGCTCTGCAAGGAGCTGCTTCAATTGCCGGTTGAATTCTTCTTTTTTCATTCTATCCTTTCCTTTTTATGATACTTAAATATACTGCAAGGTTTCAGAAATATCAAATTGATGAAATGAATAATCATAGAGCCCGGGTCTTTTTCTTATCGTTAAGTTTTATTATCTTATATGGACACAATTGTCTACGGAACACACTTCAGAAAGGCACACAGAAATGATACTTCCATCACGCTCGTACCTGAAAACTATCTTATGTGGGTGTGTTATGATTCTGACAACAACTGTATGCGTTGTCCCTTCGTTATCCCAACAATCGACTTTCCAACTTGCTCCGCTTTTTACAGATAATATGGTTCTACAACAGCAACGGCATGTGCCTCTATGGGGAAAAGGCATTCCGGGAACCTCAGTCGTTATTCGGGCATCATGGGGAAGACAGGCAATCGCGACCGTCAAGGGGGATGGCGCGTGGTCGGTGAAACTCCCGACTCCAAAAGCAGGTGGACCATTCCAAATATCCTTTATTCACGATACATCGACGACGGTATTACGAAATGTTCTAACAGGCGAAGTATGGCTCTGTTCAGGTCAATCGAATATGGAAATGCCGTTGGAAGGCTGGCCTCCGGCAGATACGATCGCGAATTCCTCCGGTGAAATTGCACAAGCTCAATTCCCTTCCATACGTCTATTCTCGGTTAAGCGTGCCAACGAAGCAGAACCGAGCGATATTTGTGAGGGAAGGTGGCAGGAATGTTCGCCCAACACCGTACGCAGTTTCGGCGCAGTGGCGTATTTCTTTGGCCGGATGCTGCATCAGAATCTCAAGATACCGATTGGTCTTATCAATACAAGTTATGGAGGCACTCCGATAGAGGCATGGATGAGCAGGGAAGCACTGCAATCATTCCAGGAATTTACCGAAAAGTTGAATCTGTTGGATGAAAACAAAGACGGTATGCGGTTGCAGAAACAGTGGATCACTCATCACCCCGGTATTAAGATTCGTGAAGGTGACCCATTGCATAAATGGGAAGGATTGAAATTCCAGGATGATAATTGCGATGAGCGTGAGTACGATGACAGTACATGGAATGAAATGAAGCTGCCGACATTGTGGGAACAGACATCGCTCGGCAACTTCGACGGAGTCGTATGGTTCCGAAAAAAAATCGCAATCCCATCGGCCTGGATAGGAAAGGATCTCGTTCTTAAACTCGGTCCAATTGACGATATGGATGAAACCTTCGTCAACGGTAGGCCAGTTGGTAATTATCTCGGCGAAGGTTTCTGGAAAGTCGACCGTGCGTACAAAATTTCAGGGTCGATTATCCGTGATTCCCTTCTACAGATTGCAGTTCGAGTCATTGATACACAGGGCGGCGGCGGGATCTGGGGAGATGCAAAGAACATGCAGGTGTATCAGGATAGCAGCAGCACCCGGATATCACTTGCAGGAAACTGGAAGTATCTACCTGTGGCAGAGTACCGCGCGAATACCTTCTATATGTTCGGAGCAGCGGGGAAGGAATTCTACAACCGGCCCAAGCTCACAATCGACTTTTCAGCAAAGACACCGACGGCGCTCTACAATGGAATGCTCCATCCGCTCATTCCGTTTGCAATCAAAGGCGTAATATGGTACCAGGGGGAAGAGAATACCGGACAACCGGCGCTTTACAAAAAGCTATTTCCGGCGATGATCAACGACTGGCGCTCGGCATTTATATGCGGCGAATTTCCATTCTATTTCGTACAACTGGCTCCCTGGAATTACGGCGTTGAGACGAAGTCCCAGCTCCTTCGGGAAGCGCAATTGCAGACTCTCTCGGTAAAGAATACGGGAATGGTCGTTACACTCGATATCGGCAATCCGAATAATATTCATCCTGCCAATAAACAGGATGTCGGTAAGCGGCTCGCGCTCTGGGCGCTCTCGAAAACATACGGCAGGGAAATCGCATATTCCGGTCCTATCTATAAGTCGATGAAAATACAGAAGGGCAGAATCATTCTTTCGTTCCAGTATGCGGATAAAGGATTGGTTTTGAAGAATCTTGAAGCCGGGAATAAATTCCAGATTGCCGGCAACGATATGCAATTCAAAGATGCTGATGTAATAATTCAAGGAAACAAACTCGTCGTCTCTCATCTTGAAATTCTTAGTCCTCAGGCGGTACGCTACGCATTCCACAACACAGACGAAGCGACACTCTTTAACAAGGAGGGTCTGCCTGCGTCGTCATTCAGGACAGACAACTGGGAGAAATAGCATCATAATCATTTAAATTGCTTTTTCTAAGGAAAAAGTAAAAATTAAAAAGTATAAAATAAAAATATTTTTAAGTGCCAGGTAGTACTTTTTACTTTTTCATTCTCGTCCTGAGCGAGTCCCGATTTTATCGGGACGAGTCGAAGGATTTACTTTTTAATTTATTTTTCTATACTGGAGGTCTGTGTGCTCTTTATACGAATGGTCGGTTCTCTCTCCATCCTTTTTCTTTGTATTACAACTCTTTTCGCTGCAGGACCTCAAAAGATTCAGAAGAACATCATGATCGACCAATTCGGTTACAGACCTGATGATCAAAAAATTGCAGTGATTGTCGATCCTAAAATTGGCGGTAATTCAAACGAGAATTTTAATCCGGGTTCAACGTACGAAGTACGTACATGGGACGATGACAAAGTTGTTTTTACAGGGAACCCTGTAGAATGGAATAACGGCGCCATAGACTTTTCATCCGGAGATAAAGGATGGTGGTTTGATTTCTCCCGGCTGAACAAGGAGGGTGAATATTATATCTTTGATAAAGAACAAAACGTGGGTTCTTATAAATTCGAAATATCGAAAAATGTTTATAAGAATATTTTGAAAGCCGCGATGCGCGTATTCTACTATCAACGGTTAAACGATCCGAAAAAGAAACCATACGCCGAGGAACCCTGGACAGACGACGCCGCTTTTATTGGCCCCGACCAGGACAGAGAGGCGTTGTATGTTAACGATATGAAAAATAAGTCTCTTGCAAAGGATCTTTCCGGAGGATGGATGGATGCCGGAGACTATAATAAATATGTCACCTTCGCGGATAATCCCATCCATCTGCTGCTGACGGCTTATAATCAAAATCCAAAAATATTTACAGACGATTACAATATCCCTGAGTCAGGTAATGGTGTGCCGGATATTATTGATGAAATCAAATATGAACTTGACTGGCTTAAAAAAATGCAGGAAGATGACGGAGGCGTTTTGATAAAAATGGGGAATATCGATTTTAACATCTCCTCTCCCCCAAGTACTGATAAACGCCCCAGATACTACGGACCGAAGTGTTCATCATCGACTATTGCAGCAGCCGGAATGTTTGCTCATGCTGCGATCGTATTTTCGGGTTTCCCTACGTTAACGGAATATGCAAAAGATTTGGAAAAAAGAGCTGTGAAGGCCTGGAAATGGTATAAAAGTAATCCGCGTTCTGATTCATGCGACGATGGAACAATTGAATCGGGGGATGCGGATTACAGCCTGGACATGCAGGATGGAATGGAAGTCGTTTCCGCGATCTATTTGTTTGCACTTACCGGAAAATCAAAATATAATGACATCGTCAAGAATAATTTTTACGTCACTTCTCCATTCTATGATTCGCATCTCTCCCTTTTTTTTAGCCATCAGGAAGATGCATTACTCTATTACACAACTCTCTCTGACGCCGACGAAGATGTAAAAAAGGCGATTCTGTCTCACCGTGCAAAACAAGGAATGGGAATGGAGTTGTATCGGTATCAACAGGCGGACGATTTGTATATGGCATATTTGCCGAGGGCTCTATATAACTGGGGATCGAATAGTCTGCGTGCTGCACTTGGCAGCGCAAATTATGATTTCATTATATACAATCTTAACAGCGGGAATAAGACCGCCTATCTGAATAGAGCATTGGGAATCCTTCATTATTTTCACGGAGTTAATCCGCTGGGGATCGTTTACTTAAGCAACATGTACAACTATGGCGCCGATTATTGTGCCGATCAAATATGGCACGACTGGTTTAGGGATGGACTGAAGCAGGGCCTGAAACCTCCGCCGGGCTACGTCCCCGGTGGACCTAATTCCATGTATGGCGGCAGCTTGAGATATTTATCCGTGCAGCCTCTACAAAAGTGCTATTTAAATTGGAATAACGGCTATCCGGAAAACTCCTGGGAAATTTCGGAACCTGCAATTTATTACCAGGCCTCTTATATTAAACTACTTTCAAAGTTTGTCAATTCTGAATAATGCATTCTATTCTGGAAAGTACACTTGAGACTATTGCGATCGTTTCAGCGGATCGGCGCGTCATCTATACTACCCGCGATCATATCGAAGCACCCAACTGGTCGCACAACGGGAAATATTTCCTTTTCAACAGCAGCGGCCGTATCTACAGACTCCCCGTGACAGGCGGCACACCCTTGTTAATCGACACCGGATTTGCCTCGCACTGCAATAACGATCACGGCATATCACCCGACGGCACGCTTCTCGCGATAAGCGATCAGTCCAGGGATGAGAAATCTCTTATTTTTATCTTGCCGATCGACGGTGGTACGCCGCGGCTCGTTACCCTACTCGGTCCCTCCTACTGGCACGGCTGGTCGCCTGACGGCAAAACTCTTGCTTATTGCGCAGAGCGAAACGGTGAGTACGACATCTATACCATTCCCGTCGAAGGCGGCAATGAAAAACAGCTAACGACTGCCCCTGGTCTGGATGACGGTCCGGATTATACACCAGACGGGCAATATATCTACTTCAATTCCGAGCGGACCGGTACAATGCAGATCTGGCGTATGAAAACCGACGGGAGTTTTCAGGAACAGGTGACATCCGACGAATATAACAACTGGTTTCCCCATCCTTCGCCGGACGGCAAATGGATCGTTTTTCTTTCATATGAAAAAGATGTGAAAGGACATCCCGCGAACAAAGATGTCATGCTCCGTCTTATGCCTGTGGGCGGGGGCCCAATTCAGTTACTGGCAAAACTATTTGGCGGGCAAGGCACGATCAACGTACCGTCATGGTCACCCGATAGTCAGAACCTGGCTTTCGTAAGCTATAGATTAATCTATCAATAGGATATTAACAAATGACGAAAAACAAAGTCGCAATAATCACAGGAGCTAGTCGCGGAATAGGCCGGGAGGTTGCCATAGGTCTTGCCAGAGACGGTTATAGTGTGGTTTTAGTAGCACGTTCAAAAGGCGATTTAAAGAAGGTGCTGGATAAAATTAACACCGAACCCGTCAATGGTGCATCTGCTATGCACATGATGTATGCTGTTGATGTAGCGGATGCTCAGTGTATTAAAAAAGTAGTCAGAGACTCCATAAAAAAATATGGCCGTATCGATGTATTAATCAACAATGCCGGAGCATATTTCAGAGGAACATCCAGCGTAACTATCAAAGAACTTGATTATATGCTACGGGTCAACCTTATAGCTCCTTTTGCCTTTATGCGGGAAGTAATACCGATAATGAAAGATCAAAAAGACGGTTATATCATCAATATAGCCTCGCGGGCAGGAAAGATAGGTTTTTCAGATGAGGGCGCTTATGCTGCCAGTAAATTCGGACTGGTGGGGTTGAATGAATCGGTTTATAGAGAACTGTCGACATACGGAATAAGAGTAACTGCTATTTGTCCGGGGTGGACCAATACCGAAATGGCACAAAAAGGAGAATCTCCAATCGCTGCTTCAGAAATGATACAACCGTCGGATATTCTAAAAACTATTCGTTGGTTGTTAAGCGTTTCGCCATCGGTAAGAATTCGTGAATTGGTTATGGAATGTAAAGAAAGCATTTGTTAATCATAAGAAGATATGCAACATACCAAATCGATAACAAACAACCAGTGACTCTGAGGACGAAAAATTGAAGACTCTAATCTCACTCATTACTTTTTTCACTGTTATCAACACTTCATCTTCCAATGCTCAATTAATACGGACTTACGGCTTAAAGGCCGGATTCATTAATGCAGAGCAGCAATGGGACTATGCTCCACAATCCGGAATGCATGCATCCGGGATCGGTCCAATATGGGGATTTGATGGAGGTGCCTTTGTTGAATTATTCACTTTCCAAAATTTCAGTTTACTCACCGAACTTCATTATATTCAAAAAGGAAGGACTGTTACTGTAATTGCAACTGCAGCTGCCGACAATCCACAGGGTTACATCGATCTTGGCCCGGAAGAAATCAAACAGAGATTTGAATATATTAGCATCCCTGTCCTTGCTAAATTGCGCATCGAAAACGATATGGTGACTCCGTATATTGCTCTCGGACCACGCCTCGAGTACCTGGTTGCACATCCTCCCTCACCCGTCTATGATAAGTTTAATAAAATTGAGCTCGCCGTCACTGGTGCCGCGGGGGTGGAGTTGTATTTCGGATTCACCCCGAAGTTCTTGTTCGAGGTCAATTACAGTCTGGACTTAACCAATAGTTACAAGAACGAGAATGTTACCGTGAACAATCGATCAATATCATTTCTTTTTGGTGTGGAATTTTAATATTATTTTTTTAATGCCGACTCAATAATCATAGTAACTACACTGAAGGAGAACAGATCCAATGGAGACCAAAGCAAGGTTGTCTGTATTTCAGAAATTTTACTGGGGACTCGGAGGTTTCGCTGAAAATCTTGCCAATAATGCACTTCTCTCTCTCATCTACCCGATTTTTGCTGTCGGTATGGGAATCAGCCCTTTCTTTATCGGCCTCGCCCTGACCGGTTCGCGTATCGTCGAGGTGATCACAGACCCTATGATCGGAAATCTATCCGACAATACGAAATCACGATGGGGACGCAGACGGCCCTGGATTTTCATCGGCTCGATCCTGATGTCGATTCTCTTCGTTGCGATCTGGTTCACACCGCGTCCTGATGGCGGATCATTTCCGATCGTGTACCTCATCGCAATGTGTTCTCTGTTCTACTTCGCATTCACCATCTGGAATATCCCGTACAGCGGTTTAGGACTCGAGCTGGAGACCGATTACGATGAACGTACAAAACTTATGATCTACCGTGTAACCCCTTCATTCATCGTGGGTATCGCGATCGGATCGCTCTATAAACTGACGCTGATGAGAGATGTGTGGGGTGGAGATGAGATCATCGGAGCCAGATACGTCTGTACCATTATCGGCGTCCTGATGCTGATCACCGGAATTATTCCGTCTCTCTTCTGTAAAGAACGGTACAGCCTGCCGACCAAGCATGAAAAATTAAGCATCTGGCGTGCGATGGGGCTGACATTTAAAGATAAATCATTTCAATTGCTCATCGGCTCGGCATTCTTCGTCTTTATTGGCTTATTCTTCATGATACCTCTGCTCACCTATATATCGCTCTACTACGTTTGCCACGGAAGCAAAGAGTTGATGGCAACTATCGGAATGTATACCGCATTCGTCCAGGCGACAACACAGATACTGAGCATGATCGCCATCGGTGCCTTTGCAAAACATTTCGATAAGAAAATCGTTCTTATTGCCGGGCTTATCGTCGGCATCATCGGTTATATCTCAGGCTGGTTCCTGTTCACACCGGATGCTCCATACCTGACCATTATTCCTCCAGTCATCATCAATATCGGACTCTGCGCATGCTGGGTGCTTAATGGCTCGTTCAATGCCGATATCTGCGATTACGATGAGCTGAAAACCGGCCGCCGCCGCGAAGGGATGTATAGTGCTGTCTTCGCCTTCCTTACAAAACTGGCTATCGCGTTCGTTTCTGCGGTCAGTTCATGGGTTCTTGTAAAGCTTGGATTCGAAGGACAGGATCTTCACCCGACCTTCGAACAACTGTTCACACTACGGTGGATCTACATCGCCATTCCGGTTGGTGCCATGGTTGCGGCTATTCTCTGCATGTGGAAATATCCTCTTACGAAGCAGCGGGTGAGTGAAATTCAGGAACAGTTAAAACAAAAAAGAGCTGAAATGGCGGTGTAATAATAATCTCATAACGATTACCGTCTAAACATTTTTTTCTATTAACAATCCCGCTGATCTTGCATACTCCGTACGAAATCTTTTTGTATAAAGGATATTGAGACAGCGGGATGGTGCCTACCCCGATGGCTGCCGGGGAATCTCTGAAAAAAAATTATTCGGAATAGTAACATCATATAAAAGGAAAGAAAATATGAACTATATCTCCGAACTTAAAAAACAGAAACAAATTCTGAACGATCTCTTCGATAAAAAAGAAATTTACAGCAAGAGATACAGAAAAGGTGGATGGACGGGAAAAGAAGTCCTGATTCATATCAAAGACTCCGAGACTGTTAATTATGACAGACTCAGAAGAATCATTGCGGAGGATAAACCTATTTTGTGGTTTTTTTGGCAAGATCAATGGCAGAAGAATCTTAAATACATGAAACAGGATATTGTACTGGCAAAAAGCTTATTCATGACAACACGGGACTCATTTATCGAGACTATCAAAATGCATTTGAAAAAGTCTGAAAAGAGGGAAGGCGTTCATTCCCGGCGGGGTGTGATGAACATGAGACAACTAGTAGAATTTCATATCCGTCATGTCGACCGTCATATCAAACATATTCAAGGAATAAAATAAATCGATTCTGCAGACTAATTGCTTATTCCCTGAATAAGTATATTTTGATACCTGCAGCAAGAATACAGTTTTCAGATATTGAATTTTAAATAGAAAATGAGGCTATTGGGGGGATAATACTGTTATTACAGGACCCTCCCTTCATCATCGAGCAAGTTAAGCTCGCGGAGAATCCCGCGGGCATCGGACGCTTGCGTACGCTGCACCATTACTTTCACAATGGCTAATTTGTTATTCATTGCAAAAGAGAGATAATCGTGTTGTGAAAATACCTTCGAGGGAAATCCGGCATTCTCGAGATTGGTCCTGATCATCTCGGCTTCATATTCATTCTTCGTTGTAAAAACAGCCGACCATTGCCGGTGAATCTTCATATGCTCGGTAGTTTTGCAGAAGATGGTATTTCCCTTTTTTCTTTCACAATCGCTGCAGACCGGTTTTCCACAGACCACGCAAACACCGACGGCATCCTGTTTCGGATGCTCCTCGCATTCGATTTCCCCTTCGCCGGGTTCGAGAATAACTCCACAATGAGAGCAGAAGAAATCCTTTGCCCTCACCCGTCCGTCGCAATTTTCGCACGTCTGTTCTTCGAGCCGCTCAAGTTCCTCACCGCACTCCCGGCATTTGGCGTCACCTTCTGTGTAGTAATTTCCACATACGGGACAATTCGGCATACGATTATCCCTCCCCCTCTTTCGGCTTCACCGAGAAATGGAATGCGACGATGGAGAAAGCCAATACGACCGTAAACACAATGAAATTTGCCATAATTACCGGTATCGTCATTTTTCCCGCTGTAATAGTTCCGACCATATCATCGTCGATTTTAAAATAGGCTGCCAATATAGCAACCGTATTATTAAAAAAATGGACAATGACAGCGACTATAATACTATTCGAATGATATACAATGTAGCCAAAGAAGATTCCAAGTGCAATAAGTGGTATGAGTGAAAAAGGACTGAGATGATACACTCCAAAAATTATCCCTGTAATAATAATACCAAGCCACCCGCTAGAGCCGCTTTTCTCGAAATTCCTCTGGACCAATCCGCGGAAAAGAAACTCTTCACAAATCGACGGAATCAGTGCAGCAACGGTAATGACAAAAAAAGCTCGGGTATTGAATGTGCCGTAATAAGCATACGATAGATTTCTTCAATCATCTTTCGGACTTCATCGATCTGCGGTTTGAGCACATGAGGCAGCGGGATTTGATCCTGAAAATAAAGATACACCTGCAGAACCTGCTGAAGTGCAAAGACACCTATTATCGCAAAGAATACGCTCTTGATTGACGGTGTATTTAATCGAAAGAGCAAACGGAGGTCTTTTGTCTGGAGTCGCGCCAGAACTAGCGTCGGAACCAGTAAAAGAAAAATCTGCGCAAGGGCTGTTTGGATCCGGACTCCCCGAACATTTTCAGGCGTGACCTGTGCAGTCTTAAAAATTAGAACTGAAATGATGCTGCCGATGATCTGATACGAAAAAAATATAACGCACAGAACAATGAGTGCGTACATCCAGGGTGAGATCCCGAGTCGATCAATGACAGAAAATTCGGAGAGCGGCGGTACGTTCTGGTTGGGTGCCTGGTCGTCGTTTTGATATTCCTGCGTCATTACATCCGTTGTTTGATCATCGCGGCAAGGAGCGGGATCATGATTTCATGATGCCCGGTGATCTGAACCCCCCAACCCCCTTTTTGCGTCGGTCGCTGGACCACATTGACTCTTGGCCGGTAATGCTGGAGCATATCGAAATTCGCCGTCGTAAAACCGCGGGCGTCGAATCCGAGATTGCGCGCGACAGTGAGCGATTTTAAAAAGACTTCGGGCATGATGACCGCCGAGCCGACATTCAGTACAACGCCACCGCCGCGCAATCCCTTCACGACTTCACATAATACCCTGAAATCCCTGAAGCTCAATTCACCGGTTACGGCTCCGCTCATCGATGGCTGTTGATGAATTGTATCGGTTCCTATCGCCGCATGAACTGTCACTGGAACGCCATGCGTGACGCATGCCGCGAGGATGCTGTATTTTCTCTTTGGCGCTTTCAGAAGCGCGTTTCCGAGCGCTTCGCCATATCCCATATCACCCTCGATACGGGCTCGTTCTAAAACTCCATTGATAAATTCGCCAGTTTCTCTGGACATTCCGAAACTACCGTCCTCTATTTTCACCGCAACGTCTTCCGACGTTTCCCCCCACATTGCAGTCTCCACATCGTGAATCGATGCCGCGCTGTTCATCGCAACTGCAGTGATCATTCCACGCCCAATAAGATCTATTACAACGGGGGAAAGTCCGACTTTAATTACATGCGCACCAATCATTAAAATGACAGGTTTGTTTTTTTTACGCGAATTGACGATATCATCGACTAATTTCCGAAGATCCCCGGCAATGAGAATTCGCGGAAGAGAACGCACGAAAGACGAAAAAGCCTCTTTCTTCGGGTTGTATACCTTTGCGAATGCCGAAAGCTTGACCCTGCTCCCACGTTTTTTAATGGAAACCGTCTTTACCTTGCTGAGATCCGCTTTTTTAAATTGTGACATGATATTCCTGCTTTCTTTTTAAACAAAAAATAATACCAGGCTCATAAAAAATAATACACGATGCTGTACTCATTCATTAAAAAATAGTTGTACGAGTAAGGCAATAAAGAAATTTATTTTACCTTTGCCGGTATCGGCCCGCGCAGACCGGAATATTCCCGCAGCTCCACATCGATCGTTCCTATGACAACCTGAGTACTTACCTTGACCGGTATTTTCCGCTCATCATCAGATAACCATACTATAATACGCCCTTCGCTCTTGAATAAACCACCTTCTTTGACAAGAGGCTCAAGAATTATACATTTGAAAGTCCCTGCCTCAACCTCGATTTCCTGACGGCCCAGATATTTCACATCGAGTGCATACGCTGAGTCTTTATAAAAATTCTTCAGATGAAACCGTTCCCCGGGACGCCGATTATCGTAATTTTGAGTCCGCATATAATAGAATGCCGACATAATATCGTGGACGAATTCCGGAATCCGGTAATTGCCTTCACTCGTTCTGGCAATATGATTCCGCTGATCGAAATCGGCAGTAAAATCGCGCTTGTAACCTCCTTCGCGTATGTGCTGTTCAAATCTCCAGGGGAAGATTCCTTCCGCATCGATATATGTTTCGTACCGATCCCTGACGCGATAAATCCATGAAAATGCCGGCAGGGAATTCACCTCAAAGAGCACCTTGTACGTGCTCCTACCCTGCATAATCATAGTATCGGTAACCGACATAAATGCTTCACCGGCGGTGATGAAGCCATAACCAATGTCGAACACCAGCTTCTCGCCAATCCCAAATGCAGTGTTCGCGATGCCTGACGGATTCAGATTCATCGTATCCGGAAGAACACGAACGGTATCCGTCTGGCAAAAAGCATGCTGCTGCAAGACGAGAACCAACGCGAGTGTCCTGATTATGATTCTACAATTATATTGCGGCATATTTCTCAAGAAGCTGGAGCACTCCATGTTCGACATCGTCAACTGCAATTTGTTCCATGCATAGCGAGGATCGGCAAGGACCTCTCGAGCATTCTGGACATTTCGATTTATCCGGCTCAAAGATTAACCTCTTCTCCGTATATGGCCCCCAGCGTGCCGGACTGCACTGCACAATCGGCGGATAGAATCCTATTACCGGAGTACCGACGGCCGCCGCAATATGAATCGGACCCGTAGAATTTGCCACGAGAACGTGTATTTTCTCGTAAAGGGCCGCAAGGTCTCTTAGGGAAAACCTCCCTACTGTGTTGATACATCCATCTCCGATTCCCGTGAATATTGAATCAACCAAAGATTGTTCTTCCTCACTTCCGGTCAGGATCACTCTCAATCCCCTGTGAAGTAATCGACGTCCTATGAATATGAAACGTTCCATCGGCCAATCGCGTGCCGAACCGCCGCTTCCCGCATGAAGCACAATCAGACGATCGGCCGGCGATATATGATATTCTTCAAAGAATGTCAGGATTTTCAGCCGTTCCTTTTCTCCAAACGGCACCGAAAAATCTCTCGACGGCTCTCGGCTGCAACCGAGCGGCTCCAGCAAATGAATATCGTATTCCAGCTCGTGACAGCGTGCATCTTTCCGGTGCTCATATACACGCCGGTTGAACAGGAAAGAATACCACCTGTAACCTGTCCCTATTCGGATCGGAATCCTTGCTGCAAAAAAAAGAAGAGCCAGCCAAAAACGCGGGAAGGCCATAACTACGACATCATACCGTTCTTTTCTTACCCGATGGAACGACGTCCACAATGATCCTAATTCTTCGAGAGTCAGTGCAGCATCCAGGTAACGATGTCCTTCTACAAGACCCAACGTGTATTGACGCACAAGCATTGATATCTTTGCCAGTGGAAATTTCCGACGCAATACCGCCAGCATCGGAAGAGAAAGAACTACATCGCCGATGCGATCCGTTCGCGTAATAAGGATGTTTCTATATTCCATAAGAGAAATATACGCGTACAAATCCCGAAGTGCAACCTTACTCCGGATAATGTGTCTGAAATCACACTCAACCTTGCCACCATTTTTTATCAGCCAGTTTCCTGAGTCCCGTTCTGCCCACAGGACGGGAAGGGAAATATTCTATGGAACAAAGATATATTGTTATACAATTTTTAACCGGTTGCCTCGAGTGGCTGTTTTTTACGGCCTTCGATCATTCACAATTCCGCCTTCACTTCGTTCCGGCGGACAGGTCAAGAATCACAAACCCTGTAAGTGTGACATGTTAAAATTTCTATTTCAGCAAAACCATCCGTTTTGTTATAGTGATATTCCCGCTCTGGAGACGGCAGAAATAGACTCCACTCGACACCGATGCTGTGTTCCAACGGATTGAGTACGATCCCGGTTCGAGGGTAGCGTTCAGAAGTGTTTCGATTTCCTTCCCTGTGATATCAAAGAGTGTGATCGAGACACGATCATGTTTGGGCACACGGAACTGGATAGTGGTTCCAGGATTAAAAGGATTTGGATAATTCTGTTCGAGGATGAATTGCGACGGTGTTCCGTCCACACCCTGTTCGACTCCGAGTATGGCTTCATATGCGATTGCCGCGTTGAATATCTCCTCAACAAGAAGCGGCGCTACATACGCCGTTGCCGCATCATTCGGGTGGCTGTTGCCGGAGCTGGTGCGGTACGAGTCTGGCAATTTACCATCCGGACCGGCAAGATGGTGGAAGAAATCGAAGACATAGATGTTTCGCGGAAATTGTCCGAACTCTGTGTCGAAACCGCCGGCAAGCGTATCTTTTGCCCAGCGGCAGAATTGGTCGGACAGGAGTGCCGACTCATCGCTGGTCGATTCTCTCTCCTGCGGTGCGTTCGTCCATACGACAAAAAAGTTCTCCGGGTGGTTTTGCATGACACGAATAAAATTGCGCCAATGCCACTTGTAATTGAAGATCGTTTTCGATGTCGGATCGGTGGTATCCGAGGGCTCGCCATCGCCTGACAGGTCGGATGACGGAAAACACGATTTAATCATGATAATTTTGTTGGCGGCAAGATACGGACCGATATCGGATGTGGTATCGTTGCTATCGAAAATATCGTGCCACCTGTACCATTCATTATCCCATGGATCCACCGGCCACCATTCTTCGTTGAGCGAGACTGCGAATGATCCGTTATATCCATGACTTGCATTATAAGCAGCAATCTCCTGCGGAACGCTTGTAGCGCTTTCATTAGGCCCCCAGATGCAGCCGCCTGTCGAATGGTGCAGGAATATGCCGCTGCGGAATAGATTTTCTTGCGCGGATGCGGATGTGAGAAGAGAAATTGTCAGCAAGTAAAACAGTATGGTCTTGTGCATGTACTCCTCCATATGTAGTTTAGTTATAGTAGATTGCATGTGATAATTTCTTATATTTGCTCATGCACCTAATCTACTACCTTTTTACGGCAAAGCCAACTGGACATATTAAGATAAAGTGGGTCAGTTTTAGTGGGAATTTACATTTTGCATAAGCTTTATTTTGATTGTGGAATATAATAATATGTCAACATCATAACTCCTCGAGCAAATGCGTGAAGCAAAACGATCGCGCCATCACAGCCATCGGACGAAAGAAGTGATAAATATAATTTAGTTTACCAACTACACTATATTCGAATGAAAATACAAAGATTAATATATCCATACTTCATTCAAATAATAATTACGCTGGCGTTCTTATCGTCATTGTTTTTTTTGTCATCCTGCAAGAAACCCAATAATACTCCTGTAGAAACTACCGGGCAATTTTCTTTATTCCCGGAATTTTTTATTGAACGAGGTTCGGACAGCGATTCATCTTATATTTCGTTGCGTGGTGTTCGCGTCGGTAATGATACTCTTGAGATACAAGCAACAAGTTGGGGTATTATCGAATATGGATTAATTCTTGTGCCACAGAACTCTTCGAAGTCAATTTTGTACTCACTAGTTGGGGAATGTGGAACGGTAATGTCAAAGACTTCGAGAAAAGTAACATTGAGTCAGAGTATCTCACCGGAGACACAAGATACTTTGCAGCAAGTCGGATTTACAAATTTCAGAGACACATTGATAGTGACAAAAACTAGCACCACAGAAGTATATTAGCGGCCTCCTGACCAGCCGCTCCCCGATAAATCCCACTGGACCCCACGATCTCACATTAAACGTGGGACGTGAATCTCACTGGGAAACGTGAGACGGAAAAGAACGGAGCACGAGAACGTGGGACGTAAAAAACGGAGCATGGTACGTGGGACCGTAAATCTCACTGTAGAACGTGAGACGGGAAAAAACGGAACATAGAAGCATCATGGTAAACAGATCCCTCAGAACGGGATGGCGCCTTCGGCGCTCACTTAATCGGAGATTAAAAGATGGAAATTGGAAATGCCATATTTAATGATCTTCCTTCAATATTAGAGCTCCAGAAGCTGTGTTATCGGGAAAATGCGGAACGATATAACGACTACCAAATACCACCAATGACTCAAACAATTAAAGATTTAGAAGATGAATTTAATCATAATGTAATATTAAAAGCCGAAGATCAATCTAAAATAATCGGCAGTCTAAGGGCTTATGAGAAGAATCGTATTTGTTACATCGGGAGAGTTATTGTTCATCCCGACTATCAGAACAAAGGAATTGGAACAAAATTGATGATAGAGATTGAAAGAAGATTCCCCGATGTTTCAAAATATGAACTATTTACCGGATATAAAGACGAAAAAAACATATACTTCTATGGTAAGTTGGGTTATAAGATTTTTAAGGAAGAAAACCTTGGTGATAAGATAAAACTTGTATTCTTGGAAAAAATAAGAATAGGATGAAATCATGAAACCGACTGTCACAAAAGAAGCCCTCAAGGATTTGTCGTCCGATAACCCGAGAGTAAAATATAAACGGGTCAAAAATCTCCTTACGATTGCCGGGAAGAACCCGGAACAACTTTACCCGCATCTCCCCTTCTTTGTCAAACTTCTCAAGAGCGAGAATAACATTTTAAGGTGGATGGCAATCGACATCATTGGATCTTTATCCAGGGTCGATACGGCGAAGAGAATCGACGGATTGCTGACAACGCTCTTCAGATTCCTTCGAGCCGGAAAAATGATTACTGCGAATCATACAATCACCGCCTTGGCCGCCATCGCTTCGGCTAAACCATATTATCAGAAGAAAGTGACACGGGAGCTTCTGAAAGTCGAACAATATACGTACGACACAGATGAATGTCATAATATAGCCCTCGGTAAAGTCATTGTGGCAATAAATTCGTATTTTAAAGAACTGAAGCAGAATGATCAGGTCGTGGAATTTGTCAGCAGACAGATAAATAATTCGCGTCCCGCCACAAGAAAAAAAGCAGAGAATTTTTTGAATATTTATAAAAATAAACCAACAAAAGAGAATAAACAATGAAATCGATTAAATTGGTTTTCCTCTACGGATTTCTCATCTGGTTAATACCTTTCATCGTATCGTTCATAATATTCCCGATTCGTGAGAATGACCGTCCGCTGTTCGAATCTATAATGCCTGTCGTATTGACTATTAGTACGGTTCTATTTTCAATTCTTTATTTAAAAAAGGTCGAATCTAAATTTTTAAAAGAAGGCATTCTCCTCGGCGTTATCTGGTTTCTGATAAGCTTCATTATCGACCAGTTTCTGTTCAGCGCAGGTCCCATGAAAATGAGTTTTATCGACTATATAAAAGATATCGGACTTACTTATTTGATCATTCCCACCGTGACAATCGGATCCGGTTATCTCCTTGTAATTAGACGGAAACCTCAATAAAATTACATGAGGCAGATTGAAAAGTTACTGTCCGGCGGCGATTTGCGTTCGATCGGGAAAAGAAATTCTGTTGTTTTGAAAATAAAAAATCAAAACGACTTTGACGAACTTTTTCAATTTTTATTTCATAAAGACAGAATTTTTGCAATGCGCGCGGCCGATGCCATTGAAAAAATAACAATAAAGAACCCTGTGTATCTGGCAAAGCATAAAAAGAAAATTCTGGAATTGTGCAACACCGCTGACGATAGAGAACTGCAATGGCATCTCGCTCTCATGATTCCAAGGCTGCACTTGACCTATAAAGAACTTAAAAGAATTTGGAATATACTCTCACGCTGGGCATCGGATAATACGGAAAGCAGGATTGTGCGGGTGAATTCGATTCAGGGTCTTTTTGAATTATCAAGAGTCTACACTAAATTGATCACCGACTTCAATATGATCCTTTCCAACATTGAACGGCAAAATATACCCTCCATCACGGCAAGAATAAAAAAATTGAGGAAATCGTCCGGACGAATCAATCCATGACATCTTTTGTATAATCGATATGGCATGCGACGATCAAATATCGTATATTATTGAAAATAATCTTCAATAACAGAAAAATAATTTTTCCCTTTGCGCTTTTACTTTTTCCTATATAAGGTCATTATACCATTGTCTCACAGTCGGAACTTATCGGAATGAAACGAATCATACTTTTAATCTTGCTGTTTGTTGCTATTAGCAGCACTTCATGTAAGAAAGACATAGCCGGTGCCGGTGATAACCAGCCACCGGCGAATTACAACTCGGCACTTGCGACGCTTCTCGATTCGCTCAGGAATGCGCATAATCTTCCCGCCCTCGCCGGCGCCATCGTAGCAGATACAGGTGTGATCGGTGCGGAGGCAGTCGGCTGCAGACGATACGGCGGGCCGGCAAACGTAACTGTAAACGATCAATTCCACCTCGGTTCGAATACCAAAGCCATCACTGCAGTCCTTTTGGGAATTCTTGTAGACAGCACTCTTCTAGGATGGGATTCGACATTGCCGTCGATATTTCCAGAGTACGCAGAAACAATGCGAACTGAATACCGCTCTATCACGCTACGCGATATCCTTTCCCACAGCGCAGGATTCGTCCGTGATCCATCCCTGACGCTTACTACACAAACAGTAAGGGATCAGCGTGCGGAAGTCGTCGCTTGGGCTCTTAAACAGCCCCCCGCAAACGCACGCGGACAATATCTCTACAGTAATCTCGGGTACATTATTGCCGGAGCTATCGCGGAAAAGTTGACGAATCGTCCGTACGAGGATCTTCTCATGGAACGGGTTCTCAAGCCTCTCGGAATAACCACGGCCGGTTTCGGCCCAATGGGAACGGTCGGACTCGACGATCAACCGCTTCAACATACACCTCAGTACGTGCCTCTTCAACCCGAAGCAGCTGCGGATAATCCTCCAATATACAATTCTGCTGGGAGGCTTCATATGTCGATTGGTGACTGGGGCCGGTACATCCAATGGGTACTCGCATGTGAGGCTGGACATCCCACGCTGCTTCGTCCTGAAACCGCACATACTCTGACCACAGGGGTAGTCCCGATGCCCGGAGAGGGTTCATATGCATTCGGGTGGGTAATCGTCGACCGGCAGTGGGCCGGCGGGCGCACACTCACACATACGGGGAGCAATGGGCTGAACTTCGCAGTCGCATGGCTCGCCCCGAATCGAAGATTTGCAGTTCTTGCTGAAACGAATATCTGCACCAGCACGACACCCGGCTCGATGGACGCAGTCATCAGCCGGATGATTCTGTTCCATCTGAACGGACACTAGGACGTCATGAGCAGCGAAAACTTTTCAACGATAGCCCAACGGTATAGAGAGACTTCGATAATCCAGAAGTCTGCAGCAGAAACATTATTTTCATTACTGGATCTCAAGGATGGTGAAAGTGTTTTGGATATCGGCTGCGGAACCGGAAACCTGACAAAAAAGATTTTCGATATCACTCATGGAAGAACCGTCGGCATCGATCCTTCAAAAGGTATGATCGATGAATCGATAAAATCTTACGGTAATATCATGGAATTCCGGATGATGAGGGCGGAAGATCTTGACTTTAAAAATGAATTTGATGCGGTCTTCTGCAATTCGACCTTTCAATGGATTCGGGATGTCGATAAAGTCACTGCCAATTTTTATCGTGCACTCAAAAACAAAGGACGTGTAGGAATTCAGGCTCCGGGGAGAAGGCAATATTGTCCGAATTTCATCGCGGCTGTTTCAGAAGTACTGAAAAATCCCGGCACAAGAGAGTATTTTCGGAATTTTAAACATCCCTGGTTTTTTCGTGATAGCGCCGACGAATACTCACAATACTTTATCAGACAGGGATTTCACATTGCTTTGAGTGAAATACAAACAATGGAAACATACCACAGTCCGGAAGAGACATATGAGATATTTGCGTCGGGTGCAATTGCAGGATACCTGAATAAAGAGTACTACCCGGATGGATTCGACGAGTCATATAAAAAAGAATTTGAACGAATCGTGAAAGACTCATTCTATAAACAGGCCGGCAGCGATGGAAAGGTGAAATTAGTTTTTAATAGAATATTTTTAATCGCCGAAAAATCTGCATGAAAAGAATATTTGTCGCTATAGTTATATCTACACTATCCGTTGCAAAATAACATAATACATTTAGTCAACAGGACGACAAAATGAAACTATCGAATGTCATTATAGAACCGTTCATCGTCGTTTCGCTCCTTATGATAATTGTTGAGTTTTGCTTCGGACAGCAAAAGAATATTAATTCTTCCGGCTTCGAAATTCACAGAGGCGTCAACCTGAGCCATTGGCTGTCGCAATGTTTAGGGTGGTCGCCCAGGGAGACTTTTATCACGGAGAAGGATATACAATTAATAGACAGCATAGGCTACGACCATGTGCGAATACCTATAGATGAAACCGAAATGTGGACAAGCGATGGAAAGCCGACAGAAGAATCATTCTCATATCTCACCCGCTGCCTCGACTGGTGCGCGAAACACAATTTAAAAGCTATTGTCGATCTTCATATCCTGAAATCGCATAATTTCAACGCCGATAATGAAGGTGGAAAAAATATATTATGGACGGACTCTTCAGCACAGAACAATTTCATCAAACTCTGGAATGACATTTCGGATTACCTGAAAAATTATCCTGTCAACATGGTTGCCTATGAGCTTATGAACGAGGCGGTTGCGCCTAACCATGAAGACTGGAACAGGTTGATTGCCAAAGCTGTAAAGGTGATCCGCATACTTGAACCCAATCGTGTTCTTATCATCGGATCGAATAGATGGCAAAGACCCGAATTTTTCCCGCAGTTAAAAGTGCCTGAGAATGATAAAAATATTATCCTCAGTCTGCACACGTATTCGCCGATTCATTTTACACACAATCGGGCCGACTGGACATCATTCAAATCATACACCGGGCCTGCACACTATCCCGGCCAGGTTGTTGCCAACGCCGATTATAAAAAATATGTCGACACAAATAATTTAGCTCTTGTGCATGGAATGGACGGATCGGACCAGGTATTCGATAAAAAGAAGCTTACAGAAGAACTTCTGCCTGCCTTACAGAAAGCCAAGGAACTCAATCTTCAGCTTTACTGCGGTGAATTCGGATGCCTTCCTCATGTCGACAGAGCTGAAAGGCTGAAATACTACAACGATATCGTCTCGGCATTCGAAGAAAACAATATCGCCTGGTGCAACTGGGAATATAAAGGCGACTTTGGAATATGGACATTCGACTTCGAAAAAAAGATTTCTCTCGCACCTGATTTCGAATTGATCAACGTTCTGATGCAAAAGAAATAATAAACTGCCCCACACTTCACCTGCCGGCGATAAATAGGAGAAGATCTGATGAATGAAAATTTAAACTCTGCACAGGAAGATTACACGGGTGGTGTGCGGGAAGATCATAAACCTCCGGCCGTCACCGCTTCATATGGCTGGCGCTATCATCATCTCGGTATACCGACCAATATCCCCCGTCCCGGCGAGCGATTTCTTGAGCAATTCAAGATGTATGTGTCGGGTTTCGAAACAAGTCCTTACGGCATCGAATGGATGCGATTCGAGCAGGATAGCCCTGTTTCTGAACTGATCAGGAATGTTCCTCATATAGCCTTTGAAGTAGATGACCTCGATTCCGCAATGAATGGTAAACATGTATTAACTGAAGCAACATTTCTCTCCAACGGCATAAGGGTCGCCATGATCATCCATGACGGCGCCCCTATCGAACTCCTTGAATTTCGAAAGGGCTGACGATCATTGCTTTTACACACAAGAATAATTAATTTTTATAGATCAGGACGTCTGAAAAACTCTGTTTATATATTTTCTATGGACACACTTGAGCCGGCGGTCTGAAACAACCTGTATTTTCTGAATTGCCACGAGCTCGGGCTTTTACGCCCCACGCTTTCGTGCTTTTCACGTCCCACGATCTTTGTGGGACCAGTGGGGTTAGCTCGTGGGAAATAAGAGGAGAAAAATGAGGGGTTTTAACCCCACATTAAATTGATGTAGGGCTAAAGCCCGCAAAGATTTTTTAGATTTAAAAATCCACGACCTGAAGGTCGTGGCCATTCATTCGGCATTAATTTTTCTCCGACCGGATATGTTATTCAGAGGTCTCAGCATTTAAAAGCCATGGAGAGATTCAATATTGGCTAAGGCACTTACAATAAGGGAAGTACCCTGCAACGGCTGCACGCTCTGCTGCCAGGGTGATGCCATCAGACTTGAAGAAGAAGACCGGGCGCTGGATTATAAGACGGAAACCCATCCGTACATCCCCGGAGCCCTCATGATTGCCCATAAACCGAACGGCGAATGTTTCTATTTGAATGAACAAGGCTGCAGCATCCACAGCTGGGCGCCTTCGTTGTGCCGTAGCGCTGATTGCCGCAGTCTCGCCATTAAATTGAATTATGATGCAGCACGTTCACTCCATATGATGGGCAGACTGGATTTCCGGGTATGGCTGCAGGGACGCAGACTTATCGAGGCAATGGCCGCCCATGGCGGAAAGGATAATCAGTAAAATAAAATGCTTAAAATCAGCGACATTGCCAAGATGATCGACCATTCAATTCTTCATCCTACATTTACCGATGATGATCTGAAGAAGAATTGTGATATAGCAAAAAAATATCATGTTGCCACAGTATGTGTCAAGCCCTATCATACTCGGATGGCGGCTGAATTACTTAAAGGTTCCGATGTTGGGGTATGTGCAGTAATCGGTTTCCCGCATGGAAACAGTTCGACTGATATTAAAAATGCAGAATCACTCCAGGTAATTAACGACGGCGCAACAGAAGTGGATATGGTGGTGAACATCGGAAAAGTACTGCAGGGTGACTGGTCATATATCGATAACGAACTTAAGATTATTAATGATACCTGCCGTAAAAACAGGGCACTTTTAAAAGTCATTTTTGAGACGGACTTCGTATCGCGCGACGAGGATAAAATAAGACTATGCGAACTTTGCAGCAAACATGATATTGCTTTCGTGAAGACATCGACCGGTTACGGATTTGTCAGGGATAATAATGGAAAATATTCGTATGCCGGAGCGACCGAACACGATGTAAAGCTTATGCGTAAACATTGCGCTCCCGGAGTAAAGATAAAAGCTGCCGGTGGCGTACGGACACTTGATCAATTATTGAAATTTCGCGAATTGGGTGCAGCCCGAATCGGTGCTTCGGCAACGGAATCTATTATGGAAGAAGCAAAAAAACGTTTTGAATGGAAATAGAGGCTGTTCAGTGAATATCGAAATTCTCGAAGCAAAAAAAGAAGATTTGCCCTCAATTTTAAAGCTTTATGCCGTTGAAGACATTGATAACGGCGATATGCTATCGATCGGAAAAGCAGAAGTAATATTTAATAGAATGCAATCGTATCCGAACTATAAAATCTATATTGCAAAATATAATGGGAAAACGGTGGGCACATTTTCACTCTCGATAATGGATAACATAGCACATCTCGGTAAATCTTCCGGCTTGGTTGAAGATGTTGTGGTTGATAATACCATGAGATCAAAAGGAATTGGGAAGATAATGATGGAATATGCCATGAAAATATGTAAAGAAAATAACTGCTATAAAATGAGTTTATCCAGCAATTTGAAGAGAGAAAGAGCACATAGTTTTTACGAGAAATTAGGATTTGAAAAACATGGGTTCAGTTTTTTAATTAAAATATGATTTCACAGGGCGAGAAGACTTTCCGAAAATAATCAGCTATTCTTTAAGCTCGCATAACGGTTGTAGAATATTTTTGTATGATCATAAATGATATAATAGATTTTTAATGAATACCGATTATGTCCATGGATATACAGAGCGAGAGTCGATCAGATTGGAAGATCAAGCCAATTGCCTGAGCGAACTTCTCCACCACGACTCTATTTTTCCTAAAGGCTCAATAATACTCGAGGCCGGCTGCGGAACCGGAGCTCAGACAAAGATCATCGCCCCCAAAAATCCTGACTCAAAATTCATATCAATTGATATTTCCGAAGATTCATTGCGTAAAGCCGATTCTCTCATAAAATCACTTAATATCAATAATGTCGAGTTTCAAACCGGCAACATTTTTGATCTGAAATTTAAAGAAGAATCCTTTGACCATGTTTTCGTTTGTTTTGTACTTGAACATCTTCCCAATCCTGTCGGAGCGTTACGAGCATTAAAGAAAGTATTGAAAAAAGGGGGATCCATTACGGTCATTGAAGGAGATCACGGCTCCGCCTATTTTTATCCTTACAGCCGGTATGCGCAAGAAGCGATTGATGCACTGGTAAAATTGCAGTCGACAAACGGCGGAAACGCCTCAATAGGCAGAGAACTTTACCCGCTATTAAGCATCTCGAACTACAAAAACTGCAAGGTTTCTCCCAGAATGGTTTATGTCGATTCGAGTAAACCTGAACTTGTCGAGGGCTTTGCAAAAAATACTTTTACAGCTATGATTGAAGGAATAAGAGATAGAGCTGTCAATAGTTGTCTCATCGATAAAAGTACAATTGACAAAGGTATTCAGGATTTGTATCGAACGACTCAGATTGACGGTGTTTTTTGTTACACATTTTTCAAGGGAATCGGCTATAATATTTAATAAGCAGTCGATGTAAGGAACAAATCCCTCGGGAGAATAATAAAAGAAAATGAAATCTTCGTTGGCATTATTGAGTTTGCTTTCACTGCTTGTCTGTCCGATTAATCCGCCTGTCCGCGCACAGAACGATATACACAAGACTTACTATGATAAAGCATATAAAGAATATCATTATGGTGTACCGTTTTTGTATCTGGAAGGGACCGATTATGAAGTAGGTTACCAGTACGGTTATCTCCTTAAAGATGAGTTACATGCCGTGTACGAGGAATTCAACGATTTCAAAGAGAACATGATGGAAAGGGAAATAAAATACCTGCCCTGGTATCAAAGATTTTTCGCTAATCTGTTCGGCTCGTTGGTTTTAAAACACAAGATAAACAAATATGTCGATCAACTTCCGGATGATATCCATAATCAATTAAAAGGCATGGCTGACGGTGCTGATATGCCGGTCAGATTTTTTTACGAAGTCAATCTCTTCGGCGATTTTCTATCTCGCGGATGTTCGTCATTCATCATAAAGAAAGGAAACAAAATCTATCACGCCCGCAACCTCGATACGCCGCTTAATCTAATCGCCAGATATCCTGTCGTCGTATGTTACAACATTAACGGAAAACAAAAATATACAGATATAGGATTTATTTCCGGATTGATGATCTCCACCGGCTTCAACGAATCGGGAATTTCTTTTTCAGAAGATTCAAATAATAATCCGATGGCTTTCGATAAGAATAATTCAAACCTGCTGGTTGAACGAAACAGAATAATAACCCGGGCTCACAACCTAAAAGAAGCCGACTCACTAGTCAATGCGCTATTTATTCCCGAGGGATATATTTTTACACTCTCAGACAGTAAGGAAAAACAGGCAAATGTCTACGATGCAATCGGAAAAATAAAAGCCGCTACTCCGTTAAAGGATTATCAATATGTGGCAAACAGGACCATATCGTACACCCTGGGGAAGAAAAGCGAATCGATCTATGCCGGTAATTTCCATGATATCTCAAGGGAAATAAAATTTTCAGAATTAATCGATACGACTAAGACAGATATCGTCGATGAGGCAATAGATATCTTAAGTAACGTCGATTTCTATCATTACACCGACTCGATAGAAGTGTGGATTGATGCAATCAATAATTATCAAACGATTCAATCGGCCGTTTTCGATCTGGCCGATTCTACCGTGTATTTCACATACAATACACATTATGCTGCATGGAGCAGATGGTTGAAGTATAACTATATTACAGGTGAGGCTGGTGTCTACAGAGAAGCCGATGAAAAATTGAAACGTGCGGATGTCTTAAAATTTACCGATATCTGTAAAGAGTACCAGGCAGCAGACTGGCGCGATAGCACGATGGTCGATTCGCTGGTTCGCCACATCATCGATTCACAAATTGAAAATTACTTTTGCCTTGATTTATTATGTCAGCAATATCTGTATCGTTTTAAAGCGCCGGATATGACTATCGCTTACGCCGATAAAATGATCAAGAAATATCCCGATATAGTGGCCGGTTATTATTACAAAGGTCTTGCTCTCGAAGAACAGAAACAGTATGGCAATGCAGTTACTCAATATATGAAAGCATTCAATTGTACCATAAGTTGTGAATATTACCTTGCCGGAATCTACGAACATCTCGCTTATTCAAATAATTTTCTGGGAAACAAAGAAATTGCCAGAGAATATGCAGTGAAAGCATTGGCAATCCATAATCAGTATTGGATTCCGTATCATTTGAAAGAAAAGATTGAGAAGCTTGAAAAGATTGCAGCAATAGAATTGAAGCGCTAAGCTTCTTCGATGAATTTCCCCAAATTATGTATCTCACAGTTATGAATGCACGTGAATTAAGCTATAGGATATATGGATAGATTTTTAGCCCTGCAGAGCGAAGTAGATGGCTGAAATTCCTGACAAAGTATGGGACATAGAAATCCTCAAAATTAAAGTACTGTCGTCCCGTCTTCCAACGACAAGCTCTCGGCTTGAACTTGGAAAAACTATCGACCTATTTCGATTATTTCATATTCGAGCATGCCGGCAGGAACCTGGATTTTAATAATCTCTCCCTTTGATTTTCCCATAAGAGCCTTTCCTATCGGCGAAGTAATTGAGAGCTTATTCTGCTCAAAATCCGCCTCTTCGGGGGAAACCATCCGGTATTCAAATTCCTTTTTCGAGTTCTTGTCTTTCACTTTAACAACTGAGAGGATATATACTTTATCGGTTTGGAGGTCTTTAGTATTGATGATCCGTGCACGGGAAAGTGTTTGTTCGAGTTTTGAGATACGCAATTCGAGATGCTGCTGTGCTTCTTTGGCTGCTTCATATTCGGCATTCTCGCTTAAATCGCCGTAACCGCGCGCGTCGGCAATCTTCTGCGCCATTTCAGCGCGTCCCTTAATTTTCAGCTCACGCAACTGATTTTCAAGCTCCACCAGACGCTCCCGAGTCAGATAGACAATACCATTGTTGGTATTGTCGGACATATTGAATTCTCCCTAATATTTAGATAATGATTTCGAATGGAACGGAGAAAAATAAAAGCCATCACCGCAGCCGCGGATGGTGGCTATAATTAAATGTACAACGAAATAAAATTAAACGCAAGAAAAACTTTTTTACTATGAGAAAATATACTACTTGCGATAATTCATATCAACCAGTATCAAATGGCCTAATTTATCGCGTTTCGTTTTGAGATACCGCTCATTAGTTGCATTCGGTTCGATCTCGATAGGAACACGCTCCACAATCTCCAGACCGTAGCCGGTAAGTCCCACAATCTTTTTTGGGTTGTTTGTCAACAGCTTCATCTTCCCCACGCCAAGATCATGAAGAATCTGTGCCCCGATGCCGTAATCACGCAAGTCCGGCCGGAAACCGAGTGCTTCGTTGGCCTCGACAGTATCGAGACCTTCATCCTGTAATTTATATGCCTGCAGCTTATTCGACAGACCTATCCCCCTCCCCTCCTGACGCATATACACGATCACGCCCGCACCTGTTTTCTCGATCATTTTCATTGCAGCGATTAGTTGATCGCTGCAGTCGCATCGTAATGAACCGAAGACGTCGCCTGTCAGACATTCGGAATGAACACGCACCATGACGGGAACATCGGGCGACAGCTCCCCTTTTGTAAGCGCAATGTGTTCATTTGCATCGGTCTGACTTTTATATATATGAATATCAAAATCTCCGTACCGTGTTGGAAGCTTCGCCGAGGCGACACGCGTCACGAGTTTTTCGCGCATCATACGATATTCGATCAGATCACGGACGGTGATCATTTTCAAATTGAATTTCTTAGCCAGTTTATGAAGATCGGGAACTCGTGCCATGGCCCCATCGTCGTTGAGGATTTCACAAAGCATTCCTGCGGGATAGAGCCCTGCGAGGCGGCAGAGGTCAACGACAGCTTCGGTATGTCCTGCGCGGCGAAGGACTCCTCCTTCAGACGCGCGCAGCGGAAAGATATGCCCTGGTCTGGCAAAATCGCTTGGCTTCGATTTCGGGTCAATTACTGCACGAACAGTTGCCGAACGATCGTACGCCGATACTCCGGTGGTAGTTCCATGAATGAAATCGATTGAAACGGTGAATGAAGTCTCGTGAAGCGAAGTATTGCTTTCAACCATGTTTCCGAGTCCGAGTTCTTCGCTCCGCTGTTTTGTTAACGGCGTGCAGACGACGCCGCGGCCGTACTTAGTAAAAAAGTTGATAGTTTCGGGAGTAACAAACTCAGCCGCGATTACAAAATCGCCTTCATTCTCACGATCTTCATCATCGACAACGATAAGGATTTTTCCCGCTTTCAGATCTTCGATCGCTTCGTGAATCGTATTGAATTCCGATATGTGTTTTTCTTTCATCCCGAAATCTTCCTCTCCCCTCGACGTTCGATGGACACCCAGAGAGAAAATCCCCTCTCCACGTTAGTTTATCGGTTTATTATCTTCGCCTTCTCGGAGAATCGTCGAAACCGCGCTTCTATCATATTTCACTTTCACGTTGTCGGCGATTTGTATGAGCAGAGTTTTTTCCTCCACACCGATCACCGTTCCATATTCTCCGCCGATCGTGACAACTTTATCTCCCTTTTTTACTGAATCAAGAAGTCGCTGACGTTCTTTTTGTTTTTTCTGCTGGGGACGTAGAATGAAAAGCCAAAAAATCAGAACCATCGCCCCGAGCATAACGAAGGTCATCATGGGGCTGCCGCTACCGCCGCCATTGGGTTGCTGTCCCATGAAGGCCAACAGGTTTACGATTGATATCAAAGGATCCTCCTATATTATGTTATAGAGTAATATAATGATTTTTTTAAAATTATTCAGCAGTCGTTTTTTCAAGGTCCCGGACCATCCCATGCCGCCAGTATTCGAACCGCTGTTCCACAACAGCCTTGCGTGCTTCATGTATAAGCCAGAGATAGAAAGCCAGATTATGAATAGTTGCAAGCTGTAATCCAAGGATTTCTTTGGCCATAACGAGATGACGAATATATGCCCGGGAAAAATTCCGGCATGCATAGCAGGTACATTCTTCATCGATCGGCCGGAAATCGTCCTTATTGACCGCATTCCGGAGATTCATCTGTCCGAATCGCGTAAACACCTGCGCATTTCTTCCGTTGCGTGTCGGAAGCACACAATCAAACATATCGATACCACGTGCAATTGCCTCAATGATATTTGCAGGAGTACCGACTCCCATGAGATACCTGGGTTTGGTAACCGGTAAAATATTACAGCAGAGAGAAGTCATCTCGTACATTACTTCAGTCGGTTCGCCGACCGCTAATCCACCGATTGCATATCCCTCGAATTCGAGATCGGTCAGAACCCTTGCACTTCGAGTTCGGAGATCCGGAAAAACACTTCCCTGAACGATTGCAAAAAGAGATTGCGTATATCCATAGTGCGGCATCGTTTTCATAAACCGCTCCTGCGCGCGCCGGGCCCATCGCAGTGTCAATTCATGCGAGCGCCGTGCATATTCTAAGTCACAGGGATACGGCGTGCATTCGTCCAGCACCATCATGATGTCGGAACCAATCACTCGCTGGATATCCACGACATTCTCCGGTGTGAAGATATGTGCCGATCCATCGATATGCGATTGGAACTGAACACCTTCTTCGCTCATCCTCCGCAAGTCAGCAAGGCTAAAAACCTGATATCCACCACTATCGGTAAGTATCGGATGATTCCATGATGCGAACCGGTGTAGTCCGCCAGCCTGTCGAAGTATCTCTGTCCCCGGACGCAGATAAAGGTGATATGTATTTCCAAGGATTATCTGGGCCCCGAGCTCTTCGAGCTCACGCGGTTCGATAGCCTTGACCGCCCCCTGTGTGCCGACAGGTATAAAAATCGGGGTTCCAATCACCCCGTGAGAAGTCTGAATACTGCCGGCTCTCGCCGCACCATCGCTATATTCGACGGTAAAGTTCAAAGTGTGGCTCGATATCTAATTCATAAGAAAATTATTCAGTTGTGGTTCGACTCGTCCCAACATACAACGTTGGGACTCGCTCGGCGAAGCCGTACTTTAGTGCACCACAAGGTCTCGACCGTTCGATAGACTCACGGCAGGCATGCTCGACCCAAGGCTCTGCAACCTGGCTGTTTATACAGCCTCCGATCAATTACAATTCCGCCTTCACTTCGTTTCGGCGGACAGGTCGTAACTCAAAATTCATAATTTATTCGTTGTCTCGTCTCGCTTTTTAGATTGTAATTGCGTTCCGATCCCAAAGAAGACTGGACTTACCATAGTAGCAGCATCGATACGATGATTTGTGCCATAATGATTTTTGCAACCATTGATGCAGGATATACCGTCGCATACCAGACGTTCGGTAATTCATTTTGCGTCACCTGATTTGCATACGCCAGACATGCTGGCTGAGTCTGCATTCCCGAGAGCATCCCCATGATTGCCGACATCGGGAGTCTGAGATATTTATATCCAAGGAGTATCGCTGCGACGGCAACGAACGAAGTAATACAGGCTCCAGCCGCTATCAAACCCAGTCCTCCACTCTGGAATGTCGCACCGAATCCCGTCCCGGCCTTGGTACCAATTGCAGCGAGAAAGAAAACCAGACCGATCTGACGCAGTACGAGATTCGCATTGAAGGGCATACCCCATGTGATCGGACCTGTTCGTCCAAGCCTTCCAAGGATGAGAGCAACTAAAAGCGGGCCGCCTGCAAACCCCAGCTTGAATACCATACCGTTGGGAAGCGGAATCGGGAACATTCCCACAAAAACCCCAATAACAATGCCGAGTGAGACGGAAAGGAAATCGGTTTCAGCTATCGATTTAATGGAATCACCAAAAAATTCTTTCATATGTTCAAAATTCTCGCGGTTTGACACGACCCGAATTCTATCTCCCATTTCAAGTATGGTGTCCGGTGTAGGTATAAACTCGATATCACCCCGTCCGAGGCGTGTCACGGTTGCACCGAATTGCTTCTGAATATTTAGCTCTGCGATTGTTTTTCCAACAAGTTCTTTCCGCGACACAAAAATCCTTCGATAAAGAAAATTTCCTTGAGTTTCCTCGAGATGTTCCTGACATTGCTCCCCGAAAAGAAAACGCGCCCTTTCAAGTGCCTCGGAATTCCCCACAGCCACAATCTTATCCCCTTTATGAAGGATCGTCTCAGATTCGACTATTCTAGTTTTTCCTCTATGTTGAATCCTGCTCAGGACAAATCCGGCGTTTTTCATCGGCCGCATTGCATCACGAACGAATTTTTCATCGACAGCAGGATTTGTGATAAGGTATGTCCGGCTCAGGATTGCATCACCCATTGCTTCCCGCATTCGCTTCTCTTCTTCCTTCACAAAATCAATTTTGTACAGCCGCATAAAAACATTAAACCAAAAAATAATTCCGAAAACACCGAAGGGGTACGCCAGACCGTATGTGACGACAGGACTATTCAAGTACAAATTTGCCACGTCGGGTGGAAGATGCGTTGACATACCCTTGATTGTCTCGACGGTAGCAGCAAGAGCAGGCGTATTCGTAAGTGCCCCGCAAAAAAGTCCGGCAATACTTGGTCCCGTAAGACCCAATAATTTTGCCAGAACAATCGCCAGTACAGCTCCTCCTACAATGACCAGAGATGCTACCGCATTTATTTTCATTCCTCTTTTCTTAAAAGAGGCAAAAAAGGCAGGTCCGGATTGGAGTCCGATTGCATAGACAAACAGAACAAGGCCGATGATATAAATTTCTTCAGGAAGGCTTAACCGCGGATCAACAGCACCGAATGTAATTCCAACGAAAAGTACTGCAGCGACTCCAAAATTAAATCCAAAAATCCTTATGTTCCCGACTAAAAAACCTAATCCAATAACGGAAAATAACAGAAGAAGTTGATTGTTTGCCAGAAGATCGATGATCGCTTGCATGAATAGGTATCGAAGTGTTGAAGCAAGTTATATGTTTTCTCAATTTACGGCTATTTTTGCTGAGATTCAATTGTAAAAAGTAAACCTTTGTAGATCTGCCACTCTTCATTAGAATTGTGAAAGGTTTCCGTCCTTCACACCGGCATTGGTTGACGGAAACCTTTTGCTGTCACTGCTGCATGCGGATTTTTCGAATGGAATACAACAAAATATAAAGGCATCCTCCGATTGCATCAGCCGTAGCGTCGAAAAGATCGCTAGTACGCCCAGGAATGAACGACTGATGGAACTCATCGGATAATCCGTAGAGGATAACAATAGCGAGAGCAACAAACAGATGAAGACTCGCCAGACGTGAAAATTTTCGTTGATGAAGGAGCGCCCTATCGACAAGAGCGCAGAGGATAAAAAAGATGCCTATATGAACAAGTTTATCGGCATACGGAATCGAAATAACAGGAAATACTGAACTGGGAAGAGATGATAAAAAATAGATCACAACAAACCAGAGAAGAGCCGGCAATTGATAACGAATAAAATGCATCCTATTCCTTTATTTTTATAAACTGGATGGCCTGCGGTAGCCGTTTCTGGATATCGGTCGCCAATAATCCGATGCCCTTGTTTTCAGCAGCCATATCTCCTGCAAATCCATGGAGAAACACACCGCAGATAGCCGCATCGACGGCGGATGACATTTGACCCCAGAGTCCGCCAATTGTTCCTGTGAGCACATCGCCGGCGCCGGCTGTTGCCATCCCCGGATTTCCTGTACTGTTGATGAAGACTTCTCCTTTCTCAGATGCAGTAATCGTCGGCGCTCCTTTGAGTACGAGCGTTACCTTATACGTTGTAGCAAATTCACGTGCAACATCGATCAGGTGGCGAGGAATGTCTGCCGAATCGATACCGGATAAGCGTGCAAATTCGCCAATGTGAGGTGTGAGAATCGTGTCAGCTTTTTTCTTTTTGAGAATATCTATGTCTGCCGCAAGAGCATTCAAACCGTCGGCATCGATCAGCATCGGCTTCCTGGAAGAGGTGATGAGTTCGAGGACTAGGGAATCCGTTTCAGTATTACGGCCAAGTCCCGGACCGATGATCAATCGATCCGCCCATTCGATCCTTTTCTGAATTTCGGGCATTGCCTTTTTACCGATAGTAAAAGTATTTGTTTGTGCCAGTGCCAGAGGCATGACTTCAACTGATTTTTTTGCCACTGCGTTATACACTCCCTCAGGTACTCCCAGCACTACAGATCCCGCACCGGCCTTTAATGCCGATTCGGATGCCATCTTTGCGGCACCGGTGAGTCCACGTGACCCTGCGAGAATAAATATCTTTCCGACCGAATGCTTGTGTGCTCTGCGCTCCCGGTGAGGTAATCGTTTAAGAATGTCTTCATGTTCTACAAGGTATGTTGCAATATTCGAAGTCTCATAGACGACGCGCGGTATACTGATCTCGGCAATCACCAGATTGCCGCTCACATCGGGCCCGTCGTTGATTAGGTGTCCGACTTTCGGCATTCCCATGGTCACGGTATATGAAGCCTGGACAGTCAATTCGCTTGCTACACCGCTTTCACCGTTGAGTCCGGAGGCGATATCAACGGCAATCACCGGTACACCGAGAGTATTCATCTCGGTGATCGCCGCAGCGTAATTCCCTTGCGTCTCTCCAGAGAAACCTGTACCAAATAATGCATCGATAACCAAATCTGGCGGAGTCAGCGGTTTTGACAGAGAAAATTGTTCAAGAAGAATACGCGGTTTCTTTCCCTCCGCCTGAATAATAGCTCTGACGAGATCGAGGTTTAATTTAGTATCGCCCGATACTTCTCGGCCACAAATAATAACCTGGATATTCATTCCGAGATTGTACAGATGTCTCGCAACAACAAATCCATCTCCCCCATTATTCCCTTTCCCGCAATAGATGCGGGCAGTCTTTCCATCGAGCGGTGAAAAAGAATTCTGGATAAGGCGCGACACCGATCGACCTGCATTCTCCATCAGGAGGAGACCGGGAATTCCAAATTCAACAATTGCACGTCGATCGCATTCACGCATTTCCTGAGGTGTGGCAACAAGGATCATAGGGGCCTCAAAAGAGTGAACGAGTGAATTGCAGAATTGTCGATGGGAAAAGACCGATCACAACAATGATAATCGCCGATATGAGCAGTGCGATTATCCCCGTGATAGGGACTTCGATCTCTTCTTTTTTATCAGGATCGTTGAAAAACATCACGACAACGAGATGTAAATAATAGTATACAGATACAAGACTCGCCAGCACACCGATAACGGCAAGCCATGTAAAACCGGAACTTACCGCTGCAGCAAACACATAATACTTGCCGAAGAATCCTGCAAACGGCGGAATTCCGGCAAGAGAGAACATGAATAATGCCATCAGTGAGGCAAGTACCGGTTTACGGTGCCAGAGTCCGAGATAATCGTCAAATGTCAGATTCTTATCCTCATCTTTTTCAAGAATCGACAGAACACCGAATGCTCCCAGGTTCATGAATGAATATGCTACAAGGTAATAAATGACACCGATCTGGCCGAGAGTATTTGATGCAGTCACACCCGAGAGAATATATCCGGCGTGGGCGATGCTTGAATAGGCCAGCATTCGTTTGATGTTTTTTTGAGCAAGTGCGAAAATGTTCCCGACAATCATCGAAGCCGCCGAAAGAATAGCAAAAACCTCGATCAGTCTCGGGAGATTGACAGTTATTGCCTGAGAAAAAAACAATAGAAGTGCAGAAAACGCGGCTGCCTTTGCACCCGTCGACATGAATCCAGAGACCGGCGTCGGCGCTCCTTCGTACACGTCGGGAACCCACATATGAAAAGGAACCGCCGCCACCTTGAACGAAAACCCGATGACCAGCAGAGAAACTCCTATCCAGAACAGAACCGGCTGTTGAAGCTGCGGTATTCGCTGAACGATGACCGAAAAATTTGTCGTTTCCGTTGCGCCGTAAATCAGGGCTATTCCATATAAGAGAAAGCCGGTTGCAAACGATCCGAGCAAAAAATATTTAAGAGCGGATTCATTCGATTTTATGCGTTTCCTGAAAAATCCTGCAAGAACGTAGAGGCATACCGACATCAATTCAATTCCAAGAAATACCATGATCAGGTCGAGCGCCGAGGCCATCATCATCATTCCGGCAGTGGCGAATAAAAGCAAAGCATAATACTCACCGTAATTGATGCCCTCTTTTTCGAGATAGCTCTTTGAGAAAAGGATCGTTGACGCGCATACAATCACAAATAACATATTGAAAATAGCCGCATATCCCCCGCCGAGGAGCATCCCTTGAAACCCTACGACATGCAATCCTGAAATAGAACCGACGATCCCGGCGGTGATTGCCAATCCCGCCAGCGATACACCGAAGACAATATTTTCTCCTTTTTTTATTGTACCCTCGAGCACCATAACAATGAGGGCAAGGACCGAGATTGCCATAAGCGGGAGCGAAGCAAGAAAATCGGCCTGTGTAAACATGAGACCCATTGAAAATTACTTTCTTTTAAAAAGTCGTTTTATATCTCGATTTACGGTTGAACGAATATTTTAACAACGGTGGAGTAACCAACGTCGTTATCATCACCATCATTACCACGGCTGAAAATACAGCATCGCTAATGACCGGGATCATTTGCTGGCTTCCATCAGGATGAACCCAGAGCATCTGCATACTCTTACCCATACCGGCAACAATCAGACCGACCTCGCCGCGGGGGATCATTCCAAATCCTATCGTTAGACGGTCGTAATTTTTACTGACGCCGAGTCCGCATATCTGCTTGCCGACAATAGCAGCAGCGGTAATAGCAATTCCGACACCCAGAAGATCGGGCTGGAAAAAAGTCGCCAGCTTTACCTGAATACCCATGAGAACGAAAAAAACAGGAACAAGAAAATGGTATATTGGCTGAACGAGTTCAACCGTGTGTTTTTCTTCACCATTACCGACAAAATGGACATCTTCAAGGACGAGACCCGCTGCAAATGCCCCGACTATAGGTGCAAGTCCGATTAGACTTGCAATCCATGACAGGAAGAAAGCAAAGATTAAACTCGTAACCACCTTCATCCCATCAACCGTCATGCGCGAAATCCAACGCCCTATAATCGGAAATAATTTTGTTCCGAGGACGATTGCGCCGACGAAAAAGAGGACTGCCTTCAGACTGATGATAAGGATATCTACAAAGGAAAAAGAACCTGTACTCACGATACCGACGACCACTGCGAGTACAATTAAGCCGAGCACATCATCAATGACCGCAGCTCCCAGAATGATTTTTGCTTCACCGGTGTGCATTTTATTCAGGTCTTTCATGACCCGTGCCGTGATCCCGACGGACGTTGCGCAGAGAACGGCTCCGGTAAATATATGAACGGCATCGGGTTCGGCAGAGAAAAAATACTTGCTGGCAAAAAAACCGAGGATAAATGGCGCTATCACTCCAAGCGTCGCAACAATAAAAGACGGAACGCCGACTTTTTTCATCTCGTGGATGTTCGATTCCAAACCGGCCTGGAAAAGAAGAATTATGATACCGATCCGTGCAATCCGATCGACTACAACGGCCCATTGCACCGTCAGATGTTCGGTACGAAACGGTGCAAAGAAATTCATGAGACTACTCTCCGGAAAGAGCATCCCGATATTGCCGAGAATCACGCCGAATAGCAATTCGCCGAGGACAGCCGGTTGATGCAGGCGCTCGGCAAGCTCACCTCCTATTTTTGCAGCAATAAGAATAATGATGAGTGCCAGCAAAATCGGTGTCACAGGATCAAGATGCGATGTCGGCTGCGAAGTACTTTGGTATGCAGTAGTGTCGCTGGCGGCAGAATTGACGGTATCACCGGCCGATTTCGGAAGAGCCGCGAAGCACAGCACAAGCAGACAGATCAATATCAATGCAGCGTTCTTCATTATTTTACCGCCTCAGGAAACGGTTGTTGCTGTGTGGGTGTCATAGATGTGATCTTCCCGCTGATCCTCCCCTGCATCTGCTGGACGGTATGTCGCACGGATACTGCAGAGGTGTTCAAAAATGTCGATGGATATAAACCGATCCAGACGATGAAGAGTACAATAGGCACAAGGACCATAATTTCTCGTTTCGTCAGATCATGAAGCGATTGATTGGCCGGATTTGTACATTCACCAAAAAATATCCGCTGATATGCCCACAGCAGATAGACCGCCGCAAAAATCACTCCTGTCGCGGCAAAAATTGTGTACCAGGGACTGTTCAAAAGTGGTGAGCTGAACGATCCAAGAAGAATAAGAAACTCGCCGACAAACCCATTCAGACCGGGAAGTCCGATCGACGAAAGCGAAACCAACATAAAGAAGAATGCAAATACAGGCATCACCTTCACAAGTCCTCCAAAGTCGCTGATCATCCGTGTGTGGCGACGATCGTAGATCATCCCGACAAGAAGGAAGAGCGCGCCTGTAGAAAGCCCGTGATTAACCATCTGAATGATGCTCCCCTGTAGACTCACTTCGGTCATCGCGAAAATGCCGAGCACGACAAATCCGAGATGGCTCACCGATGAATATGCGACGAGTTTCTTGATATCTGTTTGAACCATCGAGACAAGAGCGCCGTAAATTATTCCGATGATTGCCAGAATGCTTATAAACGGCGCAAGATGAGCCGATGCAATCGGGAAAAACGGTATGCAGAAGCGAAGAAGCCCGTAAGTCCCCATCTTCAATAGTACGCCGGCAAGGATGACGCTCCCGGCCGTTGGAGCCTGGACATGCGCATCCGGCAGCCAAGTATGGAACGGGAACAGCGGGACCTTAATTGCAAAACTCAGCGCAAACGCAAGAAGCATCCAGGTCTGGATGCCGATTGGGATATTTGGAGCGACATTCAGAAGTTCAATATAGTCTGTCGTGAAATGTGAGAGCGTGGAGTTTGCCGCCGTATAGCCAAGCCATAGAATCGCGACGAGCATCAGCACACTTCCAAACATTGTATAGAGGAAAAACTTCACCGCCGCATAGATCCGTTCCTGACCTCCCCATACCCCGATTATAAAATACATCGGTATAAGCATTGCTTCCCAAAAGACATAAAAGAGAAACATATCGATCGCACAAAACACGCCGAGCATTCCCACTTCAAGCAGAAGCATGAAGATTACATATTGTTTAATCTTCTGTGTAATTGAATCCCACGATGCAAGAAGAGCAAGCGGTGTGAGAAACGTCGTCAGCAGTACAAGCAATAATGAAATGCCGTCGATCCCGACGCTGTAGCTGATATTCAATGATGATATCCATGGTACCCGCTTTACAAACTGCATCGCCGCCGTAGTGCTGTCGAAACGAAAATACAGATGGAGTGAGAGGATGAATGTCAGTATCGACACTCCCAGACCGATTGTTTTTATCGCTGTCGTTCGCTCGGGCTTGAACAGTACAATCAGCAGCACACCGATCAGCGGTGAAAAGATGACAAGCGTAAGAATTATTTCGTTCATTGAATTCATGAACCTCTCCAAAGAGGCTACAAAAAATTTTAAAAGACCATGGCACTACCTGAACAACATCCATCCCATTACAAGAAGCACTCCGATAACAAAAACAATTGCATAGAATTGCACAACGCCGGTCTGGATGCGCCTTGCGAACGAACTCAGCGATTGCATCAGTTTTGCCGAACCGTTGACTATACCGTCGATTACACCGACATCAAAACCATTCCAGAGAATTTTATCGGAGACTTTCACAACCGGAGTAACAACAGCTGCATCATAAATCTCATCAACGAAATATTTCCGCCATAGGAGCGTATAGATTCCATGAAATTGTTTTGTTATGTTCTCTGCTATATCGTTTCTCCTCAGATACACCATCCGGGCACCGGCTACACCGAGGAGTGCAACGCCGACAGAAAGCGCCATGAGAATATATTCGATGATCTGAACACCTTCTGCATATAATCCGAGTTTGATATTTGCCCCTTCGAAAACCGGTTCGAGGAAATGCTCGATTCTGTTTCCACCGCCGACTGCCGCCGGAACACCGATAAAGCCGCCGACAATCGATAGGAATGCAAGAATAATCAGGGGTACGGTCATTGTCGACGGCGCCTCGTGGGGATGTAAATCATGTTCCCATCGTTTTTCACCGTTGAATGTAAGACTGACGAGCCGGAACATATAGAACGCCGTCAATCCGGCACCGAAAACACCCAGCGTCCACAGAAAATACGATTCGTGCGAAAAAACCCGCCACAATATCTCATCCTTGCTGAAAAATCCCGAGAAGGGTGGAATACCCGCAATTGCGATTGCACCGATAAGAAAAGTCCAGTACGTCTTCGGCATCAGTTCCTTCAATCCCCCCATCTTCTGGATATCCTGCTCTTCATGCATCGCATGAATAACCGCACCGGAACCGAGGAAAAGAAGCGCTTTGAAGAAAGCATGTGTCATAAGATGGAATATTCCGGCTGTGAACGCACCTACTCCAAGCGCGAGAAACATATATCCAAGCTGACTGATTGTCGAATATGCCAGCACTTTCTTAATATCATTTTGAACAAGTCCGATTGTAGCTGCAAAGATTGCCGTCAATGCCCCGACTATCGCGACGACGGTCATTGTCAGTGGCGCAAGCGCATAAAGAAGCGAACAGCGGGCAACCATGTAGACACCCGCGGTGACCATTGTCGCGGCATGAATCAATGCGCTGACAGGTGTGGGACCCGCCATCGCGTCCGGCAGCCAGACAAACAGCGGGATCTGAGCGGATTTCCCGGTTGCGCCAAGAAATAACAGGAGTGTTATCCAGGTCATTGTTGTATCGCCGATTTTCCACGATTCCGCCCGGGCAAACACTCCGTCGAAACTTAAAGTCTGAAAATGCGTAAAGAGAAGAAACATCCCGAGCAGGAAACCAAAATCGCCGATCCGGTTAACGATAAACGCCTTCTTCGCCGCATCACCCGTTGTCCCTTTTTCGAATTTCTTGTCATACCAGAAACCTATCAGCAGATAGGAGCAGAGTCCGACCCCTTCCCATCCGAGGAACATCAGGACAAAATTATCGGCAAGGACAAGATTCAGCATTGCAACGATAAAAAGGTTCAGGTAGGCAAAGAATCTCCAGTACCCCCGGTCATCGTGCATGTATCCGATGGAATAAACGTGAATCAAAAAGCCGACACCTGTAACAATCATTGTCATGAGGATCGATAGCTGATCGACCTGATAGGCAACCGAAACAGACAGCGCTCCGGCGTTAATCCATGAAAATATTTCAACGATGTGTTTACGCTGATCAACCGGTGCACCGAGCATTTCAATTAAGATTGCGCTTCCCACGAGGAATGAGAGCCCGACGGTCAGACTCCCGATCCACCCTATGAATTTCTCGGATCGGATCCTTGATCCGAAGATACCGTTGATGAGAAATCCGATAAGCGGGAACAGGACAATCAAACCGACATAATTATACATTCTTTACTCCGATACAGATTTGTCTCAAAAAATCAAAACGGAATGTCCCAGACATCATTTACAAAAAACATTTATAAGGCTTTTTTAAAAGGAAAAAGTAAAAAGTTTACCCCGAGCTTGTCGAGGGGTAAAAAGGAAAAAATACGAGATGGCTGATAAGAGAGTCGTTCATCCCCTCGATTCGTACTACCTTCCTTTGACTCGAACTTCCATCGGTAGTACTCACTCAGGACAGACTTTTATCTTTCATCTTTTTACTTTTCCCTTTTTAATTTTTAATTATGAATTCATCTCACTTCAACAATCTTTTATAAAAGACTCCGATTACCACTTTAAGATATTCAGTTCATCGATATTTACAGTCGATCGATTCCGGTAGATCGCAATAACGATGGCGAGTCCGACGGCAGCTTCAGCAGCAGCGACAGCCATGACGAAAAAGACCAGAATTTGTCCCGTAGCGTTTCCCAGAAAAGCAGAAAAAGCAATAAGAGACAGGTTCACCGAATTCAACATCAACTCGATGCACATGAAGACGATGATGGCGTTACGGCGTGTCAGTACGCCGGCAACGCCGACAGTAAACATTATTGCACTGATGATCAGATAATGACTCAACGGAATCATTTTTAACTTCTCCTACTCAAACTTTTTCTTTGCCAGTACGATTGCGCCCATAATCGCTGCAACAAGCAGCAAAGAGGTCACCTCAAACGGAAAGAGATACTCTGAAAACAATACCCTGCCGATGCTCTCGACGGTTCCAATCTCGACCGCCCCCGGTGATTGCACAGCGGCGAGCCGTGACTGGTAGCCGACGATATACAGAACCTCAAGGGCGAGGGCTACACCCAACCCGATAGCGACGATCTTTTTCCAGCCGATTTTCTCGCGAAGTTGATCCTCATTCCCAAGGTTGAGCAGCATGATGACGAAAAGGAAGAGCACCATGATCGCGCCGGCATATACAATAATCTGAACGATCGCAATAAATTGTGCATGAAGGGTGAGATATAGACCGGCAAGGCAGAAAAAATTCAGAATAAGAAAAATTACGCTTATCACCGGGTTACGCCGGGTCACCATCAGCAATGCCGAAGCGATCGCAACTGAACCGAGGAGATAGAATATAACCGTATCTAAGATCATATAAGCAACCGCTTTTAATAGAAATAGTAATGGATTCCAATGTGCGGCAACGGCAGTATTGTTCCGTCGCTAAAGAAGGTGAACGCTCCCAGCAGCGAAACATGGAGGGGGCCGTTTACTGCAAATTCGGCTCCCATGCCAAGTCCAACCCGTAAGGGTCCTTTCAAATCGTTTTTCGAAGTAGAACCCGAGTAATAGTATCCGATACCAAGAAGAACAAAATAGCGGCCATTGGTACTCCGCGCAAGATCGTATTGGATATCGCCTCCAATCGCATAGTGCAGGTTTTCATCGACCTTGATGATGCCCATATTCAGGGTGTAGGAAAAAGGAGCAGGAAGATGATGCCGGAAACTAATTCCTGCCCCTTCAATCGGGCCGGCTGTGACACCGACACCGAAGACCTGCCTTTCATAGTGCATGTCGGTCCGTTCCGAGACAATTACCTGAGAATAGAGGAGCGACGTACTTCCGAGTACTCCTGACAACAGTACCATGATAAGTTTTTTCATAGTTTATGCCCTTTTCAGCCAGTGCACTATTTCACCGATTGTTGGACGTTTTCCCGTGATGAGTATTCCCAGTCGAAAGATCTTTCCTGCCGCCCACATCATAAAAATTGAACTTGCTAAAAGCACCGTGATTGTCCCTATGATTTCCCAGAGCGGCGGCATACTGATTGGAATCCGCAGTACCATAAGCGTCGGCGTCAATAAGGGGAAGAAACTTAGGACTTTGATCCAGACAGCCTCAGGGTTCTGGATTGCCACGAATGCAAACGCGATGGGCATCACCAGGATAATTGTTAAATATTGGGTGAACTGTTGAGCTTCCTGTTCCGTGGTCAGAGGCGCTCCGACAGCAACGAAAATTGCCGCATAAAAAATATATCCCAATAAAAAATATACCAGAATTAGCGGGAGACTGGAAAAAGAAATTAGCGCGACGCCGGATTGAAGAGTAACTACAGCCGCAATCAAAAACCAGAAACCGATCTGTGTCAATCCGAGAGCGCTCAACCCGAGTATCTTTCCCACCATCAGATCTGTCGCACTACATGAGGAGACAAGGATTTCGATGATCCGGTTCGATTTCTCTTCGATAACACTTCTGACAAGTATCTGGCCGGATGTCAGAATCAGCATCATCAACATCATAATAAAAAGATATGCCGTTATAAAAATCTGTCCGAATCCCGATTCTTCCTCTCCTCCGCTTTTGCTCAATTTGATTGTTTTAATCTCGATCGATGTGCTTAGCTTTTTCACGCGCGCCGGGTCCATTCCCTCCTGTATCAATTTTTTCTCGGTGACGACTTCACGGATTGAACTCGAAAAACGCTCGATATCACGAATATTCCCGACATTTTCAGATCGATATTCAACGAGATTACTGTCGTACAGATCTTTCCCGATAAGCAGATACCCTGTGATCGCCTCATTTGCTACCATCTCATTTCCATATTTTTTCAGTTCATCCAACGTAGTAAACCGGGGATCAGTCATATTCCGGAGAACATAGTTCGGTTGCCCATCAGGAAGTTTGTATTTCTCATCGAGTTTTTTCTGTAAGGATTCGATCAGCGAACCGGTCTGATCGATCACACCGATCACCCGCGTCTCAGTATCCGGCCGTGTCGCGAGCAGTGTCGGCAATCCGCCAAACAAGATCATGATCACAGGAAAAATGAAAAGTCCGAACAGAAATGTCTTCGTCTTCACACGCTCGAGATATTCCCAACGCGCAACGCTCCAATATTTCTTCATGCCTTTCCCCCCTTCGAGCCGACAACATCGATAAAAATGGAATTTAGAGAGGGTTCCATGATTTCGAATTTCCTGATCTCGAGCCGCTGGACAAGCTGTCGGAGGATATCATTCACCGATCCATGATCGGCGAGCTGTACCTCAGCGAAGTTTTGATATACATCGGCCTTCTGAAATTCGGGCATCGTTTTGAGGAAACTACCATCACCGTCAAATTCTATGTGTAATGAATTCTTTCCGTATCGCTTTTTGATTTCGGAAATATCTCCCTCCAGCACAACCCTTCCATAATTGATCACACAAATATTGTCACAGAGTTTCTCTGCCTGATCCATCTGGTGTGTTGAAAATATGATGGCCTTTCCCTGACTCCTCAGATCCATCAGAATATCCTTCATTAAGATCTGATTCACCGGATCGAGTCCCGAAAATGGCTCATCAAGTATCACAAGGTCGGGATTATGAAGAATGGAGACGATGAACTGTACTTTCTGTTGATTCCCTTTCGAGAGTTCTTCGACTTTTCTATGGATGTACTGTTGAAGATTGAATCGCTCGAGCCACTTCCTACCTTCTATCGCCGCTGTGCGAGAGGGAATCCCTTTAAGACTTGCAAGATATTGAATGGTGTGCAGTAATTTATTTTTTTTATAGAGTCCGCGTTCTTCGGGAAGGTATCCGATACGGTTTGAGATTCCAGGATTATAGGGTATTCCATCGAAAAGAATTTGTCCATTGTCCGGTTCAATGATATTGAGGATCGCCCGGATGGTTGTTGTTTTTCCGGCACCGTTTGGTCCGAGCAATCCGAAGATTTCTTTGCGCTGGACCGCAATCGACACATCGTCGACGGCCACCGTTGTTGCATATTCTTTTCGTAAATGCGATACCGTAAGCATAGGAAATTATGGAGTCAGTCTGTAAATCATTCGGGGAAACGGGATTGTCTCACGGACATGCTCAAGACCGCATATCCATCCTACCGTCCGCTCAACTCCAAGTCCAAATCCTGAATGCGGGACGGATCCGTACCGCCGAAGATCCAGGTACCAGTCAAACGCTTCAGCAGGCAGCTGATTTTCTTGAATACGATGGACAAGTGTATCATAATCATCTTCACGCTGACTCCCGCCGATAATCTCCCCATACCCTTCCGGAGCCAGGACATCCACGGCAAGCGCATACCGCTCGTCGTTTGGATCACGCTTCATATAAAACGCTTTTATGCCGACCGGATAATGATGTATTATTACCGGCCGGTCGAATTGCTCGGAAATAATCGTTTCATCCGTACCGCCAAAATCGTTCCCCCACTCAAACTGCACTCCATGCTTATGAAGAATCTCAACGGCTTCTTCATAATGGATGCGCGGCAATGGCTTCCTGACATTCTCAAGAAATTTTGTGTTTCGCTCAAGCACAGCAAGTTCGGGTTGCCGATTACGCAACACGGACCCGACGATATGTTCAAGAAATTCTTCGGCCAGCTCCATGTTGTCATTCAAATCGTTGAACGCGACCTCCGGTTCAACCATCCAGAATTCTGTCAGATGCCGCCTGGTCTTCGATTTCTCGGCACGAAATGTCGGTCCAAAAACATAGATCTTCCCGAACGCCATTGCTGCTGCTTCACCGTAGAGCTGACCGGATTGTGTCAGGTACGCTTTCCCGAGATCGAAATATTCCGTCTCAAATAAAGTGCTTGTCCCTTCACATGCCGCCGGTGTGAAAATCGGAGCATCTATCAGGAGAAATCCACGGCCGTCAAAAAATTCTCTGATCGATTGTATAATTGTATGTCTGATACGCATGATCGCATGCTGTCGGGATGACCGCAGCCATAAATGCCGGCGATCTGCAAGGAATTCAATACCATGTTCTTTTGGCGTGATGGGATACTCACCGGCGATATGAATTACTTTCACTTCGCTGACATCAAGTTCATATCCACCCGGTGCACGATCTTCCTTCCTTACCTTTCCCTTCATCACGAAAGAACTTTCCTGCGTCAACTGGTCGAAGATGTTAAATATTTCTTCCGTAACATTTGCCTTTACAACCACCCCCTGAACAACGCCGGTTCCGTCACGAAGGAGTAAGAACCGAACTTTCCCGCTCGAACGTTTATGATATAACCAGCCCTGGAGAGTTACTTCTTCGCCGACATGGTGCACAAGGTCTTCAATATAGATTCGGCTCATCCGCTCCCTTCGTCATGCTAATATTTATAAATATAGAAAGAAAAAAGGACACCTTCAATAAAAAAAGACTTCGTGATTCCTCACCATCACACTGTCCGAGAATTTGACATTTCATTAAAAAACAATTATAATCTGTTGCCAGGAAGTATGTGCTCAGGGAATCTTCATTAAGTTTTTCGATCCCTCCAGTGCTACTCTGACCTTATGTTTCTTCTCTCAGCTATCGTCGTCTCATAAAGTGCCTTTGGCTATATCGTATGATTTGTGCCACAATAGAGGAATCAGATTATGAAAAAGATTATTGATTTTCTTTCGATCATCTTCTTATTGACGATTGCAGTTATGAGCTGTAAAGACGACTCGACAGGTCCGAATCGTGTAAGCTGCGGTGGCGGCGAAGGATACACTGTAGCATTCTGCCGTCAAGTCCCACATTACACGGCCGGTTATGGAGACCCGAGATTTGATCAGATCACCGCAAGTTGTCTGGTAGGCCCTGAAGGGGCGACGGTCTCGAATTGCCAGAACGGCACGTACCATTGTTCCGGCACATATAAATTAACCACGTTTTCGAATGCCGTAATTTCCTTGAATTGGGGAGGAACAACAACATTCGATCAAATGCCTCAAAATTATACCATATCATCAAAGGGACAGGGTACTTTTTCCGTAAGCATCTCTAAAAAATCAGGCGGGGAAGGAAATATGTTCCTGAGTATGTCGAGCGGATCTTCGTGGATGTTCGATATCGTCCTGGTCAACGTTGACTGTAATTCAGCGTCACCAAAAATAAAGAGAGTGCCGGTGGTTGAAACTGGCTCTCAAGAAAAATCTTCGTCCGCTTTACAAAAAGTAATGCCTGCAAAATATATTCAGGGTGACTAGAAGTTCATTGTTGGCGATCTCGAAACGCAATCCGCCCAGTCGCGGTATAAACTCTTCTACCTCAGCGGTCTTCCGGCATCTACCATCCGGTGGATATTCCGTAAGAAGAATGCTATCAATGGATATCGTAAAAGAACCGATGATAATTTGTATACCATCCCTGGAATACTCACCACCCTTCCCTTCTCCAGATCGGCGAGTGAACAGCGGACGACCCGATCGGCTTTCAACCAGAACAATCGCGGAATATCCGAGCGGGCATCGATTCCGGCATATTCGGATGTATCATGAAATTCGGTAAGTGTGAAACCCGGACAGAGTACCTGGATCTTTATACCGGTCTTGCGGAGTTCTTCGTGCAACGCTTCTGTAAAAACAACCAGGAACATTTTTCCGGCACAATAGACGGAATTCCTCGGTGACGGGAAAAAAGCCGCAACAGAAGCAACGTTAATAATCGCACCTTGATCCCTTGCGATCATTGAAGGAAGAACCAGCCGGCTGAGTCTGACCGGCGCATCGACGTGCACTCGAATCATTGCATTGTGCTTTGCACTATCGACATCCGTAAATCGGCCGACAGTCGCAAAACCGGCATTATTTACCAACATATCAATGGGCTGAAATTGAAGTATCTTTTGTTCAAGTCGGATGAAATCGTTTTCGTCCGCTAAATCAGTTTTGAACACTTCAACCGTAATCGGATATTTTTGCATCAACGCCGAAGCAATTGTCTTAAGTCTATCTTCTCGACGGGCAACAAGAAGAAGGTTGTATCCTTTCGCGGCTAGCTGCTGCGCGAACTCGGCACCTAGTCCGCTTGAAGCGCCTGTTATGAGGGCTGTTTTGGTGGCCATAGGTGGTTTCAGGTTTAAGGTTTAAGGTTTAAGGTTTAAGGTTTAAGGTTCCAAGATAAAAAATATACTAAAAAATGGGAAGTTACTCCAGAAACGATAGTATAAATTTTTCAACTCTGTGTCGATGAGGAAACGACAATTTCCGGCGGATTGAGCAGATGTTTCTTGACGGCACACAACGTCAGTCGATACCACACATGAGCCCGCTATCATAATTCTTTCCGGCAGTTTAAATCAAATACCGGGTTGATTGTTAATTTAACGTGTTCTCGTTCCTTATAGATCAATAATTCTTGACATTAAAAAGAATTTTGATTATATATGCTTCATGAAAAACAGATTCTTCACACTTGAACATTCGGAAATAATTTACGCTCCACTCCTTTTACTTGCATTATTCTTCTCGAGCATTCTTGTTTCATCTTTTCACGAACACCACTGCAACGGTACAACTGACGATTGCGCTATTTGCAGGTTCCAGAATGCCTCGTTCACAATGCCGGCAACACTTGTATCGGCCGTCGCTCTTTTTCAGCGACCGCTTCCTGAGCGTGCAATCACTCTCAACTACAACGCCACCGACCCATCTCAGAAACTTGTCTGCGCTTCTCACGCTCCTCCTCAATTCAACTAATCTCTTAATAAAGAATTTTACCGCTTCCCCTTGCTGCCGTTAAGAGCGACAGGATTCGGTACATTCGATAGTGCACCATGCGCAGTCATATTCTTGTCATTGCCCATAGTGTTATTACAATAATTTTGAGGAGTTCTTATGAAATTGAAGAAAACATGCATTTCAGCATTGCTTTTAATATTTCTTTGGCCGGGCGGATTGCTCCGGTCGCAATCGAGAGAAGGATCTGCCTTCGATCAGTCTAAATTCGTTCCGGATATCGCACTCATTCTCGATATCTCCGGAGTTGCAAGGGATATGGCAAATGAGAAATATTACTCTCTTACAATTCCCGGTTTCAGCTATCCGTTTCTGAACCACCCGAGTTCTTCCGGATTGAATGCGCACCGTGGATTGAATTTTAATTACGGTGAACTGTCGCTGTATTCCGTTGTCGATCCGTATTTCGACCTCTTTGCCGTTCTCGACCTTGCGCCGGAAAGCGCCGGCCTGGAAGAGGCGTATTTTACGACGAGGAAACTTCCGTATGGTTTTAAGATAAAGGCAGGAAAGTTTCTCGCGAGCTTCGGCAGGGTCAACGAGCAGCATGAACATTTCTGGGACTTTGCCAACCGGCCGCTTATTGCAACAGCACTCTTCGGCGAGGATGGGCTGAATGAAATTGGCGCGCAAGCCACTTGGGTTGCACCGAGCTCATTTTTTCTTGTGTTCGGTGCGGAAGTGTTGAACGGTGATAATGAACACAGTTTCGGTACTTCGGGTTTCAGCGATCCGGGAGGTAACGTTGCTGTCAACGCCGTGCAGGGACCGAATCTCTTTATAGGATTTATCCGTTCTTCATTCGATATCGAAGATGCTTCGATCTTATTCGGCATTTCGAATGCGATGGGAACGACAAGAACCAATCAGGGCTTTTCCTCTACAGGAGGCACAGGAGAAGCCATCAATGCGAAAACCGATATTATCGGCGGCGACCTGACGGTTAAATATTCTCTCGATGCAATCCGCTATCTTTCGTTCCAGAGCGAATATATGTATCGCGTGATGAACGGTTCGGAATACGAACGCGACTCATCGAATGCTGTCTCGTCATTGAACCTCGACAAACATCATTCCGGTTTTTATGCACAGCTTGTCGCAAAAGCCGATCAGGTATGGAGAATCGGCGTGCGGTATGATCTACTGATGCAGAACGCTGTCGCGCTCGGAGGCGCAGATCAACACATGCCGTCGAATCTTCCGCGTTATTCTGCAATAATCGAATATAGTCCTACAGAATTCTCACGGCTTCGACTTCAGTTCGACAGGGACGAGAGCCGTTACATGCAGGCTTCCGGAGGATGGTCCCGGCAGCCGTATACACAAATTATTTTGCAAGCGAACCTGACCATCGGCGCTCACGGCGCTCATGCATTTTAAAGAAAAAATATTTTTCATTTATTTATGGAGTATCGTATGAAGTTATCTAAAATTATTCCGCTGTTGCTGCTGTGCGTGCAAACAGCATTTACGGGACAGCTGCAGGTTGTAGCGACCTACGGGTACATCAGCGACATCGTTCAGCGCATCGGCAAGGATCGTGTCGAAGCAGTCACTCTTGCGCGGGGAGATTATAACCCCCATTTTATCATTCCAAAACCATCCTACATTGCCAAATTACGAAGAGCCGATCTTCTTGTTCTCAATGGAGGGCAATTGGAAATCGGATGGCTGCCGCAACTTATCAAACAGGCGAACAACGGCACCGTGCAGCCGGGGGAACGGGGATTTCTCGATCTTTCCATGTATGTGCATTTGATCGATGTGCCGACGAGTGTTTCCCGGGAACTCGGCGATGTGCATCCGGAAGGGAACCCGCACTTTTTCCTCGATCCGGATAATATTCCGCTCATTGCAAAAGCTATCACTGAACGTTTAAGTGAACTCGATCCTAAAAATCAAGCTTTCTATGAAGCGAACAATAAAGAATTGTACGCCCTGTGGCAGCAGAACATGAAAACATGGGAAGAGAAACTGAAACCGTTCAAGGGAGAAAAGGTCGTTGAATATCACCGGCTCTTCGATTACTTTTTGCACCGGTTCGGGTTTACGATTGCCGGCACAATCGAACCGCTGCCCGGAATTCCGCCGACGACAAAACACATTGCCGATATCGAGAAATTGATCGAGCGGGAACAGGTGAAGTTCATACTGCAGGATGTCTACAATCCGCAGGATGCCTCATCGTATTTAGCGAAACGACTCAATGTAAAACTTATTGTTCTGCCGCATGATGTCGGAGCTGTGAAAGAGGCCGACAATGTGTTTAGCGTATTTGATGAAATCGTGAGGAGACTGACTAATGGCTGATATACTTCTTTCCGCATTCTTTCTCTCGGTAGTGCTGCTCGGTATACATTCCTTCTTTGGTCTCGAAATTATAAAAAGAGGGATTATATTCACCGATCTTGCAATAGGGCAAATGGCGGCATTAGGCGCCGCACTCTCAATTCTATTTTTTGAGGGCCGTTATATCTACCCGATATCACTTGCATTTGCTTTAATCGGTGGAGTCGCTATTTCATTTAGCGCAAAGCGAACTGTATCACACGAAGCGTTCATTGGACTCATGTACGCGTTCGGTATTTCAGGCGTGTTCATTGTCTTGTCAAAATCGAGCCACGGAATTGAGATGTTCGACAGGCTCATGGCATCCGATATTCTGTTCACTCCATTGAGCGATATCGTCGAAACGGCAATCATCTATGCCGCCCTCGGCCTGGTTCTATTTTTTCTCTATCCAAGAACTAAAGGAATCTGGAAGGACATGTTGTTCTTTGTATCCTTTGCCGCTACCGTCACAAGCTCTGTACGAATGGCTGGAGTACTCATTGTATTTGCGCTCCTTGTGGCTCCCGCATATATATCGATTAGGATGAAAAAAGGAAAATTGCTTTTAACAGCATGGGCTGTGGGAACTTGCGTGAATGTCGTTTCTATCCTTGTTTCGTACAACTTAGATTTGCCTACAGGATACACGCTTGTGTTTTTCCATGCATTGCTCGCGCTGACGGTATCGATTCTTTTTCCAGTAAAACAGACAGAATGACATTTAATAATATCATCATTAAAATTCTGGTCGACAATAAGGCGAACGCCGGTCTGATGAAAGAACATGGCTTTCCCGTATGGATCGAAGTCTCTGGTCATAGAATTTTGTTTGATAACAGGTCAGGGGACATCTCTGATATAAAACGCGGCGATGCTTGGTTGTGATTTACACCATGCTATTAAGGCGGACGAGCCGAAGGATTTCCTTTTTATTTTTTTATTATTCCATATGCCGCTCCTGACGGAGCTCTTTCGTTTTTAGATTATGCTTTTCTACCAATATTCCGTCCCTACGGGACTCTCATCTTAAAGAATTACAAATTCCTATCAATCTTAATAAGAAAAAAGGAACGCGTCATCCTGATGACCTGTCCGCCAGAGCGAAGCGTAGGCGGAAAATCAGGATCTAGTAAAAATCCCTTTTTCCTTTTTAATTCCTGTCCTGAGCGAGTCCCGATGTTTTCGTGTTCTTTACGCCCCACGTTTCTTAGTGGGGATGTCGGGGCGAGTCGAAGGGTTTCCTTTTCCCTTATTTTTACCTCTCTATAACCTTTCCACTCGTCCCCCGTATAAGATAATGAGAGCTCTGATTCATTCTTTTCATCGAAGAAAGGAGCCACCTAAATGAAAATCGCCTATTTCAATGCGAATATGAAGCGGGGACAGGACGGCGTTACACGGGTCATTTACAAAATGATCGACGCCGCCCGCGAGCGCGGCCATCAGGTTATGGCAGTTACTTCGACACTACCCGACCCGGAAGATCGTATCGTACCGATGGTACAGGTGCCTTCCATCGCTCTACCGCTGCAAAAAGTTTATCGCGTTGCGTTCCCATGCTATCAGACATTCGCAAAACAACTCCGCGAGTTTCAACCGGATATTCTTCACATCAACAGTCCGTGTCCGCTCGGCTTTGTAGCGGGAGTCTATGCCAGGGATTTCAATATTCCTGCCGTTGCAACATATCACACACATTTTCCGGCATATTCACGCTATTATAATCTTCAGGGTTTTGAAGATCTTACATGGAAAATTATGAAGCATTTCTATAATAATGTCGATCGTACTTTCGTGCCTGCACTCCCAATACTTGAGGAACTTTCGGTACATGATATTCACGGACTCAGATATCTACCGAACGGCGTCGATCTGACTTTTTTCAATCCAAAAAACCGTTCTGTAGACTGGCGAAAAGGAATCACATCGGATACCGATAAACCGATTGTACTATTCGTAAGCCGATTGGTATGGGAAAAGGATCTAACCGACCTCGCCAGGATGTACAATATTCTGAAAAATAAAAGAAATGATTTTGAGATGGTCGTTATTGGCGACGGCTATGCCCGCACCGAATTCGAAGCGATGATGCCGGGAGCTAAATTCCTGGGCTACCAGAGCGGTAAGACACTTGCGCAAAGTTATGCGTCATCTGATATCTTCGTGTTCCCATCGACGACGGAGACATTCGGACTTGTCACTGTTGAAGCGATGGCCTCGGGAGCTGTTCCCGTCACGGCAAAAATTGGCGGGGCCGTCGGGATCATACAGGAGGGAATTTCAGGATTATTCGCGCTTCCACACGATTCTGCAGATATGGCACAAGAGGTTGAATTCCTGCTTGATCATCCTGACCGACGTGCTTCAATGGCAGCCGCTGCACTCGTTCGAGCGCAGGAATTCGGGTGGACAAAAATTCTAAACCAGCTTTTTGAACATTACGCTGATGTGTGTGATTTGCATATATACCTGCAGCACCGCTATGTCGCATGAAAACAAATGCCCCTCCAACCAATTAAACCTACAAATGAAGGGTCTACGACCCGTTGGGGCACAGTACCCCGACCTGTCCGCCGTCTTGTCCTGAGCGAGTCCCGCGCAGGATGCGGGACGAGTCGAAGGATTTCGTGTTTCGATCTTCTTCGTCCCACGTTCTCGTGCTCCGTTCTTTTCCGTCTCACGTTCCCGTGTTCTTTATGGTCCCACGTTTTGTGTGGGACCCAGTGAGATTCACGTCCCACGATTTCGTGCTCCGTTCTTTTCCGTCTCACGTTTCCCAGTGAGATTCACGTCCCACTTTCTAAATGGGATTGTGGGACCAGTGGGGCTGGCAGAAGCGGTTTCAGGCAGTCATTTCCATCATACGCTGAATCGGAATAAGGGCGCGGCGCCTGAGCTCTTCATCCATAACAATTTCCGGCGAGCGGTTCTTCATACAGAGGTAAAGCTTTTCCATTGTGTTTAGTTTCATGTGCGGACAGACGTTGCATGCACATGACTCGTCCTGCGGTGCCGAGACGAATTTCTTCCCCGGGCATGCTTTCTCCATCTGGTGGATAATTCCGGGTTCGGTTGCAACGATAAATTCATTCTCCGGGCTCGATTGAACATACTTCAACAGTGCACTCGTCGAGCCGATAAATTCAGCCTGAGCGAGTACAATATCCTCGCATTCCGGATGTGCAATGAGTCTCGCCTTCGGATTCTCAAGTTTCAACTGCCGGATTTTCTTTTCACTGTATGCCTCATGGACAATACATATTCCCTGCCACAGGAGCATATCACGTCCGGTTTTTTTCCTGAGATACGCGCCGAGATTCCTATCGGGTGCAAAGAGGATAGGTTTCTCAGGCGGTATTTGCCTGATTATTTTTTCAGCGCTGCTTGACGTACAGATAATATCGCTGAGTGCTTTCACTTCGGCCGTACAGTTGATGTACGTGATCGCTACATGGTCGGGATGTTTCAGGCGAAATTTTCTGAAATCATCGGCCGGGGCGCTTTCGGCGAGCGAACATCCCGCTTTCAAGTCGGGTAACAGAACCTGCTTTGACGGATTGAGAATCTTTGCCGTCTCAGCCATAAAATGGACGCCCGCAAAAACAATGACGTCGGCATTCGTCTGAGCAGCTTTCTTTGCGAGCTCAAGACTATCGCCCACAATATCCGCAACATCCTGGATTTCAGATTCCTGATAATAATGCGCGAGAATAACGGCATTTAACTCGCGTCTTAACCGCCTAATTTCTGATTCAAAATCCAACCGTTCATCAGTACGATTTATGGGAAAAAAATCATTCATCTCTTTATCTCTCGCATTGAAACCATAAGTCTATGCTTTCTTACTATTTCTATCTATATAATGTAACAAAAACGATGTCGCATATGTTCTTGAAAGTGGATGAAATTACGAAAGCACGCACTCAGAAGCAAGTTGACAAACTGCCCAAAATTTGGTATTTTTAATAGAATTTATGGTGGGATGAGCATTTATGGCTGAAGCACTTTCCGAGAGAGAACGGACAATTCTCCGGTATATCGTCCACAATTACATCCAGACCGCAATACCGGTCGGATCACGGTGGATAGCAAAATACCTGGACATAGGATTAAGTCCGGCTACCATTCGCAACGTGATGGCCGATCTCGAATTTATGGGATATCTTAACCATCCGCATACATCGGCCGGGAGAATGCCCACAGATAGAGGGTATCGGTTCTACGTTGATTATTTGATGGAAGTCGAACACCTTCAGGATAGCGAACAGGACAGTATTCAACAAATCCTCTCCCCTGTCGACGATCCGGAAGAACTGCTCCGCGAAAGCTCGAAAATCCTTGGACGAATTTCGCACCAGTTGAGCATTATTACTTCTCCTCGCTTCGCCAGCGGAATTTTCGAAAAGCTTGAGCTGATTCCTCTCAGCAGCAGTAAGATCATGGTTGTGATATCGTTGAAAGCAGGACTGGTAAAGACAATTACCATGGAAGTGTTGAGTGAAATTCGACGGGAGAAATTGGATGAGCTGGCACAAATCATGAATGGGCGGTTGTCCGGTCTCACATTACTGGAAATCAGAAATACCTTTTTTGATCGAATGAAAGATATTTCAACAGAACAGACCGGCCTTGTCCGTCTTTTTATTGATTCTGTCGATAAGCTTTTTGACGACGTTCCCGAAGTTGAGAAAGTCCATATCGGTGGAACCCGCGACATACTCTCGCAGCCCGAGTTCGAGCACCCGGAAAATTTCCGGAGTATCATCGAGCTGCTTGACAATCAACAGATGATTATTCATGTGCTGGAGAAAAAAGATTTGAAAGTCGGCGACGTCGGCGTTTCCATCGGATCGGAAAATAGTGATGAAGCACTTAAGCATTACAGCATATTGACGACCGACTATTCTGTCGCCGATGTCAATGGATCGGTATGCATAATAGGACCGAAGCGAATGAATTATCCGAAGGTTGTTCCTCTGGTCGATTATATAGCGCGTACTATCTCGTCGATGCTGAGTTAATCTGCATCGTGCGTTTTCCGATGAATATTGTTATACATTTTAAGAGGGCAATTCATGGTGGATGAACATACAGAGACAAACGGAAAAGAATCTGTCGCGAACGGCGAGAAACAGTCGGCTCCGGTTCAGGAATCGGAAACCGATTCTTTATTAAAGCGCATCGCTGAACTCGAAAAGGTGGTTGAATCCACAAAAGATCAATTGCTCAGGAAGGCGGCCGACTTCGAGAATTACAGACGACGGATCGAAGGAGATATGGCGATGATAAGTCGATTTGCCAACGAAGGACTTATCCTCGAGCTTCTTCCGATCCTCGACGACTTTACACGGTCGATGAAAAGCGGAAAAGACCGAAGTGAATTCGGTCCTTTCTTTCAAGGAGTCGAACTCATTTACAGTAAATTGATGAAAATCCTCGAAGCACAAGGGGTTACACCGATAGAATGTATCGGTAAGGAATTTAACGTTGATTTCCATGATGCGTTAATGCAGATGCCGAAAGAAGGCGTCACCCCTCATACAATTATTGAAGAAGTCGAAAAAGGATACATGCTATTCGATAAAGTACTTCGTCATGCAAAGGTCGTCGTGGCAAGCGAGCCTCAGGATGTGAAGACAGCATCCGGAAGTACACATGAGGCTGCAGAATAATCATGGCAAAACGAGATTACTATGAAATTCTGGGAGTGACCCGGAATTCATCCGCTGAAGAAATAAAAAAAGCGTATCGCAAACTGGCACTACAGTATCATCCTGATCGGAACCCGAATAATAAGGAAGCGGAAGAGAAATTTAAGGAGGCTGCAGAAGCGTACGAGGTGCTCAGCGATAACGAGAAACGCCACCGGTACGATCAGTTCGGTCATGAAGGGTTGCGTCCGGGTGCCGACTTCCACGGTTTTCAGGACATCAACGATATCTTCAGTTCATTCAGCGATATTTTTGGCGGTGGAATTTTCGATGAGGTGTTCGGAGGCGGTAGACAGCAGCGACAACGCCATACGACAGCCGGCACACCGGGTTCGGACCTCAAAGTACGTTTTCGTTTAACACTTGAAGAAATCGCAACAGGGGTCGAAAAGAAACTTAAAATAAAAAAATGGAAGTCGTGCGAGAACTGCAACGGTACAGGAGCAAAATCGGGAAGCGCTCGCTCGAATTGTCCGACATGTGGCGGAACCGGTGAAATCCGGCAGGTATCAAGGTCGATGTTCGGTCAGTTCGTTAACATCAGCACATGCTCCACCTGTGGAGGCGAAGGACGAATCGTAAAAGATCCTTGCACGGCGTGCGCCGGCGAAGGACGGGTCCAGGGTGAAACAACCATTAAAGTCGCAGTCCCGGCTGGTGTCGCGGACGGGAATTATATTCCCCTCCGCGGACAGGGAAATGCCGGCCGGCGCGGTGGTCCTGCAGGCGACATCATCGTCATCATCGAAGAAGAACCGCATGAATATTTCCATAGGAACAACGATGATGTTATATATGACCTGTTGCTGAGTTTTCCTGAAGCGGCGCTCGGTACAGAAATTGAAATTCCGACGCTTACCGGACGTTCCCGTTTGAAAATTGATCCGGGTACTCCCGCCGGTAGAATTTTACGGATGCGAGACAAAGGAATACCGCATCTGAACAGCTACGGGAGGGGAGATCAGCTTACCCGGATTTACATCTGGGTTCCATCGAAGCTGAATGGAAAAGAAAAAGAGCTGCTGAGGGACCTGGCAAAAAGTGAAAATGTCACGCCGTCGGACAGCGAGAGGAAAAAAGTTGGTCATACCGATGCACCGGGACGGGTCAAAGACACATTTTCCTAAACCGTAGAGACATGTATGTGGTCCATGAAATCCGGGGAATTTCTCCGTAAACTGGGATTTACTCCGAACGAACGGAAGGTTATATATTTTCTTCTGATAACACTCTGCATTGGTGGTGGAATTAAGTTATATTACGGGATGATGGGGAGCGCATCACCTCCCCGATTCGACTATACGGCCATGGACAGGGAATTTAAAGAAAGATCCCGTGCCCGGTCGAGCGCTGACAGCCTGCACATCAGTCAAGCATCATCGCCGGCTTATCTATCTACGTCGCGATTCCACGGAAATCAGAAGAAGTCTCTTCCGCACGGAAGCGTGGATCTAAATACTGCAACAAAAAAAGAATTGGTGGCACTTCCGGGAATCGGCGAAACCACGGCGGAAAGCATCGTACTCTATCGAAAAGAACATGGCGGATTTGCCACAAATGAAGAATTAATGAAGGTTAAAGGCATCGGCGAAAAAAAATTCCTTAAACTCAAACCATATTTACACAGCCATGATACTTCGAAGTGAAAAATACCTCTCTCTCCATTTTCTCGATGATACCATCACGATGATCGAGATGGAGCACGGCGATGAATTCACGATGACTGCGATCGATACATATCGCAGCGTGATTAATTATTCGGATAACCCGGAGGAGATGAGTTTATCCAACCAGTTGTTTGTCGAGTCAATGGTTACCGACCTTAAGACTCTCTTTGGCCGGAACAGAACGTCGGCAAAGAAAGTTGCCTGCGCAGTCGATAGCCAGTCGCTGCTCATCACTCCCATTCCTACAGACAATTCGTTGAACCATATCGAATTGAACGAGCAAATCTTGTGGGAACTCGGGGTTCATTTCAGCGGCGAAGATCCGAAAAATTTTATTACCGATCTAATTACGCTTGAAGAAAAACCCGAACAGGGAATCCATGACAAGATTATGATCACCATACGCCGTGAAATGGTAGCGGCATTTCAAAAAATTCTTGGATCATTCGGGTTCTCCCTCGGTATTGTCGATGTCGATCATTTCGGCGCCGAATATGCGTTACGCCTGAATTATCCAGAGATCGCTCATCACACGACTGCATTTCTCGGGATGAAAAAAACGAGTTTCGATTTTACGGTTCTTCGAAAAGGACATGCGGTCGCCTATTCAAGTTTGGAGTTTTCATCTCCGACCGATGCGGCGTCACAAATTGCGGCTCTTCTTTCACTCCATCAACAGAAAAAGATTTCCAAGATTTATGTTCACGGACCTCTGATCGGGACGGAGCTTCTCCGATCATTTCGCGATCAGCTTTCAGTTCCCTTTGAGGTAATCGATGTATTTAAAAGAATAAAATTCGGGAAACAATTCCGGGATGGAGCAAAATACAGGCGGCTGGCCTATCAATTTGCGCCCTGCGTGGGAATGGCCCTCAGGAAAGAATAACGATGCGCATCATCGCTGGTGAATACGGCGGGCGCATCCTTCGCACCGTAGACAACCCCTCTGTCCGCCCGGCAACCGACAGAGTCAGAGAGTCCCTGTTTAATATTTTAAATAACCGCATTCGAATAGCAGGAGCGAAGGTACTCGATCTTTTTGCCGGAAGCGGTAGTGTCGGGATCGAAGCCCTGAGCCGCGGTGCCGAGCGAGCTGTGTTCGTCGAGCAGGCATATCCTGCCGTTCGTGTCATTGAAGAAAATCTCCGCATGCTCGGTGAATCGGCTTCCAGGCGTGCTGAAGTCATCCGGGGGAATGCATTCCGCTATATTAAAGAAAGCATCGAGTCGTTCGATCTAGTGTTCGTCGATCCCCCGTACGCACTGAAACATTCAGAAATGCTCCCGATTTTGCTCGTCGAACATGAACGAATCGCCCGGAATGGAATTATGGTGATGGAACATACAAAAAAATTTTCCTTTCCCTCCTCTCCAAAGTATATTATTGACGACCAACGCGTGTTTGGTATGACAGTGGTCTCTTTCATCCTGCCAACGAGAATGGACAAAGAATTATGAAAATTGCCATTTACCCCGGTACGTTTGATCCGATAACCTACGGACATATCGATGTCCTCGAACGCGCAATCGAATTATTCGACAAAGTCATCGTCTCTATTACACGGAACTCCGCAAAAAACCCGATGTTCTCAGACGATGAGCGTCTGGATATGATTAAAGCAGTAACAAAAAAATATCCGACGGTGGAAGTGGATAGCTTCGATTGCTTGATGGTCGAGTATGCCAAAAAGAAAAAAGCATCCGCAGTCGTCAGAGGGCTCCGAGCAATTTCAGACTTCGAATACGAATTTCAAATGGCCCTGATGAACAGGAAAATTGCCAAGAAATACAAATTCACCACGGTATTTCTCATGCCGCACGAAAATCATACTTATCTGAATTCGTCCATCGTTAGAGAGCTGGCCCGGCTTGGCGGAGATGTAAGCGACTTTGTGCCGCCGTACGTTAAAAAATGCCTTACAAGAAAATTGAAGGAATCAAAGCGGAAATTTGTTCTATAGAAAAATCCTGCTGAACCGGGTTCTCGAATTTAACCGGTTATCGATATTCACTCTTACTTCCACGAATAATAGGCAAAATAATGAGATGTATCGCTGATATATTTCAGAAGTGAAGGGAAACTCCTATCTCTGTTCCTACCGGAGTGATAACCGGTTTGAAAGTAATATTGGAAGATTGAACAATAGTAATTCCGTCATCACGCGAGATCGCCGGATCACTGACTATTCTCCCGCATGTATATCCGAGCATCATTGCAAGAGGGAAATCACTGCACCAATGCATCCCGGAATTGACAAGACCAAATTCGACAAGCCCGACAAGCACCAATCCTACCGGTTTGATCCATTGGCACTCCGGATAATTCTGTGAAATCACTGTAAGCAATGCCATCGTTGTCGCTGTATGACCCGATGGAAACGAATAATACCTTGAGGGATGTCGTTCGTATTCCTTTGGATTAGAAAAAAGCCTCCAGATTCCATAGGGATTTGCCGCTTCATAAGGACTCTCTCTTCCTGTAATCCGTTTCAGCACCTGAACAACTAACCCTGTTACCAGAATCGCTTCAACAGATTGACTCGCCGTCCGCAGTGCACGATGATCATCAACAATAAAACCGTACGCTGCAAAAGCTCCTGCAATTGCGAATTGGGTCCGGCCATCACCGATCTCAACCAAATATTTGTTGAAGGATGACGAAGAGCGGTATCGATTGAAATTTGGCTTTGTCCATTCCCATATCTGTTTATCAACCGTACGCAGACCTAAGGTAGTCAGCATTACACCTGCGAGAAGCGGAACATTCTCCTTGTGAAACAGTGAAGTCCCCAGCGATTTCAGATCACCCGGAATATTTGTAATCATGGAATGCCATTCGGGCGTTATCGATGGTCGGATCATCGAGGTGTATAATGGATCTTGCTGAGAGACACTAAACGGCAATACATTTGATGAAATCGAATCGTCAGTTGACAGGAAGACACTCGATTGCTGACTGAAAGCTGCGAGACACCAGAAGAGAAAGACGAAGATGATAAAAAGTCGGCGTCTGTATCCCCCCTGAGATGAATTGTTGTTGATATTCATCGGATTTTAAAAATAAATTATATATGAAATTTGAATCCGATCCCGATACCGCATCCGTCAGCTGTTGGAACAAGGCTCATCTGAATCCCATGGTCCGGTGCAATTTTTCCAATTTCGACGCCTTCCGGATGTGCGGCAATCATTCCAAACACATACCCAAGTGCAATTCCCAGCGGATAATCACTGTACCAGTGAATCCCGGTATTGACCATGCCGATGCCGATCAGACCGACTATTGTAAAACCAACGGGGCGTATCCATTTCGAGTCCGGATAATTCTCTGCAATTACCACGACCGTAGCGGTCGACGTCGCAATATGACCCGACGGAAACGCGTCATAGCACGGAACATGTTTATGATACTCAATCTGGTTCGGGAAAAAAACCCATGCACCACCACGTTCTGACGAAACAAATGGGCTCTGTCTCCCAGTAATATGCTTCAACACCTGAACAACCGTTCCCGATGAGAGTACAGCTTCAATGATCTCGCTTCCCGTCCGCAGAGCACGTTCATCGCTGGTGACAAGTCCGTAAAGACCGAATGCGCCTCCCATCCCAAATTGGGTCCTTCCATCCCCCATCATGGTAAAAAAGTCGCTCGTAGATTTTACAAATCCTGAACCTTCATAAATCCTTTTCGACGCCTGCCATGAATCTTCATCCGTTACAATGAGCAACCAGCTCAGTGCGGTAATGCCGAGAATTTCCGGAATATTTTCCATCTGAAATGTTGATTTCGACCAACGCACCCAGTCGCCAGGTATTCTACTTATCATCGAATGCCATTTAAGAGGCGGCTGAACATACATTGTCTGCTGTAAAGAATCAGCCACGATACCTTTATTTCCTATAGAAGGATTCGCGATGCTTCCGGTGAGTTCATCGGTTGAATCGGCTACACTCACCGAAGCCCGGCTCATGTATGGGATCATCATTAGAGCAGCCAGGACAACGAGTACACACCATGTCCCGTGAGGTAATATTTTCAGGAAGAATTTCATTAGATTCTGATAATATAATTTACCATAATATACCCATTGTTGCAATACCGCGTAGCCGCGAAGCGATACTGTTTCGCCGCACCTAAATACACTCACTGAAACGGAGGTTTGCTTTTTAAACATATGCACTAAAGTCGAAGACCCTTAGTTTGCTTGCCCCGAGTTTACTTGCCACGAGTTCATCGAGTGGTCGAAGGGTACTGATACGCTGTACTAAAGTACTGCTACGCCGTATCTTGACTTTCGAAAATAAATTATTATATTAATGCCATGATAAATCAACAACTAAACGTATTCGGATACTCCTATTATTACTGGTGGCGGACCCCTTAGTGGTGCGTCTACCGAGGATATATTCGAACACGCGTACTGAGTGTCGATAAGGCGGAAGCACCTCAAAGGTTTCCGCTTTTTTTGTAATACTAACAAATTTTATTCACAATATATCAAACTGTGGAGCAATTACATCATATGAAGCCCATTCAAATAGGAAAGGTGACAGTCGGAGGCGGTTCTGCACTTGTCCTTATTGCAGGGCCCTGTGTAATCGAAAGCCGGGATATGATCCTCACAACCGCCGAATCGATAGTGTCATGTGCACAGAAATATACAATTCCTGTTATTTTTAAATCATCGTATAAAAAAGCAAATAGAACAAGTATTGCATCCTTCAGCTCGCTGGGAATAGAACAGGGATTAAAAATTCTGGAAGAGGTGAAACGGACATTCGGCATTCCCGTTCTCACCGATATCCATTCGGAACAAGAAGCTTCCATTGCTGCCGAAGTGGTAGACATCCTTCAAATTCCCGCGTTTCTATCACGCCAGACCGATCTGTTACAAGCCGCAGGGAAGACAGGTCGTGTGGTGAATATTAAAAAAGGACAATTTCTTGCACCCGACGACATGAAACATGCCGCCGAGAAAGTCACATCAACCGGCAACTCGAAAGTCTTACTCACCGAGCGTGGCACTACATTCGGGTATCATAATCTTATCGTCGATATGCGTAGCCTTGCCATCATGCGGAAGTTCGGATTCCCGGTTGTTCTCGATGCGACACATTCCGTCCAGCTTCCCGGCGGAGATGCTGAACAATCGGGTGGACAACCGGAATTCATTTTCCCGATCGCCCGTGCCGGCGTGGCTGTGGGAGTCGATGCCGTGTTTATTGAGACTCATCCGGACCCCAGTAAAGCTTTGAGCGATGCAGCAAGTCAGCTTCCGCTATCTCGGCTGGAACAGCTGGTATATCAGTTAAAATCACTCGATCAACTTGTGCGAACTTTCGAATAATTTCGTATGCAGAAAAAAAATATTACTTCAAAACTGAAAAAAATACGACTCGTACTGCTGGATGTTGACGGGGTACTTACAGATGGAAGAGTCGTCATTGGTAATGTGGGGCTTGCGATTACGGAAACGAAATTTTTTGATTCACATGACGGATTTGGAATCCGGCGCGCGATTGAATCAGGCCTGCGGGTCGGTATTATCACGGGACGGCGTTCTGAGCTCGTCGAAGCCCGGGCACGCGAACTGGGAATTACCGACATCTACCAAGGGGTCGAAGATAAAACAAAAGCATATACCGATCTGAAAAATTACGCCAAGTTGCGTGATGATGAAATCTGTTATATGGGTGACGATGTACCCGATCTTCCATTACTTGGAACTGTGGGTTTCAGTGCTGCACCTTCGGATGCGGTTGCAGAAGTTCAGTCAGAAGTAGATTTCGTGACACATAACGCCGGCGGGCGCGGTGCTGTCCGTGAAATTCTTGACATGATTTTAAGAGCTCAAAAAAAATAGGTTGAAGTAGTATCGTTTTGTAATATATCATCGATATTGAGGAACGAATGGCACTTTCTATCGTCGAAAAAGGAAAAGAGGTTGTCCGGATCGAGCTATGCGCTATTGCATCGCTTGAAGACCGGATTAACGAGCAATTCGAACATGCCGTCAAGATGATCGGTTCAAGCACCGGACACGTCATAGTCACAGGTATGGGAAAATCGGGACTCATTGCCCGGAAGATTGTGGCGACAATGAACTCAACCGGGACTCCGGCAATCTTCGTCCACCCTACCGATGCGATTCATGGCGATCTCGGCATAGTCTCGAAAGATGATGTTGTGATTATGATTTCAAAAAGCGGTGAGACGGAAGAGCTCTACCAGCTTATTCCGCTGTTCAAACGTATCGGTACCAGGCTCATCGCCATGGTGGGTAATCCGAACTCAAGACTGGGACGTAACGCTGAAATCGTCCTTGATATCAGCGTGAAAGAGGAAGCGTGCCCGCATAATCTTGCACCCACATCATCGACGACGGCGACTCTCGTCATGGGCGACGCACTGGCAGTTGCGCTTCTCGAACAACGAAATTTCACCAAAGAAGATTTTGCGATGTTCCATCCGGGAGGCAACTTAGGAAAACGTTTGTTATTAAAAACAGAAGAGATAATGATCAAAGGCGACGGAATACCGATCGTCAAACCTTCTGTCAGCTTCAAAGATGCAATTATCGTCATGACATCCAAACGGCTCGGAGCGACATGCGTCGTCAATGAGGACGGATCACTTGCAGGCATTATTACTGACGGAGACCTTCGCCGGCTTTTACAAAAAACGACAGACGTCGGCTCGCTCACGGCCGAACAAATTATGACAAAAAATCCTCATACGATTACTGCCGATATGCTCGCTGCCGTAGCTCTGCAGGAAATGGAACAATATAACATTACCCAGCTTGTTGTCGTTGATGATCAACATAAACCTATTGGTGTCGTTCACTTGCACGATCTCGTGAAAGCCGGTTTGAGTAATGATAACTCGTTTTAAAATATTTCTTTTCGCCGGGATGGTTTTAATACTTTCTGCAGGATGCGAGGAGAAAATCAAGCCTTCGGTACTCCAGACCGGCATACAGGGTGAAATGCCCACACAGGAAAGCTGGAATACCACCGTGACTTTTTCCGATTCCGGGAAAATCAAGGCCGTGCTTCATGCAGGCCACATCGCTAAATATGCGTCACAACGAATGACGTTCATTGACGGGAACGTTCGGGTCGATTTCTATGATAACAATGAGAACCATACATCTGTACTGACATCGCGAAAGGCTAATGTTAACGACCTGAACCATGACCTCGAAGCCATAGATAATGTGGTCGTTGTTTCCGACAGCGGAACGATACTGCGGACGGAGCAACTCCAGTGGACGAACGCAACACGAATAATCCATACAAAAAGCTTTGTCAGCATTTCTTCAGCGACGGAGGATCTACAGGGAACCGGGTTGGAGTCAGATCAGAGTCTTAAAAATTATAAAATATTCAATGTCTCGGGTGAATCCAAAAAACAAAAATAACGCCGGAATTGGAATTCATCTGCACCGACATATTCCGGGAGTGCTTTCCATTGCACTGCTTGCATCCGGGCTGCAAATTCATGCGCAGGATAGTACCGCTGTTGTACTCCGTCGTGCCGATAGTTTCAACATGATCAACGAAAAAATCCGGGAAGTAATAGGAAACGTGGAATTTCGGCAGGGAAACATTTTCGTCTCATGCGATAAGGCAATCCAGTATCTTATGATGAACCGCGTAGAACTGCGGGGAAATGTCCGGGTCATCCAGGATACGGTCACGCTTACTGCACCTCACGGTTTTTACGACGGAAACACAAAAATCGCCTCTGGAGACGGCGGCGTCACATTGAACAATGGACACATGACGATCAACGCCGATTCCGGCATATACTTGACCAAAGAGAAAAAAGCTTTTTTTAACCGCAATATGATGGTGGTCGACTCTGCATCGGTTCTTCTTGCACATGAAGGAACCTACGATCAAAAAAAAAGGAAAGCCGAATGCAGAGGGAATGTGAAGGTCAGGAGCAAGACGGACAATACGATCGTCTATGGAAATTTTCTGGAACATTTTGATGAAAACAATTATACGCGTATTCCCGACATGCCGCGGCTTGTGCGGTTCGACACCACCAACGAAACAATCGATACACTGATCATCGTCAGTAAGCTGATGGAATCATATGATGACTCAACTAAAAGATTTATCGCCTCCGATAGCGTCCGATTGTTACGCGGCCAGACAGCTGCATGTGCCGGGAAAGGAACGTATTACCCTGGAAAGGACCGGATTATCCTCGAATCATCACCAATTGTCTGGTACGAACAAAACCAGCTCAGCGGCGATACAATCGTCATTACCATGAAACAACGAAAACTGGAGCGCATAATCGTCCGCGGAAATGCCTTTGCGGTTTCTAAAAGTGATTCATTAACGATAACCCGCTTCAACCAGTTGACAGGACGGGATCTGACGATGGAATTCCTGGAGGGAAAAATTAGACGAATTGTTGTTGAACAGACAGCTACTAGTCTCTATTATTTGTACGAGGAACAGACGCCCAATGGAGCCAATAAATCCAGCGGCGATATAATCACACTCCTTTTCTCAAAAGGCCGACTTCAGGACATTAACGTCGTGGGCGGTGTGCAGGGAAATTACTACCCTGAGAAAATGGTCAGGGGGAAAGAGGGCGACTACAATCTTGCAGGATTTAAATGGGTGACTCATCGCCCTTCATTCCGATATATCGGCGACACTATCGTTGAAAAAGATTATGAATAAAAAGAAAATAACCCGGGTAAAATCAATCTCGAAAACTCCGCAAATTCTCGGAGATACCCTTCGTTCGGAAGGACTCTTCAAACGATATAAAAAACGTTTCGTCGTCAAGAATGTTACGATCGACGTACGTCAGGGAGAATGTGTCGGATTGCTCGGACCGAATGGCGCCGGAAAGACAACGACATTTTATATGATGATAGGAATGATCGCACCGACCAAAGGAAGAGTATTTTTGAATAGCCGGGAAATCACCGATGAACCGATGTATGTCCGTGCACAACTCGGCCTCGGTTACCTTCCGCAGGAAGCGTCAATATTCCGAAAAATGAATGTACGCGACAATATACTCGCCGTACTCGAAATGATGCCGCTAAGCCCGGCTCAACGGAACGAGCGGGCAGATCAATTGCTCGAGGACTTCGGACTCACCCATCTGGCAAAAAGCCTCGGGTATATGCTCTCGGGAGGTGAACGGCGGCGTACTGAAATCGCCCGGGCACTGGCAACAAACCCGAAATTCATTCTACTCGATGAACCGTTTGCCGGTATCGATCCGATCGCTGTCGAAGAAGTTATGCGAATTGTCCGTGAACTGAAGAACCGATCGATCGGAGTTCTCGTTACCGATCATAATGTGCACGAAACACTTTCCATAACCGATCGTGCATACCTGTTATTCGAAGGGCAAATCCTCATGACAGGGACGTCTCAATCGCTGGCAAATGACAAGGAGGCACGCAGGTTATATCTCGGCGAGAAATTTAAACTCGATCGATATTAATACTTCGAAGGAAGGAATCACATTATGGTAGTCGTTGTCGAAAAAAATGCAACTGAAGCGGATATCGAAAGAATCATCAAAACGCTGCAGGATATGGGATTCGATGTTCACCGATCGACAGGCGTGAACCAGACCGTTCTCGGTGCAATCGGCGTCCAGCCTGATTTCGATACCCGACACGTGCAGATACTTCCGGGTGTCGTCGAGGTCTATCGGATTACCGAGCCGTTTAAACTTGCGAGCCGCTCGTTCAAACGGGAAGACTCGGCATACAAGATCAAGGACATAACCATCGGTGGACCTGAAGTTGTCGTGATGGCCGGTCCATGCGCTATAGAATCAGAGGAGCAAATCTTTACCATAGCAAAACATGTGGCGCAGCAGGGTGCACGTGTATTGCGCGGCGGCGCATTTAAACCGCGGACGTCCCCCTATGCATTCCAGGGGCTCGGTGAAGACGGCCTTCGCCTGATGAGACAGGCCGCAGATAAAAATGGATTGCTCGTCATCACGGAGGTGATGGATCGAAGTCAGATCCGTCTTGTCGAAAAATATGCCGATATCCTTCAGATTGGAGCACGAAACATGCAGAATTTCACCTTCCTGAAGGCTCTGGGTAAGGCATCAAAACCTGTAATGCTGAAACGTGGACTTTCAGCGACCATAGAAGAATGGCTGATGTCCGCCGAATATATTCTCTCGGGCGGAAACCATCAGGTCATTCTGTGCGAGCGGGGAATACGAACGTTTGAAACCGCGACACGCAACACAATGGACATCAGTGCTATTCCCGTAATCCATAAAAAAAGTCATCTGCCGATTATCGCCGATCCATCTCATGGCACCGGTCTGCGGGATAAAGTCATTCCGATGGCACGTGCAGCGGTTGCGGCGGGTGCCGACGGCCTGATCATCGAGGTGCACCATGATCCCACCCATGCTAAATCGGATGGTCCGCAATCGCTCGAACCCGATCAATTTACACAACTAATGAAAGAAATCAGGATCATCGCCAATGCAATCGGCCGTTCAATCGCTTAGAAATCGATGTGAAACAATGAAATCATATATTAAAAACACTTCTTCACCATATCGGATCTCAATTCTCGGTGTCGGGTTGATTGGCGGTTCCCTAGGACTCGCATTCAAGTCGGCGCAGGACACCGTCGAAATCACAGGCTATGCCAGTCGCAAAACGCTTCGCAGGGCACTGAGGCGTGGTGCGATAGATTTTGCCGCATTCGATCTTGAAACAGCAGTCGCCGATGCCGATTGCGTCATTCTTGGAATGCCCATCGAAGCAATACGGACGACTCTGAAAACAATCGGCCCCTTTCTCAAACGGGGTGCGATCGTTACAGATGTAGGGAGTGTCAAACAAATAATCGTTCAGGATGCACAACGGTACCTTCCCTCAAGTGTGACATTCATCGGGGGACATCCGATGGCCGGTACTGAAAACCGCGGGATTGTAGCGGCCGATCCGCTGTTGTTCCAAAACGCCGTCTATGTTCTCTGTCCGGCGCGAGGGAATAAAATCCCACGAAGCTCCCGGTTTATCCGGTTACTCGAATCGACAGGCGCACGGCTGTTATTCCTCGATCCGAAAACCCACGACCGAATCGCAGCGGCTGTGAGTCATGTTCCTCAGCTCCTCGCGGTAGCAATGATGAATATCGTCGGAGCGGCCGACAGCAATCGTCATCCGGCACTTCAACTTGCAGCAGGAGGTTTCCGGGATATCACGCGTATTGCTTCCAGTCCCTATGAAATCTGGGATGATATTTTACGTTATAATAAGAGCGAAATACGAAAAGTGCTTCGGCTGCTGATCCGTCATATAGGTAAATATCCGAACAGAATTACAGCAAGAAAGACCGGACTCAAGAAAGAATTTCAACGTGCTAAAGAGCTCCGGGATGCAATTCCGAAAAACACAAAAGGCTTTCTAGCCCCTCTGCACGACATATATGTTCAGATCAAGGACGAACCTGGTTCGCTGAAGAAAATGACAGGCACTCTGGCAAAGAATCGCATTAACATTAAAGACATCGAATTGTTGAAGATCCGGGAAGGCACGGGAGGAACATTCCGCCTGTCGTTCGATTCGGCTTCCATTGCGGCTTTTGCCGTGAAAGTCTTGCAGAAACGAGGACTCGATGCAGTACAAATGTAAGCTCTTCCATCCATTCACAGACATTGAATGATCGATCATCTTACAATCCGTGCTTACGCGAAAATAAATCTCGGGCTCCACATCCTCGGTGAACGGGATGACGGTTACCACGATCTCGAAACCCTCTTCTATCCTGTGGATATTTTCGATGAAATCGAATTGAGACCGTATAAAAACGACGTCGTCATATCCTGTGATCATCCTGACGTTCCCACAGACTCTACAAATCTTTGCGCACGCGCAACAAACAGCCTTCGAGCACATCTTAAATACCGCGACGGACTTCACATTACGATCAATAAAAATATTCCTGTCGGAGGCGGACTTGGAGGAGGAAGCAGCGACGCAGCGGCTGTACTACTTGCGCTACGGGAATTCTGGCAGGCGGATGTCCCCGACGATGAGCTTACCCGTCTGGCTTCCGGTATCGGGGCTGATGTCACATATTTTCTCCGTCCTACAGCGGCAATCGCCACCGGACGGGGAGACACACTGGAATATTTTGATTATGCACTCCCCTACTGGGTAGTCGTTGTTTATCCTAATATTCAGGTTTCGACTGCATGGGCCTATAAAAATTTTCAGCTTAGAATGGAAGAACGAAAAAACCTGCGGGAACTTGTCGAACAACACCAGTACGATCTTAATCTGTGGAAAGCGGAAATGCAGAACGATTTCGAAGAAATAGTATATGCCGAATACCCTGAAATTGCGGACGTGAAAGACACCCTGTATCGCGGCGGTGCAGGATTTGCCCTTCTCTCTGGAAGCGGTTCATCGGTCTTCGGACTTTTTGAATCTCAGATCGATGCCGAGGATACCGCCGATGCGCTTCTCGCGGATTATCAGGTGTTCCTTTCGCCGCCTAATTTCATTCCGGACTTTGAAGGACTGAGACCGGCATTCTAATTCCCGAATTCAACCCCCATCGTAAATATTTTCTAAAAACTATTGACATTTCAATGTTTGAGTATTAAGTTACTGTCAAGAGTATAAATAGGCATCCCTCAGCTAC